>ENA-UOIY01000028-UOIY01000028.1-human-gut-metagenome-genome-assembly--contig:-P114-NODE-28-length-235665-cov-12.693438_pt1 | contig 235665 bp, 204 predicted proteins | sample MGYA00242335_ERZ723882 | MGnify/ENA metagenome assembly ERZ723882 | reverse complement strand
TTCAAATCTATCTTTTCTTTTTAATCTTGTTTGTACCCCTTGTACACCGTTGCTTAACTTTGCAAATATATATGTATCCTCATCCTGACCTACACCTTCGTCATCAAAGGCCGTACCGTCACTGACAAACAGGCCAGCATAAGGCTCATATTCCATAAAATCATCGGTCATCAGGCTTCCTGTGGCCTGAAAATACCAGATACCGGTACCATCACCGGTATAAAACGGATATTCTCCCTGGATCCGTTCTTTCTTCGGGCCCAGATAGAGATTGTTGCCCCGGCGGTATACCGTGTCACCGGCCCGGAACTTCTCCAGGGTAACCGGATCCGGCTCTTTATCACCGTCGGCACCTTTCTGCAGGGTTTTAGCCAGATTGCGGTCACTTACCGCCACCACATCTGTCTGGATCATGCCCAGTACCTGCAGCCGGTATGCGTATGCAAAACACATAACCGATAAAAGAACTGCTATCGCTGCAATGATTCGTTTCAAGGCTCTGCTCCCCCTTACTTCATTTCATTGATTCTTGGAAGCAGCTCCGGTTTTGTAAACAGAAGCAGCCAGGTTCCGTTCGGAAGCCACAGCTTGTTGGTTCCAAGATTCACTGATCCTCCATTTTTGAAGGATGCTTTCACTTCTTTTTCATTGATGGATATCAAACGGGCTGAATCTTCACCGTACACATGCAGATTCAGCGTCTGTCCATACTGTACCACTGCAAATGACATGGCCGGCACTTCGATGGAATCATCCTCCCAGTCGATCTCAGCCGGCTCCAGAAAGATATAGGTTCCTTCCCCGTCAAAGAGAAAACCGCCTGCACCTTCCCGGACATCTTTTTGATCTTTAAGTACGACGGAACCGGTGCTGATATCTGCGGTGGAGAAAGTCTCCAGACGGTACATCGCGGCATTTTCCACATTCATCTGTACCCAGGCATAAGGCACCGGAAGAAGCATCTTATCGTCACTTCCCATATAGAGAGGTCTCGAACTGATGCTCTGGCCACCGGCGTTTTTCAGATATGTGGCATCATCGGTCCGCTGGAATTTGGTTCCTTCCGGATATTCCGTCTGAACCTCTCCCATATAGGTATACAATTTCTCCTCCGCCCGATACGCGCCTGCCTCCCGGTACATAATAAATACCAGGATAATAATCACAATAGGAATCAGAAACAGCAGCTTCTGAAGCTGAATTTTGCCTCCATAATTGATTCTCAACTTTCGATTTCTTTTTTCTTTCACTGCCTGTCACCTCCTGTTTCTGTTCCTTTTTTATAAAACAGCCGTTTTTTCTGGTTCTGTCTTTTCCGGCTTGTTCTCTTTCGCTTTGGTCTGCTGTCGCCGTCTGTCTTTTCATCCGCTGTCTGATTGGGTTCATCCGTTCCATTTTCCGGTGTTTCATCTTCTCCGGGTGCATCTTCTTCACGCGGCGGTTTCTCTTCTGCCACCGGTCGGTTCATCGCCCGATCCTTCGCAAGAAGATACATATCGCGAAGGGTAAAGTAAAGCGCATACAGAATGATGAAAACAATCAGAAGTCCCAGAATGATGAAAATCGGAAACTGAAAACGTGTCTCCAGCAGATAGGAATGCAGCAGATTTTCTGCCATCATCGCTGCAAACAGCAATACACTGTTAAATAAATCGCGAAGCAGCATCTGCATCCGCTTCCAGGCCGTGAACTTTGCCGCCGACAACAGAAGCAGCATCGCCAGATGGCACAGCTGCATATCCACGACAAAGAGGGCACTGGTTGCCGTAAAAAGCAGCCAGAGCCAGGAAGCTGCCAGAAAACAGCACTGTGGCCTTGTCAGGCCAAAGAAAAAACGGTAGATCCACAGGTTTTTTCTCTGCCATCCAAAGTGCTTCGTGCCAAAAAGCAGCGCTATCTCCATCGCCAGCGCCACTATGATCGCTGCGATTAAAAATACACGGAACTGCAGAACTATCTGCATTGCATCATTTAACATACATATCCTCTTCTATCAAAAGTTCGAACTGATTCTGCCGGAATACATAATATCCTTCGATATCATCCAGACTCTCCATAATATCCTTCCCCACGATCTGTACACTGCCTTTTACTTTACCGATGGTGGGCATATAATCCTTCAGAATCAGAATGTTGTAGTCGCGGCTGACGATCCGGACCATAGACACATTTTCATAGGTCTTCATACCGCCGGACAGACTCAGCACACTGGCATGAATCGCCATTTCTTCTTTGTTTTCTTTATTTTCTTCCATGGAATTTACCTATCATATAGAATGCAGCCTCGTCCTCGTCATCGTAGACACCATTCAGGATATCTTCCACATCCTGAAGAACATCCTCGATGGCTACGAACTCACCTGGAATACCAGTGAAGTTCTCCGCTACGAACATCGGCTGGGTAAAGTAGTTTCTCAGCATTCTGGAACGATAGAAGATCTCCTTGTCCGCCTGGGACAGCTCTTCGATACCCAGAACTGCGATGATCTCCTCCAGTTCCTCATAACGTGCCAGATAACGGATGGACTCCTCCACCAGATGATAGTGGCGCTCGCCCACCTTCTCCGGATCAATGAGAGTTGATGTGGTTGCAAATACGTCAATGGCCGGATAGAGACCTTTCTCTGCCACCTTTCGTGACAGTACTACCTGTCCGTCCAGATGCTGCATGATGGTCTGTACCGCCTCGTCCGTCACATCATCCGCCGGGATATAGATCGCCTGGAAGGATGTGATGGAACCGTGAGGAGTCGAGTTAATACGCTCCTCCACCTCGCTGACGTTCATCTCGATGGTTGCCGGATAACCGTTCTCGATGGGCATACGGTTCATCATGGCACTGATCTCCGAATAAGCCTGTACATAACGGTATATATTGTCGACAAACAGAAGCACATCCTGTTTCTTCTCATCCCGCAGATACTCAGCCAGTGTAAGACCACTGTAGATGGCATGGGAACGGGATGCGGAGTTGTCACCCATCTGTCCAAATACCATGGCCATCTTATCCAGAAGTCCTGCCTCTGTCATCTCATCATACAGCTCACGACCCTCACGGGAACGCTCACCGACACCGATAAAGACAGAGTTGGAACCCAGTCCCTGGTATACGTTATGGATCAGCTCTTTAATCAATACGGTTTTGCCGACACCGGCACCGCCCAGAAGCCCCATCTTAAAGCCCTTTCTCATAGGTGCAAAGAAATCCAGCACCTTGATGCCGGTCCAGAGGATCTCTCCATTGGCATCGATCTGGGACAGGCTGGGGCTTGACTGGTATACATTCTTCTGACAGATACTGTCAAGAGGCTGCTCATCGATCATGCCGCCGTAGGGGTTAAATACACGTCCTAAGATCTGGTCGGAATACTCCATCGTCAGACCATGCTCTGCTTTCTCTACTTCCATGCCGCGCTTTAAGCCTTTTGTACTCTCAAAAGGAATCGCATTTACCACGCTTCCAGACACGTCACAGACCTCAAAATGGCGTCTTTCCCCGTCTACTGTCGTGTAGAGCATATCACGCTCTGCCACGCCGGTGCCGTCCGTGAGAATCTCTACTCCCAGCTCCGACACGGAAATGATTTTTCCTATCATGACTCTCCTCCTACTTATACGCCCGGTTCTTGACGTAGTTATCTATGATTTTCTCGAATTCCTTGTTGTTCTTCTCACGGCGATCTGCCCGGACCTTCTCCTCCTCAATCTCATCGATCTTCTTTAAGGATTCCGTGGTTGTATTCTGACGCAGCACGTTTTCCGCTGCACGTCCGCTTACCACCGCCAGCATCACTTCGTAGTTTACATAAGATGCCGTCAGGTCTGCCAGCAGGTTACCTGCATCTTCTTCCATCGCAAAGTCATCGTAATATCCGTCTTCCTCACTGGTTTCAACCGGATAGATACGCTCCGTTTTAAAATAAATCGTCGTCGTATTCACATATTCATTGTATATGATGTTGATCTCCGAACATTTTCGTCCCCGGATCCCCTCGCCCAGAAGTTCCTTCAATTCATCAAACCGGTACTCCAATTCCGCGCAGGTAGAGGAAAACAGGATATTTTCCTTATCCCGGCAGTGAAGCTTGCGTCCGATCAGAATCTTCTTGTTCTCATGATCCTTGGAAATCTTTTCATTGACCAGCGAGTTGTAGTTGTTACAGAAGCCAAAATCACTGCCCAGATAGATATTCCAGACCGGGGCAGAGGGATCCGGCTGCAGCAGCTTCTTGTCCAGAATCAGGTTCCGGTTATAGAGGATGGAAGCCATCATCTGCTGAAGCTGCTTCTGCATCATACGGTATTTGTCTGCCTTGCGCTTTGCGTTGTCCACGCGGATCAGTGCATGGAAATTCATAACTTTTACGATATTTCTTATGCTCATATCAGCCTCCCAGGATCTGACTGAATTTCGTGAGGAACTCTTCCGGCGCCTGGGGTGCAAATTTCTGCTGGTTCAATCCTTTCAGAATCTCTGCGCCTCGTTTCAGACGGTCGCGCATCTCCTGACTCATCTCATCCATATTCGCCATCTCATAGACCTCACGGGTCTCCAGATAACTTAAAAGTTCCCGGCGCACTCTGGCACCCAGCTTTTTAACCGGTGCATCCTGAACTGCTCCGCCCAGACGTGATACGGAAAGTCCGTACTGGATCGCCGGTTTCTGTCCTTTATCGAAATTCTTTCTGGACAGAACGATCTGACCGTCTGTGATGGAGATAATATTCGTCGGGATATATCCGGTGATATCTCCGCCCTTGGTCTCAACAATGGGAAGAATGGTGATGGAACCGCCGGTTCTGTGCTGGCATCCTCGCTCCAGAAGTCTGGAATGGATGTAGAAAACATCCGGCGGATATGCCTCACGGCCCGGAACCATACCGGCAAGCAGGGAGATCTCGCGGTGTACCGTTGCATGACGCTTCAGGTCATCGATCACCAGAAGGACATCCCGACCCTCCATCATATAATTCTCAGCGATGGTAGCTGCCACATAAGGTGTCAGGAACAGCACCGGTGGCATCTCATCATTGAAAGCTGCCATGATGATGGTATGTTCCATGGCTCCGCGGGCCATCAGGTTCTGGTATACTTCTTTCACATTTTTCTTGGTCTTGCCGATGGCCACGTAGATACAGAGGACATTCTTGCCCTTCTGGTTCACGATGGCATCCAGTGCGATCTGGGTCTTGCCGGTCTTTTTGTCTCCGATGATCAGCTGTCTCTGTCCTTTACCGATGGGATAGCACAGGTCGATGCCAGCGATACCGGTCAGAAGCGGACGTTTTACAGTACCGCGCTCCATGATCGGAATCGGTTTTTTCTCGATCTCGATGGGAACTGCATCTTCAAACACAGCATCCTGCAGACATTCTGTACCAAATATATCGATGATATGTCCAACCGAGGACGGTGAATACATCGCCTTGAATTCTTCTCCGGTGGCTGTCACCACATCTCCTACATAGATCGGTGCCCCGCGGCGTACCACGGAGATCTTCACGCTGCCGCGTCCGATGGAATTAACATATCCCTCGGAATGTCCGCCGATGATGACACGCTCCATAAAAGCCACATCTTCCAGTCCGTCTGCTTCCAGAATATACTCTTTTACAGTCGTGATACGGCCCGCGCTGTACACGTTGCCGCCGTTCTGGATCGCGGCGATCTTTTTACCTATCATTTCTTCCATATAATTTGCCATAATGTTATCTTATGCCCTCCTATAGGCTGTAATCGTACATCTTACCGGACTGCAGGACGCGCACGCCCTCGCAGATATTCTCTTCTTCATAAACCGCATAAGCACCCTGGGGAGCTTCTGCTGCATTGGCCATATAAAGCACGGGTTCCGGATTGTTCAGGAAACTCTCACCGCGGATCCACTCCCGGAATGCGATGATATCCATCCCTTTGCCCTGATCTAAGAACTTCTGAAGCACGGTCTGTTCCCGCACATCCAGAACCGAACGGAGCACTTCCTCCTGATCCGATGGTTTCAGGCCGGTCAGTGTAAATACGATATTAAAGGTAAGCTTATCGTTCAGCTGCTTTAATAAGGTGCTGTATGCCGCCATCTCCGGATCCGGGGCAGCTGCCTGTGCCACTGCCTTAAGAACAGCCTCTGTATCCGGACAGAAATTGTGGCGGATACTGCGGTAGTTCTTGGCAAAATCCCGGCTTCTCAAGGGAGCCGCCGGAATATCCGACATGGACGCGGCCGCCTTCACCGAAGGCGCTGCCGCCTCCTGTTTCGGTTCATCGTCCGTTTTCCGGAGAATGTTGCGGTTGAATTTGTCGTACTCATCCTGAACTTTCTTCAGCTTTTTCGCTTTTTCTTCATAAAGTTCATCAAATACTTCCATTTCTTTCAAAAATGCCTTCCGCACCTGTCCCGACACATCCTCTGCGGTGGTGTTAATCAGAAAGAAGAAGAGGAGGATCACTGCCAGCATAATCAAAAATACGGCACCAAATACCAATATATATTGCATGGTCTCCTCCGATCCTTTACATCGTCAGCGGGTTAAAGAATAAAAGCAGAAATACAAAACCGAATAAAAGCAGTGTCAGTACCGTCAGTACAACTGCCACGATCATAATGCCCTGGACAACGTCGCTCTTGGTCTCCGGGTTTCTGCCAATTGCCTCAGCTGCCTTAGAACCCATGATTCCAAGGCCAATGCCGATACCTAAGAATGCCAGGCCCAGCATCCAGCCGATTGATGAAAGCGTAGCCGCTAAAATAGTCTCCATCTTTTTTTCCTCTTTTCTTCTTTTTTATGTATTATTCTACCGGTGAACCTTCGTCTCCGGCTTCCTCTGCCTGTCCCTCTGCTCCGTCATTCGAACTGTCGTCGGAGCTGTCATCCGAAGTTCCTTCTGACCGGCTGCTTTCGCTCTGGCTGGAACCGGAAGAATCACTGCTCTCCTCACGTTTCTCTGTATGTGCCGGTGCATGCTGAACTGTACTGCTTCCGCTACCGGTCGTATCACTGCCAGTGCTTCCACCCGCACTGCTTCCGCCGGTACTGCCACCTGCATTGCTTCCGCCGGTGCTTCCACCCGCACTGCTTCCGCCGGTACTGCCACCTGCACTGCTTCCGCCTCCTGAGCTGCTTCCACCGGATGAATCATCATCTTCAAAGAAGGAGTCCAGATCCAGTACTGCAGTCGTCGATTTCAGAGTCGTCCAGCTGGTACCATTGTCCGATACCTGGAAGTTAAGACGTATCTTCTTCGTGGTCGAATCCAGCCCAACCGTACTGATCGTTCCTGCATAGCCTTCCTTCGCATCGTCCACACTGAATATATCTTCCATATCGGTATGGTTGTGAATCACTACGCGGGTGAAGGATGTCACATAATCTTCATCCAACTGAACACTATAGCAAACATCATCCGAATTGACCTGTGTAATATAGAAAGAAATACTCACATCTTCGGTAGTTGCTCGGACCACATCCATCGATCGAAATTCTCCGTCCTCTTCCTCATCATAGTAACCAATGGTTACGGTATATCTTTTTCCAGCCGTCAGCTGATCAAAGGTTACTTCCTCATCATCCGGGCCAACTCTCTTAATAATTTCTTTTCCCGAACCGCTGCTTGGCTTTACGCGGACTTCGATCTCACCGTAATTGCCGAATGTATCGTTGATGCGGAAGTGTACAACCAGCTTGTTGGAGCTTTTATCGATGCTCTTGATATACATGCCCATTCGTCCGGTGATGTTCTGACTCTGATTGCTTCCGTTGATGGAACCGCCGTTTCCTCCGGCTCCGCCTGCTCCACCGGCTCCGCCGTCTCCGCCACTTCCGCCGTCTCCGCCGTTTCCACCGCTTCCGCCGCTTCCGCCGCTTCCGCCTGCGCCTCCGTATCCGCCGATACCACCCTGGCCGCCGGCTCCGCCGATACCACCGGTACCGCCACGGCCACCGATTCCTCCGGCTCCGCCTTTACCACCTGCACCGCCGTTTCCTCCACGGATGGTGTAAGCATACTTCTTGCGTCCCAGATTAAAGGGATCCTCCACTACGTTCAATGCTGACATAACCGACTGCAGATCCACCACATTTTCACCTAAAGCCAAGGTTTCCTCTGCTATGTTGTACTGAAAATCACCTTCATTCAGAATCATTTCGTCCATCGATGTGACATTCATGACATCATTCATCATATGGGCATTGCCGGCTTTATCTGCAATGATGTACAGGAAGCCATCCGCCGTCACTTTTCCGCTGGCATCATGGATGTCATCCCCAACCAGAACATATTTCCGGTCGGAAAGCTTGATAAAACCACTCTCCGTCAGGGGAATTTCTTCAAAATTTGATAACTTAACAACCGTTCCGTCTTCCTTGAACTGCCAGCCGCCGCCGAACACTTTCAGCGAACCGCTTTGGGGCTCATAAGCGACTGTCTTCTTTCCAAGGTCGTACTTTTCTCCTCCGTCTACCTTCAGGTTCCAGTTTCCATTCAGTTCCCGGTGAACTTCACCGTTCCCTTCCAGATTGATCCGGCTGTAGGCATTGTCGTAAACCAGGGAACCTATCTCCATGGCATACTGATCGCTGACGGTGCCGGCAGCGCGGACTACCGCACCGCCCATGCCGCCCATACCAGCAAGCACAACGCCACTGAAGATTCCAAAGGATTTCTTCACTTTGCTGCTTAATTTTCGTGCCACTGTTTTCTACCTCCTGGTTTGATTAATACGGGATCGCATCCGAGTATGTCTTGATCAGTTTGTTGTCATCTGTAAACAGCTGTATCGTGATTCCCCAAAGTTTTCCATCTTTCTTAAGTCCGGTCGGAATCGTGATCAGGTCGAACTGTCCGGATTGTCCGCTGTTGTATGTGGTAAACAGTGACTTCGTGCCTTCTCTTCTAAGCTCACCGGAGATCTGACTCTCCTGAACATCACTGCTGGACCACGGCATCAGGGAATACTCGATTTTCGCTACCTTCTCCAGACCGTAGCTCTTTGCCAGAGACAGAGTCAGGTTTCCGCCATCTAAGGAGATGTTCTCCTGTCCCAGGGAACCGCCCCAGGACTCCAGCCCCTTCTGTGTGCTGCTGGTTATGAGATACTTCTGTTGATCTGTTACTGACATCTTTTCAAATTCTGTCTTTGTCAGAGCTGTCTTTTCACCTTCGTTCTTCTGGTCTACTGCCGCAAAGATGCCGACTTCCCATCCTTTATTCAACTCCTCTGCTGTTGATACAATCTGAGTTGCGGAACTATTGTTAACCGGATAATTCGCCTTATATGTCCACCCATTATTCGTTCCTGCTTCGCGGTACGCAATCAGATATTCAGCATTGGCTGCTGTATCGGATACAACCACCCGGTTCGGGTCGGAGAGACTCACGTCGACCCAGAGTGTATTACCGTTGGTGATACGGAAAGATACGTTGCCGGTCGGTTTACGCAGCTCCGGCCAGTTGATCTGAATGTACTCCGGTTCTTTCGCAACCGACTTGCCACTTCCGTCTACTGCATCCACAACCAGAACATAATCGTATCCCGGTGTCATAAGAGTGCTTCCCGGTGCCAGATTCAGTTCCTCTGTCATATCACCTCTGAGACTCCAGGTAATTGCTCCCTTCTTCCAGGTCTTTGACTGGTCATCATAGGTATATCCAAGAAGCTTGCTCATAACCTCTTCGTGGTCTGCCACCTCTGTGTAGTTAGTATAGGACGGATTTTCTGCCTGTGTCCCCTCACCCAGCGGATACCGACGCAGGGTATATCTAAGATTATATCCATTGACACGATCCAGTTTGTAGCGGACAGTTACATTCTTCTTCTGATAAGTCTCATAGTTGATAATATTGGCTTCTCCATCTGAGATGGTGATGCTGTCAATGGTTTTGAACATGTAGTTAGCACGCTTATTTACTGTCTGTCCAAGCATCACCGTCGGCTTATTCTGGCCCTCTGACCAGGTATAACATACCAGCATATAATTTGTATCCTTATGCAGAAGTCCGTCTTTTATATACAGCTCCGGCATCTTGGTTTCATCCAGTTTATAGTAACTTTGATCCTTCGTGAGCGGAAGCGCCCGTTCCCATACTGGTGTCTTGTTATCGACAGGTGTATCGATCGTTTCGTCCGCATTCATCTCATACAGCTTCAGCCAGATATATTTTGTCGTTCCGTCTGCTGTTACCGCAGTACCATTGTTATTTGTACCAAGAGAAGTTCCAGCCGCTGGCGGAGCAATCAATGCATAGCTTCCGGTGGTAAGTTCGATGTTAGCCGCTGTAATACCCGGGCTGATAGTCATATAGGTGATAGAAGGCTGCAGAGTACCAACCGTAATGGTGGAACCAACAGATCCGTTCGGTCCGGTCATCTGATTAACAGGTACCAATGAATCACTGGATACAAGCTCACAGAATGCCATATTATAGCCGGTTCCGCTCTTCTGATCCTCTGTCTCCAGCCACTCCGCACCAGTTTTTCCGTAATACAGGTTCATGGTGTGCCAGAGGTCATTAACAGAACTATAGCTTAGTCTCTGGCTCTGCAGACGCAGCTTTCGATCTGCTTTCGGATCCGCTGTCTCCGTAGCATTCTCCTGCACCTTGTATTCACCCTGAGTCAGGTAAGGATTATTCATGACCTTATACTCGTACTTCTCTCCCTGGGTGCTGGAACTATAGTAATAGCTGTTCATAAAGTTGCTGCCATCTATTATCTTTGCTGCATAAACTTTATTCGTATCAAAGCTGTCCGGAAGTCCATACCTGCCATCTGCATACTTTGCCTTCACCTTAAAGGAATAGGTTCCAGCGAGGCTTTCATCGCCACGACGGGCATCGGTCAGGTCAACCGTTACTGTTCGGCTGTTTCCATTCAATCCATTTAACGATCTATCCCAAGCATATACCTTTTTTTGGGTTCCACTGTCCTCCTTATACATCTCGATCCCTAAAGCAACGATCCGGCTCAGCATGGTTGTATTGCCGCTCAGCGTGAAGGTAACCTCGTTGCTGGATTCCGGGAAGGAACCGGAGATCTTCACATTTCCGTCTCCATTCGCATCCGTCAGATTCAATTCCGCCGGCGGCAGGTATTCATGGGATGCCAGGAATTGTCCGCTGGCAGTAGTCTTATCCGTTTCCTTCTCGTCATAATACTTCTGATACATCTTGAACTGATAACGGTTCTGGGCAGATTTAACAGGAACCGTAAGCTGGTAGCTGTCGTTTCCACGATCCTGAATCTCTGCCTCTCTCGGAACACCATCCTTGAAAATCAGTCGAAGTCCATCCTTGTATTTTGCAGTGGTCTGATCGGAGTCTTCCCCTCCGAATGTTTTGTCCCAGGTATTATCCACATCCTTCAGGACATTCATCTGCCAGATTGTCTTATAGGGATTGGCATCCGTTCCATCTCCTATGGTGTCTTTCAGATACATTGATACGCTGGTGCTCTGGCGGGGTGCCCCTACCGAAAGGGAACTCAGCATACCGATACCGCCCACGATCTGCTGCTTATACTCATCCGGATAGAGGATACTGGTATTCTCTACCTGCATACGTACCTTAAAACCAAAGGTATAGTGGTATCCGCGTTTCATTCCGCCTGTCTGACCACCAGTAAATACGGTCTGATAACCATCCATGGGCATCTCGTAAGGCTGATCCGTCGACTTCATATCGACATTTTTAATATATTTACGATCATCCGAATCAAGGTCTGATGCTCCAGCCGGTGCCGTATTCGGAGCTTCAAGGAAGAGCACCTGCAGGGCCGGCATACCGGCGCCCTCGGATACCTTCAGCGGATATGCGAAATCATAATGATCTCCATCGTCCCAGTTAACCGGATCCGACGCATTGGAGTTCGCCGGGTCAAACTTATCCAATTCGGATGTCTTGAATCCAAAGTAACGAATCGCACGTGCATAACCGTTATCGTTGTTCAGGCGTGCCTGAATCCGGTAACCTACCACCGTGTCATCATCCAGATTCTCCAGCTGGTTTGCAATACTCTGATAAGTACTGTTGTCTCTCAGATCCTTAGCCTTGATCGTCGTTGTAGCGATGGCATCATTGACCGGCTGCGGAAGAGATGGCAGGGCGTTGCTGATGGGAAGCTGCACACCGCCCAGTACAAAGGGAAGTTCGTTCTTAAATCCAGACAGGTTCTCACCTTTTCCGTCCTCTGTGGCACCGTTCTTATAAAAGGATGCCGTATAGTCGTATGCTGCACGGACCTCCAGATAATAGGAGTCCGCCGTCAGGGCATTGTTAGCAAGATGGAAGTTCTCATTGGTAATCACATACTGCTTTGTCGCATCCGTTTCATTCAAGTATTCATCTGAGATGGAACTTTTATTGTGTAACGGGTTTGTATCATCCAGAGTGAAACTTCCCACAAAGAGTCCCTTGTTGTTGGTTCCCTGATACAGGCAGAATTCCAACTGGTCCAACACATCTGTTTCGACATTGGATTCTCCATCTTCTGTCGTCATCTCCATGCGGGCTGTAAAGCTTGCATTGATATTATCTCCCACACGAACCAGGTTGATGGTGGCTGCCTCATCTTTATAGGAGGTTGTGGATGCCACATAATCACCCAGGTATACGTTGGTAAATCTATTCGAATCCGTTGGATCCTTTGCAAATCCGGTTGCGAAGATCCGATAGTTCGTATTAGCCTTCAATCCATTTGCTTGAATCTCAACCGCTATTGCATCCGTAAACTTCTTATAATAATGTGAATCTGTAATCGTCCAGGTTCTGCGGTAGTTTCCGCTGCTCTCCAGTGTAACCTTCAGCGGATAATCCTGAGAGATTTCAAGATCCAGGTTCTTCGGTTTAATCATAACACGGCCCCAGATCATATTCTGATGTGTATAAATCTTGCCGGCATTCTCCGGTGCATTGATCAACTTATCATTGTAGTAGTTCTGCTGATCCTTCTCATCCGCATGGACAAAATAAATCAAAGAATCACCCTGGTCATCCATACGGAACGGATCCGAATAATCCGTCTCTATCTGAACATTCTTTTCGTTATCATAATAGGTCGCCGTTGTCTTAGCTGTATAGGTCTCATTGCGCTCAATCTTTCCCTGCTCCAGGTAGATCGCTACGTTGTTCGTGCTGGTGGACTCGATGGTCTTGACACATTCTGTTCCTTTGTAAATCTTATAGACATACTTGATCAGTGCATGGTTCGGGTCACTCACGATCGGCTGGGAAAGCTCGAAATAGCCGCCATTATTAACACTTACCTTCGGTTTATCCAGAGACGGCTTCTGTTTCAGGGTCTTCCACTTCTGTGTAACATCCTTTTTCACATTGGCCCCCGCCAATTTCATGGTCACAGTGTAGCTTCCGTCTGCCAGATCATTTTCGGATAATCCAGCTACATTGTCATCCTTCATATCGATCTTATAGGATGTCTTGCCGCTTGAAAGAGTATACTCCTTCGGTCCAAATACCGTATTGCCCTCTTTATCCGTGATCGTGAGGGTTGCGGATGTAACCAGTGCATACTCCTTCTTATCGATGGTAAAGGAAAATCCGGTTGTTGTCGCATTCTCCAGATTCAGGATGATACCCGTAGAATCTGTATAGAAGAGACGGTTGATAAAGTCCTTGGTACCACCGGAGCTGTTTCCATTCTCAGAAAGACTGTAGCCGGATGATACAATCAGACGGTACTGTGTATCTGCATTCAGATTTTTGACATTGAATGAGTATGTTTCATCTGCCGAGAAAGTAAGATTCTCTGCCTTATCCATATCATCAATCAGGACATCCACAGGAAGTCCGGTTGAAACATCGATTACTTTAATTGAACCGGTATCTGCCTCCAGTACACCATCCTCATCAATGACGGTGATCATACCGCTTGCGTTCGCTGAATCCACATCAAAATTGCTCAGCGAGATAGTCGCCTGCTCGGTTGCCTGGTTCTGGGGAATGGAACCGTTCGCACCATCGCCGCCCAGCTTACCGTTGCTTCCGGCACTTCCGTTTTTACCGCTGGAACCATCGGATCCGTCATCGCCATCGTCTCCGGATGCGCCTTCTTCACCGTCCACACCGTTCTCACCGAGTTCTCCGGATACTCCGGCTGCTCCATTTTCTCCGTTCTCGCCTGCCTAACCGGCTGCACCATCCTCACCGATCTCACCATCTTCACCGTCTACTGCGGTAAATTCAAATTCCGGCGGAACCCAGTCCTGGGCGGACTGGACTTTGATGTTGTCATCCGCATCCATCAGAAGTTCCCCCAGTGTCAGGCGGGCATCTCCCTGTGCATCGGAGATCATTTTGTTATCAAAGCTAAGAGTCGAACCGTCACCGGCCGTTGCTTTGGCACCGGCTGCGATTCCCTGCCAGGCTGTATTCTGGGTAGAAAGACGGATAATTCCATCTTCCAGATATTCAACCTCCACACCACCGGTGGTATCTTCCATCATTCCGTTGACGGTCTCTACCTTCAGGTCATCGGAATATACGTAATATTTATCATCGCTTAATTTCCAGACGAAGTTGTCAAAGGGAATCGAAGTTCCGTTGTTCTCCGCTGTAAATCCGGTGCCGTTGGATGTCAGCACCGTGCCCGCATCAAAGGAGTATGTGTTGACCAGGCCGCCGTTGACATCGTCCAGATTCAGTACTACGCCCGATGTCATCGCACTCATGGATCCGTCCTGATAATGGACAAAACTGTCCTGATCGACTGTATATTTGGTTCCACGGATGTCTTTGAATACTGCTTCATCCGGATATGTCTTCTTATATTTGGTTCCGGCTGAGAAATAAACCGGCTCTGCGGTCAGACCTTCCTCGGTTTCTGCCACATTGACAATGTATCCATCGCCCTCAAAGGAGGACGCCATACTTCTGTTTCTCACAACACCCGTTGTCACAGCGCCGGTCAACGCTGCCACGGACAAAAGGGTAGTCACGATAAGACTTTTGTACTTCGCCATAACTGTTCTCCTCTTTTGCATTTCTGCTTTGTTTGCTGTTATCTATCACTTTTTGTATATTTTTCGGTAATCTGTATCAGCTTTCCGCTGTTGACTAATTCCTGCATCAAGCGGTTCATCTGGTTGCTCAGACCTTCTTTTTCATGCAGCACTGTGAGTACTCTGCCTTCTGCGTATTCCTGTGTGAAATTCCAATGCTGCGTCGGCTCCGGGGTCGGCGATTCCTCCTGCTCTGGCGTATCTGATATTACCTCACCATTTTCAACTTCTCCATTCCCAGCGCTTTCAATTCCATCATTTCCACTTCCAGCGCTTTCGTTTGTCGCATTTTCATCCGCTTCCGCTATCTCTGAGCCGTCGGCTGAAAATCTCTCCGGCCACATCTCCCGAAAGACCTCCGGGGCTGTCTCGGCTGGCTGCCCTGGCTCTCCAGCTGCGTCATTCGCCTGATTTGAACCATCATTTCCAGCTTCGCCTTCTTCTCCTTCATTAACAGCTGCCCCATTTTCCGGGTCAGCGATTCCTTTTGAAGAAAGATTCAATTCTTCTGTAAACGGATCCGTCAGAGATTTAGCACCTATAAGCAAATCCACTTTACCATCATATAAAAGCGGTCCACCTGTCTGATCGGTCACCGTCTGTATATCGACCGCATTGTTCTCCCTGGCTTCTTCCGGCGTGCATCCAAAAATACGGCTTGCCGCTTCATACGCCAGATCTACATCGATTCCACTCAGTTCTCCACTTACCGGATCCTCCTGATAATACGGTGGATCGCCGCTCTGGATTCCCACCCGCAGAACCCCGGATGCCCGGATGTTTTGCAGGTCCTCCGGCAGATCGCCCGGCGCGTCTTTCACATATAATATGCTTCCGTCCGACGGTGTGGCTTCTTCTCCCGTCTGGGATGCGCCATGGCCGCACCCGGAAAGAAATACGGCTGTGGCCATCATCGCAGCCGTCACGACGGGAAGTTTCTGACAGACACGCCTGAACCATCCTCGGCTTTTTTTGTGTTCTTTCTTATATAAGTACATTTCTTATCTTCTCACCTCTGCTATCTTTTTTACTGCCTTTCTGTCATAGTCAGATGGAATATTTAATTTATGACATGCGAAAAAAATGTCAGTGACACCTCTCGCAGACATTTTTCCTTTTTCATATTCGCCGCCGCTGTGCCACGTATCGTTCGATCGTTCCAGCCATCGTTCTCATCTTTCAAACAAAAAAAAGCATAAATCATCCTCTTAAAAGACGGTCTTTCCGAAAACCTTTCTAATAAAAGAAGTTTATGCCATACCCAGTAGTCTAAAATATCCTTTTTCTTCAAACATTTCGGGCAACCAGGTTCAAAAATCTTATTTAATTCACTCATACTCATATCCCTGTCTAGCCCCCAGATAGAAGTGAATCCATAGGTACCATTTCCGTCCACAGGATTGATTTTCCACTTTTTCCACTATCTTTCTATAGAATATCACGGTGTTTTGCAGATGTCAATTTTGGGGTTGAATAAATAATAACTGAATTCGGCGTTTTCATTACAGCTCAGGCGTCATTCATAACTCTTTGTAAAAAATGACGAAATTTATTTTGAGAACACTGCATTGCACTTTATTTTACTTTACCCTATAATGTTTATAAAAACAATCCAATTCTTACAGTCATAAAAGATACGGAACGACTGCCCTGGCAGCCATATCCTATTTTTATATCATAAAGGAGATAAGCAAATGAAATTATCCCTCGGAATCGACATCGGCAGTTCCAGCACCAAGGCGGCGGCGCTGGATGAGCATGGCACTCTGCTTGGTACGCTTCAGGTTCACGCGGATGACCCGCGCACCTCGGCTTACGGTGTTCTCGGGCGTTTCCTGAATCAGCAGGGCGCTTCGTTTGGCGATGTTGAAAAAATCGTCCTGACCGGGCTCGGTTCGACGTATTTCCACGAAAATATCTTCGGCATCCCGACCATCCATGCCCTGGAGCTGGATGCCATCGGGCGCGGCGGCTTATACCTGTCCGGACTTGATGAAGCGCTGGTGGTCAGCCTTGGAACCGGCTCTGCCTTTATCCGCGCTTCCAAGACAAACGGCTTCCGTCATCTGGGCGGAAGCGGTGTCGGCGGTGGGACACTTGTCGGCATGGCGGAGCGCTTTCTCGGCGTCACCGACATTTTTGCCCTCTCAGAGATGGCGCTGCGCGGCAATAAGGCCATGGCAGATCTCCGCATCGCCGACGTGCAGGAGGAAGATGTCCCGGGACTTGCCGCCGACTTAACCGCTGCCAATTTTGGGCGAATCAAAAGCGGCGCCTCGGATGCTGACCTGGCTGCCGCTCTTTTCAATATGATTTATGAAAATGTGGGTGTGATGGCGTCCCTGGCGCTCAGCCAGGACACCACCCGGAATGTCGTCCTGACCGGTTCTCTCGCCAGCCTTGCACCTGCTGCAAAGACCTTTGACATTTTCAATCAGATGCACGATGTCTTTGGAATCGACTATATCATTCCGCCTCATCCGTCTTTCGCCACGGCAGTCGGAGCGCTTTTATGTGATCCTCTGCCGGAGAACTGAGATCACGGACGGCTCCCAGCAGATCGGAGGCTGCGATCAGGGCGCTTCCTGCGAAGATAAAAAAGTCTCCCAGATTAAAGACGACCTTTTCCAGGTATTTACACCGGATGCTGAAATAATCTACCACATAACCGCGTTTGAGGCGGTCATACAGGTTGCTTAAACCACCCGCCGTGATGAGGGCAAAACCGATCCGATCGGCTTTTCTGCCTTCGTCCCGGCACAGTAACCATGTCAGAATGCCCGCTGCCGCCGAGGTAAAGACAACCGGCACCATGCGGACCAGTTCTTTCTTTTCTTTTTTTACCCCAAAACAGAAACCGTCGTTGTGATTGCGGTACAGGCGGATCTTTCCATGGCTTTTTTCCATATCGCGCGGAAAATCTTCCGGTTTCTGGGCTTCTATATTTTCCTTGCAGAAATAATCGATGCCGAACAGGGCAGCTATCATATACAGGTATTTTTTCATAAGGGCACCTCCTCATATAATTGTCATTATCTAACTTATATTTATTATAGCAAGTTTTTCCGACAGAGTATAGGGAAGCTTTCGTATTTTACCGCATATCTTATCTTAAATTCTAAAAAATCTCTATGGAAAACGCTATGAATTGCTCTTCTCTTCCAGACAACCAAACCGCCGATTTTATCGAACGTTTTTTTCCTTTTACCTATAACCAGATTTTGGAAAATGATTCCAGCTGCTATGATTTTGTCAATCATGAGTATGTGATCTGGCACCGGTCTCTGGCGGAGGCGCTGCCGCTCTCAGTCCAGCAGTATGGCTATGACTCGATCCCGAATCTTTATACCATATTAGATACATCCAGCCTGGACAGCGCAGGAATTTCCCGGACGGCAGAACAGCCATTCCTGGGAAACAAGGGGCGCGGGACGCTGATTGGGATTGTGGATACGGGGATCGATTATACAAATCCCTTGTTACGCGATCCGGATGGAAGCACGCGCATCGCCGCCATCTGGGATCAGACGGTTCCGGGCGCGGGGCTTAGCACGCCGGATCCGATCGATGCGCTGCACTACGGAAGTGTCTACCAGCGTTCCCACATCAACGAGGCGCTGCGCTCGGAAGATCCGCATTCCATCGTCCCCACCTCGGATCCTCTCCGCCACGGCACGCAGATGGCGCTGATCGCCGCCGGTTCCGAAGATGCCGATGCTTTTTTCTCCGGGGCGGCGCCGGAATCGGAACTGGTCGTTGTCCGCTTGAAACCAGCCAGAACCTATCTTCGCGATTTTTTTCTGATCCGCGAGGATGCCATCGCCTTTCAGGAGGACGACATCATGCTCGGAATCAAGTTCCTTCTTTATATTGCCAGGCAGGAGAAAAAGCCCCTTGTGATCCTGCTGGGTCTTGGCACCAATACCGGAAGCCACAGCGGCACTTCGCCGCTTGGTCTATATCTGAACAGCCTGTCGCGCGCCAGCGGGCAGATTCTGGTCGCCGCCGGAGGCAATGAAACCGGGCGCGGGCACCATTTTCGCAGTGTATTTCCTGCTTCCACCTCCTATGAGGATGTGGAACTGCGGGTCGGTCCCAGCGAACGGGGATTTACGCTGGAACTGTGGGCGCGTGAATCGGAGCTTTACAGTGTCGGATTTTTATCCCCCTCCGGCGACGAAACGGGACGCATCCGGCTCTCCGGCGACGAAGAACGCCGGATTCCCTTTCTTCTGGAAGGAACGACCATTCACCTCAACTATACCAGCTCCGAGCTGGCGACCGGAAGCGAACTGATCCTGATGCGCTTTGATGCCCCCGCCGCCGGAATCTGGAAAATCCGCGTCTACCACACGCTCTCGATTCAGGGTGAATACCATATGTGGCTGCCGGTGCACGGCTTTATCTCGGATGAAACCTTCTTTCTGCGCCCGGATCCGGACACAATCATCACCGATCCGGGCAATACAGCAGCCATCATCACCACCGCCGCCTACAGCCACCAGACGGGCGGGATCTATCTGCATTCCAGCCGCGGTTTTACCCGCACCGGAGCTATCAAGCCCGACCTTGCCGCCCCCGGCGTCCGGCTCCCGCTTCCCGATTATCAGGAGGTAACCGGAACCTCATTTGCCGCCGCCATGACCGCCGGAGCCGCCGCGATCCTGCTCTCCTGGTCTGCCTATACGCCATCAGCCCCGCGGATCAACACCTCGATTGCCAAGGCGTTTCTGATCCGCGGGGCTGACCGCCGAAATTCCATCGAATATCCCAGCCGGGAGTGGGGGTATGGGACGTTAAACCTATATAACTCTTTTTTATCCATGAGAAGTTAATTAACTTCTGCTGTTTTCTCTTCACACACAAATTGCTTTTCCGGATCCTTACATCGCTAACTTTCACCACATCCATGACACCGTTCACCGATCATGTTCCTGAAAAGCTATTACCCCCGCATCTCTATCCGCGGACCGCCCTTCTTCTCCAGATACGGGCGCGTGATCACAACGGAGCCGATATTCGGATCTTTCGGGATCTCATACATGATATCCATCATAAAATCCTCTAAAATTGCACGCAGCGCACGGGCACCCGTATCTTTTTCCAGCGCCCGCTCGGCGATCCACTCCAGTGCATCGTCCTCAAACACCAGTTTGACCTCATCCAGCGCCAGCAGGCGCTCATACTGCTTGAGGATCGCATTTTTCGGTTCTTTCAGAATCCGCATCAGCAATTCCTTTGTCAGCCCCTGCAGGCTCACAAGCACCGGCAGACGTCCGAGAAACTCTGGAATCATGCCAAAATTCCGCAGATCTTCCGTTGTCACCTGGCTCAAAATATCCGGATCATTGTCAAATTCATCCTTCAAATGGGAGTTGAAGCCCATCGTGGAACGCTTTTTCAGGCGCTCCTTGATGATATCATCCAATCCCGGAAACGCGCCGCCACAGATAAACAGGATGTTGTTCGTATCCACAGTCGCCATCGGCGTGAGTGCATTCTTCTGGTTTGAGCCGACCGGCACCTCTACCTGGCTGCCTTCCAAAAGTTTTAAAAGTTCCTGCTGTACCGACTCACCGCTGACATCGCGGCTCATCGTATTTTTCTTTTTCGCAATTTTATCGATCTCATCGATGAAAATTATGCCTTGCTCAGCTTTCTCCACATCATTTCCAGCCGCTGCCAGAAGCTTGGAGACTACGCTTTCTATATCATCTCCGATATATCCAGCTTCCGTGAGCGCCGTCGCATCCGCGATCGCCAGCGGCACATCCAAAAGCTTCGCCAGCGTCTTGACCAGGTACGTTTTTCCGCTTCCGGTCGGTCCCAGCATCAGGATGTTGGATTTCTCAATCTCCGGCTCGCCGCCCTGCATCTGCATTCCCTGTGCCGCCGCGTTTTCCGCCTTTTCTTCCGTATTTTCATTTGCCCGAAGCTCGTCCTGCTGCCGGAGAATCACGCGCTTATAATGGTTGTAGACTGCCACTGAAACTGCCCGTTTCGCCCGCTCCTGTCCAATCACATACGCATCCAGCTGCGCCTTGATCTGGTGCGGTGCCGGAACATCCTTCATCGTCAGAAATTTCTCCGCGTCTTTTGCCTTGCTCTTTTTCTTGATCTTATTTTTCTCTGGAATCTCTGTATTCGGCATCTGCATGCCCGCAAAATCATTGAGATTCATGTTCATAAACGGCATATTTTGAAGCTTGGAAAAGTCCATGCCCGACTTGGAAATCGAGTCAAATGCTTTCTGCATACACTCATGGCAGAAATTCATCCCGCCCGGCATCGTGATCATCTCTCCCGCCTTGCTCTCCGGGCGGCGGCAGACGTAGCAGATTTTCTCGTAATCATCCGAATGATCTGTACTGGTTTTATTTGTATCTGTTTCGTTTATATTGGTTGTCGTATCTATATTCTGGTTATCACTCATATTTTTATATTTCCTCCAATCTGAAAGCACCTTTTCATTTTATCATAGCTTGTGAAAAACGTAAATCATAACAGCAGCCGTCATTTCGTTTTAAAAATAAAAAAATTTCCTATGAAACAAAAAGACAGATGAATCACCGCCCTCTCTGATTACAAGAGGATCTACCGGCGGTTCACCTGCCTTCTTTTCTATATCTTCCTGATTTTATTCATTTCCGCTTCGCAACAGTTCCGTATCTTCACCGTTACGGGCAACTATCCATTCCAGCCCACTTCGCTGATGGGGTATTTTCTATCTTCCCAGTTTTCTCTGCGGACTTGCCTGTGATTCACTCTGGCTCTCGTTCTGGCTATCCTGGCTCTGCGGCATATCGCTCTTGGAGCCCAGTGTAATCTGTACGTTTCTCTCGACATATTTGCCATTTTCCAGACTCTGTACCGTCATGGTAACGGTGGAACCTGCCTTATAGTAAGTCAGCATTTTCTTGAGATCATCACCATTCTTTACCTTCTCACCGTCAAACTTGGTGATAATATCGCGCTCCCGCAGATCCGACCTGGATGCCGCGCCGCCCGCAACAATCTTGTATACATAGATACCTTCCGGCATGCCATACGCCTGCGCCATCTGGCTGTCGATATTCTGAAGCTGGATTCCCAGATAGCCCTGCTCATTCTCATCGACAGCTACCTTCGTCGTCTTCGTCATCAGGTCGCTGATAATATCCTTTGCCTGTGAAATCGGGATCGCATAGCCGATGCCCTCAACACTGGTGTCCGAATACTTCGCCGCATTGATACCGATAACTTCACCGTTCATATTTAAAAGTGCGCCGCCGCTGTTGCCTGGGTTGATCGCCGCATCGACCTGCAGAAGTGTCCGCTCTACGTCGTTGATGGTTATCTTTTTATTTAAAGCGCTGACATAACCGACGGTAACCGACTGCCCCTGTCCCAGTGCGTTACCGATTGCCACAACACCCTGTCCCAGCTTCATGGAATCAGAATCGCCCAGATCGGCTGCCTTAATCTGTTTTCTCGTTTCTTCCGGTATATCCGAAAGCTGTACGGCAATGACTGCCAGATCCGAATCGGAATCAGTACCTTTGACCGCTGCCTTAACGCTCTGGTTATCAATAAAGGTAACCGAAAGTTCCTCGGAATCTTCAACGACATGGTTATTGGTAATAATCAGAAGTTCCGTGTCATTCTGTCCGGCAATGATTCCTGAACCGCTGCTCGGCACCTCGTACTGCTGCTGACCAAACAGCCAGTTGTCCTGTGTATAAATCATCTTGTTGTTGATCGCTACAACGGACGGCATCGCTTTCTCTACAATCGAAGAAACATCGTTGCCAATGGAGGCCTGCGTTTTAGTGCCCGCATCTGCCTGTGTCTCCTGGGAAACCTGACCGATCGTTTCCTGTGCGGTCTCACCCGGAAGAAGCCGGTTTGAAAGCGCATTCACGCCGACCATGGTTCCGCCTGCCACACAGCCAAACAAAATGCCCGACATCACAAGTGCCGCAATTTTCTTACCAGTATTCTTAGAGCCATGTCCCCGGCCACTCCGTTCTTCCGGAATATAGCTGCGTTCCGGCTGCTTCTCTGCATTCTCTTTCGCTTCTGCTCCGGCTGCTGCCTCCGGTTCTCCATCGAGACTACCCCGGTAACGGGAATCATGATAACCGCCATAATCGGAAGTTTCTTCTTTTTTAGCCGTATCGTTATTCTTTTCCTCATAAGCGCTGTCCGAATAAGCGCCCTCCGTATAATCTACATCCTGATCGTGTCTCTCATTTCTTTCATTCTCGTCATACATATATTCATACCTCCTGTTCTCAGGAATCACAGCCGCGTACTGTCCATTTTGCGAACCTTCCCGCAGCGGATTGTTCATACTCTTATATTCTATCTCAGGCTTTCTGCCCTCTCTCTGTTTACATGAGATAGTCTATCAGTTATTTGTGATGTAATTGTGAAAATAAAATCATAAATCTGTGAAGCTTAAAAACATCTCTCGGTTTTCACTTGTCAGTCCTTCTCTCCTCTTGTATACTTAATGAAAGAAACGAATTTTACATTTTTATATGAAAGGACTGTTACATCCATGATGAATACACAGGCAGTTGTCCATATCCGCAAAGGCGAGGCTCGTTCCCTGAAAGCCGGCGGTATGTGGATCTATGATAATGAAATTGAACGAATTGAGGGCGAATTTGAAAATGGCGATATCCTTCGTGTCGAAGATTTTGACGGTTATCCGCTCGGATGTGGTTTTATCAACACCCGCTCCAAGCTTACCGTGCGGATGCTTTCCCGCAAAAAGGATACTGTCATCGACGATGCTTTTATCGAAATGCGCGTCCGCAATGCCTGGGAATACCGCCGTCAGACAGTTGATACCAGCAGCTGCCGCCTGATTTTCGGCGAAGCAGATTTCCTTCCGGGCATCGTGATCGACAAATTTTCCGATGTGCTGGTCGTTGAATCCCTGGCGCTTGGTATCGACCGTCTGAAACCGCTGATTCTGGAAAAACTCGTCAAGGTGCTTGAGGAAGACGGCATTCATATCCGCGGTATTTACGAGCGCAGCGACGCTAAGGTCCGCTTACAGGAGGGCATGGAGCGCTATAAGGGCTTTATCGGGGAACCATTTGATACAAAAGTAGAGATCGTTGAAAATGGTGTCCGCTATCTGGTAGATGTCAAGGACGGGCAGAAAACTGGCTTTTTCCTCGACCAGAAATACAACCGTCTGGCAATCCAGCGTCTCTGCCCGGGCAAACGCGTTCTGGACTGTTTTACCCACACCGGCTCCTTTGCCTTAAATGCAGCCGTCTCCGGCGCCAAAGAGGTCATCGGCGTGGATGCGTCCGAACTTGCCGTCGCACAGGCGCGTGAAAATGCAGAGTTAAACGGTGTTTCCGGCACTACCACCTTTCAGTGCGCGGATGTCTTTGACCTGCTTCCGGAATTAGAGGCAAGAGGTGAGCAATTTGACGTTGTGATCCTCGATCCGCCTGCCTTCACAAAATCCCGCAGCTCGGTCAAAAATGCCATCAAGGGCTACCGCGAGATCAATATTCGCGGTCTGCGTCTGGTAAAGGACGGCGGCTACTTCGCCACCTGCTCCTGCTCCCATTTCATGACGCCGGAACTCTTCACAAAGGCGATTCAGGAGGCAGCCCGCAGCGCCCACCGCCGCCTGCGCCAGATCGAATACCGCACCCAGGCAGCCGACCATCCGATTCTGTGGGCGGGGGATGAGACGTCCTATTATCTGAAGTTTTTTATCTTCCAGGTGGTGGATGAAAAGTAACTAAAAGACGGCAGCCCATATTTTTTATTTCACTTTTGCATATATGCAGGTTGCTGTTTTTATTATATCATGATATACTATGATTACGGAAAGTCGGAGCACAGAAGGCGGTCTACCCTTCCTACATTGGAGGGGCTTTACCCTCCAGAAAGGAGGGCGATGCCAATGTACGTTACATATTCGGATTTGTTCCAGATAGGTATCTTCATTGTCTCCCTTATCGGTCTTATGTATGAGATCTTTAAGGATAAAAAATAAGCCGCCACTACTCGCACTAGTGACGGCAGACCTCATAAGAGGTTAATGTAAAACACTAAGGGTAGACCATGTGTCTCTGACTTTCCCTTTTCTTTACTATATCATATTTAAAAATGATATGCAACTTCTATTTTTTGTTTTCTTTTTGAATTGCTTCTTTACAGGTTGCTATTTCACTCTCATAATTCGCTTTTTTTACCGCTGCAGCACCATACACCAAACCGGTGCCGACACCATCGAAAGCAGCGTCGTAAATACCACGCACTTCGTCGCAAAGACTTCATCCCCGCCATATTTCGCGGCAAGAATCGCCGTCGTGCTTGCTGCCGGCATCGCTGCCAGCACCACAGAAATCCCCATCACCAGCGTGTCGATATGGAACAGAAGGCAGCCGATCCACACAAGCGCCGGGATCAGGATCAGGCGCACGGCGGCATAGTAGCAGCTGAGCGGCGTGATCATCGTCTTCATATCTGCCTCCGCCAGAACGGTTCCGACGAAAATCATGGAGACTGCCGTGTTTGCCTTGTTTAAGCTATGTACCGTATCTCCCAGGAATCCTGGAATCTGCATCTGCAAAAGCATCAGCACAAAGCCGATGAATACGGAGACAATACACGGATGCGTGCATATCTTTTTAATCAGCGTCTTCCGATCCGGCGCCTTCGTAAAATACGTCATTCCCAGCGACCACATCGCAGTTCTCTGCGGAATCAGGTAAAAAGAGGCGTAGAAAAGCCCCATCGAGCCGAAGATGCCCTCCGCCACCGGATTTCCCAGAATCCCGGCATTGGACGCCATCGTCGCGTATTTGAGGACCTTCTTCTTTTCCTCTCCCACACCCGGGTACAGTACCATATTTAAGATATAACAAGCCACCTGAACCATACATGAGACGAGCAGCGCCTGTGCGCTGCTCTTTAAGATGTCCATGCTCAGTTCTACTTCAAATGACTCGATGATACTGCAGGGAAGTGTCACAAAGATAACCAGATCCGCAATGACCCTTTTTCCTTCATCCGTGATAATTCCCTTCTTCTTTAAGAATGCCCCCAGAATCATCAGGGAAAATAACATTCCCTGCATCCGGTACAGACCATCTAAATTCAAAGCATTTCCTCCGTTTCACACTCTCTCATCACTCAATGATGATTCCCGCATCCGTCTTACTTCCCGGTGCACTGCTTCCATTCGGGGAACCGCTGCCGGAAGGTTTTTCTCTGCCATTCTCCGTCTCGCCGGTGCCAGAATTTCCGCCCGGAAATGCCGGCGAAGAACCGCCAGACTCTGCCTCACTGCTCTCCCGCGCACTTTCCTTTGATGCATGCGTACCGTCCGGACGGCTTTCCTGCTCAGAAACGTCATTCTCCTGTGTTTCCGAAGCATTACCGGTCTCTTTCTCGGACTCGTCGCTGCCGCTCCCGGCTTCCTGGCTTTCGTCCGCGCCGCTCTCCTGCGTCGGATCCAGAATGGAAATTGTCGTCGCCTCGGTCGTCTTCGGCAATGCCTTCGTTTCTGCCTGTTTCGTGCCATGAACGCCTGTATCTGATACAATTTTCTGACTGATCGTCCGGACCGTCTCAGTCGGCGTGTATTCCTCATCGCCAAACAGGAAATGATGCAGCTCGATGACATTGCTCTCCAGCGTCTGCGGGATGACGCAGGCGCCCTTGCGTCCCATCTTCTTTTCCCTCAGCTCCGACGGGAAACCGGTCGTCTCGGTCAGATGGTAACGCGTAATATTTCGTCCTATCTTCAACAGATCATTGATCTCGATGCTGGTCGCCACCTGTGGAAATACCGTCTGCACAATATTATTGATCGTCGCCCAATCTGCTTTTTTCATCTTCTCAAACGCGAGGGAAATAACCTTTCTCTGCCGTTCGGTACGGGCATAGTCCGTATCCATCAGACGGAGACGCCCATATGCAACCGCCTGCACACCGTCCAGATGGTTCATGCCCGCTGATTTAAGCTGGGTCGAAGCGACGCCGGTCGCCTTGACCGTCTCAGAAATGAACGCATTGATATAATAAAACTCTGATTTCGTGATCTCCACGTCAATGCCGCCCAGAATGTTGATCGCATCTGCAACGGCTTTCCAGTTAAAGGTCGCATAATCGTCAATATCGATATCCAGGTTCCTATTGAGCGCCTTGACAACCTGCTCCGGTCCGCCCTGCATATAAGCGGCGTTGATTTTGTTGTAGGTATTCTTGTCGCTGATATTTAAATATGAATCCCGGTACACCGAAACCAGACGTATCTCACCGGTTCCCTGATCGATGTTGCAGAGAATATTAACATCCGAGTTGTTGCCCTTTCCGACCGATGAGTTACGGCTATCCACGCCGAAAACCGCGATCGTCCAGTAACCGCTCATCTGCTCCTGCTTCTCCTCCGAAATCTCGACGTTTTTGATCTCATCCGGGTTCCACGGAAGCCGCTGCATCAGATCCAGACGGCTGCTGATATACGAATATCCCGCAAAGCAGAGAATCCCGATCAGCATCGCGCTCTCCAGAAGAATAAACCATATCTTCCGCTTCTTTTTCCGGCGCGCTTTCAATTTAACCGGGTCGGCGTAAATATCCGACCGGTTCATGGTCCGGGTTTTCTCCTGATTCCGGCTCTCCCGGCTGCTGCCAGGCTGCGTCTGTCCCCTCTTTGCCGCTTTCTGACCACTTCGGCTTCTATCTCCGCTCCGGTGGGATCCGTCCTCCCGGCGTTCCGTAAATGAATCCGTGATCAGTGTCAGACCATCGTCTTCCATCTCCGACGGTTTTGCCCGTCGGCTCCGGCGGTGTCCTGACCTATCTCTTTCTTCTTCATATCCCATGTGGTTTTCCTCATCAATACGCGTTTTTATTTATAAAGCCCTTAAAAACCGTCAAAAACATGATTTTAAAATCAAATCCCAGCGTCCAGTTCTCGATGTAATACAGATCATGCTCAATCCGCTTCGTGATCGATGTATCGCCCCGGTAACCATTGACCTGCGCCCATCCGGTCATTCCCGGACGCACCTGGTGTTTGATCATATAACGCGGAATCTCTTCCTTGAATTTTTCAACGAAAAACGGGCGTTCCGGGCGCGGTCCAACCAGGCTCATATCGCCCTTCAGAACATTAAACAGCTGCGGAAGCTCGTCAATGCTCGTCTTCCGGATAAATCTTCCAATCGGAGTCACACGCGGGTCTCCCGGCGTCGTCCACTGGCTTTTCTCCTTTGCCGCCGACTGTACCGCCATCGAGCGGAACTTATACATCTTAAACGGCTTATTGTGAAGTCCCACCCGCTCCTGACAGAAAATGACCGGTCCCGGCGAAGTCGCCTTTATAAGAATCGCCGTCACCAGCATCACCGGTGAAAACAGGATGAGCGCCATCATGCCGCCGACCAGATCCATCGTCCGCTTCATCGTTGCGTTGAGCAGATTCGTGAGCGGCACATGGCGGATGTGGATCACCGGAAGTCCCTGCAGATCCTCCATAAACGGACGGGTCGGGATAAAGTTATAATAATCCGGGATAAATTTCGTATGCACACCCGATTTTTCACAGCCTGCCACGATTTTTTCCAATTTTCCATACTCCTGGATGCTCAGGGTGATCGCGATCTCATCCAGCGTATTGAGCGCCAGAATCGTATCCAGATCGTCAATTTTGCCGATCACGCGCACTCCCTTATATTCTTTGCCCCACTCCTCATGGTCATCCAGAATACCGCGGATTTTATAGCCCCACTCCGGATTGACATTCACACGGTCAATAAATCCTTCCGCTGCCCGGCTGTAACCGACCAGAAGCAGATGCTTCTGGTTATATCCCTTCGACCGCATCGACCGGAGCGCTATCCGCAGGATATTCCGCATCAGAATCTCAGCAAAGAGATTGATGCCAAAAAACAAAAATACCATCGGACGGGAGAAGTTGTGGAAATACTCATTTTTACCGCCCAGGTAAAGCATCAGTGAGATCACCAAAAGACCGATGATGTTCGCCTTGAAAATATTGGCTAACTCCACCCGTCTTCCCTGAACCCGTTTGGGCGTATAAAGATGAAAAAATGCGTATAAAATCAAATAAAACGGTACAATAAGAACGCCAGCCGCCAGATAGACGACTGCCATTGCGCTCTTATTATGCCCTGTTACATTAAACCACGACGTTCCATTGACGATAAACCACGCAAGTGCGTAGGCGCATGCGATGACACATGCGTCCAGCACTACGTGGAAATGGTTCAGCCGTTTCTGGTTATCTTTTATCATAGTATATCACCTGAATTCGGATTAAGCTCCCGGACCTGCTGGACCGCCGGGGCCTGCTGCATCGCTGTTTCCGGAATCCCCCGGTTCCTGAATCTCTGTGACCGGACTTTTCACACCGGAATTATCCGACGCACCCGGAGAAGTCTTTTCACTGGATGCCGATGTCTCTGCCGCCGTTGTGGTTGTAGATCCCGGTTTTGCAATGGAAGACTTCGTCTCCGATGTGCTGCCTGGTCCGGATAAAGAATCATCCGCCTCGGTTGTCCTATCCGTATGATTGTTCTTGCCGGGAGTCGTCGTTGTTCCTGGTCCCTTACTGCTGTTGCTCTTCGACTCTTCTTCCTCCCAGTCAATCCAGTCTTCATCCGGATCAAAGATCTCGTCCAATCCAATCGAGCTCTCGCTCTCGCCCTTCTTGGTCTCATCCCCGCTCTCGTCATCCGACTCGTCCGAAGCACTCGTCGATGACTTCTTAGCGGATGCTTCCGCCGCTGCCTTCGCGGCAATCCGGCTCGCCCGTTTCTTGATAAACGTCTGGGCGCTGACACCCTGATCGACCGGAACATGACCGATCAGCTTCGCATTCGTCGTAAGACCTGTTACCTGCGCGATATGGTTGCTATACTCCTTGACATTGGACGGAACCTGATAATCTTCCTCATCAAACAGGAACTTATGAAGCTCTTTTACGTTGTACTCCAGTGTCTGCGGGATAACGCAGTCGCCGATCTTTCCAACATCCTGCTCGCCTCTGGCTGCCGGGAATCCGGCGGTCTCACCGATATGGAACTTCGCGATATTGCGTGCCAGCGGAATCAAATCCGTAATATCAACATTGGTTGCAAGCTGCGGCATGATCGTCTGAATCAGACAGTTGAGTGTCGCCCAGTCTGCATTTTTTGCCTTATCAAAGGCTTTCTGAAGAATAATTCTCTGACGCTCGGTACGCGCATAGTCCGTATCTGAATAACGGATACGTCCGTATGCAACTGCCTGAATACCATCCAGATGTACATTGCCCGCATGGGTCAGCTGATGAGAACCGATACCAGTCTCCTTTACGGTCTCCGTGATGAAGGCATTGATCCAGGAGAACTCTGCATCGCTCAGCTCGACATCTACACCGCCCAGAATGTTGATGGCATCCGCAACCGCTTTCCAGTTGAACGTCGCATACTGGGTAATGTTAAGACCCAGGTTCTTATTCAGCGCCTTAACTGCCTGCTCCGGACCGCCCTGTGCGTAAGCGGCGTTGATCTTATTATAAGAGTTTTTATCGTTGATATTCAGATAACTGTCCCGGAATACCGATACAAGTCGGATCTCACCCGTCTCCAGATTGATATTGGCAATCATGTTGACATCCGCGTTCGTACCTTTTCCGACATTCATCTGCCCGTGCTGACTTCGCGAATCGACACCGAAGCACGCTACGGTCATGTAGCCCTTCATATCATCGATCTGTTCCTGGGACAGGTTGACGTTCTTAACCTGGTCCTCGTTGAAATCAATCTTCTGCATAGAACCGAAGGTTCTGTGATACATATACCAGAACGCACCGCCCAGAATCATCAATATAATCACGACAATCTCCGCCGCAATGATCATATGCTTTCTGTGACGCGCCGATTTACGGTAATGGCTGCCGCGGCGTCCCGAACTCTTTTTTCCACTTCCAGCGCTCTTAGGACCGCTGTAGCCGGAACGTACTGAACTGCTGCCCGCCTCACCTTTTCTCTGGCTATTTTCGACTGTACTGCTGACTCTTCTGCGGCTGGTGCCGGAAGCAGAACTGCTGCGCGAAGAATGCCCTGCCTGACTGGCACGGCTGCTTCTGCCCTCGCGGCGCGCCCTCATGCGCTCCAGCTCATCATCCTCATAATTCATAAGCTACCTCATCTTTCACTTGCTTGCTGCCGCTCAGACATTGTCTGATAAGCAGCCTTTCTCCGTGCTGCATCCGCTAAACCATGACCGTTCACACATCGCGCAAACTCTAAGTTACTGTCCACACATACGTGCCCAGTAACAACTCTAACCTTTTCCTCACGATTTATCAGATGCTGCTTTTTTCTCGATCTGTCTCACAGCAAATTCATAGACATAGAGAAATGTCCCGGCTAAAAGTTCCAGCTCTATCGCCAGATAATTTTTAAGCCGTTCCGGGCGGTACGCCACTTTTTTACACTTCTTTGCCGTCCGTATGCCTTCTTTCAGACCTTCCAGATAATCTTTTCCAAACCCGAGTTTCCTGAAAAATGAATATTTCACGAAAATCCCCGCTGCGATCGGAATCGCATTTATGATAAGCTGTAAGCACGGCATATTTTTATAATTCAGATACACATTGTTGCGTGCCGCCAGCTTAACCTTGAATGAATTGTACTTGGAACCGCTGGTTCCGCTTCCGACGTGCCATACCAGCGCCGCCGGGCAGTATATATTGTCATACCCCGCAATCCGGGCTCTATATCCCACATCAATATCTTCCAGATAGGCAAAATGCATCTCATCGAAATAGCCTATCTCCTCAAATACCTCTCTCCGGTAGATCGCTGCGCCCGCGCACGCCGAGAATACCCGGCTTGAACGGCGGTAATGCGTAAGATCCCGCCCCACGCCGCGCTGGTACGCCCAGCCAAGCAGGGAATACATATCGCCTGCATCATCCAGCCTGTCCGGATGGTACATCTGGATCATCCGGCTGCTGACGGAAAAGATGCGCTCCGACTGACCGATCGCACGCACCATCTCCGCCACGAAATACTCGTCCACCCGGACGTCATTATTTAAAAGCAGCACATACGGTGTGTCTGCCGCCTTGATTCCGACGTTGACTGCGCCGGAAAATCCCGTGTTTTCCGGCAGGAAAATCGTATCGATCTGATGTTCCTTCAGCCACTCCACGCTTCCGTCCGTCGAACCGTTGTCCACCACCAGCGTCCGGAAATTCGGATACGTCTGTGCATTCAGTGAACGGATGCATTCGTCCATAAATTTCAACCCATTATAATTGGGAATAATAATTGTCGTTGTAATCTCCATCCCGGGTTATACCTCCAGATGATACGGTTCTCCGATTTTCTCTTTTTTCAGATCCCTGAGGGCGAAATTGGACTTCCGCAGCGTCAGGTTCGGATTGTAGTAAGGATCTCCATCTTTAAGGATCTCCGGCCAGCGCTCCGAGAAAATCTTGATCTCCCTGTTAAAACGTGCCACCTTCTCCGGCGTATCCTCCAGTCCTCTTGACTTCGACTCATAATGATACAGCAATGCGTACGGATTGTAAACCACTAAATGATTTGATGCCCGCACTTTCATGCAATAATCGATATCGTTAAATGCGACCGCCAGCTTCTCCGTAAAGCCGCCGACCTCATCAAAGAGCGCTTTCTTTGTCATCAGGCACGCCGCCGTCACAGCGCTGTAATCCTGTGTACTAATCGCACGGTGGAAATAGCTGTTTTCCGCCTTATGAAGCCCGATAAACGTATGCCCTGCGATGCCGCCGAAACCAACCACGACGCCCGCATGCTGGATCGTATCATCCTGATAGAGCAGTCTCGCGCCAACTGCGCCGACGTCCTCCCGCTGGCACAGTCCCAGCATCTCCTCGATGAAATTCTCCGCAATCAGCTCGGTATCATTATTTAAAAACAGCAGATATTCGCCCTTTGCGAAGGTCACGCCGAAGTTGTTGATCGCCGAATAGTTAAACTCGCGCTCCCAGGTTACCACATAGACATTGGAAAATTCCTTCTGAATCTTTTCATAGTATTCAAAGGTTTCCCTCTCCGTGCTGTTGTTCTCTACAATGATAAACTCAACATTGCGGTACGTTGCCCGCGTCTCAACCGCCCGCAGGCATAGATCCAGATCCGTATGGTGATCCTTATTCGGAATGATGATCGATACCAGCGGTTCCCCCTGAATTTTATATACAGAGTGATAAATGCCGTAGTCCACACCTTTTTCCACGCGCTCCGCCTCGATACCGACGCGTTTATAATGATCCATGATCGCGCGCGCACCCGCATCAAATGCGTACAGCTTGCTCTCCGGGTTGCTCGCTGTCGAATCCTTGTGGCAGCGCCAGTGATACAGCACCTTCGGGATATGGCGGATCTCCTTCGCCTTCTCCGTACAACGGAAAATGAAGTCATAATCCTGCGCTCCGTCGTATTCCTGACGGAAGCCGCCCACCTGCGCTGCCAAATCGTGGCTGACTACAAACAGATGGCAGATATAGTTGACGCTGCAGAGCAGATCGATATTGAAATCCGGCTTAAAATGCGGATCAAACAAAGCGCCGCCGTCCATATCCAGCTTATCCTCATCCGAATAGAAGCAGTCGCATCCCGGATGTTCCTGTAACAGTTTCGCACACTCATAGAGAGCATTCGGTGTCAGCTTATCGTCATGGTCTGCCAGCACGATATAATCGCCGGTCGCCATATCCATTGCTGCATTCGTATTGCCGGAAATGCCCTTATTTTCGCCTAAAATTACGTATTTAAAGCGGCTGTCCTTCTTCGCATACTGCTCCAGCACCCGCTCGCAACTTTGTCCTGCCGGACTGCCGTCCGCCACGCAGACCTCCCAGTTTGCGTATGTCTGTTCCGCGATCGAATCCAGCATTTCCCGCAGGAATCGCTCCGGTGTCTTAAATGCCGGAATCACGATCGAGAATTTAACCGGCGCGTCAAACACCTTTTTCCTCTGCTCCTCCAGCTCCTCCGCCGTCGGCTTCGTCAGTGAATACCACTCGCCGTAATCGTAGTCATTGTCAATTCCCTGCAGTTTGTGCTTGGATTTTACCAGCAGGGCTTTCAGACCGTTTTCCTTCCAGAAATCCAGACAGACCCGCACAGTCTCCATGTTCATCAAATCGCGGATCTTCTGCATCCGCTTGTGCGCCACACTGCTGCGCTTGCGGATCAGTTCTTCATTATATTTAATGCGGATTTTGCGTCCCTCGCCTTTTGCGATCAGATAATAATCTTTTCCGCGCTCATACGGGAACTGGATATCAAATCCAAGCTCTTTTTCTACCGTTCGCCCAAAATAAATCTGGCTGACGTCGTCGCGGCGGGTCGCCACATACTGAAACCGGATCGGCTGATGTGCCCCATCTTCAACCTGATAGGTGATCTCCGTTTCCGGCGTCTTTCCGATCGCCCAGCCATTGAGCTGAATCGAATTTTCACGAATCCGAACTACATCGACATTACATTTCATGCTGTTTGCCCCCAACTTTTTTCACCGGTGTATCAAAATTCAGCCGCTCTTCCTCCACTACCAGCGGACGCTTCATGACTCTCGAATTGATCGATAAAATATACTCCCCCACCAGACCGATGAAAAAGATCTGAACCGACCCTAAAAAACACATTCCAATCAGAACCGGCGCCATACCAGCCGGAAAATCATACCAGTGAAGCAGTTTCATCACCAGATATACAATCGCCACGATCATACTGATCGCCGCGCAGATACTTCCAAAGATCGTCGCCAGGCGCAGACCGACCTTCGTATAGGAGGTCACACTGAGCATCGCGGCATCGTAGAGCCGGTAAAAATTGTTGTGTGTCTTGCCTGCGCGGCGCTGCGGCTGGATATATGGAATCTCCTTGCGCTTATAACCAAGCTCCGCCACGATTCCGCGCAGAAACGGCGTCGGATCGTCAAGCTCCCGCAGAATCTCAATAAAATCGCGGTCATACAGACCCGAACCGGTAAAATGCTCAATCTGCTCGACATCGGAGAGTTTCTTTATCATCTTGTAATAGCAGCTCCTCAGCGCATACATGATCGGGTTTTCCTTGCTTCCCGTCTTGATGCCGATGACAATCTTGTAGCCATTTTCCCACTCATGGACATATTTCGGGATCATATCGACCGGATCCTGAAAATCTGCCACCATGCTGATCACACAGTCGCCGGTACACTGTAACATTCCATAATACGGGGAATTGAACTGTCCAAAGTTTTTGACATTAAAAATTGCCTTGATCCGTGGATTCTCGCTGCAGATCTTCCGAAGAATCGGGCGCGTCTGGTCCGTCGAATCATTGTCGATAAAGACAAGCTCATAGTCATATTCCGGCAGATCGCGCTCCAACGTCTCCACAACCGCCTCGCTGATCGGACCTACATTCTCTTCCTCGTTGTAGCAGGGAATTAATATACTGATTTTTTTCATACTTTTCTGATTCCTATTAATTTGCTTTTTGTTTGAACTCTTCTATTTCGTTCCACCAAATTTCGAACACAAAAAAAAGAGAAAGCCGCTTCGGCTATACTGCCTTTATTTTAAACGTCTTTCTCTCTTTTGACAACCTACAATTTTCTTAACGATTTTTGGCTGCTTCGCTATTTACTTGGCATAAACTGATAAAATATGTCCAAATATTTACCATTCTCTCCCGTCACTCTGCACAGAGGGCAGAAAAATCATTTCTGAAAAGCCAGAATTCTCTTCATTCCTTCTTCAAAATATACCTGTGGCTTCCAGCCAACCACCCGCTCCATCTTGCGGATATCCGGGATCAGATTGACGATTCCCTCTGCATTCGGCGGGCGGACGCCAAATTCCATGCTGCCCTGCCTGCCGCATAGCTCATAGACCGTCTCGACAAACCCGCGCAGCGGTCCTGTCTCATCCATCGGACCGCCCAGATTGTAGACACATCCGTGATCCGTGAGATTTCCCGCATATTCTGCCAGATCCGCCAGAGCGCGCCCCGCATCGTCAATATACATGAAGTTCCAGAGCTGCGTGCAGGCGGTCATCGTCATCTTCTCCCCTGCCCGGAAGACCCGGACACAGGAGGAAAGAAGCGACCACGGGTGATCGCCCGGTCCATACGTGCTGAAAATCCGTGCATGCCCATAATCCAGTCCCAGTTCCCGGCAGAGCACTTCCGCCTGCTGCCGGACTGCCAGTTTCGCGCGTCCATACGGGGAGGTCGGCTCGCAGACCGTCTCCTCGTCTGTCAGCTCGCTCTTGACGCCATACTCCGCCTGCGAACCTGTAAAGAGAAACCGCCGGCACCCGAGGGCTTTCGCCACGCGGACGGCATTCAGCGCGTCCTGCACGCTCTCCTCCTGGACTGACTCATTTTTCCGTGAATCACTCCCTGCACCGCGCCAGCCCATATGGAGAAACACATCGCATCCGCCCGGAATCCGTTCCGGCAGTTTCGAGAGATTCCCCAGATCCTCCTCCAAAATCGTGAGTCCCTGCGGAAATTTTCCATTTTCCCGCAGCAGATCCGATTTCGTCGAATGTTCCCGCAGTACGGCGTATACCTGATGTCCGCGATGTAACAGCTCGCGCACCACCCCCAGACCTACAAAGCTGGTGGCACCTGTGACAACTATCTTCATTCTATCGTTTCCTTTACTATTTTTTAATACGCGGAATCAGCATGATACGGTCCATCTCCTCGTCCGGAAGGAATGGGGACAGATCCTCCAGCGGCGGCGATACAAGCGTTCCGTCCGGCAGTCTCTTCGCCGCGGACTTTGGCTCAAAGTTCTGATCCAGCGTTACAAATACCTCGCAGATCACCGGGCCGTCCATCGCCAGCGTTTCTTCTACCTTCTCGCCCAGCTCCTTGTTTCCATGAATCGCTACATATGGGAATCCATACGCCCACGCCAGCTTTTCCATACTCGGGAATCCAAGATCGCCGCTGTCCACGCCGATACCGATGAGCGGCTCGCCGAAGAAATTCTTCTGGGTCTGGCGGATGGAATGGTAACCGCCGTTATTGATAATGAAAATCTTGATCGGCATCCGGTGGCTGACAACTGTCTCAAGCTCCTGTAAATTCATCTGAATACTGCCGTCTCCGGTAATCAGGATAATATCCTGGCTGTGATCTGCCACGCACGCGCCGATCGATGCCGGAAGTCCGTAGCCCATCGAAGCGATGCCGGAGTTCGAGATAAATCTCTGTCCCTTTTTCACAATATTTGCGTGTCCACACACAACATTTGCAGATCCATTCCCCACAACCACGATCTGGTTCTCATTTAAACGGCGGCTCATCTCATACGCAAATGCATATACGTTTGCCTCTGTCTCCGTGCCGCCGTTCATGTGCTTCGGCAGAACCACCGGATAATCATGCTTCCAGCCCTGGCAGATACGCAGCCACTCTGCCTGCGCCTCCTTGTACTCCTGCGTCATCGAAGCCGCGCCGTCCGCTTTTCCTTCCTCCGAAAGAACCTCGTCCATCACGGTCAGAAGATCCTTCACATCCGCGTGAACCGGCATGTCCACATGCAGGGTCGGCTTTTTCAGCTCTTCGGCATCGATATCATTCACAATCACATACGCCTCGCGCGCCCAGGTAGTAAAACGGTAACCGACCTGACGGAAACTCAGACGGCTTCCGAGCGACAGCACCAGATCGCTGTTCTGGATCGCGAAGTTGCCCGGGCGATCGCCGACGTTGCCGCCTTTTCCGATGTACAGCGGGTGTTCGTCATAGATACAGTCGATGCTGTCCGCGCCGGTCACAACCGGGATTCCCAGCTTTTCAACCACGCGCATGAAAACATCGTGCGCCGCGCCGATACGGATACCATTTCCGGCATTGATCACCGGACGTTTGGAGGTGCGGACTTTCTCGATGATCGCACGCGCCGTCTCCTTCGTCACACGTGCCGGAAGTTTTGCACGAAATTCACCTTTTCCGGCGGTATCCTCCGGGATCTCGGACGCGCTCTCTGCCGCCCAGCCAGTTCCGCCTGCCTCATAATCCTCCGGATCAAAGCCGATCAAATCGTCTGTCTCGATCATTGCCGCCTGCACATTCAGCGGAATATCCAGCCAGGTAGGACCCGGACGACCGTTGTAAGCCAGATACAGGGCTTTTTCCACACAGAAGCGGATACGCATCGGATCGATCACCATCTCACAGTATTTTGTCATATTGGCAACCGATTTGGTGATATCATACTCCTGATCGCCCATCGCGCGCAGGTGAAGTCCCGTGCTGCGCGCTGTCGTGTCATAACGCACCTGTCCGGAAATGACAAACATCGGGATTGAATCCAGAAATCCGCCCGCAACGCCGTTCATCGCATTGATGCCGCCAGGTCCCGTCGTCACGCACACTGCCGCAATCTTGTTGTGGATGCGGGCATACGCCTCCGCTGCCATCGCACATGCCTGCTCATGATGATTGTAGAGGCAGTGAAGTCCTTCCTGATGCCCCAGCGCGTCATCCAGATGCATCGCGCCGCCGCCCGTGATCATAAACACATCCGTGATGCCGGATGCGAGAAGCTTTTCTGCTATATAATTAGAAAGTTTCTGTTTCATTTTGATTTCCTCCTGAAAATACCTTGTCAAGTGTTCATACTACATCATAAGAACGTATTCTCACCCGTCCACTCACGAACCCGCGCTATCGCGCTCTACCGCCCTGCTTCGCATGGCTGTTCGTTCGTTAATGGCGCAAGAAAAGAATATGTCTGCTTCGCAGCCGCATTCTTTTCTTCTGCGCTCATTATACCATGACCACTAAATTCGTGAAACACCTCATTAAGTGGTCAGGTATATGTTCTCACTAGACTCGAAAATACCTCGTCAAGTGTTCACATTATATCACACATATTTATCTTTTCATAGCCAGCACGGCGTTTTCCCTTCTTCTGAAACGTTCTTTTGTTACTGCGAACAGTTACGGTCTTTTTTCTCAACTTACATTTTTCTTATGTTGTCTTGTGTTTTTCCTATTTCTTTTCTATAATAAAAGTCGGCATCCGGTTCACATCGGTATGCCTGAATCGTTACGGTTCAGTTTACTTTATGTAACTGCATTTTTATCATACAGAGGAACGTCTTATGAATCGATTAGCACAGAAAAAAAAGGTCTGCGCGCTAATTCCGGCGCGGCTTAATTCGGTTCGCTTTCCGGGAAAGGCATTGAAACAGATTGATGGGATTCCAATGGTTGTGCGGGTTCTCGCGGCGGCGCGGGACAGCGGTGTATTTGATGCCGTTTACGCTTCGACCGACAGCCCTGAGATTGCTGCTGTTTGCCAGACATATGGATTTGAGGCGGTTTTCACCTCCCATTCCCATCAGAATCCGACCTCCCGCATTCAGGAGGCGGTGACGATTCTGGAAGATTCCAAGTCTGCTTCTTCGCGGAAATTTGATTTTTATGCGATGATCGGCGGGGATGAACCGCTTCTGACACCGGAGATTCTGCAAAATTTTATGGAGCAGGCGCTTACTGTTATTACCTCAAAAGAACATGTACAACGTCCATTTCTCATCAATGCCATGGCAGATATCCCGAACAATGCCGAGACAGCCGATCCATCCAACATAAAAGTAGTCTGCCGCCCGGACGGCACAGGGCTTTACATTTCCCGTGCGCCAATTCCATTCCGCAAGGGGACGCTTGACAAACCTTCCCGGAAATTTGTGAGTATCGGGCTTTATACGCGGGAATCGCTCGATTTCTTCTGCCAGAGCAGACCGGGCATTCTGGAACAGATCGAGGGCGTGGATTTGCTGCGTTTCCTCGAATATGGGAAAACGATCCTATTTCTTCCCATCTGCGGATATACGCTTTCCGTAGACACCCCCGCCGACCTTGAAACAGTACAGGCGATTTTACACAGGAGGACTAGCACCCTATGAATAAGAAAACATACCGCGGCGTGATCTTCGACCTCGACGGCACGCTGCTCGATACATCTGAAGGCGTCTTTGCGAGTGTGCGCCACACGGTAGAAGCACTTGGAAAACCTGCCCTCGACGAGGCGACACTCCGCACCTTTATCGGACCGCCCGTCAAGCTGTCGCTCATCCGCCTCTATGGACTGGACGAGGACGCCGCGAACCACGCAACCGAGATTTTCCGCACCCAGTACAAGGATCACGACCTGCTGAAAGCCGAGCCATACGCCGGTATCAAAGACCTGATCCGCGCACTCCGCGCACAGGGCTGCAAGATCGGGGTTGCTACCCTGAAACGCGAAGATTATGCGCTGACTCTGCTGGAACATTACCATTTCACAGAACTCTGTGACTCCATCTGCGGCAGCGATTTTGCCAGCAAAATGACGAAGGCTGACGTTCTGCACAAGTGCTTAAAAGCTTTGGAGTTGTCTCCATCCGAGGCAGTTCTTATCGGTGATACCTCTTCCGACGGAAAAGGTGCCAAAGAGGCAGCTGTCGATTTTATGGCAGTCACCTACGGCTTCGGACCAGATACCGCGGAGGCATGGCAGGAATATGCGCCGGTTTATACGGCAAAGGATACGCATGATATCGGGGCGTTTCTGGGAGTCAATTTTTAAAATTACAAACATAACAAGAGGACAAACATCATGAAACAAGTCAAATTACTCGACTGCACTCTCCGCGACGGCGGCTACGTCAACGACTGGGAGTTCGGTCACGACAATATTGTTACTATTTTTGAACGTCTGATCAGCGCGGGCGTGGACATTCTGGAAGTTGGTTTTCTGGATGACCGCCGCACCTTCGACCGCAACCGCACGATCATGCCGACAACCCAGTGTGCCGATCAGATTTTCGGCAAGCTGGACAAGGGAAATACGATGATCGTCGCCATGATCGACTACGGAACCTGCGATATTTCTAATTTAAGCCCGTGTTCTGAGTCCTACATCGACGGCATCCGCGTCATTTTCAAAAAACATGTGATGCATGAGGCGATCCAGTTCTGCCACGAAGTCAAAAAACTGGGCTACAAAGTGTTTGCACAGGCAGTTTCGATCACCAGCTACTCCGACCGCGAGCTTCTGGATCTGGTTGACCTTGTCAACGATCTGGAACCGTATGCGATGTCCCTTGTAGACACCTACGGTCTGCTGCATCAGGATAACCTGCTGCACTATTTCCAGCTCTTAAACTACAACTTAAAACCATCGATCGCGATCGGCTACCACTCCCACAATAACTTCCAGCTCGCATACTCGAACAGCATGGAAGTCTTACGCGAACCGGCAGACCGCACCGTTTTAGTTGATGCCACCCTGTACGGCATGGGAAAAAGCGCCGGAAATCTTCCGATCGAACTCATTTCCATGTACATGAACACCGTATTCGGACGCAATTTCAATGTCAGTCAGATGCTCGAGGCGATCGACATCAGCATCATGCCGTTCTTCCGCAAGAGCCCATGGGGATATAACCTGTTCTTCTATATTTCCGCCTCCAACAACTGCCACCCGAACTACGTCCGCTTCCTGATGGATAAGCACACCCTGTCGCTTAAATCCATCAATACGATTCTGGATGCGATTGAGCCGGAGAAAAAACTGCTCTACGACAAAGATTACATTGAAACACTGTACCGCAGGTATCAGAGCACAGAATGCAATGACGAAGCCGATATTCAGGCATTGAGTGCTTCCTGGAGCGATCGCCCGCTTCTGCTGCTCGGTCCGGGAAAGAATCTGGAACTGGAAAAGGAGGCAATTCTTTCCTATATTAAGGCGCACAATCCGATCACAATCTCCGTCAATTTTATCCCGGAGGGAATTCCAATCGATTATGCGTTCTTAAGCAATTCCAGGCGGTATGTCCAGCTCAACAACCGCCTGCTCGAGCACGCCGACGCCCAGGGACGCCCGGTGCGCGTCATCGCGACCTCGAACGTGACGAATGTCAAAGATACACATTTTGATTACACCTTAAACTATAATTCCCTGATCGACCAGAATGCAGAGATCATCGATAATTCCTTTGTCATGCTGCTGAACGTCCTGACCAAAACAAGCGTCCACCACGCCGCCTGCGCGGGATTCGACGGATATACGGTCGATGGAGACAACTACTATAATTCCGCGATGGACTACCGGATCGCGCGGGAAAAATCACAGAGTATTAACCAGTATGTGATAGATACGCTGGAGAGGCTGGCAGGAACGCTGACGCTGGAGTTCCTGACGGATTCGAAATACGTAAAATGAAAAAGAATGTGCCCTTTTTCCACATCTCTCCTCCCTTTCCAGCAACGCACACTATCTTTTTACGCATAATCCCCGTATAATAAGCCCCGTAATGCAGCGATGGATTTTCGCATTTTCAAAAAGGAGAGATTATACCATGCGTAAGCAAACTAAAACTTTAGCTGTTTTATCCGCTGCGGCTTTGTTCGCGGCTGCTGCACCTATAATGACAAATACGGGAACTTACAGAGTTCTGGCGGCTCAGAGCGGCTGGACAGAGGAAGATGGTCGTCTTTATTACTACGATGAGGACGGCTATAAAGAGACAAACACATGGAAAAAGCGGAATGGCGACTGGTTTTATCTCGATGAGGAAGGCGAGATTGCTACCAATCAGAGAGTCGATGACTATTTCGTCAACGATGAGGGGCACATGGCAAAGAACCAATGGGTTTCGGCTGAAAATGAGATCAGCTACGACAGTCCGGATTCTCCGGACGGCGGCTCCTGGCTCTATTTTGGCAAGGACGGCAAGATTGTAACTGCCAAATGGATGAGCATCAACGGAAAAACCTACTATTTCGACGAGGACGGACTGATGCAGACCGGGCTTCTGGAGCTGGACGGACAGACCTACTACCTCGGCGAGGAGGATGACGGCGCCAGAAAAACCGGATGGATTCTGCTGGAAACCATCACGAAAGACACCGACGATGAAGATATCTGGTGCTATTTTGACACCGAAGGACGCTTGATCGTAAACCAGATGGACCGCAAAATCGACAATGGCTACTACACCTTCATCGACGGCCAGATGCAGACAGGCTGGATCAATGTCGCGGAAGCTGGCTTTGTAAGCTCCAGCACACCTTCAAACGAAGCAGCAACAGCGGACAACTCTGCCACAGACACTGTCAGCTTAAACGATTTCCGCTATTACGATCCGGAAAATGGCGGACGCCGGGCAAGCGGCTGGTACACCATTGAAGGGGCACCGGGCATCAGCGAAGAAGAAGAGCCATTTTCCTTCTTCTTTAAAAACGGAACCGCTTACTTTGCCGAGAAGGATCTTGCTATTTTCACCATCAATTCCGAGCGCTACTGCTTCAACGAGCGCGGTGAAATGCAGACCGGGCTTCAGAGCCTGAAACAGGCGGATGGCAGCTTCGCCTCCTACTACTTCGGCGACGACGGCGTGATGCGTACCGGCAAGCAGACTATTTACAATGATGATTTAGAAGAAAACCAGATCTGGTATTTCCAGACCAAAGGTTCCCTCAAAGGACAGGGCTACCATGGCGAGCGCGATAACCAGGTTTATGTAAACGGTCTTTTAAAGAAGGCGGATCCGGAGCTCCGCTATGAGCCGGTTTCCACCGGTGAAAAACGCTACCTGGTAAACACCAGCGGCACCATCCAGAAAGCAACTTCTTCCTCCTCTTCCGCTTCCCGTCCGGAACTCGGAAAAGGGTTCAAGGATATCAAAGACAGCAATGATACTGTCTGGACAGTTGACACATCTGGAATCATCCAGTAAAATATAATATTGCATCCGTTCAAATACCGCAGGACACTTTTGTGACACCGCGGTATTTTTTCTGAAAGATGTCTTTTTTTATCGTTTTAAAAATTTTTTTGGAAATTTTTAAATTTTTTTCTAAAAACCAGTTATAATGTTCCCGATTAAAACGTATTATAATAAGGGGGATGTTTTCATTTTTCTCCCAATGACTCAACTCTTACTTCTACGGAGGCAACTCTATGCGTGGTTTAAATGTTTATTGCTGTCCAACCTGTGGACATTATGGATTCTTTCAGCTCGTTGCCAATGCGGTGTGTCCGCATTGCTCAATCGCCATGACTCCTCTTCCCATTCCATATCAGGATTTCATGGACTTAGACTATCCACAGCGGCAGATCCTGATTTCCAGACACATGATTAATGCGGCGAACCATTTGGATTCTAAAGCCAAACCGGCGAACAAGGCTAAGGCACCAGGGCAGACAAAGCCATCCGACCAGAGCAAATCACTGGATGATGCAAAATCGTCGGATCAAAATGCAGCACCCGATAACACCAAATTGATGACCGATCCTTCTGCAGCACCGGGTAAAACAAAATCGTCTTCCACTTCCTCGAAGATCCATCCGGATATTTCAAAAGATTCCGACAAGGAAACGCTCTATCAGGAAGTATTGGCTCTAAGAGAGAAAAACGAGCAGCTGGAGCAGACTGTCTCCTGGATGCATGATTTAATCTGGGAATTGACGCGCCGACTACATATTACACAGAGTAGATAAAAAATGCCGCATGATTCATTCTGGTTTGATAACATACCTTCTGAATCATGCGGCTTTCATATTCGATCTACTATTTAATTTTTGATTTGATTTTTCACCTGCTCCATCTGGTATAAATGAGCCTCTTCTTTTCCATCTTATCCAGGCTCTCCGCTTATCCCGCCTTCTCCGTCTTACAGAGTATGTAGTGGTCAATCATCCGGTTTAAGCTTTGATTCATCTGATCCAGAGTTTTAAATAACTCCCTCAGCTCACGCTTTAATTCTTCATTTTCCTGCTCTAAAACGACCAATTTTTTAGCTTCATCCATAAACTCTCCTCCTTTTGACTGCCTGTTCTTCCATTCAGATGACCACACTGCATAACGCAGCTCTGCCAGGCGATCATATCGTTTTTTCTTTTCATATTATTTATAAACCGATTTTAAGAAAAATAAAAGAGTCTATCGATCGCAAATTTCGACACGGGTTACTGTTCACACATTACTTTAAATTCTAAATCGACAAAGTTCGCCATTTCGGCTTTTCCGCCGAATCTGCCCGGATTTGCTGTCTATTTAATCCGTTCTGTCTATTTGAGCTATTCTGCCTGTTCTGCTTTCTCTCTTGTGAGTGCAAGCCCAATCGCCAGCATCGCCCACATAATCGGTGTCGCGATCGGGAGGTTGATATTAACAACTGCCTGTGCTCCATAGCAGAGCACCGCCAGAACAGGCGCCAGGATCCAGGCGCACTCTTTCCATTTTTTGCACATCCGCACGCAGGCGCCGCTCAGAAACGCAAGATAGGATACAAGCGCAAGCGGTCCCATTGTAACAAGGTACTGGAAATATTCGTTGTGGGCGCTCTCATAGAAAACTCCATACCGATCCAGCGCATCCTGCCTGAAATCCCAAGTCAGAATTCCATATGTGTCTGGTCCAAAACCAAACAACTGATGCAGGAACGGCAGCTCGCGATAGGACTGCCAGCCAATTCTCCAGCAATATCCCCGGTTCGTCCCCCAGTCATCATCAAAAACAAGATACTGGGACAACGCGCTGTATCGTTCCGCATGTCCTCCCAGATTTGCATCATAGAGGACAAATGCCGCTGCCAGGCATCCAAGAATCAAAACGGCACACCAGCCACGCCAAATCCATCGTCCCGGTTTGCTCTCTGGATTCGTCTGTTCCATCTTCCGTTTCCAAACACAGAGAATCCCCGCCAGAATCCAGAATAAAACGACGACTCCCTCCAGATAACGATAGCGCACCAACACGCCAAACACACCGCCCAGACCGATGACCTGATCGGCATATACTTTATTGACCGTATCTACTACCTTTATCACGGTCATAAACGTAGCCGCCAGAATACCATAATCTGCGATGCCCCGCCATGTCGTAAATAAAAACAGCGGCATCACCGCAAACAGCATTCCAAGTGATAAATATGCATTATCACTCTGTCCGGTAATCAATGCAAAAAAAGCCAGCGCCGAAACCAGATAATACCAGATACGGCGTCCCACTTTTCTCTCACTTACAAAACAGCCGCAGGCAACCGCCATCGTAAGCGCCACAAACGCCGTATACGTGTTGATATTTCCCAATGTAGATACAAACAGGTTTCCCTGTTCATTGCTCACGCCCTTTTTCCATCCCAATAAATCCATCTGGAAATAATCTGTAATTCCAAACAGGCAAACCAAAACGGATGATGCCAGAAACACATCCAGGTACCATTTTCTCATCTGGCCATACTTGCTGATCACAATCGTTCCCAGCACATACAGCGTAATCAAAAAAAATCCGCTGAATCGTCCCTCATTTCCCCAGAACGACTCATACACATAGTCCGACAGCACCGTCGATATCAGTGCCAGCGCCCAGAAAACTGCCAGCGCCTTATAGGCAAATGGCTGCTTTTTTAATTCAGACGGTCGAAACGCGCCAAAAAAGCGCCGCACATGCGCCCCGCCAAACCGCTTTAAGTCCATGCACGCAAATACTATCGCTGCAATCAGGCATGACGCCAGCATCGCAACCGTGCTGAGCCAGTAAAACTGATATTTCGATACCAGAATATCATAATAATAATTATGGAAATATAGCGGAAATGCCCCAAACACCACACACAGATACACCGACACAATCCATGAAAAAACCTTTCGGACTTTTCCTTCCCATGCCTGCTCTGCCAAAATGGATGCAGCCGGAGCTCCCTGCTCTCTTGCAATCTCTGTCTGTTCCATCACATTCTTCTCCTTTTCTTATTCGTAAAACCAGAGAAACGGCTTGTATCAGTATAGCATTTCGTTTTGTGGATAGCAAGGAAGGAAATCTTAAATTTCCCCTATTATCTCTCCTATTTTTGCAACTTGCGATACTTTTCCATATCCGAAGTATAATGACCTGGTAATGCAGTTAGGATTTCGAGAAAAATATTTCAAAAAGTAAAAAGGAGAGTGCATTAATTATGAGAAAGCAGATGATGATTACAGACTCTACTACTTAGATGGTGATGTATATCTGGTAAACAACAAAGGTAAAGTTCAGAAATCCAATAAGAAATACGATATCGAGAACAAAGGTATCGCAGCTGAGGATGTAGAAGTTACCTTTACTTCCAGCAAGAGCAAGAAAGTTGCTACTGTTAACGGTACACCTGTAGCTAATTTTGTAGCAGATATTGATTGGTCTGATGCTAAGGTAACAGAAGATCAGAAGATTTCTGTACCGTTCATCCAGCTGTATGATGATGATGTATATACCTACACAGAGGCTGATCACAACGTAACTGCTTGGAGAAGATTAAACTAATCTAATTCAAAGAGGTACTTGTTATTCTTAAATGAATAATGAAATCCCCGGATCTCGAAAGAGGTTCGGGGATTTTGTTGTTAGTACAAGGCTCCCCTTGTTGCGGGGAGTTGGATTATTTGGTACTACAAAATTTATAGATATGTAAACATAAAAAGCCTTGATATCGGAGTTTTTGATATATTGCAAAATAAGTTCAATAATCCACTCCAAAATCAATGTTATCATATGATGTTACAATCTTTTGTTTACCCAGTGACGCACGATCAAAAGCTCCCTCTCCAAGGAAATTTCCTTGGAGAGGGAGCTTCTATTATTGCTTCAAATTAATTTCAAAAATTAGTTCTTAGCAATCCAAGTCGGTATAACAGAACCAGTTCCTTTTGTATAGGTATACAAGTTATCATCATACAGCTGGATGAACGGTACAGATACCTTTGTATCTTCCATGATATCGCTTGTATTTGAGTAGTCATTTACAAACTTGATATGGTTGATAAGAGTCTCTGCAGTTTCATCACCAACGCTAGCTACAGACTTGCTGTTCTTGTTGATTGTTACATAAACCTCAGCATCGATATCTTTGTTCTCTACATCGTACTTCTTGCTGTAAAAAAATGCCGAACATCCATATTTGAGTTTATAAAACGATTAGAAGATTCGTTAAGTGAAACAAAATCCTAACTTCCCCGTTTAAGAAATATTTCCTATTCTTTTCACAAAAGAAACACATCTATGCGTTACACTACAACCATCAAATTCAAGGAGGATATAACGCATGATGATAGATTCTAAGACAAAATGGAGTGTCTGGGGGATGCTCTTTGGTATGGCAGTTGTGCTTGGAGCAGGAGTTGCATTTCTAGCTTTTATCTTGACAAGGGATCCGCAGATTTTGGCTTTTCTGTATGATAAAATTACCGTTCCCCAGAGTCTGCATTTTATCACAAACTTCAAGTGGTTGTTCAATCTGATTGTTGTGTGCGTGACAGCAATTCCAGCAGCGGCTGTGTTGTATGTGAGTGAATGGGGATTTAGCCGCTGTGCTCAGGCAAAAGAAAAATAATTATTATAAAAAGTGTGATTAAATTTTCATTCAAAAAACTTGATCACACTTTTTATTATAGAAATTACTGGATCTATTATTTTATAAACTCAACAATTTTGCATTCATGTTTTCTGGTTTTCAAATCATAGTTAATTCCAACTAACAGCATATTTCCCGAATAACAAAAAGAACTGCCGCATAGAATGCGGCAGCCCCTCTTAGTATAAAGTTTTAATTAACGATAAAACTTAAAATTATTTATTGTTGTTTAATCCTAACCAACCTTCAACGGCTTTACCATTTTCAGAAACTTCTGTATAGGTGTAAACATCATCATCGTACAGCTGGATGAACGGTACAGATACGATTGCATCATCTGTAACTTTTGCATCGCCGAACTGAGCTTCAGCGAACGCTTTCAGATCATCCGCAGTATATTTCTTAGTGCTGGTTTCAACGGACTGAACTTTTTTGCCGCTAATCTCAACCTTTACATCATCCTCAGCGATACCCTTGTTCTCAATATCGTACTTCTTGGAAGATTTCTGGATCTTACCTTTAGTATTGGTCAGATAGATATCTCCATCGTAGTAGAACAGTCTGTAATCATCATCTGCATCCTGTCTCTTACCATTGAAGTAGAGATAATCATCTTTGATACCTTTATATCCCTGACCATTCTTGCCGTTCTTAGTATTGAAGTAGAAGGTGTAATCATCATCATCGTTCTCTACAGAAGTTACGCGGCCTGTCTTCTGATAACCATTGTCATCAAAGTAGTAGAATCCACCATCAGCTTTGCAGTACTGTAAGCCATCCTGCATCTGACCTTTTTCATTAAATGCGAAGTATTTGCCTTCAATTTTGATTCTCTGAACATATACAGCTCCGTCATCATCGTAAGTTGCAAAGTCATTGGCACCGCCATCAGCATATTTGATTTCACCGTCATCGATATAGTACCAGTCTGTATCACCATCAGCATCCAGGTTTTCAGCACCATCGATCTGATACCAGCCATTACCTCTGGAACCATCTTCTACTACATTGTAGTATCTCATGTTGTCGGTTGTTGCATAAACACCCTTATCAAGGTTACCATCCAGTTCTGCATTAGAACCAACTTTTACAGCTGTATTATCAATCCACTCATACAGCATCTGACCATGATTGTTGAACATGTAGTATTTACCATTGATTTTCTTCTTGCCTGTATCATGATATGCTTTACCGGAAGACTGGAACCAGTACCAACCTTCATCGTCGCAGTTGTCATCTTCAGAACAATCAAGAACTACTTCCAGATCATCATCATCATCCAGATCGTTCTCATTGTTACCGGATTTCTCAAGCCACAGCCACTGAGACTCAGCTCTCCAACCTTCGTCTTCTGTACCTAAGTAGTAAGCGTTGCCGTCATCCTCATGCCAGCCATACTGCATCTCACCATCTTCGTTGAAGTAGTAGGTCTTTCCATTGATCTTCTTATCAGTATCGGTAACTTTTTTACCTTTGTTGTTGAAGTAGTACCAATGCTCGCCGCCGTCTTCCGGATCATCTTCATCCTCATCAGCCATGGTCTTTTTCCACTCGTTGGTCAGCATATGACCATCTTCAGCTACATAGTAGTCATCATCTACCCATGTATCTGTCTCCATCTCACCATCTTCGTCAAGATGGAACCATTTACCGCCATCTTTCTTCCACTCATCGGTTACCATCTCATCATCGCTGTCATAGTAGTGCCAAACTCCAGCGTCATCTTTCTCCCAACCAGCTGCGAAAGAAGTCATGGAAGCACCCATAGCGAGTAAAGCTGCTGCAGAAAGTACTGCAACTAATTTAGTCTGCTTTCTCATAATTAATGCACTCTCCTTTTTACTTTTTGAAATATTTTTCTCGAAATCCTAACTGCATTACCAGGTCATTATACTTCGGATATGGAAAATTATCAATAGTTTTTTTACAGAATTTCCAACTTTTTATTTTGAAGTGGAATATTGTCTGTATTTCCTATGTTTCTCTTCCCTGTGAAGTACTGCCTTTCTCCGATACACCCACATTATAATACACGTTTTTCCAAAATACCATAACATTTATCTGTGCATTTTCTTACGGATTTTTTACGAAAATTCTTTATAGTTTCGTAATTGTATTTATATTTGTACAATCCTGTTTTGACCGCCAAAATGCCTGTATTTCCAGTATTTTTTACGTTTCTTATTTCCCACAGACCACCTTATCAAGCCTTTCGTCACTGTTCACGCATACGTGCCCAGTAACAGTCTTTATTCTTCCCCCCGCAGTATTGCTTTTTCCGTTTACTTTCTCTGCGTTTATGCTATAATGTTCATATATCACTTTTAATTTTATTTTTTGAACGCACAACAGCTAGAACCTATTTTCACTCTTATCCATCTATAATGATGACGAAATACGTGAATATATAAGAGAAAAATAAAAGAATTTAATAATTCAGGAGGTTTTATATGGATCGCTATGGACTGATCTGCCGGAGTTTCTATGAGAATCCGGATGTGACCCAGCGGGAGCTTGCTTCGATTTTGAATCTTTCCCTGGGGACTGTGAATAAATTGCTTGGGGACTGCCTGGAGGAGGCATTTCTCATGACGGATATGGATACGGGGAAATATCTGCTGACCGAACAGGGGCTTAAGTATCTGGAACAATTTAAAGTGGATGGCGCCGTCATTACCGCCGCCGGGTTTGGTTCCCGGTTTGTGCCGCTGACGTTTGAGACACCGAAGGGGCTTCTGGAAGTGTTTGGCGAGCGGATGATTGAGCGCCAGATCAAGCAGCTCCATGAAGCGGGGATCACGGATATCACAATTATCGTCGGTTATTTAAAGGAAAAGTTTGAATATCTGATCGACAAATATCAGGTCAAACTCCTCTATAACCCGGAGTACGCCACAAAAAATAATCTGGCTACGATCTACCATGCCCGCGAGCTGTTCCGCGGCCGCAATATGTATCTGCTCGTCTCGGACAACTGGATTCGAAATAATATGTACCATAAGTATGAGTGCGGCGCGTGGTACTCTTCCGTTTACATGGAAGGTGAAACGTCAGAGTGGTGTCTTTCTTCTAATAAAAAGGGGCGTATCACATCGGTGCAGGTCGGTGGGCATGATTCCTGGGTCATGTATGGACCTGCGTTCCTCTCGCGTGATTTTTCCAACCAGCTCATTCCGCTCATTGAGGAAGCCTATCATCAGCCTGGCACAGAACAATGGTACTGGGAACAGGTTGTCGTCGATCATATCAAAGAACTGGATTTTTCGATGAACTGCCAGCCGGCGGATCAGGTCTATGAGTTTGAAAACCTGGAAGAACTGCGCCTGTTTGATCCGAAATATCAGAATCATTCGGACAATGCCGCCATGCAGCTGGTCGCACACGTTTTCAATGTAAAAGAGGAAGCGATACACAACATCCGCTGTCTCAAATCTGGTATGACAAACCAGTCGTTCCTGTTTGAACTGGATGGAAAACATTATATCTGCCGCATTCCGGGTCCGGGAACAGAATTTCTGATTAACCGGAAAGAGGAGGAGGCTGTTTACAAGGCTGTCACACCGCTTGGCATTACCGAACATATTTTGTATTTTGACGGAAAAACCGGCTACAAGATCGCCCAGTATTATGAGGGCGCTCGGAATGCGGATGCAAAGAACCCGCAGGAGATGGCCGCCTGCATGGAGATGCTGCGGAAGTTGCATCATTCCGGCGTGACGGTTCCGCACACGTTCCGCATCCGGGAACGGATTGATTTTTATGAGAGGATCTGCCGCGGACATGAGGAAATGCTGTTCGAGGACTACCCGGCGGTCCGCGCCCGGATGAATGAACTGATGGATCGGCTGGATACACTGGAACGTCCTTGCTGCCTCTCCCATATTGACTCGGTTGCGGACAATTTCCTGTTTCTGCCGGACGGATCCCTGCGTCTGATCGACTGGGAGTATGCAGGCATGTGCGATCCGCTCATTGATATTGCGATGTGCAGTATTTATTCATATTATTCACAGGAAGAGCTTGACCACCTTCTGGAAGAATACCTCCAGCACGCCCCATCGGACGAGGAACGCTTTGTCACGTATGCCTATGCGGCGCTCGGCGGTTTCCTGTGGGCGCTCTGGGCGGTCTTCAAGAGTATGGAAGGGCGCGAATTTGGCGATTACACGATCGTGATGTACCGGTATGCGAAAAATTATTATCGAAAAATTGTTTCCGAGGGTTTGTTAAAATTGTAATATTTCCGTTAGGTATTTTACATTTTTCTATGTTATACTTATAAAGTAATTTGATATGATACCAGGGTCAAAAGGTCAGAAGTTCGACGCAAGCTTGCTTGCAGGAGAATTTTTGACCTTGGGACCCGCCAAAAACATGAGTAAGTAGCCATTTTTCAAAGAAAAATGAGCGAATTACGAATGTTTTTGAAGATTGCGGGAGCATATAGTGCGGAGCAATCTGGTATCAGAGGGGTCAAAATGCCTTTTGACCCCAACATCTTTGATATTAATTTCTACTGTAATCATAGATAACGATAAATCACATTGCAAGGGGGATACGCGATGCGGAAAAGATATGCAAAACTGCTTGGGCTTGCCTGCCTGATCGGTGCCATGGGGCTGCTTCCTTCTTCCCAGAGCCGTGCGGCCGGATGGCTGAAGGACGGAAACTACTGGTACTACATGACCGACGACGGTCAGAAGCATACCGGATGGGTACATATCGGAGAGAAATATTATTATATGGATGACTCGACCGGCAAGATGGTGACCGGATGGCGTCAGGATTCATCCACTTCTGCCTGGTATTATTTCAACCAGAGCGGCGAGATGATGACCAAATGGCAGAAAATCAACAACTACTGGTACTATTTTAACCAGTATGGTGTGATGCAGAAGGGCTGGCTCCAGCTTGATACGGTCTGGTATTACCTGGGTGAGGATGGACGGATGTTTACCAACTGGCAGAAGATGGACAACGGCACCTGGTACTATTTCGGCACGGACGGGGCGATGCGGACTGGCTGGCAGAAGGTAAACAGCACCTGGTATTATCTCGACGAAAATGGAAAACTGCTGACCGGTTGGCAGCTCATCAAAAATGAATACTACTATCTCCATGAGGGCAAGATGCTGACCGGATGGCTCAATGACAGCAATGGAAACACCTACTACATGGACAAGACAGACGGCAATATGAGCCGCGGCTGGAAGCAGATCGACGGCACCTGGTACTATTTCAATGAGTACGGACACCGCCAGAAAGGCTGGATTAAGGTATCCGGCACCTACTATTATCTGGATGAGAACGGTAAGATGGCTTCGAACACAACCCTGACGATTGATTCGGTGAAATACACCTTTGCCAAGAGCGGTGCGTGCCAGAATCCACCGTCCAGTCTCTCCGGCATGAGCGACAGCTATTTTGACCCAAGTGCTTCACAGGGAACAGGGACTTCGTCGGGCAGTTCTTCTTCAAGCAGCACTTCGGGGCCAAGCGGAACGGCTTCGAACAATTCCAATTCAGGGACCTCCAGTTCAGGTAACACCAACAATTCGAATCGTTCCGATCCTTCGACCAGTTTTACTGCACCGGGAAGTTCCAACAGCTCCAGCTCGTCAAATGGTTCTTCGTCGGGCACAACCGTTCCGATTCCTGGAAGCGGCTACAGCAGCTCCACTTCCACGCCGGGCGGGACTTCCAGTTCGTCAGGCTCTTCGAATAACCAGACAAGCAGCAGTTCCACCAGCGATACCGGCAATGTACCAAGCCGCATCTACAGCAACGGCACGACTTACACCGCACCGACGACATCAAGCTCCAGCTCGTCAGGCTCTTCGTCAAATTCGTCCGATAAACGGATTAACGGATTTACCTCCAATCAGGGCGATACGATTCAGGAGGGACAGACGCAGGGTCCTGGACGGAAATAAACCGTATTTGCAAAATATATAAGTGTTGTTAAAAAAAGATTTTGACCAACGATTCATAGCCTATATCGATGGTCAAAATCTTTTTAATTAAAATCATATCTTCTAAAAGTTGCCTACACCTCAAACACCAAATCCCCATAACTCGGGAACGGCCATAACTCTTTATCTACCAGCATTTCCAGCTCGTCTGCCGGTTTACGGAGAGCTGCCATCGCCGGGCATACCTCATGCAGATAGGCGAATGCTTTTTCTTTGTTATCCTTGATCGCAGATGCCTTTGCCAGGATATCTTTGAGTGCCGCCAATGCCACCTTCATCTCTGAGAGTTTATCAGAGGTCTCTAAAAGCAGTTCTTTCTGGACACTGACATCGGCTTCCTCACAGGCAGTCCGTACGGCTGTCAGGGAGGAAGCAAGCTGGGTCGTATATTTGACAACCGCCGGGATGATCTGCTTGCCCGCCATGTCGATCATCGTCTTTGCCTCGATGTTGACGGTCTTGGAATATGCCTCATACTCAATCTCGGCGCGGGATTCCAGCTCGGTCCGGGTGTACACGCCAAATTCTTCAAAGAGCTTGATCGCTTTCTCTGTCCGGATTGCCTCGACAGAATCGATACCTGCTTTCAGGTTCGGGAGTCCACGGCGCTCTGCCTCTTTAACCCATTCCTCCGAATAACCATTTCCGCTGAAAATGATACGGCGGTGCTCTGCAAACAGACGCTTGATCATATCATGGACTGCGCTGTCAAAATCATCGCTGTTTTCCAATTCGTCCGCAGCCTCTTTAAACGCCTCTGCCACGATCGTGTTGAGCACGACGTTCGGAGATGAAACAGAATCCGAAGAACCAACCATACGGAACTCGAATTTATTACCGGTAAACGCAAACGGTGAAGTACGGTTGCGGTCGGTTGCATCCTTGACGAAATCCGGAAGTGTCGCAACTCCCGTCTGAAGTACCTCGCCCTGCTTAGAATGTGCGGCTTCGCCCGTGCTGCACAGCTGATCGATAACATCCTCCAGCTGCTCGCCCAGGAAAATAGAGATGATCGCTGGCGGCGCCTCTGCCGCACCCAGACGATGATCGTTGCCCGGAATCGCGGTGGACTCGCGCAGCAGATCCGCGTGTCTGTCAACTGCTTTCATGATGCACGCCAGAACCAGAAGGAACTGTACATTTTCGTGCGGCGTCTCGCCCGGATTCATCATGTTGATGCCGTCGTCGCTCGTCAGGGACCAGTTGTTGTGCTTACCGGAACCATTGATTCCGTCAAATGGTTTCTCATGCAGCAGACAGGTCAGACCGTGATGTCCTGCGACACGCTTCATCGCCTCCATGACCATCTGGTTGTGATCGACTGCCAGATTGACCTGACAATAGGTTGGCGCTAATTCATGCTGTGCTGGTGCAACTTCATTGTGCTGTGTCTTTGCACTGACACCCAGACGCCACAGTGTCTCATTTAACTCTTTCATGAATGCACCGACTCTCGGACGGATGCTTCCAAAATAGTGATCATCCATCTCCTGTCCTTTCGGCGGCATCGCGCCAAACAGGGTACGACCGGTGTAGATCAGGTCTTTTCTCTGTAAATATTTGTTCTTATCAACCAGAAAATACTCCTGCTCCGGTCCCACATACGGAATCACCCGGTGGGAAGTCGTATTTCCAAACAGGCGGAGAATCCGGAGTGCCTGCTCGTTGATTGCCTGCATGGAACGCAGCAACGGTGTCTTCTTATCCAGTGCTTCGCCGCGGTACGAACAGAATGCAGTCGGTATGTAGAGTGTCACGCCCAGCGTATCTTCCCGCAGAAATGCCGGGGAAGTACAATCCCAGGTTGTATAGCCGCGTGCCTCAAAGGTGGAACGAAGTCCGCCCGACGGAAACGAGGATGCATCCGGCTCGCCCTTAATCAGCTCTTTACCGGAAAACTCCATGATAACGCGTCCGTTGGAATCCGGTACGGAGATAAACGCATCATGTTTTTCTGCCGTAATGCCGGTCAGCGGCTGGAACCAATGGGAATAATGCGTCGCACCGCGCTCGATCGCCCAGTCTTTCATCGCGTGTGCGACAACATCTGCGATGGACGGATCCAGCTCAGCTCCATCTTCAATGGTTTTCTTCAGTTTTTTGTAAACACTTTTCGGAAGGCGTTCCTGCATCGCCTTGTCATTAAACACATTTTTTCCGAAAATTTCCGGTACGTTGATAATCTCGCTCATTCAATCCCTCACATTAATATGAAAACAGACCGGACCGCCGGTATGTATATCCGCGTTGCGAAATGTACATCCCTGCAGTCCGGTCATGAACCTTACTTATTCATCAGGCTTTTCCGATAGAACCGAACAGTTCCATCTTTGTCTTAACCGTCTCTTTGATCGCCTCAAAACCAGGTGCAAGAAGTTTACGCGGGTCAAATCCTTTGCCCTGCTGATCTTTACCAGCCTCGATATACTGGCGGGTTGCCTCTGCAAATGCCAGCTGGCACTCAGTATTTACATTAATCTTCGCTACACCTAAAGAAATGGCTTTCTTGATCATATCTTCCGGAATACCGGTACCACCGTGAAGAACCAGCGGCATATCGCCTACTTTTTCTTTTACGGCTGCCAGCGTCTCAAAGCTTAAGCCTGGCCAGTTTGCCGGATATTTGCCGTGGATATTGCCGATACCTGCTGCCAGCATATCAACTCCGAGGTCTGCAATCGCCTTGCACTCGTTCGGATCTGCACATTCGCCCATACCGATCACGCCGTCTTCCTCGCCGCCGATGGAACCAACCTCAGCCTCCAGGGAAATACCTTTCTCCGCGCAGACTTTGACTAATTCTTTGGTTTTCTCTACGTTCTCGGCGATCGGATAATGGGAGCCGTCAAACATGATGGAAGAAAATCCAGCATCGATACATTTGTAGCAGCCCTCGTAGGTGCCGTGATCCAGATGCAGCGCAACCGGAACCGTGATGTTCAGCTCTTCGATCATCGCTTTTACCATCGCAGATACTGTCTTAAAGCCAGTCATATACTTGCCTGCGCCCTCAGAAACACCTAAGATAACCGGTGAGTTCTGCTCCTGTGCCGTCAGTAAAATTGCTTTGGTCCATTCAAGATTGTTGATGTTGAACTGACCAACCGCATATTTGCCATCTCTTGCCTTCTGAAGCATTTCCTTCGCACTAACTAACATATACAAACCTCCTCGTTGTCTCTTTTTGATCTAACCAGAGTCTATTATATACCATAATTCAGTATTTGCCTAGCCTGTCAAAAAAATAACAGGCAATTATTTTAATATTTTGTAACTTTTACTGTAAAATCTCCGAAACGGTCTTCTCCATCTCCTCCGGCTTGCACTGGCGGTTGTGACGGATCTCTGCCTTGCGGATCTCCTCGATCGCCTGCGGGATCTTCACGCCAGATGCTTTCTCCATCTCGTCGATAAGCTCGAACTCGCCCTTGCCTTCTTCGCTGCCGAAGATTGCCTCCATGACGCTGCGGGAGAATTTATATGGGCTTGCCGTCGATGCGATAACTGTCTTCTTGGTATCGCCTGTCTCCTTCACATAGTTATGGTATACGCAGGATGCAACGCCGGTATGCGTATCGATCATATAACCGGTCTCATCGTAGAGACGCTTGATCTCGGCTGCATTTGCCGCCTGATCGGCATAACCGCCGACAAAATCTGCCATGCGCGCACGCATCTCGTCGGTAACCGAATATTTGCCATCTTTCGAAAGCTCTTCCATGCGTTTCTTGGTCTCCTCCGCATCGCAGCCGGTGGAGAGATAAATCAGACGTTCCAGGTTACTGGAAATCAGAATATCCATCGACGGGGAAGAGGTCAGGATGAATGGACGGTTCTTGTCATATACGCCTGTCTTAAAGAAGTCGTACAGAACTTTATTGTCATTGGACGCGCAGATCAGCTTGTCGATCGGCACACCCATCTGTTTTGCAAAATAAGCAGCTAAGATATTGCCGAAGTTTCCGGTCGGAACGGTTACATTGATCTTCTCACCGTTCTCGATCTCGCCGTTTTCAAGCAGTTTTGCATACGCATATACATAGTATACAACCTGTGGTACGAGACGACCGATGTTGATAGAGTTTGCGGAAGAGAGCTGATAGCCTCTGCCTGCTAATTCTTTGGCAAATTCTTTGTCACCGAAGATTTTCTTGACACCGCTCTGTGCATCATCAAAGTTTCCGGAAATACCGACAACGCTTGTGTTCGCGCCCTTCTGGGTCAGCATCTGCAGCTCCTGCACACGGCTGACGCCGTCCTTCGGGTAAAATACGATAATTCTGGTTCCCTCAACGTCTGCAAAACCAGCCATCGCTGCCTTTCCGGTATCGCCGGAGGTTGCGGTCAGGATCACGATCGTGTTCTCCGCATGGTTCTTCTTCGCCGATACGGTCATCAGATGCGGCAGGATCGAGAGCGCCATATCCTTGAAGGCAATCGTGCTTCCGTGGAACAGCTCCAGATAATATGCTCCGTCTGCTTTGACAAGCGGCGCAATCTCTTCCGTATCAAACTTACTGTCGTAAGCGCGCTCGATACAGGTTTTCAGCTCTTCCTCCGTGAAATCAGTCAGGAACTGCTTCATAACTGCATAAGCTACTTCCTGATATGTTTTATGGGATAATTCTTCCAGGCTGCAATCTAACGCCGGGATATGATCCGGCATGAACAGGCCGCCGTCTGCTGCCAGTCCCTTTAAGATCGCCATCGAAGCCGTTACGTTGTTTTCACCGCCACGGGTACTGCTGTAATTGATTGCCATGATTTTCATCCTCTCTTTTTATCTTTCCCCGTCGTCCCCATCTTTGCAAAGGATGCCGGAGTCAAACTTTCTGCCATGTAAGTGTTCTGTGTGGTTTTGCAGTTCTCCCGCAAAGTTACGGAACCCCCTGCTCACTTTAGTTAAAAATTCTATCATACTTTATGGCACAGCGCAAGAAAAATTCCCCCCTTAATACGTGATCTTCCAGCGCCCAAACAATCCCTTCTTAAAATGGGAAAACCGCCGTGAAGCACTCTCATTTCCCATCTCGATCGCCTTCTGGTAGCACTGTGCCGCCCGCTCGAGATCTTCCGGGGATTCATTTTTCCGTTCGTAGATAAATCCAAGCTCATAGAGTGCATATCCGTCACATTCCGTCTGTGCCGCCCGCTCAAAAAGCTCCTTCGCCTTATTTTCATCGGCGGTGCAGCCTTCTCCCTTCATATAGAGATAGCCTAACTTGGATGCAGACTGCAGACTTCCGGCTTCTTCGCACCGGTTCAGCCACTCAAATGCTTTTGCATAATCGCGGTCTACTCCCTCTTCGCCCTGGAAATACAGGCATCCAAGAATCTCCATGCACTCTGGATTTCCCTGCGAAGCGCCTTTTTCGTACCAGGAAACTGCCTGCTTCATATCAATCTCGCCGTTCAGACCATCCCGATAGATATTTCCAAGCGCCAGACTTGCCTGTCCGTCCGTCTCGATCCCAGCTGCCTCCCGCAGAAGTTTTTCTGCCCGGACAGTGTCCTGCTCATCGGACGGGCGCAGATACAGGCGGGCTAACGGAAGCGCCGCCTCTTTGATGCCTGCCGCATATGCTTTTCCATACCAGTAAAACGCTTTTTCATCATCGCGCTCCACCAGCTCATCCTGATAAAACAGATTTCCAAGTTCTTCAAAGCTCTCCGCCTCGTTCCGCGCTGCGGCGTTTTCCAGCGCCTGGACGGCCGCCTGGATATCGCGCTCTGTGCCCTGTCCGTTTAAATACATCTGCCCCAGATACAGCATGGCGCGGGAAGACCCCTGCTTTGCCGCCGCATAGTCATATTGGAATGCAGCTTCCCAGTCTTCTTCCTGGCGGTAATGTTCCCCCATCTGGAAGAGTCCCCAAACCTCCCCGCTGGCGGCGCACTGATTCGCCCAGCGAAGTGCCTCTTTTTCATCTTTTTCCCGGTATGTACCATTCTGGCAGCATTTTCCCATCTTAACCATCGCCGGGATAATGCCGCCGTCCGCCGCCCGTTCGTACCAGAAGAGGCACTGCTCGCGGGCGCTCTCAGTCTGCGGCATATAATCGGCCAGATCTTCCCACTCAACTGCCTCGCCCATCTGCCACGCGGCATAGACATCGCCCATCTCAGCGGCATCCCGCACCTGACGGTAACTTTCCTCGATGGAATAACGTGCCGACTTCTTCATCTGTTCGTCATACTGACCGGCGCGCAGCGCTCCTAACACTGCCCGGGCACTTCCCGCCGAAGCCCCCCGCAGGTAACATTCATACGCTTTTTTCTCATTGAACCCGACAGCCCCGTCCCCCCAGCTGTAACAGTGTCCTAAAAAGAACCATGCTTCCGCATCGCCCGCATATGCCGCCTCTTCCAGCCAGGTAACTCCCTGGGCGTACATCGCATCGTTACACTGTTTCCAGATCTGGTCTGCACCTTTCTCACATAAGCCTGTCATCAGGATTGTCATATATCATTCATCCGCCTTCCACACGAAATTGTATCAATTAAAACTTTCTGCCTCCGCCGCCGTGCATCCTTCCGCTACTGCCCTGATGTATGGTCGTCCTTCCAGCCGAACCGCCCGAAGCGCCCGGACCCGGATTTTTCGGAATCCGTCTGGTCACTACCGACCGGTTTACAAACTGCTCCTCATTTTGGACAAAATGCAGCGCACTGTCCGCCCGGTATGCCATATGGAACCCCAGCGACTGGCGGTGTTCTTTCTGCATCTTATACTGGCGCATCACCGAAAAGCACGGGAGTGCCGCCACGATTGCAGCCGCGACCGCCGCAAACAGCGCCTCATACCATTCCAGGGAATGTTTTTTCTCCTCGCGCACCTGTGTATACTGTCCCGCCGGGACGCCCATCTCCAAATAATTTTCGATGCTGTCGATCGCCCCCAGCGCGCCTTCCGCATAGTTTCCATCCGCCACGCTGTCATATGCCGCATCCAGCACCTTCTCTACCCGCGCATCCGTCAGCACTTTCATCGCATACCCGGTGGTAGAAACGTATATCTCCCGGTTGTCCATATCGATCGAAAGCAGAATACCACTCGCATCGTCCCCGACGCCCAGTCCGTGGGTGTCGTAAAAATCATCGGCATAGCTTTCCGCCGATTCTCCCTGTGCGTCCTCGACTGTCAGTACCGCCAGATCGGCATCCTGTGAATCACGCACCTCATCGATCCGTGTCTCCAGCTCCTGCACTTCTTCCGCGCTGAACAGTCCCGCCTCGTCGAAGACGCGCGTGCCTTCCGCCGCCCATATAGGGCTGACCTGTGAAAATGAAATAAATGCTACAACAAAGAAGCATATAAAATCTTTCAGCCGTCCATATTTCTTCTTTTTCTGTGTGACTCCCGCATTTTGATTCTCTATCATATCAGGTATCCTCCCAGCAGCAAAAGTACAAACACAGGAATGAAAATCGTCAAAAACAGGCGCACCAGTTTTTTCGAATCAACCGGCAGGACGCCGCAGACCTTTCCATTTTCCCCATTCATCGCAAAATAGTACATCTGCCCGTTCTTCGGATCCGGGTAGGTCATCATCCACACCGGAAGCATGGCATAGTTCCATTTTTCCCCCGTGATGGTCTCCCGATGATTCCGGATATCCACATGATCGTAGCCGGAGACGCTATTTTGCAGGGATTCTCTCGTATACTGCTTGATCTCCTGCTCAATCTCCTGTGCAAATTCTTCCTTTTCCCGGTCGCGCCGCTCCGCCCTAAATCCCAGAAAATAGCCTGCCTGAAACGGGCGCAGTTTCTTCATATCAAACGGAAGCACGGTCTCGGCAAGGCTGCGGTCCGCCTGCTTTAACGCGTTGCGCGCCACATCCTTGATGGGAAGCTCCGCCTTTTTCTCCAGATGGTAACGGCTCGTCTCGATATACTCGATCTCCCCCGCCACCGTCACACGTTTCCGCAGCGCCTCCGCCTGCATCTCACCGGATACCTGGCAGCTATACATCCAATATGGATAATAAATTCCTTCCAGATACTCCATCTGACGCGGCGAGTAGAAATCATCCGGCACATACTTTTTCTTCTGAATCCAGTTTTTAAAGATTTCTTTTGCCTTTTTCTTGTCGATCTCAAACGGAATCAGACCGTCCGGGCGGTATTTACCGTCCAGACTTCCCGAAAGAACCACCGGATTGTGGCAGTAACAGCAGTACGTGGACGCCGTCGTCTCCTGTGCCACGATCTCCGCGCCGCAGCTCGGGCAGGTATAGAGAACCATCTTAGACTCCGCCTGCTTCTGGCTCTCTATCTTTTCCGCTTCCTGCATTCCACCCGGCTTCGAAGCTCCCTCTGACTTTCTGGCTGCCTCTTCCATCTCTTTCAATGCCTCTTCCGTAAACGCTGAGAGGCAGTATTCACATTTAAATTTCTGCGTCTTCGGATCAAACACCAGCCCGCCGCCGCAGTTTGGACACTTATATGATTGTATCTCCATACGCCCTATGACCTCGGTTTTCCGCATTCAGAACAAAACTTACCTGTATTGACCGTTCCGCAGCTGCAGGTCCACGGACCGGCTGGTCTTGGCTTGCCGCACTCGGAGCAGAACTTTCCGTGGTTGACATTGCCGCACTCACAAGTCCAGGATTCCGCCGGAGCTGCCGCACTGCCCTGAGGCGGTGCATTCTGTCCTGCCGGTTGTGCATAACCGCCCTGTGGTGCCGCATCCATCTGTCTCGGCTGCTGTGCATAACCACCCTGCGGCGCTCCATTCGCCTGCCCCGGCGCATAGCCGCCCTGCGGTGCCGCATATCCCTGCCGCGCCGCCTGCTGCATCTGCATCTGCTGCAGGTTGGACGCCGATGCGGCGCCCATAAATCCGCCGCCGAAGTTCATGCCGGCGCCCATTCCCATGAAGCCTGCCATCGCACCGCTTCCGTTGGAACCGGCTGCCTCAAAGCCGCGTGCCATCGCGCCCTGTACATACCCCTCGCGCACCGACGGGTCGCCGAGCATCGCGCCCTGATTCCGCATATTGATGAGTTTCTGCGATTCTTCATCATAGGAAATGCTGGCGATACCGACTGACTGGATCTCCATGCCACGCAGACGGTTCCACTCTTCATCCAGCGTCTCCGCCATATAGCGTCCCAGTTCCCTGCCTTTGGAGGCTACAAAGGAAATCCGCACGCCATCCGCCGACATCTGGTTGATCGAGGTCTGCAGCGCTTCCAGGAACTCCGCTAAATACTGCTCATTGATGGAATCAATCTCCACCTGATCCTGATTTTTCGGAATAGCCTCCGCATAAAATTTCAATGGATCCGTGATCTTGATGGAGTAAGTTCCATGTGCGCGCAGAAACAGCTCGGAATTGTAGAATAAATCAAAATAGTTGATCGGCGTCCGTGTGCCGAACTTGATTCCCTTGATCTCCTGGAGATTAATATAGTAGACCTTCTGTGCATACGGCGTCTGTCCGCCATAGCGCACACGGTTGAAGGATTCTTTCAGCGCATCGCCGAACTGTCCGTTAAACAGGGACGGCAGGGATGAATTCTGCACTGTATAATAACCCTCTTCCGCTGTATAATCAACGACCTTACCGCCGTCCACCAGCATCATAAACTGATTCGGGTACACATGGATCACAGAACCATTGGACACCGTTTCCGGCGTTCTCTTCCGGTTCTCCCCGCAGCGTATCTGCACACCCGCTGAAAATACGGTCTGTTCTCCCATATTTTCCGGTTCAATCACTTCCAGCCACTGATCTGCCAGCCCGCCGCCGACCGCGTGTGCCGCTGCTCTGATAATTCCCATACTCTCTGCCTCCTTGTCCAAATTCATAGTCTCTCTGTTTTTCTATCTATCGGTTATCCTTCCCTTTATTTTTCCCATGCCGATTCCATTTTCCCGGCGTGATCGCCCAGACTGCTGCCGCAATCAGCACCATCGCCAGTATACACTGCAAAATCAGGCTGCACGCCGTCCAGTGTGCTGTGATCGCATTGTCTGGAAATACGCCAAACAGCGGCTCGAACCATTTTCTCATGTCGCCGCTTCCCGCCTGTCCGTTAATTACATTATAAAACGAGACGGCCGGATTGAAAAGAAAGAGATAGCGTAAAATGCCGGAACTTGCCATTTCCGATGCATTGAGATTAGATGCATACGAATTTGCCGCCCGGAGCGCCATCCGGTATGCAAACAGATTGACTGCCATCGTTCCCGCCGTCAGCGCCACCACCGTCACATAGGAGCAGACGGTCGATACCGTCGAGCGGCGCAGCACCGATGAATAAAAGATCCCGATACTGCCCGTTAAAATTGCCACAACGCCATGGCACAGGAACAGCATCCCGATGTCCTGCAGCGTAACGCCCCCGTAGACAAATACGAGCGCCTGTACCGGAAGTGCCGAGACCGCCAGCACCAGCATCGTCACCAGCGAGGACGCCAGTTTTCCAAGCACCATGTCACGCGGCTCCATCGTGGTCGTCAGCATCAGTTCCAGCGTCTGGCGTTCCCGCTCGCCGCTGATACTGCTGGCAGTCAGCGCCGGCATGATGAAAAGCAGCATGATAAATTCGATCGAGGAGACGAACGTGTAGAGATCCAGAAACTGCGAATACTGGATCTCCGCCGTCGTCCTGACCTGCTCCGCCACCGAATACATATTAAACAGCGCCACCGCCGCCAGAATACTGTTAAAAACAAACAGAATCGCCATCATGCGGATGCTGCGGCTTCCGACTGTCATTTCCCTCCTAAATACCGGATTCCATCTCATGTTTCAGCACCGCCCTCTCTTCTTCATGTCCTGTGATCTGCATAAACAGTGATTCCAGGCTTCCCTTCTCGCGCATAAAGCTGCTGACCATCACATCCGCATCGATAAGCTGCTGCAAAAGCAGCGCCTCATCCTGCCGATCCCCCAAAAAGCCCAGCTTGATCTCATCCCCCTGCACCGCGATCGTCTGCACACAAGGATGGCTTTTCAGGATCGCAAGCGCCTTTTCTTTCTGGCTGAAAATCGAGATCAGAAGCGGATTGGACGAGTTGATCCGCGCAAAAATCTGATCCATGCTGCCCTGCAGGACCGTTCTTCCCTGCTCAATGATGCCGATCGAGGTACAAAGCTCTGACAATTCCGATAAAATATGGGAGCTGACGAGCAGCGTTTTTCCCTGATCGCGCAGTTCTTTCAGAATCGCCGTATATTCCACCCGGGTGCGCGGATCCAGCCCGGAAGCCGGTTCATCCAGGATCAGAAGATCCGGATCGTGGATGAGCGCCCGCGCCAGACAGAGGCGCTGCTTCATACCTCTCGAAAGCCCGTCCACGAAAAAGTCCTCTTTATCTTCCAGCCGCACCTGTTCCAGAAGCGTATGGCAGCGCGTCCGCGCCTGCAGCCCCGTAATTCCGTAGCAGGATGCAAAAAATTCCATATATTCCGATACTTTCAGGTTATCATATACTCCGAAGAAATCCGGCACATAGCCGATCCGCCGCCGGAGTTCTTTTCCGTCTGAGTAAACATCCAGTCCGCCGATCTCCACCTCGCCCTCATCGGGAACGAGGAGTCCCGCAAGAATCTTGAGCGTCGTCGTCTTGCCTGCCCCATTGGGACCCACGAATCCAAAGAGTTCCCCGTCCGCGACCTCCAGATTCAGCCCATCCAGCGCTTGAAAATTGCCATATCGTTTTCTGAGGTTTTTAATCGTCAACATCACTCTCTCCTCCCTACGACATAGATTCTTGGAAGCTGGCTTTCCCAGCCATACTCTCCCGTCTGTTCCGGCACATATTTGACAGTCAATGTGTTCGACGGAGACAGGTACGGCGAAAGCTCCTCCGCCGAATACTCTGATTTCAGCTCGATCCGGTCATTGCGCCCGGTCTCATAGTTATAGAAATACATGCTTCCGGAGAAGGATGACATATACGGATAGAGCGGATTTTCCGAAAATCGCGGTGACAGAGTCTCAAACGTAAGCTTTTCAATGACAAGGTCACTTCCCAGCGAATATTCGACCGTCGCAGCCTCCGCTGTTTCCCCGCTATACATTGTGTTGTACGCCGCCTCATAATTTCCGGCGAGCACCGTTGGATCTTCCTCAAGCGCCGAACGGTAAAGTTTTCCGTCTTTTTCACGGTTCAGCGGGATTGACTCGGTCACCATGCAAAATCCTTCCCGAAGTGTCCTCGCATCCGCCAGAAAATCTTCCTCTCCCTGGAGCTTCCGGGTTGAAAATGCCACCAGGCACGCCTCAGACGGATTGCGCCCCGCGCCGGAATCCAGATAAAAGCTCAAAAGTCTCGTCCGCTCCTGCGCCTTTAAATAGTCCGGATCCTCAATCTCCGCTTTCTCATACTGATCCGCCCCGGTCACCATCTGTGCTGCCGCATACGAATAGCTGACCGGATAATCGCAGCTCTCCTTTCCATCCAGAGAAACCGTCTGCCCAGGCTCTAATCTTCCCAGCAACACCGCTTTCCCATTGATGAGCAGAGCCGCATTCTCCAGCGGTTCCTCAAAACAGTTTTTTACCGTTCCCGACACCACGCCGTCAAAATAGGAAATATTTCCCTGAACGCCCATCGCGTCCGTTTTCTCCAGCTCACGACGCAGGGTAAACAGATTCGGTGAAAATGCGACCGTATCCCGCATTTTAATTTCGACCCGTTCCGGCTGATAAACAAAGTTTGTATGATACTCTTCCTCACCGGTAAAGCGCACCGCCGAAACCGCATCGTAATAGTAACTGCGCGTCATCGGGCGCACCTCATAGCCCGGCTTTAAGCTCACCGAATACGGCTTGTTATAAGGGCTTCGGATGTTCATATAAGTGGCTTCTTCCGCCTCTTCTCCCGAGGTATCCAGAATCGACGCATACGTCACAAACGGCTCCCGGAAGCGTGTCTTTACGCCCAGCGCATAAATAATGCCGGTAAACAAAAACGCCCCCAGTGTCACCGCCGGCAGATAATACCGGTAAATCCCTCGCTTTTTTAAGTAGAAATAGATGCCCGGACCGATCAAAAGCAGATAGACCACCACGATCACCGTATATGCCGCAACCTTCGGAAGCCGCCCCGCATTGCCGGTGTTGACCAGCCCCTGTACGCTGAAATACGAGCCCGAATAACCGTAGTAATCCTCCTGTGCCAGCTCGTCCACGGTATCACTTCCCAGCACCAGCGTATACAGCTTTTCAAATGAGGATGGATTGGTCAGACACAAATCGCTGATCGCATCCATCGAAAAGGCAGCTGCCACGATCCGCCCCTGTTTGCAGTTCGTATGGGATAACAGCGGGAACACTTCCCCCGCCAGCAGAGTGCTGCCGTTCTTCAGGTTCACATCGACACATTCTGCCTGGATCTCCTCCGTCTGCTCGCCCGGTGCCGTCTCCCCGCCCAGACTGACCGGAACGGTTACCGCATCCAGATACGGCGGCTCCAGCACCTTCTCTCCAAACCTGCCATAATTTCTCGCACAATCCACACCGCCGCCAAAGAGGATCGTACCGCCGTCTTCCACCCAGCGCCGCAGCGCCTCATACTGGACATCGCTGAGCGAATCCAGATCAAATCCAGACACAATTACCAGATCCAGCGGATCGTAACCCAGCCGGTCATCCGGTGCCTGCTCGGCATCCAGAAAAACCGCCCGCGTCCGAAGCGTCCCATATCGGATGCCCGCGCCGTCTAAATAAGAAAGTGCCTCCGGCGTATCCGTCAAAATTCCGATATAACTCTCCGCAACGTCCTCCTCAGAACCAAGTTTCAGACGTTTCCGGATGACCGTTTTCCCGTTTACATCCTGTACCGATACAAACATCTGATCCGCCCGCACACCCAGCGGGATATAATATTCTTGTTCAAACTTCTCCCCCGCTGCCAACGATAACGGATAGGAATACTGGTACGCCTCCAGACTGGACTGCGCGGTCAGAAATTCCAGCGTTCCCTCAAACGGCACTGTATCATTATTCAGAAGGACCGTTACCCGAAGGTAACGGTCACTCTTTGCCGTATTGTCAAATCCATAGGAAACATCCATCGACAGCGGCGCATCTGCTTCCTTCTGTGAGGCATATGCGTACCCCGCAGGAAGGCAGAATAGTGCCATCCATCCGATCAATATCGCAAAAAAGAACTGTATTCCCCTCTTTTTCTGCATCCTTTCTCTCCCTATCTGTAACTGTTCACGCATACGTGCCCAGTAACGGAATTTGCCGTGGCTTCGCATTAAATACGGCAAATTCCTGCTGCCACCATGTTTTCTTACGGCACTTTCGGTTCCAAAAGTGCCTACCTATGAACAGTAACCAAAAATCCATTAAAATGTCTATTAGATTCTTTCCCACACTCGCCTTTACGGCATCTGGAAATTTTCCCTGTTGATGTCAAAATTCGTCCGCAGGCGCACCGTAAACACCGTTCCATTCAGATCGCTCGTTACCTGAATCGTGCCGCCGTGCATATCGACGATATTTTTGGCGATCGCCAGACCTAACCCTGTGCCGCCCGTGTTGGTCGATCGCGACTGTTCCACGCGGTAGAATTTATTAAATAAAAGAGGCAGCTCGTCCGCCGGAATCACGTAACCGTAGTTCGTCACCGAGACGGTCACGACCTCTTCCTCCGCATGAATCTGCACCAGCACCCGTTTTCCGTCTGCACCGTATTTGATCGCGTTATTGATCAGGTTGTCAAAGAGGCGCGCCAGAAGATTTCCGTCTGCCGTGATAACCTTGCCCGGGACATTGCTCTGCAGCTCGTAGGAGAGGTTTTTGTCCTTGAAGCTCGGATAAAATTCCTCCAACAGCTGGCTGAGCAGTTTGACGATGTCCACCTTCGACACGTGCATTGCCACTTTTCCATAATTCATTTTGGTAAAACCAAACAAATCTTCGATCAGTTTTTCCAGACGTTTCGATTTTGCATAGGCAATATCAATATATTTTTTCTGCATTTCTGCAGGAATCTCCACCTTGCCGGACAGAAGTTCAAGATAGCCGATGATCGAGGTCAGCGGTGTCCGCAGATCGTGTGCCACATTGGTAATCAGCTCGTTCTTCGTGCGCTCCGCCTCGCGCTCCTTGTCCATCAGATTCCGGATATCCCCGACCATCTTATTTAAATTGACCGCCATCGCCGTAAACTCGTCGTCGCCCCGCACCTCGATCGCCGTATTCAAATCGCCCTCGGAAATATTCTGAATCGCGGACGAGATCCGACTGATATAGCGCATGGACCGCTCCTGGAGGGCAAAAAAAGTGACTGAGAAGATCGCGATGCCCGACAGAAGATAGACAAATGCCATCAGTGTCTCTGTCTCCGTCAGGCGCAGGAAAAAAGAATCCCGGTACCGCGTCTCCCGCAGATAGCTGCTGATCATCGAAACATTGGCAATCAGAAATACCTCCACCAGGCATGCCACCACGGTGCTGTAAACGATGTTCATGACCATCCGTGTCCGGAATCGGCGACTCATATCTTTTTTATTTTTCAATTTTGTATCCTACCCCCCAGACCGTTGTAATGATCTTGTTCTGTCGGGTGTCCTCCTTCATCTTGCCGCGAAGCCGTCTGATATGTACCATAACCGTGTTATTTGCCTCGTAGACTTTCTCATTCCACACCTTCTCAAAGATTTCATCGGTGCTGAAGACCCGCCCCGGATTGGATGCCAGCAGATACAGAATGTCAAATTCGATCGGCGTCAGCTTGATCTCCTCGCCGTACACCGTCACTTTATGATTATCTTTGTTGATCGTGAGTCCCTTGATCGAGATCTCATTTTTAACCTGGTTTCCTGCACCGCTCTGCGGATTTAACTGCGTATAGCGGCGAAGCTGTGATTTGACGCGCGCCGTCAGCTCCAGCGGGTTAAATGGTTTCGTCACGTAATCATCCGCGCCGGTTCCCAGTCCCAGAATCTTATCCAGATCCGCTGAGCGCGCGCTCAGCATGATAATCGGGATATTGTTCGTCTCCCGGATTTTGCGGCACATCTCCAGACCATCCATCCCCGGCATCATGATATCGAGAAGCACCAGATGAATCGTCTCCTTCTCCAGAATCTCCAATCCCTCTAACGCATTGGATGCCTTATATACTTTATAACCATCACTGACCAGATAAATCTCCACCAGATCGGCAATCTCTTTCTCATCATCCACCACCAGAACGTGTATTTCAGACATAAAAAAACCTCCCTCATATGTAATGCAGGTTCCCGGTATCTCTATGCGAAATACCAGACGAATATACCTGTTTCCAGTTTACCATATGGGGAGGATTTATGCTTTAAAAATTTATTACATTTTTGGAGAATTTTGCTTATCTGCGAACTGCAATTTCTTTATTGTTCCAGCGGAATAAACACCCTCATCGCCGCCGGATCCTGCTTTTTTCCAGCTTCCTTCGCCGCCTGCACTGCCTCCGCACAGAAGGTATCCTGCGCGCAGACCGGCTCTTTGCCGCGGCGGTTGCGTTTAGCGTAGGTTCCGTCCGGTCTCAGGTACTGCGCCTTGACATTGTCGGCAAGCTGTACTTCTAAGATGTGACAGATGCGTGCTTTCAGCTTCTCATCCTCAACCGGGAAGAGAATCTCCACACGACGGTCGAGGTTTCGCGGCATCCAGTCGGCACTTCCCATGAAAATCTGCGGTTCACCGTCGTTCTCGAAGTAGAAAATACGGCTGTGCTCAAGGAAATTTCCAACGATCGAGCAGACCGTTATATTCTCGCTTAATCCCGGAATCCCGGCGCGCAGACAGCAGATGCCGCGGACGATGAGTTGTATTTTTACCCCCGCATTGGACGCCTCGTAAAGACTCGCAATGATCTCACGGTCACACAGGGAGTTCATCTTTGCCACGATCCGCGCTGGAATACCTTCGCGGGCGTTGCGCGTTTCCCGCTGGATCAGGCGCAGAAAACGTCCGCGCAGCCACAGCGGCGCCAGCGACAGCTTGTTCCAGCCAAGCGGCTCCGAATAACCCGACAGCATGTTAAAGACTGCAGTCGCATCCTCACCGATCAGCGGATCACAGGTTAAAAGACCGCAGTCGGTGTAGAGTTTTGCCGTCGAATCGTTGTAATTTCCAGTTCCCAGATGGACGTAGCGGCGGATGCCCTCTTCCTCGCGGCGCACCACCAGCGTGATCTTACTGTGTGTTTTCAGCCCCAGCAGACCGTAGATAACGTGGCAGCCGGCTTTTTCCAGCATCTTCGCCCAGAGAATATTGTTTTCCTCGTCAAAACGGGCTTTCAGCTCAACCAGAACCGACACCTGTTTTCCATTGTCCGCCGCTTCGGCGAGCGCCGCGATAATCGGGGAGTTGCCGCTGACACGATAGAGTGTCTGCTTGATTGCCAGCACCTCCGGGTCGCGGGCAGCTTTCTTGATAAAATTGACGACCGGCTCAAAGGTCTCAAACGGGTGGGTCAGCAATATATCGCCTTCGCGGATATTGGCAAAAATATCATCCTCATTCATCAGCGCCGGAACCGGCTGCGGCGTGTACGGCGGTGTCTTAAATTCATCAAAGCCCGGCAGACCGAACACCTTCATGAGGACGGTCAGATCAAGTGGCCCGTCAATCTCATAGATCGCGTGCCCGCCAACGTGCAGCTCCTTTTTGAGGATGTCTAAGAGGCGCTTGTCCGCCTTTTTCTCGATATCCAGGCGGATGACCTCGCCCCACTGGCGTTTCTTGAGCTTCTGCTCGATCTCCTTGAGCAGATCCTCCGCCTCATCCTCGTCGATGCTCAGATCGGCATTTCGCATGACACGGAACGGATGACAGCTGATAATATCATAATTTAAGAACAATTTGTCGATGTTCCGCTCGATGACTTCTTCCAGATAAATGATAGATTTGCCCTCCTGGCACGGCAGCTCCACCACGCGTGGAAGCCCGCCCGGCACGCAGACCATCGCAAATTCCAGCTCGCCGTCTCCTTTTTTCTTGCGGACCAGCGCGGCGATATTTAACGATTTATTGTGAATAAGCGGGAACGGACGGGAGGAATCAACCGCCATCGGCGTGAGGACCGGGTAGACCGATTCCTCAAAATACCGATCAACGTACACCGCTTCTTCCTTCGTAAGCTTCTCATGCTCGGTGACCACGCGCAGACCGTGCTGTTTTAAGAGCGGCAGGAGCATCCGGTTGTAGGTCCGGTACTGATTCTCGACCAGCTCATGCGTTTTTACATCGATCGCATCCAGCTGTTCCTGTGCCGTCATACCCGCAATATCCCGCTTCGTATAATTGGCGTGAACCATGTCCTTGAGGGATGCCACGCGGACCATGAAAAACTCATCCAGGTTCGACGCCGTGATGCTTAAAAATTTCAGGCGTTCAAACAGTGGGGTCGTCTTATCGCGCGCCTCACCCAGAATCCGGTAGTTAAATTCCAGCCAGCTCAGTTCACGGTTTACATAATTTTCAGGTTCTCCGTATTTCAACACTGCATCCGACATCCTTATACCCCTCTTTTCTGCCTGAGTACAGGCCGTATTCCAAAGACTTCCTCAAAGAAATCTGCCTTCTGGTCAAATGAATACTGCTCCAGCACGATACTCTCCGGACAGTCCGTCGTAATCACCAGACTGCCGTTCCGCACAGCGATGCGGCTGTCGCTCAGCTTCTGGCGGTGGCTGCGGTCCATCGAATTGGCCAGACGCAAAATTGCCGTCAGCTTCGCAATCAGGATCGTCAGCTCTCTCCGGGAGGTTCCAAGCCCCGCATACTGGGACAAATCCGACTCCAGGATGACCTCATCGTAGGCATATTCCTGAATGTTGTAGCGCACGATATTGGCTACAACCTCGCGCTCCAGATGGGAAATTCCGATGATCTCCGTATCCATGATGATCTGGTACGAGCTTTCCGAACCGCGCGTGATGCTGACAAACTTGCCGCAGTCATGCAGGGTCGCTGCGATCTTTAAAAGCAGGCGTTCCCGCGCTCCCAGACCATGGTATTTTTTCGTTGCATCAAAGATCATCTCCGCCGACCGCTCTACCTCGCGCACATGTGCGCCGTGGCAGCGGTAGCGCTTCGCCATCTGGCGCGCCGTTGAGAGAATATCTGCCTCAAAATCATGATGGAAGCGGACCAGACGGTTTTCCTGTGCGTACTCTGCCGCGATACCATCGCAAAGTGTCGTCCCCGGTGCCCAGATATAGGAAGCACCCGTCATGTCTAATACCTTCCGGTAGAGAATCGCACTTGGAATCAGCACTTCTGCGTAATCCTGCGGCAGCTCATAGCGCTCCTGAATCTCCTCCGAGGACATTCCAATCAGCTTCTCGCAGAACACGCCAAATTCCTTTGCCGTGAACCGCGCCCCGCCTTTTTCATGCATACCGCGGCTGATCATATAGTTCATTGTCTCGCCGGTTGCAATCAGCGTCTCGATCTGATGCTCTTTTAAAAATATCTTCCGGAATGTGTATAATTCATTTTCTACCAGCTCGTCGATGATCGCCGGGATCTTCCGGTAATCGACGCGCCAGTGTGCTGACATTTCGCTTAAGCGCAGCACGCCGAGCAGAAGGTTCTGCGTCGATACCAGTACCTCCTCATCAAAGAGGGAGATCTGGGTGCTTCCGAATCCGACATCCATCAGCGCCGCGCCGTTTTTCACGGTGCGCTGGAATTCTTCCTCCCTGGCTGCAACAGCTTTATAACTCTTAAAACGCAGCTCCGAGTTGTTCATCGTGCGGACCCGGAGTCCGGTACGCACCAGAATCCGGTCCAGTACCATCTGGCTGTTCCGCGCCTCCCGAAGCGCACTGCTCGCAAATGCCCGGTAATCCGATACCCGGTATGTTTTCATCACTTCCCGGAACTTATTCAGGACCTCGCACATTTCCTCCACGATCTCGTGGCTCAAACGTCCGTCATTGTACGTGTCTTTGCCAAGCGCCAGCGCATGGCGCACATGATCAATCTCGCGGATTCCGGCGGAAGCAGAAATCTCGAAAATTCCCAGCTCCAGTTCGAAGGAACCCACATCAATAGCGGCAAAGGTTTTAACGGTCATATTACTTGATCTCTCCTTTCAGCTTGCTGCGTAAGTTTGCAATAAACTGGGTGGCAGTACGTCCGGACAGCCCGCCGTGGTTTAACTCCCACTTGTTGGCTTCCAGAAGCAGATCTGCCTCCGGCATATGGATGTGGTATTTATCTGCCAGTACGCGGACGATGTTCTGGAACTCTTTCTTGTCCGGTGAGCCGTAGTAGATCGTGACGCCAAAACGCGCAACCAGAGACAGTTTTTCCTGCACCGTATCGTTGGAGTGCAGATCGTCGTCCAGCTCGCGCTTATCGCTGAATTTCTCGCGGATTAAGTGACGGCGGTTCGATGTCGCATAAATCAGGACATTCTGCGGCTTAATGCCGAGACCACCCTCAATGATTGCTTTCAGATATTTATATTCCAGCTCATATTCCTCAAAGGAAAGGTCGTCCATATAAATGATAAATTTGTAGTTGCGGTCTTTGATCTGCTCCAGGACATCTGACAGTCCGCGGAACTGATGCTTGTACACCTCGATCATGCGGAGTCCGCGGTCATAATACTGATTTAAGATCGCCTTGATACTGGATGATTTACCGGTACCGCTGTCACCGAAAAGCAGGCAGTTGTTTGCCGCGCGCCCCTCGATAAATGCCTCGGTATTCTCAATCAGCTTGGCTTTCTGCAGCTCATAGCCGACCAGATCGCTCAGCTCGATATGTTCCACGCGCGTGATCGGCTCGATATCGACCTGCTTTGCCTCGTCATCCATGATAATATGGAATGCTTTGTTAAGACCAAACTTGCCGACACCAAATTCTTTATAAAATTCGGTCACGATATCCTGAAATTCCTGATCACTCTCCGCATTCTCCAGTGAAACCGATAATTCAACGATCCGGTCGCGGATGCGGTGGTTGAACGCCTTGCTGTTTTCCAGCGCATTTTCGTAATGCTTCATCTCCGACCAGATGCCGTTCTCAGCCTCGTCCAGACAGGCAATATCCAGGGAAAAAAGCTCTCTGACCTGTGCAAAATCGTGACGGGCAAGCTCGCTTAAGCTGCCGCCGACCGGTCCGATGATCTCGCAGGATGTGCTGTAGGCATTTTCATTGTTTGCCATGCAGAACGCCAGGAAACAATGCCACAGGTTTCCGCGGAATCCATAGGTCACTGCCAGATCGATGAGCTGGCTCGCGCATGCATACGCATCCGGGCGTGCCCCGCCTTCCTCTGGTTTTAAGAGGCTGCACATATCGTCAAATAACTGCTGATACCGCAGGTTGCGGTATAAAATCATCGTATTTTTTCTTCTTTCTTCCATCATTTTGCCTTTCCGGTTACCATCACATTCTTTTGCGGCACTTTCGGTTCCAAAAATGCCTCCCGCGGACAGTAACCCATTTCATCTTGTCCTAAGCTAAAGAGTCTAGTAATTTCCTAATATTTTTACATTTTTCGCTTCGCGCATGATTCCGTACAGTGCATTCTGCACACCGGCATCCTCCAGGTTTCCCTCGATGTCCACGAAGAAGCGGTACTGCCAACTCTCTTCCGGGATCGGGCGTGACTCGATCATCCGCATATTGACATCATTGAAAATAAAATTGCCGAGCATGCTGTACAGCGTACCGCTGCGGTGCGGCAGCTCGAAGCAGAGGCTGATTTTCTCTGCGCCCGCCTGATAGACGCGATCCTTCGCCAGAATCAGGAAACGGGTCGTGTTGTCCGGACAGTTGTTGATCGGACCTGCCAGCTTTTTGAGTCCGTAAATCTCTCCTGCCACCTCACCTGCGACTGCCGCCTGTGACGGATCCTTCTCATCGCGTACCTTCTGTGCCGCCACAGCATTATTTTCCATGCTTAGCTGCTGCCAGTCGTGCTGGTTTAAGAAGTCGCTGCTCTGCATCAGCGCCTGCGGATGTGCATAAACACGCTTCACATCGGAAAGTTCCGCATCCGGTGTGCCAAGCAGGTAGTGGTGTACCGGCAGAAATGTCTCCGCCACAATCACATTGTCGTATTTTAAAAGCAGATCATAGTTGTCCGTCACGGCACCGGCGGAAGAATTTTCAATCGGGAGCACCGCAAAATCAGCTTTTCCCTCCTGAATCTCCACCATCATATCCTCGAACCGGCGTACATGATGGATATCCGCGTCTTTTCCAAAGAACTGCAGCGCCGCCGCATGACCGTAAGCGCCCTCTAATCCCTGGAACACCACGCGTTTTCCGGCTGTTTCAAGCTTCTCCACCTTATGGAAGCCCAGATCCGGACCGCCGACGCGCCCTGCGATCGTCTGATACTGATACCGGCGGCTCAGCGTCATCATCTGCAAAAACAGCTCGGCAACCGCCTGCTTGTTGAACTCGCCCTCTGCCATCGCCTGAACTGACTCGATCTTCTGTTTCTCACGCTCGGCATCGTAAACCGCCTTTCCGGTCGCGATCTTATACTCTGCCACCTCGCTGCAAAGGCGCATTCTCTCCTCAAATAACTTTTCTATCTGGGTGTCAATCTGATCCAGACGCCCTCTTATCTCCAGCAAATCCATCTCTTAGTTGTTCTCCTTTTCCATCTCTGAAAGCATCCCTGCGATCTTTTCTCTCGTATATGCGCCGACAAACTTCCGGTTCTCCGGATCCAGCTCTTTCACGATGAACGGCTCGCCGAACTCAATCACGACATGGCTCGGACAAATAAGCGGAATATGCTTCTCAAAGACCTCCGCTGTTCCCTTGATCGCCACTGGAACAACCGGACAGCCAGATTTCTCTGCAATCTTTAAGCTTCCCTCTTTAAATGGAAGTAGATCGGAAAGCTGTTCATTTTTATTGCGGGTTCCCTCCGGAAAAATCCAGACAGAAACGCCGCGGCGCACCTTCTCGATCCCCGCCAGAATCGTTTTTAAACCTTCTTTTATATTATTCCGATCTAAAAACAGACAGTTGACATTGAGCATCCATTTTGACAAGAGCGGAATCTTCTCCATCTCTTTCTTTGCCACAAATCCCATCAGTCCCGGAACCGTCGTATAGCCGACCAGGATATCAAAATAGCTCCGGTGGTTTCCAACATAGAGCACCGGGCGATCCTGCGGAATATTTTCATATCCGCGCACCTCTACCGTCACACCTGCCATTTTGAGCAGTTTTTCAAAAATATTACGCACCATCTGGGTGCTTTCTTCCTCCACTGCGACCGGATCTACCTGTCCCTGTTTATCCATACGGTGCAATGTGCCGATGGAACCAACAAGGAAGCTGACGATCGTTCCTACTATCTTTATCGCGCGAAACATACTGATACCTCTCTTTTCTCTTGTATCTGTCCGAAACCGTCTGGTTTTTATCCTGCTATTTTCATTTCCAGACAGACTGCTTTACTGTCTCATTATATAGAAAGAAGCAGGGTTTTACAAGACTTTCCTTGTAAGACATCCTGCCTCTGTTACTGTTCACGCATACGTGCCCAGTATCGGAATTTGCCGTGGCTTCGCATTTAAATACGGCAAATTCCTGCTGCCACCACGTTTTCTTACGGCACTTTCGGTTCCAAAAGTGCCTACCTGTGAACAGTAACCTGCCTCTCTATTTTTTATGGATTCACAATCTCCGTCTTTCCGCTTGTCAGCGCTTCCACCTCGATTCCACCTATCTCGCACAAGATTCCCCCATAGCTTTCCAGTGTATCGCTGTAATACACGCTGTAGATAGACACATCCTCAGAAATCTCTCCATCCAGATAGTTTTCCAGCGGATTTTCTCCCCGATCCCGGAAAGAACCACCCAGATCCATCATCAGCTCCCAGCTTTCCGGATGAATGCCCTGCTCATCCAAATCATGCAGATACATCCAGAGCGCCGTGCATAGAATCCTCGCCTCGGCTTTCGCCCGCACTTCCTTCGCTTTCTGTACCTGTCCGGACATAATCGGGATCGAAACTGCAACGAGAATCGACACAATCCCGGTCACAATCAGCAGCTCTGCCAGCGTAAAGCCTGACCGTGCCCTAGCGGAACTGGTTCTTTTCTCTGTCATAGGTATATCCCACCGCCTGCAGCTTCTTCTCAAGCTCCGACCGTTCTGTATCAAACGCACTGCATAATTCATCTAAATCCGAGTAAAAATCTCTGAGCTGTGTGTTCACAAAGCTCAGGCACATAATCGGATCGTTCGGTATTTTTCCTGCCATCTTTTTCCCTTTCTGTCCTTTTATTCATACTCAAACGTAACTGTCACATAGTAACCGCGATCATTTTCCTCGATCGCCTTTACCACGCCGTGATCGGCGGGAATCCGGTCATTCAGCTTAAAAAGCCCCGACATCGCCACCGCCGGTTCAATCATATAATTGACATTAAACGGCGTCACCGACTCCGTCACCTCTACTGTCTGTCCGACTTCTACCAGTCCCGGACGTTCCATTTTAAATACAACATCTCTTGTCACGCCGTTTTTCCTCTTCTTTCTGGTCTGATCCCCGATTCTGGCTGCCGGCATATCCTCCCATCGCGCCTCTGATTTCAAATTTTTTTTACACGAACCATAACCGCCAGCTTACCAGTTTTCTAGTATACGGCACTTTTTTCCTTTTATCAACTGCGCCCACATAACCTACCGTTCGTTTTTTTCACGCGCCATCCGCCGCAGCTGCCGAAATCCAAGCCATGCCAGTAAAAGCAGCAGCAGACTTACACTGATCGTCAGTCCGTAGTGAATCCACCGTCTCCAGAACGGAAGCGGGAGGTTTTCCACCGGCGCAGTCTCTGTTTCCACCAGAGTTCCCGGATCCGCTTCTATTTCTGTCATCTCTTCCACATCCGGTTCCGCTTTTTCATACTCCATCCGCCTCCGGTAACGCTCATATGCCGGAAGTCTGACCGTTCCCCCGTACACTGCCCGGCAGTCCCATACGCGGCGTTTTGCCTGTACCGCCGCATTGCGGCACCAGATGCCATCCTCATCCTGATAAGCATCTCCCTCCCAGCTTGCCGACTCAATCTGCACCTCATCCTCCGATAGCCCTGCACTTGCAAGCAGTTCTTCCCTGCACGCCTCCAACGGCGGCACTTTTTCATCATGCATCACGACAGTTCCACCCAGCCGGTATGTGTCCGCCCCGTATTCGTGAAATACGACCGAAATCTCAAATCCATCCTGCCAGTGTTCGTTCTCATAAGAGGTTCTTTTCAGATCCAGCATAACCGATACCGTCTTCCGGCTCTCCCGATCCTCCACCTCCATCGGCGCTCTCGCCGGGATCTCCTGTTCCCGCGTCACGGATGGATAGACCATCTCCCCCGAAACCTCCCGCGTTCTGCCGCGCACCGGCACCGCCTCTATCTCTGTCCCCACAAGCCGGTAGGTAATTTCCCCCTCTTCCAGATATTCTTCCGGCGCTTCTGGTATCTCAGCCTCTTTCAAATAGGAAGAAGAATAACGGATCCGCCGTTCTCCCGCCTTATCTTCCTGTGCGTAAGCCTGTCCGCCGGTGCCCTGCAGGCACAGCAGCACAAATGTCAGCACTGCCAGCCTCCAGCCATATCTTCTGTCTTCTCTTTTCCCCATACATTCTCCCTTTCTGCCATTCCCCGGCAAATGTCTCCTGCCAGCCGAACCGCATTCTTTCGTAAGCACGTTCTAAATTTCCGTACTCCTCTCTCAACCTTCTCCATCCTTTCTAAAATTGTTATTGTTCACGCATACGTGCCCCGTAACGGAATTTGCCGTGGCTTCGCATTAAATGAACAGTAACCTGAAATTTTCTGTCCTGAGTTTAAATCAGCATAAAATACCGCATCACACACAAATATCATTCAAGATATAAGATGCCATGTTTTCTAAATGCCGATATGATACTTATATTCAGCACCACGAAATCATATGACTGCTTTTTTGTTTCATAGGACGCAGTTTCCCCTGAAACAAAAAATGCATTATGAAATTTCATAAATACCCGGATATTTCTGTGAATCACAGATGCCCTCTTTGCGGGCAGAATCATCGAATGCCGTCCGGAACCGGACTTTGAACTGCATCGTACCTTTATTATAGTCTGCCCTATCTCAAAATACAATTTATAAATCGCCCTCGCGGCATTTTCTACAAAAACACCTTTTTATCCAGCATTTACTTATAAGTGTTATACAAAAAATCGAATACAAGTTTCTTTTTGGTACGGCAAAATGACTTGACTGGACAGCAGATTTTAGGTATACTTGCATATAGGTACATTTTACAAAATAAGAGCGGAGGAAATTAAACTATGAAGTGTCTTATCATTGACAAAGTATACGCTGGTATTGCTGAAGAACTCAGCAAATACATGGAAGTTAAAACTGCAGAGAATCTGCCGTCCACCAAGGATCAGTTATTAGCTGAAATCGGTGACGTAGACGTTCTGATCATGCGTGTAGATCCGAAGATCGATCAGGAGATCATCGACGCTGCTAAGAACCTGAAGGTTATCGGCGTTTGCTCCGTTGGTCTGAACCACATTGATATGGACTATGCAAAATCCAAAGGAATCCAGATCTTCAACGCACCGGGCTTAAACGCTAACGCAGTTGCAGAGCTGACCATTTCCAAGATGTTAGATATCTCCCGTGGTACTTTCACAGCTAACTACGATGTAAAAGTAAAACACGAGTGGAACAAATATAAATTCGAAGGTCGTGAACTTCGCGGCAAGACTCTGGGTGTTATGGGCTTCGGTCGTATCGGTAAGAGAGTCGGCGAACTTGGTCGTGCATTTGGTATGACTGTCGTTGCTTACGATCCATTCCTGAAACCGGAAGATTTCGAGAAAGAGCATGCAACTGGCATGTCCGTAGACGAGATGTTAAAGGTAGCTGATTTCGTATCTATCCACGTACCGCTGACACCAGAGACAAAGGATCTGTTCAACGCTAAGTCCATCGCTGAGATGAAGGATGATGCAGTTGTTCTGAACATGAGCCGTGGTGGTATCGTAAACGAGAAAGACATGTACGAGGCTCTGAAAGCTGGCAAGATCGGCGGCTACGCAGCAGACGTTATGGAGAACGAGCTGGCTGGCAGCGGTCTGACAGGTGATGATACATTCGCAAGCCCGCTGTTCGAGTGCGACAACTTCATCGTTTCCCCGCACATCGGTGCTCAGTCCGTAGATGCTTCCAGAGACATCGGACTTCACATCATTTCCAAGGTAAAAGAGGCTCTTTCCCTGTAATCAGGAAACCAGTCTTATACTCATATAGGAAATCCTGCGGAAATCGTTCTGCAGAAACTGCATAAAGACAGGAACCGGATGATACTCTCGCCGGTTCCTGTTTTTTGTTTCATAGGAATTGCGTCCTATGAAACAAAAAACGCTCCGCGAGGATGCGCACTCGCGCGAAGCAGAAACATGTCGCAAGCGACCGCGCGAGACGCCGGATGTGCCAAGGCACATTCTTGTTTCATAGGAAACTACTGGAATACCACTGGTTCCTCCAGCAGTTCCGTCCGCAGCACAATATACGGATACGACGGCTCTTCCCCGGTCGGCTCGCTTCTCTCCGGTCCTTTTAACTCGGTCTTGACGATGATCGAATTGTCCGTCAGGTACAACTCCGGAACCGTAATGCTGTAGCCGCCGGTCTCCTGCTTGCCGTACCCGGCAGCTATGTAGAGGTCATTTCCGCTTGTGTAAGTCAGGCGGAAGGAATCATTCTTCTTTTCTTCTATGATCTGCGCCAGCTCCTGCGGCGTCTCATCGGGACCTATGACGGCAAATTCCAGATCCCGCAATTTTTCTGCCTGTTTTTCACCGCCGCATGCAACCGCATAGACCCCCGCCAGAAAGATTCCCATCACAGCCATAAGGCTTAGAAGCCATTTTTTCCTGCTTTTCTTACTTTTCATCAAATAAAAAACCTCCCGCTCCCCTGCACGCAGCCACGCGGCAAAATGCTTTGATTTACTGCATTTTATGAAGCGGAAGGTTGTGATATTCAATCTTTTTTCCTTTTTCCCTGGCATACGCCAGCAGCCGGTCGTTCGCCGCCGCCCAGCCCCCATACTGCCTGCGGCACGCAATCACGCACTGGCACGCATCCAGACATTCTCTGGCTTCTTGTTCCTTTTCCTCTGATATTTCTTCAAATGCGGGGACTGCAATCAATCTGGACGCCAATGTACAAGCCGCCGGATAATCTAAGTCGGCTTCCGATACGATCCCTGCCGCAAACGTGGTTCCAGCTCTCTGAAGCTGCCAGAAGACAGCGCGCCCGCTTCCTCCTCCTGCCAGCACAAACACCTCTGGTGCCCCCTCCGGACGTGGAAGCTCCATACTGCCGCCTGTCTGACGGAAACGCCCTTCCTCGACCTGGAAAAGCTCGGAAAGATGTTCCGGAGTCAGCATCTCTTCCGGGCGTCCAAACTGACTTTCCTGCCCCGGGCTGACACACAGCACCCAGTCAGAGACGCGCTCCGCCAGATCAAGTTCATGAATGGATAAAATGACTGCCACCTTCTTGCGGCGCGCCAGCTCCTGCAAGACCGACATAAATTCCAGCTTATAACGGATATCCAGATAGGAAGTCGGCTCATCGAGAAGCAGCAGTTCCGGCTCCTGACAGAGCGCCCGCGCCAGCATCACCCGCTGCCGCTGACCGTCGCTGAGGGTCTGGAAGTCCCGCTCCCGAAGCTCTGATACCTGCACTGCCTCCATCGCCTCGTCAACTGCCTTCCAGTCCTCCTCCGAGAGGACACCAAACCGCCCCGTGTACGGATAACGCCCGGCTGCCACAACATCCCGGCAGGTCATCCACTCTGCATGGACCTTTTCCGTAAACATGACCGCCATCCGCCGTGCGCGCTCCGTTCCCTTCATTCCCAGAAGGTCCGCGCCGTCCAGGTAAACCGCGCCTCCCAGAGGGGGAAGCTGCGCGGCGACACTCTTTAAAATGGTCGACTTTCCGGCTCCATTCGGTCCGACTAAAGTCAGGATCTCACCCTTCTTTATCCCGATCCGGACTGGATTTAAGATCTGTTTTCCACCGTATCCAACCTGTAAGTCCTCTGTATAAAAGTAGATCTTCTCCTCAGTTTCTGGATTCATGGTATTTTCTCCTCTGCTGCTCTATACTTCAGGTGCTCTTTCGATGTTTCCGCATCATCACAAAAATCACGACCGGCGCACCAAAGACAGCTGTTACCGTGCTGATGCTCAATTCCGTCGGGGCAAAGACCGTCCGCGCCAGCCAGTCGCTGAACAGGCAGAACACGCTTCCGCCCAGGAAACAGCCCGGAATCAGCACCAGCGGTCTTGTATCGGCAAACAGCCAGCGGATCAGATGCGGAACCGCGATTCCAACAAAGGAAACCGGACCGGCAAATGCCGCTACGCAGCCAGATAAGATGCTGGACAAAATCACCATAAAGAAACGCAGATGTGCGACATTGACTCCCATACTTTTCGCATACGTCTCCCCCATCTGGTATGCGCCGATCGGTTTGGATAACAGAAACACCGCTGCCGCTGAGACAAAGGTCACGCCCGCCATGACTGCCACATTTTCCCAGGTCATACCAGAAAAACTTCCGCGCGACCAGTTATGCAGGTTGACAATATCCGCATCGCTGGCGAAGGTCACAACAAAATCCGTGATTGCCGAGCAAATATAGCCGATCATCACGCCCCCGACGATCAGCATTGCCATCTGTTCCATTTTCCGCGCGACCAGGAGCACAAACAGCATAGAGAGAAGCGCTCCGGCAAATGCCGCTGCCACCAGCATCCCCGAATTGATCGTAATATTCCATTCCAGAAATCCGACCATCACAAGTGCCACCAAAAGTTTTGAACCGGAAGAAATTCCCAGCACAAAGGGACCCGCGATCGGATTGTGGAAAAAGGTCTGTAACAGATACCCTGACAGTGCCAGCGCCCCGCCAAGGATCAGCGCCGCCAGCGCGCGCGGCAGACGGATCTCCCAGATGATCGTCCACGCCATTCCACGCAGCTTAGGCTCCCGCAGTTCCTGTAAAAATTCCATGATCGGAACCGATACACTGCCTGAACAGATACTCCAGATAAGCGACAGGAGCAGCAGCATAATCAGAAGCAGAAATGCGCCTGCGATCCGCACCTGTCTGCCTGCCTGCGCCAGGTTTCTTTGTTTTTTTTCCTGTTTTTGTCTGTTTGCTTCTGATACTGAACGCATCGTTTCTCCTATCTATCTTTATTACACTTTCCTTCCTCACGACTGCAATTTATACAGATATGTCCCATCTTCCTGGCTTCCGCTGAAAATCGCATGGATATCTTCCAGCATTGCTCCAACCGACATGGATTCCTGATAGAGATTCTTCGTCGTGCACCAGACATTTCCCGCCTGTACCGCCTTGAAATCCTTGAGAACCGGCGCTTTTGCCAAAAGCTCCGAAATTGAGTGAATCTCCCCGTCGATTGTACTGTTATAAATCAGATAATCGGATTCTTTCGCGGCTGCATAAAATTCTTCCATCTGCATATTGACGGTCGAAGACCGCTTTCCGTCATCCCCCAGATGCCCGAATATGTATCTGCCGCCCGCTAATTCTATCATTTTCGGTATATAATCAGAGGAACGGCGCACGTTCACGCTGCCCTGGTTCGTAATATAGAAAAATGCCGCCGACGGCTTTTCCGCCTGCGCCGTCTGTTCTGTTTTTACGCTCCCGCCTGCGTTCTCCGCATCCGAACCTTCTTCTGTAACACGCTGCAACGCCGCTTCCTGCTTTGCAAATGCCGCTTCCGCCTCTTTTTCTTTTCCGGTCAGCACTCCATACAGGCGGATCCATTCCGTCCGCCCCAGCGGATGTGCTTCGTAGCTGGAATGATCCACAAGCACCGGGATTCCGAAGCTTTCCAGCTTTTCTTTTACCTCCGGCGAATGGAGAATCATCGTATTTTCTATTGCCAGACCGCAGCCCTCCGAGACGATCCGCTCATAATCCGGTTCGCTGTACTTGCCTGCGTAGAGAATTGACCCATTCTCCATCGCCTCCTTTGCCTCCGGGATGTACCAGCCCGACGCATCGGTTCCCGAAAACCGGATATCCGGGAGCGCTCCCAGCATCCGGAACATATCCATGGTCGCGGTCGCTACCAGATAAATCTGTTTGACCGGGCGCTTAAGCACCTGGATCGAATCTGGAAGATCTTCCGGCACCTTTCCGCCCTCTGGAATCAGAAGAAAACGGCTTCCATCCGCAACCGAAACTGCTTCGTACTGCATCCCGTCCGCATCCTCATAGGTATCGACCGCAAACTGGGTCGCATAGGCAAGCTCCATCCGCGATTTCCAGGTCAGGGACGCACTGATCGCCTCACCCGGCTGTGGAAGTGATGCCTCCGCCACCTGTGCATCCACGTTTTCTGCCGGCTGGGACACTTTCGAACCTTTACCCGCCTCATTGGATGTCTCACTGGCAGATGTAGACGACGCTGCCGCCACCGCACTCTTTCCCGTATTTCCACAGCCACTCAAGAGCAGCACCCCCATAAGCGACAGCCCTGCCAGCCTAAGTAACTTTTTCTTTCCCGTTATCCATCCTATTTTCTTCATTTTTCCCACTCTGCCTCTCTCACGTGCGCCACATACAGCTTCCGGATCGCCTCAACCTCTCCCAGTCCCCGGATGCGGCATTCCACCTGGTATCCGGCGCGTTCCAGGCGGCTCTTCCAGGAATCCTCCTCTTCACCTGCCATATCCTGATTCGCATGGTCGCCTGCAACCACCATGAGCGGCTGCAGCACCGCCCTCTGATAGTGTTTCTGCGCGCCCAATTTCTCGATCACCGCCTGTAAATCCGGCTGCGCTTCCACGGTTCCGATGTAATAATTTGCATAGCCGCCCGCGATCATCCTATCCTGCATCTTCTGATACACCTGATTGGAAGCCGCGTCCGTCCCATGCCCCATCAGACAGAGTGCCGTTTTTCCATCGTCATATCCGTCCAATTCTCCTGCCATCGCCCGAATCACCGCATCCAGATCCGCTTCACTGGCAAGAAGCGGTGCTCCCAGCGCCAGCCGTTCAAAACGCCCCTGATTCGCTTCCACTTCCGCTTTTACATCCATGTATTCAAATCCATCCATCAGATGGGTCGGCTGCACAATCAGACTTTTAATCCCATCGGCTGCTGCCCGGTCAAGTGCCTCCTTCAAATTGTCGATCGACCGTTGATCCCGCTTTTTCAATTTATCAATGATCCTCTGGCTGGTAAATGCCCGGCGCACCTCATATGCCGGAAATGCCTCCGCCACTGCACGCTCAACCGCTCCGATCGTCTTTTCCCGGCTGTCATTGTAGCTTGTCCCGAAGCTGACTACCAGGATTGCCTGTCTTGGTTCCATCTATCATTCTTCCTCTTTGTTTTTTATCTTTCAATTCAGAATTTTCCCGTTCCTCCTACGCTGCCATATGCCTGAATCTGGCTGACATATAGCTTTATGAATCGAAGCTACTATAGCATATTTTGAAATAGTTTGCAATGAAGCAGAAAAAATGGCACTCCGCCCGTCCAGGCGGAATGCCCCTTTTTCTGCTTTCAGCTCCAATTTTACCAGCTTTTCTATTCCTCGTCCCGGCTGCACGCGCGCAGCTGGTGCTCATGCTCATATTTTTCTTTCGTCGCCATCCCGCCCCGGATATGGCGTTCCGCTTTGTTGATGTCCAGTACCACACGCGCCCGGGATGCAAGCGGCGGATTGATATGGGAAAGGCGCTCGGCCACATCTTTATGCACGGTAGATTTACTGATCCCAAATTTCCGGGCCGCCTGCCGCACTGTCGCATTGTAGTCTATGATGTAATTAGCGATCGCAACCGCCCGTTCCTCGATATATTCCTTCATGGGAGTTCCCCTGAGAACGTTTTTTACATCTTATTACATCTGTTTCCGGTTTATGCAAATTCCCTTTCCCAAACAAAAACACTGCCGATTAGTAGTTCTCCGCACGGCGGTGTTTCCGCAAGTCGTTTCTCTTCACGCCAGCTTCCCACTCTGCCTTCTCCTCATCGGTCTCGACAAGCAGTCCCGGAACTTCCATCGGATGCTCGTTTTCATCCAGCGCTACCATAACCACATAAGCGGTATTAACCAGTTTACGCGCGCCGCTTAAAGACTCTACGAATGTATCGACGCGCACTTCCATGGAGGTTCTGCCGACATAAGTCAGCTTACCCTCGATAATCAGGGTATTGTTCAGGTGGACTGCCTCTTTGAACTGCAGGTTATCAACCGCTGCAGTTGTCGGATTGCAGTGCGCGTGGCGGCGCGCAACAACGGTCGCTACAATGTCGATCCATTCCATCAGCTGACCGCCAAACAAACGACCAGCACCATTTAAGTGACTATTTAATACAAGCTGTGTCTGGATAACAGCTGAATCCGCTACGCGGCGCATCATTCTTTCTTCCATAATTTATTTCTCCTTTCGAGAAGGATGCCTCTTCCAATCTCCCGCTTTCGAAGGACTTCCCTGTGATATGGTACCTAGTATACTGGCTTTCCCTCAAATTTGCAAGTATTCCGCCGCAAAAATTCTGAATCTTTTTAGTTATACATCCTATTGGCAGTAAACTATAAATGTAAAAAAACGACCGAAGAATCTGGGAGCAGCGTCTGTTGTCTTTCGCTGACTCCCATCATCTTCAGCCGTTCTCTTATTTATCCTCTTCCCGCGCCGTGATCATCCGATAGATGAAATCCACGGTTCCATCGATACCGTAGCTGGCACTGTTGATACAGAGATCATAGTTGTTGGAATGTCCCCAGTTTCGGTTTGTATAGTAATGATAGTACTGGCTGTGGACATGATCCAGATGCTTTAACATATGGCGTGCCTGCTTGACCGTCAGGGAGCTGTCAATCTCCATCGCACGTTTGATACGCTGCTCAAACGGCGCCGTGATGTAGATACTGATATGCGGGATGTTGTTATTTGCCATGATGGCATCTCCGCATCGTCCCAGAATAACAAAATCTTCCTTCTTCGCCATGTCAACCAGAAGGTCGCTCTCGTTGAAGAAGACCGCATCACGCTTCGGCAGTCCGTGGAAACGGCTGAACTCGCGCATGCGCTGGCGCAGGGTCAGATGGCGCTCCGGGATGAATGCCTCACTCGGGTTTACATTGGCATCCTGATCGTGCGCCGGCTCTTTCTTGATTCCCGGCTTGATTCCGTAGCTGACAGAATCCTGTATAGAATCCTTCTGAGCCTCGAGACGTTTCAGAACCGCTTCAAAGATCTCCGCGTCGTAGAAATTGATTTTCAGCTTATCTGCCAGCTTAAATCCGATATTTACACCGCCGCTTCCGTAGGTCCAGCTGATACATACGATCAGGTGGTCATTTTCGGAGAAACGGTTTTTCAGGTTAAATGTATTCAGCTTCGCCAGCTCTGCGTTGATAACGTCGCCGCTCGCGAAACTGGTCGGCAGACTCATGACTTCGGTCAGAATCCGGTTGTACTCGGTCATGACGAGCTTCCGCTCTTCCTTATTCTCGATGGTACGCGCCATATTTCCGATCAGGGCAATCTCACTTCGAACCAGGTTACCCTGCGGGCGTGTCAGCATCAGATGAGTCAGCTCATCCACGCAGCGCTTCCGGTCACGGTTGAAAACACGTCCCAGAGAAGAACCTAACTGTGCATAAACCTCCGCATCCAGATCGTAAATACTCTCCGCCAGTTCACGGATTCGTTTTTCATCGCTTCCTGGCACCGTGCTGCCCGGCTTCTTCCCTGCTGAATCCTTTTCGGCTGCATTTTCCGCACCCGTTACTTCATTCGCATACTGGGCGCTGTCCTTTTCAAGCGCCTGCTGCGTCTGATTTTCCATATTATCTGTATTGGTATGTTCCTGATTGTTGCTCATCGTCACTCACCCCCTATAAAAAGAATAACAGCATATCAAGTGCAAAGACCGGAACCAGAATACCGAGCGACCAGAGCAGATATCCGAAGAAGGACGGCATACGCACACCGTTTTCATCCGCAATCGACTTAACCATGAAGTTCGGTGCATTTCCGATGTAGGTGTTCGCACCCATAAATACCGCACCACAGGAGATCGCCATCAGCATCTTAATCGGAACCGTTCCTAACGTCGTCACCATGCCCTCCGTAAATCCAAGCGCACCTGCCGTTGTTAAAAATACCAGATAGGTCGGCGTGTTATCCAGGAAGCTGGACAGCAGACCGGTCGCCCAGAACATTTCAAATGGCTCGGAGATGCCCAGGTTCGCGCCATTTGCTTTCAGAATCATCAGGGCTGGCTGCATCGTGATGAAAATACCGATAAACAGAACTGCAACCTCCTGAATCGCGCCCCAGGTAAAGTGGTTCTCACGGCGGATCTCAACCTTCGTGGTCTTGAAGGACAGGAAGGCTGCCGCCAGAATGATCACAATCTCAATGATGGCCGGATAGCTTAATTCTACCTCTCCAAACAGGTGGATGCCAAGCACCTTTCCGGCTGCATCCTGGAACTGCGGCATGGACGGTAAGGTGCCGCTTAAAATAACGGCTGCCACGATCATAACCAGGAAAATCAAGTTGTGCGCGCCGCGCAGCTTTACTTCGGTACCCGGTTTGCTGATATCCGGTTTCAGACCGCTCGCGATATCCTGACGATATGCCCTCTTATCAATGAAATAGAAGATTGTCAGCAGCACCAGCATATTGAAGAATAAGATCGGCGCCAGATGTAAGCTCCAGAAGAACGGTACGCCGCGCATGAAGCCCATCAGCAGAGGCGGGTCACCGATCGGGGTCAGACATCCGCCGATGTTGGATACAAGGAAAATAAAGAAGATAATGATATGACGTTTCTTCTTTCTCCATGCATTCATCTTGACAACCGGACGAATCATCAGCATACTGGCACCGGTCGTACCGATCCAGCTTGAAAGCAGGGTTCCCAGTGCCAGTAATCCCACATTGACACGCGGAGAACCTGCCAGGTCACCGGACATCGTGATATTACCGGCAACGCAGAAAAGTCCAAATAACAAAATAATAAAGGTCAAATAGTCATTGACCAGGCATTCCAGAACCGTTTCCAGTGCTGTCCCCGCACTGTAACGCATCGCAAACGGAATGATAAAAAGAATTGACCAAAGAGCAACCGCATGAGGCTGGTGCTCTTCCCACCATTCTGCCTTCACAAGCGGCAGAATCGCAATACAGAGAAGCAGTCCCGCAAATGGAATACACATCCAGAGCGGCACAGAGGATGCCGATGCACCGCCTTCCTGTTCTGCTGCCAGAGCCGTCATCGGATTTGCCATCAAAAATAATCCCAGGCTCGCGCAAAACGCACTCAATCTTTTCACCTTCGTAACCTCCCAACTTTTTTCTTTTTTGTTTTACATTTTCCATTTCAGCCACTCATTATAACAAGTTTATTTCCTAAATACAACCGTGTTTTTCACGTTGTAAGCGTGATTTTCCGTGAATTTTTCGTTAAAAGTACCTTATATTAATTCTTATTAATAAGTGTTGTAAGCCTGTGCTCATAACATAAACAAATACCTCTTTTGTGTATAGAAATTATGTATAATACTGTAATTTCGCAAATGATATATTTAATTCTACTATGAAACAAAAAACCGCCCGCCGATATCCCGACAGACGCTTCCTACATTCACATATAACTTTCTCTTGAAATATACTCTCTTTCCAGAGTTCATATTTCAATTCCATATCTTCCCCGCCATCTTCCATCTTTTTCCTGCAGCTGTTTCCGCGCTTCATTTTAAGCCAGCCGCCCGATCTCTCGCGGTATTCCTTCGTGGTTTCTTTTTCGATATGTGCCAGTTGGCAAATCTGCCGCTGTATAACCTGCTCTTTTGCAGCGTTCACACATATTCTCTCTCGAACCTGTTTTATTATAACGCTTATTTGTAAAATTTATTCCCGTTTTTTTGTCAAATCTTTGTAAAAAAAATAAAGCAGCAAATTGGAGAAACTGTCTCATTTACTTTTTATCTTCTTTATGCTATAGTTAGCCTGTATTTTGCATTCAGATGTATTACGAATCCATTCGGAAATTCCGGTGCCATCCCGTGCCGGAATACTCAATGTCTTATCGTGTTTTATAAATATCAGAAGGATTTTCAGGAGTATTGTATTCATGCAGGCGAATATATTTAAGATCAAACGAAATGAATTGGCTGACGGTTCCGGGCTGCGGACTACGATTTATTTTAAAGGATGCCCCCTGCGCTGTGTCTGGTGTTCAACACCGCAGGCGCATGAGCGCCCGACCCGGATTCTCTGGGACAGCAAGCACTGTCTCTACTGCAATCTCTGTGTCAGCGAATGTCCCACCGGAAGTCTGGCATTTTCGGACAACCGTCTCACCTTTACCCCGGACACCTGTACATTCTGCCGTGCCTGTACGGATCACTGTCCGTCCCGAATGCTTCATTTCGTCGGTCAGATGATGAATATGGATGAAATCATGGAAAAAATCCTTGCCGACCGGGAGCTCTATGGAAATGGCGGCGTCATTCTCTCCGGCGGCGATCCGCTGATGCAGCCGGAAGCAGCCACCGCTGTCCTGAAAAAATGTAAAGAACACGGCATCCGCACCGCGATTGAGACGACCGCTTTCGCCAAACCGCTGGCTTTCTCCCGCTTCATCGCCAACGCGGACATGATTATCATCGATTTAAAACATTATTCTGAAAAGAAATATGTCCAGTTCACCGGCGTCTCAAATCATTCGATTCTGGAAAATCTGGACTTTGCCGTCTCTATCGGCAAAAAAGTGGCGGTCCGCATTACCATTACCCCCGGCATCAACGACACGCTCATCGATGCCCGCAGGTATGCCCACCTTTTGTCTGAGCACCACATCAGACATGTAATTCTGCTCTCCTATTCAAATCTGGGGATCATTAAATATGAAAAATACACACAATCTCCGGCTCTTGCCCGCGATCAGACCTTCTCCGGCCAGGATATGGAGAATCATGCGAACATGCTGCGCGGACTGGGGTTTGATGTGCAGATTGAGCAGTAGGGAGGCGGCAGGATTTTTCCATTGCCGCCTCCCATACATTTTTCTATCGATTCGTTACTGTTCACGCATACGTGCCCAGTAACGGAATTTGCCGCATTTTTACATCGATTCCCCTTTTTTCCCAATTTTTCATTGCTTTTTTTTCCTCCCAATGCTATAATGTGTTCAATATCTAATTTATTTATTAAAAAATGAACATAAATCATTTGCAAAAATCCTCATTTTTACAAATGAATTAAAAGGAGGTTTCCCATGCAAAATCCACAATCCCAAACAGTGCCAGAGCCGAAACGCCTGGACTGGACCACGATGGTCGTCCCATTTCTTCTTATTATAATACTCTGTCTCTGCTTTCTGGCTGCGCCGGATGCATCCAAGGCAGTGTTGGAAAATCTCCGGAGCTTTCTCGGGGAAAACTTCGGTGTCGGCTATCTTGCCATCGGACTCGGCATTTTTCTTCTGTCAATCTACATCGCCTTTTCCCGCTATGGAACCATCCGGCTCGGAAAACCGGATGAGAAGCCGCTCTATTCCAATTTTGCCTGGGGTTCGATGATGTTTACCTCCGGACTTGCGGCGGACATTCTCTTTTACTCCCTGTGTGAGTGGGTTCTCTACGCCAATGACCCGCATCTGGCAGAAATGGGCAGTATTCAGGACTGGGCGAGCACATACCCGCTCTTTCACTGGGGTCCGATCCCGTGGGGCTTCTATGTCGTGCTCGCCGCTGCCTTTGGCTTCATGCTTCATGTGCGCGGCTGCCATAAACAGAAATACTCCGAAGCCTGCCGCCCGATCCTCGGAAAACACACAGACGGGCTTGCCGGAACCCTGATTGATCTGATGGCGGTCTTTGCACTGCTGGCCGGCACAACCACGACTTTTACGCTGGCGACCCCTCTGATGAGCCAGATTGTCTCCGAACTCTTCGGATTCAGCGACACCCGCCTCATCACCATCGCGATTCTGGCAGTCACCTGCCTGGTATACACCGTTTCCGTCGTGAGCGGCATGAAGGGCATCCAGAAGCTCGCGGCGTCCTGCGTCTACCTCTTCTTCGCTCTTCTGGCATATGTGCTGCTGTTTGGCGGTGAAGCACGCTATATCATCGAAACCGGCTTTTCCTCCATCGGAAATCTGGTACAGAACTTTATCGGACTCTCCACCTACACCGACCCACAGCGCACCACCTCATTTCCGCAGACATGGACAATGTTCTACTGGGCATACTGGATGGTCTGGTGCGTCGCTGCCCCGTTCTTCATCGGAACCATCTCTCGTGGACGTACGATCCGGCAGACAATCCTCGGCGGCTACGTGTTCGGGCTTGGCGGCACGTTTGTGAGCTTTATTATCCTCGGAAACTACAGCCTGGGACTCCAGGTGTTCGGAAAACTGGATGTCATGGGGCTTTATGCCGCCAGTGGCGACCTCTATTCCACAATCACTGCCATCATCCGCACGCTTCCGCTCGCCCCGATGGTCCTCGTTCTGCTCGCGGCGGCGATGATCGCCTTCTATGCCACCAGCTTTGACGCGATCGTACTGGTTGCCTCCGCCTACTCCTACAAGAACCTGACAAGCGAGGACGAACCGCACATGGCGATCAAAACCTTCTGGTCCCTGAGCCTGATTCTACTGCCGATGGTCCTCATTTTCAGTGATAATTCAATGGCAAACCTGCAGACCGTGTCCATCATTGCAGCATTTCCGATCGCGTTTATCATTCTCCTGATCGTGGCAGCGTTTTTTAAGGATGCGAAGAAATATCTTTCAAGCTACCATGGTATTTGAACGAATTGATTGAGTGTTGTTAAAAATATCCCGAATACACTTTCCGATGCATTCGGGATATTTTTCTTTATCTATAAGCTCTCCCGCAGATACTCCCGCGTCACACTCCGCTCCGCTTCCAGCATCTCCTTCGGCGTCCCGGCAAAGAGCAGGTCGCCGCCTGCGAGTCCGCCGCCCGGTCCAAGCTCCACGATATAGTCGGCGTCCTTCATCACATCCAGGCTGTGCTCGATGATAAACAGCGTATTGCCCTGATCGGTCATCCGGTTGAAAAGCTTCATCAGACGGCGGATATCGTCGAGATGCAGCCCGTCAGTCGGCTCATCCAGAATAAATATCCGTCCCCGCTCATCCAGCTTGCTCGCCAGCTTCACACGCTGCAGCTCGCCGCCGGAAAGCGTCGTCATCGACTGATTCAGATGCAGGTAACCGAGTCCGACCTGTACCAGCGTATCGAGTTTCTTCACAAAATCCGCATCTTCAAAAAACTGGATCGCCTGACGGACGGTCATATCCATGACTTCCGCAATATTCTTTCCCTTGTACTGATATTTCAGCACTTCCTCCGAATACCGCGTTCCGTGGCAGACCTCGCAGACCGTCTCGATCGAGTCCATATATGCCATATCCGATATAATCACACCTTTACCCTGACACGCCGGGCAGGCGCCCTTGGAATTGAAACTGAAATATGTCTGTGCGACATGGTTCGCTTTCGCAAAAAGCGCCCGGATCGCATCCGCGATATCCAGATACGTCGCCGGGGTCGAACGCAGATTGATACCGATATCCTTCTGCCGGATCGAGATCACCTCGCCTGGATACTGGCTCGTAAAATATTCCATCAGGGAGCTTTTTCCCGAACCAGCCACACCGGCGATGACCGTCATCACGCCAAGCGGCAGCTTTACGCTCAGATCTTTTAAGTTATGAAGCTTCGCGTGCTCGACCTGATACCATCCGGTCGGCTTGCGGTACTCCATCTTCATCGGCGTTTTCGTCCGCAGCATCCGCCCGGTCACAGTGTCCGCTTTCAAAAGGTTCTCGTAGCTTCCCTGATACATGATCTGTCCACCGTTTATGCCCGCTTCCGGTCCCATATCCACAATGTGATCCGCCAGCGCAATGACTTCCCGGTGGTGTTCCACAATCATCACGGTATTTCCGTGCTCTTTCAGCTTGATCAGCGAATTTTTAAGATTCTGGATATCGCGCGAATGCAGTCCGACGCTTGGCTCATCAAGCACATACATCATATCGGTAAGCGGCGAATTGATGTAACGCGCGATCTTGATACGCTGCGCCTCGCCGCCGGAGAGAGTGTCTGTTCCACGGCTTAAAGAAAGATAGCTGAGTCCGATCTCAATCAGCGCATTCATCCGCTTCAGGATCTCGGTCTTGATATCGCGCGCCAGCGGATCATCGATCTGGCGGATAAACTCTGCCGCCTCCGGGATCGGCATATCCGAAACCTCGCAGATATTTTTCCCGTTAATCAGGCAGCTCCGGATCTTCGCATTCAGTCTCGCCCCGTGGCACTCCGGACACGTAAAGGTGCTGACAATGCGATCCAGCTCTTTCTTATGAAGCTGTCCTTCCTTAGATGTAATGATACTGCGGTACATACGCGGATAAATGCCCTCATACTTCGCGGATTTCGGCCAGTTTGCCGGCGGGTTTTTCAGGCGGATCTGCGGCGAATAGAGAAATAAATCCATCTCCTCCTTCGAATAATCCTTGATCTTCTTGTCCAAATCAAACAGACCGCTGTACGCGTACCGCTTCCACCGCCATGCACCGGTCGTGAACGCCGGCCACTGGATAACGCCCTCATCGTTTAGGCATTTATCAAAATCCACCAGCTTGTGGATGTCCAGCTCCGTCACAACGCCCAAGCCCTCACAGCGCTCACACTTGCCGCTCGGATGGTTGAAGGAAAAGCTGTCCGAATAGCCGACAAACGGTTTGCCCACACGTGAGAAGAGCAGGCGCAGCAGCGCATAGATATCGGTGTATGTGCCAACCGTTGAGCGGGAGTTCGCCACCGGCTTTTTCTGATCGATCACGATCGTGACCGGAAGATTCTCCATGCGCTCAACCTCCGGACGACCATATTTCGGCAGAAACTGCTGGACAAAACTTGGAAATGTCACATTCAGCTCCCGCCGCGACTCTGCCGCAATCGTATCAAGACAGAGCGATGATTTGCCCGAACCGGACACACCGGTAAAAACCGTGATTTTCTTTTTCGGAATTTTCAACGACACATGTTTCAAGTTATTTTCCGTTGCATTCACAATGCTTATGTACTCCTGATTTTCTCGTTCCATCTGGCATTCTTCCTTTCTTAAGCTGCATTTTCCCGTCCCAGGTTCCTTTATTTTAAAGGTACTCAATGCTATCCTGATCTGTACGCGGCTATCACGCACAAAAGCAGACAGAAAATACCCCTAAGAAGCATTTTCCGTCTGCTTTTTTATTTGACTTCCTGCTTTACACGCACTCCACCGAACAGCAGAGGCATTGTCTTTCTTGTATACTCTCCAAGCGCATAGCCACCGTCTGAAATGCAGTAATCATAGATGATTGCCCTCTCGCAGAGTGCATACATATGTGCAATCTCGTAATATGGCATACTGCGGGTAATCTGCCCCCGGCGCTGCCCCTCATCGACCAGCTGATTTACCATCTTATAGTAAAAACGGTTCTGGTTTAAAAGATGCTTATCCCCCTTTGTCACCACCTGTGAGGAATAGAGTGACGCCAGAAGCCCTACCGGGATATCCGACTCTATCAGATCATGTACACTGAAGCAGAGCGTCATAAGCTTGTCAAAGCTGTCCATCTCCGGATCCAGCGCCTGCATTACCTCTTCATACTTTGCATCAAAGATCTCTGGGAGAGATGCCAGAAGCTCATCCTTTCCACTATAATAATGATAGAAGCTTCCCTTTGATGTTCCAGACTGCAGGATAATCTCATCGATCGTCGTCTCCTCATATCCCTTCTCATGAAACAATTTCCATGCAACACGGGCAATTTTTGCTTTTGTGTTATTACCCTTCGCCATTTGCCTTTTACCTCTTAACTTCTCAATAATCGTAATTTCAGGGAAACATTCCTGGTCATCTAATTTACCTTTTTGTTTACCTGAATCCAGCCGAAAGCAGAGTGGATAATCTTCCTCATCTGCTTTCGACAATTTAATTTATTTTATCATTCTTTTCCTGTGAAGTAAAGAGATTGTTCCATATGTCTATTTTTAATACCGTTTTCACGTCCGGTAAACTTTGGTATGTGCATGGCAGCTGCACTGGGGATGCACCGGAACTTCTATCAGATCCGTGGACCACGTTTTGGCATCAATGAACAGCATTTTTCCAATCAGCGGCTCTCCCTTGCCCAAAAGAAGCTTCAATACTTCTGCCGCCTGCATACACCCGATCATGCCGGGAATCACGCCAAGCACACCATAAGCAGCCGAATTCGGGTTTCCGGATGGGTCCTCTGCCTCTGGACAGAGACAGCGCAGACATGGTCCGTCCGATGCGAACACGGTAACCTGTCCCGCAAATTCACAGATAGCTCCATATACATCCGGCTTTCCCAGCTTCATACATGTGTCACTCAGCAGATAGCGGGTTGGAAAATTATCCGAAGCATCCACAATCACATCAAACTTTGCAAGAATTTCTTCTGCATTTTCAGCTGTAATTCCCTCTGGGTATAATTCTACCTGCACCGAATGGTTCCGGCTCTGAAGCTGCTCCGCCGCCAGTTCTGCTTTTGCCTTTCCAATGTCCTGTTCCCGGTAAAGGATTTGCCGCTGCAGATTGCTGACATCTACCCGGTCAAAATCAGCAATCCCGATCGTACCGACTCCCGCTGCTGCCAGATAGAGGCTGACGGGAGATCCAAGTCCCCCCGCCCCGACTACCAGCACCCGGCTTTCCGCCAGCTTTTTCTGTCCTTCTTCTCCTACCTCCGGCAGGAGAATATTTCTTTTATAGCGTTCTTTGTCTATCTCCAAACCAGCGTCTCCTTTCTGAATCAACCGCCCCCCAGTAAATGATAAATCTTCAAATCATCTGCTTCCTCAAGTGTTACTTTATCATAGTCTTCTGGCCAGATCAGCTGCCCATTTACCTTCACGACCAGCTTGGGCCAGGTAAATTTCATGTGTTCCATCACACCCCTGATTGTCAGTCCTTCATGCCAGTCCGGATATGGACGGTTATTCAGTACCATTATATCCACTTCCCTTCTGCAACGTATTAATGAATAGTCTTACTGAAGCGGCTCAACTACTTCCAAAAGCTCCGGAAGATCCATGCCAAGCTCTTTCAGGTGTGCAATTGTCGGAACGCCGTTTAAATTCCAGCCGCGCTTCGGATATACCGCATCAATCAGCTTCTCATATTCCCCTTCTCTGTGCTTTCTGGTCGCAGCCATCTTTTCCTTTAAGGACATTTTTTCGACTTCTTCTTTTGTAAAACCAACCAGCTCTACCAGCTGACCATCGTAGCGCTCCTGACGGGACAGATATTCTTCTTCCGTAACCGGTCCCTGGGAGCGGTATGGAATCGCATCGTTCGCACGCAGTCCCTTGCCCAGACGAATGTTGAAAACACGCTGGAAATTGTAGACACGCTCGGACATTTTAATCATCTCATCCCTATCAATCTTGACCCCAGTAACACCATAATAAAGATCCAGATAGTTATCTACGTGCTCCGGTACCTTCGCCGGTTCATCGGTCAGGCTGTTGTCAGCCGGTACAATATCATTCCACGGCAGCTTGCAAAGTCCCAGAAGACCAAACCAGGTTCTAAACATCGGATAGTAATACAGCGCCTCCGCCTTATCCTCAAAGGTAGGGATCTGGTTATTTACCTGATCCATGAAAATCAGCCATGCCTCATCATGCTGCGGTCCCTTATTGGTCAGACCATAGCCGCCCTGCTGCGCCAAGGATTCTTTGGAAGCATACTCTGAATATTCAAGTCCCTTCTGTTCCATCGCAATATCATTCATGAAATCCATATCGCCCCAGCCCTGTGCTGCAAAATACTCTTTCTGCTTGTGGCTTCCAAGTGCCGCAATCTTGCCAAAGCCTTCGTTTCGCGCCATCTGGTGCAGCAGCTCCAGCTCCGCCTCTGCATTGCCCCATACAAGCTCCAGACCGCCGGTTCTCTCCTTATTCAGGATACCATTTTCATAGCATTCCATCAGGAAGGCAGTCATGGTGCCAAAGGAAATCGTATCAATGCCATATGTATCACAGTAGAAATTCACTTCCAGGATTACCTGCGGATCGGTTACGCCGCAGTTCGGACCAACACCGGCTGCTGTCTCATACTCCGGACCATCCACACATACTTTATGTCCCTTATACGGACCTGTCTTTAATTCAAACTGATCGGCTGTTTTAGCACACGCCATCGAACATCCATACCAACATCCGTCCGCTCCGCCCTGGGTCAGCCATTTATTTCTCCATACCTCCGGTGCCATCTCATCGATTTTATCCGTTCCGCCATATTTATAATTGCGCGTCGGCAGAATATCATAATCGCTCATGATACGCAGGGAGTATGCTGTTCCGGATTTACGCATTGAATTCTGTTTGTCATCTTGTGTCGCCACCTCACGATGGAATTTCAGGCCATCCCGGTTCAGGATACTGATATCATATACATGGTTCAGATTTGCTTTTACGCCTTTAAAATGGCATACCAGCGCTTTAATGTGCTTGTCCGCAAAGACACGTCCGATACCACCACGTCCAGCCTGTTTTAAGCGGACTACATTTCTTTTCGGATCATAGAATGTAAAATTCAACATAGAGAGGTTGCAATGATCCGCCGCTGAACCAGAACATACGACCGCCACGTTTTTGCGATCATTGTCATCCTCCGCATACATGGTTGTCAGCTCTTCTCCCAGTACATGTGCATCTTTATGCTCTAACGGTGCTTTTTCAATTGAAACGGTTCCCTTATTGCCATCGATGACAATAATCACGTCTTCCTCCGCTTTTCCAGTCAGCTCGATCACATCAAATCCGGAGAATTTTAAGAATGGGCCAAAATATCCGCCGACGTTTGAATCAATCGGGATATCTGTCATCGGTGAAATGCTGCATACCAGGCATTTTCCAGTACCGCCGTACTGCGTAATTCCGGCAATCGGTCCTGCCGACATGGTAATGGCATTTTCCGGAGAGTTCCACTTTGTATCCGGCTTCGTTGCATCCCACAGATAACGCAGGCAATAACCTTTGCCGCCGGTAAATTTTTCTTTGACCTCCTGAGGAATGTCGATCATATCGATGGTGTTATCTGTCACATTGATTCGAAGGCGCTTATCCGTATATCCATGATACAGCGGCTTTGGCTCATATGTAACCTGATTGAGAACCGTGTGGGCCTCTTTCATTTTTTTGATTTCTTCCATATCTGCGTCCGCATAACGCGGAAGATCACACATTTTAATCATGCCTTTCTCCTCCCTTTACTCTTCTACCAGACGGATTGCTCCGGTCGGACATGCTTTTACGCACAATCCGCACGCCGTACATTTGGACGGCTCCAGATAATCATCACACTGTACCATAACATTCTCCGGACAGAATCCGACGCACATCAGACAGCCGGCACATTCTTTCTTATTCAGCCGGTAAACGCCTCTCGCATCCTCCGTAATCACACCTGTATTGCATACTTCAGAACATTTTCCACACTGTGTGCACACAGCAATATGATGGCTTCCATCCTCCTTGTCGGTAATGCGGATGCAGGATTTCATTGGATCCGAAACCTTGTAAAATGCCTTTGAACAGGCTTCTTCGCACTGGTGGCAGCCAATGCAGAGTGATTCATCTTTCTCTAATCGTCTCATCACAGTTCCTCCTTTTTGTCTAATTTCATTATTTCATCCGAAACAGATACATACCCGTCCCGAATCACTTCCAAAAATATGGCTCCTGCCGAAAGGCGGCAGAAAACTCCTTTTTCATGGTAAATACACTCTGGAAAACACTTTTTTCCATACCCGGAGACGCGGAACACCGCCCCTCCCGCCGCCAGAAGATCCCCCGTATTTAACTGGGTGGTATCTATTCCCTCCGTTATCAGGTTTGCCTTGTAGCGGCGGAAGCAGAGTCCCGGTTCTGTCTGCTTCTCCATCCAGTCCCGGGCTTCTCCCGCCAACAGCGAAGTCTGCCTTTCACCTCCCGCTGCATGCCGGTCACCCTCCATTCCGATCCCCCTTCGGAACCAGGCGCTCTCCACGGCTTCTCCCGGCTGTCCCCTCTGCCGGAACACATATAATTCACGCACAACTGCTCCCATCTAATCCCCTCTTTTATAAATATAAAATTTCTCCGGTTCTTGCCAGCCCATAACCACCGAGCTTCTCCACTCTCTCTGCAAACTCCCGGCTTTTCAAAACCGCCAGAAAATGCTGTACCGGTGGAAAATCCAAAAATCTGACTGGAATCGCAAAGTCATACTCTTCCCGTCCAATCTCAATAAAATCAAGTCCCATTGCCCTGGCTGCCGACTGGATTCCCATGCCCGCGTCTGCATCGCCGCCGGACACGGCAGCCGCCACTGCCATATGCGTTGCCGCCTCTCTGTCATATCCGTGAATCTCTTCCGGTGAAATACCGGCTTTCTTCAGCTTATAATCAAAAAGGACTCTTGTCCCCGCTCCTCTCTGTCGGTTGACATAATTCAAGCCACGTAGATCTTCAATTTCATGGATTCCAAGCGGATTTCCTTTTTTTACGATAATTCCCTGAATTCGCTCAACACCCTTGACAAGTGCCATTTTTTCACCCGCAAACAGTTTTTTCAGGATCGCAATATTATATTCTCCTGTTTCTTCATCCAGCAGGTGGGTCGGAGCCAGATGCGCCTCTCCCCGCTTTAATGCCATTAAACCGCCCATACTGCCTACATGCGTACTGGAAAGGTAATTACCCGGGTACATACACGGCAGCAAATCTGCCATCACATCCAGAATCAGATCATGGCTTCCGATTGCCACTGCCGTACTTCCAATTTCCTCCAGGGAACGGTATAGCTCTACATCAACGGTATCTCCCGCCTCGACCCCCTCGCTGTTCTGAGGAATCACACAGAATCCGTCTGCCCGCACCAGGCTCATTGCTGCTCCCGCCCCGCGCGCCAGTGGAGAAGCGACGAGCTTGTCACCCACTTCTCCTACTTTCACCCGCACATACTCTTTATGTTTCAGGGATGATACAAGGCGTTTGGATATGACAGCCCGCACCGTCGTGCCGCCTGTTTCTGTACGTCCTGCCAGTTTCTGCAGCACAGGAATCACAAAATTTTCAAAGTTGATATAGGCGGATACCGGATATCCCGGAAGTCCGATTACCGGTTTTCCATTGACAATCGCCAATATTACCGGTTTTCCCGGCTTGATTGCCACCCCGTGTACCAGAACCTCCCCCAATTCCCGAAGTACATGAACCGTAAAATCTTCAGTTCCTGCACTGGAGCCGGCATTGACAATCACCATGTCATAGTTTTCAACCGCCTCTGCCACCTTTGCTTTCAATGTTTCATATTCATCCGCAATCGGCGGAAAACGATGAGGCGCACCGCCATGTTCCGTTACCAGTGCCTCAAACACTCTCGAATTCGATTCGATGATGTCCCCATCCCTGGGTTCCTGTCCCGGCTCTATGATTTCGGTTCCCGTCGGAAAAATCGCTACCGACGGCTTTTTCAACACCTCAATCTCTGTAATTCCGCCAGACAGGAGAACACCTATATCAATCGGGCGTATCTCATGATAACCGGGCATCAGCATCTCACCCGCTACGATATCTTCTCCGATCGGGCGCACATGCTGCCATGATGCAGCTGCATCCGTAATCTGCACCGAGCCATCCTCCTGCTCCAGCAGATCCTCCGCCATGATAACTGCATCGCATGGTGCGTGAATCGGATCGCCCGTATCCACCACTGTAAAATCTGTACCTGGATATAGGGTAAGTGGCTTCCGCTCCGATGCTCCTTTTGTTTTCTCTGCCTCAACCGCGATTCCATCCATCGCCGCCGCATTGTAAAGCGGAGAACAATATTTCGCATAGACTGCCTCTTTTGTAATCCGGTGCAGACTTTCCGTCACGGGAATCCATTCTGCCTTGGGTCTTAATAATTCCCCCAGTGCTTTCTGGTAAAGGGCTTTTGCCTCCTCCACCGGTGTATTATTCAGATATAAATTTCTCTTTCCCATCTCTGCCTCTATTCTATTTCCACCAGGCTCTGCCGATCCTTTATTCTCCGCCGCTCTTCTGGAAACAATTCATTTTAAAAACGGTATACCTTCACCTGCTCACCCTTCTTCAGACCCTCCTGATTCATATCAATCAGAACGTAGCCGTCTGCCTCTGCCATCGTCGAAATCAAGCCTGATTTTCCAAATACCGGTTCTGCCTCCAGCCCCTGCGGAGCCATCTGAAGCTTCACCAGCAGGCAGGTTGTTTTTCCGGGTGCCCCCGCCAGGTTCGTTGTCATAAAGGCTTCTAGCGGAGGTTGATCTGGCTGACCGGTTACCTGCTTCCAAAGCCACACAAATAATAAGTGGAAAACGGCAAGCGCTGCTGCCGGATGCCCCGGAAGTCCTCCTAACAGCGTATTTTTCTCTTTATCATATCCCAGAATCGTCGGTTTTCCCGGTTTCAGTGCCAGCCCATGGGTAAATACTCCCTCCTTGGAGATACGGTTTAATATCTCCATCGTCATATCTTTCTTTCCCTGGGAACTTCCTCCGGAGATCAGAATCAAATCACAGGCTTTGACCGCCTCCCTGATTTTCTCCTCTAAAAGTACCTCTTCATCCCTCACCGCCTCTGCCGAAACAAGCTCCAGACCTGTCTTCTTCACATAACAGGACAGCGCCCATGTATTAATATCCCGCACCTGCCCCGGTCCAGGAACCTGATCGATCCTGACCAGTTCGTCGCCCGTCGATAGAACTGCCACCTTCCACGGTTTAAAAACCGGAACCTGCACCACGCCAAGCGCTGCCAATGTTCCCGCCTGCGCCGGACCAATCCGGGTTCCCGCTTTAAGGACTATATCCCCGGTTTTTACATCTTCTCCCGGAAGCACGATGCATTTCCCATACGGAACATTTTCATACAGGGCAACCTCATCTGTTCCGAACCGTTCACTGTATTCTACCATCACCATGGCATCTGCCCCTTCCGGAACCATGCCGCCGGTCGGCACATAGGCACAGGTACCCGGTTCAATCTTTGATACCGCCGGATGCCCTATCTCTACTTCTTCCAGCACCTTCAGAAAAACCGGGATACTTTCCGTTGCGCCCGCCGTGTCCTTTGAACAGACTGCATACCCGTCTACACTGGAACGGCGGAATGCCGGAATCATTTCCCCAGAGACAATATCTTCTGCTAAAATACGATCAGATGCATCTGCAAGCGCAACCTGCTCCGTTTCTGGCAGGCATTCTTTTGCCGCTTTAATCAGACGTTCCCGCGCCTGCGCCAGCGTATCAACTTTCAATAACTTCATAGTTCCTCCCTTGCGGCATGATTCTTCTTTGCGAAGGTACGCATCCACGCGAAGTGCTTTTGATTCATAGACCGCCCTCTCCGAATGAAACAAAAAAACGAATACAGAAAACATTCCGCTCTCTGTATCCGTTCCTGATGATGCAGTCTGCCTCTTATGGCTTTCTGCTGATATGCACTTACCTACATCAGGCTTTGCTTGCGCTGGCGGAATTTACTGCCCTTTTCCAGAACTTCCGGGTCTTCATCCCGGTCATCCGAGAGCTATTCCTTTCCAATGCATCGTCTGATGCGGGGAGGCACCCGCGTTTCCCCGGATACCCATTGGCTTTTCTTCCATCCTGTCAATCGGTTCACAGCTTAGGCAGAAAAGCTCGAAATCAACTCTGTATAACTGCCGCTCTCGTGCGACAATTCTCTTTTTCATGATTTTCTACCAGAAATTATACCACATTTTCACAAACTGTGTCAATCATCCCAAGCAAAACTCTTCCCATTTTTTTCATATTCAACGCAATCGCCTCGCATTTATATTCATATTTCTGAATTTTTTTCATTTTCACGATATGAAACCTCCGTATCTGCCAGATATCGGCGGATGGACGGATGCGACGGGTGAAGAAGGATTTCTTCCGGTGTTCCGGACACCAGAACATTTCCCTGCTCCATAAAATGTACCTGGTCACAAATCTTGCGAACATGCACCAGCTGATGGCTGATTAGCAGCCATGTCATCTTATTTTTCGTCTGCTGCTCCCGCATCAGCTGTTCAAACAATTCTGTACTGTCAGGATCCAGGTTGGAAAGCGTTTCATCAACAATCACAAACGCAGGGTCAAATACCAGCGCCCTGATAAATGATAATTTCTGCTGTTCTCCGCTGCTCAGGGAACGAGCATACTGATTTTTTTTCTGCAAAAGCCCACATCGTTCCAGCCAGGCATCCATCTTCGCTTCATCTGGGCGGATTCCCCGTATTTTCAGCGGATAAATCAGGTTCTGATACACCGTATCATGCAAAAGATACGGTCTCTGTGTTGTCATCGTAATATCCCGGGGGGTCAGTCCCTCGTAATCAATCCTCCCGCCATCCGGAACCAATATCCCCTGTATCAGCTTGGAAAGAGTTGTTTTTCCGCAGCCATTGGTTCCTATCAGACCATGGACCTTCCCGCTCTCCAGATACAGTTCCTCGATTTGAAGCGTAAACTGACCTATCTTCTTTTGCAGTTTAGAGATTTTCATCCGGTGTCTCCTCCTGTCTGAAATGTTCTGCCAATGTCTGTACCGCAAATGCCAGAAGCATCAGGATCACTCCCAAAAATACCCCTTCATAATAATCGCCTGCACCTTTCAGGGTTGAAATCGCAGTCGTCATTGTCCGGGTGCTGTTTTTTATATTTCCACCTACCAGAAAGACCGCCCCGACCTCACTAATGGAACGCCCATATCCAGACACAACCGCAAAATAAATTTCATTTTTCATTTCACGCAGCAGAAGCCGCGCGGTCTGATGCCGGTCAGCTCCCATCGTCCTGGCAAACGCCCGGATCGAAGGCGCCGTGCGGACCGCATATGAATATACCATTCCACAGACGATCGGAGTGATGATCAGAACCTGGGCTGCCACCATTCCCTTGATCGTAAATACCCATCGAAGCGCCCCAAACGGACCTTTTTTTCTCAAAAGCATATATGTGAGCAGTCCGATGACGACCGGAGGTGCTCCCATCAAGGTCCGGTTCACGCGGACTACCAGCTTTTTTCCCGGAAATTTCGTCTGCTCCAGCACAAGTCCCAGAAAAATTCCAAGCATAGACGCAATCAAGGTTGACCAGAAAGACATCACCAGCGTTACCCGGATAGAATCTATCACTCCGACCGTACCAAAAAATTTTGAAAACAGGTTTCCCATATTTTTTCTCCCAGCATATTCACTGAAACACCTTATGTTCTGCAGGCGTTCTCATTTTCTCAATTCTTAATGACAGAAAAACCGGAAAAAGTGCATCCTCCCTTCTCCGGTTTCCTGTTTATACATTATAAATTCTGCAAGGTTCAACTGCCTGCTTTATTCGTTTAAATACGCTAATCCCAACACTGCCGCATATCATCCGGCAGTATTCTACTTCTGCTCTGCATTCGGGAAGAATAACGGCTCGCCGTACTCCTTTACGCCGTATTCACCGATCAGCGTCTGGATTTCCGGAGAACAGATCCACTTGATAAACGTATTCGCCGCCTCGTTGTTGACATCCGGATATTTCTCCGGATTTACTGCGATAACGCCGTACTGGTTTAAAAGTTCCTTGCTGCCTTCACAGACAATATCCATATCCGGGAAATCTGCCTTCTTGGCAAGCCAGGTACCACGGTCAGACAGGCAGTAGCCGCCTTTTTCATCTGCCATCGCCAGTGTATCAGCCATTCCAGCGCCTGCCGATACATAGTTTGGATTGCTCTCATAATCTGTAATTCCCAGCTTCTCCCAGATTCCGGTCTCCTTGTTATGGGTACCAGAGTTGTCTCCACGGGACACAAATGTCAGCTGCTCGTCCATAATCTGTTTAAATGCAGCGTTGATATCATCCGTCTTTGCAATCGGACCATCCTTCGGTCCTACGATCACGAAATCATTATACATAACCTGGAAGCGCTCTACACCGTAGCCGCTCTCCACGAATTCTTCTTCTTTTGCTTTGGAATGAACCAGTATCACATCGACTTCACCATCTTTTGCTTTCTGAATCGCATCACCGGTTCCTACTGCCGTCCACTGTAAGTCAATACCTGTATCCTCTAAAAAGATTGGCTTTAAGTAATCCAGAAGACCTGTATTATCGGTACTGGTCGTCGTTGCCATCAGAAGCGTCTCTCCGGATGCTTCCTTGGTCTCCTCTGCACTGCTTTCCTCAGCAGCCTCTGCGGTTGTCTCTGCGGCGCTTTCCGCCTCCGTCGTCTCTTTTGCGCTTCCGGAGCAGGCTGTCATAGACAATGCTGTCATGGCCGCCATTGCCAATGCAATGATTCTGTTTGTTTTCTTCATGAAATTGTTCTTCTCCCTTCTTTTGTTTAAGAATACTCTGAAAAACATTTCATCGGAACGAGACTCTGGCAGAGGATGCGCCGCCTTTTACCAGCTGCCTTTCTTCCTAATAAGCAGCAGGTCCTACTTCTCTTTCCAATGCATTTCTTTCCAAATGCGGGAGGCATCCGAGTTTCCCCTGATACCCATTGGCTGTAAACCCTGACAATATACTGTGTTAGGTTTTTCAGCTCGAAATATAGTTTTCCTGGCTTCTGCTGTCCGGGCTCTTCTAATAGTTCCCGAAACATCTTTATACATTTTTACTATACCATGTCAAAATTCCTCTTGTCAACCGGGCAACTTTCACATGAGCGAAATTTTTTCATTTTTTCAAGCTTCTTATTTATTTTGTTTTTTGTTTTCTACTGCTCTTTTCTACTGTTATTCTGGATTTTTAGTCTTTTTTCACTTCTATCTTGATTTTCCCTTTTCATATTTGTGCGATGCTCTTTTAACAGTGCTTAATTTTTTGTTTTTGTTTTATATATTATGAATATTCAAACCATTTTATCTTTTCTACAATTTTCACTTTCTTTTCATGCATAATATCCTCACTTTTGCCAATTGTAAGCCCCCATTTTCTATGATATCTTATATGTTATATTAATTTTCTTTTATAGTCATTCCGCATTCCGCTTGTTTCAGCGTGATCGGATGATTATTTTTCAGATTCGTCTGTTAAAAATTAAATTAATACATTTTTTTCAATTTACTCTTGTATTCTTGAGTTGGTTGTAGTATTATAGACTCAGAACTAGAACACAGTCTAGTTTTTGCAAAGGAGGGGGAAAGGATGGCAGAAACTCCTTACATATTTAACATCCAGAAATTTTCAACGCACGACGGCGATGGTGTCCGCACCACGATTTTCTTCAAGGGATGTCCCTTACGCTGTATGTGGTGCCACAACCCGGAAAGTCAGCATTATTATAAGGAACTGATTTTTCATCGGCACAAATGTACCGCCTGCGGTCGATGCGTTGCAAAATGTAAACAGGGAGCCAATTCCATCGTAGACGGCAAGATTGTATTTGACCGTTCCAAGTGTACCGCCTGCGGCGTCTGTACCGATTGGTGCATCACAGAAGCCCGGGAGTTAGCCGGTAAGGAATACACGGTAGATGCACTTGTCAAAGAAGCAATGAAGGACAAAATCTTCTATGAACAATCCGGCGGCGGTGTAACACTCTCCGGCGGTGAAGTTATGGCTTCCCAGCATATGGACTATGTGGAAGAGGTCTGTCGCAAGCTCCACGAGAACGGTGTCAGCGTTTTCATCGACACCAGCGGCTACACAGACTATGAGAATCTGAAGCGAATTCTTCCTTATGTAGATGTTTTTCTCTACGATATCAAAGTGATGGATCCGGAAGACCACAAGAAGTATATCGGCGTTGACAATTCACTGATTCTTGAGAACTTAAAGAAATTAAGTGATGAAGGCGCAGGTCTTTATATCCGGCTTCCGATTATCCAGCAGGTCAATGCAACCGATGAACACATTGAAAGTGTCATCCATTTCCTGAAAGAAAACAATATTCACGCACGTCAGGTAAACCTTTTACCTTATCATGACATCGGAAAGGGTAAATACGCCAGCCTCGACATGGAGTACCATGATGATGAGATGAGCGTACCGGTGTCCGAGCTTATGGAACACTTTAAGTCCATGTTCGTAGAACAGGGATATGACAAAGTCAATATAGGAGGATGATTTAAATGGCAGAGAAAATTGATACTTCATTCGTAATCAACACACCAGAAGGTCTGTTAAAGGACAACGACCGCGGATGCACCGAGAGAATTAAAAGACTGAGAAGACTCAGCCATTCCACCCAGCCACATCTGGATCTGGAAAGAGCCAAAATCGAAACCGATGTTTACAAAGAGTACGAAGGTTCTGTATCCGTACCGGTTTTAAGAGCTCTTGTTCTGAAAGAGTACTTCTCTAAGAAAACTCTTTACTTAGGCGATGATGAGCTGTTAGTTGGTGAAAAGGGTAAAGACCCGCAGTGTTCACCGACATTCCCGGAGCTGTGCTGTCATACTATCGAAGATATGCACATCATGAATGACCGTAAACTGGTTAACTTCACCGTTACCGAAGACGATCTGAAACTTCAGGAAGAAGAAATTATTCCATACTGGAAGAACCGTGCAGTCAGAGAACATCTCTTAAAAGCTATGACCCAGGAATGGAGAGACTGCTATGAGGTTGGTATGTTCACCGAGTTCATGGAGCAGCGTGGACCGGGTCATACAGCCGGCGGCAAGAACTTCTACATCAAGGGCTACGGCGACTACAAGAAAGAGATCGAGCAGGCTATCAAAGAGCTTGACTACTTCAATGATCCGGAAGCTTATGACAAAGAGCAGGAACTTCGCGCTATGGATATCTGCTGCGATGCTATCATTATCTTAGGTAAGAGATATCACGATCTGGCTCTTGAGAAAGCTGCTGAGGAGAAGGATCCGGTCAGAAAAGCAGAGCTCGAGCAGATCGCAGCTAACTGTGCGGTTGTTCCGGAGCACAAACCGGAGACCTACTGGCAGGCACTTCAGATGTACTGGTTTACACACCTTGGTGTTACAACCGAGTTAAACCCGTGGGATGCATTTACACCGGGTCGTCTGGATCAGCATCTGATTCCGTTCTATGAGAAAGATACCGCTGCAGGTACTCTGGATGATACAAGAGCTCTTGAGCTTCTTGAGTGCCTCTGGGTTAAACTGTTCAACTCTCCGGCTCCGGTTAAGGTTGGCGTAACCTTAAAAGAGTCCGGTACATACGTAGACTTCGCAAACATCAACTCCGGCGGTGTGAAGGAAGATGGTACTGATGCAGTTAACGCTGTTTCTTACTTAATCCTTGACTGTATGGAAGATATGAGACAGAACCAGCCGAACTCCAACGTACAGATTTCCAAAGTTACTCCGGATAAGTTCTTAAAGAGAGCTTGCGAGATCGCTCGTCAGGGCTGGGGTCAGCCGGCATTCTACAATACCGATGAGCTGATTCAGGAGCTGGTAAATCAGGGCAAATCTCTGGTAGATGCAAGAAACGCTGGATGCTCCGGATGTGTTGAGACCGGTGCTTGGGGAACCGAGGCTTATTGGCTGACCGGTTACTTAAACATCCCGAAGTGCTTACAGCTTGCTCTGTATGATGGCTACGATGTAATGTTCAAAAAACAGATCGGACCGCACACCGGCAAGGCAGAAGACTTCAAATCCTATGACGAACTGTGGAACGCATTCAAGACACAGCTTGAGTACATCATTGATGTTAAGATGCGCGGCAACCTGGTTATCGAGAGAATTTACGCAGAAATGATGCCGGCTCCGTTCCTTTCCATCTGTACCGATGACTGTATCAAGAAAGGTAAAGACTACAACGCAGGCGGTGCAAGATACAACACAAGCTATATCCAGGGTGTTGGTATCGGAACCATTTCCGATGCACTTTCCTCTATCAAGTTCAACGTATTTGACAATCAGAAGTTTACCATGAAAGAACTCATCGACGCTATGAATGACGACTTCAAGGGTCATGAGGATATCCTGAACCTGGTTAAGAATAAGACTCCGAAATACGGCAACGATGATGATTATGCAGATGACATCATGGTAAGCGTATTCAACGAGTACAAAGATTATATCACCGGCAGACCTACCACCAGAGGCGGTGTATATCATGTAGATATGCTTCCGACCACCTGCCACGTATACTTCGGTGATGTTATGATCGCAAGCCCGAACGGACGTCTGGCACATATCCCGCTGTCTGAGGGTATTTCCCCAGAAAAAGGCGCTGATATCAACGGACCGACCGCAGTTGTTAAATCCTGCTCCAAGATGAATCACTGTGAGACCGGCGGTACTCTGCTGAACCAGAAGTTTACTCCGGCTGCTATCGCAGGCGAGAAGGGTATTGACAACCTGGCTGCTCTGATTCGTTCCTACTTCGCTATGAACGGACATCATATGCAGTTCAACGTTATCGACCGCCAGACTCTGATTGAAGCTCAGAAGAACCCAGAGGAATACAAGGAGCTGATCGTCCGCGTAGCCGGATACAGTGACTACTTCCGTAACCTGGATAAACCGCTTCAGAACGAGATCATTGAGAGAACCGAGCAGAGCTTTGGAGGCTGTGGCTGCTGTTAATTGCTCGCAACCGTTTGACAACTCTAATAGTCTTCATTGCATCATATGAATGCCTTCTATGAAAATGATATAGCCCCAAAAGGGCGAAAGCCCCGGCAGCGAAACTGCCGGGGCTTTCTTATTTCTTTATCCTTATCTCAATATCAGATATTCCGCTCTACTCTGTTATCATTTTTGACCTTCTCAGACAAATAACCGCCAGGACAACCGCCAGTCCGCCTGACAGCACCTTGCTGATCATATAGGCTGTTACCCAGTTTCCCGGTATCAGGGATGCTACGAAGGTCATCTGACCGCCTACCACATAGGCGCCTGCAACAGAGAAAGCGGCGTTTAATACTTTTCCGCGCTTATCCATCTTGGAAAACAACGGCAGCATCGCAAGGCTCTGTATAAAGGAAAGGAACAGTCCGACAACTGCCTCCTCATTGATACCCAGGACCGCCCCGATACGCTGGATCGGCTTTTGGAGACGTTTTAACGCCACCTGCGACAGCACCAGACCGCCGCACGCTGCGATGACCATCCGGAGTACCATAAAAAGCATTTCCTCAATCAAGGCATTCTCGACAACCGCATACTTCGGCATGAAAATTCCAAAGACTGCCACACCAAACAGGAGAAAACTAAAAATACGGATCGCATTTCCGAGGAAAATCATGATCTTCATCGTCAGCGCCGGAACCAGCACAAATGCCGCAATCAGCACCATGCACAGCACCAGTACCGGGATCATATTAAAAAAGAGCTGACGGACAGGCAGACCCAGCATCAGACCTCCAACCGCCAGACCAGACGGTATGGCAATCAGACCGAATATGAATCCACGCATCAGCTCTCCTATTTCATCTTTTCGAACAGCTGCCAGAAAGACCGGCAGCTGGTATCCGACCGTCATTCCCAGACTGCCTGCTACCATCGCACCGGTAAATGCCGCCAGCGCCGGTGTCGCCGCCAGCTTCTGTGCCATGCCAAGCGCCCCCATATCCGGCGCCAGAAGGCAGCTTGGAATGAGCGCCGGATCAAATGGCATATGCTTTGCCGCCTCCGCAATCGCTTCCGCATGCGTCTGCACATATGTAACTCCGATCGCATAAAATCCGACCGTGGACATCGCCAGACCCCCCATCGTGGCAAGCCCCTTTTCAAAGTTTGGCATCAGCCCCAGCTTTCCTCCCAGTATCTCATCCAAAAGCCCGGCTGCCGCAAATACAAGCATGATCGCAATGAATATGTTCATAAGACCTACCTCCCAGCTTTTCCCTATTTCTCTATTCCCCTGTTTTCACTTATTTTCCCTCTATCAGGCACATTTCTCTGTCAGTCAACAATTCTTTTTTACCTCACCAGCAGCTGTATCAGCACGCCCCCGATCGTCAGCATCAGTGCTCCGCAGGAACGCGTCACAATCTGTGCAAATGGAAGCAATTCCATCCGTTTCGAACTGCTGAGTACCGCCACATTTCCGGAACCGCCCATGTTCGTCGTACACATCCCCGCTGCGATCGATGATTCCAGCGGATAAAATCCCATCTTGATGCCGATCAATCCGGCGGTCAGTGTGATCGCCCCGACAATCAGCACGACACTGAGCAGATAAAATGGAGTGATCGTGTGCAGAATCGTCTTTAAATCAATCAACGTCGCCCCGATTCCGGTCAGCGCCGCCGCTGTCCAGCTGTGGATCGCGAACTGTCCCCACTCTCTCGCCGCGTCCTCCAGGTGCTCTGAAAGGATTCCCGTTCCCTTCACAATCACAACTGCTACAATCATCCACGCATACGTCGGTACAATCGAAATAAAATGATGGCAGAGCGCCCCCAGTTCATAAAATGCCATTGAAATGATAAGCCCCGTACATAAGAGTGCGAAGGTCGGTTTCATCGGAGGCTGTTTCTTCACTTCATGACCGTCATTGACAAGGCAGCCATTTCCGGTCAGGGATGGCTTTCGCTCGCCGATATTATTGGCTAAACCGCCAAAAATGATCGCCACGCAATTTCCCAGCACCGTCGCCGGTGCGATCCGCGTCAGGATCTGTCCGGCGTCCGTCCCCAGAACCGACGAATACATTGCCGACAGAGGCACTGCTCCCGCCGTCATGCCGCCGCTCGTCATCGGAATGCCGATATACAGGATGCCTTCCAGAAAACTATCCCCCATCACCATACCGAGCAGACCTGAAAGTATCACGCCGACTGCCAGCGATATGACAGCTGTCGGAAGCAGTTTCACCGTTGCGCGGATCAGAAGCCCGCGGTCGATATTGAAAAGACTTCCTGTGATCAGCGCTGAGATATAGAAGACCAGAAATCCTTCTTTGTTGACAAAATTGTCCAGGATCTCATGCGTCTGCTCCGGAATCAGCCCCAGCGCCTGGATGACCGCCGCCCCCAGAATACAGATGACCGAGCCGCCCAGGTACGTTTTCACAACCGGTGTATGATTTCCTAAAAAATTGAGTCCCTCGCCCAGCACCATCAGCGCAATCATGCCGCCGACCAAGCCTGCCGGAAGACAGTCCATATACATACAGACCACCACCAGCGCCAAGATGCCTAGATACAGAGGGATGGAAAAACCAGCGATCGTATTAGCTTTGCCAGATATTTCTTTCCTCTCTTGCTGCATTTTTCATTTCACCTCTGAGTATTAATTTCTTCCACAACACTTTTTATATTTCTTCCCAGATCCGCAAGGACACGGATCATTCGGATAAATCTTCTCCACCTTTTTCGCGGTTACCGGTGCTGGCTGGGACATTTCCGGCACCATCGCCGGCATGCCGCCGATCATACCTCTCTCACTTAATTCCCACGGTTTATTTCCGCGGTTTTCTTTTGTTCTCGTATTGTTGAACGCATCCATGAGAAGTCTTAAAAATTCGCCCATCTGCTGCTCGCTCTGGAAGACAATCCCTTCTTCATGCATCTTATTCATCAGTTCTGCCGGTGATTTTCCTTCATAACTGCTGGTCCACGTCTCAAAGCACCATCTAGCCGCTTTCTCATACGACACATCCAATTTTTTTATGAAATAGGACTCCAGCTCCTTATAAGCCAGTACCCCTGCCTCATACCCTTTCTGACAGATTTCATCCAACTGCTGTGCAGACGGAATATAAAATTTTTTATTCTGCTGCTGTTTCAACAAAGCAGTGAGTCCATCACCCTCAAAAACTGGAAGATGTACATACAAGCCCCTCTCGGAATAAAGCGGATTCTCTTTCGGCAGGTCCTGCATTCCCAATTTCTCCATCGGGAAAATGCAGGATTCTGTGATGTCCTCCGGCATTTCCTCCAGCATCCCGATCATTTCTTCGATCGTGCCTTTCACCTTCAATTTGTACAGTTCATACAAAATTTCCAGCGGCGCAATCTCATAATAATCGATAAAGAAGCTGATACACTTCATCAGCCAGCCTTTTTTACTCTGAACCGCCCGGAATGCCTCATCGTCAATCCCGCTAAAACCCTGTGCAATCTCTTCAAAGACAGTAAAGCAGTCACTCACTTCCTCAAAACTTCCAAGTACGTATTTATATAACTGCATTCCATCCATAATCTCTTCTGCAGAAATTTTCTGTGGCTCGGTACAGGCTTTGCAAAAAAGCACCATCTGCTCTTTCGTCAGGCATGAAAGTCTACCCCGGAGTGCCTCTTCCGTCGTTAAATATTCTACAATTCGGTCAATCAGGTCATCCTTTTTAAGCCGGGAACAGTTCTTTAACTCGTAGCTTCTTGCTTCGTTTAATAAGTCTTCTTTGGTCCATTCTTTTAAATATTCTCTTAATAACATACCATTTCCTTTTCTCACCTTACATCGTTTCATGCTTCTCTTCATATTTTTTTATTATACTTTTAAATGCACATGGATTGCAAGATATATCGTTACATATTCTGTGGATGCTTCGTTACTGGGCACGTATGCGTGAACAGTAATGATACTTCCCCATATGTTGGAATCAGCATGAAAAAGAATGTGCCTTGGCACATTCTCGCGCCGAGCGCGGTCGCTTGCGACATGTTTCTGCTTCGCGCGAGTGCGCATCCTCGCGGAGCGTTTTTTGTTTCATAGGACGCAATTTCCTATGAAATAAAAAAAGACTCTAAAGTCCGTAATAGGACGGGATTCTAACGAGTCCCACACCAATTATTGACATAGAGTCCATAAAAAAGAAGGTGCCCTGGCACATTCTCGCGCCGAGCGCGGTCGCTTGCGGCGTTTCCGCCTCCCAGCTTTTCAGGAAACAGACTGTATCGATTAAGGATTATGGTAAATAAAGGATTGTCGTAACTGTTCAGTAGGTCTGCGCATTTACTGCGCTGACCGTACGAAAACATGGGCCAGCAGGCAAAAATCCCATTGCCACAGGCAATTTTTAATGGATTTTTGCGCGTGACTGTGAAGGTACTGAACAGTTACGGATTGTCTATATTTTACAGAAATACTGCCAGCTCTTCTAGCGGCTTGCGATCTGCATGCAGCCTGGACGGATGAGCTGTCTCTGCCGGATATCCAAGCGGCAGATAGGCCGTCGGCTGTAAGCCCTTCATCTCTGGGAACTGCTCCAGCAATTTTTCCGTATTGAACATGCCGACATACGTCGTTCCCAGTCCCAGTTCGGCTGCCTGCAGCATCATCTGGGAAACCGCCAATGTCACATCGATCTCTCCATGGTTTTTCCCGTCCTCTTCCCTTTTCCAGGCAATCTCCGGATCGTATGCCGCCACAATAACCACCGGCGGATGAAAATGACACGCGGTGCACGTATCTGCTTTCGCCAGTGCTTCCTCACTCTGCATCACGAAAAAGCGCTGTGGCTGTAAGTTATGTGCCGTCGGCGCTTTACGTCCTGCTTCCAGCACTTTCTGTAATTTTTCCGCCTCAACCGGGCGGCTGTCAAATTTACGAAGTGAATAACGTGCATCACATAATTCTTCAAATTTCATAGTAATCAAAACTCTCCTTTGTATTGCAACTAATAACTACGAATCCGATCCGAATCCTCTTCTCCCGTTTTCTCGATCTTCCGGATCTCCACCACATAGCTGCTCTTATCATTGACCTTCACTTCCACCTGGTCACCCACATGGTGTCCTTCGATCGCTTTTCCGAGCGGCGACTCGATGCTGATCCGGTTTTCCAGGGAATTGCCCCGGATGCTCGTTACCAGACGGTATACTTCTTCCTCGTCGTCATCCTCAAAATACAGAGTAACCGTATCATTCATTCCGACCTCATCCGGGCGGGATTCTTCCGATACGATCTTAGCGTGCTTCAGCATATTTTCCAGATAGCGAATACGGCTTTCATTCCGGTTCTTATCCTTCTTAGCAGCATAATATTCGAAGTTTTCGCTCAAGTCACCCTGTGCGCGCGCCTCCTTGACCGCCTCGATCGCCTCTTTGCGGACCACCAGCTTCCGATGGTCGATCTCTTCCTGAATCTTCTTTACATCACTTTCTGTCAGCTGCTCTCTCATGTCTTACTCTGCCAGTCCCTTTTTTTCTATCATTTCTACAACCTGTGCTACATATTTTCCGCAGATTTCATCCGTCGGTGCCTCGACCATCACGCGGATCAGCGGCTCCGTACCACTCGGACGAACTAAGATTCGACCGGTATCGCCCAACGCATCCGATACCTTCTGAACCTCCGCCTGCACGTCGCGGTCTGCCTGCGCCGCCTCTTTATCCTTGACTCTGACATTTTTCAGAACCTGAGGATAAATCTGCACCTCATCAGCCAGCTTTGCAAGTGTTTCTTTCTTCTCCAGAATCACTTCCATCAGCTTTAATGATGTTAAAATGCCATCTCCGGTCGTCGCGTGCTTGCTGAAAATGATATGGCCCGACTGCTCGCCTCCCAGGCAGTGACCGTTCTGGGACATATTTTCATAGACATACTTATCACCAACCGCCGTCTTCTCATAGGAAATGCCCTCGCGCTCAAATGCCTTATAAAGACCGAAGTTCGACATAACCGTGGTGACAACCGTATTATTGACCAGCGTGCCCTGTTCTTTCATGTATTTTCCACATACATAGAGGATCTTGTCGCCATCCACCAGCTTGCCCTCACTATCCACTGCCAGGCAGCGGTCCGCATCTCCATCATAAGCGAATCCAACGTCCAGATGATTTTCAACCACATATTTCTGCAGTCCCTCGATGTGGGTGGAACCGCAATTTGTATTGATATTCAGACCATCCGGCGTGTTATTGATGACGTGCGTCTCCGCGCCCAGTGCGTCGAATACGTTTTTCGCAATCGCGGAAGCGCTTCCGTTTGCACAGTCAAGACCTATCCGCATATTTTTGAAAGACCGTGTTGCCAGGGAAATCAGATAACCGATATAGCGGTTGCGTCCCGCCGCATAGTCAACGGTGCGTCCGATCGCATCGCGCTTGGCAAATGGAATCTCGCCCATCTCGCCATCCAGATACGACTCAATCTTCTCGATCGTCTCCTCCTCCAGTTTCTCGCCGCGTCCGTTGATGACCTTGATTCCGTTGTCATAGTATGGATTGTGGCTTGCGGAGATCATGATACCGCAGTCAAACTCCTCTGTGCGTACAACATACGATACACTCGGAGTGGTTGTCACGTGAAGCAGATAGACATCTGCACCGGAAGCGGTCAGTCCCGATACCAGCGAATATTCAAACATATAGCTGCTGCGTCTCGTATCCTTGCCGATCACGACCCGGCAGCGATCTGCTTTCGTCTTCTGTCCATAGTACCAGCCCAGGAAACGACCTACTTTATAGGCGTCCTCCACGGTCAGCGTCACATTTGCCTCGCCGCGGAATCCGTCTGTTCCAAAATATTTACCCATTTTGAGAGTTCCTCCTACATTATCAAATACAGAGTCCAAAGGTCATGTACATTTATGGAAATACCCCACTAACATACATGACCTTCTACGATTTTGATTCCAACCTGAAGAAAATCCTGCAGCCAACGGCGCTTCACACTTTCTGCCGCTGCTGCTTTCTATGTCTGATTGCACATTTTTTACTGAATTTCTTTCAGATAGCGACCTACCGCATCCTGCCAGGACGGAAGGCGCTCAAATCCGTTGTCCGAAAGTTTTTCTTTGCTGATCCGGCTGTTCATCGGGCGTTTTGCCTGACCCGGATAAGCAGCTGTATACTCGGCAGTGCTGACCGGCGTCACCTTGACGTCCATGCCCGCCTGCTTAAAGATCTCAACTGCAAAGTCATACCAGCTGCAAAGTCCCTCATTCGTCGCATGGTAACGACCATATTTATCACTCTGAATCATATCCACCAGCAGACGCGCCAGATCGTATGTGTAAGTCGGGGAACCGATCTGATCATCCACAACACTGACTGCCCCGCGCTCTTTGCCTACGCGCAGCATCGTCTTGATGAAGTTCTTGCCGTTCACGCCAAATACCCACGCGATACGGACGATGAAAAACTTCTTTACCAGCTCCTCGACTGCCAGCTCGCCCTCATACTTCGACTGACCGTAGGCGTTGAGTGGTTCCCGGTGGTCATCCGGCTCCCACGGGCGGGTGCCCTGACCGTTGAATACATAATCGGTGCTGATGTACATCATTTTGATGTCCAGACCTTTGCAGACCTCCGCGATATTTCTCGTTCCATCTGCATTGACTTTACGGCAGAGTTCCATGTTCTGTTCCGCTGCGTCTACTGCAGTATATGCAGCGCAGTGGATCACTGCATCCGGCTTTGCCTCGGTGATCACGCGGCGGCATGCCTCTGCATCGGTAATATCCATCTCATCGACATCCACACCGATGCCAGTAAGACCCTGTTTTTTCAGCTCATTCATCACGTCATAGCCAAGCTGGCCTTTAACGCCTGTCACTAATACTCTCATTATAATCTATCTCCATACATTTTTTCGAAGTACTGGCTGTACTCACCGCTTAAAATGTGTTTCCACCAGTCCTGATTGTTCAGATACCAGTCGATCGTCTGACGAATGCCGGTATCAAAATTGTATTTCGGCTTCCAGCCAAGCTCCGTCTCGATCTTGGTCGGATCGATCGCATAACGGCGGTCATGACCCGGACGATCCTTGACGTAACGGATCAGGCTTTCCGGCTTGTCCAGCGCTTTCAGGATGGTTTTGACAACCTCCAGGTTGGTCCTCTCATTGTGTCCGCCGATGTTGTAAATCTCACCGACGCGCCCCTTGTGGAGAATCAGATCGATCGCCTCACAATGATCGGATACGTGCAGCCAGTCGCGGACGTTCGCGCCGTCGCCGTATACCGGAAGTTCCTCGTCTGCCAGCGCACGGCTGATCATCAGCGGAATCAGCTTCTCCGGGAAATGATATGGACCGTAATTGTTGGAGCAGCGGGATACTGTCACCGGAAGTCCGTAGGTTCTATGGTATGCCAGTACAAACAGATCCGCACTCGCCTTGGAAGAAGAGTACGGGCTGGAGGTATGAAGCGGGGTCGTCTCCGTGAAGAAGAGATCCGGGCGGTCTAACGGCAGATCGCCGTATACCTCATCGGTCGATACCTGATGATAACGCTTAATTCCATAGGTGCGGCAGGCATCCAGCAGGGTGGTCGTTCCCATGACATTGGTACGGACAAATGCCTCCGGGTCCGTGATGGAACGGTCTACATGGCTCTCTGCTGCAAAGTTTACTACGATGTCCGGCTTTTCTTCCTCGAAGAGTTTAAACACAAAGTCGCGGTCTGCGATATCGCCGTGTACAAACTTGTAATTCGGCTTATCCTCTACCGGTTTCAGTGTCTCTAAGTTGCCCGCATAGGTCAGAAGATCCAGATTGATGATCTGATACTCCGGGTATTTATTTACCATATGGTGTACGAAGTTTCCGCCGATGAATCCGGCTCCGCCTGTCACGATAATCTTCATTGTTTTAACTCCTTTTAATTCTGATGTATTTTATCAACATATTTCCCATCCAGTACGTCTTTCAGATATTTGCCATACTGGTTTTTCTTGTATACCTCGTATGCCTCCAGCACTTCTTCCTTGCTGATCCATCCGTTTAAGTACGCAATCTCCTCCAGGCACGCGATCTTGCGGTGCTGGTGGGTCTCTACTGTCTTAACGAAATTGGTTGCCTCAACTAAGGACTCATGTGTACCGGTATCGAGCCAGGTAAAGCCCTGTCCCAGAAGAATGACATCCAGATCGCCATTTTCCAGATAGATGCGGTTCAAATCGGTAATCTCAAGCTCGCCTCTGGCAGACGGTTTTAACTGTTTCGCATACTCTACTACCCGGTTGTCGTAGAAATACAGACCCGTTACACAGTAATTGGACTTCGGTTTCTCCGGCTTCTCCTCGATGGAGATCGCCTTGCCCTGATCGTCAAATTCTACGATACCGAAGCGCTCCGGATCATCGACATAGTAGCCGAATACAGTCGCGCCCTCTTTCTTGGCAGAAGCAGCACGCAGGCGTTTCACAAGTCCCTGACCCTGGAAAATATTGTCGCCCAGAATCATCGCTACGGAATCATCCCCGATGAACTCCTCGCCGATGATAAATGCCTGTGCCAGTCCATCCGGACTTGGCTGCACGGCATAGCTTAAATGTAAACCAAACTGATGTCCATCGCCCAACAATTCCTTAAAACGCGGTGTGTCATCCGGTGTCGAAATAATCAGAATATCCCGGATTCCCGCGTTCATCAGAACGGAGATCGGATAGTAAATCATCGGTTTGTCATAAATCGGAAGCAGCTGTTTGGAAGTTACGCGTGTCAGCGGGTAAAGGCGTGTGCCTGAACCGCCTGCTAAAACGATACCCTTCATATCTTGTTCTCCTCATATGTTTTATTTTCACGCCTCTTTTCTAAAAAAAGGCAGATCTCATCACTATAAGTAATATACCACATTTGCCTGCTGCTTGCAAATTTATTTGCTTTGCACTTCTTTCTTGCATTGTACAATCGTAACTGTTCACGGGTAGGCACTTTTGGAACCGAAAGTGCCGTAAGAAAACGTGGTGGCAGCAGGAATTTGCCGTATTTAAATGCGAAGCCACGGCAAATTCCGTTACTGGACATGTATGCGTGTACAGTAACGTACAATCCATAAGCATCATTCATCCACTGCATACACAATCGTCCGCGCATCCGCAAATTCATAACTGCACGTCACAAAGGAATACAAGTGGGAAACCTCCTCGTCTGGAAGTTCGCGAAACCGGCATCCCTCCGTCATTTCTTCTATATAAGGATGCATCTCCGACTGATCCGCAAATTCCGTCCTACGCCGTTCCCCCTGACTGCCCGCAGTGAGCGCTGCAATCAGACGGAGTGTCCGCCTTTTCCCATCTGGAAAATAGAGATAAGCCGTCCGATGCTTCTGGAAGAAATCTTCGTCTTTCAGGCGGATCAGCTCGGAAAACCGGCTTCCGTCCTTCATATGATGCCCGTAAAAAATCGAATGAAAATCCGATGCATCCGGTGCACTCTCGCAGTCCAGAAAGACAGTCCCGGCTGGATCTGGTTTTCCATCCAGCCCGATGCTGCGGTACGATTCATTGTCGGTTGTCTGGACAATCGGTTCGTCGATGTGAGTACCGGGAATGCGAATCCAGGCGATGACGTCGGCATTCTGACATTTTAAGGCTGCGAAATCTGGCTGCCATATCGGCTCTGACGCATCTGAATCAGATTTTCCAGATAAATTCTGCTCTACATTTCCTTCAGATTGTGAATCTCTGTTTTCCGCCCTTCTAACCGCATCCCCCACACCATCCGCCAGAACCAGACATCCAATCACGATCAAAAAAGCACAGAAGATGCGGCGTGCCCAGCGGGCAGCGCCGTCTCCTGTGCGCTTCTTAGTACCCAAATTTTCCTTCCAGCGATTCATCTTCGCGGATCCAATCTTCTACATCGACTTTTCGGTACTCATTTTTCGTATCACGGATATAGACATGTTCAATTCCGGCATTGATTACCATGCGCTTGCACATCGAACAGCAGCTCGATTTTTCCACATACCCGCCGGTTCTCGCATCGACACCGGTCAGATACAGCGACGCGCCGATCATGCGCTCTCTGGAGGCACTGATCAGGGCGTTGGCCTCGGCATGGACACTGCGGCACAACTCGTACCGCTCGCCGCGCGGCACATGAAGCTCCTCGCGGATGCAGCGACCGATATCGGAACAGTTTTTCCGTCCGCGCGGGGCGCCCACATAGCCGGTCGAGATAACCTCATCGTTATTCACAATCACTGCCCCGTAGTGCTTTCGCAGACAGGTACTCCGCTGCGAAACCATTTCCGCCAGATCCAAATAATAATTGACTTTATCTCTTCTTTCCATATAGGATCCCCCTTCCGTTTTCTCTAATTCTTTAGATGCCCTCATTCATCTTCGCCAGCTTCGCCGCCTGATCGGCTGCAATTAAGCTGTCAATGATCTCATACAGATCGCCGTCCATGATCGAATCGATCTTATACAAGGTCAGTTTGATGCGGTGCTCGGTCACACGTCCCTGCGGGAAGTTATAGGTACGGATCTTCTCGGAACGGTCACCGGTACCGATCTGGCTGCGGCGTTCTGCCGCTTCCTCGTTCTGGCGTTTCTCCAGCTCCAGATCATATAGCTTGGAACGCAGAAGACGGAACGCCTTTTCCTTGTTCTGTAACTGCGATTTCTCAGTCTGGCTGTAGATCACGATACCGGTCGGAATATGGGTCAGACGTACCGCGGAGTCAGTCGTGTTGACACACTGTCCACCGTTTCCGGACGCACGCATAACGTCAATACGGATATCTTTATCATCGATGACAACGTCCACATCCTCTGCCTCCGGCATCACAGCAACCGTCGCGGTCGAGGTATGGATACGTCCGCCGGACTCGGTCTCCGGCACACGCTGTACGCGGTGAACACCGCTCTCGTACTTCATCTTGGAGTAAGCGCCCTGGCCGGTAATCATGAAAACGACCTCCTTGAAGCCGCCGATTCCATTTTCACTGACGCTGACAAGCTCAGTTTTCCAGCGGTTGCGCTCTGCAAAGCGCACATACATACGGTACAGTTCGGACGCAAATAATGCCGCCTCATCGCCGCCTGCACCTGCACGGATCTCGACGATAACGTTCTTTTCATCGTTCGGATCCTTCGGAAGAAGCAGAATTTTTAATTCCTGTTCCAGCTCTTCAATGCGCTTTTTCGCAGCATTTAACTCTTCCTTCGCCATCTCGCGCATCTCCTCGTCGGATTCCTCATCCAGAAGCGCCAGACTGTCCTCTACGTCCTGTTTTGCCTTCTTATACTCTTTATATGCCTCCACAATCGGAGCCAGATCCGACTGCTCCTTCATCAGCTTGCGGAAACGATTTGTATCGCTTGCCACTTCCGGGCTGCCGAGCTCTTCCATCAGCTCTTCATAACGGATCAGCAAATCATCCAATCTGTCAAACATGATATCCTCCTCTATCGTCTAACGGTTCCACCGTGCCTTTACCACGCGATCCAGCCCCGGCTCATCCTTTATCACTTCTATCTCCCGATACCCGGCGATGGTCAGTATCCGGCTGACCGCCTCCGCCTGGTCATATCCTATCTCAAAATATACGCAGCCGCCCTTGTTCAGATGTTTGCTGCACTCCAGCGCCAGAACCCGGTAAAAATACAGACCGTCCTCGCTGCCGTCCAGCGCCAGCCGCGGCTCATGGTCGCGTACCTCCGGTTCCAGACCGTCGATCACCGCCGATGGGATATACGGCGGATTCGACACAATCACATCGTACATGACATCCACCTCCACCGCCTGAAACAGATTGCTCTGCAAAAGTGTCAGGCTGTGTTCCTCGATCTCTGCCTGCAGGCGCGGTCCCTTTGCCAGCCACGTTTTCAGGCGGATGCACCACGGATCCTCCGATACCTGAAACGATTCTGACCGCGCAGTTCCCTTCTGAATCAAAAAGAGACGTCTCGCATTTTTCTTTGCCACGCGCAGCGCCGCCTCGGAAATATCCACCGCCGTCACGTTCTGGTAGCCGCCAAGCACGGCAAGGCTGATCGCGATACAGCCGGATCCGGTACACATATCCAAAAGTTTCAGATCCTTTTCCGGGTAATCCCGAAGAACCCGCTCAACTAACGTCTCCGTATCCTGGCGCGGAATCAGGACATTTTCATCGACAGAAAATGTCATTCCCATAAAATCCTGCATTCCCAGAATCTGCTGCAGTGGAATGCGCTCTGCCCGTTTCTGAAGCATTTCCTGATAGCGCCCATAGCCCTTTTCCAGGCGTTCCGCATGGATCGGACGGTTCTGATCCAGATAATAATGCACCCGGTCAATCCCGAACGCCGCTTCCATCAGATACCAGGCATCCGTCCCTGCGTCCGGCACACCCGCCTCACTTAAGCGCGCGCCGCCCTCATCCAACAGCTCTCTCCAGGTCAGGTCTGTTCTTCCGTTTTCCTCGCTCATCGACTCATCCCCTCTGTCGTACCATGTTCTATTTATGACTCTTCCAGCTGCTTTTCCCAGCCTGGGAAATTCTCCGTCAGGTATTCTCTCCAGTCAAAAACTGCCTCGGTCGCCGCGATCGCCACCTCAATCATCGAGTCATCCGGCTCCTTCGTCGTCAGACCCTGCATCCACATACCCGGACGGCTCACCAGATCCATAAACTTCGAATTGCTCCGTCCGGCGCACTGCAATACCTCATATGATATACCCGCAATGACCGGAACCAGAATAATACGGCTCAGAATCCGCATCCAGATCGTATCGACCCGGATCACCATAAACATCAGAATACTGATCACCATGACAATCAATATGAAACTGGTACCACAGCGCTTGTGCTCCTTCGAGCTCTCGCGCACATATTTTACCGTCAGCGGATGTCCGTGTTCCACACAGTTGATGCACTTGTGCTCCGCCCCGTGGTACATAAATGTCCGCCGGATGTCCTCCATCCGCGAAACGAGTTTAATATAGATAATAAAAATCGCGATCCGGATCACACCTTCCAGCACTGCCATCAGATGATCCGATGTGATAACTCCCTTAAACAGGTTCGCAATCCCCAGCGGCAGGAGCATAAAAATACCAATTGCCAGGATAAACGAAATTACCAGCACTGCTGCCATGATCGCACTCTCCAGCTTCTCGCCGAACACGCGGTCTAAAAACTGTTCGAATTTTCCCGGCTCTGCATCCTCGTCATCTTCAAAAAAGCTGGCGGAATACGTCAGACTCCGCATACCGATGATCATCGAATCTGCAAACCGGAACACGCCACGTACAAACGGAAGCTGTAAAATCTTCGCTTTTTTCGTGATACTCTGGTATGTGTCTTTTTTTACTTCTATCTCTTTGTCAGGCCGGCGGACTGCCACTGCATAGTCCTCGCCTTTCATCATCATGATTCCTTCAATTACCGCCTGACCGCCAATTCCTGAATACTTCATGCTGTCCTTTCAAAATAAAAAAAGAAGAAAACAAAAAGGCTGAGTTTAATGTCGCCACTAAAACCCAACCTTTACATGGTTCAAACTTATTTGCCTGCGTTGATGCCGTACTTGCGGTTGAACTTATCGATACGTCCGCGGGCAGCGGCTGCTTTCTGCTGGCCTGTGTAGAATGAATGACACTTGGAGCAAACCTCTACGTGGATGTCTTTCTTGGTAGAACCAGTTACGAACTCGTTACCACAGTTGCAAACTACTTTTGCCTGATAATAGGCTGGATGGATTCCTTCTCTCATTTCTTTCACCTCTCTGAATTTTTCATTGCGATTTCCGACCGCTTTTTTAATTGCAAGCCGTCTTAAAACGGCTCTATATAAAGCTCCGCACATCCAGGCACGCTATTCCATCATTTAAGCGTTCCTTCCACTCGTAAGGACGACTCACGCGGATGTCAGAACTACCGTCTGTTAATACAGCCTTATAATTATATCATGATGCGTACTTTTTAGCAAGCAATTTTATCTATTTTTCAATACTATTTTTCTTCTTACAGTCCTGTTTTCCTGCCTGGAAGAAAGTCCTCACAGACGCGCTATTGGTGAAACATGATTTTTAGTAAAATGACCCCTTTTTCCGCGTGATCTCCACAAATTCCGCATTGTTCTTCGTCTTGGCAAACAGATCCAGGATTCGCTCGACGGTATCCTCCGGTTTCTGCGTGTTGGTCGCCTTGTGGACGATATCGACCGCTTCCGCCTCGGCGGACGAAAGAAGCAGATCATCTCTTCGCGTACCGGAACGCAGGATATCGATCGCCGGGAAGATGCGCTTCTCGGAAAGTTTGCGGTCAAGCACCAGCTCCATGTTGCCGGTTCCCTTAAATTCCTCGTAAATAACATCGTCCATACGGCTGCCCGTCTCAATCAGCGCGGTCGCCAGAATCGTCAGGCTGCCGCCCTCGCGTATATTTCTCGCCGCACCGAAGAAGCGCTTCGGCATATGCAGCGCTGCCGGATCCAAACCACCTGAAAGAGTTCGTCCACTCGGCGGAACCACCAGGTTGTAAGCCCTTGCCAGACGGGTGATACTGTCTAAAAGAATCATAACGTCCCTTCCGTGCTCGACAAGGCGCTTCGCCCGTTCTACTACCATCTCCGACACACGTTTATGACGCTCCGGCAGCTCGTCAAACGTCGAATAGATGACCTCGACATTTTCTCCCGTTACCGTCTCACGGATATCTGTCACCTCCTCCGGACGCTCATCGATCAGAAGGATGATCAGGTGCATTTCTGGATGGTTCTTTGTGATGGTCGTCGCCACCTGCTTTAACAGGGTGGTCTTTCCGGCTTTTGGCGGGGATACGATCATGCCTCGCTGTCCTTTTCCGATCGGGGACAGCAGATCCATCACGCGCATCGCCATGGAAGTCTTAACCCCCGGATATTCCAGGTGCAGACGTTCATTTGGGAAAATTGGCGTCAGATTTTCAAAATTCAGGCGTTTTTCCACCACGCTGGTCGGGTATCCATTGACCGAATTAATATATAATAATGCGGCAAATTTCTCCGTCGCCGACTTCACACGACGGCTTCCGCGCACGATATCACCAGTTTTCAGATTAAAACGGCGGATCTGGGACGGCGCCACATAGACGTCATTTTCACCCGGCAGGAAGTTTTCACAACGGATAAATCCAAATCCATCCGGCATAACCTCCAGGATTCCGTTCGCCTCGATGCCGCTGTCCAGCTCCTGAAATTCATTTTTCAGATCCTCCATGCGTGCATTTTCCACCTCGGTACGGGTGCTTTCCATCTGCTGCACCGGCGCGGTACGTTCCGGCTGACTGTACTCGGAGGCTGCTTCTGCCATCTGCGGTGCCGGTGCGGTATGTTCCGGCTGGCTATACTCGGTTCTTGCGCTCATCGCTTCATTGTAATTGTTACGCGGCACATAGGAATTTCTCTGATACCCCTCTCGCTGCGTGTACTCGCGTCTGCGGTTATCCTGATAACGGGTATTAGTATTCTCACGGCGTGTATAGGAGCCGTATTCATTCCGGCGGTATCCGCCTTCGCTGCGGCGCTCATAGCTGGAATTCTGCCCTCCCGCAGCCCGTTCTCCGTTGGCAGATCTCCGCGGCTGCGAATACGTCTGTGCCGATGTATTCTGCCCTGCATCAGTTCTGCGCGGCTGCACGTGCATTTCCGTTCTCTCTGCCGGTTCCGCCGATCCAGCCGGATGCTCACTGACAGAAGCCTGGGGCGTTTCTTCTTTCTGTCCCCCTTCCGCCGACTTCTCAAGTTCGCACAGCCTGTCTATGATCTCCGCCTTTTTCAGGGTGCTGATCCCCTTTAACCCCTGTGCCTTCGCCATTTCCCGAAGCTGCACCAGAGGGAGTGTCTTTAATTTTTCTCTCATATAATTCTCCTTACCCTGTTTAATTGTGTCATATTCTCTGGGATTCAAAAATCAGAAATAAGAAACGTGTGGATGTCTTCCAGGTACTTACACGAAACCGGACAGGCAGATACCTGCCCGGCATACCTTTTTAACATAGCCTTTTATGCTGTGACTGCTCTGTATCCGGCAGCCACCTTGGTTTTATTATAAACGGTTTTCATAAAAATTCAAGTAAACATTTTCTTCATACATATCAATTCAGAAATATATGAAAATTGTTTTCCATCTCAACTCAAAATCTATCTGAAAAGAAGCTTTTCTCATTCAGAGCCCTTCAGGAAGTGCAGCCACTCCCCAATCTTCTTCTCATACCCATTTTCTGACGGGCGGTAAAATGTGCTGCCCTCCAGTCCATCCGGCAGGTACTGCTGCTTCACATAATGGTTCGGATAATCATGTGCATACTTGTACCCGTCGCCATGCCCCAGCTTCTCCGCCCCGCTGTAATGGCAGTCGCGCAGATGGGACGGCACCGTAAAGTTGCCCTTTAACCTGACCGCCTCCTGTGCCTCATCGACCGCCACATACGCCGCGTTGCTCTTCGGCGCGCTCGCCACATAGGTAGCCGCCTGCGACAGGATAATCCGCGCCTCCGGCAGACCAATCCGCTCCACTGCCAGCGCCGCGCTGACCGCAACCTGAATCGCCTGCGGATCCGCATTGCCGACATCCTCCGATGCACAAATCATGATACGCCGCGCAATAAATTTGATATCCTCGCCTGCATCCAGCATCTTCGCCAGATAATAAACTGCCGCATCCGGATCGGTACCGCGCATACTCTTGATAAACGCTGAGATCGTATCGTAATGGTTGTCCCCCGTCTTGTCATACTTCACGGCACGGCGCTGGATGCACTCCTGCGCTACATCGAGTGTGATGTGAATCAGACCATCTTCACTCCGTTCCGTTGTGAGAATACCAAGCTCGATCGCATTGAGCGCCGCGCGCGCGTCTCCGCCTGCCATATCGGCCAGAAAATCGAGCGCCTCGTCCGTCGCCTCCGCGCGATAGCTTCCCATACCCTTTTCCTTGTCATGGAGCGCCCGCTCTAAAAGCTCGCGGATATCCGCATTTTCCAACGGTTTCAGCTCAAAAATACGGGATCGGGAAATCAGCGCCCCATTGACCTCAAAATACGGATTTTCCGTCGTCGCACCAATGAGCAGAATCGTACCATCCTCAACAAACGGCAGAAGATAGTCCTGCTGCCCCTTATTAAAGCGGTGAATCTCGTCGATAAACAGGATCGTGCGCTTTCCGTACATCCCCAGCGCATCCTTGGCATCCTGCACGACCTGTTCCATATCTTTTTTCCCCGCCACCGTCGCGTTGAGCTGCTCAAAACGCGCGCTCGTCGTGTTGGCAATCACGCGCGCCAGCGTCGTTTTGCCCGTTCCGGGCGGTCCGTAAAAAATCAGCGATCCGAGCTTATCCGCCTGGATCGCCCGGTACAAAAGCTTATCCTTTCCTATGATATGCTTCTGTCCCACCACCTCGTCAAGCGTGGACGGGCGCAGCCTGGATGCCAGCGGTGCCTCCTGCTCGATCGTATTTTTCCGCATATAATCAAATAAATCCATCGTATCCTCTCAATCAATCAGACATTCTTCTATTGTAACAAAAGTATATCCCTCCGCCGTCAATGTGTCAATCGTTTCAAGCGCTGCATCGACCGAAGTCTGATATGCATCATGCATCAGCACCACCGTGTGAACCGCCGCATTTTTGCAGATATGCTTCACAATCCGCGCCGTATTCCGGCTTTTCCAATCCAGCGTATCGACGTCCCAGAACACCGGCGTCATCGACACTCTCTCCTGAAGCTCCGTACTCCATGAACCATACGGCGGACGTATGTATTCCGGACGTTTTCCCGTGACCGCCTCGATCCAATCGGCCGTCTCCCGAATCTCCTCCACGCTCTTTTCAATCGGCTGGCGCGCCAGATCCACATGTGCCATGCAGTGAACCCCGATGAGATGACCGTCTTTAGCCATCTGTCGCACCAGTTCCTCATTACCCGGAATATTTTCCCCGACCAGAAAAAAAGAGGCTTTCACGCCCCTCTCGCGCAAGCCGTCCAGCAGCTTTTTCGTGTACACCCTGTGCGGTCCGTCGTCGAAGGTCAGCGCCAGCTCCCCGCCGGAAAAGCATTCCGGGGAGGAAACCGCCTGGTCCGTCTGGTCCGCCTGCTCCACTTCCGCCAAATCTTCCCACTGCATCCCCACTGCCAGCCTGCACACGATTCCTAAGAAACACAGATCCAGCAGCACTGCCGTGCACAGGCAGAGCAGTTTTTTCCTCATGGAACCCTTATTTTGAATGATCCGATTTACCATTTTAGACGTGTCAGCCCTGAACTGTGACAGGGCATCCCCTTTATATTTGCGTTTCCGCTTCCATGTATTATATGAACGCAAAAAAGGATCCAGACCTCCGCATTTCTGTCAGGTCTGAATCCTCTTTTTCTATTTAATGTGCTCTCGGAATCTTTCCGCCAGCCGCAAAAGCAAGTGCAGGAAAGACTCCGAGCGTACATTTTAACCTACTAGCGCCGAAATACCAAAGTAGGACAGCACCACGATACCAAGCACAATCCGATAATATCCGAAAAACTTGAAATCATGCTTGCGGACATATCCCATCAGGAACTTGATCGAGTACACGGACACGCCAAATGCGACCACCATACCAAGAACCAGATAAATGAACTCCGCGAAAGAAAATCCGCCGCCCTGAATGAAAAATTTCACAATCTTTAAAAAACTCGCACCGAACATAACCGGAATCCCAAGGAAGAATGAAAACTCTGCCGCCGCCGGACGTGAACAGCCGATCAGCATCGCGCCCAGAATCGTCGCGCCCGAACGGGAAGTACCCGGAATCATCGCCAGCACCTGGAAACAGCCGATCAGTGCCGCTGTCTGGAACGAAATCTGCGTCACGCGCTCAATCGGAAAATGACGGTGTACGTTTCGATTTTCCAGTACGATAAACAAAACGCCGTAGAGAATCAGCATCGCTGCTACGACATAGCCGTTCATCAGCTTATCCATGAAATGGTCAAGCGGAAGCCCAATCACCGCTGCCGGAATGCAGGCTATAATAATTTTTATCCACAAACGGATTGTACCGCGCTTCTGCGCCATCGATTTGTGCGGTGAAAACGGATTCAATTTATTGAAATACAGCACCATAACCGCCAGAATCGCACCCAGCTGGATGACAACCATAAACACTTCCCGGTACGCCTCGCTGACATCCAGATGGATGATCTCATCCACCAGAATCATATGCCCGGTACTGCTGATCGGAAGCCATTCCGTGAAACCTTCCACGATTCCCAGTACAATTACCTTTAAAATCTCAACAAAACTCATGTCTGCTCCTTCCTACACGTTTTCTATCTGCCAGTCGATCGGGGCAACACCATGTTCTTTTAAAAATTCATTGGTCTTGCTGAATGGGCGGCTGCCGAAAAATCCGCGGTACGCAGACAGCGGGCTCGGATGCGGTGCTTCGAGAATCAGATGCTTCGGATTATTAAGCATCGATTTCTTCGCTTGTGCCGGACGTCCCCACAGAATAAATACCATCGGACGGTCCTGCTCATTTAAGATCTTGATCGCAGCGTCCGTAAACTCCTCCCAGCCGATTCCACGGTGGGAATTTGCCTGATGCGCGCGGACGGTCAGAACTGTGTTCAGCAGCATGACTCCCTGCTTCGCCCATTTTGTCAGATAGCCATTGTTCGGGATGTAGCAGCCGAGATCATCGTGCAATTCCTGATAAATATTCACCAGGGACGGCGGGATTTCCACATCCGGCTTTACCGAAAAGCAAAGCCCATGCGCCTGTCCCGGACCATGGTAGGGATCCTGACCTAAAATAACCACCTTTACCTCGGAAAGAGGGGTAAAATCAAATGCATTGAAAATATCATTCGCATCCGGATATACAACATGCGTCTCATATTCCCGTTTCACAGTATCGTATAACTTTCTGTAATATGGCTTTTTAAACTCTCCGCTGAGCGGAGCCAGCCAGTCATTACTGATTGCTCCCATTGCTGTATCCTCTCGTCCATGTCATTTTCTGTCGTTTTCTGTCAAACGATGGTTCCATTTTAGCACAATCGAAGCGGTTTCTCAAGTTTTGCTTCCCAAATGTCCCCTCCGCAGATAAGTGGACGTTACTGTTCACGCATACGTGCCCAGTAACTAAGTGGACTCTCAATCGCAGGAAGCAAAATTGCGGATAAAGCCGACCGAATTCTGCGGAATCGATACGGTCCTCTCCTGAATATCTCCGACAATCTGGTAAAACTTCTGGTTTATCCGATACATATGCGATTTGCGGTTAAAAAAGACCGTCTTTTCAAAGGGCCAGCGGATGACGGTCGGCGTCTTGAAATCCACTCCCAGCTCGAGAATCAGAAGCGCATGGTTTAAGGTTCCAGCCAGCCATTCCCGGTAGAGATTCCAGCTTTTCAAATAACCTTCCTCGATATACGGATTCGCCAGAACTGTGTTTTCTGTCAGCGGCGCCCCACAGTGCGGGCAGATACCATCCGCCACCTCGCCGCGCTCCCAGATATCCTTCGTACAGCCTTTCGAACACTGAAGCCAGTTCACATTACCGCACGGCGCCGTGATTTTCGCTTCATCCAACGGGCTTTCAAAGATGCGCGCATCCTTTGCGGTTGTCACGATAAAATAATCCTTCCCCTCTGTCATCGATGCTAGCGCCCGGTATGCCTCCTGTACCTCCGCGCCTCCCGCCTTCTCCCATTCACTTCCAAGCCCAATCAGCAGAAATTCGCACGCCTTAAGCCGTTCCCGAAGCGTTTTAAGTTCCTCATCTGCTGCCGTTTCATTTCTTGTCTTCTCTGCCATCTTGATTTGATTCCCCCGTTTAAAAAAGAGTCTGCATCTTCGCGGAGCGTTTTTTTATTTCATAGGACGCAATTTCCCATGAAATAAAAAGAGCCTGGCATGCGCTCACGCACACGCCAGACTCCCCATCTGTAATGCAATTAGCTCTATGCGAAATTACTTAAATTACTTTAAGGTAACTTTAGCGCCTTCAGCCTCTAATTTAGTCTTGATGTCCTCAGCCTCTTCCTTGGAAGCGCCAGCCTTAACTACCTTCGGAGCACCGTCAACTACTTCCTTAGCCTCTTTCAGACCAAGACCTGTAGCTTCACGAACTACCTTGATAACTTTAACTTTGTTCGGGCCAACCTCTGTCAGCTCTACGTCGAACTCAGTCTTCTCTTCTGCTGCCTCAGCTGCACCTGCTGCTGCTACAACAACGCCTGCTGCTGCGGATACACCGAACTCTTCCTCGCAAGCTTTTACTAAATCGTTTAACTCTAATACGGATAATTCTTTGATTGCCTCAATGAACTCAGCTGTTGTTAACTTTGCCATTTTAATATTCCTCCTGTGATTGAATTTTAAATCGGCCTTATGCGGCCTCTTGCTTTACTATGCGGCTCTCACGCACCTTACACCCTGCTTTGCAGGTAAGGGTCTTATGCCTCCTGCTGCTCTGCGATCTGTTTGATAACACGAGCGAAGTTTGTGATCGGAGACTGCATGCTTCCAAGAAGTTTTCCAAGAAGAACTTCTCTGGACGGGATGGTTGCGATAACCTGCATGCCCTTTGCATCGTAGTAAGTATCCTCTACAACGCCGCCCTTGATCTCAAGCTTGTCTGCTTTTTTAGCGAACTCAGCTAAAATTCTTGCCGGAGCTGTAGCATCCTCTTTGGATACAGCCAGAGCGGTCGGACCCTCCAGATTCGGCTCCAGAGCCTCGAACGCGGTACCCTTAGCAGCGAAACGAATCATGGTGTTCTTATATACTTTATAAGTAACACCAGCTTCTCTTAACTGCTTACGGAGCTGTGTGTCCTGCTCAACTGTCAGTCCACGGTAGTCAACTACTACTGCGCCCTTAGCGCCGTTGAATAATTCTGCGATTTCAGCAACAACCGGCTGCTTTAATTCAACTTTTGCCATGATTGGTTTACCTCCTGTTTTATTTCTATAACCGCCTGGTAAACGTTTTCTGTAAAATAAAATCCCTCCGTCACTCGCAGGACAGGGGGATAGAAATATACAACGATATCAGTTCCCTCGGCAGGCGTATTAACCTTATGCCTTTCGGCACCTGCTGTCTTCGGCAGTTAAACACGATAAGTACTATAACATAGAAGTCAAGGGTTGTCAATAGACCTATTAACTTTTTTTATTTTGTAAAAATGCAGCCGCAACCTCCATATCCTCCGGCGTTGTCACCTTGATATTCCGGTAAGAACCTTCGGTCAGGCGTACCTTGTGATCGGTCATCGTCTCGACCACCATCGCATCATCCGTCACTCCCTGCTGGTACTCTTCCCGACTCATCATCTTGTCATACGCCGCGCGGATCAGCGGGTAAGTAAATCCCTGCGGTGTCTGAATCATCCAGACATGCGCCCGTTCCGGCGTCACAGAGGCAAATCCGTCCGCATCCGCCAGCTTGACCGTATCCTTTGACGGCATGCCTGCCACTGCTGCGCTATAACTTCGTATATCTGATACGATACGTTCAATCATCGGCTCGTCCACAAACGGACGCGCCCCGTCATGAATCAGGACGCAGTCCCCCTCCCCATAGGAAAGCTGGCTGCCGAGCGCCTTTAAACCCTCGTAGACCGAATGGTAGCGCTCTTTTCCGCCCGCAACGATAGCGCGCACCTTGGAAAATCCATATTTTCCTACAATCTCGTCCCGGCAGTACGCGATCTCATCCGCCCCGGTCACCAGAATCACATCATCGACCCGGCTCTCCTCAAACGCGTGAAGTGCATACCAGATGACCGGCTTTTCCTCCAGAAGGAGAAACTGCTTCTGAATCTTGCTTTTCATCCGTTTTCCCTGTCCGGCTGCCAGAACGATAGCGGCGGTGCGGGTCGGATGCGGTGTAATTTTCTCTTTCCCAAATTGATCCAATGTATGTTCCATCTCGTTTCTCCTCCATGCCAGAACGATCTCTTAAAACACTCTTTTTCCACTTTTTGTCAAATCAATATTTTTTTAAAAAACTAACCGCAAAACAATTCTTCCTGAAAAAATTTGTATTATCTCTCGCCCAGCTTCAAATTCGGCACCGCATTCAGATCCCAGCCTGCGCGCGCGCCCTTCTTATATTCATAGTACGCCGCCGCGCCGATCATCGCCGCATTGTCCGTACAGAAGATCGGTGACGGATGGAAGAACTGGATGCCCGCCTCTTTACAGGCCTTCTCCATGCCCGCCCGGAGAGCGGAGTTGGATGCCACACCGCCGGCGATCGCCACGCGCTTATAGCCGTGCTGTTTCGCCGCCTCGATCGTGCGCGATACCAATACTTCCACAACCGCATTCTGGAACGAAGCCGCCAGATCCGGCACATGGATCTCCTCGCCCATCATTTTCGCATGGTTAATATAATTTAAGACCGCCGATTTTAAGCCGCTGAAGCTGAAATCATATGGATTGTCGCCCACTTTTGCCCGTGGAAACTCAATCGCATGTGGATTCCCCTCTTTTGCCGCCTTATCGACCTTCGGGCCGCCCGGATAACCGAGCCCGACCGCGCGTGCCACCTTGTCAAAGGCCTCGCCTGCTGCATCGTCTCGGGTGCGTCCCAGAATCTCAAATTCGCCATAATCTTTCACAATCACCAGATGTGTATGTCCGCCTGACACGATCAGGCACATGAACGGCGGTTCCAGATCCGGATTTTCGATGAAATTTGCCGATACGTGCCCCTCGATATGGTGTACGCCGACCAGCGGCTTCTTCGCCGCATACGCGAGTGCTTTGGCTTCCGCCACACCGACCAAAAGCGCACCAACCAGCCCTGGACCGTAGGTAACTGCAATCGCCGTCATCTCCTCCAGACTCATATGTGCCTCTGTCAGCGCCTCTTCAATAACCTGGTTGATCTTCTCGATATGCTTTCTCGACGCAATCTCCGGCACAACGCCGCCAAACAGCGTGTGAAGATCGATCTGGGAAGATATGATATTGGAAAGAACGGTACGTCCGTTTTTCACGACTGAAGCTGCCGTCTCATCACAGGAACTCTCGATTGCAAGAATGTAAACATCTTCTGATGGGTGTCCGTTTTCTGTATCATGCACGGAAATCTCTGCCCCCGATACCGGAGCTTTCCCTGATCCCCGTTCCAATGCTCCTGAAACTGGCATTTCCATCCGTTCTTCCTTCTTTTCTTCTATATTCTCTCTCTTTTCTTCCGTCTGCATCGCCCTTACTCCTCATCAAATCCCAGCTCTGCCGTCCAGCCATCGCGGGCGGCTTTCGCTCTCGGGAATATCTCACGCACTTTATCCATATAATCATCCGGACGGATGAGCGACGGGCTGTAATGAGTCAGCCACATTTCCTTCGGCTGGGCCTCCTTCGCCAGGTGCGCCGCCTCCTGGAATGTCATATGCTTGTATTCTCTCGCCTTGGCTTCTTTCCCGTCCTCGCCGTACATGCCTTCACAGATAAACAGATCCGCATCCTTCGCGTACTCCGCAATTACCGGAAGCGGTCTCGTATCGGTACAGTATGCCACCTTGATTCCCTTCCGGTCACCTCCGAGCACCATATCCGGTGTCAGCGTTCTGCCTTCCTCCTCGATCGTCTCCCCCTTCTGCAGGCGGCTCCAGAACTTCTGCGGAATCTCCTGCGCCCGCGCGCGTTCCACATCGAACCGTCCCTTTCTCGGAATCGAAATCGAGTACCCATAACAGGTCACATTATGGTTGACCCGGTACGCATCGATCACATACGGTCCAATCTGAAGCTGCTGTCTCGGCTCCGTCAGCTCGATAAACTCAAGCGGAAACGGCAATTCCGGCGCGATCGTCCGCAGTGCCGTCACCACGCGTTCCAGTCCCTTCGGTCCAATCATCGTGATCGGCTCCGTCCGCTCCGCATTTCCCATCGTCAACAAAAGTCCCGGCAGACCGCTGATATGATCCGCGTGATAATGTGTAAAACAAATCACATCCACCGGCTTCGGGCTCCAGCCCTTTTCTTTCAACGCAATCTGCGTGCCTTCCCCGCAGTCTATCAGCAAATTGCTGCCCGAGCAGCGGACCATCAAAGCCGTCAGCCACCGATACGGCAGCGGCATCATCCCGCCCGTTCCCAGCAAACATACATCTAACATGAAGCATCCTCTTTTCTATTAAATAAATGATTCATAATAAATCTTTTTAATTAAAAGTCACGCAAAAAGCTGTCAAAACACCTTTTCTCCTAACTCCCATATCATTTAATAATATCATAAAGAAATACTATGTTGCAAGCCAGAAATTCAGCAATCCAATTCACAGGAGAGACGCAGATAGCGCACCGCCTGTCCCGCGTTTCTCCGTCCCTCTCACGACTCTACAATAGCTCCGTCCTCTCCTCCTTATCTGCCTCAATCAGAAATTCCCGCGTCACTCCATCATAGCACTCCTCGCACAGATCAAAATGATGCACCTCCCCATCTTTCTCCGAAAAATAGTCCCATGCCACATCAAAATGCGCCGCTCCTTCGCGCAGAATGCCTTCTTTCACCGCCAGCTTCTTCCCGCACCGGTTGCAGACAACCGACAGAAGAATGCCGCTCTCTCCATATTTTCTCATGCTCTCCTCGCCTTTCTCTTCTATATACGCAAAATGGAGAAGCCATGTCCTCCACAGCTTCTCCATCATTATACTGTTTTTTATACCGGTTTTTAAGCGGAAAGTGCTGGAAATACCTACAGTACCTTATATCCCTTCGATGTCAGGCAGATGCTGACCTCCCTCACATCGTCCGTGTGAAGCACCATAACCGGCTTGCCAGAATCACGATTGAAGGAGAGATACAGGTAATCTACATTGATATTGCTCTCTTCGAGGGAAATTAACAGACGGTTGAGTGCTCCGACCTCGTCATCCAGTTCGACGCCAAGCACCTCTGTCAGACGGCAGAGATAACCAGCTTCCGCCAGCACTTTCTCCGCGTGCTCTGGATTAGAAACAACCATACGGATAATACCGTACTCCGCACTGTCATTCGTGATCGAACCCCAGATGTTAATATTCTCCTTCTGAAGAAGGGATGTAATATTCTGTAAACGTCCTTTCTTATTCTCTGCAAAAATAGATACCTGACTCAGCATATGAACCTCCTACCGTTCTTTTCTTTTAATTTAACACTGTAAAGTGTTACGCTTTTATCTGTTAAACAGTATACTCATTTCCATTTCATCTGTCAATGCTTTTTCCGCTTCTTTTCCAATAAATCAGCGCATCTTCCGTCGGCCCGCTGTAATAATTCTTCCGAACCGCCTCTTTCTGAAAGCCATACGCCTCATACAGCGCAATCGCCGGGGCATTGGATGCACGCACCTCCAAGGTGATATCCTCGACGTTTTCTTCCTCTGCTTCCCTTAACAGCCGTTCCATCAGAAGCCGCCCATAGCCGCGCCCCCGGCACGCGCCGTGAACCGCGATCCGCATCAGCTCGCCTTCCCCGGCAATGACGCGGAAATTGCTGTAGCCACGGACGGTTTCATCCTCTTTCAGCACCCAGGTTTTATCCCAGCTGCTCGTCAGCAGATCCTGTAAAAGCTTCTCCGACCATGCATCCGAAAAGCATTCCAGTTCCAGTGCCCGGACAGCAGGAAGATCCCCCGGCTGAAAATCCACTATCTGAACACGAAGCTCTTTTTGCGTTCCCGTTCCTGCCGCCATTATTTCTTCTCCACAACCACAATACCGGCTGCCAGCTTATCCATCTCGCCCTGGCGCTCTGCGACCTCGCGCTCGCGCTCCGCCTGCGATTTCCGCAGATAATCCGGCTTGTGCTCGGCTGCCGTCTCGGTCTTTCCCTCTGCCAGATACACTGCGCCAAGCGCTGCCACCGCCGAAGCTCGCTGACGGCTCGCCTGTGCCGGTGCAAACGAATACGGCACCTTCATCTCTTCCTCGATCACCACCCGGTTGACCGGCACACCGTCCCCCAGGAAAATCACGCGCTCGCCGCGCTCATTTAACTCGGCAATCAACGCATGGATATCCGTAATGTACTGTTCTTTCACAATCTCGAACTTCTCTTCATACCGATAGAGTCCCGTGTACACCTGCTGCCGTCTCGCATCCAGCATCGGGCAGATGAGCGCCGAAGCCCCGTACAGACAATATCCCATCGCATCCATCGTCGGCACATGGATCAGCGGCTTCTTGAGCGCCAGTCCCAGTCCTTTCGCTGTCGCAGAGCCAATCCGAAGCCCCGTAAAAGAGCCCGGACCGCCGGATACTGCGATTGCATCGATGCTTTCCAACGGCACCTCCAGCATTTTCACAATCTCATCAATCATCGGAAGAAGTGTCTGCGAATGCGTTTTTTTCAGATTCACCGTATATTCCGCCGTGATCACATCATCCGTAACAATAGCAACCGATGCCACCAGGGATGCGCTTTCGATTCCCAAAATTCTCATTTTCTCTTTCCTCCTGTCGCCGGCTACTGCTCGTTTACTGAAATTTTCCGGTAATCAAAGCCCTTTTCCAGATCCTTTTCAATCGTGATCTGGATCGGATGTTCCGGCAGGATCTCGCGGATGCGCTCCGACCATTCGATCAGGCAGATACCCTCGCCGTAGAAATAGTCCTCATAGCCAATCTCATCCATCTCGTCCACATCGCCGAGACGATATACATCAAAATGGTAAAGCGGCAGGCGCCCATCGTCGTACTCCTGCACGATCGTGAAAGTCGGGCTGTTGACCGGTTCCTGAATTCCAAGTCCCGCGGCAAACCCCTGCGTAAAAACCGTCTTTCCTACGCCCAGATCACCATTCAAACAATACACCTGCCCTGCCTGCGCTTCCATTCCAAGCTTTTTTCCAAACGCATACGTCTCTTCCGGGCTGTTTGTTTCTATCATCATGCTCGAATTCCTCTTCTCTTTTCCTGCGGCAGATTTCTTGTAAGCATACTGAGAAAAATCTGCTCCTCCGAACCTCTGAACACGCGCTTCGGCATCAGGTACGCCTTGTCTCGACCCAGGTAAAGCACATATATTCCCGCGATCTTTTTCACTTTTACCAGCTTATCCCAGCTGATCTCACCCTTGCAGTTCGCCTGGCGGGCACGGATGCCCTCGTCTCCAATGTGAAATACAATCTCAGCTCCCGTTTTCGCATCCCCGGCGGTGCGCTCTGCCTGTTTCCAGATTGCAAAAATCTGAAAGCCTGTCAAGGCAATCACTCCCAGAATCACCAGATTCGTCACCTGCGTTCCCAGACGTTCCTCGCTGGCTGCCGCTGCAATAATAACGAGCACCGTCAGTATGATGCATCCGATTCCACGCAGTCCCGCCCAGAAATTGTACATCGAATAAATAAAAATCTCTTTTGGCTGTATTTTTACACGTAAGTCCATTTTATCTTCTCCCTAATTTTCTATGCCTTATCCGCCGCCCCATTCCAGTCAGCGCTCCTGCATCCTATAACCAACGGCTGAATCTGCCGTGGTTTACTTCGTCTCCCGGATTTTCATCGTCAGCGAAATGCGCTTCTTCGCCACATCAACCGCCAGCACCTTGACCTCCACGATATCCCCGACGCTGACCGCCTCCAGCGGATGCTTGATATAGCGGTCTGTCATCTGGGACACGTGAACCAGACCATCCTGATGCACGCCGATATCCACAAACGCACCGAAATCAATGACATTCCGCACGGTTCCTTTTAAAATCATGCCCGGCTTCAAATCCTTCATTTCCAGCACATCCGTGCAAAGAATCGGCTTTGGCATCTCCTCACGCGGGTCGCGCGCCGGTTTTTCCAACTCGCTCACGATATCGAGTAAGGTCGGCTCGCCGATCGAAAGCTCTTTTGCCAGCTTTGCCGTATCCGCGATCTCCTTGCGGATATTGCGGATGCCGCCCGCCGCGATCTCCTTCGGATCATGTCCAAGCTGCTTTAAAAGTGCCTCCGCTGCTTTATAGCTCTCCGGGTGCACACTCGTCGCATCGAGCGGATTCTTGCCGCCCTGGATCCGCATAAATCCGGCGCACTGTTCATACGCCTTCGGTCCCAGCTTCGCCACCTTCAAAAGCTCACGGCGCGTTGAAAATGCGCCATTCTCCTCCCGATATGCCACGATATTTTTCGCAATCGTCTTGTTAATGCCGGAAATATAGGCGAGCAACGGCGCCGATGCCGTATTCAGATCCACGCCGACCTTATTTACGCACGTTTCCACCACGCCCTGAAGCGCCTCGCTTAAATTTTTCTGGTTCATATCATGCTGGTACTGACCGACTCCAATGGATTTCGGATCAATTTTTACCAGCTCCGCCAGCGGATCCTGCAGGCGTCTCGCGATCGATGCCGCACTTCTCTGTCCGACGTCAAACTGCGGAAATTCCTCCGTCGCCAGCTTGCTCGCCGAATAAACCGACGCGCCCGCCTCATTGACGATGACATACTGAACTTTCTCCGGAATTTCTTTTAAGAGTTCCACGATGATCTGCTCAGATTCTCGGCTTGCCGTACCATTCCCCACTGAGATCAGGGAAATGCCGTACTTGCGGATCAGCTTTTTCACGATCTCCTTCGACTCTTCCACGCGGTTCTGCGGCGCAGTCGGGTAAATGACCGTCGTATCGAGCACTTTTCCCGTCTCATCCACAACTGCCAGCTTGCAGCCCGTCCGGAATGCCGGATCCCAGCCGAGCACCACGCATCCTGCGATCGGCGGCTGCATCAGGAGCTGTTCCAGGTTTTTGCCAAATACCTGAATCGCGCCGTTCTCTGCCGTTTCTGTCAGCCCCGCGCGGATCTCGCGCTCGATCGCCGGTCCGATCAGGCGGCGGTAGCTGTCCAGAATCACTTCTTCCATCACGCGCGCCGCATCCCCATCCTGGCGGATAATCAGCTGTTTCTCCATATACCGGACAATCTGCTCCTCCGGCGCTATAAGCTTCACGCTCAGAATCTTCTCTTTCTCACCGCGGTTGATCGCCAGCACACGGTGTCCCGCCAGCTTTTTGACTGGTTCGGAGAAATGATAGTACATCTCGTACACCGACTGTATCTTCTCATCCTTTGCGGATGCCTCCAAAAGACCGTCCTGCATCGTCTTTTTACGTGCGTAGTTGCGGTATTTTGCCATCTCGCTGATCTGCTCAGCCAGAATATCACGCGCGCCGTCTATTGCCTCTGAAACATCTGCAACACCCTTTTCTTCCGACACATACTTCGCCGCCTCCGCCTCCAGGCTGCCGCCCGCTTCCTGCTTGTAAATCCAGACTGCTAACGGTTCCAGCCCTTTCTCACGGGCAATTCCGGCACGGGTGCGCCGTTTCGGGCGGTACGGAAGATAAAGATCTTCCACCGCAACCAGCGTCGCCGCATCGCGGATCTGTTTCTCCAGCGCCGGAGTCAGCTTCTCCTGGGCACGGATCGCACCGATCACCTGCTCCTTTTTATCCTCCAGATTCCGAAGATAGCGCAGTCGCTCATCTAGCTGGCGCAGCACCTCATCATTCAGGGAACCGGTCGCCTCCTTGCGGTAGCGCGCGATGAACGGGATCGTGTTTCCCTCATCGATCAGCTTTACCGCCGCTTCGACCTGATTTCTCCCTATCTGAAGCTCTTCTTTCAATGCCTGTATAATATCCATGCAAAAACTCTCCTTCAATATCAATACGCTGTTTAATCATACCATTCCAGCGCATATTTCGCAAGTCAATGCCTAACTGGACAAGCGGCTTTATTCATGATACACTTTTATCGGATTCAATCCGCCAGATGGGCATAGATTTTGTTTTGCCCTATTCAGCGGCTGTCTCTAATTTTCAGAAAAGGATGTAGCTGTTTTTTTTCACAGTTATGAAAGGATTAGATATACGATGAGTTATTACGATGAAACACATTCTCCGAAGGAACATTCAGATACAAATGAAACCCGGCGCAATCGTTCGCGCCGCTATGCCACGATGTCAATGATGTGCGGCATCTTCGCATTTTTCTCCCTGTTTTTGAGTTTTTCCGCCGCGATTCTGCTCGGAATGTCGGCGAATGTGCTGTTTGTCCTCTCCAAGGAGGAGGGACAGCCGCGGCGCGGCAGCGCAGTGGTCGGGCTGATACTGGGAGTTATGTCTACCATCTTTGGAGTAGTTGAGTTTTTCTGCCTGATCCAGGTGTACCATATGATTACGGATCCGCAATATGCGCCGTTTTTTGATCAGGCAATGGAGTTGTATGAGAGTTTGATTGGTCCATTACAATAAAACAATTGGCAAGGGGACCTTTTTCTGTGTATTTCTTGCGTTAAAAAGCACACCGCGTCATGAATGACTTCGGCGTGCTTTTTACTTTATATCCTATTTTGTATAGCGAATCGTCTGGCGGATATCTTCCTCGAATGCCGCTGCCAGTTTCCGGAAGCGTGCTTCGGTCATTTCTCCGGTTACGACCGCAAATTCGTCCATCTCCGGGAGTTCGATGGTTTCTGCCTCACCGAAGGCTGCACGCACATCGGCAAGTTTGTCTGCTGATTTGCCTGCCAGTCGGAGGAAGTAGCTGAAGGTTACTTCGCCCATCGGTGCAACTGGCTGTTTTTCGTCGGTCCAGCCGGTCGGGATGTTGTCTTCCATGTGTCCGGCGATCTCTACGATGTCGCTGACGACTGCGCTGGCGGTCGGGAGTTTTCCGGCGCCGCTGCCGTAGAACATGACGGTTCCAAGTGTATTGCCGCGAACCATGACTGCATTGTATACGTCATTGACTGCAAAGAGCGGATGATCCGGTCCGATCATCATCGGGCATACATAGACGCTGGCTTTATTGCCTTCCATGCGGCTGGTTCCAAACAGTTTAATCGAGGTTCCCAGCTTTGCCGCATATTTGAAATCGGTATCGGTAATCTTTGTGATGCCCTCGGTCGGCACATCTTCGTAATTTACTTCTTTTCCAGTTGCCAGTGAGGTAAGAATCGTGATCTTGCGGCAGGTATCGTAGCCTTCTACGTCTGCCTCCGGGTTGCGCTCTGCATATCCGAGTTCCTGCGCTTTCTTCAAGGCTTCCTCAAAGGTCTGACCTTCTCTTGCCATCTTGGTAAGGATGTAATTGGTTGTGCCGTTTAAGATACCGCTGATTTCCTCGATCTTCTCGCCTGCAAGAGACTGGGTCAGCGGACGCAGAAGCGGGATGCCGCCGCCTACGCTGGCTTCAAAGAGGAAGTTTAAGTTCTTCTCGCGTGCAATCGCCAGAAGCTCGGTGCCGTGTGCCGCTACAAGTGCCTTGTTGGAGGTCACAACGTGCTTACCGGCTAACAGGCACGCTTTTGCAAACTTGTATGCCGGATTGACGCCGCCCATCGCCTCTACAACGATCTCTACTTCTTCGTCTTTTTCAATGATCTCAAAATCATGAACAATCTGCGCTTCGTGCGGATCACCCGGAAATTCACGCAGATCCAGAATATATTTTACTGCAATCTCTTTGCCGGTTTTTTTTGTGATTTTGTCTTTGTTGATTTCTAATACTTCTACGACTCCGGAACCAATTGTTCCATAGCCCATCACTGCTACCTGAATCATAATCTTTACTCCCTGGCTATAATTTTTACGTTGTGTACTCCCGAATTTTCTTCCATCTCTTCGACCATATGCGATATATTTCCGGTATCCGGGCGGACTTCCACGCTGAGTGTCAGCGTCGCCACATTGTTGACCGGAATACTCTGATGAATCGTCAGAATATTCGCCTTGTAAATCGCTACGATATGAAGAAGATCCGATAAAAGTCCCTGTTCATCATCCATCTGCAGCACCATGGTAATCGTTTTGCCCTTGGCGTTGTCGTAAAATGGAAAAATATCGTCCTTATACTTATAAAAGGAACTCCGGCTGATCCCAAGCTGGTCGGTCGCCTCCTGAATCGTCATCGCCTTTTCCGACGCAATGAGCTTCTTCGCTTCCGCCACCTTCAAAAGGACTTCCGGCACTGCTTTCTGCTTTAACAGATAATACTTTGTCTTTTCTTCCATTCCATCTCCGCTTATGTACGCACCAGAAATACATTTGTGTTTACCAGGAAGATATTATCACATTTATTGACACTCTGCAATCTATTTTTTTCATAATAATCGAATTGTATCTGTAAAAAAACAGCCTGAACTGACGGCACTCGACAGAGTGTTTTCTTCTCTGTCAAACTTTTGTGCCGCCAATCCAGGCTGATTTATCTTCTTTTACGCCTCTTCTGTCTTCTGGTTTTTCAGGCTGATCCACTTTAAATACGCACTGATAAACAGATCAATATCTCCATCCATCACCGCGTTCACATTGCCATTTTCGGCGTTCGTCCGGTGATCCTTGACGAGCGTGTACGGCTGCATAACGTAGGAACGGATCTGGTTTCCGAAGTTGATGTCCTTGACATCGCCGCGGATGTCGGACAGCTTCTCGGCATTCTCCTGTTGTTTGAGCAGGTACAGCTTTGCCTTTAACATCTGCATCGCCTTGTCCTTGTTCTGGAACTGGGAACGCTCATTCTGGCACTGTACGACGATACCGGTCGGCAGATGCGTGATACGGATCGCGGAGGACGTCTTGTTGATATGCTGTCCACCGGCACCACTCGAGCGATAGGTATCGATCCGCAGATCGTCCGGATTAATCTCCACATCCAGATCTTCTTCAATATCCGGCATGACATCACAGGAAACGAACGAGGTCTGACGCTTGCCAGCCGCGTTGAACGGGGAAATACGGACCAGACGATGGACGCCTTTCTCCGATTTCAGGTAGCCATAGGCATTTTCGCCGTTGACCTGCAGGGTGATGGACTTAAGTCCCGCCTCGTCGCCATCCAGGAAATCAAGCACCTCGGTCGTAAAGCCCTTTTTGTCCGCCCAGCGCTGGTACATACGATACAGCATACTGCACCAGTCCATCGCCTCGGTACCACCCGCGCCCGCGTTCAGCTTGAGGATCGCGTTGCAGCCGTCGTACTCGCCGGACAGGAGTGTCTTTGTGCGGAGTTCTTCCAATTCTTTGACGAACTCATCTAACATCTCCTGAATCTCCGGAATCATCGCCGGGTCATTTTCCTCATAGCCCATCTCGATCATGACCTGGATATCCTCATACTGCTGTTCAAGGTGCTTGTAGCCATCCACGGTATCTTTGAGATTTTTCGCCTCACGGACCGTCTTGGTCGAGCGCTCCGGATCATCCCAGAAGCCCGGTTCTTCCATTGATTTGTCAAGCTCCGTGATGCGGCGCTCCTTATTTTCCAGATCCAGGGAATCCTTGACCTCTTTCAGCGTCTCATCGTAGGTTGATAATGTATACTTAAACTGATCTAATTCAACCATGCTCTCACCTTCTCCATTCTCATCTATCTGCTGCCATTTTCCTCAACGGTTCAGCATTCTTTCAGTTATATTTTGTTACGGATCACACACATATAGACCGTAACTCTTTTTTATATTTGGAAAAATTCCCGGAACCAGGTATTTCGCCATAGTTTCGGGAATTTTCTGCACAGACTGCTGCAAAATCACGGCAGCCTGCCTTCTTTCATCTATTAATTCTTCGCGTACAGCTTCCGTCCACAGCACTGTTTGTACTTCTTGCCGGAACCGCATGGGCACGGATCGTTCGGGTAAATCTTCTTCTCCTCACGCTTCTTCGGTGCCTGCACGGTGCTGTCGTCACGGTTGGTTCCCGTTACCTTGGCAGCCGGTTCACGCTCGACCTTCTGCTCTGCACGGATGTGGAACAGAATACGGACGGTATCCTCACGGATCGCTGCCGTCATGCTGTCGAACATCTCATAGCCGCTCATCTTATACTCAACCAGCGGGTCTCTCTGACCATACGCCTGCAGACCGATGCCTTCGCGCAGCTGATCCATATCGTCGATATGAGCCATCCACTTTGCATCAACCACTTTCAGAAGGATCACGCGCTCCATCTCGCGTACCTGTTCCGCACTTGTAAACTCTGCCTCGCGCGTCTCATAAAGCTTCGTTGCCGCCTCTTTGAGCATATGTTTCAGCTCATTTTTCTTCATATGCTGCTGGTCTTCCGTCAGCTGAATCGGCTCTAACGGGATAACCGGAAGCAGCAGGGAATTTAACTCGGACAGATCCCACTCAGCCGGTTCCTGCTCATCAGAGATGGACATATCTACGGCGTTTTCTACGATATCCGTGATCATCTTCATGATAACGGAACGCATATTCTCGCCATCCAGTACACGGCGGCGCTCTGCGTAGATTGCCTCACGCTGCTCGTTCATAACCTCGTCGTATTTTAACAGGTTCTCGCGGATACCGTAGTTGTTGGTCTCAATCTTCATCTGTGCTTTCTCAATCGCCTTGGAAAGCATCTTGTGCTCGATCTGCTCATTCTCCGGTACGCCCATCGCGTTGAACATATTCATCAGACGCTCTGAACCGAAGAGACGCATCAGGTCATCCTCCAGGGACAGGTAGAAACGTGATTCACCCGGATCGCCCTGACGTCCGGCACGACCGCGCAGCTGGTTATCAATACGTCTGGACTCATGACGCTCTGTACCGATAATCTTTAAGCCGCCCAGTTCTCTGGAAATCTCATCCAGCTTAATATCCGTACCACGACCTGCCATATTAGTCGCGATCGTAACGGCACCGTGGATACCTGCATCTGCTACGATCTCAGCCTCCAGCTCATGGAACTTCGCATTTAATACCTTATGCGGAATGCCGCGTCTTGTCAGCATCTTGCTCAGAAGCTCGGAAGTCTCGATCGTAATGGTACCAACCAGAACCGGCTGTCCCTTTTCATGGGCTGCTGCCACTTCCTCGACAACCGCATGGAATTTCTCTTTTTTCGTCTTATAAACCGCATCCTCGTAATCAATACGCTGTACCGGGCGATTCGTCGGGATGGAGATAACGTCCATCTGGTAAATGTTACGGAACTCCTTCTCCTCGGTCTGTGCCGTACCGGTCATACCAGCCTTCTTGTTGAACTTGTTGAAGAAGTTCTGGAAGGTAATGGTTGCCAGCGTGCGGCTCTCACGGCGCACATGTACATGCTCCTTCGCCTCAATCGCCTGATGGAGACCATCGGAATAACGGCGTCCCGGCATGATACGTCCGGTAAACTCATCGACGATCAGAACCTCGTCATCTTTTACCACGTAGTCCTTATCGCGGAACATCAGGTAGTTGGCACGCAGTGCCAGGATGATGTTGTGCTGGATCTCCAGGTTCTCCGGATCCGCCAGGTTCTCGATGTGGAAGAAATCTTCAACCTTCTTCACACCAGCCTCGGTCAGGTTGACTACTTTATCTTTCTCATTGACTACGAAATCGCCTGTCTCCTCGATCTCCTCGCCCATGATGGCTGCCATCTTGGAAAATTCTGCTGATTCCTCGCCCTTTTCCAACTGACGTGCCAGAATATCGCACACCTCATAGAGCTTCGTGGACTTGCCGCTCTGTCCGGAAATGATAAGCGGGGTTCTCGCCTCATCGATCAGGACGGAATCGACCTCATCGATGATCGCATAGTCCAGATTCCGCATAACCATCTGCTCTTTGTAGATCGCCATGTTGTCACGCAGGTAATCGAAACCAAGCTCATTGTTGGTAACGTAGGTAATATCACAGTTGTAAGCTTCCCGGCGCTCGTCGGAATTCATTGAATTTAAAACCACGCCGACAGTCAGACCGAGGAATCTGTGAACCTCGCCCATCCACTCTGCATCTCGTTTTGCCAGGTAGTCATTGACGGTAACGATAAATACGCCCTTTCCAGCCAGCGCATTTAAGTACGCCGGTGCGGTGGAAACCAGGGTTTTACCTTCACCAGTACGCATCTCTGCGATACGTCCCTGATGCAGGACGATACCACCGATCAGCTGAACCGGGTAATGCTCCATATTTAATACCCGTCTCGCCGCCTCACGCACGGTTGCAAATGCCTCCGGCAGGAGGTCGTCCAGCGTCTCGCCGTTTGCAAGGCGCTCTTTGAACTTGCGCGTATTGTCGCGCAGTTCGTCATCCGATAAGGCAACCATCTGCTCGCGCATACCTAAAATCTTATCCACGATCGGGCGGATCAGCTTCAGCTCGCGTTCGCTGTGGGTACCAAACACTTTCTCTATCAGATTCATGCTTTTCTCTCCTATTTCTTGCTTTCTCGTTCTTTTTTCGTTTTTATAGCTCAATGTATGATATGTTTTAGATCGAAAAGATCGTATAGGTATAGTTATACAATCTTATTTATTCTAACACTAACAGGGATTTTATTCAATGATTTCATGATTTTTTTACATTTATTCTTAAATCTATAAATAAATAGAAATACAAAAAGGACCTGCCTATCTCCCATTCAGTTTGATAGACAAATCCTTCTTTTTATTAAAGTAATCTACTAATGTTCCTGCCTTAATCTTTTCCCCTCAAAAGCAGCCGCGGCACCTCTCTACTTCGCCTTCTTAAGCTCCTCAATTTCCCCGCCTGCTTCCAGAATCCGGGAAAATTCTTCTTCTTTTGCCGCAGACTTCTCCGCTTTTTCCAGCACTTCCTCGATCAGCTCATTCGGCACGATGCAGGCACCGGAGCCGTCCGCGACGATCAGGTCACCCGGCATGACGAGACAGCCACAGAGGCTGACCGGTCCGTTGACCTCCGCGCATTCCATGCGGTATTTTCCGGTCATCGGCGTCACGCCGCAGGAGAATACTGGGAAATTCATCCGGCTGATCTCCTCCGTATCGCGGCAGCTTCCATAAGCGATGCAGCCTGCAAATCCACGTACCTTCGCCAGATGGCAGCTCTGCCCGCCGATATTGGAATACTCCAGATTGCCTCCGAAATCCGACACCAGCACATCGCCCGCCTCACCCAGATAGAAAATATCCTTGGTAGACATCAGAATCTTGTCCTTGTCGCGCTGTCCTTGTGTCGCCGTCTTACGGGACGGGATGCTGCGGACGGTCACTGCCGTTCCGACCAGCCGAGAACCTGCCTTGACCGGTTTTAAATAGGTGTTTGGCACCGCGCCGTGAATACCGTAGGTATCAAGGATATCCGATACCGCCGTGCTCATGTCCTCCAGCGCATAGTAACGGTCAATTACCTCTTTACTGGTACGCGGGATCTGAATCCGCGCGATCTTCTCACGCGGCACTGTTCCCCAGATGCGTCCCTCTGCCTTATATTTTTCATAATCGGCGTCTCTCTGCGTCTGCATTTCTTCTATACTCATAGACTCTCTTCCCCTTTCTTTTACAGCATTTCACACTTTCTTGCTGTTTCAATCTTTCACGACTGATTCATCCATTCTCTTAGATGGGGGACCCGTTCCCATTTTTATTTCGCATTTTTATAAAAGTTAATCAGACTTCCCGCCAGCAGAACTTCCTTCTCCGCCTCGGTCACATCCTTGAGATCCAGCTTAAGCTTCCGGCTGCTGCCGTCCGTTCCGATGACGGTTGCCTCAAATTCCTTTGCACCGTCCTCGACTGCCTTGCGGATGCCCGGCAGGTATACATACTCGCCAGCCTCCAGATTGATCTCATCCTCATCGCATGTAAACGGCAGGATGCCCCAGTTAACGCAGTTGCTGCGGTAACGCTTGGTTGCGTACTCGATACAGATATCAGCCAGACCGCCGAGCACCTTCTGGCAGCTTGCCGCGTACTCGCGGGCAGAACCATCACCCGGACGTTTTGCATACAGTACAGAACCGATACCCGTTGTCTGCATCAGCTCCTCAACCGGTGTTGTAATACCTGCTGCCTGCAGAACCTGATAGAACTCGCCAGCCTTCGCGCTGTCGCCAGCCAGACGGGCCTTCTCATACTCCTGTGCCGCTTTCGCACGGCCGACATACTTCGGATCCTTGCGGATCAGGGTAAATTCAGAAATCTTGTACGGGTTGGAACGGTAGGATGCCGTCTCACCGGACGGAATCAGCTCATCCGTGGTCGTCACCTCGTCGCGGATCACGCTGGATACCTGTAACAGCAGGTTCTCTTTCAGCGGCTCCATCTCCGGCCAGTCCTTGATGGACGGTCCGTAAACGATCTCTGTCTCCGGTTTTGCTTTTCCAAAACCATTATACACGATATTTTCATAAATGTGCTCGTTGAATTCATAGGACGGTGTCTCAAATACAACCGGGCAGTTCTCTGCAGAGGTTAAGTAACCGCCGTTAAATGCAGTTGCCGCGATTGACTTGGAATCCATCAGTGCAACCGATGCGATCTGGCCGGTTGCCGGGTTGCTTCCCTCACGGTTCGGGAAGTTACGGGTGCTGTGACGGATACAGAAATCATTGTTTCCAGGTGCATCCGATGCGCCGAAGCACGGTCCGCAGAATGCTGTCTTCACACGCACACCATATCCCATCAGGTCATTTAAGACACCGATTTTATTTAACTCATACATGATCGGCTGGGATGCCGGATAAATATTGAATGGGAAGGTTCCCAGTCCTTTGTCCATCTTCTTTGCAATCTGGTCAACCGCATAGATATTTTCAAAGGAACCTGCTGCACATCCTGCAATCGCCGCCTGATCAACCTTGATCTTGCCATCGTGAATCTTGGAGCAGAGATCCAGGTGGATATCCTTGTTGTTCTCAAAAACGCGCTCTGCCTCTTTTTCGACCATCTTTAAGTATTTCTCCGGTTCAGCGATGACATCTGCCAGCGGATATGCATTGCTTGGATGGAACGGAAGCGCAATCATCGGAACGATGGTATCCAGATTTACCTCTACCACACCGTCATAGAGTGCTGCATTGCCCGGAACCATCTCCTTGAAGCCCTGCGGACGTTTGTGAATCTCGAAATATTCTTTTACCTTATCATCCGTCGCCCATACAGAAGACAGGCAGGCAGACTCAGTTGTCATGGTATCGATACCGTTTCTGAAATCCATTGACAGGCTGTGTACGCCCGGTCCAATGAACTCAAGTACTTTATTCTTCACGAAATTGTTCTTAAATACCTTGCCGATGATACTTAAAGCCACATCCATCGGACCAACCCACGGCTTCGGGGTACCGGTTAAAAGAACGGCAATTACACCCGGATAATCAATCTCATAATATTTTCCCAGCATTGCCTTCGCAAGCTCCGGACCGCCCTCGCCGATGGAGACAGAACCCTGTGTGCCATAGCGGGTGTGGGAATCGGATACAATCGACATATCGCCAGAGTTAACGATCATCTCGCGCATATACTGGTGGATAACTGCCTCATGCGGCGGAACGAAGATACCGCCGGATTTGCGGCAGGCAGATTCTGCATATTTGTGGACATCGGTGTTGATGGTACCGCCGACTGCACACAGGCAGTTATGGCAGTTGGTAAATACACACGGCATCGGGAACTCCTTGAGTCCGCTCGCATAGGCAGTCTGAAGGATTCCGACATAGGTATTATCGTAGACACCCATGGAATCAAACTGAATCTCCAGATGCTCCATATTGTCCGAATGATTGTGCTTGGAAAGCACCTGCCAGGTTAATGTTTCCTTCTTCGCTGCCTCCTCGGAAAGCTTCGCTGCTTCCTCAGCACTTGCAATGTGATTATTATTTATAATAAACTGTTTTCCCTCATGTAAGGTTACCATATATGTACTCCTTTCTGTTCATTCCAATCGGTTCATACTCATTTTTCCGCCAAAAAAACTTCCGGGTTTCAAATATCACGTTTTTTCCCGCGACTCTATCACACGATTTCATCACACGCTTTTCTCTTAACGCTTTTTTCTTCTACCGTGTCTTAAATACCACGCAGACCGGGCTTTCTGTCTCTACCATCACCGGATTTTCCTGCAGACTTCCATCTTCATTGCGCTTGAAGCATGCGATCGTGTCTGTCACCTCATTGGCTGCAACGACCCACGCACCATCCGGGCTGACGGTCAGGAATCTCGGCTGCTCACCGCCGGTCTTTACGTTCTGCATCCAACTCATCCGGCCTGTTTCAGCATCCAGATGGTAAACACTCACGCTATCATGCTTGCGGTTCGATACATACAGGGTCTTTCCCTCCGCATCCATGTCGATCGCGCTCGCCCAGCCGTCTCCAGCATAGTCCTCCGGCAGACTCGTTAAAATCTGCATCGGCTCCAGCATTCCCTCATTCTCATCAAACCGGTACGCCGCTACCGTGCTGTCTTTCTCATTCACGCAATAGCAGAAACGGTTGCTCGGTGCAAATACGCAGTGTCTCGGCTCTGCCCCCGTGCGTCCCTTGATGGCAAAATGTTTGCGAAGTGTTCCTTCTGTTCCGTTTATTTCAAATAATGTAATTTTTCCGACCCCCTGAAGCCGTCCCTGGGATGGAACTGCCAGCCAGCGTCCGCTCCGGTCAAGCATCGTCTGATGCGGATGGGAAATATAACCCGGACCGCCGTTACCGGAAATGAAATACAATTCCTTGATTTTTCCAAGGCTTCCATCCTCCAGCACCGGAATCAGTGAAACCGCGCCTGTCTGTAAGTTTGCCACATACAGCCATTTTCCACTTCGGTCAAGCACCAGATGCACCGGATTCGTTCCGTGTGTGCCCACTGTATTGCAGTAGACAATGTTTCCGTCCGGTTGAATTCGATAAGCGCTGACTTCGCTGTAATCACCATGAATGGCATACAGCATGTCCTGTGCTTCATTCAGGCAAAAATAGGATGGATTAACTGGACCTTCTAAAAGTCCAACCGGTTTCCAGGTTCCATTTTCTATTTCAAAAATCCGGATGCCTTTTCCGCGGGCTTTGCGCTCTTTTGTGGTGCGGCATCCTACATATGCGAACTGTTTCATGGTAGATTCTCCCTATCCTTTCCTTAAGCTTCCACTTAACGTTTGTTCAGAAACCTGCCCGCTCCATTTTCAAAACCAAATCCATTCAAAACGGCATTCAGGTTTCTGAACTTCTGTTTTCTCCTCTTAACTCTGTCAATTATCCAACGAAACTTGTCACTCCGATAAAGGTCAGTACACACACAATCACAACGACCGTCGCGGACAGTGCGAACAGAGTACCGAACATCTTCTGCTGCTCCTTATCACTGCAGTCCGTCTCCTGCGCATAGCTTGCCAGAATCAGGCTGCCGCCGGTTGAAAGCGGGCTGATACCTGCAACGGTTGCGCTGCACACGATTGCAGTGATAATCTGCATGATGGATGCGCCGCCCACCTGGGATGCGATATCCGGAACGGTCGGAATCAGGGTCGGGAATACGACACCATTAGCACTGGAGAACCAGGACATGATACCTGCCGTAAAGCCCATGATCGGACCAGCCGTCCGCTTCGTCATAAAGGATGCCAGAATGGAGGAAAGCAGGTCGATGCCGCCCATTGTCTGGGTGATATTCATCAGGACATTGACGCCTGTAATCAGAATCAGGACACTCCACGGAATGGCTTTGATTGCCTTCTTCTCATCCGCAGTTCCCAGTAAAATCAGAATCATTGCCAGTGTGAAGCAGATAAGTCCTACATCATAGGAGAAGCCGACAACCAGCACAACCATGAGGAGCAGGGCAAACAGGCTGAGCCACTGATCCCGTGTAAATTTCTCCACCTTTTTCTCGCCGCTCTCCGCATTACCACGCAGCTTGTAGCCGCCTAAAAGAATATACATCACAGCCGCACACACAAAGTTGCTGACGCTGACACCGATGAAAATATTGTTGATGGAACCTTCAATTCCCATCTCTGTCATCATATCGCCTACGATAATACCTGTCAGGGCAATCGGGGAAGCTGTTCCGCCGACCGCGCCGAGAATCGCCATGACACCCATCAGAATCGGGCTGACCTTCATCTGTACCGCCAGTGCGACTGCAAAGAGAACGGTAACCGACTGCACACTGATCGCGCCCGGTCCGGCTGCAGATAAACCAAAGCTAACCACATAAATGATAATCGGTACTAAAAATAAATGTTTCCCACAAAGTCCAATCAGACGATCCGATATCTTTTCCAGAGTTCCATTCTGCTGTAAGAGGCTGAAAAACAGCATCGTTCCAAGCAGGGTTGCAAACAGCTTAAACGGAAATCCTTTATAGATATCCGATGCGCCCATACCGCCGATTTTTCCCAGTATCAAAGCCAGACCAAAGCAGACCAGACCTACATTTGTTTTCTTCACAAATCCAAGTACAATCGCCCCAATCAGACATACAAGTGCTATTACCTGAAGTCCCATAATTATTCTCCCTCTTCTATTTTGTGTTTGTTGCCAGGTTACCTTTTATGTATGAATCCCGGAAACGTCACATTTCATGGCCCTGACGTTTCCGGGCTCATCTCACTTATTTTTATCTTCTGCAGCGCCCGCTGCAATGTAGAAATGCCTGTTCTTCCAGGTATCTTCCGCATTCACTTTTTACATTAGTCTCTCACGTACACCCAGCCGTCCATGATACGTCTCGCCGTCCGTGTCACGCCGCCCTTGATGACTTTTTCGCCGCCCATCTTGACATCCACTTCGGTCACGCCGCTTGCATGTCCCAGACGGATAATATCCTGATCTGGCGCCGGTTTGACAATCTCATTAACGATTGTGCCCGGAATCCTTGCCGCTGCGCCCGTTCCGACTGCTACAGTCATCGGGTACGCCTTGTGAAGTGCGCCGACCGAGATCGCCCGGCAGCAGAGATCCATCGTATCCGCTTTTACTTCATTTCCATCCATATTGATGTAGTCCTGCGGAGCAGAGACGATGGAAACCTTCGGAGCCGACGTCGATTTCGTCCGCGCATCCTCCCATTTCTCCACAAAACCGCATTTCACTGCCGCAATGCCACGGATACGCTCGATGTGTTCCATCACATCTTTATTCTGATTCAGTTCCGTAAGCTCAGATCCCTTAATCCCCAGATCCGATGCTTTGATAAATACCATCGGGTTCGAACAATCAAGTACAGTCACTTCCGCCGGACCATATCCCGGTACATCGAATACCTCTTTTTTCTGACCGGTCGGGAACAGCTTTCCTGTCTTGGAACCAGCCGGGTCCTCAAAATACATATCGATACGGGAACCCGTTCCCGGAACGCCCTGAATTACCTCGTTGCCGTGTACCATCGCATGACCGTCCTCAACGCGGACATGTTCCTCGATGATCTTGTTGGTGTTCGTATTTAACACGCGCACCACCGTGATCGGCTCAACCGCCGGAACCAGACCTTCGTCAATCGCAAACGGGCCAACCGCCGATGAGATATTTCCGCAGTTCGCACTTCCGTCCACTCTCGGAATCACGATATCCACCTGACGGAATGTGTATTCCACATCCACGCCCGGCTTGTTGGACGGTGCAATGATCGCGATCTTGCTGGTCGAGGAAACCGTTCCTCCCATGCCGTCAATCTGCTTCACATCCGGTGTACCCATGACTTTCAGGAAAATATCATCCCAAAGACTCTTATCCTCCGGCAGATCCTTCTCGTGGAAAAATACCGCCTTGCTGGTACCGCCCCTCATGTAGACACATGGATATTTTTTCATGTACATAATTATCCTCCTTCTCCTATAAATGCTTTATTTTTATTGAATCTTCTTTTTTGCTTCACTGCTTCTATGTTGTGTTTTTACTTTCACATCGGCAGCTGCCCTTGCGCTGTGTTTTGAACAGCGTTTTCCTTGGCTCATGCACTGTCCCCTTACAACTTACTATTAATTTTTCCTTATAGATACTATAACTCATTGCTCCATCTGCTGTAAAATGGTATGATTTTATTAAGATTCATAACGATTTGGAATGATAAGGAGTTCGATATGGATAAACGTGATTATGAACTGCTGCTGGCACTCGACCAGCACAAAAATATAACAAAGGCGGCACAGTTCCTCTATATGACACAGCCAGCCATCACCAAGCGTATTCAGAAGATGGAAGAAGAACTGCACTGTCCGCTGCTCATCCGCTCCAAGCGGGGCGTCCTTCTCACCCCGGCTGCCGAAAGTCTGCTACCATGCGCCCACACGATCCTCAAAAATATGGAGCAGATGGAAGAACTCGCCGCCGCCAGCCAGGACTACATCTGCGGCACACTGCGGCTCGGCTGTTCCCTGAACTACGCCCACTACCGCCTCCCGGCAATCCTCAAGGACTACACAGACCGCTATCCCAAAGTAGAGGTGCATATCACGACCGAGCAGAGCCGCCAGCTCTACAAGATGCTTTGCAAAGAAGAAATCTCCCTCGCCATCCTGCGCGGCGAATATAACTGGGACGGCAAAAAGATTCTTCTCGCCTCCGAACCCATATGCCTGATCTGCAGCCACGAGGATGCCGGGCGTCCCCTGACCGACTATCCTTACATCAGCCACAACACCGATTCCGGCTTAAATTCACAGCTCTTCTCCTGGTTCGAAGCACGTGGACTGACCGGTATCCGACGGAATTTCCAGATCGACAGCATCGATACCTGCAAGGAAATGGTGCGGTATGGACTTGGCTGGAGTATCCTGCCGTCCATCTGCCTGAATAATTTTGACGGCTACATCGAAGCACTTTCCTGGCAGGATGGCACGCCCTTTGTCCGCAATACGTATCTACTCTGCCAGCCCACCAGTGACCGGCTCCCGCAGGTCAAGAAGTTTCTGGAACTTCTCTAAATGCCACCCTGCTTCAATCTCGTTCAGGGTGCCTGCTGTAAAACTCCGCCTCCCTGCCTATCCAGGTAAAACGTTTTTTCTTCTACCAGCCCGCCAACTTTATGGTAAACCAGGCAAGTTGCACAAAATATATGTTCGACTTTCTTGTTGTCCACATTATCCACATTTTGTCCCCAATTTTGTGGATAAGTTTTGCACACCCATTTTTTCCCTTTTTTAGGGAAAATGGAGTTTTGCACCGACTTATCCACATTATCCACAATTTCCGTCTGTTCACGAAACCCCCATTTTCCCCGGCGCATTTTGATTTCTTTTTTGTTCAGATCTCATAAACTTGCATATTTCTTCCAAAAATACAAGCAGATCTATTGACAAATGAAGAACCCTTGCATTGCCTCCAAACCCCCGTTTTTTCTAGCTTTTTCGACCTTTTTCTGTTGCAAAAACACACCCATTCTGCCCTATCCTGCAAGACTCTTTTTTCATATTTCATTGTCCGCCGCACAAACCGCGCGCAAATCCCTTATAAAACAACAGCAATTCATGAAAAATCAAACGACACAGTATTTCGACCTGTTTTTCAATTAATTGTGTTGACAATTTTGCAAAAAAGGTTGAATTTAACATCCAAAAGTGGTATACTATAGCCATCCCAATAAAAAGGAGCGATGATTATGCGTTATAAGATTACTGGAAGAAATATCAATGTTACCCCGGGGTTAAAAGCAGCTGTAGAGGAGAAGATCGGAAAGTTAGAGCGATACTTCAATCAGGACACTGAAGTGAATATCACACTTACGGTTGAGAAAGATCGTCAGAAGATCGAGGTTACCATCCCTGTCAAAGGCACCATCATCCGTGCAGAACAGGAAAGCAACGATATGTATGTATCGATTGATTTGGTAGAAGAAATCATCGAGCGTCAGCTCAAAAAATATAAGAATAAAATCGTAGACAAGAAACAGGCAGCCGTTGCATTCTCTGACCTCTTCATAAACGAAGAATATGATTCCAACGACGAAGTCGATATCGTCAAAGTAAAGAAATTCGCTATGAAGCCGATGGATCCGGAAGAGGCTTGTGTACAGATGGAACTCTTAGGACATAGTTTCTATGTATTCCTGAATTCCGAGACCGAGCAGGTCAATGTTGTTTACAAACGTAAAGGCAACACCTACGGATTGATCGAACCAGAATTTTAATTCATCGCTTCGTACTATAAGTAGACAAGTTTCCTAGCAAAAAGGGGAGCTGCCATGTGGCAGTTCCCCTTTTTGCGTTGTGTTAAGTTCCATTCATATCCAATTTCTTTTCTTAGAACAGACCCGTGATCCGTCCATTCTCATCGACATCGATCTTCTCTGCCGCCGGCACCTTCGGAAGTCCTGGCATCGTCATGATGTCGCCGGTCAGCGCTACGATGAAGCCTGCGCCCGCGGATACTTTCAGGTTGCGGACAGTTACTGTAAAGTTCTTCGGTGCGCCGAGCAGCTTCGCATTGTCCGAAAAGCTGTACTGCGTCTTCGCCATACAGATCGGATAATTACCAAATCCAAGCTCAGTCAGGCGTTTTGCCTGCTTCTTTGCTGCATCCGTGAGTACAACGCCATCGCCGTGGTAGATCTTCTTCACGATCGCATCCAGTTTCTCCTCGATCGTTGTATCGGTCTCGTAGCAGTAGTGGAACTCGCTCTCCGTCTCGCACAGGCGGATGACTTCTTTTGCCAGCTCCTCGCCGCCTTCTCCGCCTTTCGCCCATACCTCGGACAAAGCTACATTGACACCGACCTCATGGCACTTGTCCTCGATCAGCTTTAATTCTGCCTCGGTATCCATTGGGAAGCGGTTGATCGCTACGACACACGGAAGTCCATATACCTTGGTAATATTTTCTACATGCTGCATCAGGTTCGGAAGTCCCTTCTCCAGTGCTTCCAGATTCTCTGCGTTTAAGTCAGCCTTCGCCACGCCGCCGTGATGCTTCAGGGCACGTACCGTCGCTACTACAACGACCGCCGACGGTTTCAGCTCTGCCATCCGGCACTTGATATCCAGGAATTTCTCCGCACCCAGGTCAGCGCCAAAGCCAGCCTCTGTGATCGTGTAATCCCCCAGCTTTAATGCCATCTTTGTCGCAATGACGGAGTTACATCCATGCGCGATGTTCGCGAACGGACCGCCGTGGATAAATGCCGGTGTATGCTCTAAGGTCTGTACCAGGTTTGGTTTCAGGGCATCCTTTAAAAGAGCCGTCATCGCGCCCGCTGCTTTCAGATCACCGGCAGTGACCGGTTCCTCGTCATAGGTATAACCTACGATAATCTTGGAAAGGCGTTCTTTCAGATCCGTAATATTGCGTGCTAGGCACAGAACTGCCATGATCTCGCTGGCAACCGTGATGTCATATCCGTCCTCACGGGTCACGCCATCCACGCGGCGTCCCAGACCATCTACGATGTTGCGGAGCTGACGGTCATTCATATCGACAACACGCTTCCAGGTAATGCGCTTCGGATCGATGCGGAGTGCATTGCCCTGATAGATATGATTGTCCAGCATCGCTGCCAGCAGGTTGTTTGCTGCGCCGATCGCGTGGAAATCACCGGTAAAATGGAGGTTGATATCCTCCATTGGAATGACCTGTGCATATCCGCCGCCAGCTGCACCACCTTTGACACCAAAGACCGGTCCCAACGACGGCTCACGAAGCGCTACAGTTACCTTTTTGCCAAGACGTTTCAATCCGTCTGCCAGACCGACCGTGGTCGTGGTCTTTCCTTCTCCGGCTGGAGTCGGGTTGATCGCGGTCACCAGAATCAGTTTTCCATCCTTGCCCTCGGTCTCTTTCAGAAGATTGTAGTCAACCTTTGCCTTATAATTTCCATACTGCTCCAGATACTTCTCGTCTACGCCTGCCGCCTGTGCAATCTCACCGATTTTCAGTGGATTCGCTGCCTGTGCAATCTCAATATCTGTCATCATTACTCCTGTACCTCCCTGTTTTTGCGGTTTTGCCTGTTCTGGAAGTTTTCACACAGTAAATGTTATCTGCTTTATCTTCTGTAAAGAAGATCCCCCCCTGTGAATTTCCCGGAAAGGCTGTGAATGTTATCTATTATATACTGTGTCTGACAATTTGGAAAGACACAAAATTGATTTTTCACAAAAAATTGCATCCGATTCCAGTTTTTCTACTCTTTTCTCAAGTTCTGATACATAACTTTCGTCCTTGATCGATGCCAGATTGATCTTCACATTAAAGAGTGCGCCCACAACCGCTGTCCGGGCTAACATCGCCGCAATCAGACCGTCGGAAACGGCACCTTTATTGCCCCTCTTTACGACCGCTTCCGCCATAGGAAAAATCTTTGCCGCTGACTCCGCGATCGCAAGCGGCGCTTCGGTCGCCTCTTTTAACCCCTGCTGCAGGGCGGCAGTGCGGATTTTTTTCTCCTCCTCCGTCTCCTTCGGAAGCTTCAGCGCTCTCATATATCCATTGAACGATTCGCTGTCCTTTTTGATCCCCGCCAGCAGCTCCTCATGCAACGCAGCGCCCTCGGCTGCCAGCGCCTGCATTTCCTCCTGCACCCCGGCATATTTTTCCTTTCCGATCGTCAGATTTGCCACCATTTCCATCAATGCCGCACCCAGCGCTCCCACCATCGCCGACACGCTTCCGCCGCCCGGTACAGACGCCTTCGAAGCAGTTTCTTCTACAAACTGGTTTACGGAAAGTTCTCTTAATTCTGCCATGATTTTTCTCCTTTTTTCAAGTCGAACGTCCGTGAGACTTGGCGCGTGATTCTGGTCAGCGAAGCATCGGCAAAATCTGCTGCCGGTACGATATCATACGGAATTTTCAGTTCAGAAAATTCCTATCTGCAAGTAAAAATGCATATTCTACAGAATCACTGCGCATCCTCGCGGAGCGTTTTTCATTTCATAGGACACATTTTCCTATGAAAATGAAAAAATACCGCAAAATTGCTTGTCTCACCGTTCAGAAATCTTCTGCCCCGCTGGCAACGTAATTTTGCGGTATTCCCACCGCGCCCTACGGATATGAAATCGCTCCGTAAGAACCGATATACTCCTTTATCTGCGTTTACTAATTTAAGAATGAAACTGCCTTACACGGTGTTCGGTAGTTGGACGGCGAAATCTTGATGCCGCTCTTTGCCGTACTTGCGTGGATAACCTGTCCATTGCCTATGTAAAGTGCTACGTGATTGATATAATTGCCGCTCGCATAAAAAAGCAGATCGCCCGGCTGTACTGCGCTGACCGCAACCTCCTTGCCCTTTGCCGCCTGATCTCTCGAGCTTCGTCCGGTTGAAATACCGAAATGTGCAAATACACTCATTGTAAATCCGGAACAGTCCGCGCCGTTTGTCAGACTGGTTCCGCCGTATACATACGGATTTCCAAGGAACTGCTTTGCATATGCCACAACCGCAGAACGGGTAGCATTTGTTACTTCATTTCCAGAAGAGGACGTACCGCCTGTGCCTGGTCCGCCGCCCGGTCCAACGCCGCTTGCAGTGGTCGCTTTCGTCGCTGCCGCGGTAGTCGGCGCTTTCGTCTCAGCTGCCTTTGTCGTCTCCTTGGCTGCCGCTTTCGTCTCAGCTGCCTTGCTTTCGCTCGGATTCGCCTCTATTGTTCCGCTGTAGGAAGTCTCCGGTGCTTTGGTCGTCTCTTTGGCAGCTGCCGTGGTTTCCTTCGCCGCTGCCGTGGTTTCCGCTGCCCTCGACTCTTCCTCGGCTTTCTTCTTTACCTGTTCCAGGTTCTCGATCGCCGCATTCGCTTCCTGTTTCAGTTTTTCTTCTTCCGCTTTCTGCTGCTGTTCCTCAGCTACGGAAACTGCCTGCTTAAAGTCTACCTGTGTCGTAATATAATCTTTATACACATATCCGACCAGATCATTATCGACGGAAATCTTGGCAAAATCGCCCTCTTCTCCGATCACCTCATACTCTGCATCGGCAGAAAGAAGATCCAGCGTCTTGCCCTCTAAGCTCGGCGTCTCTCTCAGGCGAAGCGTAGAGGTATTTGTAACCTTCGCGTAGGTTGTGCCGACTTCCCTGGCAATCTTGGACGCCTCCTCGCCGGTCACAAAATACTGTGCTTTAATATAACCGGTCACGGAACCCGACTGGATATGGTACCATTTGCCGCCCTCGCCGTCCACCGTATCCAGAATTGTCGCCGCACAGTTATTGTAAATCTTTCCGACTACCTCGCTGCCTGTGCTCGCCTGTGCGCGAACATTGACATAATTGGTCACACGGGAAATCGCGATATTATCGTAGATCGACTTGGACATCGCGCGGACAACCGCCTCAGTCTCGCCAGTTGTCTCCTTTGGCTGGGCTTTCGTCTCTGCTGCCACCTGTGCCGGTTTGGCTGTCTGCGCGCCGCCTGCCACGCCCGTCTGACCGGCTCCCGCCACTGCCAGAACTTCTTTAGAAACAAATGCCTCCGCCAGCTCTTTTTCCGGGTTCAAGCTGCTCGCATAGTAATTATTGATCGCCACTGACGCACCAGCGACCGGGGCATCCGTCTCCAGATTCATCGCCGCCTGGGCGCTCATCTGTCCCGTCCCTACCATCACAAGGCACGCTCCTGATGCTATCAGAAATTTCAGCGTTTTTCTCATAAGAACCTCCTACTCTTCTGTCCGTTCTGTTCCGTCGTTTTATCTCAAACTGTAACTGTTCAGTACCTTCACAGTCACGCGCAAAAATCCATTAAAAATTGCCTACGGCAATGGGATTTTTGCCTGCTGGCCCATGTTTTCGTACGGTCAGCGCAGTAAATGCGCAGACCTACTAAACAGTTACTCTGTTTTCTTCTATGTTAAAAATGAGTTATGCCTGAAGATATCGCTCTGCAGATGCCACGCAGTTTGCACCGTCCGATGCCGCTGTCAGAATCTGGCGCAGCGCCTTGGTCCGGACATCTCCGGCTGCAAATACGCCCGGAACGCTCGTCTGACCGCTCTCATCCGCCCGGATATAGCCCTGCTCATCAAGCTCTAACTGACCCGCATACAGCTCACTCTCCGGTGCGATTCCGACCGCAATAAAGACACCATCCACGTCCAGCCGCTTCTCTTCTCCGGTTTTGGTCTGTCTCAGCCGCAACGCCTCCACCTGAGCGTTCCCTTCAATCGCAACCGTCTCGCTGTTCCAGACAAATTCAATATTTTCAAGCGCCTGTAAGCGCTCCTGTAGCCGTTTTGCCCCGCGAAGCTTGTCTCTGCGATGGACGATATATACTTTTTCACACATCCGTGCAAGAAAAATTGCATCTTCCAGCGCCGCGTCGCCGCCGCCCACAACGGCAACCGTCCTTCCCCGGAAAAATGCCCCGTCGCAGGTCGCGCAGTATGAAACGCCTGCCCCGCGAAGTTCCTCTTCTCCCGGCACCTCCAACGTCCTGTGATGTGCTCCGGATGCCAGAATCACACAGCGTGCCTCATACGTCTCTTCCTCGCAGACTACTTTCTTCACATTTCCTGAAAGCTCGACCTGCACGACCTCATCCTGTACAACTCTTGCTCCCAGCTTGTTTGCATGCTCCCGGAACTGTCTGGAAAGCTCAAAGCCGGTCACACCCGGAAATCCCGGATAATTGTCCACCTCCCAGGTATTCAGCACCTGTCCGCCGCTGATTCCATTCTTCTCTATCACAATCGTGTCCAGACATGCCCGCTGTGCATAAATCGCCGCACTCAAGCCAGCTGGTCCGGAACCAATGATTATTATATCATACATGGTATACAGTCCCTTTCTTCCGAATCTGTTCGGTAATTGATCCGCTCTATCGCTGTGTCAGATCCATTTGGTTTTAGTATAACACATTTTGGCACTTTCATACAATGCTGTAAAACACTCAGAACAGCAAAAAATGGATGAAAATTTCTTACGATTTTATGACAGGCGGAAAAATGAAACTATTTCATGAATTTTAAATACATGCTATAATTCAATCAAATATACGCATATAAGGAGTTTACTGCCATGAATCATAAAAATATCCTCGTAACCGGCGCTTCCCGCGGAATCGGGAAAGCGATTGCATTAACCTACGCCAGGAATGGCTGGGATGTCGTGATTACCTGCCTGAGGCGGGAAGAAGAATTAAAAAAGACCCAGCGCGAAATCGAAGCGCTGGGCGTTTCCTGCCTTGCGTGGATGGGCGATGCGGGCGATTTTGAGAGCTGTTCCCGCCTGTTTGACGCGATCCGGGAGCGCTTCGGTTCCCTGGATGTCCTCGTCAACAATGCAGGGATTTCCTACATCGGTCTGTTCCAGGATATGACGCCGGACGAGTGGAACCACATTCTCAATACCAACCTGACCTCCGTCTTCAACTGCTGCCGCCTCGCCGTTCCGATGATGGTGTCACGCAAATCGGGACGCATTCTCAATATTTCCTCCGTCTGGGGCGTCTGCGGCGCTTCCTGCGAAGTCGCCTATTCTGCCACCAAAGGCGGCATCAACGCCATGACGCGCGCCCTCGCGAAGGAACTTGCGCCGAGCAGCATCCAGGTCAACGCGATCGCCTGCGGCGCTATTGACACCGAAATGAACCAGTTTCTCGATGAAGAAGAACGGAATGCCCTGCTGGAAGAAATTCCAGCCGGACGTATGGGGCGTGCCGAGGAAGTCGGAAAACTGGCATACCAGCTGGGGAGCGAGGACTCCTATTTAACGGGACAGATAATTCAACTGGACGGCGGCTGGATCTAAAACCTGAAATAAATAAACGGATTATACGTGCTGCTGACGAGATACATGGTACACAAAAACAGCAGCACAGCCATAATCACAATATCCACTGTCTTTGTCACTTCTTTCTCATACAAATGCTCCCGCAGCTTCGGGCATATACTCTGCACGATGCCCGAAAACAGCACGCCCAGCACCGCAAGAAAAATCACCTTCCGATTCACGAACAGCGACGCCGGATAGATGCCGTTCTCCCAGGTAAACATCTGATGTAGGATCACTTTCGCATCCGCCAGCGTATCGGCGCGGAAGAACACCCAGCCAACCACTACAACCAACGCCGTATAGATGTGATTCAGTCCCCGGAAGCAGTTCTTCTCCAATAGCTTCCCAAGTCCCATGCGTTCCACCACCAGAAACAGCCCATGGTACAATCCCCAGATGATAAAGGTTGCCCCAGCGCCATGCCAGAGCCCGGTCGCAAAAAAGACAATCAGCAGATTAATATACGTCCGCACCTGCCCTTTCCGGTTGCCGCCCAGCGGGATATAAAGATATTCCCTGAACCAGGTCGAGAGTGAAATATGCCAGCGTCTCCAGAACTCGCGGATCGAGGTAGAGATATACGGATAATTGAAGTTCTCCATAAAATCAAATCCAAACATTTTTCCCAATCCGATCGCCATATCCGAATATCCCGAAAAATCGAAATAAATCTGAAGTGTGTACAAAACCGCCAGCATCCACGCATTGACCGTTCCCAGCTGTGCCAGCGGTTTCTCCATCATCCAGTCCACCGTCGCCGCAAAGGTATTAGCAAACAACATTTTTTTCGCCAGTCCGTAGGAAAAGCGCTTGATTCCATACGCCATCCCCTCCGCCGTACACTGCCGGTTCCCAATCTGTTCGCAGACATCGTGATACTTGACGATCGGTCCCGCGATGAGCTGCGGAAAGAAGGAAATATAGAGCGCCAGATGAAAGATATTTTTCTGCGCCTGAATCGTCCCCCGGTACACATCCACCACGTAGGAAAGCGCCTGAAACGTGTAGAAGGATATTCCGACCGGAAGAGCAATCTCGCGGAAAGAAAGGGTATGTGCGCCGCCCGCAAAGCGGCTTAACAGAGAATTTGCAATCTCGACTGCGAAGTTAAAATATTTGAAATAGCCCAGAAGAAGGAGGTTTAAAAACACGCAGGTTGTAACAGCAAGGCGCATTCTGTGTTTACTCTGCATCCTCCCAATCCACAATCCAAAGAAATAATTCAGCCCGATCGAAACAAGCATCAGAATCACATACTTCGGCTCGCCCCACGCATAAAAAAAGAGGCTGGCCGCCAGAAGGATGCCATTGCGGATATGCAGATTTTTCGTTATAAAATAAAGCAAAAATACCGCTGGCAAAAAATACCATAGGAACACAAGGGAACTAAATAACATAAATCATACCATCCTGTATTTGTTACTGTTCACGCATACGTGCCCAGTAACCTGTATTTTCTTATATAGCAGATAAATCATATCTATATTCCAGACACTCTATTATACGGGTAATCCCCCTTAATCTGTCAAGTGTTTTTGACCAGAATAAAGAATGTGCCTTGGCACATTCTCGCGCCAAGCGCGGTCGCTTGCGACATATTTCTGCTTCGCGCGAGTGCGCATCCTCGCGGAGCGTTTTTTGTTTCATAGGACGCAATTTCCTATGAAACAAAAAAACCCTGCCTCCCAGGTTCATCACCTCGGAAACAGGGTTCTCTTTACTCGCTGGCACGGGACTGCGGAGTACTGGGTGGAGTAAATCCGTCCAGCCGGCGCTGTCTCATATATTTATCAGAGAAAAACATACAAAACTCTACTGCTATATGCTAAAAAGATTTCTCTTCCTATTTTAATTAGTTGTTCTTAGCTGCTGCTTTTGCTTCTTTGATCTTCTCAGTCAGCATCGGAACGATCTTGTTTAAGTCACCTACTACGCCGTAGTCAGCAACATCGAAGATCGGAGCAGACTCATCTTTGTTGATAGCAACGATGATGTCAGACTCTTCCATACCTGCCAGATGCTGGATAGCACCAGAGATACCGATTGCAAAGTATACGTTCGGACGAACAGTCTTACCTGTCTGACCTACCTGAAGATCCTTCGGTTTCCAGCCAGCATCTACAACTGCACGAGAGCAGCTTACGGTACCGCCGATAGCCTCTGCCAGATCATCCAGAATCTTGAAGTTCTCCGGGCTTCCTACGCCACGGCCGCCGGATACAAGGATCTTAGCATCCATGATATCAACGGTGTTGGATACAGCCTTAACAACTTCCAGAATATCAACATATTTGTTGTTCTTTGTGAATCCCGGATTGAACTCAGTAACAACAGCTTTTTTGCCAGCTTCCTTCGGAGCCTTCTGCATAACACCCGGACGAACGGTTGCCATCTGCGGACGGAAATCCGGGCAAGCGATGGTAGCGATGGTGTTGCCGCCGAATGCCGGACGAGTCATAAGCAGCTGATTGTGCTTTGTCTCTCTACCCGGAACCGGATTCATCGGGAAATCGCCGATATCAAGTTTTGTACAGTCTGCAGTCAGACCTGTATGGATTCTAGCGCAAACACGCGGACCAAGGTCACGACCGATTGCAGTTGCACCGATCAGGAAGATTTCCGGTTTGAACTCTTTGATAACAGATGCGATTGCATGTGTGTACGGCTCTGTACGGTACTCTTTTAATTCCGGATCGTCTACAACGATAACCTTATCTGCGCCGTACTCTGCTAACTGATCTGCAAGACCCTTAACGTCAGAACCAACTAAAACAGCGGTTACTTCTACTCCTAAATCTTTTGCTAATTCTTTACCTTTGCCAATCAGCTCATAAGCGATATTGCTGATAACATTATCCACCTGCTGTGCAAAGACAAATACGCCCTTATATGCTTCTAAGTTGTTCATCTTATTCACCACTCTTTTCTATAAAATAATTAGATAATGTGTTTCTCTGCCAGTTTGCCAACGATATAATCTGCGGAAGCTGCCGGATCAAGTTCTACTTTCTCGCCAGCACCCTTTCTTACCTTATCGGAAGCTTTTGCGATCTGTGTCGGTGATCCCTTCAGACCAAGGTTGGAATCCTCAACATCTTTCAGATCTTTTCTGCCCCAAACGGTGATCTCTTTTGCATATGCATCAAAGATTCCGCCCGGAGTCATATAACGCGGCTCGTTTAACTCTGCAAGAGCGGTTAAAAGACACGGAAGCTGTGCTTTTACTACATGATATCTATCATCATACTGACGCTCAACTACGATGTATTTCTCAGCTTCGTTTACTTCACGAATCTTCTGAGCGTAGCTGATTACCGGAAGGCCAAGGTGCTCGGAGATCTGCGGACCTACCTGAGCGGTATCGCCATCGATAGCCTGACGGCCAGTAATGATTAAGTCATAATCCAGGTTGCGAAGTGCGCCTGCGATTGTCTGGGAAGTAGCCCAGGTATCTGCACCACCAAGTACACGGTCAGTTACAAGAACACCATTGTCTGCGCCCATAGCCATAGCCTCGCGAAGAACCTCTTCAGCCTTCGGAAGACCCATAGTAACTACGGTAACTTCTGCACCATACTGATCTTTTAAGCGAAGCGCTGCCTCCAGACCTGCTTTATCATCTGGGTTCATGATTGCCAGCATTGCGCTTCTGTCAAGAGTACCATCCGGGTTAAATTTAACTCCGCCTTTGGTATCCGGAACCTGTTTTACACAAACTACAATTTTCACGGTATTTTCACTCCTTATTTTTTTCTTTTTTCTCTAGGACTGAGATTGTTCTGATTTCTCTGCAGACTGAATTATTTTAACAGATCAGCGGAGATAACCATTCTCTGAACCTCAGATGTACCCTCGTAGATCTCAGTGATCTTAGCATCACGCATCATACGCTCTACGTCGTACTCTCTCGTGTAGCCGTAACCACCGTGAAGCTGTACAGCCTTGGTTGTAACTTCCATAGCAACCTCTGCTGCATACAGTTTAGCCATAGCTGCTTCTACAGAATAGGTTTTCTGTGTCTTCTTAGCAACGGCTGCTCTGTAAACAAGGAGCTGAGCTGCTTTAACTTTGGTAGCCATATCTGCCAGCTGGAACTGAGTGTTCTGGAACTGACCGATAGCACGACCAAACTGTTTTCTCTCTTTTACATAATCAACAGTTCTCTCAAGAGCGCCCTCTGCAAGACCAAGTGCCTGGGAAGCGATACCGATACGTCCGCCATCCAGGGTATGCATAGCGATGTGGAAACCTTTGCCCTTCTGGCCAAGCAGGTTCTCTTTCGGGATACGGCAATCTGTGAAGATCAGCTCGTATGTAGCAGATCCACGGATACCCATCTTCTTCTCTTTGGTACCGAAGGTGAAGCCCGGAGTTCCTTTCTCTACGATAAATGCAGAGATCTCTTTTTTCTTTCTGCCCTTTACTTCAACAACGCCTGTTACAGCGATGATAACGTAAATGTCAGCCTCTTTACCATTAGTAATGAAAACTTTGGAGCCGTTTAATACCCACTCGTCGCCGTCTAATACAGCCTTGGTCTGCTGACCCTGAGCATCTGTACCAGCACCCGGCTCAGTAAGACCGAAAGCACCAAGCTTCTCGCCCTTAGCAAGCGGAACCAGGTATTTCTGTTTCTGCTCTTCAGTACCGAAGGTCTGGATCGGATCGCAGCACAGAGATGTGTGTGCAGATACGATAACGCCGGTAGTACCACAAACTTTGGAAAGCTCCTCAACGCACATAGCGTATGTTAACGGATCACAGCCCTGTCCGCCATACTCCTTCGGAACCGGGATGCCCATGAAGCCAAGCTTCTGCATCTTTTTAACGGTTTCCTCCGGGAAGTGCTCTGTCTCGTCAACTTCCTGTGCCAAAGGTTTTACTTCGTTCTCGGCGAAGTCATGGAATAACTTTCTCGCCATTTCATGCTCTTTACTTAATGTAAAATCCATGTGTCTATTCCTCCATCATTTTCTTATATACGCTTAAGAGGCGGCTTTAAGCGCCGCCCCGTTGCGGTTCTTAAAAATCTGGTACTCTATTATGTTTTCATCTGGTCAAGAAGCCAGACTTATGTACATATTAGTTGTACTTGTAGAAGCCTTCGCCAGACTTACGGCCAAGCTTGCCGCCGCGAACCATCTTTCTAAGAAGCGGCTGCGGACGGTACTTCGGGTCACCAGTCTCAGACTGAAGTACTTCCATGATAGCCAGAACAACGTCCAGACCTACCAGGTCGCCCAGTTCAAGCGGTCCCATCGGATGGTTAGCACCCAGCTTCATAGCGGTATCGATACCCTCTACAGAAGCCTCGCCCTCAGCGTAGATACCGATAGCTTCGTTGATCATCGGGATGAGGATACGGTTTACTACGAAACCAGCGCCCTCTTCTACCTGTACCGGGATCTTGCCGATCTCTTCAGAGATCTTCTTAACTTTGTCAACAATCTCTGCCGGAGTGTTTAAGCCTGCGATAACCTCAACCAGCTTCATAACCGGAGCCGGGTTGAAGAAGTGCATACCGATAACCGGGCGGTCAAGACCTGCACCGATCTCAGTAATGGACAGAGAAGATGTGTTGGTAGCGAATACGCAGTCTGCCTTGCAGATAGCGCTCAGCTCTTTGAAGGTCTGTTTTTTGATCTCCATGTTCTCGATTGCTGCCTCAACTACGAGATCGCAGTCGCTGCAGATAGTCTTAACGCCGGTATGGATTCTGGCAAGGATCTTGTCTGCATCCTCTTTTGCCATCTTTCCTTTTGCTACTCTCTTCTCAAAGTTCTTGGAAATTTTCAGTTTGCCGTTGGAAGCAAACTCTTCGTTAATATCACACAGGCATACTTCATATCCATCTACCTGGGCAAATGCCTGAGCGATTCCGGAACCCATGGTTCCTGCACCAATAATACCAACTTTCATGACAAATCCTCCTGAAATTATACAACTATAATTTAACTAACTATCTATTGTTAAACTGCTCCACTTTCCGTTTCTCAAGGAATGCTTGCATACCGTTCTTCTGATCTTCTGTCTCGAAGCATCCGCCAAACAGTTTTTCCTCGATCACGATAGCCTGATCCATATCAGTCTGAAGTCCGTCGTTCATCGCCTTCTTGCTGTTTCTGACAGCGATCGGAGCCATCTTTGCGATAGCGCCTGCCAGCTTCTTCGCAGCCGGCATCAGCTCTTCCTGTGTATAAACAGCATTTACAAGTCCGACACGGTATGCCTCGTCCGCTTTGATGTTGCGGGACGCAAATACCATCTCTTTTGCCTTGCCCGGTCCGATGAGACGTGCGAGTCTCTGTGTACCGCCGAAGCCTGGTGTGATACCAAGACCTACTTCAGGCTGTCCGAATAATGCATTGTCCGAGCAGATACGGATATCACAGCTCATGGCAAGCTCATTGCCGCCGCCGAGTGCGAAACCGTTTACTGCCGCGATAACCGGAACCGGGAAAGTTTCGATCTTGCGGAAAATATCGTTGCCGAATTTACCGAAGTGCTCGCCCTGCTCCTTGGTCATCACGCTCATAGCAGCGATGTCAGCACCGGCTACGAAAGATTTCTCTCCTGCGCCGGTCAGGATAATTGCACGAATTTCGGAAAGGTCTACTGCATCAAATGCAGCTTCAATATCCTTCAGCACATCCTCGTTTAACGCGTTCAATGCCTTCGGACGATTAATAGTTATGACTGCGACGTGTCCGTCTACCTCATAGTCTACAAATCCCACTTCCAGTTCCTCCTAAAAAGCTCTTGAATTGAAATACGTAAAACCAGAAACAGCCGGAGCGCCGGGGATAAGCCCCGACGACTCCGGTTCTGCGTCAGAAATTAGTCTCTCTCAACGATCGTTGCGCAGCCCATGCCGCCACCGATACACAGAGTAGCCAGACCCTTCTTAGCGTCACGTTTCTGCATCTCGTATAACAGAGTTGTCAGGATACGGCAGCCAGATGCTCCTACCGGATGTCCGATAGCGATTGCACCGCCGTTTACGTTCAGGATGTCTTTGTTGAAGCCAAGGTCACGAGCTACAGCGATAGACTGAGCTGCGAATGCCTCGTTTGCCTCGATCAGGTCGAAGTCTTCTACCTTCCAGCCTGTCTTCTTCAGAACTTTCTTGGTAGCTGCAACCGGTCCAATACCCATGATGCTCGGATCTACACCGCCCAGAGCGCCTGCTACCCATGTAGCCATCGGTTTGATACCCAGTTCTTTTGCTTTCTCTTCGCTCATAACAACTACAGCTGCTGCACCATCGTTGATGGAGGAAGCGTTACCAGCTGTTACACGTCCGTCTTTCTTGAATGCCGGACGAAGCTTGCCAAGAATCTCTACAGTGGAACCCGGACGCGGACCCTCATCGGTATCTACGATAACAGTCTCTTTTTTCTTCTTAACTTCGATCGGAACGATCTCGTCTTTGAAACGTCCAGCCTCGATAGCTGCGCAAGCCTTCTGCTGGCTAGCTGCTGCAAACTCATCGAGTTCTTCTCTTGTGATACCCCACTGATCGCAGATGTTCTCAGCGGTGATACCCATGTGGTAATCGTTGAATGCATCCCACAGAGCGTCATTTACCATGGTGTCGATCATGGTCGCATTGTTCATACGGTATCCGTAACGAGCCTTCATCAGAGCATACGGAGCTGCGGACATGTTCTCTGCACCACCAGCTACTACGATGTCAGCATCGCCTGCAAGGATCATATCTGCTGCTGCGTTTACAGCATTCAGACCAGAACCGCAAACCACGTTCAGGGTAACTGCCGGAACTTCTACCGGAAGACCAGCTTTCAGAGACATCTGACGTGCTACGTTCTGACCAAGGCCAGCCTGGATAACACATCCCATGTATACGTGATCAACCTGCTCCGGAGCAACGCCTGCTCTCTTCAGAGCCTCCTTGATAACTACGGCACCCATCTCAGCTGCTGGAACAGTACTGAGCTGGCCACCCATAGAACCTACTGCGGTACGGCATGCACTTGCAATTACGACTTTCTTAGACATTGAAAAAATCCTCCTTGAAAATGATCCACCACGTAAATAACACAACTGCAGTAAATAGTAAAATAGTGATAAATATGATAGTGTATTTGTATCTTAACACCCCACGCGGCTCCTGTCAAATAATTATCAATGGATTTATAAAGATTTAAGATTCTCATTTTTCCGCGTACAATCCACTTATTTCTACATCGTTCTGATCGCCTTTAGGCGGAATGCACAATTTTTTTCTTCCGTTTTCTCAATAAAAGTGGTCTTCTCTGGCATTATAACCAACGTGGTATTTTGTTTGTGAATTAATAGACAAAGTCATTCTTCTTCTATTTACATACACTTATATCTGTAATTCATAAATATGAATATGTCGCCATTTTCCCCTATTTTGTCCTCCGCCTCTTTCGTTGACAAGGGGTAGTGGAGATGATACACTGATAAACAACGGGGGATGTCCGAATCACGCATTTGTACGGACTTCTTCATATTATTAAAAAGGACAAGGTGAATAAGTATGGATTACAAGAAACTGTATGCAGAAAAGCTGGTTTCCGCTGAAAAAGCTGCTTCCGTCGTTAAATCTGGCGACTGGGTTGACTATGGCTGGACCACCGGCACTCCGGTAGCAGTCGATGCTGCTATCGCAAAACGTCTTCCGGAACTGGAGAATGTAAACTTCCGCGGCGGTATCCTGATGTGGGTACCGGAGATCTTCAAGATCGAAAACCCGGCAGCTCATATGACCTGGAACTCCTGGCACATGAGCGGTATCGAGAGAAAGGCAATCGCACAGGGATTCAGCTTCTATGCTCCGATCCGTTATTCCGAGCTTCCGAGATACTATCGTGAGTCCGCAACCAAACCGGATGTAGCTGTATTCCAGGTCGCTCCGATGGACGAGCACGGTTATTTCAACTTCGGACCAAATGCTTCCCATATGGCAGCCTGCTGCGAGACTTCCAAGGTTGTCATCGTAGAGGTCAATGAAAATATGCCGGTCTGCCTCGGCGGATTTGAGAACGGCGTTCATATCTCCAACGTAGACATGATCGTAGAGGGCAGCAACCCGACCATCGCAGAGATGGGAGGCGGCGCAGCAGCGACTGATGTCGATGAAGCAGTTGCAAAACTGATCGTAGACGAGATCCCGGATGGTGCCTGCTTACAGTTAGGTATCGGCGGTATGCCGAACGCAGTTGGTTCCCTGATTGCGAAATCTGACTTAAAGGATCTGGGTGTTCACACCGAAATGTACGTTGACGCATTCGTTGATATTGCCGCAGCCGGCAAGATCACAGGCGCTCACAAAGCACTGGACAAAGGCCGTCAGGTATACGCATTCGGCGCTGGTACCAAGAAACTGTATGACTACTTAAACAACAACCCGGCCTGCATGAGTGCTCCGGTTGATTACACCAACGACGTCCGCACCATCGCAGCCCTGGACAACTTCATGTCCATCAACAACGCGGTTGACCTCGACCTCTTCGGTCAGGTAAATGCAGAGTCCGCAGGAATCAAGCACATCAGCGGTGCAGGCGGACAGCTTGACTTCGTTCTGGGCGCTTACCTGTCCAAGGGCGGAAAGAGCTTCATCTGCTGCTCCTCCACCTTCAAGAACAAGGCTGGCGAGCTGCAGTCCCGTATTCTCCCGACCTTAAATCAGGGTTCCATCGTAACCGATACACGTGCAAACCTGCACTACCTGGTAACCGAGTACGGTAAAGTAAACTTAAAGGGTCTTGCAACCTGGCAGAAATGCGAGGCTATCATCTCCGTTGCACATCCGCAGTTCCGCGATCAGCTGATTAAGGAAGCTGAGAAGATGCATATCTGGAGACAGAGCAATAAGATCTGATAAGAACTCAAGATCTGATAAAATCGGCAGAATTCGGAGACAAAATCCAGCAAACCATCTATGGTATCTGAGACTCCCGGTTCTCCGATACACCAGATACGTTTATTTTCTAAAAAAAGTGCTTTTCCTCTCAAGAAATTTTCTTCGAGAAGAAAGGCACTTTTTTATTTATACTTTTTTTCTTATAGTTTTTATTCTACAAGTCTCTGTCTACTATCCGCTACTGTTCCAGAGACTTCCACCGGAAGTTCGGAATCACATCCGACCACTTATTAATTCCGATGATTGATTTTGCAAAATTCGAAGTTTCCAGCGTGTATCTCTTCTGATCAATGTCGTGGAAAACTCTCCAGAGCTTTCGATCCTTTACCGCTACAATCTCATTGCCCTGATTCATATCACAGGACCACAGACCGAAGCTTAAGCCTGCCCTTACCTCTGACGGCGCATCGACCTGACGACTCAGAATGTACGCGTCGATATACGGGTTACTGTCCACGATATAGTAAGAATATGCAAATGCCGCCGCCTGGATATCCGACACATCGCCGCGCGTCAGACTCTGTGCAGTAAATCCTTCCTCCGTCAGAATGACATGGCGCACCTCGCCAGATGCTGTCTTCATCGAATCCTGATTCAGATAATCGGTCAGTACATGCAGGTTTGCAAAGTTGACAATCGGTGAATCTGCACTCTCGGTTACCAGCCCCGTTGCCGGATCATCCCAGAATTCCGGTTCCGTCATCGGGTACGGATACGGATGGTAGGCAATGCCCCAGTCCATCTGGCCTTCCGTTACTGCCAAGGCGTTAAACGTATCAACAATGCCTTTGCCCGTATAATGCACCTGATCGTTCAGGTTCTCATACGGAGCTCCCCACCAGAAATCAAGTGAAAAATAAACCCGGTCATTCGCACTTGTGCTCTTGATCGCCGTGTAGAACGTGCGGAATGCCTGCTGATACGTGGATACATATGTATTCAAATCTGCCGGTCCCATGTAGTTCCAAATCTGGTTGTTGATCTCATTACCCAGAATCCAGTTGGAAATCTTCGCATAATTTGAATTATGATTCTTGCCGCTGTAACGATCCGCCAAAAACGCGAAGATCGCACGCGTTGTCTCAAATCCTTCCTGTGTCTTCGTGTTAAACATATAATAATTGGCGCTCGAAGATTTCGCAGTTCCCGCATGAACCAGTTCCGGGTGCGCGTCATTCCAGTCATTTAAAACGATCGCCGTCACAGATATATCTTTTCCAATATATGTACTGATCACCTTGTCATAATTTTCAACCACCGACTTATTAAAATGATACGTTTTTCCATCGTACTCATAATCAATGCCACTTCCTAAAAACTGGGAAAATGCGATATTGACCGCCACATGTTTGACACCCAGTGTAAATGCATCGTTGAGCATATTTAACTGGATATTCAAGCCCTTTTTCGTCAGCGGCGTCTTAAACGCATCCTGATTGGATGCAACCACCTCCGGATTTGTGATATAATGTGCCGCGCCAACTGCCGTAAATGTAGTTCCGTCAAACACTGCCGGAACAAACCGGCTGTAAAGGCGGTCCTGGGCAGTTCCCTTGTTTAAAGGAATCGAGACGGTCCTCGTTTCCCCTGCGCCTACGCTGCTGACATAATCAGTCCGGCTTCCAATCTCCGACTCATACGGCCGCAATTCAAACAGATAAATCTTTCCGTCCGTCCCCGTTGTATCACCGTTGCTTGAAAGTGAAATATCCACTGTATTCTGCCCCGAACCAATCAGACAGGAGCCGATCGAAGCGGTTATCTGAAACGTCTGCGCCGCCAGTGCTGTGAACGCAGCCGCCACGCTCAGGCAGACCGCTGCGGCCAGGACAAGCGCCGTTTTCATCCATTTTTTCATCCTGTTCCTTCCTTTCCGTCTAATATCCTATGGTATTTGATCATACTTCATTCTTCCGTCAGATTCAATTACTATTTTATTAAGGATTATTACAACTATTTTGGAAATCCTGTATGATTCCCAGCATTTTATCTTTTCCAAGCCTTGATTTCTTTCTTATTCCTATTCTTTTACCACTTGCAAATATTGGTTTTATATATAAATCCCTTAGAGCCGCAAGTTTAAAAAGCTACAGTTTCCGGAACCATCAAGTATTCCTTCCGCCATAGCTTTTTGATATTAGCGATTATTTAGTTCTTAATGCCCTCATCGCATTTAAAATTGCAATGACGGAAACACCGACGTCCGCAAACACGGCTTCCCACATATTCGCCACTCCAGCCGCGCCCATCAGAAGCACAACCGCCTTAACCGCCAGGGCAAACACGATATTCTGGTGCGCGATTGCCATTGTCTTGCGTCCGATTTTAACCACACCTGCAATCTTCGCCGGGTTATCATCCATCAGGACAATGTCCGCCGCCTCGATCGCCGCGTCACTTCCCATGCTTCCCATTGCAATACCGACATCTGCGCGGGAGAGAACCGGTGCATCGTTGATGCCGTCGCCGACAAATGCCAGCTTCCGCTTTCCGGTCATCTCCGCCAGCATCTCCTCGACCTTCTGCACCTTATCCGCCGGAAGCAGCTCCGTGTACGCCTGATCGATGCCAACCTTCGCAGCCACCGCCTCGCCGACCGCTTTCCGGTCGCCCGTCAGCATAACAGTACGGCGGATTCCAGCCGCCTTCAGTCCACGGATCGCATCCTCCGTCTCCGGCTTGATCGTATCGGCAATCAGGATACTCCCGGCAAATTTTCCGTCCTTTGCCAGATAAATCACAGTGCCGATGCCGTCGCATTCCTGATACGGTATATTTTTACTCTTCATCAGGCGTCCATTACCCGCCAGAACTATGTGACCGTCGATCGTTGTCTCGATACCATGACCGGAAATCTCGTTGGTTTCACCGATGCGGGTTAAGTCGATCAGGGGTTTGCGTACCACTCCCTGCACACCCTCTTTGGACTGCACCTCTTTTATTGTGTCATTGTCAGTATCCAGAACGATTTCTGCTGTTCCCGCATTCGCCTTTTGAGTTTCTGCTTCTGCCAAACTGCCTTTTCTCTCACGATACGCCTCCCGTATCGATTCCGCGATCGGATGCGTCGAATAATTCTCGGCATACGCCGCCAGCTCCAGAAGCTCATCCTCACTGATTCCCGCCGGATGCAGCTCCGTCACTTTAAACTCGCCCTTCGTCAGGGTGCCTGTCTTATCAAATACAACCGTATCCAGCTCCGAAACTGCCTCCAGATAATTGCTTCCCTTGACTAACACACCGATGCGGGATGCAGCACCAATGCCGCCAAAGAAGCTAAGCGGAACCGAAATCACCAGCGCACACGGGCAGGAAATTACCAGAAAAATACAAGCTCTCTGAATCCACTCGCCAAATTCTCCGCCCAGCACAATCGGCGGCACAAATGCCAAAGCAACCGCCGCGATCACGACCACCGGCGTATAATATCTGGCAAACCGGGTGATAAAGTTCTCCACCTTCGCCTTCTTGCTGCTGGCATTCTCCACCAGCTCCAGAATCCGCGCCACCGTCGAATCATCAAATTCTTTCGTCACGCGCACCCGCAGAAGCCCGCTGCCATTGACACATCCGCTGATGATTTCATCCCCGGCTGCCGCACGGCGCGGTACCGATTCACCAGTCAGCGCCGAGGTATCGATCATCGATTCACCCTCTACCACCACGCCATCCAGCGGAATCCGCTCTCCCGGCTGTACCACGATGATATCATCCACTTCCACATCGTCCGGATCGACCTGCTCTAACTGTCCATCTTTTTCAATATTGGCATATTCCGGGCAGATATTCATGAGATCGCTGATCGACTGGCGCGAACGGTTGACCGCATAACTCTGAAACAGCTCGCCAACCTGATAGAACAGCATAACCGCAACCGCCTCAGAAAACTCGCCCACACCGAACGCCCCGAACGTCGCTACTGTCATGAGGAAATTCTCATCAAACACCTGACCATTTTTAATCCCCCGGAACGCCTTGTATACAATATCCCATCCAATAATCAGATACGGAATTAAAAATACGACTAACTCTGTCCACGGCTGCGGCATTCCGGCAAATACATTCATTTTTTTCGCTGCTGCCGCCGCGATATATACGATTGCCGCCGCAACGATCCGCTTCAGCATCGTTTTCTGCTTCTGATTCATAAAGCCTCCCTTCATTCTGGAAACACGTTCCCTGAAAAAAAAGATATAGGAAAATGTGCCGGCACAGCTCATTTACCTATATCTTTTTACTTTGTCCTTCTGTGCATTACACAATCTGATTTTATTCTTTTAAAAAGTAAAAAGCAGCTTTTGATCCGATTATGCCTTTTCCAATTTTACATATTAATAATGCAGTCCGGTTCCACCTTCTTGCACACTTCTACAACCTCTTTCATGATCTCGTCGAAACGTGCGTCATCCGCATCGATCGTCATTTTCTGCATCATAAAGCTGACACTCGCATCATTGACTCCATCCAGCTTCTTGATCGCATCCTCCATCTTTGCTGCACAGTTTGCACAATCCAGATCAGTTAATTTAAATTTCTTCTTCATGATAATCCTCCTCTTTTTATTGAGTTATAAATTTTTAATGTTTGCTTTTCGAGACCTGCAATTTTTTTCTTTACAGATAGCACCGCTTTCACATTCATTCAATCCATTATCATCATTCAAGGAACTTGCTATTCTTTAATATGCTCAAAGCCCTGGTTGATAATCCGGTAAACATGGTCGTCTGCCAGCGAATAGAACACCGACTTTCCGTCCCGGCGGCTCTTGACAAGCTGCGACTGCTTGAGAATCCGAAGCTGATGCGAAATCGCCGACTGCGTCATATTAAGCAGCTGTGCAATGTCGCAGACACACATCTCCGACTCAAACAGCACAAACAAAATCCGGATCCGCGTCGAATCACCAAATACCTTAAACAGCTCCGCCAGATCATACAAATCATCGTCATCCGGCAGCATTCCCCGGACCGACTGCACAACCTCATCGTGAACAGCACACTCCTCACAGCACTCTACATCATGAATTGCCATCCGATTTCTCCCTTCATGCTACGCGTTTCTGCCCTGCTTCACTGCTTCTTTCGTGAAAGCAGTTTGCAGGATTTAATCAAGATTTCTTTGAAATATTTTTATTTATATGAATCATTGTTCATATGTTCATTATATGAATGTAACTAGGAAATGTCAAGAAATATTTGTGGGAATTTAAAAGGAGTAAATGAAATGTTTTCTCAGTTATAAAATGCTGCAAAAAAGACTGTTCATACAGACAAAATCCACTAAGTAATGCGCGTAAATGTGCTTCTTTCTGCCCGGATTACAGATGATACTCTGTAATCCGGCACAGTTCAAATATCTATTCTCTACATCCTATGCTTTTTTGTCTATTTATGAACAGTCCGTTCTTTTTTATTCATTATTATATATCTTTTGCAGTTTATTTTTTCGACACTGCTTGAGCTATATTATCCATTGGTATATTATCCATCGTCTGATGATCTTTTGCCTCTTTCTGCAACCCCGACTTAGACTTCTAATAGAATCTCTCCTCGCCCGGAATCGCATCCAAATGTTCCTGCCATTTCTCAGCCGGTACATCATGAACCGATACCGTCACAACCTTCGGATCCTTCTTTAATTCTTCTGATACCAGCGTTCTGACCTTCTCAGCCAGCGCTGCCTTCTCTTCCCGGCTCCGTCCCGGGTACATAGATATTGCAATGTGTGGCATGATTTTCCTCCTTTGTACTAATAGCACTCTTCCAAAATATCCAAGATTTCCGCGTGCGTCAGCTGCCGATACCCGCCGTCATTGCGGATACATGAATCAGCAATCGTTTTCAGCAGGCTCTGATCTGTGATCCCCAGTTCCCGCAGCGTCCCCGGCAAACCAATCTCATGAATAAACGCCTGCAATGCGTCAATTCCGCCAAATGCCAGTTCTTCCTCATCGCCGCCATCTGGTGACATTCCCCAGACATTTACGGCAAATTTCACAAATTTCTTGATGCCGTCCCGGCAAATTCGACGATAATACGCCGGATGGATCACGCCAAGTCCCATGCCGTGGTTGCAGTCCGTGTAAGCCCCCATCTGATGTTCAATCATATGCGCCTCAAAATCACACTGTTTTCCTAATTTGATAATGCCAATCTCCGCCATCGTGGATGCCCACATCAGGTTGCTGCGCGCCTCATAATTTTCCGGTTCCCGGATCGCCACCGGCAGGTTCTCAATAATACTCCGCATTAACGCCTCCGAGATCGCATCCGAAAGATTATCCTCATCCGGTGCACTGAAATATGTCTCCATCACATGGCTGAGCATATCAAAACCGCCCGCTGCCGTCTGGAGTGGAGAAACCGTGTAGGTATATTTCGGGTCCATCATCGCAAACACCGGATTGCAGCGCGGATAATTCCGACTCGTCTTAATTTTCTGTTCCTCATGGGTGATTACACCCTCGCCGTTGACCTCGCTTCCAGTGCCGACCACGGTCACAATCACGCCCACCGGAACCGGCTCAAAATCAATCTCGCCCTTTTTGATCCAGTATTCCTCCCAGACGTCCTTGTCCGTCGCAGCCGCCATTGAGATCGCCTTGCTGCAGTCCATGACCGAACCGCCGCCCACTGCCAGAATCAGATCTACCTGATTTTCCTGTACGACTTTTTTCCCTTCCATCACCTTGCTGTAGGTCGGATTCGGCATGATGCCTGAAAATTCTATCACCTGTTTTCCAGCCAGCTTTAAGACATCCATCACTTCCTGATAAATGCCATTCGTCTTGATCGAGCCGCCGCCATATGCCAGCATCACCGTTTCCCCATACGGCTTCACCGCCTCCAGCAGGTGCTCTTTCACACAGCCTCCGCCAAAATAAATCTTTGTCGCATTTTCAAATGTAAACGCCCGCATCGTTCCCTGTCCTTTCTGAACCCGTTCCGGCAAATGCTTTTGCATCCGCCTGATGTTCTGCCTTCTTCTTTGTAGATATGTTTTTTTGAATCTTTATTTTGATTATTTTTCTCCTTTATCTCAGATTCATCAAATGTTCAGCTATAACTCACACTAGATTTGACAAGTTCTCTGTAAGTGTTCATATTATATCACGATTCGCATCTTCGATGCTTACCGCTGCTGACGCAGCTATCGTGATCGCCATTCGCCGTTCGCCATAAATCTGCAAGCAGCTCTCTGGCTCACTTGCGCTCATTATATCATATTACCTTTTTACATTCTATCTTTTTCAGAAATTTCACGCATATATTTTCATTTTTATGAATAAAGTTGCACAAACTTATATCTGCGTGTCATTTTTATTCCCCCATCCACTTCCAAAATATTTTCCGAAATTTATGATTTCTTCACATTCCGAACATACTTTTATCACATTTTTTCGATATAGTAATACGCGTAAAGGCAAAAGACCTTTCATAATATACTTTTTCATACCTACGCCGACAGGAGTCCGTTCCTGTCGGCTCCTCCTATTTTAAGGGATATATCTACTCAAGCAGGACATTTCATGATAAAATAAACGCATACTTGGGCTTTACAATCAAGATAGCTATATGAATCACATGATGTTGGGGTCAAAAATTCTCCTGCAAGCAAGCTTGCGTCGAACTTCTGACCTTTTGACCCTGGTATCATCACATACATGTTTGGAGGAATTTATCATGAAACACGAACTGACGCAGGAAGAAATCCTGGTTGAAATAAAAGACATTCTATCAGAATACGTAGAAATCACCCGCCCGCTGACACCAGATGACCGCCTGATCGACGATCTGGGGCTGGATTCATTTTTGATCGTATACTTTATCACAGAGATCGAAGACCGCTTCAAGATCGATATCCCGGAAACGGATTTTATCGATCTTGTCACGGTCAAGGATCTCTGCGAACGGATTCAGCTGGAAATAAAAAAGCACTCCACTTATTAATACCAGCGTGTCATCGGCAAGTCATTATTAATTCCTTTTGTAAATAAAATCTGGTGCAGATCGATAATGCCATTGTGGAACGTTGCTGCGCACGCCGACAGATAAAGGTTCCACATTCTTAAGAACCGCTCGTCAAATTTTTTGCGCAGCTCTTCCATATGATCCTGGAAATTTTTTTCCCAGCACAGCAGCGTCCGGTTGTAGTGCAGACGCAGATTTTCCACATCCAGCGTATGGAATCCATCTGCTGAACCACAGGAAATCATTTCCCGGAGACTCGGAATCATTCCGCCCGGGAAAATATATTTTTTAATCCACGGATCGCCCGGATGTTCCTCCAGCGCACTGATAAAATGCAGCAGGAACAGTCCGCCCGGATTCAAAATTTCCTTTACCGTATCCATAAAAAGCTGATAGTTTCCGCGGCCTACATGTTCCAGCATGCCGACACTGACAGCCCGGTCAAAGCTCTTTCCATATTTTGGCAGATCACGGTAATCCATCAATTCTACATCCAGCAGCTCCTCCAAATGTTCTCTCGCAATCCGCTCTTTAAACTCCCTGTACTGCTCCTTACTCAACGTAACTCCCAGACCATGCACTTTATACTTTTTCGCTGCCTGAATCAACAGGAATCCCCAGCCGCAGCCTATGTCCACAATTGACATTCCCTCTTTTAGATACAGCTTTTCCAAAATATGATCCACTTTATTGACCTGTGCCTGATAAAGTGTATCATCCTCATGTTTAAAATAACCGCAGGAATAGCTCATCGTCTCATCCAGCCACAGTTTATAGAAATCATTTCCAATATCATAATGGCTCTGGACTTCCTTCTGCTGGTTTTTCTTTGTCCGCGATGTAACAATCAGCTTCTTTAACGCTGATTTATCCGTTGAAAATTTTCCCATCTGTCCCAGGAAATGATCCAGCGCATTGTAAAGATTTCCCTCTACTTCCAGATTTCCATCCATGTATGCCTCTCCCAGCGCCAGCGATGTACTCTCCATCAGTGCACTGAGCGGTATCGGTTTATGCAGGGTAATCGTAAACGTCGGTTCTCCTTCCCCGATCAGATATTCCTTTCCTTCCATTTTGACTCGAAATGGATACTCATCAAACTTCTTTAAAAATGAAATAAACAGGTTTTCCTCTAACATACTTACGCCATCCTTTCTCATTCGTCATCACTTAGAAATTTCACTCTCCGTAAAGACGACAGCGATTCCCTCTCTCAAGTTATCCTAACACTCTTTTTCATAAATTTTTATGGACAAATTAAATGTTTTTCAACCAATAAATTTCTTTTTTTACACGAAAAATAAACAAAATATTTTTTATCCAATTCTAATTTTATTTAAAAAAGAGGTTGCGATAGAAAACGCCTATAGGATTTCCACTTTTTACTGTTTATTCTCATTTTTTAGAAAATCAAAACTTCCGCTTATATCTGTCCCTGTTCTTTCAGATATGCCAGAAAAGCCTCACAGCCCTCCAGAACATCTTCATATGTCGCGTCAAAATCACCCGTATACCACGGATCCGCGATGTCCCGGTCTGAACCTGCAAATGTGAGGAATTTATATATTTTCCTATCCGGATCGCCTTTCAGCATCCGGTTTAAATTTCGGATATTGGCACTGTCCATGCCTATGATATAATCAAATTTCTCATAATCCGCCCATGTCACCTGCCGCGCCCGGTGCGGCACCAGAGGAATCCCAACCTTCCTCAGCTTATTCACTGTCCCCCGGTGCGGCGGATTGCCGATTTCTTCGGTACTTGTGGCGGCGCTGTCGATAAGGAAGTGAGCGGAAAGCCCTAGGGATGCGGCTTTATGGGTGAAGACGCTTTGGGCTAGGGTGGAACGGCAGATGTTGCCGTGGCAAATAAATAGGATTTTCACCTTATCTTTCATATCTTACTATATCCTTTCATAACTTCATTTTTCCTTGGTTTTACAAGGTTTTCTCCTATTTCCCTTAAAACTTTATCTCGATATATCTTATCATAACTTTTTATATCGTGGTAGTAAAAAGAAGTACAAATGGCAGTAAAATTTACCACTTGTACTTCTCCCCTTTTCTTAGCAACTACCTTTAAACTCCGCTCACTCTCTTTAATTCTCTCTTGGCACTTTCCATCTCTACCAACGCCATGGGCAGTCTGAACGAACATACCGCCACTACCACAGGCGGGGTCGAGAATCTTACCCTCAGTAGGCGCAAGAACTTCAACCATGTAACGGGCAACGGATGCAGGTGTGAAGAACTCACCGCCGCCCTGACCTTCAGCCAGCGCAAATTCACCCAGGAAGTATTCGTAAATCTCACCGAATATATCAAGCTCTACATCCGCAGGAATATCCTTAAAGTTCTTCAAGAGCTTTGCCAATACGAGCGGATCATCTTCGCTTTCAGGCAAATTCAGCAGCCAATCATATCGAGCTTTTTCCGGCAAATAAAAACCGCATTTTTCAATAGCAATTTCGTGGATAGGGCGCTCCATACGAGTACCTTTGGTAGAATTAAACTCTGCCTTGATCTCAGGCTCGAACTTGCTATATTTTACATCTGCAAATCGCAGGAAAATCAAGCCGAGAATAGGCTCAGCGTATTCCGTGGACTTCAAGCCAGAATTAGCACGTAGCTGATCGGCAGTCGTCCACATTGTATCTTTTAAATTTTTCAACTGTTTGTTAGTCATACCTCTTCTCCATATTGAGGTGTTTTCAAATCAGTACTTCCCATTTTCCGTATCTCTTTCCGCCCACTCTACGGATATAATCCTTTTTCTGCAAGGACTCCATAATTCGTTTTACAGTGCTAAGAGATTTTCCTGTCTCTGCCACAAGCTCTTTTTGCTTAATGGACGGATTCTTGTAAATCAATTTCAAAACTGCCAGTTCTTCTAAAGTGCATTCCAAAGTGTCAAATTGAGACTTTGGAACTTTAGGGATGACACTTTGAAAATTATCATCCACATAATCTACGTGCATATATCTGTTTTTCAGCTCATATTCCGTTCCCAAAATTAAATTGCTGAAGAACATTTCCAAGAACTTTGTTGTAGCATGAATACCATTTTGCAGATCGTTATAATTAGCTCTTACCAAAGCGTTGTGGAAATACCAAGAATTCTTCTCAAAAGCATCATTGTTTACCTTGAACCCGAATGTCTTCATGTATTTGATCATAAAAACAGCCGTTGCTCTGGTGTTACCTTCACAGAACGGATGAATCTGCCAAATATCCGAAGCAAACTTAGCAAGATGTTTCACGCATTGTTCTACAGACAAGCCTGCATAAGAATACTGTTTCTCCGTAGCAAAATCATAATCAAGGGTATCTTTGATACTGCTCCACGCTGCGTAGGTGACAGTATCTCCTTTCAGCACCCATTCTCTTTTTGTAATGTTATACTGACGAATCTGCCCGGCATGGGAAAATACACCATCAAACAATCTGCGGTGAATCGTCATCCATTCAGCCGGTGAAAACTGGAACGCTTTCTCGCCCAACAGCTTCGCAATCCTTGCAGATACAATATCTGCCTCCTTAGTATCGTTTTCAACTTCCGTACGATCAGTACGTTGCTCGTAATAGCTCTGAATACGTTTCTGCGCTTCATCAATACTGATTTTTCCTTCGATATGTTCCTTGGCAGTATCTAACAGATACGCAGAGGTCTTCAAACCATCTACCGCCTGCAAGCCAATTGCAGTCTGCCACGCTTCACTCTTTTCAATTTGACCAGGCTCACCTTGTTTGATATATTCTTCAAGTTCAAATTGCCAGTTCTTTTCTGCTGACATAGCTGCACCTCGCTTCTTGCTTAATACCCAATCCTAAAATAATCCAAATACGCTTTATACTTATCCTGTGCGGTCAGGCAGGTATCGGTCAGATAGCCCTTTTCATTGTCCCATTCCTTCAATCCACGGTAATAGAACATCTTCAGATTGTCCTCAATGATGAACGGAACGATATTGTATTTCAGGCATTCCTTGAACATAATGAGTCTGCCTACACGACCGTTGCCGTCCTGAAACGGATGAATCCGCTCAAACTTCACATGAAAGTCCAGAATGTCCTCAAAGTTTTTTTCTTCTTTGGTATTATATTCCGTCAGCAGGGCCTTCATTTTATCGGCAACTTCTTCCGGAAGGGTGGTATCCATGCCACCGACTTCATTCGGAAGTTTCTTATAATCGCCAACAGCAAACCAATCTTTTCTGGAATCGCTGGTGCCGTTCTTCAAAACCAAGTGAAGCTCTTTGATGAACTTTTCCGTCAGCGCTGCTTTTGCATGATCAATGATCATGTCAATGCAGCGGAAATGATTTGCTGTTTCAATCACGTCGTCCACGTTCAGCACTTCTTTTTCTATACCAATGGTATTGGTTTCAAAGATATATCTGGTCTGATCGTGGGTCAGTCGGCTTCCTTCTATATGGTTGGAATTGTATGTCAAATCAATCTGTGTTTTGTGGTAGATCCCGCCGGAGTATTTACTTGCCTTCTGTTCTTTCAGGATATCCAACAGAGTAATCGGCTCTTCTTTTCTTTTATTGGTACGCTCCGGTTTTTCTGCGTTTTCCGGAATGTTCCATGTCTTACCGGTAAGAAACACACCATTCACACGCCCCTGGGCGCAGTAATTTCTGACACTGCGCTCGGACACATCCCACTTTTTCGCTATTTCGGCAACTGAAAGATATCGCATCTATGATCCTCCACCATAAAATCCATCAAAAAACTACGTTAATCTATTACATAGTATACCACATCTTCGGCAAAAATATCAATAGTATTCAAGTTTAATTATTGTTTTTTTGCCGATAAAGGAAATACGATTTCTGGATACAGAAAGCCGGACTCCATCGAAATGAAGTCCGGCAAGGTATTATCTATATACGATTTCTTTCAATACAATTTCTTCTGACCGGTTGCAAATGCTGTTCATAGCTCCGATCCATGCCATCTGGTCGGTTGCTTTCAGTTCCTCTGTCACGCCCTCAGCGGCCTTCATCTGCTCAACAATCAGTGACAAACGCTCCTGTGCCTGCTCGTTCAAATCGGCAAGATAAGTCCAGAGCTGATCCTCCAGAACCAAGTCATTGAATCTCATAGGGTTATGCTCTTTCAAATACTCTCGGTGCATCCGCCCATATTTTCCGATAGTGCGTTCTTCATCGGGAAGTTTCAGATCCGGAATGTAGTAATCTCCTGCCAGCACATATTCCTTATGATTGATACTCTTTTTGTTTTCCATAAACTTGACCTCGATTTCATAATTTTTGTCACATCAAGACTCACTGGTGTAGTAGTGGTGTAGTAGCACCACCTTCAAGCCTGAAAAGCCTTGATATTACAGGGAATTTTAGAAATTTCTGCAAATAATGCCGTGACAGATGAATAATACTTTTATCATAGTTTTGATTTACTCCTTTTTGCCCTAAAACGCCTTGATTTACAAGAGTTTTAGGGGATTTTGTTAAACGCTCTGAAATTACGGATTGTGGCAAATCAGAGCAGAACTGAGCATGTTGTTACTACCTGTTAGTAGTAAAATTGGTAGTAAAACGGAAAGAGTTACTACTAAGAATTTTGCTCTTGATTTTGAAGTTTCTCAATCATCTGTCGAAAAACATTCATAGGAAGTACACAATCTTCATCAAGATGCTTTTCTAACTTTATCCAATCTAAGTGCTCATCCATTACATAATTTTTAACATCGTCAGAAACATTTACTCCAATCACCTCTAACACAGCTATTCGTAATGCAATCTCCAAAACATAAAATGCATACAAATTTACCATGTTATCAGTCTCTGTATCAGGGTTATTTATATACGAACCCAAGCTTCCAGATTTATAAATATAATGTGTCAGCTCATTTCTTGTGTCTCCTAATGCCTCAATTGCTCTAGCGGATGAAATTCCAAGAAGTGCTGCTCCATGCTTATATTTTTTTGCATCTATTTTCCTAAGGATTATATTTATATTTCCAGAATTATTACTGCTACTACCATTACAATACTTGATTGCAAAGCCATCGCAAATGTGCATTAATAAAACTAATCTGTGCTCTAAATTGATACTAGAATATGATTCTGAAATCAGATAAAAGAAAGAGGAAAACATGGAGGCATTCATTGATTTGTCTTTTCTGTCTAAATGTCTGATATTCCTGTATTTTTCAACTATCTCCTCATTGATTTGTCTTTGATTCCTACATAATAGGATTGCACTAGAAACCCATTTTGCATCAGTAGTACGACAATTAATAGTCACGAGGCTATCTATCGTTTTTTCAACACCATCAACAGTATAACTAATAGGTTTGTAAAAATAACCATCTTCCCAAACCAGCAATTCCCATATCAATATAATATACTGCAGATTGTCATCTTCACTATTTCCATCTACAGCCAATTCACACTTTATATCCTTTATAATTATTGAAACATTCCTCATATTTTTTGAAGAAAAAGAAATCTCCTGATCACTCCAACTTCTAATGCTATTTTTAATTTCAAATACAACCTTTGAAATCACTAAATCATCTCCTCGCCAATTTGATGTGAAATATAACCAATAGAAAATTTAAATTCTCTCATATCCTCTGTTTCCAATATTTTAGTATTATCCAGTTTACCAATCCTAACAAAAGGGTCTATCGGCAATTCATGTGCAATCACAAGTCTATATTCTCTTTGATAAGCCAAGTCCTTATTTTTATATAAAAATCTTTCTTTCGCACTTTTGCTAAATGCTTGCATCCTGTCCAAACGATTCTGCTCACAATATTCTACTTTATCAAAAATATAATCACATTCATTTTCTTCACAATAGTAATTAATATGGCGTTCTAATTCCCTTCCATTTACAATCACACAAAATTTCCCAAACTTTTCAACCATACTATCATATTCTTCCTCTGTAAATGGGAACAAAAAATCTGCACGTTTTTCATCTGCGTACACTAACTTCATATCTCTCAATGTCATTCCAACAAAAGAAACCATTGGCACTAAATCATCATCCCTAAATTGAAATCTCAAAGTTCCCTTTGGTACAGCCATAACAATCTCATTTGTTTCTTTGTCACACATTATTATTGATTGTGCCTCAATAATTGACATTAATTCAAATTGATCTCCTTGTCCACGTTCTCCCGATTCAATTTCTTTTCATATACTGATTCAGTATGAGTATCAAACAGCACCCATTCCACCAAATCAAAGCTGTCCGGATTATCCTGCAAGAACCCGTTTACTGTATGTACTGCAATCTTTGCTGCCAACTCAACCGGAAAACTATATACTCCCGTTGATATAGAAGGAAATGCAATAGACCTGATTCCATTATCCATTGCCAGCTTCATGGAATTAAAATAGCAGTTAGCAAGAAGTTCCTCTTCTCTATTCCTTCCACCATTCCATATCGGTCCTACAGTATGTATCACATAATCACATGGCAGATTATAGGCTTTTGTTATCTTTGCTTCTCCAGTCTCACATCCGTGAAGTGTCCTGCACTCCGCCAGAAGCTCCGGTCCTGCTGCTCTATGAATCGCACCATCTACACCGCCTCCACCAAGAAGAGAGTTGTTTGCTGCATTCACAATTGCCTGCACCTCTGTTACTTTTGTTATGTCTCCCATTAAAGTCTTAATTAAGTACATTTAGTTCCATCCTTTCCAGATATCCGGCTGATAACCAAGTGTTGATTGCTTTCCGTTTCTTACTACTGGTGTTTTAATTACCTGTGGATTCTCAAGCACCTTTTCGAGCTTATCTTCATCTGCGATATACTTAATAAGAGCAAGTAAATCCTTGTCCTTGCCATCCCAATTAACCATATTTTCTAATCCACCATTTGCCTGAGCTACTGAATTAAATTCTCCTTTGCTCATACCTTTTTCTTTCATATCAATGAACTGATACTTTATGCCCCGCTCCTTGAAAAAACGCTCCGCCTTCTTAGTATCATTGCATTTCTTTGTTCCAAATATCTGTATATTCATATCAGTATTCCTTTTCTATCTCACCATCTATTCCATACATTTTCTTGAATGCATCAAGGTCTGCCTTGTTTTTAATCAGCATAACCTCTTCTATCTTACCTGTATGAATGTCCTTAAAGCCTGCAACCTGCTCGCCATTACATATGCTCGCCTTGACAACTGGTTTCTTATTTTCTTTATCATATGTCTTTGTAACTGTCTTTTTCTTAAATAGTCCCACTATGAGCACCTTCTTTTGACTTTGCCATCAGTATAAGTTTTTCAAAGGACTGTACGAAGCGTACATCATCATCTTCTGTACGCTTTCTCGGTCCTTTCATATGATTCTTATGAGAGCTGCGTCTTGCCTTTTTATTAAGATGTCGCTCCATAAGCATCTGATCTATATTCTCATTCGTGTACCACTTACCGGATTGGTGAATAGCATATGCACCTTTTCCAAGTGCCATCGCAGCAACACCATAATCCTGCGATACTACTACATCCCCTTTATGACATATGCTGATTAGTTTATAATCTACTGCATCTGCTCCTGCACCTACTACAATCACTTCGCTGTAATCAGAATACAAAATATGATTCGTATCACACAGCAATGTGGTGGAAATATTGTATTTTCCTGCTATTGTCTCAACAATGTCCACTACCGGACACGCATCTGCATCTACAAATATCTGCATATTTTTCCTCAAATCCACATCATATCAGTTGTGATTAACTGGTGTTCGTACTTCTATAAGATTTCCTGATGGATCATAAAATCTTACAAGCTTCTGTCCACCTTCAAGTTCCATTAATTCCGTAACATAACTTACAACATACTTGCCAGACTCCAGTTTTTCAATAATACCTTCTATATCATTATCTTCAAAATAAAGTTCTGTCATATTGTTATGTGGAATTGTATGTATTTTTGTACTATCATACCATACATCTACATCCTGCAATACAAGCCCCTCTGACATTATCACATTACCTTCCTGCCTTGTAATCACACGCAGTCCAAACAGTTCTTCATAAAAATCAATTGATTCGTCAATATTATCAACAATGATCAATACATTTTTCAAACTCATATTTTTTGTTCCTGCCTCTCCATTTCTCGTTGAATCCATGTCATAATTACATCTACAAGGTAATCCTGCTGCACCTGACTCAATTCCTTGCCTGGCTGCATTTTATGCCACTTTCGTATGCACTCCCTACAACATGTTGCCGTTGCGTGCTGAGCAATAAATACTGGGTGACCTTTCATCGGTGTTTGTTTACCATCATTCGCTATATATGCGGGTGCTTCTCTCTTTGCAATAAATTCCTTTACATGTTGCCGGATTGTATCCAACCCTTTTTCATGTATGTAATCAATATCTTTCTGTTTCAGATGAAAACTGCTTCGGAACTTTGAATTATCCAGTCGCTCAAATAACTGCCTGTACCATTCATCCTTAGTCATTAAAACTTCACTACTTCCAGCTCATGGGATGGACCGGTTGTGACACTGCCGCTCGACGCTTCCCCGTCCTTTGAGATCGGCATCGCCGCCCCCGTACGGGAAATGCAGTCGCCTGCGGCAGCAGAACTGATGAAATTTATGCAGAAGGATCTGATTCATGCCTTCGAGTAATCTATACGAACATCCACTTTTTATACATTATTCGTCCTTCTTCACCTGCCGCAGCACCTCCTCCGGCACCGAATCCAGCAGATAATTTTTATGTCCGCTATGCGGTCGGTTGGTATGCTCACGTGTCTGATTCTTCACACGGTCTACCTCTTCCTCAAAATCCCGCGCCGAATACAGCCCGCAACCCTGCCCACGGATGATGATCTGTTCCAGACGGTCGGAGGTCGCTACCATCACCGTATATTTCCGCCCATTTTCATGGGCAAATTTCTCGATGTACTGGTCAGCTGTCTCCGCCTCTTTCGTAAAGACTACGTGAATGTTGTGGTAATCCGTCACCTCCGTCCGGTGTCCCTGCACCCGGTAAGCATCGAACACCGCTATCACCTCGATACCGCGGCTTCCCTGATAATCGCATAGAATATCCAGCAGCTTACCACGGGCGCTGTCAATGTTGATCTTTGCCAACTCATTTAACTCGTCCCAGGAGAAAATAATGTTGTAGCCATCTACCAGCAGATATTCCCGAACCGCTGATGCCATTTTTCCTTTGGAGCTGCCAGTTCTGCTGCTCTGTCTGCCACTTTCCGGCGCTTTCCCTGCATGCTCAAATCCCCCTGCATTTCCAGCCACGGAACCTCCTGATTTTCCCACATTTCCAAATGTCGAAGCTCCAGCTGTCCCGGCTTTCGAACCGCTCTTCTGTCTCACCGCTTCCTGTCTCCGCGCCGTCTCTCCATACACGCCCGCGCCGTACTGCTGCACTGGTCGTTTACTGGTTCCGCCCCAGCGGCGTTTTCCGCCGTCTTCCTTTTTATTGGCATGATAGGTGCGCGCCAGAATTGCATCGACCTCATCCGTTCCAATCCACATCTCCTCGACAGAACCTCCGCCCTGTCCGTCGGAGGAACGTGCGCCTGCTTCAATCGCCTCCATCCGCCGCTTTCCATTGGACGCACCTAGGCAGCTTTCCAGATGCATGTAATCTTTGACCTCGTCCCAGTTGACGACAAATCCGGCTCCGTGTGCACAGAAAACAGATCCGCTCGGGTTTGCCAGATCCGCATCCGGATCATACCCGGCTGACGCAATGATTTCTTCTTCATTGTGGCACGGTCCGTAGCCATCGAGCGTGCAGATCATCTGTCCCAATCCGCCCGTGTACGCCGTCACCTCCGTCTGATATCCATCGAGTGCCGATACCGGGGCACGTCCGGTTAATATTGCCTGCCCGTCCTCCAGCGCCGGTCCCTCAAAGACGGCAAACCGCCGCTCCAGATCGGTCATTGCACGTCCCACCATCTTGTCCGGTATCGTCAGGTGAAAGGCATAAAATGGTTCCAACAGCACCGAATGCGCCTGCATCAGTCCCTGACGGACCGCCCGGTACACGGACTGTCGGAAATCTCCGCCTTCTGTATGTTTCACATGGGCGCGTCCCGATTTCAGCGTAATTTTCATATCCGTAATCGGCGCCCCAATCAGAACACCCCGGTGTACCTTTTCTTCCAGATGCGTCAGCACCAGCCGCTGCCAGTTTTTACTTAAAATATCTTCACTGCAATCGGTATCAAATACCAGCCCGCTGCCCGGTTCTCCCGGCTCCAGAAGCAGATGTACCTCCGCATAATGGCGGAGTGGCTCAAAATGCCCGACACCCTCGACCGTATCGGTGATCGTTTCTTTATATACAATGCTGCGCCCGCCAAACCGGACATTTACCCCAAAACGCTCTGCAATCAGGCTTTTCAGAATCTCCATCTGGATCTCGCCCATGATCTGGGCGTGAATCTCTTTCTTTTCTTCCTCCCAGACAATATGAAGCTCCGGCTCTTCTTCCTCTAATTGAAGCAGTTTCGGCAGCATCGCCGCCGCATCCACATCCTCCGGAAGCTCGACGCGATACGTCAAAACCGGCTCCAGCACCGGTTCCGCGCCCATTTCACAGACTCCAAGCCCCTCGCCCGGTTTCGTATGCAAAAGTCCCGTTGCCGCACAAATCATACCCGCCGGTGCCTCGCTCACCGCCTCATACTTATCGCCTGAATACAGACGGAGCTGATTTACCTTTTCCTCGCCGATCCGGTCTTTGACATGCAGCACGCCGCCCGTGATCTTCATATAAGTCAGGCGTTCGCCCTGGCTGTCGCGCACAATTTTAAATATTTTCGCCCCAAATTCGTCCGGATACACTGGTTCCAGCGTATATTCTTCCAAACCGCGCATAAATTCTTCCACGCCCGTATTTTTGAGCGCCGAGCCAAAATAACACGGAAACAGATCCCGGCTGGCAATCCGGCTGCGGATCGCATCTTTAGACACCTGTCCCGTCTCCAGAAATTCCTCCAATTCCGCTTCGCCGCTGACTGCTGCCTCTTCATAGAAACTTTCCGTCCCGTCCGCACCAAAATCAACGAAGTTGCCGCCCAGCGACTCTTTTAGGTCGCGCAGGACCTCCTGTTCCCGTCCCGGCGCCAGATCCATTTTATTGATAAAAAGGAACGCCGGAATCTGGTAGCGCGCCAGCAGCCGCCACAGCGTCCTTGTATGCCCCTGCACGCCGTCTGAACCGCTGATGACCAGCACCGCATAGTCCAGCACCTGAAGCACCCGCTCCATTTCCGCTGAAAAATCCACATGTCCCGGCGTGTCCAAGAGCGTCACATCCATATCATCCCATGCAAGCCGCGCCTGCTTGGAAAAAATCGTGATTCCGCGCTTTTTCTCCAATTCATATGTGTCCAGGAACGCATCGCCCTTGTCCACCCGCCCCAGATGGCGGATCATGCCGCCCGCATAGAGCATCGCCTCTGATAATGTTGTCTTCCCCGCATCTACGTGCGCCAGGATTCCCACCGCCAGTCTCTTCATGTATGTTACCCTCATTTCCGTTCTATATAAAAATCACTTTACCTGTTATGATACCATGTATGTCACTGATTGTAAAATACCGCGTGCTGACCAGCCCGCTTCTATATCACAAAAAAAGTGCCTCTATTTTACTTTTTTTCGTGATTTTTCGGATTGCCAAATTTATGTATTTCTTATAAAATCTACTCTCAGAGTTTTATAATCGTTTTTTAGAAAGGATGGTTTTTCCATGAGCCGCTCTTCGCAACGCTCTACCATAAAAGATATGACAAACGGGAGCCCGGCGAAGCTGATTCTGGGCTTTGCGGTTCCGATGCTGATGGGACTTCTGTTCCAACAGTTTTACAGCATGGTCGATACGATCATTGTTGGAAAATTTCTCGGCGTTGATGCGCTGGCTTCGGTCGGTTCCACCTCCGCCATCAACTTTATGATTAACGGTTTCGTCATCGGCGTCTGCACCGGGTTTTCCATTCCGGTTGCACAGCGGTTCGGCGCACAGGATTACAAGGATATGCGCCGTTTCGTCGCTAATGCCGGATGGATCGCCTCCTGTTTTGCCGTGGTCATGACCGTGATCGTCTGCCTGATGACACGCCAGATTCTCGTATGGATGCAGACGCCGGACAATATCATTGACGGCGCGTACAGCTACATTTTCTTCGTATTCGCCGGTATTCCGGCAACCTACTTGTACAATACGCTGGCGGGCATCATCCGTGCGCTCGGCGACTCCAAAACGCCGGTCTATTTCCTGATTTTATCCAGCCTTTTAAACATTGCGCTGGATCTGCTTTTCATCGTACAGATCGGAACCGGCACCGCCGGAGCTGCCTATGCAACTGTTATCTCTCAGGCAGTATCCGGTATTCTCTGCCTGATCTATATGAAGAAAAAATTTGAAATCCTGCATATGCACCATGAGGAAACGCGCATCAGCGGCAGACACATTTACATTCTCTGCAAAATGGGTGTGCCGATGGGACTCCAATACTCGATCACCGCGATCGGCTCGGTTGTCATCCAGACTGCCATCAACTCCTTAGGTTCCATCGCAGTTGCCTCCGTCACCGCAGGTCAGAAGATCGGCATGTTCTTCTGCTGCCCGTTTGACGCACTGGGCGGCACGATGGCAACCTACGCCGGACAGAACGCCGGTGCCGGAAAGGTAGACCGCATCCGCCAGGGCGTCCGGTCCGCGACTCTCATCGGCGGCATCTACTCCATTGCGGCATGCATCGTGCTGACCGTGTTGGGCGGCGTGATTCCGCTTCTCTTCGTCGATGCCTCGGAAACAGTTGTAATCCATCAGGCGCACCAGTTCCTGACCTTCAACTCCCTGTTCTACATACCTCTGACAATCGTTAATGTATGGCGTTTCACGATTCAGGGAATGGGCTACAGCCTGCTCGCCATCCTGGCAGGGGTCTGCGAAATGATCGCCCGCGCCATGGTCGGCTTCCTGCTGGTGCCGATCTTTGGCTACATCATCATCTGTTTTGCCTCTCCGCTTGCATGGCTGCTCGCCGATGCCTTTCTGATTCCGGCATTCTTCTATTGCCAGAAACATTTGCTGTCTGAGAAAGCACGGATAGACTAAAACAAAATAAATAATACAACTCAAAAAAACTCCTCAGAAAGCTTTCATTTTGACTACTTTCTGAGGAAATTTTTGATTGCAGATTCTTATTTTGGGCTTTCGCCAATTTAATTTTCAAAGATTTTTATTGTTCCGTCTATCCTTACACAAGCACAGTTCTATGCAAATGATTTCATTTTTGTACAGACAGAGTTCACGCATTTTCACTTTCCTCCGGCTCATTCTCACTCCACTTATCCTGCATTTCTATCTCTTCTATTTCCCTCTTCTCATCCCGCACGTCCCTATAAAATGCCGCAAATGCAGCCTCCTCATATGGGCGCAGAAACAGATAGCCAATATTGAGCGGTCCCATCAGCCCTGCCAGAAACAGCACGGTCACACCGCTGAGCCTTCCCTGTGTATACAAAAGAACCGCTGGTATTATATATTGAATGCTGCAGATCAGTCGCCAGCCGATAAAGCTAAAGGTCAGGCAGAATAAATTCCATTTTCTCCCATCCATCAGGCGGCGCGACTCGGTGATCGCCTCGTTGGCGGAATATTCTGGATGTTCCATCAGCACATATGGTGTCATCGCATAGCTGTACGTCTTTATGAAACCCGGAACGAAAAACAGGCAGGTCCAGCAAAATATATAAAAGCCGCGCACAAATACCATCGCCACGCCATCTGTGATCCGCGAAAACTGGGAAAATAAATCAGAAAAGGACGCTTCCTTTTTCTCTGCCAGATTCAGATGGAAACGGGCGTATCCCATCTGCCCCGCACCTCCAATAATAACCACCATCAAGCCCCAGATAAGCAAAATCACCAAGGGCAGAAGCATGCTGCGCATCAGAAATACCTGCGTCAGCACATTCTTCACTTCCGGTCGTGCCTGTATCACTTTTTGCAGCTCTGATATTCCATTTGGCGCCGTATCGGCAATCTCCGCTCCGATCAGGGACGCTACTAATCCCGTTCCCATCGCAAGTTTCCAGTTTCCGCGCAGTGTCTCACGCGCCATTTGCCTAAATTCAGATGCACTTCTCATGCTTTCTCCCCCTTTCTTTCTGAAATCATTGTATCATTTTTCCATTTTGACCGTCAATATACCGCTTCAAACCGTAAATAATTTGTAATAAGGTCGTAATGATTCTACTGTCGTCAAAGGCAAATTCAGAATGCCGGAATCACTCTCCCAGCATTCTGGGAGCTGATTGAGCTGGCGATCCGCTGGTACTTCTCATCTTCCAAATCTGCCCTGCTTCCCGCAATCTTTAGCTGAAATTTTTAGCCTGCATCACAGACAGGTTGTTTTCATTTTCCCCTACTTCATATACCCGCGCAGCTTCACATATTCCTTGATCAGCTCCGCCGTCTCGTCCAGTCCAAGGCGGGTCGTATTGATCGGAAGATCGTAGTTCTTCATGTTTTTCCAGTCATTTCCGGTAAAATATTTATAATAATTCTTCCGCTCATTCTCAATCTTCCGGATGCGCTTCTTCGCTCTTTCTTCACTGATGCAGTCTACTTCCATAACGCGCTGCACGCGGCGCACACGGTCGGCATAGACAAAGATGCGGACCAGATTTTCGATCTCCTCGTCCTGATCCAGCACATAGCCAGCCGCACGGCCTACAAATACGCACGGTTCCTGTTCTGCCAGCTCCCGCATCACCATCGCCTGGAATTTAAACAGGTTATCCGGCGATGTCACATCGCCTTTCAGGGACGGCTTTCCGAACACATCTGCCTTCTTCGCGCCAGCCAGACGGTGAAACAGGTTGTTTCCCGCTTTCTCATCCGCTAAACGGAAAAATTCCTCTCCGACTGCACTCTTCTCCGACGCCATCTTTAAGATCTCATCGTCGTAGAAATGAAGCCCCAGCTCCTCTGCCAGCTTGCGTCCCACAATACGTCCGCCGCTTCCGTACTCCCTCTCGATTGTGATAATCAAATTTTTATTTCCCATAAATTCCACCGCCTTTCCAGGTCCCAATTTTTAGATGCGCTCGCTCACGCAGATCGCGCCGTGCGGGCGAATGCTCATGCGGTATACATTGCCCTCTCCGATCGCATTTTCAATGTATTCTGTATACTCGTCCACCAGATCGTTCGGAATCATCGCCATGATAACACCGGCAAAGCCGCCGCCATGAACCCGGCACGCGCCGCGTCCTTTTTTCGCGATAAACAATTCCGTCAGCGCCAGTGCAATGCTGATGCCCTGCTCCTGCACGTCTGCAGTCGTGTATACATTCTGAAGCCATTTCCAGGAAGAATTGCCCGAAGCTGTGATTCCCTCCAAAAAGGCAGCAAAATCATTTTCCCGAAGGGCCTTTACTTCCTGCTCCACTCTCTTATTTTCCTCAAAGAAATGGAACGCACGCATCACGGAACGGTCTCCCGCAAATGCACGCACTTTCGCCAGGTTTGCGATCACCTCTTCCTCGGAAATCTCCGCGCAGACCTCTTTGCCAAAGTACTGTGCTACTTTTTTCATCTCGTTTGGAACAGAAGAATAATCTGCGCTCAGATCCGCGTGGCCTTTTCCCGTATTTACAATCATCAGGCTGTGATCCTGCGCGCCGAAATCAAAATCAATCTTCTCCACAACCGGCGCTTCCGGATTTTTAAAATCGATCGTAATCAGACCGCCGAACGCGCATGCCATCTGATCAAGCAGACCCGACGCCTTGTTCCAGAACTTGTTTTCTGCATATTTTCCGATGTGGGCGTAGGTGACAACATCCATCTTTCCCTCGTTAAACATCGTATTTAACATAGAGCAGATCAGCATCTCATAGGAAGCCGAAGAGCTGACGCCCGCCGCGCTGATAACATTGCTGGTAATGTATGCGTCAAATCCGCCGACCTTGTATCCTCTCTCCTCAAAGCCCTTTAAAATGCCCTTTGTCAGGTCGATGGTGCCGCTCATACCCGTGCTCGGTTTCAGGTCGCTTAAATGGATGCTGAAATTTTGATGAAATGTCTCACTTAATATGCGGATCGTGTCGGTTCCGTTCGGTGCCGCCGCGCCGACGCAGTCCAGGTTGATGCTGCCCGCCAGCACCTTGCCATGATTGTGATCGGTGTGGTTGCCGCTGATCTCCGTCCGTCCCGGGGAAGTAAACAGCTTGATATCACGTTCCCCATATGTTTTCTCAAATCGCTCTGCCACATAGCGGTAACGCGCCCGGTTCTCCTCCGCTTTCTCTGCCCCGTATAATTCTGCCATCAGCACTTTCGTTTTCTCAGATTCCAGCTGTTTCAGTGTTTCTTTGACTGACATATCCCTTCTCCTTTTCCCCAAATTGTTTGTTACTGTTCACGCATACGTGCCCAGTAACGGAATTTGCCGTGGCTTCGCATTTTAATACGGCAAATTCCTGCTGCCACCACGTTTTCTTTCGGCACTTTCGGTTCCAAAAGCGCCTACCCGGGAACATTAACAATTGTTCCCTTTATATGATTATGATTTCAGATATTTTGATTCAATCTGACTTCTTGTATGTATTATATCATTTTCCTCAAAATGCCTCAATACGATATTCTTTCGTGTATTTACAAAATGCTGTGGTTCTGGTAAGCTTTCATTTATATAGTAAAACACAGGAGTCCGTATGAAGCAAACCACTCAAACATACCTATCATTACCCGAAACATTCCATCCTGCATCCACCACCTCCGGCAAACAGCCGGATTCCTCCATGCCCCGCTACTACTCCGACGGTCGTCCCTACTATTCGTTAAACGCATGGCTGAAAGACCAATTTGGGCAGAAAATCTACAAGCTGGCGCTCGACGGCGGCATGACCTGTCCCAACCGGGACGGTACGCTGGGAACGGGCGGCTGCATTTTCTGCAGCCACGGCGGTTCCGGCGATTTCGCAGAGCCGGCTCACACCTCCGTGACCGAACAGATCGAAGCGGCAAAGACGCGTGTCGCAAATAAAATAAAGGACGGAAAATATGTCGCATATTTCCAGTCCTACACAAATACCTATGCGCCTGTCTCCTATCTGGAGCCGCTTTTTTCCGAAGCAATCGCCCACCCGGACGTGGCTGCCCTGTCCATCGGAACCCGCCCGGACTGCCTGCCGCCGGATGTCCTGGAGCTTCTCGACCACTTAAACCGCCGAAAACCAGTCTGGGTGGAACTGGGACTTCAGACCATCCATGAGGAAAGTGCCGCGCGCATCCAGCGCGGCTATTCCCTCCCGGTCTTTGAAAATGCCGTCCGTGAACTGAAAGCCGCCGGTCTGACCGTCATCGTCCATGTCATTCTGGGGCTGCCTGATGAAACGAAAGCCCAGATGCTCGATACCGTCCGCTATCTGGCCGATTTCCAGCCCGCCATCGACGGCATCAAACTTCAGCTTCTCCACATTTTACGCGGCACGAAGCTGGCAGAGCTCTACGAACAGGCACCTTTTCCGGTCTTTTCAATGGACGAATACATTGAGCTGCTGATCGAATGTATCCGCCTGCTGCCGCCCGATATGGTCATCCACCGGATCAGCGGCGATGGACCGAAAAAATTGCTGGTCGCACCGGAATGGAGTGGAAATAAGCGGGCGTTTTTGAATACGTTTTCCAAGGCACTGCGGGAAAGCGGGTGTTTTCAGGGGCAGGATTTCACGAATTGATTTTACTGCACCTGCACCTTTCCATTCTCATCAATCTGCACGCCGTCCGAAAGCCCCTGTATCTTCTGGTAAAACGCCTCTTTCTTCCCCACGTCCAGCTCTCTCGTATATCCGGCAGATGAAGTTGCAGGCACAATCGAAAGCGCCGTCTCTCCCTGTGCATCTACCGACGCCTGCACCAGCATTGTCTCCGGAATCGAGCTTCCGAACACAAAATTTCCCAGACTGTACAGAATCCATTTTCCATGATACAGCTCAATCCCCTGCAGCACATGTGGATGGCTGCCAACCACCAGATCAGCGCCCGAGTCGATGTACTGATGTCCCATCTCCCGCTGGTACGCCTCTGGCTGCGTGTTTCGCTCGATGCCCCAGTGGACATAGACAACCAGATAATCACACTCTTTCTTTACCTTCTGGATCTCCTGCACGACCGAAGCCGTGTCATACGCCGAAAACATGCCCGGATGCGACGATCCTGCCGCCCATCCGCCCGTCGGAAAAACGCGCGACGCACCCAGAAAACCAATCTTTTTTCCATTTTTCTCAATGATCTGCGGCTGTTTCGCCTCTTCCAGATTTTTTCCCGACCCAACATGCAAAATCCCGGCACTGTCCAGCGTATCGCACGTGTCCAGCAGTGCGTCCGTGCCGTAATCTAGCGCATGGTTGTTCGCCACCGTCACGATGTCTGGTCCGATCTCCTGTAAAATAGACACGCGGGACGGCGATACCCGGAACGTAAACTGTTTATCCGCCGCCTGTGTTCCCCGGTCGCTGAACGGAAATTCCAGGTTTGCCATAAAAATATCAGACTCCGCGATCGTCTCCCGCAAACTCTCTCCGAGGACGCCACCGATACCTCCCACACGGTCGTAGGCATTTAAAACATGGTTGGAAAAATAGATATCTCCGGCAAACAGAAGCGAACACTCATTTGAATCATTTTCTCCCGGTTCTGACTCAAGTTTGCCAGATTCGTCCTGCCCCTGCATTTCCACCCTCAGTTCCGCGCCATCTACCTGTTCTGACTCCACCTGCCCGTCTATATCTGTTTCCGGATCAAGCGTTTCTTCCGATACCGTTTTGTCTTTTGGCTCCAATGAGATTGTCTCTTTCCATATGGAACCTCCCGCCTGGCATCCGCCAAGCAAAAGCGTCATTCCTGCCAAAATTGTCAAATTTCCAATTCTGGATAAAAGAAATGCCGTCCGGTATCTGAACGGCATTTTCGTGCATTTACTAAAAAATGTATGCTTCATTTTTCCTCAATCAATCGCAGCTGTCCGGCGTTTTCCACCTTTCCAGCTGTCATCACCCACTCTTTCTCCCTACAGTGTCATAATGATTCCGCCGTCGCCCGCATATACGGTTGCAACGCCAGCCGTATTCGTGATCACTACCTCACGGAAGTTTGCCCCTTTACACATGATCTCTTTCACGTGCTCAGCACGTTCCGGGTTATTACAGTGTGCGATCACCAGACGTTTGCTTGCGGTATCGCCGCCCTCTTTGCACGCAATCTCCGCCATCCGGTCGAGCGCCCGGGTCATGCCGCGCGCCTGATCACGCTTGATGATCGTACCGCTGTCCGCGCCCATAACCGGCTTGATATTCAGCGCCGACGCGATAAAAGCCGTTAAACCGGTCAGACGGCCATTTTTCTTTAAGAAATCAAGCGTCTCAATGACGAAATACGTGTTCATCGAATCCCGATATGCCTCCGTCTGCCTGCAGATCTCCTCAAACGGAAGACCTTTCTCGCACAGATCCCGGATGAACAGCGCAATATTTAACTCGCCCGCCGACGCCGACAGGGAATCAATGACTGCGATCTTCTTTCCGTCCGTTCCGTTCTCTTCCTCATAAAGGCGTTTTGCCAAAGCCGCCGAGTTGTAGCAGCCGCTCAGATGGTTCGAAAGCGTTACCACGAAAATATATTCTGCATCGCCCTCAAATGCTTCCTTGAAGCTCTCCGGCGATGGACACGCCGTCTTCGGGCACTCGGAACTTGCCTTTACCTTTGCCAGAAACTCCTTCTGGTTAAATGTCTCATCATCCGTTACCTTGTAATCCCCTATCTGCAGGGTCAGCGGAACCATCTGAAAATGCGGATCCAATTTCAGTTCCTCCGTCAAATCCATGCAGCTGTCACCAATAATTTTATATAACATAACGTCCTCCCGTTACGCAATTCACATCACGTAGTATTCATTACTATTTATTATAGTAATCACACAGTAGGAAGTCAAGCATAATCCCGTGAAATACACGACAAACACGTGAACAGCGTTACTGTTCACGCACACGTGCCCAGTAACAGATTTTACCGTGGCTTCGCATTTAAATACAACTAATTCCTGCTGCCACCACGTTATCTTACGGCACTTTCACTTCCAAAAGTGCCTACTTGTGAACAGCAACTGACCACCACATCATCTCGACAAGAAAAACGCCATCGTAATCAAACTTACCAGAATAAATGCCACTGTCCCGAGATTCCCATACATTGCCCCACATATATTGCGGAATTTCACACCCTCTGGGATTGCCCCATCGGACAGCCGGATTTTCCGGAAATTGAAAATCAGCAGAACAAACGCCCCGATGATCGTGCAGCCCATAAACCCGGTCATCAGAAACGTGATAAACAGCGGCAGCAGCGTATCCTGTGTTCCAAGCATCGCTATCACTAACGACCAGCTGTTGATCAGAATATGCAGCAGACAGTTATAACGCATCCGTCCCGTCTTCACCGCCACATATCCCAGAACCACGCCAATCACCGCCGCATAGAGAAACTGCGTCACATTTCCGTGCATCAGACCAAACATCAGCGCCGTGTAGGTGATCGCCGCCTTATCGCCAAAACGGCGCAATCGGTTTAAGAGTTTCCATCGAAAGATATATTCCTCAATAATTGGTCCTAAAAACCCTACATATAAAATCATTACCGGCGAGAGCGAATCCAGCATCTCGTTGACCGGGTTCATCGCGGATGCATCGCCGCCGCTACTTGCCGCCACCGCATCATTGATTGCATTTCCCAGCAGGTTAAAGATAGTTCCAAATCCCTGTGCCAAAATAAAAAACATACAGAACTGCAGGAAACTAATCTTCATTTTCTCTGCCCGTTCTTCCGGGACAAGGCGCAGAATTAAAAATACGAATGGAAGAACCAGCGCATAGATGACCAGCGTGCTTCCGCCGTCCTCATACCACGCTGCATTTACCATCCGGTTCAAAAACGTACTGATCACGCCTCCGTCCGCCCATACGTTGCCAGCCACTTCCAGAAGTATGCTGACAAGCACCGTCATCACGCTGAAAAATGCCATCGCCCAGCCGAGGACATTGCAGACACGGCGCACCTCGCAGCGGCAGGTTTTTCGGATTTGTTTCGGACTCTGAACCGCATTCTGCAGCTCAGGTTCCGTTTGCAGACCATTTTCTTCTGCCTCCCGCTGCCAAAGATCCGATTCGTTCCAGTTTCCCTCTCCCATTTTCTCTCCTTCGTCATTCAAGCCTTTCATTTCCAGAAAATACCTGTTTTATCTTCCGGCGCTTTCTATCACACGGCGCGCCTTTTCCTCCTCTGCTTTCTGCACATAAAACAGATATTCCCGTTCCGATGCCGCATTTTCTCCCGCACTTCCCAGCCTCGCCCGCTGATTGCCGGAAAGCACGCCCGATTTCAGACGGTTCTGCACCTTGACCTGATACTCAATTCCCGCCTGTTCCAGCTGCTCCCGGATCGCCGCCTGCCTTTTCATATCAAACGTCGCGCCAACCTGTTTCCATCCTCCGATTCCAAACATACACGCACCTCCCCGTCAAATCTGAAAAAACCTTGCTAAGTGCTCCTATTCTATCATAAATACTAGATTCGTGAAATAGTGAATCCCATTTGCTCTCTTAACAGGTAATAAAAGAGCTGCCACATTTACGTGCAGCAGCTCCGTTATTATATCATATATGATATTTTAACATATTTTCCTATATAAAACAGTCCTAAACCAGACGCCCTTAGTTCAGCATCATACCCATAATCTCATTCGACCGTGCGATAAACTTCGTCATGCGTTCCGGTGTCAGGGAACCGTGGCTGAGCTGTGCCAGGTCGTAGAGCTGTTCGCAGATCTTCGGCGTATTCTCGCCATCCGTGTGCTCTAAGACGTACTGAACGAGCTTGTTGTTCGCGTTGAGTACCAGCACCTGACCGCTGCCGCCGAACATCGACGCGTCCATGCCCATGTTGTACATCTTCATCATATCCTGCATACGGCGTGTTTCCTCCGACAGGGTGATCATCGAAGAAATCTCAGCATCCTTCAGCTTCTCAACCTTTACCTGCAGCTTATCATCGCCCAGTGCTTTCTTGAAGGTCTCTGTCAGCGTCTCTTCCTGTTTCTTGAGCGCTTCCTTGTCCTCTTCCTTCACTTCCTCGCGCAGCGTGTCATTGACATCGGCATCAATACGCAGGAATTTCAGGTTCTCATGCTTCTGCTCTTCCTGGCTGATGAATGGATTATCAATGCTGTGAGACATGATGATCGCATCCTGTCCGTTTGCCTTGAACATGTTGATGTACTGGCTCTGCTCTTTCTCATTTGTTACATAGTAGATCTGGTTCTCATGACCTTCCTCTTTCGCCTTATCCATGCAGTCTTTCAGCGTCAAATATTTTCCGTCCAGATTCTTGTAAATGATGTAGTCATCCATCTTCTCAGCAAATTTCTCATCCTTTAAGCAGCCAAATTTGATGAACGGAGCAATATCATCCCAATATTTCTCATATGTCTCCCGGTCAGTCTTGCACATACCGGTCAGCTTGTCCGCTACCTTCTTGGTGATGTAATCGGAAATCTTCTTTACAAATCCATCATTCTGCAGCGCACTTCTCGATACATTCAACGGCAAATCCGGGCAGTCGATCACGCCCTTTAAGAGCATCAGGAACTCCGGAATAACTTCCTTGATATTATCCGCGATAAATACCTGGTTGTTGTACAGCTTGATGGTGCCCTCAATGCTCTCGTACTCCATGTTGATCTTCGGGAAGTACAGAATACCTTTCAGGTTGAACGGATAATCCATGTTCAGATGAATCCAGAACAGCGGTTCCTTGTAATCCATAAATACCTTGCGGTAAAATTCTTTGTATTCTTCCTCGGTACACTCGTTCGGATGCTTGTTCCACAGCGGGTGAATGTCATTCAGTGCCACCGGGCGTTTCAGGATCTTATATTTCTCGGTTCTCGGAGATACCTCCACGGTCTCTTTCGTGCCGTCCTCTTTCTCCTTTTCCTCGGTCTTTGCTTCCTCGACCACCGTCTCAACGATGGTGTCCTTGTCGGTCAGCTGATCCTTCTCGATCGTCTCATACTCCGGCTCTGCCGTTGCATTTTTCAGGTAAATCTCAACCGGCATGAAAGAGCAGTACTTCTGGATGACTTCACGTGCGCGATACTCATTGCAGAACTCAGTGCTGTCTTCATTTAAATAAAGGACAATCTTGGTACCATTGCCTTCCTTATCGCCCTTATCCATCGCAAACTCAGTGCCGCCCTCAGACTCCCAGTGAACCGGCTCTGCGTCTTTCTTATAAGAAAGAGTATCGATCGTAACCTTGTCCGCTACCATGAATGCAGAATAGAAACCCAAACCGAAATGACCGATGATCTGGTCTTCGTTTGCTTTGTCCTTATATTTTGCCAGGAAATCCTGTGCACCGGAAAATGCGATCTGGTTAATGTACTCTTCTACTTCCTCGGCAGTCATACCGATACCATTATCCTCGACGGTGATCGTCTTGTCCTCGGAATTAACGGTAACCTGAATCTTATACTCCGTCTCCCCCGGCTCCTCATACTCGCCCATCAGCGCCAGCTTTTTCAGCTTCGTGATCGCGTCGCATCCGTTGGAAATCAGCTCACGATAGAAAATATCATGATCGGAATAAAGCCATTTCTTAATAATCGGGAAAATATTCTCGCTGTTGATTGATAAACTTCCTGTTTTTGCTGCCATATCTATACACTCCTTTTGATTGCAAAATACAGTGGATATCCGCTCCCGGAAATGGAGTCTGGCAGTTTCACTCTGCCGCGTCCAATCCTGCTATCCAGCTACATAAATATACGCTTGTAAAATTCTTTTTTGTGATTTTCCATCACCGTGACTCTTATTTTAATACCAGCGTTCCAAGATGTCAATAGAAAATTAGCACTCATTTTTGTTGAGTGCTAATAAGATTTTAAAATTCTCCGTCTTGCCAATAAGAAGTCACTTGCGTCCCCTTCCCGCCTGCGATAAAATAGAATCTACGTTATTGTTTCTACATTACACAGAAAATAACGAATTTACCATCTCAGCGAGGACACATATGATTGCCTGCAATATCTGTGATATAAAATTATTTACCAAGAAACTGTTCATCGGAGAGACATTTGACCGCTTTCTGCTCAAGGAAGCGGAGATCGTGACGTTCAACACCTTCTCCATCGACGGACGCGTCCATAAAAGCTTTTATTCCGAAGAAGAGCGTGCCGAGGGGCAGATTGAAGAATATTCAACCTGGAAAACTCTGCGCCCGTTCTGTTTTTCCCTCATAAAAGGAAAAAAGCTTCCGGAGCGCTTCTCCATCATTTTGAAGCTTCCGAAAGCTGCCACCGAACAGTTTCTGACCGCCCGCAAAAGCCAATGGCTCCCGGAGCAGGTCGGCGGACTGTTCTTAAATATTCATTATGAAAATCAGCATTTAAGCTGTGTCACCGGGCTGTCGCTCAACCAATTTACGTTAGACAAGACGCTGGAACGCGAGTGGGACGAGTCGATCCGGACATTTTTGCGAAAAGAAGAGCTGCCGTTTGAGGAATAACGGCAGCCCTGTTTTATCGGAATTTCAGTTGCACATCTCTAATTAATGTCCCTTTTGTGATTTTATATAAAATCGTATTTCAGAATTTGCAAACCATATTTTTATAAAAAGAATATATTTTCCATTTTGTATAATTTTAGTTTCCTGTTTTTGTCGATTTGTTCCAAAGCAAAGAGCGAAATGCTCAAAAAAAGAACGTGTCATTGTCAGTCTCTACTTTCAATCGCACGTTCTTTCCCAGTATGTCACTTTTTTATGTAACGCTTCAATTCATCATAAAAATTTTCTCTTGTTCCAGCCATAACAACGATTATCATTTCTCCATCTACCCATTCAACGGTATATGCAAGTTCATAATTCGTTTTATTATAATAGATATCATAACCATAAAACCCGGCTAAATCTCCAGTTTTTAGTTCCCCAACTGTATAATCTTCACAAATCTTATCAACTGCCTCCTGATAAAGTCTTTTTAACTTCTTGTCCTTCAGCTTCTTAATGTACTTTGCGGCAGGAGGATTAAATCGAACTGGCAGCATAAACTAATCCTCCATTCCAAAAATATCCTCATAAGTTGTATAATCTGCTTTTCCCTCTGCAATCTCTTCTGCTTTCGTAAGCATCGCCTCCGCTGCCGGTCTCATTTGCGCCTGACGCTTTTTAAATTCTGTCAGAAGTTCTTCTCCAGATAAACCTTCCCTGATGAGCTCTGCTAAAATCTGTTCTGCAAATTCACCGCCTGACGATACCTTAATAGGACGAATAATCAGCTCTCCATCACGCATCACACATTCTGCCTCATCCCCAAAACCGAGTAACTGATAAAACTTCTGTGGAATCGTCACCTGCCTTTTGGACGAAATACTGAGAATTTTCCGATTCATCTTTGTATTGCCTCTTTCTATTACCGATGTTGACATGCTTCACTCCTTCTTTTTTATTATATGTCTATTTTTTCTTTGTATTCTCGTTTTCTTGGTTTCTTTGTTCTTGGTTTTATTATAAGGATTTTATTCGTCAAAGTCAATCATGCAAAATTTTTCATTTCAAGTCGTACGTCCGTGAGACTTGGCGCGTAATTCTGGTCAGCGAAGCTGACATATTCCTATCAGAATCACTGCGCATCCTCGCGGAGCATTTTTTATTTCATAGGAAGAACTGATAACCCAAATAGTGAACCAACTCACAAACACTAACTCTTTATTTTTACAAAACAAAAAAGGATGTACGACCACTTCCAACTCCAGTCGCACATCCTTTTTCTATCTAATCTTCATTTTATTCCATCATCAATGTGTCGCCACATAATATCCCAGCGTTGCCGGGACTGCCTTATTCTGGTTCCAGATCGCCGGATATTCCGAGAAAGATACCGGGCAGGTGGAACGTCCTACCTCGATCGTGATACCAGGGATGCCTGCTGCCTGCTGCAGCCAGTCCTTCAAGCCGCCGACGCCCTTGCTTCCAAGAACGGAATAACCATTCAAGGCATGAACAGCGTTTGCCAGCGCCTTGGACTCTGCCGCTTTCTGGTTGTTCTGCGTATCCCAGTAAATCACATTTCCCATCGCATGATAGTTGATAACCGCATTGAATCCCGTTCCCTGAATCAAGTTCGCGATTGCCTGGCTCTCCGGCTCTGACAGTGGGTTGGTTCCCTTATAACCATTTGCAGACGGATGGGTTAAAGACACATTGATTCCCTCCCAGTTTGCTGCAAAGTTATAGTTCAGATCGACACCGCGTGCATTCGCCTTCCAGCGTCTCATATACTCTTCATAGCTGACCGTTGTCCGGCTGGATGCCTTGTCCGCCGCGTACGCCGCCTGCATCGTCTGGCGCAGTTCCTCCGACTGGATACCATTCTCGCCCATCTGGCTGATCGTGACTCCATCCGGATTCAGCATCGGCACAAAATGAAATGCCACCTGTCCCAATATGTTAGAAAGCGGCTGCGTCATATAGGTACCATTATTCGTAAATCCAGCTGCCAGATACTCGAGCTGCTGCATCATCAGCGGTACAACGATATACTCTCTGGCATGAATCGCCCCCTGGAACAAAATCTTCTTGGATGCGTTCGGATTGCCGACAATCACATCGTAGATATCACGTCCGTCCGCCGATTTTCCAATCGATTTCACGGTCACTGTTCCCGGATAACGGCTTGCCAGCGCCGAAATATCGTTTACCATCTGGCTATAGGAATACTTGTCCACCGGATTGACAACCGGATTAGATAACGTCTGATTATAATAGGAATTATCCGCCTGCTGTCCCGCATTCGCGTTCGTGTCAGTTCCTGCCGCCGCATTATCGGTCGTGGTTCCCGGACCGCCCGGTCCGATCACTGGTGCTGCCGCTGCCGGAGCATCCGCCGGTCCTGCATACGCTGTAACTGCCGATAAGCTGCTGCACACAACTGACAGGGATAAACAAGTTGCCAAAGCGCCTTTTCGCAGCAGGCGCTGAATTTTATTTCGTTGACTCATTCTCATGTCTCCTTCTGGCCCTTTCAAACTCTTACAAACAATGTTTCTATTATAGATTTACCTCTGTCGAATGTCAACGAACTGCATAAAACTGAAAGAAAAAAGAAAGATACTTTTTCCAATTTATATTTTACTTTAACTTACCTAAAATCAGCACCACTGCCGTAATAATCAGGACAACGACGAAAATTCCCGCCATTCCTTTTCCCATAATTGCCAGCGAAATCAAAAAATTATTCCACATCCGATATTTTCCTCCATCTCAATCATTGCAATGGCTGTCTCTTGATTTTTCATCATTCAAGCGCAGCCTTCCTTTTCCATTTTATCTGCCCGACAGACCTATATTACAAATACTGGCTTACCAGCTTAATAACCAATCCGCCCGCGATGACCGAGGCGATCTGCCCCGATACATTGGCGCCGACCGCATGCATCAGGATAATATTTCCCTTTTCCTCCTCCATCGCCAGCTTCTGCACCACGCGTGAGGACATCGGGAATGCGGAAATGCCCGCCGCACCGATCATCGGATTGATTTTCGTCTTCAAAAACAGGTTCATAAATTTAGCAAACAGCACACCGCCGATCGTATCAAAGATAAATGCAATCAGACCGATTCCCATAATCAGAAGCGTGTCAACCCGCACAAACGCGTCCGCACGCATACTGAACGAAATCGTGATGCCAAGCAGCAGGGTAATCAGGTTTGCCAGCTCGTTCTGTGCCGTCTGGGAAAGTGCCGGAAGCACGCCGCACTCGCGGATCAGGTTTCCAAACATCAGAAATCCGACCAGCGCCACCGATGCCGGAGAAATCAGTCCGACAATGATAGTAACTACAATCGGAAATGCGATCTTGGTCGTTTTGGACACATTTTTCGGACTGTAGGTCATGTGAATCCGGCGTTCTTTTTTCGTCGTCACCAGACGGATCGCAAATGGCTGGATGATTGGCACCAGCGCCATGTAGGAGTACGCCGCCACCGCGATCGCACCCACATAGTTGGAATGCATGATCTGGGAAACCAGAATGGAAGTCGGTCCATCCGCCGCACCGATGATTCCAATCGACGCCGCATCCCTGAGTTCGAATCCCATCAGCGATGCCGCACAGATCGCAAAGAAAATGCCAAACTGCGCCGCCGCACCAAATAAAAACATGATCGGCTGTGACAGAAGCGGTCCAAAGTCAATCATTGCCCCGATTCCGATAAAGAGCAGAATCGGAAGCGCCTCCGACGCGCTGATCGTCGTCTCAAACAGCCACTGTATAATACCCTGTGTCTCCCCGATGCCCTCCGTCACCTGGTTAATGACGCCGGATAATGGCAGGTTTACCATGATCGCGCCGAATCCCATCGGCAGAAGCAGCGCCGGTTCGTATTCCTTTTTGACCGCCAGCCAGATCAAAAGCCCGCCGATCAGATACATCACAAACTGCTGCGGCGTGATCGCCATGACGCCTTCCCATAAAAATTCCATGTTGTTCCTCCTGTTAATTTTGTTTTCCTTCATAAATATTCTGTTTCCTGGAGCCCCTTGCCAGGATACACCTGCTCTGGCAGCTGTCTTGCTTCGCGCCAGGCATACATCCATGCGAGTGTTTTTGTTTCATAGGACGCAATTTCCTATGAAACATGAAAAAGAATGTGCCTTGGCACATTCTCGCGCCGAGCGCGGTCGCTTGCGACATGTTTCTGCTTCGCGCGAGTGCGCATCCTCGCGGAGCGTTTTTTGTTTCATAGGACGCAATTTCCTATGAAACAAAAAAGACTTTCAGCATACGTTTCATCCACATATGCTAAAAGTCTTGTTCCTCACATTTGAATCATACGGCACACGCTTTTTGTTACAAAAGCACACTGCCATCTGACTTACACAAGGCATGTAACCATGAGGTTTACTATCCTCAGGGTCTGTTGGTTACATGGTTATAACTACTCCCTTTTAACGCGATCATCATATCATACGGTTTTTTCCCCGTCAAGGTCAAACTGAGTATTTTGTGTTAAGAAAATGAAAAGCTACGAAAACACGAAACCTGCTATGCTTCCGCCGGCATATTGACACCCGCGATCTTAATATTAACTTCCAGAACCATCAGACCGGTCATATTTTCAATCGCTGTCTTTACTTTGTCCTGCACCTTTTCACTGACTGCCGGGATGCTGTAGCCATATTTCATATTTAAGGACAGATCCACAACCACGTGATCCTCGGTTACAGTCACTTTCACGCCCTTGCTCAAATTTTTCATGCCGAGCTTTCCGACCAGTTCATTTGTGATATTGCCAGCCATTGAATCGACACCGTCTACCTCGGTCGCTGCCAGACCTGCGATGATCGCCACTACCTCATCGGCAATTTTCACTTCTCCAATGCGGTCCTTTTCATATACGATATGTGTGCTTCTATCTTCTGCTTCTCTCGCCATTCCAAATCCCTCCTGACCACTTCCATGTACGCCCGGAATCTTCTCTTCCCACAAAAAACAGATGCTCGAATACTTCCAGAAATACATTTCAATTAAGTGTTTTTATTATACCAAAAATACAGGAGTTTGCAAAGGCATTTCCGGTTCGAATCTCATCCGAGTTACTGTTCACGCATACGTGCCCAGTAACGGAATTTGCCGTGGCTTCGCATTTTAATACGGCAAATTCCTGCTGCCACCACGTTTTCTTACGGCACTTTCGGTTCCAAAAGTGCCTACCCGTGAACATTAACTCATCCGAACTTCCTCAATCTCCCAGGTTTAAAAGGGAAATCACGATATTTTCCGCCGATATCTCGGTTTTCCGTTTTACAATATCCTCGATCTGCGCGCGCTGCGGATCTGTGATGGACGGCGCGTTGACAACGACATCCACTTTTCCATCCGTGATGCTGACAACCGGATCGGCAAATCCTTTCGCCATCAGAAGCGTTTCCGCTGCATTTTCCTTCTCCGCTATCGCATTGAGTGCCAGCATATCCTGAACGGCTGCCTCTTTTGCCGACGCATCCAGATTTTCATTGTTAATCAGGGCATTCAGCGCTTCGCGGTTCTTGGCGCGGATCTGTTCACGGCTGAGCTGTACATTGGCTATGTACTCTGCCACACCGGTTCCGCCTGTCAAAACCGCCTCGCCCGGGTTATCGACTGCCGGATTGTCCGCAGATGCCTCCTCTCCGTCCGCCGCTCCCTGCGCTGTGCCCTCCTCACTGCCTGCTGCCAGCGGATCGCCCTCTCCCGGATCGTCAAGACTTGCAATCTCCTCATATTCACCGTCCGCCACGCTTCCGGACACCGCCTGATTTTCCGAATATATATCGCTATCTGAAATCTTGGTCGCCCCCGCTTCATATGTATCCGCCCCCGGCAGATCGGATTTTCCCGCATAGTTGAGATACCCCGCCGCCGCAATCATGATCGCCAGCGTCGTGATGATGATTTGATTTCTCCTGAAAACGCGTTTCATCTTCATTCTCATATTTGCATACTCCTTTATTCCACCCGCTTTAATACTTTTATTTTATGTGCCGGCAGTCCGAATAATGCCTGCATCGCTTCCGAAATTTCCTTCTGTACCGACGCATTTCCTCCTCCCTGTGCGCTGATCACGATACCGGAAATCTCCGGTGCCAGCTCTTTTTCAACTACCGGTTCCCCGCTGCCTGAACTTCCCGCCAGCACGGTACTCTCCCGCAGCGATTCATCCGCCTGCTGCCGCGTACCACCCGAAGAATCCGTCTCCGAGGTGGCCGACCGGCTTCTCTCCTTATCCACCCGCAGCACCTTTTCCGAAGAAGAAAATAGAGTCAGCATCACATCTACCTCACCCACGCCGTCCACCTTCTTTAAAACGTCCCGGATCCGCTGCTCCAGGCGAAGCTCGTAGAGGCGGTTAGTGTCCTGCCTGGATGCAGTGCCTGGCAGACCTGTTTCGACATCCGAATCACTCTCTTCTGAACTTCCATTTTTGTCCTGCCCTGCTCTATTCCCAGAGTTTGTTCCTGTTCCACTCTCCGCCCATCTTTCCCCTGACTGCCAGACTCCCGTCTCACTCGTCTTCTTCCCAAACGGCGCATATAAGATCAGAATTGCCAGCCCAAGCACCAGCAAAATCAGCCATTTTTCATTTCGTTTGACCCATTCCCTGTCAAGGTTCCATCCTGACTTCCACATGATCCGCCTCCACCTGATAAAACGATGCCAGCCGCTGCTGAAGCTCCCAAATCTTTTCCCCATTCATCCAAGAAACTGCCTGCGCGGCGGCGGGTTCTCCCTGCTTCTGCTCCTGTTCAAGTGAAATTTCAATCGGGGAAATTTTTTCTATTTCAATCATCGAACTCGGATCCTCCTGTTCCGCCGCTTCCATCCCCGCCTCACTTCCCGCCACATACACCGTCACACTCCGCACCGAGGCAAATTGCTCCGACTCCGGATCTTTTTCCAGCTCTACGTCCGCCTTTTCCACGGAAAATCCCGCTTCCGCTGCCACCCGCACTGCCTCCTTGGACGCTTCCGCCTCATACTGGCTCAAAACCATATTTCTACGCCGCACCTCTATCTCATCCATCTCACTTTTCAGCTCGCCCGCTTCATTTTCAAACGAAAGAGATGTAAACAGATAATTCAGCCGCTCCTCCAGACGCAGCCCGTCCGTCAGCGGCTTCAGCACAATCAGAAGCAGGATACAGCCCGCAAACAGACGGATATATTTTTCATACTTATGTGCGGGCAAAAGCCCGGTCAGAACGGTCAGAAACACTAGATAACTGACGATATTCCCCGCCCAGTGAGTAATTACTTCCATCTTCTACCCCGCAAAATAAGCCGCGTTCGTGCTCGCACACACCACCGCGATCGAAAGCGCAAATAACACCACCGCCGAACCAGCTGCTGCCAGCAAAAAATAAAATCCTTTCGCCACTGCGCCGACTGCCTCCACCACCCGGCTGTCACTGACCGGCTGCAAAAGCGCCGCGCTTCCCTGGCACCCCAGATAGAGGATTAAAAGTTTCAAAAGCGGCAGAAGCGACACCGCTGCCAGCACAAGCACTCCCCCGATGCCCACCGTATTCCGGATCAGGACGCTGCTTCCAAGAAGTACCTGCGACACTGCCGCCGCGCCCTGTCCGATTCCCGGTATCAGGCTGACCGCCCGCCGCAGCGCCGTCTGGCGCACCGAATCTGTATACGGCGCAATCATTCCCTGCAGCACATGAAAGCCCAGCACCACTCCCAAAAGCGCCTTGCTGCCCCAGCGCATCCCCTGTTCCAGCAATTCCAACGCTTTTGAAAACAAATCCTTCGAGCTTAAATGTCCCGCCAGCGACAGCAGGACATACAACTGGGTGCATGGCAGAAACAACTGTAAAAACACCCATTCCGCCACATTGACAGAAGCAAGTGTCCACGCATATCCGGCTGCTGCCGAGGTACTTCCCCCGGAAAAGGAAACAGCCAGAAAAAAAGCAGGAACCAGCACCCGGACAAATTCAAAGAGCTGCTCCAACAGTGTCCGCGTGATCCGCACCCCATTCAAAAAACTGGCGGCAAGCAGTGTAAAAATCAGAAGATACGTGACATAAAAGCCCATCTCCGATACCTGACTGTCGGCAAAGAGACTCGAAAAGCTGGCGAACACCGCTCCTAAAATTCCCAGAAGGATGACCTGCCCCATCCATCTGCCATTTTCTGAAATTTCCCGAAATAGGGCTGTCCGGCAAAAATCCATCAGCATCCGAACCACACTCTGATAATTGCCAGAGAGAAGCATCGAAAGGATTTCCCGGAATGAAAGCCCCGGGACTGCCGAACCTCCCGCTTCCCTTAAAAATGCTTCGATTCTGCTTAAATCCAGTGAGTTCAGAAGAGAATCCATGTTCTCGCCAGAAACACTGAAATCCGAATCTTCGGATATCTTTTCACCATTTGCCGCCGACACCGTTAAATGATTTCCTGCCATCAAATATACACTCAAGAATATAACGCTCACTGCCCGCACAACCATCTTTGTTCCCACCGTCACCTGCTCTCACCATCTCTCCGCTTTTCTGCACTTACCACTTCCCTACGCCAAAAACTGCTTCACCGTCTCCAACAATGCCAGCAGAATCGGCATACTGACCGCCAGAATGGACAGCTTCGCAAATATCTCAATCTGTGTTCCCAGCGAACCGTACCCGGCATCCTTGCAAATCCCGGAGGCAAATTCGGCAATATAAGTGATTCCCGCCATTTTCAAAAGCGCCGACAAATACACTGGACTGATCCCGATGCAGGATTCCATCGTCCGAAGTGTTTTCAGAATCACTTCCAGCTTTCCCGCCGCATAGAAAAAGAGACACAGCCCCGCCGCCATCACAATGTACGTCCCATACTCGCCGCCTTTTCCCTTGAGCTGGACTGCCAGAAGAACTGCCGTGATCCCAAGAACCGATACGGTTAAAATTGACATTTTTTACCGTCCTTCCCTGCAATGTACTCTCGGAGTCTTTCCCGCACTCGCTTTTGCGGCTGATTTTTCGCCATCTGCACCCGAATTTCATCAACATACGCCTCAGAAATTTGGGCACAACGGACAAAAAATCATCTCACAAAATCAAGCACAGAAAGATTCCGAGAGTCCATTACAACGCAAACAATTCCTTCATCGTCTCAAACAACTGATAAATATACGGCACCATCCAGAACAGTACCAAAAGAAGACCCGCAAGACTTGTGAGAAATGCCTGTTCCTCCCGCCCGCTGTGTTTGAGGATCTGGCAGAGGACGGAAACCAGGATACCGACTGCCGCAATCCGAAATATTAGATTAACTCCCATTTTCTTCCCCCACTTACATCAACACCACTGCCAGAAACAGCCCGCCTAGTATCCCAAGCCCCCAGCACAGCCGTTTCTTCTCCGGCTCTTCCCGCCGCAGCTGCTCAATCGCCCGTTCCAATTCTTCCAGATACAGTGCCAGCGTCTTTTGCTGCATTTCCAGATCGAGATACCCGATGCTGTTTCCAAACCGGCACATCAGCTCCCATTCCTCTGTTCCTAACATCGGACGAATCCCCTGCTCTTCCAGAACCGCTTCCCAGATACTCCCAAACGGACACTCTGGATTCGCTTCCAGCCGCTCTCCTGCCACCAAAAATAGTTTCCCCGCTTTTCCATCCCCGCGTGCCCCCGCCCGACACAGTGCCAGAGGAAGAACTGCCTGTGTATACCCAATCTCTCCCCGCAGTCCCGCGGCAATCCGTTTTACTTCCTCCAAAAAACGCCTCCGGCCAATCAGGCGCAATGCCTCACCCCCGCCAATCCCCGCACACGATACACATACAAGGCAGATTCCAAGCAATTTTATCCACATATGAGCTCCTCGCCAGCTGCATCATATACCGCCTCCACCGTTCCCGGTCCGCGTCTATTTCCCAGCACCACATACCGCTCAAACCGTTTTTCTTGCAAAAAAGAGGACAAGCCCGGTTTTTCCCGGATGTCCTCCATCGAATTTCCATGTACGGTTGCCAGAATCCTGCAGCCACAGTTCATCACATAGCGAAGCGCCTCCAAATCATTCTCACCGCCGATCTCGTCCACCGCGACCACCTCCGGTGCCATCGAGCGGATCAGCATCATCATTCCCTCCGCCTTGGGGCAGGCATCCAGCACATCTGTCCGGCAGCCAACATCGTTTTGCGGGATTCCCTGATAGCAGGCAGCAATCTCCGAACGCTCATCCACCACCCCGACCGTCTGCGCCCTCACTTTTCCACCATGCTGCTTCCTCATCTCCACCATTTTTCCAGCTTTATTTTCATGTCCTGCACCTGCCTTAGGCCGTTCAAAGCTCCCCGTCAAAGCAGAGCCCCTATCCTTTCCCTCTTCTCCATCCGACACCATCCGGATCAGATCCCGCAGAAGTGTTGTTTTTCCGCATCTCGGCGGCGCAATCAGAAGCGTATTCCGGATACTTCCCGTCCCTGGATCCGTCAAAATCGACCGTATTTTTGCTGCACATCCTATCATCTGATGCGAAAAACGGACATTTAAAAAGGTTATCGGATGAATCGCCTTTATATGTCCGTTTTCCAGTATCGTCCTTCCAGCCACGCCAATCCGGTGTCCGCCCTGCACGGTCAGAAACCCCTGCCGGATTTCCTCCCCGTAAGCATAGAGGGAAGAACGAGCCGCGCATTGCAGCGTCTCGTCCACATCCTCCCGGCTGACCCGGAATCTACTTCCGGCTGTGTACTCTTTATTTTTATATATGTAATACAGCGGCGCGCTAACCCGCAGCCGTACCTCTTCCATTCCATCCGCCTCAAGCGGAAGCGCCAGAAGCTGCTCCCGGATATTCCGGGAGAAAAAATGAAACAGCGCCCTCACATCCTGCTTTGATTGTTCCTCCTTCATCAGCCCGTCCTCCTTACCTCAATATATGAAGGACTGGCAAAAATATACCATCCGCCTATGCATGCACGGACGCACTTTCCATCCGCCGCAGCCGTCTCACCTCCACGCCTGCCATCGCAAGCGCCACCACGCCCGCCACAAAGTCCGCGATCGGTCCGGCATACATGATGCCGTCAATGCCGATAAACAGCGGCAGAATCACAATCAGCGGCAGCAAAAAGAGAATCTGGCGCGTCAGGGACAGGAAAATACCCTTTTTCGGTTTTCCAATCGCCGTAAACAGGTTCGACGCAATCGGCTGCACACAGTTTAAGAACGTGAAAAACAGGTAAATCCGGAAATATTTTTCCGCAAACTGGAAATACATCTCCGATCCTTCCCCGAACAGCCCGATGATCAGACGCGGAATCAACTGGAAACACGCAAAGGACACCGCCGACACCGCAAATCCCCACCTAAGCGCCAACCCATACACCTGCCGCACGCGCGCATAATTTTTCGCGCCATAATTGAAACTTGCGATCGGCTGCATACCCTGCGAAAGACCGATGACGATCGAAAAAAACACCTGATTGACCTTCGTGATAATGCCGGCACACGCCAGCGGAATCGATTCCCCGTAGTCCGAATGCGCACCGTAGTAGGTCAAGGATTTATTTAACACGATCTGCACCACCAGCATCGCAAGCTGGTTGAAAAATGCCGCCGCCCCCAATGAGGTAATCATGCTTACATATGTTCTCTGTGGTCGAAGATGCGCCGCTGTCAGCCGTCCGTTTTTGTAACGGCGCAGATACCGGATAATCAGGATTCCTGAAAAAATCTGTCCAATGATCGTCGCCAGCGCAGCACCCGCCATTCCCATATGTAATCCAAAAATAAACAGCGGATCGAGCACTGTATTGATCAGCGCCCCGGATAAATTGTAAAGCATCGCATTGCGAGGGCTTCCATCCGCTCTCACCAGATGCCCGCCGCCGTTGGTCAGAATCAGAAATGGAAATCCCAGAGCCGTGATACCCGTATACGTTTTGGCATACGCCAGCACATTGTCCGGCGAACCGAAAAAGCGCAGCATCGGCGTCAGGCATAAAAGCGCCACAATCCCCAGAATCACACCGCTTCCAAACAGAAGCGTCGCCGCATTTCCAATATAAAATAACGCCTTTTCCCGATCGCCGCCTCCCAGCGTCAGGTTAAAGGACGCCGCACCGCCGATTCCAAACAGAAGCGCCAGCGCCACACAGGAGATCGTCAACGGAAACGCCACGTTCGTCGCTGCATTCCCCAGCTCTCCCACGCTTCTTCCGATAAAAAACTGATCGACAATATTATAAAGGGCGCCTACCAGCATCGCGATAATACTTGGCACCGCAAACTGCCGCAAAAGCCCGCCGATCGGCTCCGTACCTAGTATATTTTTCTTCTGTACCTGTTCCATGAATCTTGATTCTCCTGTCTACGTTACTGCGAACAATTATCCGTCTACCTCTCGTTACTGATAATTTTTCCTCTTTACATGCCTTCCCCGCGCATGATACACTACCATCAGTTATTAAAACGGAAAGGACTTAATCACATGAATCTTTCATCCTTACTGCAATTTCGGGACGAGTGGGCGCGTTTCAAAGCCCGCCACCCTAAATTTTCCCCTTTTCTGAAAGCCGCCTACACCCGCGCGCTGCGCGAGGACAGCGTCATTTCCCTAAAAGTGACCGCCCCGGACGGAACCGAGGTGGCATCTAACTTAAAGGTCAAAAAAGAGGATCTCGAACTGCTCTCACGCATTATGAATAGCTGATTTTTAATCATCCATCATGCATTATGTCTACTTATGATACGGTTCTCCTTTTATAATCCGGAAACTCCGGTAAATCTGTTCCAGCAAAATCACGCGCATCAGCTGGTGTGGAAAGGTCAGGCGCGAAAAGCTGATCTTCGTGTCCGCACGGTTTAACACCGCCTGCGACAACCCCAGCGAACCTCCGATGATAAACTGCAGATGGCTCTCACCTCGCACGCCCAGGTCCTCCATCCATGCCGCCATCTCCTCCGAGGAACGCTGCTTTCCATCGATCGCAAGCGCAATCACATACGCGTCCTCCTTGATATGCGCCAGAATCCGCTCGCCTTCCTTGTCGCGGATCTGCGCTTCCTGCAGCTCACTTGCCTTATCCGGCGTTTTTTCATCCGCCACCTGCACGATCTCCAGACGGCAGTAACGCCCCAGCCGCTTGCTGTACTCCGCGATCGCCGCCTCCAGATATTTTTCCTTAATTTTTCCTACTGTCACTAACGTAATCTTCACTTTTTAAGCTCCCGTTTTAAAAATGCCAACAGATTCAGCCGCGCCCGGTCTTCCGTCTCTTTGCGTCTCGTTTTTACCTTTTTCACGACCGTTCCCTCCGGCTCCCGATGAATCCGGTAGATGATCCGCAGATATTCCGCGACCTCTTCCCATGCCTCGCGGCTCTCCGGAATCAGGTCGAGTCCCATCTGAAATACATGGAACATCCCGTCATAGACCGAGCAGCGCACCTTGACGCCCTCGGCGCGCGCCTTTTTCGCTGCCGCCCTCGTATCATCTAAAAGCACCTCATACGCGCCCACCTGCATCAGCATCGGCGGAAATCCTTCAAAATCTCCAAACAGCGGTGACAGATACGGATTTTTCGGATTGGCATTCCCGATGTAGCTGCACTGGTACAACATATTTTCCTTCGAATTACCAAACAGTGGATCGATCGTATAATTTTCCTCATACGATGCCCCGCTCAGACTTACATCCGTCCACGGCGACATCGTGATAATGCCCGCAGGAAGCGGCAGCCCGTGATCTTTCGCATACAGACAGAGCGCCAGCGCCAGGCCGCCGCCCGCCGAATCCCCGGCTACCACGATCTGGGACGGCTGGTATTTCTTCTCTTCCAGAAGCCATCGGTACGCGTACACCGCATCCTCCAGCGCCGCCGGATACGGATGCTCCGGCGCCACCCGGTAGTCCGGCGTCAGAACATCCGCGCCGAAGCTGATCTGCGAATACTTAACCGCAAACCGCCGGTAAATATTTTTCATCGGACCGATATACCCGCCGCCGTGCAGCTGCAAAATGACGCGCCCCGTCACCGCCTGCTTCGGCTTCAAATATTCCATCACAAACTGTTCTGTTTTTACCAGCTCATAAATATATTCCGCCGGACATCTCCACGCCGGTTCGACCGGATTTTTCCGGAATTCGCCGGTCTGGATCGGCTTCTTTAACGATGTCTCCATCACGTCACTCATCATATCACGCGTCAGATTGCCTATCATGCTGACTGTTTTCCGACTCATGCTTCTTCCCTTTCTTTCATTCAAATTTTCAATCTTCGTATTTTTATAGATCGTTCCTTTACTGTGACCGATTTTCCTGCCATTTACACATGAAACCGCCTCTTCAATTCCCGCTTCACACTCCGGTCGCCCAGAATCACCGTCGCCGCCAGCGCTGCCACCGACACACCTGCTGCCAGCACCGTCAGACGCGGATGATGCGTCCACCCGATTTTCCAGAAAATCAACGGCACAAAGCTCAGAAATGTAATTGTGATCTGATACATAAAATAGCTCTGCCAGTTCATCCGGTTGACTAACATCATCAGAAGAACCGCCGCCACCTCAAACAGTGCGACGCATGGGATCGCGTAGTCCATCGACCACCCCCGAAGCCCTGTGAGCGCGTCAATCAGAAGCAAAATTGCCTGAATTCCCAGGGACTGCCGCACCAGCGTTCCTGCCAGGCTCGCATGCCGCATGACCGAAAACCGCAGCGTCATCGCCACATATGCCGCCGCGCCCGCCGTCAGAAGCGACCATTTAAACGGAATCCGATGATAAGTCGCCAGATTCGTAAGCCCCGCCAGAAGCGATACGAGCACCAATGACACATAAAATCCCCGCACCGCACGGCGCACGCGCTCTCGATCCTGGGCAATCACTGGATAACGTCCTTTATCATGCTCCGTATCCGTGATTCCATTGCTCTCGCGCTCTACCCGGATGCCCTTTTCCTCCAAAAAGTGAAAGAAAAACTCCGGAAGTCGGTTCTCTGCCATCGCACTCGTAAACGACAGGCATAATTTCCCGTCATACGCCACCGCCCCGCATTTCATCCGCTGCTTCGGCGATGCGCCGACAAGAAGCTGAAAGCCCTCGATCGAATCTTTCAGTTCCTCCCGAACCTGCGCCGGTCCGATGTTGGAAAATGTCATCGTGTGGGCGCGGCTGGTGTGCAGAAAAATCAACTGCATCGCCAGATGTTTGACAAATAGCGGGATCGCCCGCACATACCATTTTTTCTCATTCGACACATTGTAGGAGATCGTCTCCTCCAGCCGCTCCTTCACGATCTGCTCATCCATCTGGCGGCTCACAGACGCAATCACTTCTTCCAATGCCTCCGGCGCCTTTCCCGCCGCCCACGAAATATTCACGACAGCAAAGAAGTTTGCCAGCGTCTCCGACTCAAAAAAACTCCGTAGGTTCACCGGAAGATTGAGCGCCACCGGACGTTTCAGCGTTTTCCCATCCGTCTCCGTCTGGATGATCGCCCAGAGAAGCACCGCCGCCAGATATTTGGTGATGCTGACACCCACCTTCCTGCATTCCGTCTTCAGTGCCGACACCTCAATCGTCCCCTGCAGCACTGCCATCTGATCAAATGGGAGAAATTCCCCCTGAATCGCAATCGCCGGTCTGCTGTTATAATGCCGATGCGGCAGTTTCCGGTAATGTCGCAGATAATCGTCCTCCCGGAGCGGCGAAAACTCCCTCTCTTGCACCATAACCGGCAATTTTTTCACCAGTTCCAGATAATGTTCTGTAAGCCGTGAAGCAAACCGCAGCGCCCCCAGTCCGTCCGTCAGCCCGTGAAACACTTCAAAATTGATCCTGCATCCATAGTAGCTCACACGGAATGGGAACCGCGCGCCCCGGTGCGGATCAATGAAACGGCACGGTGCACTCTGTTCTTCTTCCACGCCCGGATTCCGGTTGTTCGTCTCAAAATAATACCAGAAAAATCCCTTCCGCAGCTTCACCCGGAAATTTTCAAACTCCGGAAGTGTCCGCACAAGCGCCCTTTGCAAAAGCTCCGGATCTACTTTTTCTTTCAGAACCGCCGAGATCCGGAATACACTGCTTAAATCCTCCCCCGACACCGCCGCAAAGAGCTTCGCCGTGTTATCCAGCCGCCTCCACGCGGCGCCCTGAATGCGGAGACGCTTTTTCTTTGGTTTTTCCTCTCGTTTCTTCTCCACTTTTTCTGAAACTATCTGTCCCGACTCTTCCTGCTTCCCTGCAATTTCATCCTTCTGATCCTGTTCTTGGTTTTCCTCGTTCATTTTCTGCCCCATCTGCCTTTGCCACCTAAAGAAAAAGAGCAGCTGCCGGGATACACACTCCCCTGCAGCGCCCCTTTCATCCTCTTCTGAGTTCTTTTCTACATTACCGAATCCGGAAATAATACCCCACGCCCCATTTCGTATGTACATATTTCGGATCACTCGGACTCGGCTCGATCTTCTCGCGCAGCCGCCGCACATGAACGTCTACGGTGCGGACATCGCCGCCCGCCGCCGCCCGGTTGCCCCAGACAAAGCGCAGCAGCTCCTCGCGGCTGTAAACCTTGCCCGGATTGCACACCAGAAGCTCCAGAAGGTCAAATTCCTTCGCAGTCAGATTGATCTCGCGGGAGGCGATAAAGACCCGGCGGCTGTCCGAATCCAGCGTCAGATCGCCCGCCTCGATGACTTTCTTTGTCTGCTGCGGCTCCTGTCTCGATTTCTTGGAGTTGCGGCGCAGGATCGCCTTGATGCGCGCCTTTACTTCCAAAATGTTAAATGGCTTTGTGATATAATCATCGGCGCCGTATTCCAGCCCCAGAATCTTATCCATATCGTCGCCTTTTGCGGTCAGCATAATGATCGGCATCTCGGAGAACTCCCGGATTGCCTGGCAGACTTCAAATCCGTTCAGCTTCGGCAGCATCACGTCCAGAAGAACCATATCATACTCCGTCTCCTTTGCCATCTGAAGCGCTTCCTCCCCGTCATAGGCGCAGGCAACTTCAAATCCATCCTGTTCCAGACTGAAACGGATTCCTTTTACTATTAATTTTTCATCATCTACCACTAATACCTTCGCCATTCTCCACCTCAACCACTATGCTTCTATCTCTCTATACTGTAATCTTATCTTTTATCTTCTGAAATGCCGCGTTCTTGATGCCAGGCACCTTCATAATATCCTCAATCGTCCGGAAACCGCCCTTCTGCTCCCGGTAAGAAAGAATCGCTTCCGCCCGCGCCGCGCCGATACCGTTTAAAGTCATCAACTCTTCTTTGGAAGCTGTGTTTAAATTAATCAATGCTGCACTGCTTCCAGATTTCTGCGAAGCTGACTCGCTGCCATTCCCAGCAGCGCCTCCGGCTCCCAGAAGCCCGGAGACATCCTTCCCTGTTTCCTGATATTTCCGAATCTCTTCCCGGCTCGGAATCCGAAGCTGCTGTCCATCCTCGATCGCCTGCGCCAGATTTACAGATTCCTGCGCCGCCTCCGACGTCATCCCGCCTGCCTTTTCAACCGCCTCATACATACGGCTGCCCGCCGGAAGCTCATAGACGCCCGGTGCGGCTACCTCGCCGCAGACGTGGATATATAGGATTCTCGGTTCCGGCGTTTGGGGATTTTCTTTTGATTGCCCCTCAGGCGCAGCGTTCTCTGCTGCTTCATTATCCCCATCCACTGCCCCGCCGTTTGACCGTTTTGCTGGACGTTCGGAGCTTTCCTGCGAATCATCCACTTCTTTTGAAAAACTATTCTGCGTCTCCAGCACCACCGTCTGCTTCTCTCGCCGACTCTGCACACCAAAACACAAAACAGCCGCCAAAAATACCACGCCGACTGCCCCTGTTCGCATCCATCGTTTCCGATTTACTGTTTGATTTGTCTGTTTCATCTTCTGCACCCCTCTTTTTCCGAGGCGCGTTTTGTCCGTAATTCTATTCTAACCAAAACCCCCTTTAAACACAAGCAGAAAATTTTTATTCCCATCTGAAAATCACAATCCCCGCAATCGCAACCGCCGCCCCGATCGCCTTGCGCCACTCAAATCCCGCTTTCTCCACACCGAACCAGCCAAACACCTCAATCAGGTACGCCACCAGGATCTGCGCCACGACGATCAGAAGCGCTGATTTTGCCGGTCCCAGCGCGTCAAAGCTCTTGATGACCGTGTACGTGATAAATGCCCCGATCACGCCGCCGGTCAGCATATACCGCGGTTCGATCTGCCAAAGCCCTGATACCGCGCCGCGCCCCGTAAAAAGCCACATCAGCAGGCAAACCACAAACGCACTTATCTGCACCCAGCCAGCCGATACCCACATGCTGGTCTGTTTCATCACGGCAGAATTAAACACGCCCTGTATACTCATGAGTGCGCCGGAAACCAGCGCGGTTATCATTCCCCACATAAAAAATAAACCTCCGCATTCTGTTCTACATTCTCATGAAACAGCAGCCGTTTCCGACCATTCATTTCACACTGTTAGTATCCCAGATATGCGAAGGTTTATACAATTTGTGTTTATTCCCTTTTCCTGTTTAAAATCCGATTTTTCCTCCGAAACCAGACAACCTTTCATGCAGCTGATCCCTATTGAATGGAAAACGTAGCCGACACCTCTGCCTCAACATCCACCTGCCCCGGCATCAGGTTTCTGCCTGCACCCGCATCTTCCATCGCCGTTTCCTTCATCGCCATACCGCTGCTGTAAGAAGTGTCATAATAACGCGCCTGCTGCCCGCTGCTGTACTCCTGCACATTCGTCATCGTTCCCAGCTTGCAGCCGCCTGCCTCCGCCATCGCTTCGGCTTTCACGCGCGCCGACTCAATGGCTTTTTTGAGCGCTTCCTGATAAATCTCATCAAAATTGCTGCACTGGTACTGGACCGAATCGATCGAATTGATACCCGCATTGACCGAATCGCTGATGATCGCCCCTGCATCCTCAATCGCAACATCCGATACAACAACCTCCGTCGTCATCTCATAACCAGTGATCTTCTTGCCATTGTCCCAGTCATAGATCGGATTCAGCCCCAGACCGCTCGTCTGCACCGAGGTATCTGCAATTCCCTTTTCCTTCAAAAGCGCCAGAACCGCATCCAAATCCGTCTGATTCTCCGACTGGCAGGTGCTCGCATCCGCCGCCTGTGAATAGACACTGTAGGTAATTTCCGCAATATCCGGCTCCGCCTTGATTTTCTCCTGGCTCGTCACCGTGATCCCCGTATTTTCCGCCGACTGCACCGTCACCGATGCCGGTGCGGACGTACAACCTGCCAGGCCTGCCGCCGACGTCATTGTCATCGTGCCTGCTGCCAGCAGAAATGCCATCCTGTTTCGCATCATCCCCATTTTTCTCATAAAAAATTCCTCCCGTTTTTCTGTTTCATCCGTGAGTTCCACCCCACAATGGGTTCGGACCTTCCGGAACAACTGCTGGTACACTGTCATTCTTACTATAGTTATACCTGAAAACGAGAGGAAATGTATTGCTTTTCTCTTAACTTTCTTTCGCTTATTTATTACTATTTTTTTCCTGTTTCATCCATGCCGCGCGCACCAGATGCTGTGCCAGAACCGCCGTCGTCACGCCGCCGACACCGCCCGGAACCGGGGTTGCCGCCGAAGCAGTTCCATCCAGATCGGCAAAATCCACATCGCCGCAGAGTTTTCCATTTTCATCTACATTGATCCCAACGTCAATGACAACCGCATCCTTTTTTACATAGGTGTGGTTGATCATCGCTGCTTTTCCCACGCAGGCAGTCAGAATATCCGCCTCCCGGCATACCTCCGGCAGGTTGGCGGTTCTCGAATGGCAGATGGTCACGGTCGCATTTTCATGCAGAAGCAGCATCGAAAGCGGGCGTCCCACAACCATGCTTCTTCCTACGACTGCCACCCGTTTGCCAGAAAGCGCGATATCGTTCATTTTCAGCATGCATACCACTGCCTCCGCCGTACACGGCGCAAAACCGCTCGTATCGCCGCTGAACACCTTTGCGATATTGACTGGGGAAATACCGTCCAGATCCTTCGCCGGATCGATCATTTTTTCAATCTCCTGCTCGTTGATCTGTTTTGGAAGCGGGCGCAGCATTAAAATACCGTCCACCGACGCATCCGCATTGATCGCCGCAAACTCCTTCTTAAATGCCTCGTCCGAGATATCTCCCGGAAATACCTTCGATTCCACCTCAAGCCCGAACGATGTCAGCTTCTTCGTTGCGCCTTTCTCATAGGAAATATCATCCGGATTCTCGCCCACCCGGATAATCGTCAGTTTCGGCACCCATGTCAGGGTTTCCAGCCCTTTTTCCACCTGCTCTTTCAGCTTTGCCGAAACAGCGGCTCCCTTCATTGTAATCATCTTGTCTGCACCTTTCGTTTTTATTTATGATGAATTTCCCGCGCTTTCGCGCATATTCATTTTAAATTTTTCTTAAAATGAAAGCGACGCCAAAAGACCGGCTCCGCCTGCCATCTCAAGCAGGTAAACCGTCACAATCGCCGCGATCGCCACTACCACCAGGCTCTTTCCCTTATATCCCAAAATCACCGCTACGATCGTTCCTCCGACCGCCGAATAGAGATGTCCTGTGGAGGTAAATACATCCGGAAATGTCAGTGCTCCCAGCACTGCATACGGCGTATAATCTAAGAAAGATCGGATAAACTTCGAACGGATCTGTTTCCGGAAAATCGTAACCGGAAGAACACGCGGAATATATGTAACCAGTGCCATCAAAAGGACACAGGTCAGCACGTATTTCATATCGAGTGTTCCGGCTGCTCCTGCTGCCTCTGCTGTATTCATCATTCTGCCCCCTCTTTCTGACTCTCGTCCTGACCGGCTTCTTTACCGTCCGGATCATGCGGGAATTTCCATGCACCGAACGCCGATGCCGCGATCGTAACCAGAATCACCCGGAAACCGGAAGAAATACCGGCAAAAACCGGAACATATTTTAAAATGCACACCATCACAACTGCCAGAATGATGACGCAGCACACCGACCGCGATTTGCGTGCCGCCGGCAGAATCAGTGCAATAAACATCGCGTACAGGGCAATTCCCATCGCATTCTGCAGCGCCTGCGGCAGAACCGCCGAGATCGCGCCTCCCAGCCAGGTTCCAAGATTCCACCCCAGAATCGGCATCGTGATAAGTCCCAGCATATACGACGCTTTCAAAATGCCCGGATGCAGGGAACTGACGACAAACGTCTCATCCGTGATGCCGAATGCCAGTGCCAGGCGCGCCCCGGTTCCCGTCTTTTCATCGAGCTTCTGGGACAGGGACAGTGACATCAGCATATAGCGCAGGTTGATGACAAACGTCGTCAATGCCACCTCAAAGTACCCAGCCCCCGCCAGAATCAGGTTTGTCCCTGCGAACTGTCCGGCGCTCGTTAAGTTCGTCAGCGATATAAAAACTGCTACCCAGACCGGCAGACCGCCCGACACCGCCAGGAAGCCAAACGTAAAGGAGACCGGCAGATACCCCAGTCCAATGGGGATACCGCTCTTTAGCCCCTCATAAAATGTCTTTTTCCAACTCATTCTACTTTTTCACTCTTTCTGTTCACGCAACCGTCTATTTTTCAGGCTTCACATACCGCGCATGCTGCCCGTTCAGCCACTCTACCCCGCTCACAATTCCTTCTTCCGAAAATGGAAATTCCTCGCGGGTCTTCTCTTCTTCCGGCGTTGCGTCGTATCCATATGGTTCCGGCCACGATGTCACGGTCAGGACTGTCTCCTCAACCGTCTCGCCATCTGCGCCGTCTTCTTTCGGTACTTCGCGCTTTGTCATCTCCATCCGGTAGCGCATCCCGGTATCACTTCCGGTAAATTTTTCTTTTTTCAGGAAATTGACCGGCATCACATCTTTTCTCGTTATCATGCCATTTACCCCCGGAATTTATAACGGCGGATCACCGCCTGCAGCGTTTTTCTTCCATTGTACTCATTGATGTCCGGATAATACACGACGTCGATCTCCCGCCGTCCGGCGCGCTCTTCCTCAAACGCCGTTCCGTCACCGAAATATAACGCCTCGATCGCGTGTCCGTCTGTCTCTTCCAACGTCATTTTTACGACATTCCGGTTACGCCCCAGCACGCGGCTCGCCCGGATGCGGAGTGATTTCTCTGCAAACAGCGGCTTTTCGTTGCCCTGTCCAAACGGTTCGAGACAGGAAAGCTCCCTCACAAGGCGTTCTGTCACATATCCCACCGGCATCGGCACATCGATCCAGACTTTCGCTTTAAAATCTTCCTCCGTCAGCCCCGCATTTTCATTCAGTCTGCGCCGGAACTCGTCAATGTTCTTCTCTTCCAGCGAAAGCCCGGCTGCCAGCGGATGCCCGCCAAATTTAAGCAGCAGATCGCTGACCTCTGTCAGTTTTTTAAACATATGGTACTCATCAATGGAACGTCCCGAGCCTTTGACCGCCTCCTCGCCGCGCGTCAGCACGATCGCCGGCTTCTGATAATATTCCCTCAGGCGCCCTGCAATAATGCCCGCCAGCGATTCATGGCATTCCGGCAGAAAGACCACCAGCACCTTGTCCTTCTGGTACCAGCTCTCTACCTGCAGCTTCGCCGCCTCAGTCCCCTGCTCGGTCATATCCTTGCGGGTATCATTTAATTCCTTAAGTTCCTCTGCCAGACGTTCTGCCTCTTCCTCACTCTGCGCTCGCAGAAGCGCCAGCGCTTCCTTTGCCGTTTTTAATCGTCCGCCCGCATTCAGGCACGGTCCGATGACAAATCCGATATGGTATGCTGTGATTGCCCCCAGATCAAGATTATTTTTCTCCGCCAGTCTGCGAAGCCCTAGATTTTTGGTCTGCGCCATCTTTTTAAGACCGTATTTTACCAGAATCCGGTTCTCATCCTGCAGCTTCATCACATCACCGACCGTCGCAATCGCGGCAAATTCAAGCAAATCCAGCCATTCCATCTGCGGCACGCCCCGGCGGGCATATAAAACCTGCACCAGCTTGTACGCCACCACTGCGCCGCAGATCTCCGGAAATGGGTACGGACAGTCTGCCTGTTTCGGATCGATCACCGCATCCGCCGGTGGAATCTTCTCTTTTTCCCCATCTAAGGGCACCTCATGATGATCCGTGATGACAACCGTCATGCCATATTTCTTCGCCAGCTCCACCTGATGGAACGCGGAAATACCATTGTCACAAGTCAGAATCACCTCCACGCCGTCCGCGTGCGCCTGTTCGATGATCGATTCATTGATTCCGTAGCCATCCTTGATGCGATCCGGTATCTCAAAATCTACATCACTGCCCAGCCGTTCAAATGCCTGCAATAATATGTACGTCGAACAGACGCCGTCAATATCATAATCACCGACGATCCGTATCTTCTTTCCAGTATCCACAGCCTCGCACAGGATGGAAACGGCACGCTCCATATCTTTTAACAGCATCGGATCATACAGATCATCCAGCGTGCCATTTAAATAGCGGTCGATCGCCGCCTCTCCTTCGATCCCACGGTTCCGGATAATACGCGCCGTAACCGGATCGATCCGAAACCGCGCCCCGATCTGCTTAAAATCTGCTTTCTTGGTCTGAAGCATCCAGACTTCTTCTGCCATTTTGTTCCTCCTATTATCTAGATGTACTCTCGGAGTCTTTTTTGCACTTGCTTTTGTGGCTGATTTTCCGCCAGCCGCACCCGAATTTCATCAACGTACGCACCGCGTACGCCTCAGAAATTTGGGCACAACTGACAAAAAATCATCTCTCAAAATCAAGCACAGAAAGATTCCGAGAGTACATCTATGTCTGTGCTTCTTTTCTATATCACATACTCCCTAAGCCGCCTGCGCCGTTCCCGCCAGTCCGGCAGTATCTTCTCCACCTGCGTCCAGAAACGCGCGGAATGGTTCATTTCCAGCCGGTGTGCCAGCTCATGGACAATCACATAATTCATCAGCTCCTCCGGCAAAAGTGCCAGCCGCCAGTTAAAATTTAGGTTTCCAGCTGCGCTGCAGCTTCCCCAACGCGTTTTCTGGTTCCGGATTGTGATTTTTCCATAGGTTACGCCCATGCACGCCGCATATAAAGCAACCCGGTGCATGAGCACCGGGCGCAGCTTTTCTGTGAAATTTCGGATTTCTTCCGCTCCATATGTTTTCCGGTTCCTCTGGCGTTCCACCGCTTCTTTATAATGGACTTCAATCCAGTCGCGGTGCTCCTCGGCAAACCGCATCGCAGCCTGCACCGAAGCCCTCCTCGGAATCCGGAGTACCAGGCGTCCTTCCGCCGTGATCTGGATGGCGATCGTCTTCCGGGAAGACCGAACCACCTCACACGGAATCAATCCTTCTTCCGGCTCATCAGATAACGGAGAATGCCATGGGTTTTGTATCCTCAAGTATTGCATACAATTTCCCGTCTCTTTCATCGATTGTGCGCGCCGCATCTTCCAGTGCGCGTTCCAGACGTTTTTCCAGTTCTTTCTTCTCATCATCCGCCGCTTCATCCCGGATTACTTCCAGGCAGTAATCATCTGCCAGGCGGGCAGCCAGCATCTGTACCAGACCATCCAATGTCTTCTCCGGTGTCTCCAGAATTTTCTTAAACTCCGGATCCTCCGGCTGTTCTTCTGTATCCATCTCATACGGATCCCGCTCGTTCATCTCAATCACATTCATCCATTCCGGTTTTTCATCGGCATTGGTAAAATTCATCTGACCGACCAGGCAGTCGTAAATCTCTGCCTCGCTCGATATCTGCTTCATATCTAACTGAACTAACTGCATCTCTTCTCCTTTCCGCTGTGTCAGAATCCGTGATGCATCTCCCAGCTTCTTCCCAGCCTTTCTATTTTATTCTGCCCACTTAAAACCTACGCGTTCAGCAGCGCCACCGCTGCAAAAAACGGCACCAGCCATTTCGCGACAGAACCAATTTTTATCAGATATTCTGTTTTCATAATTCCTCCACGCGGTCTTTCATAGAAACCGCAAAGCTATCTGCCTTGATAGGGACAGCCCTATTATTATATCGGTCATGCGGTAAAAAGTCAATTCCGGGCTGTCGTAAACGGAATAAAGAATGTGCTCAGGGTTACGGTTCGAACACGTGTGCCCATCAACGGGATTTTGCCGATACTGCACATTCCAAATCGACAAAATCTGCTGCCAGAACTGTATCGTACGGAATTTTCAGTTCAGAAAATCCTACCTGTGAACAGTTGCTGCCTTGACACATTCTCGCGCCGAGTGCGTCGCTTGCGACAACCTGCATCTTCGCGCGAGTGCACATCATTGGCACGTTAGTGCATTTTTGTGTAATAGGAAATTCCTTGGAATTCCCTATTATACAAAAAAAGCACCCTCAAAAGGATGCTTTTTGCTCTCTGACAACCAGAGAAATCGACGTGCGTGAGAAGATTCGAACTCCCGACACCTTGGTCCGTAGCCAAGTGCTCTATCCAGCTGAGCTACACACACATACTTTTTATTCTTAACGAACAAGTCATATTATACAACTCATTCTGAAGAATGTCAACTGTTTTTTAGATTTTTTTAAATTTCTTTTATTGTTGATTTATTTCAAATTATATCGATATATCAACCAGAAATTCATCTTACTTTCCGACAATGAAATGGGGCCTACAGGGCTCGAACCTGTGACCCTCTGCTTGTAAGGCAGATGCT
>ENA-UOIY01000027-UOIY01000027.1-human-gut-metagenome-genome-assembly--contig:-P114-NODE-27-length-237847-cov-83.430364_pt1 | contig 237847 bp, 228 predicted proteins | sample MGYA00242335_ERZ723882 | MGnify/ENA metagenome assembly ERZ723882 | reverse complement strand
AAATCGAGTCTGTGCTGGACGCTGTCTGGCGCACCCAGCGGGATACGCACCACAATGTGATCCCCCGAAAAAAGCCCCGCCAGAAAAATGGCGAGGAACGATAATTCTGCTTTAGCCCCCGTGGGTTTGAGGTTTCTACTCAAATCTGCGGGGGCTTTTTTATTTTGCCTAAAAGGAGACTGTTATGAAAAATCTTAAAAGAGTGCTGTCCCTGATGATGGCGGTGCTGCTCTGCTTTGGGCTCTTCCCTGGCAGCGCCCTTGCCGCCGAGAATGATTATGACGGATACCTCGCCATGATCGAATACAAAGACCGCCGTTATTCCCTCAGTGAGAACCTCCCTGCGCCTTTTGGCGGACGTACAACCGAGGAATTCTTCGAGCTGCGGATCAATGATTTACGCACATACCGCACCGCCTACTGCATCCAGATGGGTGTACGGGCCAACAGCGGCATCGGCTATGAGTCCTCGGATGATTACGCCTCTTTCACAGAAGAACAAAAGGCGCTGATCAACACTACCCTCACCCTGGGCTACAACATGGAAACCGGCACAAAGTACGGGGGCAGCGCCATTGATGAGTACATCGCCACCCAAATCCTCATCTGGCTCATTGCCCACAACCAGCTCGGCACAGGGTATGAGAGCCAGATCGTGGACGAGATCACCGCCAACAGCCCTGCAGCGAAGCCCATCTTCTATACTCTGCGGGAAAACGTGATGAACTACCGCACGATCCCGTCCTTTGCCACAGACGACCCCAGTGCGGTTGGGGCCTATACCCATGCCCTGCAGTACAACGAGAGCACCGGGAAAAATGAAACGACGCTGGTGGATGAGAACAATGTGCTGGGCGATTTCACCTTCAGCTGCCCCGGCGTGGATTTTTCCGTGGACGGGAACCAACTGCACGTTTCCACCAGTGAAACGGAATTCGGGACCATCACCGCTGAAAAGAGCCTGCCCTCTTCCATCCCCGGTGTGGTCACCGGCGGCACGAAATACTGGCTGCGGGATACCTATCAGAATGTCGTTACCTTCGATGTGGAGGGCGAGGCCCAGCCGGTGAAGTGCTACTTCTCCCTCGAAATCAGATCCGGCACCCTGCAGATCGTGAAAAACTCCGAGGATGGCGAGGTTTCCGGCATCCCCTTCCACATTTCCGGCAACGGGGTGGAACGGGATATGGTGACCGGCCCGGATGGGACCATCGGGGTGGACAATCTCCAGGCCGGCACTTACACCGTCACTGAGCAGTCACCGGACCGATACGTCCAGCCCGCTTCCCAGCAGGTGACCATTTACCCCGGCCAGACCGCCAGCGTTAGTTTTTCCAATGTACTGAAGAAGTTCACCGTCACCATGGAAAAGGTGGATTCCGTCACGGGGGAAGCCCAGGGCGACGCCTCCCTGGATTGCGCGGTATACGGAATGTTCAAAGGTGAAACCCTGCTGGACACCTACACCACTTCGGGCGGAGGAAAGTTCACCACTAAGGAGTACCCCTGCGGCCCGGATTACTCCATTCGAGAGATCTCGCCCAGCGAGGGGTACCTGCTGGATGAAACCGTCTATCCTGTGGGCGCAGAGCCAGGGAACTTCACGCTGGAGCACAACAGCATCCCCATGACCGCAACAGAGGATGTGGTGCTCGGCTCCATTGCCATTACCAAGCACACCGACCAGCCCGCCATTCCAGAACAGGACGCTCCGGCGCCTGAGACGGAGTCCCCCACTGAGGAAGAAGCTACCGTCCCTGAAGAACAGCAGACTGAAAGCGTAGAGGAAACTCCCGCCCCCAGCACACCTGAAAATGGCGCTGTTCCTGAAAACGGCTCCGAGCCTTCCAGCCAGCCTGAGGAAAATGAAGCAGCCATTGAGAACCAGGCCGGGGAAGGCAGCGCCGCCCCGGAAAACGACGCTGTGCAGGAACCAGCTGACAGTTACGAACCGACAGCCGACGTTGACCAGCCTGATACATCCGATGCGGAAGCAGAAGCTGTACCGCTGGCAGTTACCAGCGATGAGGTGCAGATCGAGCAGCCGGAGGCCGGGGCTGAATTTCAGGTCTACCTGGCCAGTGCGGGCAGTTACGAGAACGCCAAAGAGTCTGAACGGGATATCCTGCTGACAGATTCCTATGGCTTCGCCCAATCGAAGTCCCTCCCATACGGCCTGTATGTGGTGCATCAAACCGCTGGCGCCGAGGGGCAAAAATTTGTCCCGGATTTCTCTGTGTTCATTTCCGAGCATGGCAAAACCTATTACTTCATCCTGAATAACCCCACCTTTACCTCCCTCATCCGCTTTGAAAAGAGGGACGCCGAATCCGGCGAGATCATCCCGCTGGCCGGCACCTCCGTGAAGATTCGCAATGCGGATACCGGTGAATGGGTGGTGCAGCACATCAACTATCCCAGCCCCATGGACATCGACACCTTCGTGACGGATTCCACAGGGACCCTCATGCTGCCGGAGGCCCTGGGTTTTGGAAATTACGAGTTGTATGAACAGCAGAGTCCCTGGGGTTATGTTCTGGATGATGAGCCTGTACCCTTTGTGGTGGATGGCACTCAGGACGTTGTCACCGTGACCAAGTACAACACGGTGCAGAAAGGCACCATCACCGTCCACAAGGAGGGCGAGGTGTTCAGCCATGTGGTAGAAGCCGGTGGCCTCTACCAGCCGCAGTATGAGGTGCAGGGCCAGCCGGGCGCCGTTTACGACATCACCGCTCTGGAGGATATCGTCACCCCGGATGGCGTCGTTCACGCAAAGGCCGGAGAACTGGTGGCTACCCTGACCACAGGGAGCGATGGGGCCGCCACATCGGAGCCCTTGTACCTGGGCCGCTACCAAGTTTCTGAACGGACAGCCCCCGCAGGCATGGTGCTGGATTCCGAGCCGAAGGAAGTCACCCTCGCCTACGCTGGCCAGGAGGTATCTGTCACCACCGCCGATGTGGGCTTCGTCAATGAACGTCAGAAGGTGGAAATCAGCCTCAAAAAGCTGCTGGAACATGATGAGACCTTCTCCATCGGGATGAATGAGGAATGGAAAAACATCACCTTCGGCCTGTTCGCCGCAGAGGAAATCGTCGCCGCCGATGGCAGTTCCATCCCCGCCGATGGCCTCATTGAGACCACCGGCATCGATGAAAACGGGAACGCCTCCTTCAAAACCGACCTCCCCTGCGGGGCCTCGCTGTATGTAAAAGAGATCGGTACGGATGAGCACTACCTGTTGAGCGACGAGAAATACCCTGTGGTGTTTGAGTACGCCGGACAGGACGTCGCCACCGTGCAGCTGGAGGTCAATGACGGAGAAGCCATGGAAAACACGCTGAAGTATGGCAAGGTATCCGGCTGGAAGGTGGACCAGGACGGATTCGAGTTGGGCGGCGCCGTGATCGGCCTGTTCCGCTTTGACGAAACCGAGTTCACAGAAGAAACCGCCCTCATGGTCACCGAGAGCAATCCCATCGGGTACTTCGAATTTGACCGGGTACCCGTTGGCAATTGGGTCATTCGTGAGATCGCAGCGCCGGAAGCCTTCGTACTGAGCGAGGAAACCTTCCCTGTGGAGATCACCGAAGATGGGCAGACCATTGAGATCACCATGGAAAACCAAATCATCCGGGGTACTGTGGAAACCACCAAGGTAGACGCCGACTTCCCGGAGAACACGCTGTCCGGCGCCATCTTCGAGGTGTATGCCGATGTGGATCACAACGGGGAGTTCGACCCTGACATCGACAAGCTGGTGGGTGAAATGGCTGAGTCCGAGGGCGGCGTCTATCAGCTGAAGGACTTGCAGTACGGAGATTACTTCCTGCACGAGAAGGAAGCCCCTGAATTTTTCCAGCGTGACGAGGGGTACTATCCCTTCTCCATCACGGAAAACGACGCCATCGTGCGGGTGGAAACCGAAGCTGGCGTGGGCTTCCTCAACCATGCACAGACCGGCTCCCTGAAGGTGGTAAAGACAGCCGATGACGACCAAATCGAAGGACGCACCTTCAAGATCACCGGCGCCGACTTCATGGGCAACGCCTATGAGCAGGAGTTCCAGACCGATGAGAACGGTGAGATCAACGTCACCCTTCGGGTGGGCGAGTACACCGTTTCCGAGGTGGCCGGTGAGGATGCCAAACAGTATATCCTGCCGGATGACCAGACCGTGGAGATCCTGGCTGGTGAAACCGTCACCGTGGCGATGCACAACAAGCTGGTGCCGGAAGTTCCCACCGTTCCTCAGACAGGGGACAGCCCCTGGATGCCCGCAGTTTTGATTGGCCTTTCCGCACTGGCGCTGCTGGCAGGCGGCGGGCTCCTCGCCATGCACCTTGTGGGCAAAAAGAAGAGATCCGCAGGCGGCCATGACAGGGACCAGGATATCCGATGAAAACCTTCCTGAAAGGTTTCTGCATCGGCCTGCTGTGCCTGAGCCTGTTGGGGCTTGCGTGGTTTTTGGTGCTCCAGCCGGGGCTGACCAATGGGGAAGCGCAGGCCCTCAAAGATGAATACACAGTACAGCCCCTCCCCGGAGCCGAAAGCTCCGGGGAGGAACCGGCTGGGAATGAACAAACCGTGCAGGAGCAGGAGCCGCAAGCCATTGTAGACCTCCCGGCCCTGCAAGCGGAATACCCGGATATCAAGGGGTGGATCACCATCCCCGGAACTTGCGTAGACTACCCTGTTCTGCAAAGCGGCGCCCAAGACCCCGAATACTACTTGCGGCGCACCTATAAAGGGGAATGGCGCACAGCCGGCAGCATTTTCTTTCAGTGGGACTGTACCCCGGAAAGCCGGAACACCGTGGTCTACGGGCACAACATGAATGACGGGACCATGTTCGCTGTGCTTCAGAAGATGGCTGATGCAGCATTCCGGGAAGAACATTCCGAAATCCTCCTGCAGACGGAAACCGGGCTGCGGGAGTACACCATCGTGGCTGTGCTGAAAACGGATATCCAAAAACTCTCCTTTAACCGCACCGTGTTTGCGGACGATGAAGATTTCCTCTCCTTTCAGAAGGAGCTGCTTGCACAGCCGCTGTATCACGACCCAGCATTTATCCCCGGCGCAGGCCACCGCCTGCTGACCCTTGTTACCTGTTCCTATGAATGGGATAACGCCCGCACAGTGGTTGTCGCCGTACAAAAGTGAGGTGAGAATGAACTTATGGAACCGAAAGCAATGATTGTCATTGTCCTGTGCGCTGTCATTTTAGGCGGCCTTGTTTTCCTGCACATTCGCAACCGCAGGAAGAAGTAGCAGAGATTTGGTTGGGTGGGGTGCTGAAAAGCGCCCTGCTTTTTGTATTTGAATGCACTGGAGGGATTGATTGAAGAAACTTGGACTTTTAGACCGGCTGGCAGAGCAGCATCGCACCTTCATCTCCAACCTGCGCCTGCAGCCCGCCCTCAAATGGGAGGCCCTTGGAGACTTGTACCAGCTGGAGAACAAAGAGCAGTACCCGCTGAAGGAGTGGGAAGAAGCCGTGTCCTACCTACTGGGCTGCGAGGTGCGGTTTGCCAATTATGAGGACATCGGGAAAAGCCTCAAGCCCTTTTCCCTGAAAGTGAGGTGACGCCATGAATCAATTTTACACCGCCGAATCCGTCACGGAAGGCCACCCGGATAAGCTGTGCGACCTCATAGCCGACAGTGTTCTGGATGACTGCCTTTCCCATGACGCCCTCTCCCGTGTGGCCTGCGAAGTGCTGGCCACCAAGGGGCAGGTCATCGTAGCTGGTGAGATCACCAGCCTGCACGAACCCCAAATCCCTGCCATTGTCCGTTCTGTGCTTCGGCAGGTGGGCTACGACCCCGCCCGGTACGCCGTCCAATGCCTCATCCATAAGCAAAGCCCGGATATCGCCGCAGGGGTGGACTGTTCCTTAGAGCAGCGAAGGGAATCGCTCCAAGATCCTGTCCTCCGGTTGGGCGCCGGTGACCAGGGAGTCATGGTTGGATACGCCTGTTCGGAAACCCCGCAGATGCTGCCTCTTCCCGTTGTGCTGGCCCACCGGCTGGCCGGCTGTCTCACCACAGCCCGGAAATCCGGCATGGTGCGGGGCCTGCGCCCGGATGGGAAAGCCCAGGTCACCGTGGAGTACGACGAGGATGGACGCCCCCTGCGGCTGGACACGGTTGTCCTCTCCGCCCAGCACAGCCCGGAGAAGCCCGCTGATGAACTGTTTTGGGAACTCACCGACAAGGTGCTGGCCCCGGCGCTGCAGGCACTTCCCCCGGACGAGGATACCAAGATCCTGCTGAACCCCTCTGGGCGGTTTGTGCTTGGAGGCCCGGAGGCCGACACCGGCCTCACCGGAAGGAAACTCATGGTGGACAGCTACGGTGTGTTCGCACCCCATGGTGGCGGCGCCTTTTCCGGGAAGGACCCCACCAAGGTGGACCGTTCCGGGGCATATATGGCCCGCTACATCGCCAAAAACCTTGTGGCCGCCGGGCTGTGCAGCCGGTGCCAGGTGACGCTGGCCTATGCCATCGGAAAAGCCGAGCCGGTGATGGTGGAGGTGGACACCTTCGGCACCGGCGCCATCTGCGCCGACGATTGCCTGGCAGATGCGGTGCGCCTTGTGTTTGGGCTGACCCCTTCGGAGATCATCGCCCAGCTGGACCTGTTGACGCCCCGCTATACCCAAACCGCAGCCTACGGGCATTTTGGAAAGCCGGAACTCCCCTGGGAGCGCACCGACCAGGCCAAGATCCTCCGGGCGACGGTAATCTAAGACAAAGGAAGGAGTATTCCCATGCCCGGAGTGAGCAAAGAGCAGATTGCCGCCGCCAAGCAGATGACTGCCATCGAGTTTCTGCGCCGATTTCGCCCCAATGAACTGGTCAGAAGCGGCAGCCGTGGTGAGTTCCAGCTGAGAGAGCACGACAGCTTCAAAATCAACGGGGAGTCCTCCATCTGGCATTGGAAAAGCCGGGATATCGGAGGGAAATCCGCTCTGGATTACCTCATCAAAGTGGAAGGGATGAAGTTTGTAGATGCGGTGCTGGCCTTGTGCGACGAATGCCCCGGCTACATCCCGCCTCCGCCTCAACCAAAAAAGAGGCCGGAGTTCATCCTTCCACCGGCAGCCGTGAACAACCGCAGGGTGTTCGCCTATCTTCTGAAGCGGGGGATCAGCCGTGGGGTCATCGAAGCCTGCGTCCGGGCAGGGATCCTCTATGAAAGTGCAGACTACCACAACGCTGTTTTCGTCGGCAGGGATGAAGCCGGCACTGCCCGGTATGCCTTCCTGCGCGGCACCTACACACGGGGAGAACCCTTTAAGGCAGAGGTGCCGGGCAGCGATAAGCGGTTTTGCTTCCTGCTGCCGCCGAAGGGGAAAACCAACCGGGTGGCTGTCTACGAAGCCGCCATTGAACCCATGGCCCATCTGACGCTGGAAGGGACCACAGACAAATGGCGGCTGTCCCTCGGCGGCATCTACGCGCCGGAAGAAGGACAGCGGCAGGAACGGGAGGCCAAGAACCCCCTTGCACTGGACGCTTTTCTGGAGCGCCACCCGGAAATCGAGGAAATCGAGATCTGCACCAACAACGATTTTGCCGGGCGCTGGGCCGCAGCCCACATCGAGAGAGCCTATCAGGGCCGGTACCGCATGGTGAAGAACCTGCCCAGGCGGGAGGGCTGCGACTATGGTGACCTGGCAAAAGAAAACTATGAACGGCGAGCCGCCCGGAGCCTTTCGGACGGTTCCCGATAGAAAGAAGGTCATGCAATCGACAAGCAGGAAATCACACTGAAACTATACTCCCCACTGAAAGGGGATTTCTTCCCCCAGGAGGTCTACGACGATATAGATTGGCTGAATCGAGTGGGGCCGGACGAGTTCTCCGGCTTTGAGCTGGCGGATTATGAGGAATCCATCCAATCCGCTATAACGGCCTCTCTGAAAGGAAGCGGCGGGGATCTCATGCCCTATTTTTCAGAGCAGCGAACCCCCGGCGTCAAGGCAAAGGTGCTCAGCGCCATCCCCTCGGTGGAACTCCGGGACGGGGAACTGATGGGCTGCACCACCGTCCGGCTGAAGGAGCCTCTGAACGATGTGGAAATGAAAGCTCTCCAGGAGTATCTGCGGGGCCAGTTTTCCGATGGCTGGGGCGAGGGCTTCGAGCAGTGGGAAATCTATACGGATGATGGTACGCTCTACGTCCATTTTTGGAATGAGGACTCCTTCTACTTCGAAGCCGTGCCGGTGCAGGCCGCAGAGCCTACAAAAGAGCCGCCTGTTCCCAAACGCCCCAAAATGAAGCTGGCCGGCATGGACGGAAACATCTTCTTTATCCTCGGCAAGGCTTCCCAGCTTCTCAAGAGAAGCGGACAGCCGGAGCAGGCCAAGGAGATGACGGACCGTGTCTACAGATCCGGCGACTACGGAAAAGCCCTGTCTATCATCAGCGAGTATGTGGAAACCGAGCTGTCGGTAAAACCGCCTGCGAGATCCAGGAAGGAACGGGGTGACGCCAGATGAATGAGAAAAAGTATGAAATCACCAACATCGCCCATCCCCATTACCCGTGGCTGCACCGCATCCGGGCACTGTGGGATGTGCGGGAGGACGTCCATGCCGGTGACCTGGGCGGCTTTGTCCAATCGGAGGAAAATCTGAGTCAGGAGGGCCAGTGCTGGATTGCGGGAAACGCTATCGTGGCTGAAGAAGCCTATGTGTACGGAAACGCCATCCTGTGGGATCAGGCCTGCGCCCGTGGCTGTGCGGCCATCTCCGGCCCAAGCAGGATCGGTGGAAACGCCATCATAGAGGATTACGCCATCATCACTGCCGGGTACGTTCACGGCAATGTCCACATTTCCGGCAACGCCAAGCTCTTTGCCAATTCCGTGACCGGCGGCATCCCCATCGTTATGGAGGGGGCGACTGTCTACGGTGAACTTGGCGGGGAGATCGAAGTGCGTGAAACCGCTGTGATTTTGCCTGGGGTCACCATAGACAATCCAACCAGCGACGTGATCCACATCGGGCCGGACGATATCGCCATCGAGCGCAGGTTCAAGCGTGAATCGCCCATTCTCACCCCGCCGCCCGGTTTCCAGCCCAAGCAGCATACCACCGTCAAGAAGCGCCATCGGGGTGAGGAACGATAAAAACAAAACAGGAAGGATGATGCCTCTGAATCAAAAGAACGAACTTGCTCAAGTTGTAGAAGAATCCACTTTGCCCATCGAGCACAATGGCGGAGATGGATGGACCATTCTGCATGGGGACACCCTGCAGATCATCCGTGCCTTCAAGCCCCAGGTGTTCGATGCCCTTATCACCGACCCGCCCTATGCTTCGGGCGGCTGGAAACCCGCAGAGAAAAACCGCACAACCACACAGAAGTACAGCAGCATGGACCCCAAGAACGCTCCGCCCGACTTCGACGGGGACAATCGGGATCAGAGAAGCTGGACCCGCTGGACGGCCGAGTGGCTGTACGATGCCCGCAAAGCCTGCAAGCCGGGTGCGCCCGTCTGCCTGTTCATCGATTGGCGGCAGTACCCCTCTATCACCGACGCTTTGCAGTGGGCGGGATGGATCTGGCGGGGCTGCGTGGTGTGGGATAAGATGACCAGCCGCCCGCAGAAAGGGCGTTTCCGCCAGCAGAGCGAATATGTGGTGTGGGGCTCCAACGGCCCCATGCCGGTGAGCCGCCCGGTGGGCTGCCTGCCGGGGGTGTTCCGTTACGCCAATCCGCAAAACCGCACCCATGTCACCGAGAAGCCCCTGCAGCTCATGCGGGACCTTGTGAAAATCTGTGTGCCGGGAGGAAGGATCCTCGACCCCTTCTGCGGGGCCGGAACCACCGTGCTGGCAGCCAGGCTGGAGGGGTACGAGGCCGTGGGCATTGAGGTGACCGACGCCTACTACAAGCTGGGCTCGGATCGGGTGCGTTTTGCGCTTGAGGCCCAGCCGGAAACCGCTGAATAATCTCCATGGCTATCCATGTGGATAGCCGCCAACAACCCCAAACCCAGGCAGGCTATCCACATGGATAGCCTGCCTGATTACCTACAAAGAAAGGAAACATCGCCATGGAAAAAGCCTTTGCCTACATCTGCACAGCTGCAGATACGGCTCCCCGCCTTTTGAAGCGGTACTGCCGGAAAGTGTATGAGCTCGGATACGTCCCCATTTGCCCCAAATTGAACGATGGGCAGTACCTTGCGCTGGACAACGCTGATGAAAAGAGGGATTTTCACAATATCGCCCGCCAGAAGCTGGGCCGGTGCCGAATGCTGGTGGTATGCGGCAAGGAGATCAGCAACTCCATGTCCGCAGAAATCGGGATGGCCGAAAAGAGAAACATCATCTGCACCACACTGGATGGTCTGGCCAAAATCAAAGAAGCTGGCGAGGACAACGCCATCTGACCTGCGGCGCAGGTCGCTTCTTTCCCAGCCGGTGACTGGTTTTGCAAGCATAGCCTTTGGATATCCAAAGGCATTCTTGGGGAGCACCCCAAACCCCCGGCTGCCCGCCACCGCCTGATTTTGTGAAATACGAGGTGAAAAATGAGCCAAAAGCAGTACGCCGCATTTGCGGCAAATATAAAATCATGGGATGCCCTGCGCCAAAAGAAAACAAACTTTGTTCCGGGCGTTCTCAGGGTTGAGAAGGTCATCCTTCTGAGCAAATCGGATTTTGACAAACTCTCGGAGGATATCTCCCCGGATTATCCTTTCCTGCAGGATAACCGGAACCTTCTCAGCGCCGACCCGGGCGGGTTGTTCCGCTGCCTGATGGTACGAGCAGAAGGGCAAGCAGAGCATCTGCTCATCTCACAGCGAAGAAATACCCTGTACCTGGGCTATGGGAAGGACTACCGCAAGGTGGACTTAAAAGGTGTTCCGGTTGAACGCATCGTTTTAGAAGATCCGAAGGTGTACCAGGAACGGGCTGCGTTCCATCATCGGCCCCGCCGCATGGAGGATATCATGGGAGAGCATCCCGGAACCTCTACTCCAGAGCGCCAAACGGGGTTTCGGGTGGAACAGGTCGTCGTCCTCTCCGACGAGCTGTACCGTCAGTTCCAGGAGAGCGGCCTTGTGGAAGATCAGATTTTCCTGTTCGACTACACCGACAAGATGTGGTTTGACCCCGGCGACCTGTGCTGGCACTGTGTGCTCGTCAAAGGTGAAACCAGCAGGGATGGCATCCTTGTGGAAGCGGAGGGGTATTCCTATGCCCGGTACGCCGCCTTTGCCCCGGATTGCAGCAGGCTGCGGCTGCGGGATGCCCCCGTCCACTATGAATACCCAGCAAAAGCGCCGGAGCAAGTGAAAACCCGAAAAAGGAATGAGCCGGAACGCTAAAGGAGTCCATATGAGAAAACGAAACCATATCATTCCCCTCCATCTGAACAAAAAGGAACTGGCCCATCTGGAGGCCCAGGTGAAACTCAGCGGCCTTGCCCGTGAGGAATTTCTGCGCTCCCTCATCATGGGGGCACAGCTGCAGGCGAGGCCCTGCACCCACCATGCCGACCTGCTTCATATGGTGGCTGGGCTTTGCAACAACGCCAACCAGCTTGCCAAGGTCGCAAACACCTATGGCGGGGCCAGCCGGCAGAGCGTGGAGGAAATGACCAGCATCGCCCGTGCGGTCTGGAAGGAAGTGAAGGAGAACTGGTAAATGGCGTACACCAGCATTATCCCCGTGCACCGCCTGAAGGGCAGCGTGGACTACGTTCTGGATGAGAAAAAAGCCTCCCGTTCCCAAAACGCAGACTCCCTGCAGGCGGCGGTGGACTATGCCCTCAATAAGGATAAAACCGAGCAGGACCTGTTCTGCTCGGCCATTGGCTGTACGCTGGATTCCGCCTTTGAGGATATGTGCCAGATTAAAAAGATGTGGCACAAGGAAAAAGGGGTGCAGGGATTCCACCTGGTGCAGAGTTTCGCCGCCGGGGAGGTAACGCCGGAATTGGCACATCAAATCGGTCAGGAACTTGCGGACCGTCTGCTGGGCGGCAGATTTCAAGTGGTCATCAGCACCCATTTGAACACCGGGCATATCCACAACCATTTGGTGTGGAATTCCGTTTCTATCCAAACGGGTAAAAAGTACCGGAGCAATGAAAAAAGCTACGTCACCGGGGTGCGCCGGATCTCCGATGAACTGTGCCGGAAATACCATCTCTCGGTCATCGACACCGAGAAATCGGAACGAGTGGCTCGCCCCTATGCCCAATGGCTGGCCGAGCAAGAGGGAAAGCCCACTTGGAAAACCGTCATCCAGCAGGATGTAGACGCCGCCATCGCTGCCTCTCTCACTTGGAAGCAATTCCTGCGGGTGCTGGAACAGCAGGGGTACACCTTCCGCTTTGACCGCAAGTACATGACGTTGAAGCCGCCGGGCAAGGACCGGCCCGTCCGGTTTAAGACCCTGGGCAAAAACTACACGCCCGAAGCCATTCAGCGCCGTATCCTGTACCCCAGGCGCTCCGCACCGGCTGGGAAAAGAACACCGCCCGCCCATGGGCTGCTTCTCCTCCTTGGGGAAACGCAGCCCCGCAAGCTCACCGGCCTGCGGGCGCTCTATTATTCCTATTTATATAAGGTGGGGGTGCTTCGCAAGAAACCGCCCTACCCCAGCTATGCCGTGCGGGAGGATATCCGCAAGCTGGACCAGCGGATCGAGCAGGCGGAGTTCATCTTTCAGCATCATGTGGAGGACCGTGGCCAACTGGCCAGCCTCCGGCAGCAAGCGGAGGATGAAATCGCCGTGCTGTTAAAGCAGCGCCAGAAACTCTACCGCTACGAGCCGGACTCCCCGCAGATCAGCGCCCTCACCGAGAAACTTCGGCAGCTTCGCCACACCGCCAAGCTGTGCCGGAACATTGAAACCCACTCTGTGGAGATGGAGCAGCGCCTGCTGGCGGCCCAAGAGGAAGATCGCCAGCGTCAGGAACGGGAAGAAAAACAGCAAGAACGTAAAAGTAAAGACGGACCCAGGAGGTGATTGATTGAACAGAATCCCCAGCAGAGAACAGGTGGAACGCCTCCGGCAGCGATATCCCGCCGGAACCCGTATCGTCCTGCATTCCATGGATGATGCCCAGGCCCCGCCGCCTGGTACCATGGGTACGGTTGTCTATGTAGATGATATGGGACAACTCGAAGTTGAATGGGACAACGGTTCCGCCCTGTCTCTTATCCCCGGTGAAGATTCCTTTTCCAAAGTTTCTGCGCCGGAAAAGGAAAAGCAGAAACGCTCCCGTGATTTGGAGCGATGAAAGCGAGGTGATTTGACTGAACTACGGAAGTGACCCCGCCGACCAAATTGTCCGATTTACCTTGGAAGGGACAGAGGTGGCCCTCAAGCTGTCGGGGCTGGCGGCAAAGAATTTCGCGCTGTTCGTCTATGCGGTATTAAAGGATCAGAAGAAAACCCGTGGTAAGACACGGCTGGTACGGATGCTCAAAGAACAGCGCCCTTTCAAATTCTTTAAGGTGCCGGTGAGTTATATGAAGGAATTTGCAAGGGAAGCCAAGGAGCACGGGCTGCTGTACGTCCCCATTCGGAACCGGCAGAAGTCTGAGCGCATCGAGGTGGTGGTGTTTGCAGATGACGCCTCCAAGATCCAGCGCATCTATGACAACCTCGGCCTGGATTACGTTGCGGCTCAGGCTGGTGACGCCACTGTGGAGAAAGCGCCTGTGCAGGAGAAACAGCCTCCCGCCGCCGCTGCCCCCAGCAGGATGGAAACCGTCCAGACGGAGCATGGTGCGGTGGAATTTGAGGTGGGCGGCTTCGAGGATGAAATCGAACTCTCCTCCGTACCGGACCAGGAGGAAGGGGCAAATTTTACTCCTGGCCGGGAGAAGGACCCTGTGCAGGGGGAGGCGGCAAAGAGTCCGTCAGAGAATTCCTCGCCCGACAGAAGTTCTTCGCCCGGTCCAACCGGCAGTGAGCCGGCACCTGAGCAAAAGCCCTCCGTGAGAAAACAGCTGCAGGAGATCCGGCAGGAGCAGGCCCAGAAGAAGGAGGAACGGGTCAGGCAGCCCCAGCGTGAGCACGCTGCGCCCAGCCGCAGCAGGAAAAAGAAAAAGCAGAAAGGAAGGTAATGCAGTATCGATTTAAGTACATTGATTGGCAGGCAGCAGGAGCAGCAGCCCCAGCAGCCCCAGCAGGAGACGCCCCGCCTTTCCAAAGAGGAATACGCTGCCATGCGAAAGGCGGAACGGGAAGAACTTCAGGCACGGGTGGACGCCCAGGCCCAGAAGGTGTTCCGGGATGACGCCTCCATGAAAGGGTTTCTCAATTTCATGGCACAGTGCACCCCGCAGAGTACCCGGAACCTTCTCATCCTCTATGAACAGGATCCCACCATCACCCATCCCCGCACCTTTGACAAGTGGAAAGAGGCCGGGCGTTCTCTGCGAAGCGGTGTGACTGGGTATGCGTTCTACGCCGACCAGGAGTATGAACGGGAAGATGGCACCAAGGGCAACGGCTTCACCATCACCAAAGCCTTTGACATCTCTCAGACCAGGGGCCAGCAGCCCCTGCCCTCCCAGCAGCGGCTGCCGGAGGAGATCATCGCCGCCCTGGTGGAGCAGAGTCCTGTTCCGCTGGCCATTTCCGAACAGCTGCCCCAGGGGGTGCAGGCGCAGTATGTCCCCAAGCAGCGCACCATCTATGTGAGAAACGGGATGGATGAAACCGCTACGATCTGCGCCATTGCCCGTGAGCAGGCCCATGCCGGTTTTGACACCGTAGGCAGCGGCTACTACCGGCAGGCGTATGCGCCCCAGGCCTATTGTGCAGCCTATGTGGTGGCGCAGAAACTTGGGCTGGACACCTCCGCTTTCCACTTTGATAAGGTGTGCCAGACCTGCGCCGGGATGGAAGTCCAGGAGAAGAAGGGATTCATCAGCGACGTCAAGCGGGCGGCCTATGCCATCAACCGGGATATGCAGCGGAGTTTTCGAGAGATGGAGCAGACTATCCAGCCGGATGAATTCTCCGTAGAGTCTCCCAAACCCGCCAAAGCGCCCAAGGCCAAAGAGGACAAGGAAAAGGAAGCGGCCAGATAACGGCTCCCGCCGAGAGTTTTCCGTTTGTTTTCTTCTGTGCGGTAGCTTTCTACAAGGCGTTGTGATATGGTGATGATGAAAAACAACAGAAAGGCAGGGGTACCTATGGAAAAGCAAAGGATGTTTAAGATGAGCCAGCTGGAACAGGATATGCTGGTCAAAGCCCTTTGCGATACGCAGAGTGATGTGCAGCCTGAACAGGCCGAGGAAATGCGTTCCCTTGCTGCGAAAACCGTCCGTGCTCCCCGCCGCAGGCTGTACCTGAGCGATGAGGAATTCGGGCGGGCGGTACAGGCCCTAAACCGGAAGCGCAACGCCTATCTGTCGGCAGGACGGAGCAGCGTCGGGTTTGACCGCATTCTCCTCAAGCTGTTAAACAGCAAGTACCGGCATACGCCGGTCAGATAAATCCATTCACTCCCCCCGAAGCCTGTGGGTTCTCCCCATGAGCTTCGGGGGCTTTTTTTGTTTTTTGCGGAAAGAAGGGATCTATAAGAAAAGCACAAAACACGTAATTTCATTCTCCGGCGGGAAAGACAGCACCGCTCTGCTGCTGCGTATGCTGGAGGAAAAGATGCCGGTGGACGTGATCCTTTTCTGCGACACCGGATTGGAGTTTCCTCAGATGTACGAGCATTTGGACAAGGTGGAGCAGTACACCGGCAGAGCCATCACCCGGCTGAAACCGCCCCACAGCTTTGAATACTTTTTCTATGAGTATTCGCCGGAGCGCAAAAACCCGGCCCTGTCCAAATACCGTGGTTTCAGCTGGCCCGGCCCCAAGCAACGCTGGTGCACCGGACGGTTGAAGCAGCGGGTCATTGGCGCTTACTTGAAAGAGCTGAAGCAGGAATACCACATCGCCCAATATGTAGGCATTGCCGCCGACGAAGCCCATCGGGTGCGGGAATACTGCTATCCCTTGGTGGATTGGGGCATGACCGAAGCCGACTGCCTGCGCTACTGCCGGGAGAGAGGGTTCGATTGGGGCGGCCTGTATGATGTTTTCCGGCGTGTGTCCTGCTGGTGCTGCCCCTTGCAGCCGCTCAGTGGACTGCGGAAGCTCTACACCCTTTTCCCAGAACTGTGGCAAAAGCTCCGAGCCATGGACGACCATACCTGGCGGCAGTTCCGGGCGGATTACTCTGTGCGGCAGCTGGAACTGCGCTTTCAGTTCGAACAGCAGTGCCAACAAGCCGGCATCTCTCTCACAAGCCGTGAGTTCTTCCGCCTGCTGAAAGAGCATCTTCAAAAGCAGGAAGGGGTGGGTGCTTCTTCGACGGTATAGCTGCACGGAAGAATCCATGGTGGGTGTGGCTGCTGCCGCTGCCCATCGTTTGGTGGGCTGCCCTTTTAGTAGCCGGAAGCTGGAGCGCCGGGATGAACCTCGTGGACCTGCTGGGGAAGCTCTCCGCAGCCATGAGCGATCCCTTTGCCATCCACTGGACGGAGTATTCCGCCCGATGCCTGCTGTTCTTTACCATGGGGTATGGGATCGTGGCGCTGACGGTGACCTCCAGCCGGAAGAACCGCCGACGTGGTGTAGAACACGGCTCCGCCCAATGGGGCGATGTGTTTCAGATCGCCAAGCGGTACCGGGATAAGAAGCACCCGAAGGAAAACCTCATCCTGACCCAGCACTTTCAGATGGGGCTGGACGGTCATAAACACAAGCGCAATACCAATGCGCTGGTGATTGGGGGCAGCGGCGCCGGTAAAAGCCGCTCCTACGCCATTCCCAACGCTCTGAACTGTGGGAACTGCTCCATGGTCATTTGCGATCCGAAATCCGAGATCCTGCGGAAAACCGGAGGGGCTCTGAAAGCCAATGGCTATGAGGTGCGGGTGTTCGACCTGCTCAGCCCCGACACCTCCTTCTGCTACAACCCCTTGGCCTATGTGCGGGATGACAAAGACGTGCTTCGACTCATCGAAACCCTCATCCAGTCGACCACCCCGCCGGGAGCCCAGAGCAGCGACCCGTTCTGGACCAAATCGGAAACGGCACTGCTCCAGGCCCTGGTGCTCTATCTCATGCATGAAGCCCCAAAGGAAGAACAGAACTTTGCCATGGTGATGGAGATGTTGACCGCCGCCGAGGTGCGGGAGGAAGATGAGGAATACGAGTCCCCCTTGGATATCCTGTTCGCCCGCTTGGAGATGCGGGACCCGGAGAGCATTGCCGTGAAGCAATACCATGTGTTCAAAATGGGGGCCGGAAAAACTCTAAAATCCATTTTGATTAGTGTCGGCGTCCGGCTGTCTGCCTTCAACCTGCCGCAGATCGCCCGGCTCACCTATACCGACGACCTCCATCTGGAGGAACTGGGAGAGCGAAAGGTGGCCCTGTTTTGCTGCATCCCGGACAGCGATAAGAGCCTCAACTACCTTGTGGGCATGATTTATGGCCAGCTCATCCAGACGCTGTACTATGTGGCAGACCGGAAATATAAGGGCCGCCTGCCGGTGCCGGTGCATCTCCTCATCGACGAGGCCCCCAACATCGCCCTGCCTACGGACAACTTCCTGCCTTGGCTTTCCACCATGCGGAGCCGGAACATCTTTTGTTCCTACATCGCGCAGAATATGGCCCAGCTCAAGGCGCTGTTCAAGGAGCAGTGGGAGTCCCTGGTGGGGTTGTGCGATGAGTTTTTATATCTCGGCGGCAACGAGAAGGAAACCCACAAGTACGTCTCCGAGCTCATGGGCAAGGAAACGCTGGATACCAACACCTATGGCCGCAGCCGTGGGCGAAGCGGCAGCTTCAGCGTCAACGACCAGCAGACGGGCCGGGAACTGCTCACCCCCGACGAGGTACGGATGCTGGACAACCGCAAGGCGATTTTGTTCGTCCGTGGGGAACGCCCCATGCTGGACGATAAGTACGACCTGATGCGCCACCCCAACATCAAGCTCACGGAAGATGGCGGCGCCCCGCCCTATGATTACACCCTGGCAAAAGACGCCGCAAACGATTTGGACTATTCTCCGGAGCAGTACGAGGATTTCGAACTGCTGGATCCGGAGGACTTTTTGAAGCCTTAAACTACACAATGAATTGGAGGAATGCTTCTGAAGAATATTCTGCATCATTGGATTTCCAAGAAAAATCGCAACAAGAAGAACGACAGACCCCAAGGCGTCCTGCCCCTTGGCAGAAAGGGCCGCTGCGGGTTTTCCGTCTATGCCGCCACCGTGCTGTGCGTCGGCTGCCTGTCTACCACTGCTTTCGCCGCCAGCGATCCGCTGACGGTAGTGAACAATCTCTCCACTTTCATCTTTTCCCTGATTCGCGCCATCGGCCTGATTCTGCTGGGCTGGGGCGTGGTGCAGGTGGGCCTCTCCTTCCAGAGCCATGACCCCTCCCAGCGTTCCCAGGGTTTTCTCACCCTGGCGGGCGGCCTGGTCGTGACCTTTGCCAAGGAGATCCTCGACCTTATCACGGCCTGAGTTTCTGTGTTCCGGCAGCGGGGGCGTCCACATGGGCGCTCCCGCCTATTTTTTCTCAAGGAGGTGACCCGCCGACAACTGGATCATAGATAACCTGAATTCGGCGCTGGAAACATGGAACGACAAGCTGGCCGAAATCTGGACCTTGCTCACACAGGACCCCGCCACCTTCAAAGGCGGTGGGATTTGGGGCGTCATGCTCAACATCAACGATGCGCTGAAAGCCATTGGCCTTGGGCTGCTGGTGCTGTTCTTCGCAGTTGGCGTAGTCAAGACCTGTTCCAGCGTGGCCGATTTGAAGCGCCCGGAACACGCCCTCAAGCTGTTTGTCCGCTTCGCCCTGGCAAAGGCGGCGGTGACCTATGGCCTGGACCTGATGCTGGCGGTGTTCCGCATTGTCCAGGGTATGGTTTCCACCATCATCACCCAATCGGGCCTGTCGGGGAGCACCGGCACGACCCTGCCCCAGGAAATCATCGACAAGATCAACGATGTGGGGTTTTGGGACTCGATTCCCCTGTGGGCGGTGACCCTCTTAGGCGGCCTGTTCATCACCGTTTTGTCGTTCATCATGATTCTGACAGTATATAGCCGGATGTTCAAATTATATATGTACACCGCCATCGCCCCGGTTCCGCTCTCCAGCTTTGCGGGAGAACCCACCAGCAATGTGGGCAAAAACTTCCTCCGCTCTTACGCCGGAGTGTGTTTGGAAGGGGCCATCATCGCATTGGCCTGCATCATTTTCTCCGTCATGGCAACCTCTCCGCCTGCGGTGGATCCCAACGTCTCGGCGGTGACTGCTGTGTGGAGTTATGTGGGCGAGCTCATTTTCAACCTGCTTGTCCTCGTAGGCGCCGTGCGGATGAGTGACCGCATCGTGAAAGAAATCTTGGGCCTGTGAGCCGGAAGGAGTGAAGCATTATAGAAGTAAAAGTGCCAAAGGAAATACGGGATTACCAGGAGTCCATCTTTTTCGGCCTCTCCACCAGGCAGTTTCTCTGCTCCCTTCTGGCGGTGGGCGTAGCGGTGGGCATCTACTTCGGCCTGCGCCCCTTTGTGGGGAGCGAGGAAGTGGGCTGGATGTGCATCCTTGGGGCTGCGCCCTTTGCCGCCTGTGGCTTTTTCAAGTACCATGGCATGACTGCGGAAAAGCTGGCCTGGGCCTGGTTTAAGTCGGAGTTCCTGTACCCGAAGAAGCTGGTGTTCCAATCCGACAGTCTCTACTACGAGGCAATGGAGGAAGCCATTGCGGAGGGCGAAAAGCCTCCTCGCAAGCGCAAAAACCGCAGGCCCCAGCATCAGCGGGTAAAGGCCAGGGGGAATAAAGCACGGAGATGAATATCCACTCCATCCTCCCAGAGGAAATCGCCGCCATGGGCGGGCATAGCAACCGTGTGCTGAATGAAAAAACTGGCTGCATCGGCTATCTGACAGCCAATCTCAATGGTAGCGCCCCGGTGTTTGAAAGCTCCTGGCATGACCGCACGCCCCGGCTCAACACCCCGGAATTCACCGATGATTTCAACGATATGATGGATACCCTGCGCCAAGGGATTCTGAAAAGCCCCGCAGAACTGCGTGCTTATTGTGCCGCTCACCCGGACAGCCTTCTGCAAGACAACCTCAGTGCCGATACACGGCATGGGTTTCGCATCAATACCGGAAAGTACTCCTACTGGATGGTTTGCTCGTTTCTCTCGACAGACTGCCGGTTGTGGGTAAACGCCTTTTCGTTCCTGGCGCTGGATCGCTACATGAGGGAGGCTCGAAACGGCATCCCCATTTTGGATTTGCAGGGCCATGAGCGGTTCCGAATGCCGGATGGAGGAAAACTGAAAGCCGTGTCTCCCAACGGGCGTTCCAGCTTCTGGACCATCCGCTATTTGGACACGGAGCAGGCGGTGCTGTTCGATGAACTGCGCCAAAGCTCCATCCACGCTGTTCAGGAGCTGCCGGAATGGGCGGCAAAGAACGGGCTTCATCTGCTACCGCTGGATCCGCCCATGCGGGCCGGCCACAAGCCGCACCGCAAAGTACAGGAGCGATGATGCCCAACACAAAAATCTCTTAGAAAAGGACGGATGCCTATAATCAAAACGCTTACCAAAGCAACAAAGTCGGAAAAAGAGAAATTCAAAATCCCCAAGTCCGTACAGGACGCCATCCCCATCCAGCGCATCTGGCCGGATGGGATTTTTCAGGTAGGGAGCCGGTTCTCCAAGACCTTCTCCTTTACCGACATCAATTACAGCATTGCCAGCAAGGACGATAAGACCGCCATGTTCCTGGACTATTCAGAACTCCTCAACGCTCTGGATTCCGGGGCCAGCGCCAAAATCACCATCCACAACCGGCGGATCGACAAGGCGCAGTTCGAGAAATCCCTGCTGCTCCCCATGCGGGAGGATGGCCTGGACCATTTCCGCAGGGAGTACAATGAAATGCTGCTCTCCAAGGTTACCGGCACCAACAACAGCGTGGTGCAGGACCGCTACATCACCATCACGGTAGCCAAGCGGAATATCGATGAAGCCCGCACCTATTTCTCCCGTGTAGGCACGGACCTCATCAATCACCTGTCTCAGCTGTCCTCGGTGGGGCGGGAACTGGACGCCGCCGCCAGGCTGCAGCTGTTTCGGGATTTCTTCAAGGGCTCGGAGCCTGCGGCCTTTGCCTTCGACCTGCGAGAGCACATGAAGAAGGCCCACAGCTTCAAGGATTGGCTCTGCCCTGACTCCATGGAGTTTCAGAAGGACCACTTCCGCATCGATGAGCGATGGGGCCGGGTACTCTACCTGCAGGATTACGCCACCTACATCAAAGACTCCATGATTGCCGAGCTCTGCGACATGGACCGCAGCCTCATGCTGTCCATTGACGTCCTGCCGGTTCCCACCGACGAGGCTGTGAGGGAGATCCAGAACAAGCTGCTGGGTGTGGAGACCAATGCGGCCAACTGGCAGCGGAAACAGAACGCCGCCAACAATTTTTCCGCCGTGCTGCCCTACGACATGGAGCAGCAGCGGAAGGAAACCAAGGAGATGCTGGACGACCTCACCAACAGGGATCAAAGGATGATGTTCGGCCTGGTGACGCTAGTGCATCTGGCCGACACCAAGGAGCAGCTGGACTCGGATACCGAAACCATCCTCACCGTGGCCAGAAAGCATCTGTGCCAGATGAGCACGCTGCGCTGGCAGCAGAAGGATGGCCTGGACACCGTTCTGCCCTATGGCCTGCGGAAGATCCATGCCCTGCGCACCCTGACCACCGAGAGCACTGCGGTGCTGATTCCCTTCCGCGCTCAGGAGATCCTCCAGGGCGGCGGCATCTACTACGGGCAGAACGCTGTTTCCAAGAACATGATTGTGGCGGACCGCCGCAAGCTCCTCAACGGGAACAGCTTTCGTTTGGGCGTCAGCGGCTCCGGCAAATCCTTCTCCGCCAAGGAAGAGATCGTCAGCATCGCCCTGTCCACCGATGACGATATCCTCATTCTGGACCCCGAATCCGAATTCGGCTTCCTGACAGAAGCGTTGGGCGGCGAGGTAATCCGAGTGTCGGCCTCTTCCGATACCCACATCAATGCCCTGGACATGGACAAAGCCTATGGGGATGAGCGCAACCCGCTGATTGAGAAATCCGAGTTCATCCTCTCCCTGTTTGAACAGCTGGTGGGCGCCGGGGGCGTTTCCGCCAAGGAGAAATCTATCCTGGACCGCTGCACCTACGATGTGTACCGGGAGTACATGGCCAACAATTACCAGGGCGAGGTACCTACCCTGAAGGATCTGTACCAATCTCTCCTGAAGCAGCCGGAGCCGGAGGCCAGGGGGCTTGCCCTTTCCTCCGAGCTCTTCATCACCGGCAGCCTCAACACCTTTGCCCAGCCCACCAATGTGGATACCAAGGCGAGGATTATCGCCTACGATATCCGGGAACTGGGTGAGCAGCTCATGCCCATCGGGATGCTGGTCACGCTGGACGCCATCTTCAACCGAGTGATTCAGAACTGGAAGAAGGGCAAGACCACCTGGGTGTTTGCCGACGAGTTCTACCTGCTGTTCCGCTACCAGTACAGCGCCGACTTTTTCTACAAGCTGTGGAAGCGCATCCGCAAGTACAACGGCCTGGTGACAGGGCTGACCCAAAACGTGGAGGAACTGCTCCGCTCCGACACCGCCCGCCTCATGCTGGCGAACAGCGAATTCCTCATCCTGCTGAATCAATCCGCCACAGACCGTGACGAGTTGGCGGGCCTCCTGCACATCTCCGACACCCAGCTGGGGTATATCACCAATGTGTCGGCGGGCTGCGGCCTCATCCGCTGCGCCGGGAACATTGTACCGTTTGAAAACAGCTTTCCCCGCAACACCCGCCTGTACCAGCTGATGACCACCAAGCCGGATGAAGCCCTGAGAGGGGTGTAACATCCATGAATCTGCCATTTCCCAGGGGGCCTCCTTTGGCTCCCTGATTTTAATTTGTGCAAGTATCGCTTGCACAGAATCGTACATACGCCTCAGAGGTTTTCCCGCTCTGATTTTGTGCAACAAGTTGCTGCACAAATCTGCTTCTCACCTCTGATGTGTCTTGTTCCAGGAGGTATGCCTTTGAAAGAAATAAAGACCAAGCCGGAGGGCGGCAAGCCAAAACTGCTGGAGAGCGCAGCCAAAGCCCCAAAAACCGCTATGAAGAATTTGTGGCTGAAGTCCAAGGAGAAATCCATCTCCGAGTTAAAGGAAACGCCCTTCGCCAGCCAGCAGGGGGAATCCTTCAACGCCCCGGCCAACACTGCCGGGGATCAGATGCTGTCCGGCATGGAGAGCACTGCCAAGAAAGGGGCGGATTTGACCTATCGGGGCGGCAAAAAGCTGGCGCAGACCACCGCCAAAAAAGTGCGGGAGAAACGTGAGATAGCCCGCATTCGCAAGCAGGCCGAGGGTCCCGCCTCCAAAGCCGCATCCCAAACGGGAAAGGCCGCCAAGAGTGCGGCCTCCAAAATCAAGACCAAGAACGCCGTGGTGAAGGGTGTCAAAGGGAAGCCGGCAAAAGCGGTAAAAACAGCCAGCAGGACCCTGAAGGGGGTTAAGCAGGGCGCCAAAAGCATCAAGACCGCACAGAGATCCGCTAAGGTGGCGCAGAGAACAGCCCAGGCCACCGCAAAGGCGGCAAGGGCAGCCGCCCATGCCGCCAGAGCCGCAGCGAAAGCTACGGCTACTGGGGTCAAGGTCGCTGTTAAGGTGACTGCCACAGCCATAAAAGCGACCATCGCGGCAATGAAGGGATTGATTGCCGCCATCGCTGCCGGTGGCTGGGTCGCTGTGGTGATCATCCTGCTGATATGCCTGATTGCTTTGATTGTCGGCTCCTGCTTCGGCCTGTTCTTCGGTTCAGAGTCCACTGGGACCGGAACCAGCGTGACCCAGGCGGTGGCTGACCTCAACGAAGAATACCAGGCGCACATTCAGGAGATTGAAGCTGCCACCCCCCATGACAGGCAGGAGATCACCTCCAACGACGGGGTGCTGTCTGTCAATTGGGAAGATGTCCTTGCGGTATTCTCCGCAAAAGTGACGGGCGCAGAAGATGGCTCCCAGGTGGCCTCGCTGGATGATGCCCAGGTGGATGAACTGCGGAGTATCATGTGGGAGATGAACGCCATCAGCTACACCACCCGCACGGAGAGCAGTTCTGTGGAGGTGATTTCCACAGATGAGAATGGGAACGAGGTTACCAGCACGGAAACGGTGATGGAAACCATTCTGGAAATCACCATCACCCACAAAACACCGGAGGAAATGGCTCAGCAATACAGCTTCAATGACCGACAGAACGAATACCTGGCCCTGATGACAGAGCCGGAAAATGAAAACCTGTGGGCCGAACTGCTGGGTGGTTACGTCAGCGGCGGCGGGCAAATCATAGACCCAAATACCAACTGGGAAGGAACGGGCATCTTCCAATGGCCGCTGCCTCAGAGCTACACCATCACCTCTTGGTTCGGCTACAGGGCGGATCCCTTCACTGGGGAGATCGACTACCACAGCGGCACCGACATCGGCGCTCCGGGCGGCACCCCCATCCTTGCGGCTGCGGATGGCACCGTCACCATCGCCAATGGGATAGACTCCTGGGGCGGCGGATATGGGTACTACATCAAAGTGCGCCACAACGACACCTATGAAACCCTGTATGCCCACTGTTCCTCCATCTGTGTGGTGGCAGGCCAGGAGGTCAAGCAGGGCGAGGTGATTGGCTATGTAGGCACCACCGGGAACTCTACCGGAAACCACCTCCACTTCGAGGTGTGGCAAAACGGGCAGCGCACCGACGCACTCAGCTTCTTCAGGGCCAAAGGATAAAAGGAAGCAGTAGCCTGGTTCAGGCTGCTGCCCCTCATTTCTTTCTCTCGAAGCTGTACCCCACATCACGGATGCACCGCAGGTAAACGCCGGAGTCCTGCTTCAAATTCAGCTTTCGCCGGATGGCCTGCACGTGATGGCTGACCAGCTTACGGGCCTCCCCATAGTCCGGTTCCCGCCAGATCCTCTCATAGATTTGGCTGTGCGTTAAGACATGGTTGGAGTTCTGGAATAAGTAAATAAGTATTTCGTACTCCGTTTTGGTAAGCGGGATCTCCTGCTGGTTGCGGAAAACCCTGCGCTGCCGTGGATAGATTTCAAGCCCTGGAAGAGATATGATGGAGTCCTTGTTCTGTTTGCAGTTCTCGATTTCGGGATGATCCTGCAAAAACGAAAGAAAGTCCTCAAAAACTTCCCCATCCTCTTCCTGCAGCTCCAGAATAATGACTCGTCTAATTCTATCACCTCCCATGCTTATGAACGAAATCCTTTTTACCCTTCATGCTGCTGCATGAGGTTCCCTGGCTTATTTGTCTTGCTCCCGGAATCCCCAAGCCTCAAAATCCGTATCGTCCTCCGGCTCCACTTCCTCGGCATAATCGGAACCAGTAGCCTCTGCCGGGGGATTGAGCATATAGGGAGCAACCTGTACCGGTGCTTCGCACTGAATCGCCAGCACCTTGGGGGTAGCCTTGCCGCAAAACACCATGGCGGCGGCAAAGGCGAAATACTGCACACAGCTTGTAAGATAGAGGTTCACAATGGCCAATTCATTTCCCTGCACGGGGACGCCCTGCTCAAGCTGCCGGGAGATATTTTGATGGCAGGCCGCCAGGGAGACAAAGGCCGTGATCAGCAGTGCCACAGCAAAAACGTAGCAGGCCACAGCGAGGATGCTGCCCTTTTTGGAGGGCTTAGAAAACTCGTCCATCATCTTACCCTCCTCTCGCTGCGGGAAAGGTTGTTCCTGCGGGACTGGTGCTGGGCTGAGGGATCGTCAATGCGCTCCAGCACCTGCAGTTCACCTTTTCTCAGCCGGAACACCACATCGGCCTGCTTCGCCAGCTCATTGGAGTGGGTGACGACCACCACACACTTGTTCATCTTGTGGGCGCTCTCCTTAAGAATTTCCGTGATGTCCTGGGCGGTGTCCTCGTCCAGATTGCCGGTAGGCTCGTCCGCCAAGATCACCGGGGCCTCGCTTGCCAGTGCACGGGCGATGGCCACACGCTGCTGCTGTCCACCGGAGAGCTTCAGCACATTCCGCTTGGCTTCTTCTTTCGTCAGCCCCAGCCGCTCCAGAATGGGCAGCGGCGGCAGCTTGGAAGTCAGGGACACGTTCTCCGTAGGAGTCAAGTAGTCGATCAGGTTGTACGCCTGGAAGATAAACGCCACATGGTTTTTCCGATGGTCAGAAAGGCCTGTCTTGGCAATGTCCTGCCCATCGAAGGTTATCTGGCCGCTGCCAGGGCTGTCCAGGCCGCCGATCAGGGAGAGCAGGGTGGTTTTGCCACAGCCGGAAGGCCCCAGGATGGCGTAGAGTTTGCCCTGTTCCATTTCGGCGTTGACGCCTTTTAAGACTTTCTTTTTATTATCGTAGGAATATCCCACTTGCTTGATTTCCATGATACTCATCGTGATTACCTCATTTCGTTATTTTAGGGGATGGTCTTATTCCATCTGCGACAAAATCTGCTTGGGCTTCAACCGCATGGTCGAGATACTGGATACCAGCACCGCCGCCACCAGCAGGATACCGCCCACGATAGCTACCAGCATGAAATGCTCCGGCGTGACGATGACATTCTCCGCCGCCTTGCCGAACAGCGTCCCCAGGGTGCCGGCAATCTGCTTGCTGGAGAGGTATGCCAGCGGGAAGGCCACCACCGCAATCAGCAGAGTTTCCAGCACATATTGGAGAATCACCGCAGGCTTGGCGATGCCCACCGCCAGCAGGATTCCGGTCTCCCGTTTCCGGCTGCGGATAGACATGGAGAGGATGAGAATAATCAAAACCATGCTCACAGCAGTAATGACGATGATGAGAGTGGTAATCAGGGTGCCGGTGTCAGAGAGGGCGCTGGAAATATTCTGATACACCTCGTCGTTGGCGGTGATCTTGTAATTGTTCCAGCTGATAGAGGAAATGCTCTGCACTTCCCGAATCACATTCTCTAATTGGGCGGCATCCGTGACATAGTAATAAGCTTCGGAAATGCCCTCGCCATCTTCGCCCCAGCCCTTAATCAAGCCTTCGGCTGCGTCCATGCTGCAAAAAACATAGCTGGAATAGGCGTAATAGGACGCATCATCATACATATTTACTTGGTCGTTCTTATCAGCCACCACATCGAAGATGCCGACGATCTTCATATCCACTTCCGGGGTGTTGTTCTCCGGGTAGTAAACGCCTGTCAAGGTGTCCCCGACTTTCAGCCCATTCCACTCAGCCAGTTCCCGGCTGATGATAATGCTACCTGTCATATCATCGGTGATGTGGGTGCCTTCCACCAGTTCAAACCGGCCCGACAGGAACAGCTCATGGTATTGGGAGTTGTAGGAGCCGTAGTTGTAGAAGCTGTAATTTTCATGGGCCAGTTCCTCGCCCTTATCATTGAAGATACGGGGTAGGGTAATCAGGGTGGCGTCATACCCCGAAATGCCATCCACTGCGGCAATCTGCTGAATCATGTCCTCGGACATAAATTCCTGTGTGCTGTAATTGCCGTTCCAGCCGCCCGTAGAGATGTCGCGTTCCACCGTGAAGCTGGCCCCAGTGGTTCCCCGGACTTCCTCGGCCTGTTCTTCCTGAGCGTCGGCAATCGCCAGCCCGGACAGCACCAGGGTGGTAATAGCCAGGAGCAGGAAGAACACCAGCAGCGTCTTTTTCCACTTCCGTGCGCTATATAAAATCGCCCGTATTCCTAAATTCATATTTCCTGCACCTCCTTAACTCATCTGCGACAAAATACTCTTGGGCTTCATCTTCATAATGGGATAGGCCGCCAGTGCGGTAGAGGCCACACACAGCACCATGCCGAAAGCCCACACCAGTGCGTAATCCTCGGCGGAAACAGCCACCTCGATCTCGGCAAGGCCCAAATCCTCGGTGGGTTCTTCTTCCGCGGCTTCGCTTTCTCCGGTCAAGTCCACCGTTTCATAGGTTTCGCTTGTCACCTGAGAGAGCAGGCTGCTCCCGATCTGATGGGAAATGGCTGTGCTGGTGCCAAAGGAGATCACCAGGGCGATGGCCGCCACAAGGATCACTTCCAGCAGGTATTGCAGCAGCACCGAGCCTTTGGAAATACCCATGGCCAGATAGACGCCGGTTTCATGGATTCGCCCACGGAGCCGCAGCGTCAGGAACAGGGCCAGCACCAGGAAACAGATTACCGATACCACCGCAATGGCGATAAAGACGATGTTCTGCAATCCCTCCAAGGATTCCTTGGCGTTCTGATAGTCGTTGTCGTAGCGGGTCAGGGTGCAGCTCTCCCAATCCACGCCATCCAATTCCTGCACATCGGTCATAATGCGCTCCAGCTCGTCCGGGTCGTTCACATAGAAATCCCCGTACTGGACATTGGTGGTTCCCTCGGTGCCGTAGAGCAGGAAAGAGGCGGTGGAGAGGTCGGTAAACACGATATTGTCGTAAAGGTCATAGGACGGGGCCATGCCGATGGAATCCTGTTCCTCGGTGTTGGTGAAGATCCCGGCCACCGTCACGGGGATGGTCTTATCTTTGTCCTCCACATTCCCCAGCAGCATGGTGTCGCCCACAGACAGGCCATTACGCTGGGCGAACTTCTCATGGATCAGCACCTGGCTGCCGGTTTCGGTGGTGATGGGGTTGCCCTCCACCATCTCAAAGCCGCCATCGGTGAAATAGCTGTCCTCCTGGGAGTTGGAGTTGGCCACCACCCGTCCGGCATTCTCATAGCCCTCCGGCACCTGGGCAGCGCCCTCGGTGTTGATCTCCAGAAGGTTCCCGTCTGCGTCAAAATAAGTAGCGTAGGTATAGGAGCGCAGGGTGTACCTGCCGCTCAAGCCGTCCACATCAAGAATCTGGTTCACTGTATCCTCCGGGATACCGTTTTCCAGCGTCTTGGCGTTGATGGTGAAATAGCCCAGCAGGGCTTTTTTGATATTGGCGTTGGCCGCTTCCGTGGCCGATTGGATGGAAAGACAGGTCAGCATCAGCGTGGCCATGACCAGCAGAAACGCCAGCAGCGTGAGGGTCTTGCCCTTTTTGCGGATGGAATACAGGCAGGCCCGTTTGCACAGGTTCATGTCACAGCCACCTCATTTCCTTTGAGTAAAACCAGTGGGTTCACTTGTGTACCTCCTAACGTAGTTTTTTCGGGGCATTTCTCGCTCCGGTGGTGTCCCCGTCTGCTGGGAACACCCTTATGGTACACGACAAAGGTGGAGTTGAGGTGGAGTTGAGATATTTTTTAGGTGGAGTTGGCGGCAGGGTACAAAAAAGCCGAGGGGCTTTCACATGGAAAACCTCTCGGCTAGATAGAGGAATATTCGATTTCAAAATTTTATTCTCAAGGTAAAATCACACTTTTCCCCATTTTCTAACGTATCCTCTCGGACGAACCGTATCTTGGATAGATTTCCAAAGCAGTAGGCATCTGTATTGCAAAATGTATGGATGAGCTCTGGGCAGCCGCATTTTCTACAATACCGGCAATAAACACAATCCAATATATCAAATTTTACTGTTCCCCTCGGAGAAGGGTAAAACCTTTGCTGAAACCCATTTTTCTCTCCAAACATATTTTTAGCCATAACAGAAAACAGGAGAAGAAATAATCTCTCCATAAATGGAAAGGAAGTGATCCGTTTGAGTATCCCACCCATTTTCTCGCCTTCAAAACAAATAACTTCATCCATTAGATCGATTGCATCCTCACCAAAGTGCTGTTTCATTACTCGATATATAGCAACGCGTGGAAAAATAAATAGATTTGTGTGCCTTCGCTCTCCCTTTGGAATATCTGGATACTCCATTGTTACTTTTTTTAATTCAATGTTTGCCGCATCGAAAATGGTATTGGCTTGTTCAACTCCAAATTTTGAAACCAACAGGGAATACAAAAATCGATAGTTTTTGTTTCTCTTAAAGAAATCCTTATCTATGGTTCACACCTCCAAACCCATTTTTCCTTCTTCATTATAACACAATAGCTTTCTCAGTTCTATCAGAAACCTGCTTGCCCCTTGCATCCCATTCACCACAAAAACGCCGTAAACTTCACACCGTTTTCCGTATTGACCATGTTGTAGACGATTTCGTGGTGATCCAAAATGGTTTTAGTGATATACAGCCCAAGGCCGCTGCCGCCACTGTTCCGGTTCCGGGATTTGTCCACCCGGTAGAAAGGAGTGAAGATCTGCTTCAAATCTTCCTCGGCAATGTGGACGCCGGAGTTCTCTACAAAGAAAACACCGTTCTGCAGCGACACCGTGACAGTGGCCCCCACAGGAGAATAGGCCACGGCGTTTCCGATCACATTGGTGAACACCTTCTCCATGAGCCGCCCATCGCCCGCATAGTGGAAGGCCGGCTGGATGTCCATGTGCAATTCCATCTCCTTGTCCTCCATCCGGCCACGGAACTTCTGGCAGACCTTCTGCAGCATTTGGCTGATATCCAGGTCGGTGCGCTCCAGGTGGAAGTCGCTGCCGCCCATCCGGGCCGCCGATAGAATCTCCTTTACCAGCGCCTCCATGTCATTGGTGGTTTTCAGGCACCGGCGCAGATAGGTGTCCCTGTCCTTATAGGGGCCTACCTGATGGATCATCCCCTCCAGCTGCCCCTTGATGATTGCAATGGGGGTTTTCAGTTCATGGGATACGGAGGTGAAGAAGTCCACCCGCTGCTTTTCCTGCTCCCGTTCCCGCTCGATGTCCTGCTGCAGCTGCTCATTGGCCGCCTGCAGGCTGTCCAGAGCATTACTCAACTGCTGGGACATCTCATTCAGGCTGGAGGCCAGGGCGCCAATCTCATCTCTTCGCCGTACATCGCATTTCCAGGTCATATCCAGAGTGGTCATCCGTTTCGCCACATTGCTGATACCCACCAGCGGCTTGGAATAGTACCGGGAGCAAATCACCGCTCCGATGATGGAGATCAGCAGGATCACAGCGGCGATAAGGGGAATCAGCTTCAGGAGGATATCGTAGGACTGAGAAACTGCTACCAAGGAAGCGTTTGCAAAGAGGTGATAGGTTCGTCCGTTTTGCAGGAACGTCGCAGAGCAGCTCATGGATGGTGCGGAGGAATCCATCTTCTCCATGTCGGCATAGTTCACGGAAAACAGGCTGTTGCCAATATCATCACTGATTTCCACCGAGGCGTTGTTCATCATGGAAAACTCCAATAGGCTGTCCGAGCTGGCCTCCCAGCCGTTCTGCTCCAGAATATCCACCAGGTCATAAAAATCGGAAGTGACCTGCCCCTCCAGCTCCGTATGGTAATTCCTCGGCAAGAAAATCATCACCATGCCGTAGATGATAATACAACAGACCACCAGCAGGGCCAGCATACTGAGGAAGGTCTTTGCCTGGATGCTTTCACTAATTCTCTTTCTCAATTTTATATCCCGCCCCTCGTATGGTTTCGATATAATCCACGCCCAGCTTTTTGCGGATATTCTTGATGTGGGTGTTTACGATCTTCTCATCGCCAAAGTAATCGTAGCCCCAAATGCTGTCCAGCAGGCTCTCCCGTGTAAACACCCGCCCCTGGTTCTCCACCAGGAGTTTCAATATCTCAAATTCCCGGATGGTCAGGGACACGCTTTCATCTTTGACAAGGACCGTGAAGCTGTCTGTATCCAGGGTGAGATCCTTATAGCGGAGGATGTTCGTCTCCACACCGGCGCCCTGCTCCGCCCGGCGCAGTACCGCTTCGATGTGCTTTACCACAAGGGGCATGGAGAAGGGCTTGGTAATGTAATCGTCTGCCAGAGCGTCAAAGCCCTTCATCTGGCTGGCGTCATCGTCTAAGGCCGTGAGCATGATGATGGGGACTTGGCTCTCTTTCCGGATCGCCTCGCAGACAGAAAAGCCATTCATTTTTGGAAGCATCAGATCCAGCAGGATGAGGTCCGGATGACACTCACGGAATTTCTCCATCCCCTCTAATCCGTCGCTGGCCAGCACTACGTTATATCCTTCATCCTCCAGAAACGCTTTCACTACGCCCTGAATGGCCTCTTCATCCTCTATAATTAAAATCGTTTTCGCCGTGGTCTGCACCTCCAAGTAGTAGTGTACCATACGAAGATGGAGTTTTGATGGAGTAAGTGTTACTTTTGAAAAAAAGCGCAAAAAGGCGGCCTGATTTCTCAGGCCGCCAACTAAAGTCTATTTTCAAAACTGTATCCTACATCACGGATGCACCGCAGGTAAACGCCGGAGTCCTGCTTCAAATTCAGCTTTCGCCGGATGGCCTGCACGTGATGGCTGACCAGCTTACGGGCCTCCCCATAGTCCGGTTCCCGCCAGATCCTCTCATAGATTTGGCTGTGCGTTAAGACATGGTTGGAGTTCTGGAATAAGTAAATAAGTATTTCGTATTCCGTCTTGGTAAGGAAAACTTCCTCTCCATCCCGATATACCCTGCGCTGTTGCGGATCAATTTTGAGGCCCGGAAGCGATAGCATCGAAGTCTGTTTTATCTCGTGTTTTTCAATTCCAGGATATGTTTTCAGAACGGATAAAATTTCTTCAAATGCCTTACTTTCCTGTTCTTGCAAATCTAAAATAATGATATGTCCGATACTATCACCTCCTCCTTATTTGCCGCAGTCTGAAGGAAACAGGTAAAATAAATACCTACCGGCCACGATGTTTAGCCTTCTTTTTCTCTTGACGCAAAGCATACTGACGCTCTTTTTCTGCCTCTCGTTGCTCCCGACTTTTAGTTTTCCGCTCCAGCTTATATTGCTCATGCTGAAGTTTAAGTGCCTGTTGTGCCTTCGTACCTATCCCTCTGTCCTGCAATTGACTGTTGATTTCACGCTGCATACGTTTAGGGTTGATTTTCTTTTCCAATGTTGCCTCGGCCTTGATTGGAGGGCTGAACCTCAACCGTCCCCAATTTTTCAGCAGAAATTCATATATCTCATAATCCTTGGGTTCGGCCCCAAAAGTGATCTTGCAGACCTCATATTTCCCGTTTTCTATGCGTTCATATAGTCCAATCCAAAAAGGCGCTTCAAACAAAATGGTTAAGCTGCTTTGAAATTGGGGATCTACCGTACTCATTTCTGCGAGAATTGCCTTTCAAATTGATTCAGCCATTCCAGGAGCGCATTGTACAGAAGTCTCTGCTGCTCAAAAATCGTTCTCCCAACAAGGGGAATGTCTGCAAATTCCTTTGCGTAATCCTCGTTCGCATCAGAAGAGGATTGGATGCTCTGACGCAGGGTCGAAATCAGATTCACTGCTTCAGCTTTTTCCATTTTGTTCAGGTTGGTGATGACTACATTGAAATCAAACGGGAGTGGAACTGGACCGGCAGCATATAATGCCATCAGCTCCTTAAAATAGGTGCGTCCAGCATCAGTTATAGAATATACCGCCTTATCTGCAAATTTGCTGCCCTTCACAACATCGCTTTGGAGATACCCTTTTTCACTCAGTTGAAGTACCTTGCGGTAGATAGAAGGAGTGCTAATCTTTGTCCAGCGGGGTAGATGATGATATTCCACGTCCTTTTGAATATCATAGGCGCTTTGCGGCTTTTCCAGGACGATGCCGAGTATGACCAAATCTATGGATGACATAGTTACACCTCCGTTTTTTGCTATCAATAATATTACTATCAATAATAGTAAAAGTCAAGAGGTGAAATCGCTTATCGAGATTGTGGTTCAATTTGCTTAGATGGAATGCTACCAGCAATCCACTTCTTCAAAAAGATGACTTGCGGTTCTGTGTGGAACCAGTGTTCACCATCTTTCATAACAGATATTTGACAGTGAAACTTTCTGGAAAAATCCTCAACGCTACTATAGTCAATCATATTATCATGGTCACCGTAGAGAATTTTGGTGGGAGTACTCCATTTCACGACAGGATGCTTCAAAACATATTGCCAGTATTCCCATGAAAGATCTTGCCCGAATGAAGTGGGGATAAGTTTTTCCCGTTCTAATTGTTCCTCGGTCACATTTGCCCAGTTCATCATTTTTGAAATAAGAAGTTTCATATCAAGAACTGGCGAGACAAATAAACTTTGTTCAAACCGTTTGTTTTCAAAGCATAGCAGACTAAACCAAGCACCAATGCTGTTGGCAAAGAGAGCCTGCCGTTTCCAACGAGTATTTATGAATTTCTCTATAGAATGGAGTTCCGGGATGATATGCCAAGGATTAAAAGAATTAATCTCTGCACGGCGTTCTCCGTGTCCAGGCAAATCAATGCTTAAAACTTGCCATCCTTTGCGACAGGCAATTTCTGCGAAAGTAGCAGCTTCTTCCTTGTTCCCGTCTTGTCCATGAATGTAGAGATATAGGCGGTTTGAAGTGTTTCCCCAAAGAATTGCCGGTATATTTTCAAGTAATATAGATTGTATTTGCATAGCTCCTCCGTTGGCTACTTAAAATAGCAAAAAGACTAATTCGATTAGTATTGTATATCAGATACGCCCTCGTGTCAAGAGCGATAGCGTTTTTGTTAATCGAATCATTGACTTTGCTAATTAGATTAGTTAAAATGAAAGGGAACATACTGTCAGGAGGATCGTTATGCGAGTTACAAAGGCAGCAGTTATCCAAGCTGCATCTGATATAGCCGATGAAAAAGGATTAAATAACGTTTCTCTCAAAGTAGTTGCCGAAAAGTTAAATATTCGCACGCCCTCACTATATAACCATATTGATAACTTAGACGACCTGCTCCGTGAGGTGGCTCATACCGGGATGCGTGCGATGAATCAAAGGATGACGCAAGCAGCCATTGGTAAGTCCGGCGATGCCGCAATACAAGCAGTATCGGTAGAATACCTAAACTATATGATTGAACACTGCGGAGTCTATGAGACGATCCAATGGGCTACTTGGCATGGAACTCATGAGACAGCAGAGATTTTTGGTGAATACACAAATCTTTTGAAAATGCTAATTCTTTCATGCGGTTTTATACACGAAAGGGTTTCGGAAATTCTTAATTTGCTAACAGGATTCCTTCATGGCTATACAACGCTCCAGCTTCGATATGCATTTTCCGAACCGGACAAAGTTAGAAGGGAGTTATGTACAGCTATTGACGTCCTTTTAACGGGAGCACATCAAAAATATAGTCAAACGTAAAGCGTTGATAAAAAAGGGCATCTCACCGTCCGGTGAGATGCCCTTTTTCATTTTGTGAAATAATTTACTTCGAAAACTCCTGCATGATGAGGTTTAGGATTTCCTGCTGGTCGGCAGACAAGCCGCCGTTTTTCGGCTTGGTGCTCTCCTTCAATTCTTTCACCAACCGATGGATCAGTTCCCGCTGCCCATCGGTCATGCCCTCCAGTATAACCTGGTCTTTCTTATCAAAGCCAACCAGGTAATCCAGAGACACGTTATAAATCCGAGCCATGGTCGTGAGGACGTCCAGCGTAGGGATCTTGATATTGTTCTCATAGTTGCTGATGACCGATCCGGCCCGGCCTACTCTCCGTCCAAGCTCCTCCTGAGAAATGCCATACCGTTCCCGCAGCATCCGCAAGTGGTTCCCAAAATCAAACATCCCATCTCACCTCGCTTTATCCTCGAACTTAGCGTACAGCTATATTTTACCCGCTTGACCTTCGTGTATGGCTAAGTATATAATGAAAGTATTTAGCGATTTGCTAAGTTGACGGGCGGTGATTTTCATGTTTTGCGAGAGCGGACAGGACGTATGTCAGGAGTTTATCTGCACATTTGCCGGCCACAGGCAGGTTTTTGAGCCGAAGATCGAGGAAAGAGTAAAAGAAACGCTGGAAAGCCTGATAGGGAGAGGACACCGGCTCGTGTTCCTATGCGGGGGTATGGGCCAGTTTGATGCGCTCTGTGCTGGCGCCGTTCGTTGGCTGAAGAAAAAGCATCCGGAGAAGGATATCCAGCTTTGCTTAGTCATCCCTTATTTCTCAGGTAAATTGAATGCAGATAGAAGTTTTTTTCAATCTCTATACGATGAAATTCTAATGCCGGACGGGGTAGAATATGCCCATTACAAAGCAGCGATTCCAAAGCGGAACCGCTGGATGGTAGACCAGGCAGATTGCCTGATTTCCTATATCATTCGCCAATACGGTGGGGCCTATCAGACCTGCCGATATGCGATGAAAAAGTCTATCCCAATCATCAATGTTGCGAAAGGAGCGCCACAATGCCTAAAATGATTATTATCGAGTGCAGCGATGAAGAAGCTGACCGCATGGTCGAGCAGCTCAAAAACATGGTTGCTGAATATGAGTACCACCCATACCATGGGCCGGGAAAGCTCTATGAATTCGGTACGCTGCGGATCGACCAGCCCAAACAGGAGGTGACCCTCGACGGAGCAGCAGTGGATCTGACCCGCAGGGAGTTCGAGCTTCTCGGACTGCTTGCCGAGCATCCGAACCGTGCTTTGCCAGCCGCCTTCCTCCATAATGCCGTCTGGACCCACCCCGACTCGGAACACGGCGAAGACGAAGTGGCAGCGTATATAGCTGCTTTGCGGGAAAAGCTGAAGTTGGATCAGCCGGGTTCCCCCTGCAGGATTGTCGATGAAGATACGGAGCGTGGACCAGGGTACCGTTTTACCTGCTCTGCCGGATGAATTCATAATTTGTCGAATATCCCAATACGAAATATGCAATTGGAAGGAGAAAGATAGTAAGAAAATAGTTTCCCCTTTTTATACTGGCCCCATCTGAATTTGGTTGGGGAAAACTGGTATAGCGGGAGGTCGCCTGTTTTCCCCACATAGAGGGGATGCCAGCAATGCGGCGTTGGAAACCGCATCATACGATTTTGGCTGCAGCTTCACCCGAAGCTGCAGCCTTTTTTCGTGTATGGCTCGTTTGTTTTGAACAGCCATATCGTATTTTTTGTGAACCAGCCTTATCCGGCGCATTCGTCCAGGGACGAGTGCGCCTTTTTTGCTTTTGCGGAAGGAGGTCTTGGCTAAGGACTCATAGCGGCAGGCCGCCGCCCCCGACAATCTGAATTTTCTCAAATTTCAGATTGATCGGAGGAAACAGCCATGGCTTATAACAAAGCCAGAGCCGAAAAGAAGTGGCTCAAATGGAAGGAAGCAGAGGAAAAGAAACTCCGGGAGCTGGGTGTGGACGAGGAAACCATCCAGCGCCTGCATACATACGACTGGGCCGAATTCAACCGGGAGCGCCGGTACCTGCAGCGGCAGGTGGAGTGGTCGCCCTATGTGGATATGATTTCGGCGCAGGACTTGGAACTGCCCGTCGAGGATGTGGAATCCCTCATGGACAGCATCGAGGATATGGAACTGCTGCGTATCCTCTCCAAGGAGGACAAGCTCACCATCCAAATCGCCTTTTTGAGGATGTCCGGCTACAACGGGTATGAGATCGCTGAGAAAACCGGCCTCACGCAAAAGGCGGTCAACCTTCGGATGGTGCGCCTGAGAAAAAAACTGAAAAAGTTTTTTGAAGCGTGAAGCTATCGGCCCTTTTTCCTGGGCTATGGGATGAACGGGGAAAAAAGACGTTCAGCCTGTAGCTTGAAAAGTCAATACCAGCCATGCGGGTACGTTCCCGTCCAGGCGAGCGACGATGGAAAAAGCGCCATGACAAGCCGCGGCACAGCTGCCACTCCCCAATGGGATGGCAGCTTGTGTCGTTGCTTCGAGCGATCCCTTTTGACCGAAAAGAGGGGGCAGTTGCCCTTTTTGCCACGACCCTGGCCGGAGTATTATGATACGCATTACCGTTTGCCCACACGTCAGATGGGTTGGCCGACCCTGGGTTGTAATCAGCAAGACCCCCGGAGAGCCAGTGAACGGCTTGTAAACTGCAAGCCTGCCCCCATGGTTCCCAAGGTTGCCGGGGGGCGAGTTGCAAATACGGCACATCAGAATCAACCCTTTTATTTTTCAGATTGCCGTTGACGGCGAATCCGTGCGGCGCAGTTTTTGCTGCGCCGCATCAGTTTGCCGCCAACGCACCAAGGAGAATGTGCCGATATGAACATAGACCTGAAGGAGCAGGCCCATGGTGAGATCGAGCGAATCTTCCGCATCCTTCTGCCTCAAAACGGGCTGGCGGTGCGGGAAGAACAGATTGCCCTGTGCCATGCCATGCTGGACACCTTGCTCCACAATAAAATTGCCTTGTGCGATGCAGGGGTGGGGATCGGGAAAACCTACGCCTACCTGACCGCCTGCATCCTTTTGAAAAAGTTTTATCCATCCGGGCCTGCCGGCTCCCAGCCGGTGGTGGTCTCCACCTCCAGTGTGGCCCTGCAGGACGCCATCATCGGAGAGTACATCCCATTCTTATCCCGCATCTTTTTAGAAAACCATATCATCCCGAAGCCTATCCGGGCCATGGTTCGCAAGGGGAAGGAGCGGTTCGTCTGCGATGCCCGCCTCGCCCAGCGGCTGGAGGCCGTCAAGGGGAAGAACAAAAACGAGGAACATCGGAAAGCGTTGTTCTCCCTTCAGAGCAATTATGACCTGGACGCTGTCACTGGCCTGAGCGGTTTTGACCGCCGCCAGGTGTGCGTTCCGAAGGTCTGCGAGAAAACCTGCCGGCTGCGGAACAGCTGCCGCTACCATCAATACTTGAAAGAGGCCAGAAGTGCGGAGATCTTTGTCCAGATCTGCAACCACAACTATTTGCTGGCCGATGCAGCCCATCGGCTTCAGGAACTGCGGCCCCTTCTGAACGATTACCGGGCTTTGGTCATCGACGAGGCCCACAAGCTGCCGGATGCCGCCCGTCAGATGTACGGGCAGAGCCTGTCGGCGGAGGATTTTCATGAACTCTGCTCTCTGCTCACAAAGGAAAAGTATATCCTTGCGGCGCAGAACCTGCGGGAAAAGTTCCGGGCGCTGATGGGCGCCCTGTGCCGGGGTGAACTGCTGGAGGAAGCGCAGCGCACTGCCTTCGTGCTGACCGCAGAACGGGAAGCGGCCCTTCGGGATTGCCTCTCCCTTCTCCGGCTGCTGCAAAAACAGCTGGCGCCCCACCTGCCACGGTGGATTCTTCACCGGCTGGGAACAACAGAGCAGGCGCTGAACCTGTTCTTCACGGGGGATCGCCGCTATATCCTTTACATCCAATACGACAGGACCGGCAGCCCAAGCCTATGCGCCGCCAGCCGGCAGATGCCGGAGCAGCTGAACCGTGCGCTCTGGCGCAGCAACATTCCCGCCATTCTCACCTCCGGCACCCTCATGGCCGGGGGCAGTTTTCACCGGACCCGGCAGCGCATGGGGCTGTCTTCAAGCCAGCGGCTGGAGGATTTCATTGCGGAGTCCCCCTTCAACTACCAGGAGAACTGCGTCCTCTACATTCCGGGGGACCTGCCGAAAACGCCAATGGGCAGCGAGATGGAGGCCAAGTGTCTGGCAGAACAGATCTGCAGGTTGGTGGACGCCACCCATGGCCACACACTGGTGCTGTTTACTTCTTATTCCCTTATGGGCGCTGTCTACAACCAAGTGAAGGGCCGGATGGCCTTCCCGCTGATGGAGGTCTGGCGGCATTCCCAGGATATCATCCATCGCTTCAAGCAGGCTCAAAACGCTGTGCTGTTCGCAGCGGGTTCCTGTTGGGAAGGGGTGGACTTTCCCGGAGATATGGTGTCGTCGCTGATCATTGTGCGGCTGCCTTTCCCCGTCCCGGACCCACTGAGCGAAGCGGAACGGGAGCAGTACCCCACCTTGCAGGACTACATTAAAACTGTGGTGATACCCGATATGCAGGTAAAACTCCGCCAGGGGTTTGGCCGTGCCATCCGCACGGAGACCGACACCTGCGTGGTCAGCATCCTGGACCACCGTGCCGCCCCCGGAGAGCGATACCATAAAGCTGTGCTGGAAACCCTGCCACCGATCCGCATCACTGCCAAAATAGAAGATGTGGAGGACTTCATCCGGGCGAAGAAAGGCCCGGATTATTTTATGCCATAAAGGAGTTGCCATAGATGGACAAGAAGAATATGAAGGTGGCAGTTTATTTCCGAACAGCCACTGTGCCAATAGAGCAAAAAGTCTGGCTCTACGCCAGCTCCAAGAGTTCCGAGCAAGCAGAGTGGAGAGATTTGAGCGTGGAGGCCATGAAACATACGGCCCAGCAAAATGGCCTTGTGGTTGCCGGGGTTTCTACTGACTCCAGCAGGCAGCTTCCGCCCATGGAGCGGCCCGGCGTTCAGGAAATGCTGGCGGCTGTCCATGAAGGACGGGTGGGTGCGGTGATGATGCCCAGCCTCCGTCATCTTGGCCGGGAGCTCGATGCGATCCTCCCTGTGTTGTCCGAATTTCAAAAACAGAAGGTACACGTTCACGCCAAAGACGCCTCTGCGCTTTCCCTTCCTCTGTTTCCAAAGCCGCCCTCAAAGGGGAAAGGGGGCGACGCACGATGAGTTTTCCCTATGCAGACCGCCCCATGTGGCTGTACAGCCGCAGCAGCGACAAGCATCTGAAGGTACTGTTCCAGCAGATGCAAAACCTGCTGGATGAAGCGGAGCGCAGAGCATACACTGTCGCAGGCACTTCGCAGGATATGGGTTCCGGCAAGAGCATGGCCAGAATGGGCCTGAAGCAGATGATGCGTGCCGTGAAAGGCGGCCTTGCCCAAGCTGTGCTTGTGCAGAACCTCACCCGCCTAAGCCATGACCCCGCCATCCTTATGAGGATACTGGAGTTCCTGCAGGACCACAATGCGGTACTGATCACCACCGAAAGCGACCTGCGGTATGAGCTCTACATCAAAGGGCTGGAACAACATTTTCTCAGGAGAGCCGCCCAAAAAGGGCTCCGGCTACCATGGTGAGGGGGCTGTGCTTTTATGCGTGTCACATATAATCCAGAAGCACCGTCCCTGGTCGTGATCAACGAAGTCAAGTATTATATGGCAGTTTCCGTACTAAAGAAGATGCTAACCAATGAAATAATAGCGCCGGAAAACTACAGGAAAGCCACTGTTGCTCTTGCCGAAAAGTACAGAGTTTTGAGATACGATATTTAGTGGTTGTCGTAATAGCTTTGTGCCAGCCATTGTGGTAGTGTTGTCGCTACGGGGTGGTCAAAATAGATGCCGCCTGAGAAAACGCAGAAAGGATGGTGCAGAGAATGCCGCAGGTGCAAATCATAGAACCTACCATAAAACCGCAAGAGCAAAAGATCCGGGTTTGTGCTTATGCCCGTGTGAGCAGTGACTCTGACGATCAACTCAATTCCTTTTCTGCACAAGTAGAATACTTTACTCGGCTTATACAATCCCATAGTGATTGGGAATTCGTAGATATTTACGCCGACGAGGGCATCACCGGCACAAGGGCCGACAAGCGTGATGAATTCCAGCGGTTGATGCGGGATTGCCGAGCCGGACGGGTTGACCGCATTTTAGTAAAGTCAATTTCCAGGTTTGGAAGGAACAGTACCGACTGCATCCAGGCCGTGCGGGAACTGAAGTTGCTGGGAATCGCTGTCATGTTTGAAAAAGAGGGAATCGATACTGGCCAGATGACCAGTGAGATGTATTTTTCCATGTACAGTGCATTCTCTCAGGAAGAATCCACTTCTATCGCAAAGAATATGCGCCGTGGTGCAGCCATGCGAATGAAGAATGGAACCTACCGGCTCTCTCAGGCCCCTTATGGGTACCGTTTAGACGAGCATGGTGGTTTCTTAGTCTGCCCTGAAGAAGCGCAGACCGTTCGGAAGATATTTGGCGATTTTCTCTCCGGCAAAAGCATCCGGGAGATTGCCAATGAACTTGCCGAAGCCCAAGTTCCCAAATTGAGAGGAAACCCCGTGTGGAGTGCCACCGGGGTTTCCTACATTTTAACCAACGAGCGTTACATGGGGGACGAATTGTTCCAGAAACGCTTTACCACCGATGCCTTTCCCTTTAAGAAAGTAAAAAACCGTGGCGAGAAAAGCCAATTTTATGCTGAAGGTACCCATGAAGCCATTGTCAGCCCTGATGTGTTTCGACTGGCGCAGGAACTTCTAAAAAAGAAAAGCCAACTCCATGGCAGGAAAAAAGAAATGCAATCTTACACCTTTTCCAAAATGCTGGAGTGCAGCGAGTGCGGGAGCACGTTCTGCAGGCGAGTGACCAAGGCCGGAACCGTGGTATGGTCATGTTACCGGCATTTCCGTGACAAGAAATTATGCGCCATGGAAAACGTGCAGGAGTCAGAAGTGGAAAAGGCGTTCATCACCTTATATAACAAGCTGGGGAGAAATCGTTCTGAGATTTTAACTCCATTCATTCTGCAGGTGGAAAGCCTGCGTGATAAAAATTACATGTCCCATCCGGGGGCAATGCAGCTTAATAAGGAAATAGCGGATCTGTTAGAGCAGAATCATGCACTGGCTACTTTAAGAGCCAAAGAGTGCATTGATTCTGCCTTTTTTATGAGTGAAACCAATGCCAATAATGCCAAATTGGAGGCCCTCCGCAGGGAACTCCGACGATACCGTGACCTGAACGATTATCACGAAATACTGGATGGAAGCCATTTGCTTCTTAAGATTTTCGAAGGACAGGAAAGCATATTGCAGTTTGAGCCTTCTGCCTTTCGCAACATGGTTGTCAGAGTAAAAATATCTGCGGACACCATCCGGTTCCGCCTTATAAACGGCATGGAACTGGCAGAGCGAAGATAGGAGTTATACCGTGAAAAAGAAAAGGTATTTGCCTTTCGGCTATCAAATGAAGAATGGAGAAATTACTCCGCACCCCACTGAAGGGCCTTTAGTACAGACTATATTTTCAAAATATCTTGAACGGGAAGCCCTTTCCGCACTTGCCAAATTCGCAACCCTTTCAGGTGTTCCTTATCGGGAAGGGGCTGTGGGGTGGAACAAAATCATGGTTTGCAGAATTTTAGATAACCGCAAGTATATAGGCGCCGAAGGGTTTCCTCCTCTGATCTCAGCGGAACAATTTCAAGAAACCGCCTCTCTTAGAGCAGCCAAGGCAAAACAGTATGGTGGGAGCCTGTCTGCAGAGATGAAGAAAATCCGCCAGCAGATTTGCTGTGGAGCCTGTGGGCAAACGCTCAAGCGCATCAATATGCGAACAGGCTATATCCTATGGGAATGCCCGAAATGCGGGGCCACCACAGATTATCTGCCGGATAAGCTGCTGCTGCAAAGCGTAACCACCCTATTGAACCGAGCCATTGAAAATAGGAAACAGTTGACTCCGGACGAAAAGCATTGCGAATGCCTCTCCATTGAAGTCATCCGGCTGAAAAATGAAATTGAACGGCAAATGGGCAATCCTTGTGCAGATGCCGATCATCTTCTTCGACTTATTATGGACTGCGCTGAAGCAAAATACAAAGTTTGTGACGGTGGTGCTTCGGAGCAGGCTACCCAGCTTATACAGAAACGGTTGGCCGGGCAACCGCTGATTTCCGCCTTTGACTATGAATTATTTAGCAGCATAGCAGAGAAAATCCTCGTTTTTTCAAATGGTTCCGTTCGCCTTCAGCTGCAGAATGGGAAAGTAATATAGCCGGAAGGAGCATCTATATGGAGCAAAAACCCCCTGTCAGACAGAAAATCATACGAGAAATCAAGCCATCGCCTGTGCTGCAGGCTCGGACCAAAAACCACAAGCTGAGGGTGGCTGCCTACTGCCGAGTCAGTACGGAGCAGGAAGAACAGCAGACCAGTATTGAAAACCAAATCACCTATTACGAGGATCTCATTCGCTCAAACCCCGAATGGGAATACGCCGGCGTTTTTTCGGACGATGGCATCAGCGGCACCAGGGATGAAAACCGCCCTGGCTTTATGGAAATGATCAAGCAATGCAAAAAAGGGAAAATCGACATGATACTTGCCAAGTCGCTGTCCCGTTTTTCCCGGAACACTCTCCAATGCATTTCATACATACGGATGTTGAAGGACCGGGGTATCATCATCCGGTTTGAAAAAGAAGGGTTGGACACCTCTCGTGTGACCAGCGAGATATTCTTCACATGGACCAGCGCCTTTGCCCAAGGGGAAAGCGAATCCCTGAGCAACAACGTCAAATGGGGCAAGCGGAAAGGGTACAGCCAAGGAAAGTTCGCCTTCCCATATTCGAGTATGCTGGGATATAGGAAGGGCGAGGATGGTGAACCGGAAATCGTACCCGAAGAAGCGGAACATATCAAAATGATCTTCAACCTGTTCTTGCTGGGCCGGAGCCTCCGCCAGATCAAAGAAGCCCTGGAGCGGCGGAATGTGCTAACTCCACGAGGGAATACCGAATGGGGCCTCTCAACTATCGAGCATATCCTGCGGAATGAAAAATACATGGGGGATGTCCTCCTGCAAAAGACCTACACGGTGGATTTCCTAAGCAAGAAAAAGAAGAAAAACAACGGGGAACTCACCCAATACTACATTACAGATAACCACCCCGCCATCATTCCCCGTGAGGATTTCCTGAATGCCCAACTTGAACTGGCCCGCAGAAATAGCAAAAAGAAGGTTTCCCAAAAGAAAACCAAGAGTGTGCTGGGGAAGTACTGCAGCAAATATGCTTTATCCGAAAGGCTGGTTTGCGGGGAATGCGGTTCCATGTACCGGCGAACCACTTGGTCTAAAAAGGGCAAGAAAAAAGTTGTCTGGCGTTGCATCAACCGCCTTGAGTTCGGCACGAAGTATTGCCAGCACTCTCCGACCCTACCTGAGCAAGCATTGCATCAGGCAATCCTGCAGTGCGTTCAAACCATGGCCGGTGACAAGGATGACATCATGCAAAACCTCCGGGATGTTCAAGAGAACATTATCCTCTTTTCCGGGAGCCAAGTCACTCCTCAATCACTGGAAAAGCAAATCAACAAGCTGGAGCAGGAAATGTCCGCCTTAGTCAAGATCGTAGCGCAAGGCGGCGACAGCGACTTCTACGCTGCCAAGCTCCGGCAGCTTTCAGAGCAGAAGATGGGTCTCACCTGCCAGCTGCAGGAGCTCCAAAAGAAAAAGATAGAGAATCAAGCCCTGGAATATCAATACCAGCAGGCTCTCATCTATATCAACAACGAAGAAAACCTGAACCTCACTGAATTTAACGATGACTTCATCAGAAGGATCATCGAACAAGTGACTGTGCTCTCCGCCTCCCAAATAAGGATCCGGTTTGTCGGAGGGTATGAACTGGATGCCGCCCTGCCATTGCAAAAATAGGTTGCCTGCAAGAAATGCCGCCGATACCCGTGAGTGGATATCGGCGGCATTTCTTGCAGGCAGCTTTTAGTACATATAGAAAACGAACAGCTTCCACAATTGCAGGATTTCTGCTATAATATAAGTTAGAGAAATCTCTTTGAAATGGCTTAAAGAGTATGTAGAAAAAAAAGGGGACATGAAAGTTCGCCCCCACAAATCTGGGAGAAGTCATATCAAATATTGGCGGACTTGTCCAGCAGTGATAAGAAGATGAAAGAAGAGATGATGTCCATGGATAATCCGGAAATAGTAACTATGGGTGAAAGCATTGCCCTAAAAAGATCAACAATATTCATTGCAGGAGTGTATGGGACCGGAAAGAGCACAATGTGTTCAGTTTTGTCCGAGATGCTTCATATTCCAGCATTTTCTGCCGGTGACTTAATTAGTGAAATCAATGGTGAGCAGTATGGCGCAAACAAGGCAGTTTCCGATAAGAACAGCAACCAAATCTTGTTAGCCGAACGTGTACGTCAACTCACCCAGGAAAACCCAAAAATCATCCTTGCTGGGCATTTCTGTATTTTTAACGCTGATAATGAAGTAGAAGTTCTTCCAGAATCGGTTTACCCCGCACTGAATATTTCACGAATCATTCTACTCGAAGCAGATATCCAAACTATTATCTCAAATTTGTGCCGTCGAGATGGAAAGAATTACCCAGTTAAAAGCGTTTCTGTATTAATTGAAAAAGAGCGAGAGCAAAGTAAACAGATTGCAGAACAGTTAAACTGCCCGCTCAATATTTACCAAATGACCTTTACAGATAAAGATTCTGAATATGTTGCTTCGCTGCTTCGCTAAGGAGGGTAAGCATGAGAGTTCTGCTTGATACTAATATCATTATCTATCGTGAGAATAAAAAAATGACCAATTACAGTATTTGCCATCTATTTCGCTGGCTTGACAAGCTGAAGTATGACAAGCTTATACATCCTCTAACAAAAAAGGAAATTGCTGTGTATAAGTATGCCGACCCGGCAGAAGCCATGACACTCAAGCTTGATGCTTATCAGGAGTTAAAGACACAGGCTCCTATGGCAGAGCAAGTAGCAGCTCTCGCAGCAACAACAGATAAGAATGAAAATGACAGGATCGATACCGCGTTGCTCAACGAAGTTTATCAAGGACGTGTTGATTTACTCATTACTGAGGACAAGCGGCTTAGGCGGAAGGCGGAATTATTGGGGCTTGAACATAAAGTCCTGTCTATAAATGCATTTCTTACGATTGCCACAAGTGAAAACCCAAGCCTAATTGAATATAAAGCTCTTGCGGTAAAGAAAGTCCCCATTGGCTCTCTCGATGTAAACAATGAATTTTTTAATAGTTTGCGGAATGCGTATTCTGGCTTTAATGCTTGGTTCAATAGGAAATGCGATGAAGATGCCTACATCTGTCGAGACGATACGGGCCACTTGCTTGGATTCCTATACCTGAAACCAGAAAATGAAGAGGAAAATTATTCAGATATATCTCCATGCTTTCCGCCAAAGAAACGACTTAAGATTGGAACCTTCAAAGTTGACGCAACAGGTTTTAGACTTGGAGAGCGGTTCATAAAGATAATTTTGGATAATGCGATTGAACAAAATGTAGACGAAGTGTATGTAACTCTGTTCGATGATCGCCCTGAACTCGAGACACTTGTAACGCTGCTTTCTCGCTGGGGATTCGAAAATTACGGTACGAAAACAAGTACGGGCGAAAAGGTTTTAACTAAACAAATGAAGCAGTACCTTTCAGAGTTATCTCCTCGGGAAAATTTCCCCAACTTAAAGTATGAGGTACAAAAATTTATATTGCCAATTCTCCCGAAATACCATACATCTCTACTTCCAGATTCAATTTTACGGAATGAAAACGAAAATGATTTTGTAGCTAAGACTCCTTATCGTTACGCATTGCAAAAGGTATATATATCATTTGCACCGGAAAGGAATATTCATCCGGGAGATATTGTGATATTTTATAGAAATGGGGTGCCGGGTAACGCTGGGTACACTGCGGTACTGACTTCTGTAGCTATCGTTGAAGAGGCTACAAGTGATTTCAGGTCAAAAGAAGAATATATGCGCCAAGTCCAAAATCGGAGCGTGTTTACAAATGACGAATTAGAGCAGTTTTGGCGGAAACACCAAGGCAATCAAATAGTGTTGAAATTTATTTTCGTTAAAAGTCTTATCAAACGTCCCATATTAAAATTTTTATGGGATACTGATGTAATTGCTTTTCCGGGTGGTCCAAGGCCGTTTACACGAATAACAGATGAACAGTTCAATATGATACTAAACGAGGCTCAAACTGATTTAAGCCGTTACTGGAGGTGATTTTTTGGAGTCAATATTGTTGTCAATAAATCCGGAATATGTGGAGCGAATACTCGCTGGATCGAAAAAATATGAGTTTAGAAAACGGTTGGCAAACAGAACTGTAGACAAAATTCTGATGTACTCAACTGCACCAATAATGAAAGTTGTCGGAGAGGTCGAAGTTATAAAAACAATATCATCCTCACCTTCTGCGCTTTGGGAATATACTAAGAAATATGCGGGTATATCTCGTGATAAGTATCGGAAATATTTTAAAGGCTGCAAAGTTGCTTATGCCTACCAATTGGGAAAAGTTGTACAGTATGATCCACCAAAAGAACTGAGTGAATTCAGTATAGACTTGCCTCCGCAATCATTCATATATCTATCGGGAGAACAGGTGAGAAATAAAGCTTCTGATATGACTCATTCAGACATATAATGCAAAGTACTGCATTGAGGCTTAGTAAGCGTTTTAAGGAGATATTCTTGTTATATGCGGTTTCTGCCTGTTTTTTGGCGACTTTTCATCCATATTTTATAGCCGCCCCTCCTATTACAATGCTATAATACGTCTTAAATCCACTGGACAAGATTTGGCCAGTATGCTATACTTACCCATGCGAGAGTTTCGCTAATGTGCGCTCATTGAATTAAAGGCATTGAGCGCAAAAGTGGGGATGCGAAATTTATTTTTTGCTTTTTAGCGTATTACGACTACGTAAAAGGGGGGCATCTAAAGTGTCCACCCCTTCCAGAAAACAGCACTTGCTTTGCGAGTGCTGTTTTCCTTTTTGCCGCCTTTGCGTGAAACGTCTGTAGGGGCGAGCGACTCTGTCCGCCCGGACGGATAACGCGCATTCCTCGGCGGGACACACGGATCCCGCCCTACGGATGAGCGCGGTGAGCCGTCCGTAGGGGACGGCGTCCTCGCAGTGGAGCGCAGCGGAACAAGTGCCCTTGGGGTGCGACGTCCCGTTTTATACGCCGCCGCGTTCCGCGCCCTGCAGGGCGCTTTTTTTGTTGTCAAAACGGCGGCGGCACGGTATAATGGGGATATATCGGATAAGCAGGAGGTACCGGCATGAAAAAGCTCACTTCCCTTTTTGTCATATTGGCACTGCTGATGCTGTGCGCCTGCGGCAGCAAGACCGGCGCCGCCGCGCCGGGCGTCCGCCACTGGCCGGGCACCCACCTGCTGGGGGACGATGTGGAGATCACCGACCCGTTGGATGCGTGATATGCCATGTGACGGCCTCTGCCGCCGCGCCTGTGCGCGGCGGCATTTTTGCGCAGACTGCCAACAAATTTCTTGTGAATAACCCGTGCAGAAAACAAGAAACTTGTTTGTGAAGCTACTGTATCACAAGATTCTTGTGATGTCAAGGCTAAAATCACAAGAATCTTGTGATTTGCCATTGACAAAACCAAAAATTCAGAGTAGTATACGAACAGAGAATGTCGAAATCTGTCGAAAACCGGCGAGGAGGTGGCCTGCGTGTCCTTTGGTGAGCAGATGCGGCGGCGGCGCGAGGAGCTGGGGATGACACGGCAGCAGCTGGCGCAGCGACTGGGCGTGTCCGTGTCCGCGGTGGGCAACTATGAAACGGGCGTCAGCGCCCCCAAGGAGGAGGTGCTGCTGCGCCTGTTCACCGCGCTGGAGGCCGAGCCGAACTATCTCTACCGGGACAGCTTCCGGGGCGCGGAGGACAGCCACAGCGACGAGGAGCGCCGCCTGCTGGCCAAATACCGCGACCTGCCGCTGTCCGGGCGGCAGACCGTCCACTCGCTGGTGGACGCGCTGACGGTGATGACCGGCGAGCTGCGCGCTGCCGCGCCCGCCGCCGAGGTGCGCACCATCCCGCTGTATACCTCCCCCGCCGCCGCGGGCTTTGCCGCGCCGGTGTTCGGAGAGGATTACGAGCTGATACAGGTCAGCGGCGACGTGCCGCCGGGCGCAGAGCTGGCCGTGCGCATCCAGGGGGATTCCATGTCGCCGGTGATCGAGGACGGGTCGGTGGTGTATGTGAACCATGACCCGGTGCAAAGCGGCGACGTGGGCATCTTCTGCGTGGACGGCGACATGCTGTGCAAGCAGTATTACCGGGACGGCTTCGGCATGGTGTATCTGTTCTCGCTGAACAGAAAGCGCGCGGACATGGACGTGGTCTTCCACCGGGGCAGCGGGCGGAGCCTGACCTGCTTCGGGCGGGTGATGCTCCACAGCCAGCCCCTGCCGGAGGGACATATATAAAAAGAGACGGCGTAAGCCGTCTCTTTTGCGTGTCAATAAACCCACGCCCCTGTCATTCCGAACCAGTGACCGATGTCACTGGTGTGGGAATCCGTAACCTTTTAGCTGGGAATCTGCGGAAAAGTGCAGGAATTATGCGTTTTGGAAACGGATCGCCACGCCAGTCTGCGGACTGGCTCGCAATGACAGGCTTTTTTGACAAGCTGAGACGGCGTAAGCCGTCTCTTTTTCTAATTGGAAGAGCCTGCCATTGCAAGCGCCTGCAACGGGACGTCGAGGACGCCGTCCCCTACTGCTTCTTCTCCAGCTTTTCCAGCATGCGGGTGAATTCCTCCGGCAGGGGACAGTGCAGCTCCACCGGCTCCCCGGTGCGGGGATGGAGGAACCGCAGCCCCGTGGCGTGGAGGCACTGACCGGTCAGCCCCGGCACGGGCTTTTTTGCACCATAGACCGTGTCGCCCAGGATGGGGTGGCCGATGTACGCCAGATGGACGCGGATCTGGTGGGTGCGCCCCGTCTCCAGCCGGCAGCGCAGGTGGGTCACGCCGGGATACCGCGCCACCACCTCCCAGTGGGTCACGGCGCGGCGGCCGCCGGGCACCACAGCCATCTTCTTCCGATCGGCGCTGCTGCGTCCGATGGGTGCGTCCACCGTGCCGCTGTCCTGCTTCATGTTGCCGCTGACCAGACACTCATAGGTACGCGAGAGCGTATGGTCGCTGAGCTGGGCGCTGAGGGCGGCGTGGGCGGCGTCGTTCTTGGCGGCGATGATCAGGCCGCTGGTGTCCCGGTCGATGCGGTGGACGATGCCGGGGCGCTTTTCGCCGCCGATGCCGGAGAGACTGTCGCCGCAGTGGTGCAGCAGGGCGTTGACCAGCGTGCCGTCCGGATGACCGGGAGCGGGGTGCACCACAAGGCCGGTGGGCTTGTTGACCACGATCACGTCCCCGTCCTCATACACCACGTCCAGCGGAATGTCCTGGGCTTCCACGGCGGTGTCCTTCACCTCGGGGATGTCCACCGTCACCTGCTGACCCTCCGCCACGCGGCAGCTCTTGGCCGCCGGGCGGCCGTCCACGGCGACGCGCCCCTCCTCGATGAGCCGCGCCGCCTGCGACCGGGACAGCTGTCCGTCCGCGGAGAGAAAGGCGTCCAGCCGGACGCCGGCGTGTTCATTTGTGGCTGTCAGCTGCCGTATCATCGCCCGGCTCCTTCCCGCTGCGCTTGTCGTATTTGTCGTAGAACCACAGGTAGTACACAGCGCCCAGAATGACGCCCATCACCACGAAGATGTCCGCCAGATTGAAAATCGGATAGTCCATGAATTCCAGGTCGAACATATCCACCACATAGCCGCGGAAAATGCGGTCGATCATGTTGCCGATGCCGCCGCCCAGCACCAGCATGGCGGCGCTGAGCCCCAGCGGGTGCCGGACGATCTTTTTTATCACCAGATACACCACGGCGGCCAGCAGCACCACCGTCACCGCCGCCAGCAGGCCGGTCTTGCCGGAGAAGCTGCTCCACGCCGCGCCGGTGTTGTGCAGGCGGGTGAGCTGCACCACGCCCGGCAGCAGCGGCGCCGACTGTCCCACCTCTAAATGGGACGTGACCCACCATTTCAAAAGCTGGTCAAGGCCGATGGCACCCGCCAGCAGGATCGCATACCACATAATTTCAGTTCCTCCCGGAGTATAAGTGGCTCTATCATAGCCCATTTTCGCGGGGATTGCAACTTTATCTTGGCGGGGCGGGAGCGCACCGCCTTTGTCAATTTGTACGGAGCCGCCCACCTGTCCGGTAGGCGTTGCATGTATATTCACCAAATTCCCATAAACAGCGGATAAATATGCAAAAATCGCCTTGACATTTCCAGTTGCCGGTGGTAAAGTATGCACCATCAACGAGAGAGACACAGCCGAGCGTTCCCGCACCGGGCGCGGCAAGGCACATCACCGAAAAGGCGGTATACCCATGATAAGCCATTGTAATACAAGGGTGAGCGCCCCGCTTATACTGCGACGACGACAGAGCCAGCGACGACATCACGCCGCGTAACGCAGATGGATGCAATATGCATATACATGAATAAATATACGTATCCCATACAGGGTATACAGAAAGGATATACGACCATGAAAAAGTTTTTTGCACTGATGCTGGCGCTGGTTATGGCGCTTTCTCTGGTGGCCTGCGGCAGCAAGGCCGATACGACAGCCGATGACAAGACCGATGACCCCGCCGCAGCAGAGCCGGCCAACGCGCTGGAAAAGATCAAGGCCGACGGTGTGCTGACCGTGGCTCTCAGCCCCGACTTCTCCCCCATGGAGTTTGTGGACTCCTCCAAGACCGGTCAGGATCAGTATGTGGGCTTTGATATCACGCTGGCCAAGTACATCGCCGAGAATCTGGGCGTGGAGCTGGTCATCGAGCCCATGGGCTTCGACGCCAGCCAGACCGCCGTGTACACCGGCTCCGTCCCCATGAGCATCTCCGGCTACTCCTGGACGGAAGACAGAGCCGAGAACTATGAGCTCAGCGATTACTACTACGCCGGTGAAAACGAGACGAGACAGGCTCTGCTCATCAAGAAGGAAAACGCGGATAAGTACACCTCCCCGGAGGATCTGGCCGGTCAGGACGTGGGCGCGCAGAACACCTCCCTGCAGATGCAGCTGGTGACGGAGCAGCTGACGGACGCCAATCCCATCTCCATCGGCGACATCACCGTGGGCGTCATGGAGCTCAAGAGCGGCAACATCGAGGCGCTGGCCGTGGCCTACGGCAATGCGGAGATGATCGTGGACGCCAACCCCGATCTGGCCATCTGCACCTGGGAGTTCGACGTAAAGGCCGAGTACTCCGCCAACGTTATCATGATGCAGAAGGGCGAGACGGAGCTGCTGGACGCAGTGAACGCCATTCTGGCACAGGCCAAAGAAGCCAACCTCTACGACGGCTGGTACAAGGACGCCGTGGAGCTGGGCAAGAGCGAGAACGCGCAGGAGCTGACTCTGGACTGATACCGGTACACCTTCCGGCGGCGGGTACGGACACCGTGCCCGCCGTCATCAAAGATAAGGGAGACACCCCATGAAATTCATCGACTTTGAAAAGCTGGCCGCCCTGTTCCTGAAATACTGGGACAAGTTCCTCATCGACGGCGTGGAGTACACGCTGGCGCTGGCGGCCATCACCGTGGCCTTCGGCGCGGTGTTCGCGTCGGTACTGGCGCTGATGAAGATGTCCAAAATACCGCCGCTGCGGTGGCTGTCCACCATCTATATCGAGATCATCCGCGGCACGCCCATGCTGCTGCAGCTGTACTTCTTCTATTTCGGCCTGCCGATGCTGATCCCGGCGCTGAACAAGCAGAAGTTTCTGTGCATCGCCATCGCCCTGATCTGCAACAGCGCGGCCTATGTGTCCGAGGTCATCCGCTCCGGCATTCAGGCCGTGGATCCCGGTCAGCGGGAGGCGGCGCTGAGCCTGGGCTTCAGCGAGAGCAAGGCCATGTGGTTCGTGGTGGTGCCCCAGGCGGTGAAGAACATCCTGCCGGCGCTGGGCAACGAGTTCATCATGATCATCAAGGACACGTCCCTTGGCTCCACGTTCTTCATCGGCGACCTGATGACCCAGTATCTGGTGGTCAAGGGTGCCACATATCTGCCCATCGAGCCGCTGGTGATCGTGGGCGTTATCTACTTCCTGATGACGTTCATCCTCAGCAAGGTGTTCGGCCACTTCGAAAAAAAGATGCAGAAGGCCGACCGGCACAGCGGCTATGAGCGCAAGCGCAAGCAGCAGCGGGAGGTGCATGTCTGATGGCACAGAAGCTGATCGAGGTACACGACCTGAAAAAGTATTACAACGGCGGCGATGTGAAGGCGCTGGACGGTGTAACGGCGGACGTGTACAAGGGCGACGTCATCGCGGTGATCGGCCCCTCCGGCGGCGGCAAGAGCACGTTCCTGCGGAGCCTGAACCTGCTGGAAACGCCCACCTCCGGCTCCATCCTGTTCAACGGGGTGGACATCACCGGCAAGAAGGTGGATCTCCCCCTGCACCGGCAGAAGATGGGCATGGTATTCCAGCACTTCAACCTGTTTCCCAACAAGACCGTGCTGGAGAATCTGACCATGGCGCCCATCAAGATCAAAAAGACGCCCAAGGCCGAGGCGGAGGCCAAGGCCATGGCGCTGCTGCAAAGAGTAGGGCTGGCGGACAGAGCCAACGACTATCCTGCCCAGCTATCCGGCGGGCAGAAGCAGCGGGTGGCCATCGTCCGGGCGCTGGCCATGGAACCGGAGGTCATGCTGTTTGACGAGCCCACCAGCGCTCTCGACCCGGAAATGGTGGGCGAGGTGCTGGAGGTCATGAAGGAGCTGGCACAGAGCGGCATGACCATGGTGGTCGTCACCCACGAGATGGGCTTTGCCCGGGAGGTGGGCAGCCGGGTGCTGTTCATGGATGCCGGCAGGATCGCCGAGCAGGGCAGCCCGGAGGACATATTTTCGCATCCCCAGAGTGCCCGCCTGCAGGACTTCCTGAGAAAAGTCCTGTAATAGCGGCGCTGAAAGCATACATCAGCCGTTTACTTCCTTCCTTTTTGGTGCTCCCCGTCCCTTCGCGGGGCGGGGAGCGTCGCATTTCAAGACAGGAGATCTATTATGAACACAGAAAAGCAGGCGGCGCTGGCCGCCATTGACGAGAAGAAAGAACTGGTGGCGCAGGTGGCGGACGCCATCTGGGACTACGCCGAGCTGTCCATGCAGGAGGTGAAGTCCGCCGCCCTGTTCGTCAAGGTACTGAAGGACGAGGGCTTTCAGGTAGAGGAGGGCATATGCGGCATCCCCACCGCCTTCTCCGCCTCCTTCGGCAGCGGCAAACCGGTCATCGGTCTGCTGGCGGAGTACGATGCGCTGTCCGGCCTTTCGCAGGAGGCGGGCAGCACCGTGTACCACGAGCTGGTAAGGGGCGGCAGCGGCCACGGCTGCGGCCACAATCTGCTGGGCGCGGGAGCCATGGCTGCCGCCATCGGCCTGAAGCACTATCTGACCCAGACCGGCAAAAGCGGCACCGTCATCCTGTACGGCTGCCCCGGCGAGGAGGGCGTGGCGTCCAAGGCCTATATGGCGCGGGAGGGTCTGTGGTACGGCCTGGACGCGGCGCTGACGTGGCACCCCGGCGACAGCAGCGAGGTGACCACCGGCTCCACCAACTCCTGCATCCAGATGATCTACACATTCCACGGGCTGGCGTCCCAGGCATCCACCGCGCCGGAGCGGGGACGCAGCGCGCTGGACGCAGTGGAGCTGATGAATGTGGGAGTGCAGTTCCTGCGGGAGCACATGCCCCGCGACGCACGGGTACACTACTCCATTCTGGACGCAGGCGGCGTAAGCCCCAACGTGGTGCAGCACCAGGCCAGCGTCCTGTACATGATCCGCTCCAACTTCGTTAAGGACTGCATGGCTCTGCACCAGCGGGTGGACAAGATCGCGCAGGGCGCGGCGCTGATGACGGACACCACCATCGAGCGCCGCTTCGTGGACGGCCTGTCCGACACCGTGTGCAACCACGCGTTGGAGCAGGTGCTGTACGACAACTTCTCCCAGTTGGGCGTACCGCCCTGCACGGCGGAGGAGCACGCCTTCATGGAGGCGCTGTCCGCCACCTACCAGGGGCGGGACATCCCCGGCGGCGTGGGCGCGGAGAACGACCCCGCCTTCGCCGAAAAGGTGAAGGCCATGCAGACCAGCCACTTCAACGACTTCCTGATGCCGCTGTATCAGGGTCCCGCCTTCAACGCCGGCTCCACCGACGTGGGCGATGTCAGCTATCAGTGCCCTACGGCGCAGATCCATGTGGCGCTGTGGCCCAACCACGTCCCCTGCCACAGCTGGCAGGTGGTGTCCTGCAACAAGACGCCCATGGCGCACAAGGCCACTGTCCACGCCGGCAAGGTGCTGTGCGCCGCCGCCATCGACCTGCTGGAGCAGCCCGCGCTGCTGGAGGCCGCCAAGGCCGAGTTCCGGCAGCGGGCGGCGGGCGGGTACACCTGCCCCATCCCGCCGGACGCCGTGCCGGCGCCCCTGGAGCTGTAAAAAGCCAGACCGCTTCCCGCGCGGAGCCGCCGGTCAGACAGCCGGTCTGTCCGCCGTGCATTCTGCCGGAAAATGTGCTATAATGGCGGCAAAACGCGAAAGGAGCACATCGCCATGAAGGGAACGGTCATCTATCACGCGCCTGTGGGCGACCTGCAGGTGGACTGGGAGGACGGCGCGATAACGGCGCTGAAGCGCGCCGGCGCGGACGTAAAGGAGGCGGGCGCGCCCAACGGGCTGACGGAGCAGGTGTTCCGGCAGCTGGACGAGTATTTCGCCGGGACGCGCAGGCGCTTCGATTTCCCGTACCGGCTGCACGGAACGCCCTTTCAGGAAAAGGTCTGGGCTGCCCTGCGGGATATTCCCTACGGCGAGACGCGCAGCTACAAGGACATTGCGGAGGCCATCGGCCACCCGAAGGCGTTCCGCGCGGTGGGCATGGCCAACCATGCGAACCCGATATGCATCGCCGTGCCCTGCCACCGCGTCATCGGCGCGGGCGGCTCTCTCGTCGGCTACGGCGGCGGGCTGGACATGAAAACGGCGCTGCTGGCGCTGGAAAAGGCGCACCGCCGGTGAGAAACGCCCCGCCCGTTCCCCTGTTCACAGAAAATTTTCCCTTTCCGCCGCTTTTCGGATGGCATCTTGGCGGGAATCATGGTAATATAGTAGGTACTATTACCGAGAGGCGGGATGGATTTGGAGCTGAACAAGAGAAACATCAAGCGCATTATGCTGCTGATCGCGTTCGCGGCGCTGCTGTACTGGGGACTGAACAACCTGTCGTGGCTGAGCGGCATTCTGAGCGGGCTGTTGAACCTGCTGTCGCCGCTGCTGCTCGGTATATGCATCGCCTTTGTGCTGAACCTGATGATGGCGGCGCTGGAGCGGCTGTGGGATCGGGCGCTGGCCAAGTGGAGCAGCCCGTGGCGCGGCAAGCTGAAGCGCCCGGTGTGCCTGACGCTGACCATGGTTCTCTTTGTGGGCATCATCTTCGCCATCTTCTTCATCCTCATCCCCCGGCTGGAGGAGGCCGCCACCACCATGGTGGCCAACATCCCCACCTACGTCAGCCAGATCCAGAGCTGGTGGGAAAACCTCAGCGGTTTCGCCGCCGAGCACGGCGTGACGCTGCCGGAGCTGTCCCTCAGCGCCGATCAGGTGAAGGAGACGATCACCGGCTTTTTGCAGGAGAAGGGCGACAGCGTGGTGAACACCACCCTGAACATCACCACGTCCATCGTGGGCGCGCTGGTGAATTTCCTGCTGGCACTGGTGTTCTCCCTGTATCTGCTGGCGCAGAAGGAGACGCTGCTGGCGCAGTCCCGCCGCCTGCTGCGGCGCATCCTGCCTCAAAAGGCCGCCGACCGGCTCATGCACCTGCTGAGCCTGGCCAACAACGCCTTTTCCAGCTTCGTCACCGGGCAGGTGACGGAGGCGTTCATTCTGGGCACGCTGTGCTGCATCGGTATGCTGATCCTGCGGCTGCCCTATGCGCTGCCGGTGTCGGTGATCATCGCATCCCTGTCGCTGATCCCCATTTTCGGTGCGTGGATCGGCGCGGCCACCGGCGCGTTCCTTATCGTGTTCCAGAGTCCCATCAAGGCGCTGACGTTCCTGATCTTCCTGCTGATTTTGCAGCAGGTGGAGGGCAACCTGATCTACCCCAGGGTGGTGGGCAAATCCGTTGGCCTGCCGGGTCTGTGGGTGCTGGCAGCCGTGACTGTCGGCGGCGGCGCCTTCGGCGTGCTGGGCATGCTGCTGGGCGTGCCGGTCTGCTCGGTGGTATACGCGCTGGTGCAGGACTTCATCCGCTCCGACAAGCCGGTCAGAACGCCGCCGGAGGAATAATGTGTCATCTGAAGCCGCCCCTCCGGGCGGCTTTTCACATGTTCACAAATAATTAAAACCCCGGCTATTGACAACCGGGACGCCGGGTGGTACACTTCGTTTAGCACTCGAAGATATGGAGTGCTAAACGAGGAAGATATTATGGCACTGAGCAGACGAAAAAAGCAAATAATGAAGATCGTGGTGGACAGCTACATCAACACCGCCGAGCCGGTGGGCTCCAAGGCCATTGCGGATCAGCTGCCGGAGAAGGTCAGCTCCGCCACCGTGCGGAAGGATCTGGCCGACCTGTCGGACATGGGCTATCTGGAGCAGCCCCACACCTCGTCGGGTCGTATCCCGTCCGCCAAGGGCTACCGGCTGTATGTCAACGAGCTGATGGATCGCAAGCCCCTGTCGGCAGAAGAGGAGGCCAGCATCAACACGGCGCTGGCCAAGCCGCTGCAGCAGGTGGAGCAGGTCATCGACCAGGCAGGGCAGATGGTGTCCAGCTTCGTGGGCTACCCCACCTACACCGTGGCGGATCACCGGACGGCGGCCACAGTGCAGCGGTTCGAGCTGATCGCCGTGGACGCGGGCAGCTTCATCGCTGTGGTGATGCTGTCGGATAACCGGGTGAAAAGCCAGCTGATGCGCACATCGCTGCCGGTAGAGGCGGAGATGCTGCCCCAGCTGAGCCACCTGCTGAACACCCATTTCACCGGCGTTTCCGCCGAGGAGATGAACGCCACGCTGATGCACCTGAGCGAGCAGGTGTCCGGGCAGTGGTTCCTGATCCTGAATCAGGTGACGGAATACGCCGGATCGCTGCTGGAGGAATCCAGCCACCAGCAGGTGTACACCAGCGGCGCCAGCCAGCTGCTGAAATTCCCGGAGTTCCGGGACATCGACAAGGCTCACGACCTGATGAGCTTCATGGTGGACAACAAGCAGGAGCTGCCTGTGCCCGCCGGAGACGCGCGCATGCAGATACTCATCGGCCCGGAAAACGTCAACGACGCTCTGAAGGAGAGCAGCGTGGTGATCGCCAGCTACGACATCGGCGACAACATGCGCGGGCTGGTGGGCGTTGTGGGCCCCACGAGAATGGATTATGCCGCAGTCGCGGCGCGGCTGAGCTACTTTGCCGAGAGCCTGAGCCGCATGTTTGGTAAAAAACAGCTACCGGAGGATACAACGGAATGAGCGAAAAGGATAAAAAGAGCAAGCAAACCCCGGAGGAAAACGCCGCGGCGGAGCAGCCGGTGAACGAAACGCCGGAGGCAGCCGCCGAAGCCGCGCCGGAGACGTACACTGTCACAAAGGAGCAGATGCAGCAGATGGAGGAGCTGGCCAAGACGCTGGCGGATGCCAATGACAAGTATCTGCGGCTGGCGGCGGAGTACGACAACTACCGCAAGCGGACGGCGCGGGAGAAGGAACATCTGTACGGCGACGCCAAGATCGACACCATCAAGCCGTTTCTGGCGGTGCTGGACAACCTGGAGCGGGGCGTGAGCCAGTTCGAGGAGGGCGACGGACACCGGCAGGGCATGGAGCTGATCTGCAAGCAGTTCAGCGAGGTGCTGACCAAGCTGGGCGTCACCGAGATACCGGCGCTGGGCGAGAAATTCGACCCGGAGAAGCATAACGCCGTCATGCACACAGAGGACGACACCGCGGAGGAAAACACCGTGGTGGAGGTATTTCAAAAGGGCTACACACTGGGCGACAAGGTTCTGCGGTTCGCCATGGTGAAGGTAGCCAACTGAGAGGGAGGAAGCTATTATGGAAGGTAAGAAGCTGTACAAGAGCAGCACGGACAAGAAGATCGCCGGTGTATGCGGCGGCATCGCGGAGTACTTCAACATCGACTCCACGCTGGTGCGTCTGGGCTGGGTGGTGTTCTGCGCGCTGGGCGGCAGCGGCCTGCTGGCGTATATCATCGCGGCGCTGGTCATGCCCGACAGGCCTTATTAAACAGGATCTTCTAATACAAATAGTAAATAACATTTATCTATATACAGGAGGCAATCATTATGTCTAAAGTTATCGGTATCGATCTTGGTACGACCAATTCCTGCGTAGCCGTTATGGAAGGCGGCGAGGCAGTCGTTATCCCCAACGCGGAGGGCAACCGCACCACCCCGTCCGTGGTGGCCTTCAGCAAAACCGGCGAGCGCATGGTGGGTCAGGTGGCAAAGCGTCAGGCCATCACCAACCCCGAGCGCACCATCTCCTCCATCAAGCGTGAGATGGGCACCGACCACCGCGTGACCATCGACGGCAAGAGCTACACCCCGCAGGAGATCAGCGCCATGATCCTGCAGAAGCTGAAGAGCGACGCCGAGGCCTATCTGGGTCAGCCCGTCACCGAGGCGGTCATCACCGTGCCCGCCTACTTCACCGACTCCCAGCGTCAGGCCACCAAGGACGCCGGCAAGATCGCCGGTCTGGACGTGAAGCGTATCATTAACGAGCCTACCGCCGCGGCTCTGGCCTACGGCGTGGACAAGGAGCAGGCGCAGAAGATCATGGTCTACGACCTGGGCGGCGGCACCTTCGATGTGTCCATCCTGGAGATCGACGACGGCGTGATCGAGGTGCTGGCCACCGCCGGCAACAACCGTCTGGGCGGCGATGACTTCGACCAGTGCATCATGAAGTATCTGGTGTCCGAGTTCAAGAAGAGCGACGGCATCGACCTCAGCGGCGACAAGGTAGCCATGCAGCGCCTGAAGGAGGCCGCAGAGAAGGCCAAGATCGAGCTGTCCGGCGTGACCACCAGCAACATCAACCTGCCCTATATCACCGCCGACGCCACCGGCCCCAAGCATCTGGACGTCACCCTGACCCGCGCCAAGTTCAACGAGCTGACCGGTCATCTGGTGGAGGCCACCATGGGCCCCGTGCGTCAGGCCATGAGCGACGCCGGTCTGAAGCCCAGCGATCTGGCCAAGGTGCTGATGGTAGGTGGCTCCAGCCGTATCCCCGCCGTGGTGGAGGCCGTGAAGAACTTCACCGGCAGCGAGCCCTTCAAGGGCATCAACCCCGATGAGTGCGTGGCCATGGGCGCCGCTTTGCAGGCGGGCGTTCTCACCGGCGACGTGAAGGGTCTGCTGCTGCTGGACGTGACCCCCCTGTCCCTGGGCATCGAGACTATGGGCGGCGTGTGCACCCGTCTGATCGAGCGCAACACCACCATCCCCGTCAAGAAGAGCCAGATCTTCTCCACCGCCGCCGACAACCAGACCTCCGTGGAGGTCAACGTGCTGCAGGGCGAGCGTGAGATGGCCGCTGCCAACAAGAGCCTGGGTCGCTTCCATCTGGACGGCATCGCTCCGGCACGCCGCGGCGTACCTCAGATCGAGGTGACGTTCGACATCGATGCCAACGGCATCGTCAACGTCAGCGCCAAGGATCTGGGCACCGGCAACGCACAGCACATCACCATCACGTCCTCCTCCAACATGAGCAAGGAGGACATCGAGAAGGCCGTGAAGGACGCGGAGCAGTATGCCGCCGAGGACGCCAAGATCAAGGAGAAGGTGGAGATCCGCAACCAGGCCGACCAGATGGTCTATCAGGCGGAAAAGACCCTGAACGAGGTGGGCGACAAGGTACCCGAAAGCGAGAAGGAGCCTATCCGCGCCGGCGTGGAGAAGCTGAAGGAGACGCTGAAGGGCGAGGACACCGACGCGATCAAGGCGGCCACCGAGGAGCTGACCCAGCTGTTCTACAAGATGAGCGAGAAGCTGTATCAGCAGCAGGCGCCCCAGGGCGACCCCAACATGGGCGGTCAGCAGCCCGGCGGCGACCCCCACGGCGGCCAGCAGTACTACGACGCCGACTACAAGGTAGTCGATGACGACGATCAGAACAAGTAAGGCAAATATATCCCGCAATAAGGGGCAGGAAGTACCTGTCCCTTGTTGTGGTGTTTAGGAGATAACGCCCATGGCACAGGAAAAGCGAGATTATTATGAGGTTCTCGGCGTCAGCAAGGGCGCATCGGAGGACGAGATCAAAAAAGCATACAAAAAGCTGGCGCGGAAGTACCACCCGGACATGAACCCCGGCGACAAGGAGGCCGAGGAGAAGTTCAAGGAGGTCAACGAGGCCAACGAGGTGCTCAGCGATCCGGAGAAGAAGGCGCGGTATGACCAGTTTGGCTTCGCGGGCGTTGACCCCAGCTACGGGGCGGGCGCAGGCGGCGCAGGCGGCGCATACGGCGGCGCGGGCGGCTTCGACTTCGGCGATCTGGGCGACATCTTCGGCAGCTTCTTCGGCGGCGGATTCGGCGGCCAGCAGCGGCGGAACCCCAACGCGCCCCAGCGGGGCGAGAGCATCCGCGCCAGCGTGTCCGTCACGTTCAAGGAGGCGGCCTTCGGCTGCGAAAAGGACGTGACCGTGGAGCGCAGCGAGCAGTGCGCCACCTGCAAGGGCAGCGGCTGTCAGCCGGGCACCACGCCGGAGATATGCCCCGACTGCCACGGCAGCGGACAGGTGCAGGTGCAGCAGCGGACGCCCATGGGCGTGTTCGCCAGCAGCCGTCCCTGCCAGAAGTGCCGGGGCACCGGCCGCATCATCCACCAGCCCTGCACCGACTGCGGCGGGCAGGGGCGCGTGCGCAAGCGCAAGACCATCAAGGTCACCATTCCCGCCGGTATCGACCACGGCCAGACCATCTCCCTGCGGGGACAGGGCAACGCCGGCAAGAACGGCGGCAGCGCCGGCGATCTGCTGATCACCGTGATGGTGCAGCCGGACGAGGTGTTCCGCCGGGAGGGTGTGGACGTGTTCTGCGAAGCGCCCATCACCTTTGCACAGGCCACGCTGGGCGCCACGCTGGAGATTCCCACCATCGACGGAAAGGTGAAATATGACCTGCCGGAGGGCACCCAGACGGGCAGCGTGTTCCGTCTGCGGGGCAAGGGCATCCCGGTGCTCAACGGCCGGGGACGGGGCGACCAGTACGTCACCGTCAACGTGGAGACGCCCCGCAACCTGACGCGGGAGCAGAAGGAAGCGCTGCGGACGTTCAGCGACATGCTGGGCGAGAGCAACTACGAGAAGCGCAAGAGCTTTTTCAAGAAGAAATGAGCAGGTGAACCATGTATCTGGCGGATTATCACACCCATTCCGCCGCGTCGCCGGACGGCTCGCTGACGGTGAACCAGCTGGCGGAGGCGGCGGTGCGCGCCGGGCTGGACGAGATATGCGTCACCGACCACGTGGACACGGTGCTGTGGGGCAGTCACGCGCCCCGGGAGCACTTTGACTGGTCGGGTCTGCTGGCGCAGGTGCCGCAGGCGCGGGAGCAGTACGCCGGGCGGCTGACCATCCGGCTGGGCGCGGAGCTGGGCGAAGCGCCCATGGGCTTCGACCGGGCGGAGAGATTGCTCGAAGAATCGCCCGGATTGGACTTTGTCATCGGCTCTGTGCACATGGCTGGAGAAAAATTCCATCATTTCGACCTGTACTACATTGAAAAAAAGGACGAAACGTATTATCATAGCGTTATAGACAGCTATCTGGAGGACGTGCTGCGCCTGGCGCGGTGGGGCAAGTTCAGCGTGCTGGGGCACCTGACGCTGCCTCTGCGGTATATCAACGAGAATCTGGGCGAGGAGTTGACCTTTGACGGGCACTTCGACCAGTGCCGGGAGATATTCCGAGCGCTGATCGAAAGCGGCTGCGGCATCGAGTGCAACACCAACCGGGGGCACCAGCCCCTGCCGGACGCGCCGCTGCTGAAGCTCTACCGGGAGCAGGGCGGCGAGATCATCACCCTTGGCTCGGACGCGCACTCGGCAGAGTATGTGGGCTGCTGCATCCGGGAGCGGCAGGAGCTGCTGCGGCAGTGCGGATTCCGCTACTTCACCACGTTCGAGGGAGGCAAGCCCCGGTTCCGGAAGCTGTAAACGTACAAAAAGGAGAATACCACCATGAAAATTGCCATCGCCTGTGACCACGGCGGCTACCTGCTGAAGCAGGACATCCTCATCTGGCTGGAGGAACACGGCATCGACTACGAGGACTTCGGCTGCTATTCCACCGAGAGCGTGGACTATCCCGTGTTCGCGGAGAAGGCCGCCCGCGCCGTGGCCGACGGCGCCTGTGACAAGGGCATCGTGATCTGCACCACCGGCATCGGCGTCAGCATCGCCGCCAACAAGGTGAAGGGCATCCGCTGCGCCCTGTGTACCGACAGTCTGCAGGCGGAGATGACCCGCCGCCACAACGACGCCAACATGATGGCGCTGGGCGCCGGCATCACCGGCGGCAACCTGGCCAAGCGGATGGTGGAGATCTTCCTGAACACTGAGTTCGAGGGCGGACGCCACGCCCGGCGCGTGGCTCTGCTGGACGCCATCCAGTGAGGACACACATTTTTCCAGTGAGGTAAAGGCCTATGGCAACGAAAGGGTACAACAGCTACCACGGGCGCATGTCCGGCGGAAAGATCGCGCTGATCGTCGCGCTGGTGCTGGTGCTGGTGGGCGCAGTGGCGTATCTGACGCTGCAAAATTATGTGGTATACGACGAGGCGGGCAACGCCAGGCTTGAGCTGCCGTTCCTCCACCGCAAGGACAAGGAGGAGCCGGACGACACACCCTCCGCCGGCGACCGGGACGACATCGTGGACACCGTGGAGCCGGAGCATCCCCATGTGAAGGTAACGGCGCTGCACGGCGTGCGGCTGCCGGACGACTGCCTGTGGTGGGGTGCGGACTACATCATGAACACGCTGGCGCCGGAGGACATGGTGCTGGCGGTGAAGCGCACCACCGGCGGCATCACCTACGGCACGTCCGTGGAGACGCCGTCGGGCGTGGTGGTGGAGACGGGACGTCCCATCGACTGTCTGAAGACCCTGCTGGCCAGCGGGCGGTATACGGTGGGCAGCGTGGTGTGCTTCCGCGACAGCGCCTACAGCCGCTCCGTGCCGGAGACGGCGCTGGTGCGGGAGGACGGCAGCCTGTGGTACGACAACGGCGGGCAGGCATGGCTTGACCCCACCAACCCGCAGGTGCTGCAATACATCACCGCGCTGGTGAAGGAGTGCGGCGAGCTGGGCTTCAAGGAGGTCGTGCTGGATCAGTTCTGCTATCCGGAGAACGCGGAGGGCGTCAGCAACCTCCCTGCGGACAGAGCGCAGGTGCTGACGGACTTCGCCGAAAGGCTGCGGGCGGCGCTGCCGGAGGGCGTGGCGCTGTCGGTGACGGTGCGGGGCACGGAGAGCCTGAGCATCGCGCAGATGGCGGAGCTGTTCGACCGGCTGTATGTACCGGCGGAGAGCGATGCCGCCGCGGTGAAGGCGGCGCTGCCGGAGGGCTATGACCCGGAGACACGGGTGGTGCTCACCACGGCAGAGGCTCCCACCAGCGGAAGCTATATGATCGTAAAATAACAAAAAATATCCCCCGGCTTCGCCGGGGGATATTTTTATGCACTTGTTTACTCGATGACCGGCAGCTTGCTGACCACGGCGGCGCAGCGGGGGCACAGGTCGGGGTGCGCGGCGTCGCTGCCCACGGTGGGAAGCACCTTCCAGCAGCGGGCGCACTTGGCGCCGCTGGCGGGACGGACAGCCACCTTCAGCTCGTCGCCCACATCCACGCGCACCTGAGACACGATGAACAGATCGGCCAACGCCGCGGCGTCCATGTCCGCCAGGAACGCATCCTCGGCGGTGACGGTGAGATCCACCTCGGCCTCCAGGCTCTTGCCGATGGTCTTGTCGGCACGCGCCGTCTCCAGCGCGCCGTTGACGGCGGTGCGGAGGGCGGCGATACGCGTCCACTGTGCCATCTCGCCTTCGCTGAGGGCGTAGCCGTTGTAGGGCAGCACCATCTCGTTGAACAGCACGTTGCGCCCGTCATCGCAGGAGCGGTGGGGCATGGCCAGCCAGATCTCGTCGCAGGTGAAGGCCAGAATAGGCGCGAACAGGCGGGTCATGGCGTCCAGGATCAGGAACAGTGCGGTCTGGGCGCTGCGGCGGGACAGGCCCTCCGCCTCGTCGCAGTACAGGCGATCCTTGAGGATATCGAAGTAGAAGGAGCTGAGATCCACCACGCAGAAGTCGTTGATCATGTGGGACACCACGTGGAACTCGTAGTTGTCGTAGGCGGTGTAGGCCTTGGTCAGCAGGTCGTTGAGACGGGTGACAGCCCACTTGTCCAGCGGCAGCATGTCGGCCGGCTCCACCAGATGATCGGCATCGAAGCCCACCAGATTGTCCAGGCAGAACTTGGCGGTATTGCGGAACTTCAGATAGTTCTGGCTCAGCTGCTTGAAGATCTCGTCGGAGCAGCGGACGTCCACGTGGTAGTCGGAGCTGCCCGCCCACAGGCGCAGCAGGTCGGCGCCGTACTTGGCGAAGATCTCGGCAGGATCCATGCCGTTGCCCAGAGACTTGTGCATGGCCTTGCCCTCGCCGTCCACCGTCCAGCCGTGGGTCAGGCACTCCTTGAAGGGAGCGCCGCGTCCCAGCGCGCCCACAGCCACCAGCAGGGACGACTGGAACCAGCCGCGGTACTGGTCAAGCCCCTCGATATACATGGTGGCAGGCCAGAAGCCCTGATCCCGCTCCATGGCGGCGAAGTGGGTGGAGCCGGAGTCGAACCAGCCGTCCAGCGTGTCCGTCTCCTTGTCGAAGCCGGCGGACTTGCCGCAGTGGGGGCAGGTAAAGCCCTTGGGCAGGATGTCGGCGGCGTCTCTGTCAAACCAGGCGTTGGAGCCTTCCTTTTCGAACAGCTCCGCCACAGCCTCGATGCTCTCCGGCGTGCAGACGGGCTTGCCGCAGTCCTTGCAGTAGAACACGGGGATGGGCAGACCCCAGCGGCGCTGGCGGCTGATGCACCAGTCGGTGCGCTCCAGGATCATGGAGCGCATGCGATCCTTGCCCCACGCGGGCACCCAGCGCACGTCCTCGCAGGCGGCGATGGCCTCGTCCTTGAAGGAATCCACGGAGCAGAACCACTGGGGCGTGGCGCGGAAGATGATGGGCTTCTTGCAGCGCCAGCAGTGGGGATAGCTGTGGACGATGTCCTCGCTGGCGAACAGGGAGCCGTTGTCCTTCATATCCTGCAGGATGACGGGGTTGGACTCGTCGGTGGTCATGCCCTCGTACTTGCCGGCGTAGGCGGTGTGCTTGCCCTGATCGTCCACGGGCACCACCATGTCCATGCCGTAGCGCTTGCAGGTCACATAGTCGTCGGCGCCGAAGCCGGGAGCGGTGTGGACGCAGCCGGTACCGGAGTCCATGGTGACGTAATCCGCCAGCACCAGGCGGGAGGTCTTGGGCAGGAAGGGATGGTCAGCCAGCATGTTCTCGAAGAAGGAGCCGGGGTGGGTCTCCACGATCTCATAGCTGTCAAAGCCGCCGATCTTCATGACCTTCTCAGCCAGCGCCTCGGCCATGATATACAGCTCGCCGTTGGGCGCCTTGACCACGGCGTAGCTTTCGTCGGGGTGCAGGGCGATGGCCAGGTTGCCGGGCAGCGTCCAGATGGTGGTCGTCCAGATCACGAAGTACAGCTTGCTGTGATCCAGCTGGGGTAGCTTGCCCAGATCGTCGTGCATGGGGAACTTCACATAGACGGTGGTGCAGGGATCGTCCTTGTACTCGATCTCGGCCTCGGCCAGCGCCGTCTCGTCGTGGGGGCACCAGTACACGGGCTTCAGGCCCTTGTAGATGTGGCCGTTCTGGTACATCTTGCCGAACACACGGACCTCCTGCGCCTCGAAGCCGGGATCCATGGTCTTGTAGGGGTGCTCCCAGTCGCCCACCACGCCCATGCGCTTGAAGCCCTCGCGCTGCACGTCGATATAGTGGTCGGCAAACTCGTGGCAGGCGGAGCGGAACTCGGAGACGCTCATGGCCTTGTGGTTCAGCTTGTTCTGCTTGATGATGGCGGACTCGATGGGCATGCCGTGGTTATCCCAGCCGGGGATATAGGGCGTGTAGTAGCCGCGCATGGCGTAGCTGCGGGTGATGAAGTCCTTCAGCGCCTTGTTCAGGGCGTGACCCATGTGCAGCGCACCGTTGGAGAACGGAGGGCCGTCGTGCAGGGAGAACAGGGGCTTGCCCTCGTTCTTCTTCAGCAGCTCGTTGTAAAGGTCGATCTCCTCCCAGTGCTTCAGCATGTCCGGCTCGCGCTGCGCCAGACCCGCCCGCATGGGGAAGCCGCTCTTGGGCATGTTCAGTGTCTTTTTGTACTCCATGTTGCTTCTCCTTTATCTGAATAATGTTATAAGCAAATATAAAAAGCCTTTGTCTCCATAAGAGACAAAGGCTCGTTGACCTCTGCGGTACCACTCTTGTTGCCGCTGACGCGGCCGCTCGCTTCCCCACGGGATGGGGCGGGGAGATGGTAACGGCTCCCTGTGCCGTCCGCGCTTACCGGCTTGGGCTTTCAGGCGGATGCTCCGGGGTGATCTTCGCCGCTCCCGCCCCGTCCGCCTTTCACCCAACGGCGGCTCTCTTGGCGTGGACGGGATGCGCTACTTGTCCCCTTCATCGCAGTTTGCAATATCAGTGCAAATGTAGCACGGTTTTGGAAAAATGTCAAGAGGGAAGCGGAAAAAGCCGCACTTTGCCCGAAAAACGCCCTGCGGGGAGACGCTTCCCGCCTCTTGCGCCGGGCGGCGCGCCGTGCTACAATTACAGCTGAGCCATGACCTGTCCGATGGGCGCGTCCACCGTGACGGCGGCGCCCAGGCCGCTGCCGGCGCCGCCCTTGTTGATGACCGCCAGCTTGTGCCCCCGGTAATACTGCACCAGCCCGGCGGCGGGATAGACCACCAGCGACGTGCCGCCGATGATGAGCATGTCCGCCTGCCGGATGTAGTGGATGGCCTCGGCCATCACGTCCTCGTCCAGCGATTCCTCGTACAGCACCACGTCCGGCTTAATAATGCCGCCGCAGGAGCAGCGGGGCACGCCCCGGCTGTTCACGATGCGCTCCACGCCGTAGAACTGCCCGCAGCGGGTGCAGTGGTTCCGCAGGACGCTGCCGTGCAGCTCCAGCACCTTGCGGCTGCCCGCCTTCTGGTGCAGCCCGTCGATGTTCTGGGTGATGACGGCCTTCAGCTTGCCCTGCCGCTCCCACTCCGCCAGCTTGCGGTGGGCGGCGTTGGGCTGGGCGTCCAGCGCCAGCATCTTGGCGCGGTAGAAGTCATAGAACTCCTCCGTGTGCGTCTCGTAAAACGTGTGGCTGAGCATCGTCTCCGGCGGGTACCGGAACTTCTGGTGGTACAGGCCGTCCACGCTGCGGAAGTCCGGGATGCCGGACTCGGTGGACACGCCGGCGCCGCCGAAAAACACGATGTTGTCAGAGCTGTCTGTCAGCTCTTTCAGTCTGCGGATGGTATCGTCCATACTGTCCCTCCATTTCTTTTGTAAGGAGCGTTTGTCATGAATATCCAGATCTTCGGGAAAAGCAAGTCCTTCGACACGAAGAAGGCGGAGCGCTGGTTCAAGGAGCGCCGCATCAAGTACCAGTACATCGACCTTGTGAGCAAGGGTGTGTCACCGGGGGAGTACCGCTCCATCAGAGCCGCCGTGGGCAGCTTTGACGCGCTGGTGGACAAGGGCTGCCGGGCGTATGAGGAGCTGTACATGGCGTACATCACCCCGCAGGCGGCGGAGGAAAAGCTGCTGGACTATCCGGAGCTGTTCGCCGCGCCCATCGTCCGCAACGGGAAGCAGGCCACCGTGGGCTATCACCCGGAGATATGGCAGACGTGGGAATAAGGACTCTCATCCGTGCGCCGCAGGCGCACGGATATTTTTTAGTCGGTATAGCTGTGCTCCACCGTGACCACGGCGTAGTAGTTCCCGTCCATGGCGCGCACCCGGTCGCGGATGGCCTGCGCCGCCTGCGCCGGGGTCATGGTGCTGGAAAAGGGCAGCACCGCGTCGAAGATCAGGTTATCGTGGGTGGTGCCCCGCACCACCCGGAAGTCGTGGATGGTCAGGGACGGCTCCACCTGCTTCACCAACGCCGCCACCTGCTCCCGCAGGCGGGCGATGGACGCGTCGTCCGTGTCCACGGGATCCATGTGGATGACCGCGTGACAGTGGAGCTTCTCCATCAGCTCCTTTTCGATGTTGTCGATCACATCGTGCATGGCCATGATGTCCCCGTGGGCGGGCACCTCCGCATGGAGGGTGATCATCAGCCGGCCTGGGCCGTAGTCGTGCACCACCAGATCGTGGACGCCCACCACGGTGTCGTCCGACAGGACGATGTCCCGTATCTCCCGCACCAGCTCCGGGTCGGGCGCCTGTCCCAGCAGGGGGGACAGCGTCTCACGGGCGGCCTTGTACGCGGAGAACAGGATGAACAGCGCCACCACAAGACCCACATAGCCGTCCACCGCCAGCCCCGTCCACTTGCCGATGAGCATGGCCACCAGCACGGCGAAGGTGCTGGCCGTGTCGGACAGGCTGTCCATGGCGGTGGCTTCCATGGCGGCGGAGTGGATGCGGCGTCCCACCTGCCGGTTGTACAGCCACATGTACAGCTTCACGCACACGGAAGCCGCCATGATCCCCAGCGCCAGCAGGGAGAACGTGACCTCCTCCGGATGCAGGATCTTGTCAAGGGAGGATTTGGCCAGCTCCACGCCCATCAGCAGGATCAGTCCCGCCACGATCAGGCCGGATATGTACTCGATGCGCCCGTGACCGAAGGGGTGGTCGGTGTCGGGCTTTTTGCCCGCCAGACGGAAGCCCAGCAGCGTCACCGCCGAGGAGCCGGCATCGGACAGGTTGTTGAAGGCATCGGCGGTGACGGCGATGGAGCCGGACAGCTGCCCGGCGAAGAACTTCCCGGCGAACAGCAGGATGTTCAGCGCGATACCCACCGCGCCGCACAGGGTACCATACGCCCGGCGGACGGCGGGGGACGATACGTTGTCCCGGTCGTGAATGAGCCAGCGGCTCAGAAGCTGTATCATGGTCGTTGTCTCCTTTCGGCAGAGCCGTTACTTCCCCGGAATGGTCAGCGTCATGCGGCAGCACAGGTCGTCCAGATCGCTGTCGGTGGCGGCGGGGATACGCAGCCGCCCGCCGCAGTCGGCGCAGGTGATATCCACCGCGCCCCGGCGCACCTGCATGGTGTACCGGTGGCTGCCGCAGGCGCAGGAGATGCCGCCGCGCCCGGCGATGTCCTTCAGCTCGGACAGCACCTCATACATGATGACGTTGTCGGTGAACGCCTCGTCGGGGGACGCCTTCTCCTTGGCCACCCGCAGAGCCAGCCCCTCCATGGCGCGGCGCACCTCGGCGTCCTCGCCGATGTAGCAGCACAGTTCCTGCTTTTCCGGGCAGGCCAGGCCGATGCCCCGCCCCCGGAGCACCGCGTCCGCGGCGCACTCCGCCTGATGGTGCCCGCCGCACACGCCGCAGGGCACCTGAAGCCGGAAGCGCAGGCCGTCCGTCTCCGCCGTCAGCGCCTCCTTGCCGCACTCGCACTCCATCCGTGCCGCCGCCGCGTTCAGGGCGAACACGCTGCGGCTGTGCAGCACCGCCTTGCCGCAGGCGGGGCAGATATATCCAAAGCTACGCATTTCCTCCATGGTGTATGCTCCTTTGCCACAATAAGTCCCTACATTATATACCGTTTCCTGTCACATTTCCAGTATTGCGGGAAAAAGAGTTTTCCGATATAATGCAGGCATTCTATCTACGGCAGGATGTGATACGATGCAGAAAAAGAGCTTCGCCGCGGCGGTAAAGGCGGCATTCCCCCACACCATACCCATCATGACCGGGTATCTGGCGGTAGGGCTGGCCTACGGCGTGCTGATGGGCTCCAAGGGCTACGGCTTCCTGTGGTCGGGCTTCGTCAGCGCCTTCGCCTTCTGCGGCAGCATGCAGTATGTGGCCATCACGCTGCTGACCACGGCCTTCGACCCCCTGCAGGCCTTCCTCCTCAGCCTGATGGTCAACGCACGGCACCTGTTTTTCTCGCTGGCGCTGCTGCCCAAGTACCGGGGCCTGGGCAAGCTGCGGTATTTCATGATCTACACCCTCAGCGATGAGAACTTCTCCCTGTCCTCCTCGGTGGAGCCGCCGGAGGAGGTGGATCCCACCCAGTTCTACTTCGCCATGAGCCTTCTCACATGGGCGTACTGGGTGCTGTTCTCCATGCTGGGCGGACTGGCGGGCAGCCTTATCACCTTCGACATCACCGGCATCGACTTCGCGCTGACAGCGCTGTTCGTGGTGCTGTTTATCGAGCAGGTCATCAAGCGGGAGAACCGCGCGCCCGGCGCCATCGGCCTTGTGTGCTCCGTGGTGGGGCTGGCTGTGTTCGGCGCAGACAATATGGTCATCCCGGCCATGGTGCTGACGCTGATCGTCCTGCTGGCGGGAAGGAGGAAGCTATGCGCTTAGATACGATACAGTCCCTTGTTATCATCCTCATGGTGGCGCTGGCCACCCAGATCACCCGCTGGGCGCCGTTTCTGCTGTTCTCCGGGGAGAGGAAGCTGCCCCGCGTGGTGGAGGATCTGGGCAAGCTGCTGCCGCCGGCCATGATGGGTCTGCTGGTGGTATACAGCCTGCGCAGCACCGACCTTCTGGGCGGCAGCCACGGCATTCCGGAGGCCATCGCCGTGGCGGTGACGGCCGGGCTGCACCTGTGGCGGCGGAACACGCTGCTGTCCATCCTGGCGGGCACCGCCTGCTACATGGCGCTGGTGCAGCTGGTGTTCTGAATATCATGAAAGAGCCGCTCGGGCGGCTCTTTTATATTTTCCCGCAAAACGCGCATACTACGCGGCAAACGCTGTATGCGAGGTGCATGGTATATGAACATGAAACGCTTGAGCCGCCAGACCTGCCGGTTTTTGCAGCCGCCGGGCGTCATCAGCTGCGCGGCGGTGGCGGGTCGGCTGGAGGGCGCGGGGCCGCTGGGCGGCCACTTTGACGCGGTGGCGGAGGATTCCTTCTGCGGGCGGAAAACGTGGGAGCAGGGCGAGGCGCAGATGCAGGCCGACGCCCTGCGGCTGGCGCTGCAGAAGGGGGGACTGACGGCGGAGGACGTGGACTGCGTGTTCGCCGGCGACCTGCTGAACCAGAATATCGGCGCCACCTTCGCCCTGCGGGATTTCCACATCCCCTTCTACGGGGTGTACGGCGCGTGCTCCACCATGGGCGAGACGCTGGCGCTGGCAGCCACAGCCATCGCCGGCGGCAGCGCCGCCATCGCCGCGGCGCAGACGTCCTCCCACTTCTGCACCGCCGAGCGGCAGTACCGCTCGCCCCTGCCCTACGGCAGCCAGCGCAGCCCCACCGCCCAGTGGACGGCCACCGCCGCCGGATGCTGCATTCTGGGTGCCCAGTCGGAGGGGCCCTATATCACCCACGCCACCCGGGGGCAGATCGTGGACATGGGCGTAACAGACATGACCAACATGGGCGCGGCCATGGCGCCCGCCGCCTTCGACACCCTGCGGGCGGTGTTCCGGGACACCGGCACCTCACCCAAGGACTACGACCTGATCGTCACCGGCGATCTGGGCGCGGTGGGCAGCGATATCCTTGCGGAGCTGTTCCGCCGGGAGGGGATGACGCTGGACAACTACACCGACTGCGGGCTGCTGCTCTATGACCGGAAAAAGCAGGACATGCACGCCGGCGGCAGCGGCTGCGGCTGCTCGGCGGCGGTGCTGAACGGCTATCTGCTGGAGGGGATGCGGCAGGGGCGATGGCGGCGGCTGCTGTTTGCGCCCACTGGGGCGCTGCTCAGCCCCACCAGCTCCTTTCAGGGGGAGAGCATCCCCGGTATATGTCACGCGGTGGTATTTTCCCGGACGAAGGAGGACGCATGATGGAGTATGTAAATGCCTTTCTCTGCGGCGGGCTGCTGTGCGCCGTGGGGCAGATCATTCTGGACAAGACGGCGCTGACCCCGGCGCGGATCCTGACGGGCTATGTGGTGGCGGGCGTGCTGTTACAGGCGGTGGGCGTGTACCAATATGTGGCGGACTGGGGCGGCGCGGGCGCTACGGTGCCCCTGACGGGCTTCGGCTATGCGCTGGCCAAGGGCGTGGCCGAGGCGGTGGCGGAGCGGGGCTGGCTGGGTGTGCTCACCGGCGGGCTGACGGCTGCCTCCGGCGGCATCGCCGCCGCCGTGGTATTCTCGCTGCTGGCAGCGGTGCTGGTGCGGCCGAAAGAAAAACGTTGACAAATACCCAGAGGGGGTATACAATGCAACCATCCAACAAATACCCCCAGGAGGTATATCTCCATGAAAACCGACTGCTGCTGTCAGAGAAAGACAAAGCACCGCACACCCGAGGAGCAGAAAAAGCTCCTGAATCGCCTGTGCCGCATCGAGGGACAGGTACGCGGCTTACAGGAAATGCTGAAAAGTGACGCCTACTGCCCCGACATTCTGATACAGGTATCCGCCGTGGGCGCGGCGCTGAACAGCTTCAGCAAGGAACTGCTGGCCTCACATATCCGCACCTGTGTGGCGGACGGCATTCGGCAGGGGGACGACGAGGTCATCGATGAGCTGGTGACCACGCTGCAAAAGCTGATGAAATAGGAGATGACAGTATGACAGAGAAATTCGTCATCACCGGCATGACCTGCGCCGCCTGTGCCGCCCATGTGGAGAGAGCCGCCGCCTCGGTGCCCGGCGTACACAGCGCGTCGGTGAATCTGATGCTGGGCTCGCTGGTGTGCGACTGCGACGATGGCACCGCTCCGGAGGCCATCATCGCCGCGGTGCAGGCCGCGGGTTACGGCGCGGCTCCGGAGAGCGCCGCCCGGCGGGATCTCCACGCAGAGCAGGACGCCGCCGTGAAGTCCATGGGCAGGCGGCTTCTGTGGTCGGTGATCTGCCTTGTGCCGCTGTTCTACCTGAGCATGGGGCACATGATGGGTCTGCCGGTGCCCATGTTCATGCACACGCAGCCGCTGCTGGCGGCCTTTGTGCTGCTGGCGCTGACGGTGCCCATCCTGATCCTCAACCGCAGCTACTTCACCGTGGGCTTCTCCCGGCTTTTCAAGGGCGCGCCCAACATGGACTCGCTGGTGGCGCTGGGCGCGGCGGCGGGACTGGTGTACAGCCTTATTGAAATGGGACTGCTGGCGGCGGGGAAGGTCACAGGCATGCCCGACCTGTATTTCGAGTCGGCGGGCATGATACTGGCGCTGGTGACGGTGGGCAAGTATCTGGAGGAGCGCTCCAAGGGCAAGACCACCGGCGCTATCACCGCGCTGCTGGCGCTGGCGCCCGAATCCGCCATGGTGCGGCGGGACGGGCAGGAGGTCACGGTGCCCACGGAGGACGTCCGCAAGGGCGAGACGGTCATCGTCCGGCAGGGCGGCCGCATCCCCGTGGACGGCACCGTCACCGCCGGCAGCGGCGTGGCAGACGAGTCCGCCCTCACCGGCGAGAGCATGCCCGTGGAGAAGAACGTAGGCGACAAGGCGGTGTCCGCCACCATCCTCACCGGCGGCTATCTGGAGCTGACAGCCGATCGCGTGGGCAGCGACACCACCCTGTCCCAGATCGTCCAGCTGATGGAGCAGGCCGCCAGCGGCAAGGCGCCCATCAGCCGTCTGGCCGACAAGATCAGCGCCGTGTTCGTGCCGGTGGTCATCTCCGTCGCCGTGATCGCGGCGGTGCTGTGGGCAACGGTGGGCGGCATGGGCGTGCGGTTCTGCCTGAGCATCGGTATCGCCGTGCTGGTGATCTCCTGCCCCTGCGCGCTGGGGCTGGCCACGCCGGTAGCCATCACCGTGGCCACCGGCAAGGCGGCGGAGCAGGGTGTGCTGGTGAAGTCCGCCGCCAGTCTGGAGCTGATGGGGCGCATCGACACGGTGGTGCTGGACAAGACCGGCACCGTCACCGAGGGCAAGCCCCGTGTGACGGACGTGCTGTGCGCGGAGAATATGGACGAGAGCACGCTGCTGGCCGCCGCCGCATCGCTGGAAAAGCCGTCGGAGCACCCGCTGGCTGCCGCCATTGTGGAGGAAGCCCAGCAGCGGGCGCTGCCGCTCCAGCCGGTGACGGCGTTCTCCGCCGTGGCCGGAGGCGGCGTTACCGCCAAGGCGGAAAACGTGGTACTTCTGGCGGGCAACGAGCGGTTTATGGACGACAGCGGCGTGGCTGTCAGCGAGGCCATGCGCTCTGCCGCCGCGAAGCTGGCGGAGGACGGCAAAACGCCGCTGTTCATCGCCGGTAACGGCGCGCTGCTGGGCGTGATCGCCGTGGCGGACGTGGTGAAGGAGGACAGCGCACAGGCCATCGCCGCCCTGCGGGATATGGGCTGCGAGGTGGTACTGCTCACCGGCGACAACCGCCGCACGGCGGAGGCCATCGCCCGGCAGGTGGGCGTGGATCGCGTCATCGCCCAGGTGCTGCCCCAGGACAAGGCGCGCTGCGTGCAGGAGCTGCAAGCCGAGGGCAAAAAGGTGGCCATGGTGGGCGACGGCATCAACGACGCCCCGGCGCTGGTGACGGCGGACGTGGGACTGGCTATCGGCGCGGGCACGGATGTGGCCATCGAGTCGGCGGACATCGTGCTCATGCGCAGCAGCCTGATGGATATCGTGGACGCGGCGGCGCTGTCCCGCGCCACGGTGCGGAACATCCGGCAGAATCTGTTCTGGGCGTTCTTCTACAACGCCATCGGCATCCCGGTGGCGGCGGGCGCGCTGTACCCGGCATTCGGCATCACGCTGAACCCCATGATCGCGGCGGCGGCCATGAGCCTCAGCTCCGTGTGCGTGGTCAGCAACGCCCTGCGGCTGCGGGGCTGGAGGAGCCGCCGGAAAAAGGCAGCCGCCCCTGTTGCAAAGGCGGCGCCGCAGGTGTATGATAGAACCGAAACAAACAGCAAGGAGGCTGACGATATGGATAAGAAAACCATCACCATCAAGGGCATGATGTGCGCCCACTGCGTCTCCCACGTGGAGAAGGCGCTGACGGCGCTGGGCGTGCAGGCGGACGTGGATCTGGCATCCGGCACCGCCGTCGTCACCGGCAAGGCCGACGACGAGGCGCTGCGCAAGGCCGTCACCGACGCCGGCTACGAGGTCGTGGACATCAAGTAAATACCCGGACGCAAAAAAAGGAAGCCCGCAGGGGCTTCCTTTTTTTGCGCCATTTTTACCACGCCCGGTGGAACAGGGCGGCCATATCCGCCGTCACGTCCTCCGTGAAGCTGCACAGCGTCACGCAGTAGATGTAGTCGCCGGACTGGATGCACACCATCCGCTCGTACATGGGCATGTCCTGCAGCTGCGCCGTCACCAGCAGCGTGGGGCAGTCCCGCTCCGCCGCCAGATCCTGGGCGGTGATCTGCACCTCCACGTCTGTAAGGCCGCAGGCCGCCAGATCGCCGGGCAGCGTCGCTGCCGCCTGCTCCACATACTCCTGCGCCGTCATGCTGGCGCCGGACAGCAGCCCCAGATTCTGGTAGGTGACATTCATGGTCATCAGTCCGCCGGTGGACACGGCGTACATGTCGTACACGGCCTTGCCGCTCTCCGCCAGCGCCGCCACGTCCCCGCCGCCGGCCTCGGTCAGCACGCCGTTCAGCTCCTCCAGCTGCCGTTCGTTGTAGAAAAGCCAGCTGTCGTCCAGCTTGCAGGTGATGCGGGCGGTTTTGTTGGTATACGTTCCGCCTGTCAGCGCGCCCAGCGTGTCATCGGGCGTATCGCCGGTCTCCTCCGGCACGGGGATCGTCACCGTACCGGCCGCTTTATTCTCGTCCATCGGCGTGGTGGTGCCGCCCTCCGGGGCGGGGGAGCCCGTACCGCAGGCGGTCAGGATGCATACAAGCGCCAGCGCTGCCGCCGCCGCAAAAATTCGTTTCATAGGCGTGCCCTCCTGTCCTTCGACAGTATTTTACCAAATGGCGGCGGAAAATACAAGAGTGCGGAAATCAAACTCCTTTGCCATTTCCCGACAGGAGCCGCGGCTTTCTCCGTTTACAATAACGGGGACAAAGGAGGGACAAGCCATGAAACACCTGCTTGCGGCGGCGCGACAGTGCGCCCTGCGTATCCCGGCGGAGGCCGCCGTCTGCTGCGCGGCGGCTTTTCTTCTCACCGCCGTATCCACCGGAGGACAGTACGCGCCATGGGCGCTGGCGGCGGTGGCTGTGGCCGGTGTGGGCTGGCGGGGACTGGCGGCGACGGCATGCGCCGGTGTGGGCGCGCTGGCGTTTCTGGATTTCCAGCCGGGGCTGCGCCATGCCGCCGCGGTGCTGATCTTCTGCGCCAACACCGCCTTCTGCCCCTCCCGGCTCTACCGCCATCCCCGGTTCCGCCCTACGGCCGCCGTCTGCGCCGCCGCGCTGACGCAGCTGCCCTACCTCATCGCCCGCAGCGGGCGGGAGTGGCTGCTGTGCGGCGCGTCGCTGGCGCTGCTGTACGGCACCGTGCGGCTGGCGCTGGCCTCCCACGCCGGGGCGCGTCTGCCGGAGGCGGCGGGAGCGGGCGCTGCCGCGCCTGCGGCGGCGTTTCAGGCGGTGTACGACAGTCTGGCGGCGGAAATGCCCCTGCTGCGCCCGGAGAACCCGGCGGTGCTGTTCGACCGGGCGGCGGAGCAGGTGTGCCGGGACTGCCCGCTGCGCGGCGACTGCTGGCAGAGCCATTACAGCGACACCTACAACGCCTTCAACGACGCCTGCCCGGTGCTTTTGCAGCGGGGACGGGCGCTGGCGGAGGATTTCCCACTGTATTTCGCCTGCCGGTGCATCCGCTTTCCCCGGCTGCTGGAGGCGCTGGACAGCCAGCTGCGGGATTACTTGCAGCGGCGGCTGCACCACGCCCGCTTGGACGCAGCCTATCGTCTGGCGCGGGAGCAGTACCGGCAGGTGGCACAGGCGCTGACACCTGCGTCCAAGACCGCGCCGCCCCGCCGCAGCGCCATCACCTGCCGCACGGCCAGCGCCCTGCGTCCCAAGGACGGCGAAAAGCTCTGCGGCGACCAGTGCGACGCCTTTGACGTGGGCGACAGCGTGTATATGGCGCTGTCGGACGGCATGGGCAGCGGCGAGGCCGCCCACCGGGAGGCCGCCATGACCGTGCGGCTGCTGCGGCAATTTTTGCAGGCGGGCATCCGGCCGGAGCCGGCGCTGCAAACGCTGAATGCCGCCGCCATGCTCCGCTGCCAGAGCGGGGCGGGCTTCACCACCATTGATCTGGTGCGGCTGGAGAAGGGCGCGGCCACGCTGACGCTGTATAAGTACGGCGCCGCGCCGTCCTATCTGAAGCGCCGGGGCACGGTGGTGCGCTGTCAGGGCAGCTCCCTGCCGGCGGGACTGGAAAGCGCCGACGGCCAGCCGTCGCCCCAGACGTACCCGGTGGCGCCGGGCACATGGCTGGTGCAGGTGTCCGACGGCGTGGCCGGGGACGACGACCAGTGGTTACAGGATCTGCTGGCCGGCTGGGACGGCACGTCGCCCCGGGCGCTGGCGCAGGAGCTGCTGCGCCAGTCGTGGCAGCGCACCGGCGGCGCGGACGACTGCGCCGTGTCGGTGCTGGCCATGGACGGGCGGGAGGACGCGCGAGCGGTGTGAGCGCAGAAAACGGCAGAAAATTTTGCCTGCCGCGCCGTATAACCTGCCGCGTCCGCGGCGATACTATGCCTGTAACAACAAGCCCGGCGGCTGGTAAGGAGGCATCGGTTTTGGTAAAAGGCGTTTCCCGCCGCGTGATCGTCGTGGAATCTCCCGACCCGCGGATCTTTGAACAGGCGATCTTCATTCTGCCCACGGACGGCGGCGGCGTCAGCTCCCGCCAGCTGGTGGATCAGGCGGTGCGCATCGCCCGCAGCTATGCCCGCGGGCAGGGCGGTGCACGGACGCGCTGGCGGCCTCCTGCCTGGCTGTGGGCGGTATGGGGCGCGGCGGCCTGCGGCCTTGTGTGGCTGCTGGCGGCGCTTTTGTAAATGGCTTACCCGCAGCGGTTTCCCGCTGTTTCTGCCCTTATGGGTTCTGTTTTTTCTCCTCACTTGGGGCGGACGCATCGCGTCCGCCTTCTTTTTTGCCCGCGGCGGTCTGCGTCGGTAACATTTTTCTGTCCGTTTTTCGGGACACTCCCCGTGAGAGAATAGAGAAAACACCACAAGGAGGAACCAAATATGACCGCTATCACCATGCTCTGCACCCTCTGCGGCGCCGCGGCGCTGTCCCGCGGTGTCCTGCGCCTGCTGGACGCCATCGACGGCGAAAAGCGCTGACAAGTCCCCGTTGACAACTGGCCCGCCTGTCTATATAATATTTTTAACCGAAAAATACAATGGTATTTAATACGATATATTATGTAGAGAGGTCTTGTATGGACATTTTCGCAAAATGCTATGAGCCTTCGCTGGCCGGCGAATTAAAGGAAAAGGGCGTATACCCCTACTTCCACGCCCTCCAGTCCCGCCAGGATGTGGAGGTCATGATGGAGGGCAAGCGCCGCATCATGCTGGGCTCCAACAACTATCTGGGGCTGACCACCGACCCGGAGGTGGTGGAGGCCGGTATCAGGGCGCTGGAGCAATACGGCACCGGCTGCTCCGGCTCCCGGTTCCTCAACGGCACGCTGCAGATGCACCTGGAGCTGGAGGAGGAGCTGGGCAGATTCCTGCGCAAGCCCGGCATCGTCACCTTCGGCACCGGCTTCCAGTCCAACGTGGGCATCATCTCCGCGCTGGTGGGGCGGCACGACTATGTGATCTGCGACCGGGAGAACCACGCCAGCATCTATGCCGGCTGCCAGCTGTCCTACGGCAAGATGCTCCGCTACCGCCACAGCGACATGGCGGAGCTGGAAAAATGCCTGCAAAAGGTGCCGGAGACGGCGGGCGCCCTCATCGTCACCGACGGCGTGTTCTCCATGGGCGGCGACATCGCCAAGCTGCCGGAGATCTGCGCGCTGGCGAAGCAATACGGCGCCCGCGTCATGGTGGACGATGCCCACGGCCTGGGCGTGCTGGGCGAGGGCGGCCGCGGCACCGCTAGCTATTTCGGGCTGGAGGAGCAGGTGGACGTGTACATGGGCACCTTCTCCAAGTCGCTGGCGTCGCTGGGCGGCTACATGGCCGCCAGCGCGGAGGTGGCGGAATTCGTGCGCCACGCGTCCCGCCCGTTTATCTTCTCTGCATCCATTCCGCCCGCCAACTGCGCCACGGCGCTGGCCGCCCTGCGGAAGCTGGAAGCCCACCCGGAGCTGCCGGAGCGCCTGCGCCAGCTGAGCCGGTACGCCCGCGACGGCCTGACGGCGCGGGGTCTGACCATCCGTCCCTCGGCGCTGGAGGCTCCCACGCCCATTATCCCCATCTACACCTACGAGACGTACCGCACCCTTCGGGTGGCGGCGGAGATATACGACCGGGGCGTGTACGTGAATCCCACCCTGCCCCCGGCCACGCCGGAGGGCGAAGCGCTGCTGCGCACCAGCTACATGGCCACCCACACCGAGGCGCTGCTGGACGAGGCCATGGACATTATCGGCGAGGTGATGGCACATGAGTAGCAGCAAAGTAGCCGTCGTCACCGGCGGCACCTCCGGCATCGGAAAGGCCACCGCTCTGGCGCTGCAAAAGGCCGGCTGCACCGTATACGAGCTGTCCCGCCGGGCGGAGGGTGTAGAGGGTCTGCGGCACATCTCCGCCGACGTGACGGACGAGGCCGCCGTCAACGCCGCCGTGGCGCAGATCGTGGCCGAGGCCGGCCATATCGATCTGCTGGTGAACAACGCCGGGTTCGGCATCTCCGGCGCCATCGAATTCACCGCCCCGGAGGACGCCAAAAAGCTCTTTGACGTGAACTTCTTCGGCATGGTGAACATGAACCGCGCCGTGGTGCCCCTGATGCGGGCGGCGGGGCATGGCCGCATCGTGAATCTCAGCTCCGTGGCCGCGCCGGTGCCCATCCCGTTTCAGGCGTACTACTCCGCCACAAAAGCCGCCGTCAACACCTATACCATGGCGCTGGCCAACGAGCTGCGGCCCTTCGGCGTCACCGTGTGCGCCGTGATGCCCGGCGACATTCACACCGGCTTCACCGCCGCCCGGAAGAAGGTGGCAGAGGGCGATGCGATCTATCACGGCCGCATCTCCCGCTCCGTGCAGCGCATGGAGCACGACGAGGAGACAGGCATGGATCCCGCCAAGGCCGGCGCGTACATCGCCGCCGTCGCCCTGCGGGACGGGAACCGCCACCCGCTGTACGCCATCCGCTTTGACTACAAATTCTTCACGTTTCTGGCGAAGGTACTGCCCGCCCGGTTTCTGAACTGGCTGATCTATTGTCTGTACGGGAAATAAAGCGAAACAAAACGCATCCGCGGCGCGGATGCGTTTTTTATCTGCGAAAAGCGCGGCCTGCGCCGCGCTTTCCCTTCCTCCCTGTCTGCGTCTCCTGTTGAGACGTCCCCTGTGTTGACTGATCGATGGTAGTATAGCAGAATATTCGCAAAATGTCCAGCCGCGCGGCCACGCAAAGCCAACATTTACCGCCGATTTTAACGCATATCGTACCGCTGCCGGGCAAAACTACCGTTGCGATACCCGACAAGCGATCTTTGCTTATGCGAAGGTACGCAAGGGCATTTGCCCATGATTTGAAAGGAGAACAACTATGTCTACCAAGAACAGCAACAAGCTGAATGTCCCCGAAGCCAAGGCCGCTATGGATCAGTTCAAGATGGAGGCCGCCTCTGAGGTCGGCGTGAACCTGAAGAACGGCTACAACGGTCACCTGACCAGCCGCGAGGCCGGCTCCGTGGGCGGCCAGATGGTCAAGAAGATGATACCCGTACGAACCATGAGTTTTGTGCGGCCTGATCGGACAAAGCCAGGGCACAGGGCTAAGGTGCGGTACATAGCTGCCCCCATCTTATAAATGGCACACAAATAAACATTAGGTGATGTTATTTCCAAGAATAACATCACCTAATGTTTATTTGTGCATCTTCTCAACCGGCTAATTCCTAAACACACTAGTATGACTGTCTATATGATTTCACACTATTGCTGAAGATTCGCCTTGTGTGCAAGCCATTCACAATATACACCGTAAAGTACAGAGAAATCTGGCCGCGCACTTCGTTCAATTTGCCCCCAGTTGACTCCCATTCCTTGAAGCTTATTCGTGTCAAGTTTAAACTGCTTTATATCCTTATCATCTTTATATATACATTCTTGTTCGCTGAGGAAGTCAAATACCTGCTTCTTGAGTTTGCTACCGCTAATAATTACATTTGTAATATATTCGAAATGCCGACCGGGTGCATCCTTACCATGCTTTCTGAAATGTTTGAGTATAGTCTTAACCGCATTTCCAAATCCCAGCATATCTGGACTTGTTCCGTCATCTATAGAGTATTCGTAAGGTTGCAACTTGTACCATCTACTCACGTCTGGGGCAGAAACTTTTAAGCTATCCGCGTCCTCCAATCTTATTTCAAACTTCGCACCTGGTTGCAAACTGTTATCAATACCTTCTGTTGCAACCAGGAGTGTTCCCGACGGTTTCTGTCCAACAAGCATGATGCATGGCGAGTTCAGCAAAATCCGTTTACATTTGATTGTTGAATTACTAATAATCGCGTCTTCATCCTTCATCCCAATAACCACGTCTTCGTCTATGTCTACATAACCATTATAGATTTGCTTAATGCACAAGCTATCTGTTTTGCCGATTATAAATTCATAGGCCTTAGATGTCTCACGTTTTCTCCCGCTTTCGCATGTAAATGTACAATAGATCGCATCATCAACTTCTTCTATAGCGACCGCCGACATTACATCTGCTTTTTCTTTCGCTTTGAACGCATCATAGAGGTAGATGAAATGAGTAGCTTTCATTTTACCTGCCGAAAACAGTGCGTAAAACTCGAAAAACAATTGTGACGGAAACCTTGCGTTGTGATTGTGCTCAGAAAAGTAGTGTTCAGCGTATGAATCATACTTTTCTCTTTCCATCAACTTCGCAAGTGTATAGTCCCTAAAAGCTGCCCCGGCAAAATCTACATACACGCAGCCATTCCGTTCTGTTGTCCGCACAAAGGGATGATCCTTAAGAAAACTGCCAATGCTCTCACCGTATTCGATTGCCAATTCCTGGGGTAAAAAGTCCAATTCGTAGTTTTGATATTCACACGATTCAAAAATCAAATAGTCCGCAATTCTTGCCAACTGTTCTTCGGCTGAATAGACATTATCCCATTTATCAAACTCCGGATAATCCTTCCCACATCGTTCTTTGAATCCTGCGACCACCTTATCATGCTCTCGCTGCAGGATTTTTTCAATAATTTTATTAAATACAGCTATCGCGCTTGACATTACTTGCGTTTCCCGTAAACGTTTCATTCCATTACGCTCACTGACAAAGAAAACTGCAAGTGCCTCGAGTACAGGCGCGTACCCAACAAACGCACCAAACTCTTCCTTTTCCCCTTCCAGCATTTGCCTAATCTGTTCAAACTGTGCTTGAATCCACGCATCAGCTATTCCGGAGTTTTTTTGCTTGCCATCAATACATCCTTTTACAAACTCAACTGCGTTTGTCTCTTCAAAAAAACTAATTTCATACTGGCTAACTGATAGTTTGTTCTCACTTTGAGCATAGTACTCTCTTACAAAATGAGCCGTTTCCGTTCTTGCGCACAGCACAACATTGCAGCTACTTGAATCTTTAACCAGCTGACGTAAATCTGCGAGCAATGTTTCAAGCGCAAGGCGTCCCGAAATCATTTCCGCCTCGTCGAGGGCATCAATTACAAGGACGGCACTTCCATCTTTAAGACCCGTCGTAAACGTGGAGAAGTAACTAGTCCCAAGTGCCTCAACAAGCATGCCTGATAGACTATGATTTGCTATTTTTTCCTTTGCTAGATCCCACAGCAGCGCTTGTCTACTGTGAGAAATATAATGTGCCAGTGCGCTTTTTCCCGTCGCACCCGGGGCAGAAAAAAGCATGATTTTGCTATCACGCGGGCATTCGATGTCCTTAACAGTCGGTTTAATGTAAAAACGTTTATCTGTTTCTACCGTAACAGAATTGGGACAAGTCGCCTCAAGCGAAATGCCTACACCTTTCCCTAATTTTTCTAGAACCGCATCTAAATTCACAACAACATCCCCTTTTTCAGCGTTTTTTATGATGTTATTGTACCGTACCCATCCATACATGTCAATTCCTCCTTCATACATCGCATTTGATATTATCACTTACTTCATGTCGTTCTATGTCAAAAGCCCTTATTTCATCTCACTACTGTTCTTCACCTATATATTATCCACGCCATTTTCTCTAAATTCTTGTGTACGTCTGTAGAACGTGCTCTTGCTCATCCCTAACCGCCGCATAGCCTCGGCAGCGGTGATCTCCCCACGCCGCCACTTAACTATGACTTTCTCAAGCTCCGGCGGTTGAATAGGCTTGCGCCCTTTGTAAACGCCGTTGTCCTTGGCAATGGCGATGCCCTCCCGCTGTCGTTGGAGGATATATTCCCGTTCCAGTTCCGCCACCGCGCCGAATACGGTCAGCATAAACTTGCCGGTAGGCGTGGTGGTGTCGATGGCCTCCTTCTTGCTGACGAACTCCACGCCCTTGGCGGATAGCTTCTCCACCAGCTCCAGCAGGTCGCGGGTATTGCGGGCAAAACGGCTGATGGACTCCACAATCACCGTGTCGCCCCGCCGGACATATTCCATCATCCTTTGTAACTCTGGGCGGTTGGTATTCTTGCCGCTCATACGGTCAATGTAAACCTCATCTACACCAAGTTGCTCCATCAGCAGCTCCTGCCGTGCTATATTCTGGTCGGTGGTAGATATACGGATATAGCCGATTTTCAATTGCAATACTTCCTTCCCTTGTAAATTCATATTTATTTTGTTATACTATGCATACAAAATGGCGTTTTGATGGGAGGTGTCCTCGATGAAAACATATACTCTAAGCGAAATTAAGACCATTGTGTCACGTCTTGCCAGACAATATGGCGCGGAGCGCATCTACCTGTTCGGCTCCTATGCCCGTGGAGATATGACAAGCGGGAGTGATATTGATTTGCGGATTGACAAAGGCAGCATCCGCGGTTTTCAGTTGGCAGGGCTTCTGCTCGACCTGGAGGACTCTCTTGGCGTGCCGGTAGATCTTGTCCCCACCACCAGCCTTGATTCACATTTTCTTGACTCCATACGGAAAGATGAGGTGCTGCTGTATGAAGCCTCTTGACCGCAACATCGGTGCTCTGGAGCATATCGTTGTCTACTGCCAGCAAATCGAGCAGGCTGTTGAACGCTTCGGCAACAGCGCTGAGACATTTCAGAACGATCCCATTTACCGCAATGCCGCCGCACTTTGTATTTTGCAGATCGGTGAGTTGGTGGGTAAGCTGACAGACGAATTCCGTGAACAGCACCCCGCCGTGCCTTGGCGTCAAATCAAGGCTATGCGGAATATTGTCGCGCATAGCTACGGCACTGTCGATCCCGAAATCACATGGGAAATTATCACGGACGAAATTCCTCAACTAAAGGCATATTGCGAACAAATCATTGCCGCCGAACAATAACGTAGTCCCAATAGAGTCCCTCCCGCAGATGGCACGTGCCAAAATGCGGGAAGCGACCCTATTGGGACTCTTTTTCTATGTACCGTTAGGGTACACCCTATTGGCACGGTTCCTCCACCGGGACGCAGATGATCTGACCGTTGACGCTGACGAAGAACTCCGGCTTGGCGAAGCGCTCCAGCCAGTAATCAACCTGCTCGCCCGTCAGAGACGTGAAGTTCTCGCTGTCTACCAGTGCGCCGCAGATGAAGAATGTTCCGGCGATGGCATCATAGATTTCCCCATCCTCATCCCGCAGAGCCCGGTTCAGCGGCAGCCCCAGCAGCTTGCCCTCCTCGTTGCAGATCAGGGCTGCGTCTCGTCCTCCGGGTTCGTACACAGCTTGAATAAGACCGCCAACAGCACGCTGCATACTTGCAAGGCTATCTTCCAATTCCATTTCACAGGCTTTCCTCCCAACTTCTACCATTACTACTCGCATCTTTTCATACCTCCCCGCAGCACATGATCTCCTCTATCTCCTCCGGGCAAAGACCATACCCGAGGAACACGTCTATGTCGTGGGGTGTGTAGCCGTAGGCGGACGCTACGGATTTCAGATCGTTGATATACTCGTCCTGTCCGGCGTACACGTCCCAATACGGCCAGCTGAAATGTGCCGTGCCGTCCCACAGGTTGCGGGTATCGAAGCGTTCAACGGTGTACTGCCCCTGCCGGTCTATTCGCAATATGTCTCCTTCCCGGATCATCACCTCAAAGGGCTGTTCCATACGCGGCATGCCCTTTTTCAGCCCCTTCTCGAGTATCTGCTCCGTGCTGGCGTAGACGTATAAGCCCATTCGCGGGAAGTGATATAGCTCCAGCGGATTGTTGCCCTTGATGATGTAGAGATTATCCCTGTTGTCCAAAACAGACAGTGTCAGCGTACCTCTGAGGGACTCTACGGCACTGCGGATGCTCCGGAAGCTCAGCTCGCCCTGCTGCGCCAGTAACTGTACGGCCACATAGCTGTCCGTCTCGATTCGGGTACGAGGCAGCTTTTTGTCCTTTCGCAAGGTCAGGTCGTTATACAGCACACCGTTATGCGCCAGCGCGAAGGGGATACCCGCCGTACCCTCGAAGGGATGGTTGTTGTAATTGTGCTTCTCGTCTCCCTGGGTGGTCATGCGCGTATGCCCCATAATGCAGACAGCATCATCAGGCAGCCTGAACCGCATCAGGTGCGCGGGATAGGGGCGCTTGTAGACAGTCAGATGACCGTTATGGTTGTAGGCAATGCCGGTGGCATCCGTCCCTCTGTCCTCACTGGCAATGGCCAACGCGGAGACAAGCCGCTTTTTCTGCGCGGCGGTCAGGCTATGGCCGTAGTCGTAAATTCCAAACAGACAGCACATCAGACTTCCCCCTCCGCTTCCACAGGCTCATTGATGTAAAGATTGCGCTCCTTCAGGTACTGCACCAGCTCCGGCTCCTTGATGGCGCTGACAAAACTGCTCCAGGACAGGTCGTGCAGCTCATCGTCGGACATAAAAATCGCCGCATCGCAGATGTGATCCGCCATCTGCAATGTGGCGATAAGCGTATTCAGTTTCAACGTACCCCGGAACATACGAAATTCAATGGTGTCCGCGTTGGTGAGGTTGACGCAGGTATAGCGGCTGCCGTGGCCTTTCTTGACATGTTCCAGCATCTCACCGGGTCGGTCGCGGTAGCCGTAGCGGGCAGCCCACTGCTCCAACTGCCGCTGGGTACGGCGGGAGAAGCGCAGCAGCTCTGCCCAGTGGCGCTCCACGAAGAACAGCACGCGGGCAATGGCGTTGTCCTGCGCGTCCAAAGTGTCCCCGAAAGCCTTGCGGGATACATGGACGTGCAGCCCGCAGGTGCCCGCTTGGTGGGACAGGTAGCCCATACTGATGGCTTTATCCAGCACCTCCGCCCAGGGCATCTCATGCAGCTGGCAGTCCAGCGACATGGGATGTGTGACGATCTCGAAGCCATCGTCCAATGAGCCGTCGTGCTTGCAGTAGGCCAGCGTTTTGGACTGGTTGGCGATGTCCATCAGCGTCTCCGCACTGCTGTCGCATTCACCGCCGTCGTCGATCTCCAGCTCCACGCCGAAGTAGCGCGGGCCGTCGCCGTAGAAGATGGGGTTGGGCTTGAAATAGTAGTCGTGGATTGGGCTGTTCTCGATGGTAGAGCAGCAATCGGCACAGCAGGGATCGTCGTTGTCCAGCGGATACCAGCAGTGGTCGGTGGCGATGATGCGCCCGCAGCGGACGCATCGGGTGTAGTCCCGGTCGTAGCACTCGGGACAGATGGGAAAGTCATCGTTCTCGCTGCGATTGCGGGTACGCAGGAAACGACTGCCGCAGTCATTGCAGACAAGGGTCAGATCATCCAGACAGTCCTCACAGTAGAGCCGTCCGTTGAACTCGGTAAGCTCTCCTTCGGCAGTACCGCAGTGGGCACAGGTACGGGGTTCGGTCATAACAAAAGTCCTCCAAAATATAAAATTGGCCTCCGGGGATCACCCGGAGGCCTTCACTTATATATTACATATTTGGAGTTCCCTGTCAAAACGGAAACGTAGGGTTCTTCTCCCAGTATCACTCATCAAAAAGTAAGAACTTATACGGCTGCACATCCAGCACTTCCGCAATGCCAAACAGCGTATCCAACGAGATCGCTTTGTTGATATTGGGCGCTTCTACATGTCCGATAAAGGCCGGACTTCGCCCAAGCTCCTCGGCAAGCTGCTCTTGCGTCAGCCCCCGCAGCTTACGATAATAGGCAATTTTCAATCCCAACTGTAAATATTTGTCAGCGTACTGCTCTTTCATTAGCATCAACTCCCGATAATATGGTATCGGAAATGCAAAGCAATTGACATGAGCTTTCAATTATAGTATTATATTTGTCAGATATAATTATGTGTTTTTCTGTGCATATTTTTCTCTGCTTCAAAAGGGAGCTTGACTCGTCAAAGTCTGAATATCAATTGTCAATAGAACTTCTGTATCAGAAATACTCCATGCACGTCAAGGGGAGGAAAGCACAAATGGATTCATGCGACAAAATAGTCATTTTCGGTCAAACGGTACAAGTCCCACCAAATCGTGTCGCTTACAACGCCATCCGCATGGACTTCATAAGGATGGCCAACGAAGCGGCGGTGCAGTATGAAAAGCTATATAAGCAGGATGGCTCTATTCAGAAGGTCATTAACGGTTTGGGTGAGCAAATGCACGATTGCCTTGCTCCGACATTGGATCACTGCATCACCACATTGATTCATCACGGCGTGATCGACATAGATGTGCAGACCTTTGCGGAGCGCTATCAGTCCTTTGCAGAACCATGCGCCGAAGCATTCAACGATGTATACGACCGTTATGCCGAAGTAGTCATGGACGAAGAGGAATTGAATGAATACCGCAAGGCGAGAAGGGAAGGCCGCGCCAGATGGCAGGGCGGTGGCTTTGGCCTGGCCGGTGCGCTCTCCGGTGCTGTAACCGCCGGTGCGCTGAACTTGGTAATGGGAGCTGGCCACATGGTATTCAACGCCATTGGCAGAACTTTCTCATCCATTGCTACCAGCTTCAAATTATCCAAGATTTACGATGATCCCAATACCTGCAAGACACTGTTAAAGGGTCTTCGGCTCTCTGTGTTTAACCTGCACTTTGCGCTGGTCTGCTGCTTGGATGAACTGGACATTGATCACGTCCCGGCCAGCGGGCTTGTCACCCCGGAGGAGCATCGTCAGGGCGAAGCGATCCTCTCCAATGTGGACAAGTTGCCTACAGAAGACGACAAACAGGCTGCACTGCTCCGCGTGTTTGACCTTGATCCCTATCAGGCACGTTGGTACAGCTATGTTTTACAGCACTACGGAGATCAGGACGGACAGCTTTCCAACACAGCGCACTACTTCGGTGTTCTCACAGTCGATGAGGAAAAGCGATCCTTGCTGGCAAAATTCGCAGAGTCGTTCACCATTGACACCGAACAGCAAGCCTTGGCTGCCCAGGAGAAGATCGACGCCTATCGCAAAAAGCTGGCATATTTTGAGCCTCTGCTGGAAACGCAGACAGTATTACAAGCTGTAAAGAGATTTGATGAAGAATACCGAACCGTTGATGGCATTGTTTGCAGCACCCGTGAGGCGGCTGATCAAGCCAGAAAAGAGTCTGCCGATGTCCGCCGAATTCTGCGTACTGCCGATGGCGGTAATCTGTTGGCATTGAAGCAAGCGGAGGCCGCGTTAGCAGAGTATCACTCTCCGATAGCAGTTAATGCGCAAAACGAAATTTGCAAGCGCCGACAGGCAGCCGAGCTTGCAGCGCGCACTGTTGAACCTCGGTTAACGGGAGTTGAACCTATCATCTGTGATAATGCAGACGAAGCTGAATCTCTGCGGGGATATGACAACATCCTTTATGCCCGGTTAAAGCAATGCGGAGATGGCATTGAGGCAGAAACGGCTCTTGTTGCTCTCAAGAACGATATAAAAAGGATCGGTTATCCCTCACAGATACAGGACATCTACTTAGCCGAGATCAATCAGCTATTGGCGGGTATCGACCGCGTAAAGCGAACTGTATTCGGCACTGAATACCCCACGCAGGAACGCGCAGCGGCGGCTAAGGCTGCCTATGACACGCTGCGGGAGCAGGTTGCCGCACCGGAAGCAAAAAATGCTGCCGAGGATCTTCGCAATGCCATAGCACAAAGCGACCTTCCGGATGCTCAGCAGGAAGAGCTACGGGACACATTGTTTGAGAACGAAAACGAAAAAGAGTTAAAGGCGGCAAAAAAGCTATCTGTCATAAGTGGGGTCATCGTTCTCATTATTGTTGCCTGTACCATTGCCTTCGGCCTGAAATTCACCCCCGCTCTGGCCTCTAAAACCGTGCCGTTCTTAGGTCAGAATTTAGTAATGACCACACAGGAAGTTTCCAATGATCTCGGCTATGTGGATGGACTCCGGAACGGCGTTCTGATCTTTGGGCATGCGATCGTGGAAATCTTTGTCGGCGCATTTTACGAATACATAGGCGGGTTTGACTATGGAATCGTTGGCAACATTATTTGGGCTTTTCTTGGGCTTTTCTGGGTCTTGCTCAAGTACATGCTTTTTGCCATAGCACAATATTGCGTGACTCTGGTGCTGGCTTTTTTCCAGAAGGCTACGTTGGGTTATTATGTGGGCTACCTCATCTCAGTACCGATTCCCTTTGCAGTTTCAAGGTTCAACTTCGATGAAGATGAACGCGAGGAGAATGTTGCGCGGATCAAAGAGCTGCGCCCCGGCAAAATCGCAAAATGGGTTTTGCTCTCACTTCTGGCAATAGGCATAAGCATTGCATTCATTTGGATGGAAAGCAATGGGTATGCCATAAAATGGTAAATTTTGAATTGGAGAAAGAGAAATGAAAAAGATTGATAAAAAGTCAAAACCAGAACAGTTCTTTGTTTTAATGCTTCTGACCGTTGCCTGTCTTGGAATTCTTGCACTCACAGGTTGTGGCGGAAACCAGTCTTGTGAAACTGTTCAATGCGGGAGCATAAAGGACGAGTCCTATCAGATCAGTGGCTTATCCGTTCCCGGCTGCGGTGGATGCTTGGGTTCCGGCAAAGGGTGCGATAGTTGTCTGTGGGCGCAATCCTGCAAAGAAGTTTCCTTCAAATATATCGAAGCCGGAGAAACAAAAATGAACGGCAGCGGTTGTGATATACAGTACTATGGTTCTGGTTGCCTTGGCTGTGGCTATGACCAAAAGAGCTGTTATTCAGGCTGCATCAAGGTCACAGATGATGACGACAATAGTTCAACCTCTGTATTTTACGGGAATACCGATGATGGTAGTCATATTCTGACGATTGGCGGAGACAATAACGGCTGCGTTAAATCAGGCAACTGGCCTCTTGATTCCCTGCGTGATGCAGAAGTGTCCTCAGGTATAAACTGATGTGCCCGTATATTCAGATCACACTCCCGTCCTATGGCGTATTGGCGTTTATTGGCGCATTTGCAACCCTATTATTTCTATACTCCCGTCTGGACCGCTTCAATATCGCGTTTACCCAGTTTTTGAAACTGGTTGCTCTATGTGCTGTCGGCTGCGTTTTGGGGAGCAAGCTCATGTATGCATTGACCCAAGTCCCTTGGCTTATAGAAAATTTCTCCGCCAAGAACCTGTTGATGCTGATTCCAAATAGTGGCTATGTGTTTTATGGCGGATTGTTGGGCGTGATTTTGGCCATCTATCTGTATGCAAAAAAAGGCTCCGATTTACGAGGCCGGATCTACCGCATGGTCGTCCCTGCATTCCCGCTGTTTCATGGGTTTGGACGTATCGGCTGTTTTATGGCCGGGTGCTGCTATGGTGTCAAACTTGCCACCCCCGCAGAGCTATTCGGTATCTTTACGCTAGACAGGCTTCCGGTACAACTGATAGAGGCGGGTTTTGAGTTCTTGCTTTTTGCTGTTCTTCTTTTCTGCGAGAAAAAGCAATCAAAAACTGACACCTTGCAGATATATCTCGTAACCTATGCTATCTTCCGCTTTTGTATCGAGTTCTTTCGCGGAGACGCTATTCGCGGCATCTTCCTTGGCTTTTCAACCGCCCAGTGGGTATCTTTGGCAATCATTATCTGCTACGCATATCGACATTTTAAAACGTGCCGCACCCGGAGAAAAACCGAGGCTATCCAAAGCGAACTGCATCCATCTGATACGGAAAAAGGGGAATACTAAATACAGGGGGAAAGAGGCCGTGTTTACGGCCTCTTTTTCGCCGATCATCACCCCATCTCACTTCGTAGGAACGCTTCCAGATACACTTTGCTGATTCGCCATTCACGGCCAATCTTCAACGCAGGTATGAGTCGCTGCGCGATCATCTTTCGAATCTGCTGTTTAGTGGTTTTCAGCAGCACGGCGGTTTCGGACACGGTCAGCAATTCGGTCACGCCCACGGATCGTCACCCTTTCGACCACCTACGTCTTTCTTGTCTTCGTAGTACAAAAAATTATGCAGCTTTCGAACATCAAACCGGGTCAAGCCCCAGTCTCCCACTTCGTTCTTCTGTGGGCTGATGCCATATTGTCCACACTTCTCTTTCAGCTTGTCCTTGTCGATTTTGAACAGACTGCAGACACTTTTCAGTGTGTGGAATTCTTCCAAGCTATTATAATCGATGTAAGGAACCAACATGGTTTACCTCCTTCTGGCGTGAAATAAAATTTGCGCTTGCCAACATATTTCGCCGTGCGCAGCTCACGTCTCCTTATACTATTGTTAGCTAATTCATTTTATAATTCGCCAAATATCTCCTTACTTGTACCAAATTTGTACGTTCCTGTGAGCGATTCTCTCCAGCAAAACGGAAACACCCGGCATGGACTCGGCACAGAACTTTTTCCGCAGCGGAACCGGACTGATGCTGAGCCTCATGAACTGCGCCAAAACCGCCTCTACGTCATGGCCCTCTTTTCCTATCTTCTTGCTTCCCTTCTCCAATGTTTTTGCTCGTACCATCACCTCAGCCAACCGCAACATGCCGGCTCTCAACGCTGTATTTGCTTCTGCATAGATCAGGCTTCTGAGTTGGTCAGGCTGCATGAACTTCTTATCCGGATACGCCCGTCCGAAGCAGCGCGTGATAATTTTTTCGCTTTGCTCAGCATAATGACACAGCAAGCTCGTCACGCTGCTTGTCCCCAGCTTTTTCTCTACCTTTGAGATTCGCTCTCTCAGCTCATGTACCTCAAATCTCAATACCCCTTTAGGTAGTTTTTCTTCGTCCAGCAGCAACCCGTTTTCCATAATTTGGTAGGTTTTGTCGTAGATCACCAGTTCACGCGACTTGTGTTTTAAGGTGATGTGGTGTCTGTTATACTTGCTGGCTGCCTTTCTGTCCGCGCTCTTAAAGATGGCTCTCTCATACTTCGGCGGTGTCGGCAGCTTTCGTGTGACACGCAGCAATTCTTTGAACAGTGCCGTAGAGTCACATCGGATGTTCACGCACAGGTCTACCCGGGAAAGTTGATAGGCATCCAGCACACAAGGCAATCCTGAGTCTCTCAGCACCGCAAAGAACATCTTAGAAACGTCTTGTACGCTCCCCTCAGTCGGTGGAAGGATGCCCAGGTACGAGGAGTTCGGGTCGATCAGCTTTCGCGGATTCACCGCAATGCGCAGATAGCACGTCGAGATTTGACCATGCACATCTTTCTCCAAACTAATTCTCAGCCCATTTCGCTGAAACCAGCGGCATCGATGACGCTCACCCTCTCCCTGCCAATCCTTGTCTCGATACACCTCTCCCTTAGGGCGTTGGCAATACAGTCGGTCTCGCATTCTTTTGTAATCATTATTCGTAACCTTCTTGCTCAACTCAAAAGTGTGGATCGAAAACCCGTCCGGTTCTATCCGGAATGTCCCTGCGTTCCTCTTCATCAGTCGTACCTCCTAAAACTTTACTCCTTATCTACTCTCAACCCAGCGTATATGGCTTTTTATCGCGCTTTATTTGATAAATTTTCTCTTTAACAATAGGATTCGGAGCAAAAAAGACGGTGCCTATTGAGTCCTTTGCCTCTCAGCACCGCCGGTCTTTTGCTTGCTTTGCGCTATCTTCGATTTTTAGCCGCATCTGCCTGAACTCGGCCTCGGTTATCGTTCCCCGATCCAGCAGCAGCTGATTGAACCACATCAGCATTCCCCACCGGTAGGCATTGTCTCGCGTCTGTGTCCGGTCTGTCATTGTCCGGCCTCCTCATTTGTATGTACTCCACATCACCTCGCAACTCGATGTGTATATTTTTGTTTTCCCATTCTTCAAAAAAGAAATGACCCCCACGGCAATCTTTTCCGTAGGGGTCATTTTTTATTCACTTTTGTGGCGCTATTAACATGGTCAGCTCCAGCAGTATATTCTGTGCGGCCTTTGGCAGCCATGACAGCTTGTCAACTGATAGCACCAGTGTTGCGCAGAGTCTGCTTTCCCCATCGACTGGCAGGCGAACATTTCTGCTCTTACCTACTAAATAGTCCGGCTGTTGTTCCCTCACCGTCTTGATGACCGTGAGCCAGTCACATTCAATTGGCATAAGCGTCGCCGCAACCTCGGTCAGCACGTCCTCGCGTATTTGCAGTGTCGGCACACGATAACGATGCCCGTCCTTTCCCGTTACTTGAAATCCCCGAACATAGCCCCAAATGTCAGTGCCATCCGCTTTTTTCATCGGGAATTCTCCTTTGACCGGAACGGCCATAAAGTGCTTACAATTTTCTAGCGTAACCATCGCGGTCAGCAGGTTTCGGAACAGTTCCTGGCTATCGGCCTCATAGCTGAGAAGGTGCTTCGGATCGTCCACCGAAAGGTTATCTATGGGTGGTGAGTACACTGCGGGCAGCAGGGCGTGTAACCACCCGTTTAGGGTGTTCTGTCCTTCTTCCCTCGTCCAAAATCCCAAGGCAACCAGGTAGGATACAAGCTCCCGCAGCATCATCATCTGTGTCTCCAGCCAAAGACGCTGTAGTCCTTTATGTTTGGGAGTCCCGCGCTTTTGATCGTTCTCACTGATCCTTTGATTTGCCCGGTCACATGCATCTTTTAACGCCATTTCTTTTGAACAAACGCCTTTCCTATCCTCACCGAATAGATCAGCCGTCATCCACAGCAGAAAATCTCGGATCAGCCCCTGCACTGCTATAGCGTCCCATCCATCGGACTGCCACGCTCGTGCCAATATCTTGCCGTTGATCCGGATAGGTTCGACTATCCCACGTTTATCGCCAAGTTGGATGATCGTCGCCCAGCGATTTCTTCGCACGAAGTCCTTTACGTCTCTGGCGGTAAAGAACGCTGTATTGACACCTACAACAGTGTCCCGGTACTGCACTGCCAGCACTTCACCATAATATTTCTCATTGCCAGCCTTATCCTGTTTACCCTTGCAGACTTGCGCATACGCACAGTCGATAATGCGCCTCTCGTTGCCAACCGGTGGCAGATACACCGGCAAGCAGCTCTCCACTGACCCTTCATCGGCGTGTGCGGTCAACACCTCCTCTGTATCCAGCCCAATCGACTGCATAATGAGCCGCAGCGCATCCGTCGCCCCGTCTGCTGCTGAGCAGGTGATCCGCGGCGCTGTCAGATAATTGACCGGTTCTGACACCGACAGAAGCCCTTTTTTACTGCACAAGCGGAACAGGTATCCCGCGAGCCCGGCGCTGAGGAGCTGCACCATCGTGCGTCGCCCTTCTTCATCTGTCCCGCAGCTGTTCATCATCTGCATAAGGGCGGTAGGCGCTGCCTGCGTTTTTAAAATATCCCCTCCCGGTGAAAGGTGTTCTATTCCCGAACTAAACGTCCTTACTCCACCCATGCACTTTTCTTCCGATATTCCATTCCTTCTGCATAGATCCTTTACATGCTTCTGCGCCTCATTCTCGTTCGGGAAATATGCAATGTCCGACCATATTCTCTTTTCGCCCCTCCACACACCTTTGCGCTCATGCAGCATTCCGGCTTCGCCGTTATCATACTGATACTGCCAAACCGTCAGTTTTCTTTTAACTTTCTCTGCGCTGTTCTGCTTTCTTTTCACAGAGCTACCCTCCTTATGAGTATTTCTAATTCTGTTCCTTGCCCATTCAAAAAAGAATGACATGTCTCTTCAACATAGAAAAGGTCGGAGAGGAAAAAGGCGGAATGCCAAGAAAATTTTATTATATATTCTATTTCTAAATTTTACAAAAACACAATAACATGATAACGCAAATTTTTCAAGCGTAGTTTCTCTTTTGTGGTTGTTTTCTACTTTGCGATTTGTTACAATAAAGAACATGATACAACGAACTTGTTCGGAGGCATACCATGGACATTCACGACATTCGGCAGCAGCTGCGGACAAAGAGTATATATGACATTCCCCTACGGGTGACGTACTACGCCCGTGTGTCCTCCGAGTCTGACGAGCAGCTGAACTCGCTGGGCAACCAGATCCAATACTATGAGGACTTCATCCGCCGGAATACCGCGTGGACGTTCCTCCCTGGCTACATTGACGAGGGCTTGTCCGGCATCTCCACCAAGCACCGTGAGAACTTCAACCGCATGATCGATGACGCGGCAGAGGACAAATTTGATCTGATCATCACCAAGGAGATCTCCCGTTTTGCCCGCAACACGCTGGACTCCATCCAGTTCACGCGGCAGCTCCTTAGCTACGGCGTGGGCGTGTTCTTCCAGAACGACAACATCAACACCTTCGACGAAGACTCCGAGCTGCGGCTGTCCATCATGTCTTCCATTGCACAAGACGAACTCCGTAAGCTGTCCAGTCGTGTGAAATTTGGACATCAGCAGGCCATCAAGAACAATGTGGTGCTGGGCAACAGCCGTATTTTCGGCTATCGCAAGGAAGATCGCAGACTGGTCATTGACGAGGAACAGGCACCTATGGTGCAAGAGCTGTTCGAGCTGTACGCCACAGATCAATACAGCATGAAGCAGATCGAAACCCTCTTTTGGGAGAAGGGCTACCGCAACCTCAACGGCAAGAAAATCGCCCACACCACCATGTCCAATATGATCTCCAATCCAAAATACAAGGGCTACTATGTAGGAAACAAGGTCAAGGTGGTGGATATGTTCACCAAAAAGCAGAAATTCCTCCCGCCGGAGGAATGGGTGATGTTCAAAGACGAGACAGGTGAGATCGTGCCCGCTATTGTCTCCGAGGAGCTGTGGGAACAGGCCAATGCAGTTCTGCGCCGCCGCAGCGACGACGTAAAGAACCGGCAGGGCGTCTGCAACCACGCCAATCTGCTGACTGGAAAGCTCTACTGCACTTGCTGCGGCACCGCCTACTACCGCCGGGAGTCTCAGGACAGACAGGGCAACAAGAACAGCAAATGGGTCTGCTCCGGCAAGATCAAAAACGGCGCAGACTCCTGCGACTCCTTCCCCGTCTATGAGGACGAGATCAAACCCCTGCTGCTGGATGTGTTCCGCGATACGGAGGCCAGCGCAGAGGCGCTGATCGAAGAATATGTAGAATTATATAAATCTCTGAACCGTGGCGGTAAGCTGGATAAGCAGATCGCCTCGCTGCAAAAGCAGCTGGAAACCGTGGAGCAGAAGCGCATGAAGCTGCTGACCTATAATGCCCAGGGAAAGCTGGATGATGCGGATTTCCTTGCCATGAACAAAAAATGCTCCGCTGAGGCAAAGGAACTGCAAACGCAGTTGGCAGAGGCGCTTACACAGCAGGAATCCACCGGCAGCCTAAAGCAGCAGCTGGATACGATTCGCACCGTCCTGCGTAATGCCCAGAAGGATGCTGCCAAGGGTGTGATAACCAAGGAATTTGTCACCCGCTATATCGACAAGATCTTTGTCACGCCGGAGGAGGACGGCTCTCTGCGGCTGGACATCAAGATTTTCACCGGTGAGAGCTGTGAAAAGCACCTGCAAAGCCTGCGGCGTCAGGCAGCGGCGCAAGCTGTTGTACCGCAATCAGTTGCGGCGTTTTCACCGGTTGGTGATCCCGAAGTTTCTACGGGTCACACGTTCAAGAAGATGATCGAGTCCTACGAGAAGAATCTGTAAACGGCTCTTTTCTATGACGCGGAAAGACCGGCTTGCGCCGGTCTTTCTGCGTTATAGTGCCCTTTCTGCGTCACTCGAACAAGCCCGCCTGACCGGGCACCTCGCCGTGGCCGATGGCCTGCAGCTGGCGGACATTCTCCGCCGTCAGCGCGTCGCTGATGGCCATTTTCCGGATGATGTTCCGCACCGTCACGTCCAGCCCGGTGCCCTCCCGGTAGTCGGCGGGGAACATGAAGTCCACCCGCCCCTTGGCCAGCAGATCCTCCACACCGGCGCGGTTGCCGCTCTGGTACACGGCGATGGCCTGCCCGCCGTAGGCGCGCATCATCTTCATGCAGGGCACGTCGGAAAGGCCGTCGCCCACATAGATCATGTTGGTGAAGGGCACCCGCTTGCTGTCGTCGGGCATGGAGTCGTTCAGCGTCTTGTCGTCCGCCACGTCCAGCACGCCCTTGTTGATGCGGTAGACGAACTGGGTCTTGTTGGTGAAGTTGACGTCCAGCTTCGGCCAGCAGGCGGCGCCGCTCTCGTCATAATAGAACTCGCAGGCGTAGATCTGCTTGAACTCGTGGGCGATGCCGCTGCCCTCGATGATCTCCTTCAGGCCGGAGGACAGCACATAGTGCTCCACCTCCACGCCCAGACTCTCGCCGAAGGCATTGATGCGGGCGAACCACTCCCGCACGCCGGGGAACAGCTCCATGCTGCGGCCGCACTGCACCAAAAAGTCCCGCTTGAGCACCCTGCCCTGGGCGCGGCACTCGGCCATCATGGTGTACATATACGCCAGCAGGCCGTCCATGCGGTTCTCCCGGCCGAAGGTGTTGGCCTTGCTCCAGAACTGGGCGGGGGTGTAGCCCAGGGCGGGGATGAAGGCGTAGTCCTCCATGTCGGTGGTGCAGAGGGTCTTGTCAAAATCGTACAGCAGGGCGATGATGGGCTTTGTCATGGCTTCTCCTCCGTAGGAAAAAGGCGGCGCAAGGCCGCCTTTTATTCGTATCCGTTGTTACTTGTCCCCGTCGTAGTTGCGACCGAACTTCAGCTCGTCCAGACTCAGGCGGAAATCGCTGGGGATGGCGCTGCCGTCTATGGGCGGCATTTTGATGGTCGGCTCGTCGGTGACGGCCGGGGCGGGCTTCTCCGCCTCTGCCTCGGTGTAGTGGCTGAGGATATCCTGCTCGATGGAGGACACCACGTCGTCCTTGGGCGCAGCCGCAGGCGCGGTGGGCTTCTCCGGCGCGAGATCCAGCTCCGGCAGGGACAGCAGGAACGCGCTGTGCGCCTTGCACAGCTCCTCGCTGCGGCGGATGAACTCGGCGGTCTTTTCCTGGGCATATTGCAGCTTCCGCTCCGCCGCCTGCCGCTCGTCGTCCAACCGGTGGATCTCCTGCTGGGCCTCCGCCCGGGCATCGGAGAGGATCTTCTCCTTCTCCACCTGCGCGTCCTGCACCAGCTTGGCGGCCATCTTCTGCGCCGTCAGCAGCGCCTGACGCATGGCCTCCTCGGTGGAGCGATATTCCTCCACCTTCTCGGCCAGCACCTTCAGCTTGGCCTTCAGGGTGACGTTTTCCTTGAACAGCGCGGTGTAGTCTTCGGTCAGCGCGTCCAGAAACTCGTCCACGGACGCCATACTGTAACCGCCGCTGCCGAACGACGCCTTGGGAAATACTTTTTCGGAAACTTCCTGCGGTGTAAACATACCGATCCCTCCGTTGTTATTTATAGTTTACAGATACAAGCCGTTGTTTTCCAGCTCGTCGATGAGATCACCCATGATGTCCACGGAATAGGGGGTGATGATGTAGGTGTTGGCGGCGACCTTCTTGATCTTGCCCTCGCCGGCGTAGGCCACGCCGGACAGGAAGTCGATAAGGCGGCGCGCCACGTCCTTGTTGGTGGACTCCAGGTTCAGCACCACGGTGCGCTTCTCCTTGAGATGATCCGCGATCTCGGAGGCGTTCTCGAACCGCTCCGGCTTCACCAGCACCACCTTCAGCTGGGTGGTGGCGTGGATGTTCACCACCTTGTTGTGGCGATCCTCGCTGCGGCGCTCCTCCCGGCGCTCTTCCCGGCGCTCCTCCTTGCGGTCGTCGAACAGGGAGCGGGATTCCTTCGCCGGTTCCTCAAAATCGTCCTCGTAGTCATAGTCCTCGTCATCATAGGGATGAATGATCTTTTTCAGCTCGTCCATAAGTCCCATGTGCAGTACCTCCCGCTGTGTTATTTGGAATAATCTCTGGCGCCGAAAATGGCGGAGCCCACGCGCACCATGTTGGCGCCCGCGCGGATGGCATCGGCAAAGTCGCCGCTCATGCCCATGGAGAGATATTCTAGTCCATTATCGTACATTTTCCGGCTTATGTCAACATACAGTGCCCGGACTTTTTCAAAATACGCCATATTTTCCTCCCGCGTGGCGTCGGCAGGGGGGATGGTCATCAGTCCCCGCACCCGGACGTGGGCAAGGGTCTTGGCCTGCGCCGCCGCCTGCTCCATCGCGTCGGGGGCGAAGCCGCTCTTGGCCTCCTCGCCGCCGATGTTGACCTCCAGCAGGATGTCCTGCACGATGCCCAGCTTCTCCGCCTGTCTGTCCACCTCCGCCAGCAGCTCCGGGGAGCCGATGGACTGGATCAGCGCCGCCTTGCCCACCACCTGCTTCACCTTGTTGCGCTGCAGGTGGCCGATGAAGTGCAGCGGCGCGCCGCGGTAGGCGTCCTCCGCCAGCTTCGCGGTCATCTCCTGCACCCGGTTCTCGCCCAGCGCGTCGATGCCCGCGGCGATGGCCTCCTGACAGGCGGCGGCGTCGTTCATCTTGCTGGCGCCCACCAGCGTGATGTCCGCGCCGGTGCGCCCCGTCTCCCGCGCCGCCGCGTCGATCTGGGCGCGGATGGCGGCGATATTCTCCCGAATGGACGTACTGTTGGACATGGTATGTGCCTCCTTGTCTCTGTCTGTTGTTTACCGAATGACCTTGCCGTCGTGAAGCTGGCCGGAGGTGGCGATGACCTGATCTCCGGCGCGGAGCGTCCGTGTGTCGCCAGCGCCCTCTGCCGGCGTCACCAGTGCGTAGCCCTCGCCCTGATACACCAGTGTCACCGGGCGGAAGGCGGCGTTCTCGCCGTCCACGCAGTACACGCCGGTCACGCCGTCCTCGCTGACACGCAGGGCGTCAGCCGGAACGCGCAGCCCCTCGTAGGTGTGCAGCACCGCGTCGGCGGCCTGATGGCGCAGCAGGGTGGTCTGCGCCAGATAGCGGATGCTGGACAGCACCACGGCGCAGCGCCCTCCGTCGGGACGGGACACGGACTCCACGCTCATGCGGATGGTCTGGTCAAAGCCCTTGGCCAGCCGCACATTGATGCTGCCCATGGTCTTCAGCTCCGCCGCCTGCTCCTCCGGCAGCACCACGGCGTAGTACCACGTGTCGCCGTAGATCAGCTTGCCCACGTTGCTCTGCTCCTCTGCGGCGCGGACGCCATCCAGCTTTGAGGGGGTCAGCTCCTCCAAAAATTCCTCCGTCAGCACCGACTCGTAGCCGTCGCACACGGCGGAATAGGTGCCGGAGGCCTTGGCGGTGACGGACCTGGCGCCCGACAGCTTGGCCTTCTGGCTCTGAATGTCCGACTCCACCGACTTGATCTCCGCCTGAATGTCCTCCTGCGAGGTGTAGGAGTGGTCGCGCTTGAGCACCGCCGCCTTCAGCTGCGCCAGATCGCTCTCCGCCGCGGAGTAGTCGCCGCCGGATAGTGTCTGCCGCAGCGCCAGAATGTCGCCGGTGATGGAGGTATCCAGCTTCAGCGCCGCGTCGGGATCCAGATAGGACGTCAGGGCGAATTGCAGCTGCTGCAATTGCAGCTCCAGCGTCTCGATCTGGCTGACGGTCTGGAGGGCGCTGTCGTCGCTGTACACGGTGGCCACGGTCTGACCGGCGGCCACCCGCTGCCCCTCCTGCACCTGCCGGGACACGGTGCCGCTCTGGGCGGGCAGCGGCTCCTCCGTCCGCACCAGCCAGCCCTCCATGGACACGGTGTCCTCCGCCTGACTTTCGTAGGTGACGGTGACGGTCATGGGGTCGGAGAAGTAGCTGTGTATCTGCGCGGCAAAATACACCAGCACCGCCGCCAGCACCGCCAGCGGCAGTATCCTCAGCAGCGGCGAGGAGCGCTTGGCGCTCCCGGCAGGGAGGTTCTTGTTGTCGGGTGTGTCGTTCATGGGTATCCCTCTTTTTTACTCTGCCTCCTCCCGCAGCCCGATGACCCGCGCCGGGGCGATGGTGGAGATGGCGTGCTTGTAGATGACCTGCTGGCGCCCCTCGCTGTCCAGCACCACCACGAAGCAGTCGAACCCCGTGATAATGCCCCGCAGCTGGAAGCCGTTCACCAGAAACAGCGTCACCGGTACGCTCTCCTTCCGGGCTTTGGTGAGAAAAATGTCCTGTAGATTGTTGACCTTCTGCATAGCTTGTCCGCTCCTTTTATGTCTGTGTGCGGACGTGTATGGTCATGCCCGTCCGCCGCTATCAGCATACCCCGGCGGACAGGAGGAATTCTGTCGCATTTTGTAGTCCCGCCGGAAAATCCGGCGTTTTTTCCCATAATATCCAGTGGATGTCCTCATCCCGCCGCAGCCACGTCAGCTGCCGCTTGGCGTACTGGCGGGAGCGGAGCTTCACCTCCGCGATGGCCTCGTCCACGGTGGCGCGTCCCTCCGCCACGGCCAGAAACTGCTTGTAGCCGATGGCCTGCAGCGCCGTGGCATCCCGTGGCAGGCCGCTTTTCAGCAGCGTCTCCACCTCCTGCAGCAGTCCCCGCGCCACCATGTCGTCCACACGGCGGTCGATACGCGCCCACATGTCCGCCCTGTCCCGAAAGGCAAGGCCGATGCGCAGGGCGCGGTAGCGGGGCGGCGTCTCCCGGCTCTTCCGGTCGTGCTCCGTGATAGTCTCGCCCGTCTCGTAATAGACCTCCAGCGCCCGGACGATGCGCTTCTCGTCCCGCAGGTGCAGCCGGGCGGCCGCCGCCGGGTCGATGGTCTGTAATTCCGCCAGCAGCGCGGCTGCGCCCTGGCGCTCCATGCGCTGCTGCAGCTGCTGCCGGATGGCGCCGCCGTGACTGCCGGCGGCGAAGTCCGTGCCCCGCACCAGCGCGTCCAGATACAGCCCCGTGCCGCCCACCAGCACCGGGCGCTTGCCCCGGCGCAGGATGTCCTGCACGCATTTGTCGGCCTCCGCCGCGTACCGCGCCGCCGACCAGCTCTCCCTCGGGTCGGCCACGGCCACCATGTGGTGGGGGATGCCCTCCATCTCCTCCGCCGTGGGCGCGGCGGTGCCGATGGCCATGCCCCGGTAGAGCTGCATGGAGTCCACGGACACCACCTCGCCGTTAAAGCGCCTGGCAAGCGCCACGCCCATTTTTGTTTTGCCGCAAGCGGTGGGTCCCACCACGCACAGCACCGTGTTGTCCATAAGATCACCTCGTTTGGGTCGGGATAGGGGAGGGGCAGCGCGGCGCTGCTGCGCTGACGGACGTCGTACCCCAAGGGCATTTGTTCCGCCGCGCAAGGGGATGCGGATTCCCACGCCAGTGACACGGTCACTGGCTCGGAATGACAGCGCTTCGCGCTGTTCGGGCGGACAGGGTCGTCCGCCCCTACGAAACGGTTATCGGTGGCGTTCCGTGCGGGACGTCGAGGACGCCGTCCCCTACGGACGGTTCTCGACGGCGTACCGGGTGTACGTCGAGGAGGGTTGACGATGGCAGGCCGGAAACGCGTCCCGCCACGGCGGAGAGATTTTTCGTCCTGCCGATGGCAAGCCGACGACGGCGTACCGGGTATACGTCGAGAAGGGATGACGATAGCAGGCCGGAAACGCATCCCGCCACGGCGGAGAGATTTTTCGTCCTGCCGATGGCAAGCCGACGACGGCGTACCGGGTGTACGTCGAGGAGGGTTGACGATGGCAGGGCGGAAAAGATCCCGCCGTCAGGCCCGCTTGAACATTTTTTCTATCTGATACCTCGTCATCTCCACCGCCACAGGCCGCCCGTGAGGGCAGTAGCGCACAGCGCCGGACTGCACCTTGTCCACCAGCGCCTGCAGCTCCGCAGGGTCGGTGTGCATACCGGCTTTGATGGCGCTTTTGCAGGCCACGGTGTGCAGCAGCTCATCGTGGAGGGTGGACTGGTCGGCGGTGTGGAGCAGCAGCTTGTGCGCCAGCTCCTCCAGAGTGGCGGACGCGTCCTCCGGGCGCAGGTCAGCGGGTATCTCCCGCACCAGCACGGTGCCGTCGCCGAAGTCCTCGCAGAGGAAGCCGCACTGCTCCAGAAGGGGCAGGTCGTCCAGCACGGCGGTGTATTCCTCAGCGGTGAGGCGCACCGCCGCCGGGGTGAGGAGCGGCTGCGCCATGGGCGGCGCGGCGCTCTCCTTGAGGGCGTCGAAGCGCAGGCGCTCGTGGGCGGCGTGCTTGTCGATGAGCCAGAGACTGCCGTCGCCGTCCTCGCAGATGATATAGGTGCGCAGCACCTCGCCCACCATGCGCCAGGGCTTTTCCGCCGTGGAAGCGCCCTCGGGCATGGGCAGCTCCTGCTGCTCCGGCTCCGGTGTTGGCTCCGGCTCTTTTTCCACAGGGGCGGGGACAGTCTCCTCCCGCACCGGCGGCGTGATGTGGTAGACCTGCCCGGCGGGAGCCGGGGCGGTGAAGGGCTTGTCCGGCTGGCGCACCACGTCGTGCACCGCCATCACCGGTGTGACCGGAGCGGGGGCGGGTCTGACCGGCTCCGTGACCGCCGGTCCTGCGGGCGCGGAGCCGACGGCTCTGCCCACAGGCAGCGTCACCGCTCCGGCGGGGCGGGGCGCGTCTGGGCGCTTGAGGAACTCCTGCGCCGTCATGGTCTGGTAGAAGGGCTTTTCCGCCGGTTTGGGCTTGCCCTCGTTGTCCAGCACGTCCCGGACGGTGTAGTACACCGCGTCGAACACGGCCTTCTCGCCGGCGAACTTCACCACGGTCTTGGCCGGGTGGACGTTCACGTCCACCGTGTCCACCGGCAGGGTGATATGCAGCACGCAGCCGGGGAATTTGCCCTTCAGCAGCCGGTTGCGGTAGGCCTCCTCCACGGCGGCGGTGAGCAGCTGGCTCTTGACCAGCCGCCCGTTGACGAAGAACAGCTGCCGTCCCCGTGTGCCGTGACCGGCGGCGGGGCTGGTGACGAAGCCGGAGACGCGGACATCGCCGCCGGCGCCGTCCACGGGCAGCAGACTTCTGGCGAAGTCGCGCCCCAGCGCGGCGTATACGGCGCTGAGCAGCTGACCGTCGCCGGGGGTATGCAGCACCTCCTGCCCGTCCCGCAGCAGCTTGAAGGACACGTCCGGATGGCTCAGCGCCAGCTGCGTCACCACGGAGGTGGCCGCCGCGCCCTCGGCGCTGTCCTTTTTCATGAATTTCATCCGGGCGGGGGTGTTGTAGAACAGCTCCCGCACGCAGATGGTGGTGCCCTCCGGGCACCCGGCGGCCTTGACATCGCCGGGCACGCCGCCCTCCAGATGCAGGGACGCGCCGCTGTCCGTCTCCCGCTGGCGGGAGAAGATATCCACCCGTGACACGGCGGAGATGGCGGCCAGCGCCTCGCCCCGGAAGCCCAGCGTGCCGATGGCCGCCAGATCCTCCGCCCGGTGCAGCTTGCTGGTGGCGTGGCGCAGGAAGGCGGTGGGCAGCTGCTCCGGCGCGATGCCGCAGCCGTTGTCCGTGACCCGCAGGTACGTCATGCCGCCCTTTTCCAGCTCCACGGACACGGCAGACGCACCGGCGTCCAGCGCGTTTTCCAGCAGCTCCTTGCACACGCTGGCAGGGCGCTCCACCACCTCGCCGGCGGCGATGAGGTCGGCGATATGGGCGGGCAGCTGTTGGATCTGCGGCATAGTATCAACTCCTTTTTTGTCTGTTTTCTGTCTCCGACGGGGTACTTTTGTCATCAGCGACAAAAGTACCCAAAAACGCCGCCAAAAACTACGTTTTTGGATTTCCTCGGCGCGATATGGTCGTGATGTGTTCGTTGCTGCGCACCTCGCGCAATCGGTATTTGCGTACTCGGACGCTAAGCCGCATTGTCCTGCTTCTCTTTCCGCAGGCTTCGCGGTGCTGCCTGTACCGCGAAGCGGCTTTCCTGTTCTACCGCCTCGCAGCGCGGCGCTGCCGCGCTGACGGGACATCGGGACGCCGTCCCCTACGGGCGGTTTATCGCGCCCGCCCGTCGCACAGGGCGGACAGGGTCGTCCGCCCCTACGAAGGGACATCAAGAACACCGCACCCTACTGCAATTTGCTCTTCAGCTCATACAGCAGGTTCAGCGCCTCCAGCGGGCTGAGGGCATCCACCTGCGTGCGGCGGATGATATCCGCCACGGCGGACTCCGCCATGGCGCCCAGCGACAGCTGGTCGTCCTGCACCGGCGCGGCGTGGGGATGGGCGGACTGGCTCTCCAGCTCCCGCAATATCTCCCGCGCCCGCTTGAGCACCGCGTCCGGCAGACCCGCCAGCTTCGCCACCTCGATGCCGTAGCTCCTGTCCGCGCCGCCGGGGACGATCTTCCGCAGGAACACGATGTCCTCGCCCCGGGCGTGGACAGCCACGTTATAGTTCCGGACGTTGGGCAGCTCCTGCTCCAGCGCCGTCAGCTCGTGGTAGTGGGTGGCGAACAGCGTCTTGGCCTTCAGCTTTCCGGCGCAGTACTCCAGCACCGCCCGGGCGATGGACATGCCGTCGAAGGTGGAGGTGCCCCGGCCGATCTCGTCCAGGATCAGCAGGCTGTTCTTCGTGGCGCAGCGGAGAAGCTCCGACACCTCCGTCATCTCCACCATGAAGGTGGACTGTCCGGCGGCCAGATCGTCGCTGGCGCCGATGCGGGTGAAGATGCGATCCACCACGCCGATGTGCGCCCGCTGCGCCGGGACGAAGCTGCCCACCTGCGCCATGAGGGTGATGAGCGCCACCTGGCGCATGTAGGTGGACTTACCGGCCATGTTGGGGCCGGTGATGATGGACACCCGCTCCTCTTTGGCGCCCATGTGGGTGTCGTTGGGCACGAAGAAGGCGTCGCCCCGCATTTTCTCCACAACGGGATGGCGTCCCGCCGCGATCTCGATCACGCCGGACTCGTCCACGTCCGGGCGGCAGTAGTGGTTCTGCGCCGCCACCTCCGCGAAGGCGCACAGGGTGTCCAGCTGGGCGATCATCGATGCCGCCAGCTGCACCCGCGTCACCTGCGCCGCCACATCGCTGCGCAGGGCGGTCAGCAGGTCGTATTCCAGCGCCGCGTCCCGGTCGTGGGCGGTGAGCACCTCGTGCTCCAGATCCTTCAGCTCCTGGGTGATGTACCGCTCGCCGTTGACCAGGGTCTGCTTGCGTATGTACTCCTCAGGCACCTGCTCCTTGAAGGAGTTGGACACCTCGATGTAATAGCCGAATACCTTGTTGTACCCCACCTTCAGGGTACGGATGCCGGTTTTCTCCTTTTCCCGGGCTTCCAGCTCGGCGATGAAGCCCTTGCCGCCGGTGAGGATCGTCCGCAGGTGATCCACCTCCGGGTGGAAGCCCTCCCGGATCATGCCGCCCTCCCGGACGGAGAACGGCGGCTCGTCCACCAGCGTGGCGGCGATGCGCCCGCTGATGTCCTCCAGCGTCTCCAGCTGCTCTCCCAGCTTGGCCAGCGCGCCGGTAGAAAAGGGCTCCAGGCACCGCTTCACCTCCGGCAGGTGCTCCAGCGCCGCGCGCAGGCTCACCAGATCCCGCGCCCCGGCGGTGCCGTAGACGATGCGGCTCATGAGCCGCTCCATGTCGCCCATGCCGGTCATGGCCAGCCGCAGCTCCTGCCGCCCCATGGTGTTGTCCACCAGCGCGGCCACGGCGTTCAGCCGCCGGTCGATAGCGGCCACATTCATCAGGGGCTGCTGTAACCACATGCGCAGGTTCCGCGCGCCCATGGGGGTTTTTGTCTTGTCCAGCACCCACAGCAGGCTGCCCTTCTTCTCCTTGCTGCGCAGCGTCTCCGTCAGCTCCAGATTCCGCCGCGCCGCCAGATCCAGCTCCATGAACTGTCCCGTGCGGTACCATTCCAGCTTGTCCAGCTGCTTCAGGTCGGTTTTCTGCGTCTCGTAGAGATATGTCAGAAGCCCGCCCAGCGCCAGCAGCGGCGCCGCGTCATTGCGGGGCAGGCGGCTGAGCGCCTCCTCGCCGAACTGGGTGCGCACCTTCTTCTCCGCGTCCCGCAGGTCATACCGCCCGTCGCCCAGCCGCTCCCGGCGGCAGGCGAAGCGATTTTCCAGCGCGGCGGCCAGCTCCGCGTTGTCGTAGGCGGCGGCGTTCATCACCGCCTCCGCCGGGGCGAAGCGCCCCAGCTCGTTGATAAGCCCCGTGATGCGCTGCTCGCCGGTGAACACCGTCACATGCGCCTGCCCCGTGGACACGTCGCAGGCGCACAGACCCGCCGCCGTGTCACTGAGATACACGCCGCACAGGTAGTTGCTGCGCCCCGCGTCCAGGCAGGCATCGTCCAGCACGGTGCCCGGCGTGACGGTGCGGATGACCTCCCCTGCACCAGCCCCTTGGCCAGGGCGGGATCCTCCGTCTGCTCGCAGATGGACACCTTGTAGCCCTTGGCGATGAGCCGGGCGATGTAGGCATCGGCGGAGTGGTAGGGGATGCCGCACATGGGGATCTTGTCCTCCGGCGCCTTGGTCTTGTCCTTGTCGCGGGTGGTCAGCGCCAGATCCAGCTCCTGAGAGGCGGTGCGGGCGTCGGCGCCGAACATCTCGTAAAAATCCCCCAGCCGGAAAAACAGCAGGGAATCCGGGTTCTGCTCCTTTACGTCCATATACTGGCGCATCATGGGTGTCAGCTCTGCCATGGCAGCGGCTCCTTTCTCACTTGGGGATAGGGGACGGCGGGGCGTTTATCCCAGAAAGCCCAGCAGTCCCAGCACACCGAAGGTGGTGTACAGCAGGCACATGATCACCAGCACGATGGTGATGACGGTGTACAGGCCGCTGTTTTTCTTGGTGTGCTTGTACTTGCGGATATAGAACAGCGTGCCGCAGGTGACGCCCAGCAGCACCGAGGACAGGTGCCCCAGCATGGCGCTGTCCTTGAAGGCGGTCAGCCGCAGGATCAGCACGATCAGCACCGCCGCGAACTCCACGCCCAGCGTGACGTTCAGCCAGGTGGGGAGCTTGACGCGCTCCTGCTGGTTGGCCTTGTCCACGATCTTCTGCGCCATGTAGCTGCCGGCAGAATAGCCGCCGTAGTTGCTGTTTTTCTTCTTGGCGTGAATGTTCTTGTTGGGGTTGCCCTTGGCCTTGCGTATCTGCTCGGCCTGGTTGCTGTACTGGTTTACGTTCATCTTATAGTTGTTCTTGGCCATGGTCATTCTCCTTCGGTCAGTTGATTTATCAGCAGGTCAAATGCGTGGTGGGCGGTGAGGGCGCGGATGCGCTCCCGGTCGCCGCTCAGCGCCAGCCGCCGGACGAACACGCCCTCCGGCGCGGACAGCGCCGCGAACACGGTGCCCACCGGGTTGCCCCGGTCGTCCCCGTCGGGCCCGGCCAGCCCCGTAACGGCCACGGCCAGGTCGGAACCGGTCAGCACCCGGACACCCATGGCCATCGCCCGCGCCACCGGCTCGGACACGGCGCCGTAAGCCTCCAGCAGGGAGGAGGGCACGCCCAGCACATGGTTCTTCACTTCGTTGGTATAGCTGACCACGCCGCCCAGAAACACCTGCGACGCGCCGGGCACGTCGGTGATGCACTTGGCGATCAGACCGCCGGTGATGCTCTCCGCGGCGGAGAGGGTCAGCCCTTTCTCCCGGCACAGCGCCAGCACCTGCGCCGCTATGCTGTCGTGCATATCACACCTCCGGCTTCACCCGGATCATCTCCCGGTTCTCCATGGCGCGGCGGCACAGACCCTCCACGTCCAGCGCGGCCTCGTACTCCCGCGTCTCCTCCACGCTGGGCTTCGTCTTGGGGTGCCGGGGCGTGAACACGGTGCAGCAGTCCTCGTAGGGGAGGATGGACGTGTCGAAGGTGCCGATATGCCGGGCGATCTTCACGATCTCCTCCTTGTCCATACCGATGAGGGGACGCAGCACCGGCATGGTGGTCACGTCCTCGCTGACGGCCAGCGCCTGCATGGTCTGGCTGGCCACCTGTCCCAGATTCTCGCCGGTGACAAGGGCGCGGCAGCGCAGCTCCAGCGCCAGCTCATTGGCCAGCCGCATCATGAACCGCCGCATGATAAGGGTGAAGTGATCCTCCGGGCACTTGCGGCGGATCTCCTCCTGAATTTCCGTAAAGGGGATGATGAACACCGCCAGCCGGCCGCACCAGGGCGTCAGCTCCTGCGCCAGACGCAGCACCTTCTCCCGCGCCAGCTCGCTGGTGTAGGGAGGGGAGGCGAAGTGGATCATCTCCAGCTGCACGCCGCGCTTAGCGATCATGTAGCTGGACACGGGACTGTCGATACCGCCGGACAGCAGGCTCACCGCGTGACCGCCCATGCCCAGGGGCAGACCGCCGGCGGCGGCCTCGGCGGGGCCGTGGACGTAGGCGGCATCCTCCCGCACCTCGATGTACACCGTCAGCTCCGGGTGGTGGACGTCCACCTTCAGGTGGGGGAAAGCGTCGTGCAGCGCGCCGCCCACCCACTGGCTCAGCTGGATGCTGCCCATGGGGAAGGACTTATCCGCCCGCTTGCTCTCCACCTTGAAGGACTTGACGGCGTTCAGCGCGTCGCCCAGATAGGTCTTTGCCGTGTCAAAGATGGCCTCCTTGCTCTTTTCGCAGGGCAGGGCGCGGGTGATGGCGATGATGCCGAACACCTGCTTGCAGGCGGCATACGCCCCGGCCATGTCACAGCCGTCCTCCGCCGGCTCCACATAGATGGTGGACTGGCGGGAGTATATCTTCCACTTGCCGAACCGCTGGGTGCGGCGGCGGATATTGCTCATGAGCTTCATTTCAAAGCTGCGGCGGTTCAGTCCCTTCAGGACCACCTCGCCCAGCTTGCACAGGATGATCTCGTGCATGTGGTTCTCTCCTTGTTGTTGGTGTACGGATATGGGGACGGCGGGCGGACAGGGTCGTCCGCCCCTACGGGTGCCTTACCGCACCCGCTCTGTAGGGCGGGACCCATGTGTCCCGCCGCACGATATGCATGTTTTCCGGCGGGGCACGCAGGCCCCGCCCTACAGGATAGCAGCGCTGCTGCGCTGACGGGACGCCGTACCCTACGGACGTTTATCGACGGCGTTCCGGGTCTGACGCAGACAGGGCGGAAAATATCCCGCCGTCATTTCAGGGTGTTGCTGCTGCGGTACTGTATGGCCTCGGCAAGGTGCTGCGCCTCGATGTGCTCCGCGCCCTCCAGATCGGCGATGGTGCGCGCCATGCGCAGAATGCGGTCGTGGCTGCGTCCCGTCAGCCCCAGACGGTCGAAGGCGCCCTGCATGAGCTTCTCTCCGGCGGCGTCCAGCGCGCAGTACTGACCGATCATGGCAGGGGTCATGTAGGCGTTGCAGGAGACATCGGTGCCGGCGTAACGCTTTTTCTGCACCTCTCGGGCGGCGTTGACCCGCGCCCGGACAGCCGCAGAGGACTCCGGCTGCTCCTTGCGGCGCATGGCCTCGTACTCCACGGAGGGCACGTCGATGTGCATGTCGATGCGGTCCAGCAGGGGGCCCGAAATGCGGCGCATGTACTGCTCCACCTGCTGGGGCGAGCAGGTACAGCGGCCGGAGGGATGACCGTACCACCCGCAGCGGCAGGGGTTCATGGCGCAGACCAGCATGAAGCGGCTGGGCAGCGTCAGGGAGCCAGAGGCGCGGGTGATGGTCACAAAGCCGTCCTCCAGCGGCTGGCGCAGCGTCTCCAGCGCCGCCTTGCTGAACTCCGGCAGCTCGTCCAGAAACAGCACGCCGTTGTGCGCCAGGGATATCTCACCGGGGCGGGGGATACCGCCGCCGCCGGACAGGGAGACGGTGGAGGCCGTGTGGTGGGGGCTGCGGAAAGGGCGGGTGTCCACCAGCGGGTGGGCGGGGTCGGTCATGCCCGCCACGGAGTAGATCTCCGTGGTTTGCAAAGACTCAGCGCGGGTCATGTCCGGCAGGATGGAGGGCAGCCGCCGCGCCAGCATGGACTTGCCCGCGCCGGGGGAGCCCACCAGCAGGATGTTGTGGCCGCCGGCGGCGGCGATCTCCAGCGCCCGCTTCACGTTCTCCTGCCCCATCACATCGGCAAAGTCCGGCAGGGGACGGCTCTCCCGTCCCGGCTCCCAGCGGGGCTGCGGGGTCATGGGCGCCTGTCCGCTGAGATGCGCCAGCAGCTGCGCCACGTTTTCCACGGCGTAGACCTCCACGCCGTCGGCCAGGGTCGCCTCCGCCGCGTTGTGGGCGGGCACGAACAGCTGGCGGATGCCCAGCCGGGCGGCGGTCAGCGCCATGGGCAGCACGCCCGTCACCGGGCGCAGGGCGCCGCTGAGACTCAGCTCGCCCAGAAAGGCCGCGTCCTCCGGCAGGGGGCGTATCTCCTCCGCCGCCGCCAGAATGCCCAGCAGGATGGGCAGGTCGTACACCGTGCCCTCCTTGCGCACACGCGCCGGAGCCAGATTTACGGTGATGCGGCTGACGGGGAACTTCTCCCCGCAGTTCTTCACCGCCGCCCGGACGCGCTCGCGGGCTTCCTTCACCGCCGCGTCCGGCAGACCCACCACGTCGAAGGCCGGCAGTCCGCCGGAGATAACGCACTCCACCGACACCTCGTAGCCCGTGATGCCCGTCAGGCCCAGCGACCGCACCGTGACCACCATGGCACCGCCCCCTTTACACTAATTTTATAGCACCCTACATTGTAGCACAACATTCGCGCCGTTACCAGCCGTTTTTCCAAAAAAGTGCGGCGGTTTTTTGCTGCGGCAGCCCCCGTGCACTGTCACCCCGCCCACGTCGTTCCCCTGCGGTGTGAGAATTTTTGTGCATGGTGCTAAAAAAGTATTAAAATGACGTAAATCACGAAAATGAGGTTTACACCGGCATTTTTTTGTGCTACTATGACGATGCCTAACATTCCGTACAGGTGGGTAGTTTGCGCCCGTCTGGCAGCGGAACTATATAATGTAAGGAGGCTCATTATGGTAAGAAAAATGAAGTCCATGGATGGCAATAACGCCGCGGCGCATGTCAGCTATGCGTTTTCCGAGGTAGCAGCCATCTACCCCATCACCCCGTCCAGCCCCATGGCGGACTTCGTGGATCAGTGGAGTGCCAACGGCCTGAAGAACATCTTCGGCACCAAGGTCAAGGTGGTGGAGATGCAGTCCGAGGCGGGCGCTGCCGGCGCTGTCCACGGCTCTCTGGGCGCAGGTGCGCTGACCACCACCTACACCGCGTCTCAGGGTCTGCTGCTGATGATCCCCAACATGTACAAGATCGCGGCAGAGCAGCTGCCCTGCGTGTTCCACGTCTCCGCCCGTACCGTGTCCACCCAGGCGCTGAACATCTTCGGCGACCACTCCGACGTGATGGCCTGCCGTCAGACCGGCTTCGCCATGCTGTGCGAGGGCAACGTGCAGGAGGTCATGGATCTGTCCCCCGTGGCGCATCTGGCCGCGCTGGAGGGCAAGGTTCCCTTTATCAACTTCTTCGACGGCTTCCGCACCTCCCACGAGATCCAGAAGATCGCCGTGTGGGACTATGAGGATCTCAAGGACATGTGCGACATGGACGCCGTGGCCGAGTTCCGCCGCCACGCCCTGAACCCCGAGCATCCCCACATGCGCGGCAGCCACGAGAACGGCGACATCTTCTTCCAGCACCGCGAGGCCTGCAACCAGTACTACACCGCTCTGCCCGCCGTGGTGGAGAAGTACATGGACAAGATCAACGCCAAGCTGGGCACCGACTATAAGCTGTTCAACTACTACGGTCATCCCGAGGCCGACCGCGTCATCATCGCCATGGGTTCCATCTGCGACGTGGCCGAGGAGGTCATCGACTACCTGAACGCCCACGGCGAGAAGGTGGGTCTGGTCAAGGTGCGTCTGTTCCGCCCCTTCGCCGCCGAGAAGCTCATCGAGGCGCTGCCCGCCTCCGTGCGGAAGATCGCCGTGCTGGATCGCACCAAGGAGCCCGGCTCCCAGGGCGAGCCTCTGTATCAGGACGTTGTCACCGCGCTGGCCAACGCCGGCTGGAACGATGTGAAGGTCATCGGCGGCCGCTACGGTCTGGGCAGCAAGGACACGCCTCCCGCCTCCGTGTTCGCCGTATACAGCGAGCTGAAGCGCGACGAGATGAAGCGCCAGTTCACCATCGGCATCGTGGACGATGTGACCAACCTGTCCCTGCCGGAGGACGAGAACTGTCCCAACACCGCCGCCCCCGGCACCATCGAGTGCAAGTTCTGGGGTCTGGGCGGCGACGGCACCGTGGGCGCCAACAAGAACTCCATCAAGATCATCGGCGACCACACCGACAAGTATGTACAGGCGTACTTCCAGTACGACTCCAAGAAGACCGGCGGCGTGACCATCAGCCACCTGCGCTTCGGCGACAAGCCCATCCGCAGCCCGTACTACATCAACAAGGCTGACTTCGTGGCCTGCCACAACCCCAGCTATGTGACCAAGGGCTTCAAGATGGTGCAGGACGTGAAGCCCGGCGGCGTGTACATGATCAACTGCCAGTGGGACTTCGACGAGCTGAACCACCACATGGACGCCGCGTCCAAGCGCTATATCGCCCGGAACAACATCCAGCTGTACACCATCGATGCCATTGACCTGGCCATCGAGATCGGTATGGGCAAGCGCAACAACACCATCCTCCAGTCCGCGTTCTTCTCCCTGGCCAAGGTCATGCCGGAGGAGGAGGCCATCACCTACATGAAGGAGAAGGCCAAGGCCTCCTACCTGAAGAAGGGTCAGGACGTTGTGGACATGAACTACAAGGCCATCGATCTGGGCGCCACCGCCTACAAGAAGATCGACGTGCCCGCTGACTGGGCCGACGCCGTGGACACCAAGCCCGCCAAGGAGCTCGAGGGCAAGCCCGAGCTGGTGAAGATGGTCAAGGATATTCTGGAGCCCGTGGGCAAGATGGACGGCGACAGCCTGCCCGTTTCCGCCTTTGTGGATCATGTGGACGGTCAGTTCGAGCTGGGCGCCGCCGCCTACGAGAAGCGCGGCGTGGCCGTGTCCGTCCCCACCTGGGACAGCGCCAAGTGCATCCAGTGCAACCAGTGCGCCTATGTCTGCCCCCACGCCACCATCCGTCCCTTCGCCCTCACCGCTGACGAGGCGGCCAAGGCACCCGAGGCGGCCAAGATCGTGGACGTCAAGGCCGGCAAGGGCAAGGGCACCTATCAGTTCACCATGGCCATCAGCCCGCTGGACTGCATGGGCTGCGGCGTCTGCGTGGGTGCCTGCCCGGTGAACGCCCTGAGCATGGTCGCCCAGGAGGGCGAGCTGCCCCAGCAGGATGTGTTCGACTACTGCGTGGCCGAGGTCTCCGAGAAGAAGGATATGCAGGACAACACCGTCAAGGGCAGCCAGTTCAAGCAGCCCATGCTGGAGTTCTCCGGCTCCTGCGCCGGCTGCGCCGAGACCAGCTATGCCCGTCTGGTCACCCAGCTGTTCGGCGACCATATGTATATCTCCAACGCCACCGGCTGCTCCTCCATCTGGGGCGGTCCCGCGGCTACGTCTCCCTACTGCACCAACAAGGACGGCCACGGCCCCGCATGGTGCAACTCCCTGTTCGAGGATAACGCCGAGCACGGTCTGGGCATGTTCACCGGTCAGAACAAGATCCGCGAGGATCTGGCTGACGAGACCCGCCAGCTGATCGCCGTGGAGTGGGCGCGTCCCGAGCTGAAGGCCGCTGCCCAGGCATGGCTGGACACCATGAACGACGGCACCGCCAACGCCGAGCCTGCCAAGGCCTACGTCAAGGCGCTGGAGGAGAGCATCACCACCGTGGAGGAGCTGGCTGCCATGCCGCAGTTTGCGGAGCATGCCGCCGAGCTGAAGGCCAAGGGCGCCCTGTTCTGCGACTGCGCCGCCTGCACGCTGGCTGCTGATATCCTCAGCAAGAAGGAATATCTGGCCAAGAAGTCCATGTGGATCTTCGGCGGCGACGGCTGGGCCTACGATATCGGCTACGGCGGACTGGATCACGTCATCGCCTCCAAGCAGGACGTGAACATCTTCGTGTTCGACACCGAGGTGTACTCCAACACCGGCGGACAGGCTTCCAAGGCCTCCAACATCGGTCAGGTGGCACAGTTCGCCGCCGCCGGTAAGGAGATCAAGAAGAAGAGCCTCTCCGAGATCGCCATGCAGTACGGCTATGTGTACGTGGCACAGGTGGCCATGGGCGCCAACCCCGCGCAGACCATCAAGGCCATCACCGAGGCCGAGGCCTATCACGGCCCGTCCCTGATCATCGGCTACAGCCCCTGCGAGATGCACTCCATCAAGGGCGGCATGATGAACTGCCAGAAGGAAATGAAGAAGGCCGTGGACTGCGGCTACTGGAACCTGTTCCGCTACAATCCCGAGGGCGAGAAGAAGTTCACGCTGGACTCCAAGGCGCCCGCCGGCGGCTATCAGGAGTTCCTGATGAACGAGGCGCGTTACAGCCGCCTGACCCGCGAGTTCCCCGAGCGCGCTGACGTTCTGTTCCAGCGCAACGAGGACGAGGCCAAGGCCCGCTACGAGCACCTGCTGAAGCTGGTGGAGATGTACGACAAATAAGCCGTAAGCCACCTATATACCCATATAACAAGAGGGAGACAGCCGCAAGGCTGTCTCCCTTGTTTTACTTCGGGTCGGGCTTCCGTAGGGGACGGCGTCCTCGACGTCCCGTCGTAGGGGCGGACGACCCTGTCCGCCCCGCATGACAGCCGCACCCCTGACGTACCCCACGTCCGCAGGCGCGGAACCCCCTCTTTTTTTGCCTCCGGCGGGTGACTTTTGTCAGCAGCGACAAAAGTCACCAAAAACGCCGCTTGAAACTGCGTTTCAAGACTTCCTCACGCGCGTCGGCTATGATTTCGCGCTGACCTGTCCCACGCGCAACCGGTTTTCCGGTTTTTTCCGGTTCAAAGGATTGTGCCTCCACAGCTTTCCGCGATGCGCTGTCGCGCGACGCTGCCCGCTGCCACGGTGGGTGCCTTGGTGCTCTACCGCACGGGTACCGGTAGATATTCCATCACGGCGGACGACCCTGTCCGCCCGGACACATACACCCTGTAGGGCGGGACCCGCGTGTCCCGCCGCCGGAATGCGATTTCCCACGGCGGGGCGATGTGGGCATCGCCCCCTACGAAGGGGCAGGCGGGCTTGCCGTATAACGAACGTAGGGGACGGCGTCCTGCCGTGGAGCGCAGCGGAACAAATGCCCTTGGGGTACGACGTCCCGTCAGCGCGGCAGTGCCGCGCTGGGAACGGATTGCCGCGTCGCTGCGCGCCGCGAAGCAAGTGCCCTTGGGGTACTCCTCGCAATGACAGGTGCGTAGGGGCGGACGACCGCCCCTTGACAAACCACGGGATATGGATATAATGAAGACAAGGGGACGCTGCGACAAGCGGTCAACCCCTGTGGTTAAGGCGTCTAAAAAAGCTTAGAAACCGTCACCGTGCCGGGTGGCGGTTTCTGCTTTTCAGCTTCTGAACCCGTATCGAGATCGAATGACCTAAGATATGGATCGTAAGTACGAAAAACATGGCGTCACCCCCTTTCGGGGCTGTGACTGACCGCCTGCCGTTCATTGCAGCGTCCTTGCGGCATAGTATACACCACGGGCGACTTTCTGTCAAACAGTGCGCAAAGTCCCTCTTCCCGACATTTTTCCTCTTAATAACTTGACGCTTGCCCGCCTGTGCGCGTATAATATTCCCGTTGTGTTCCCAAATAGAGACAGAGAGGGAGAGCCCCCATGAAAAACCGCATTTTTGCCGCGCTGCTGGCGCTGGCCATCGGCGCGCCGCTGTATCTGCTCAGCGCCCACGCCGCACCCCGTCAGACCTCCCATGCCGCGCCCGCCGCTCTCACCGCCGTGCTGAAGGCCGTGCCCAACGGCGCGCTGCGGCTCACCGCCGCCCTCGCCCCGGAGGATAACGCTCTGGCGGAATGGCAGGCGCAGGTGCAGCAGGAGGCCGAACGGCAGCAGGGTCCCAAGGGTATCGATCTGGGCTGGTGGCAGAGCCACTATAACGACATCATCGGCTATATATACAGCCCCGGCACGCCCATCAGCTACCCCATCGCCTACGACGGCGACAACGTGTACTACCTGCACCACGACCTGTACGGCAATTACAGCGAATACGGCACCATCTTTCTGGATGCCCGCGTGCCCGACGACTTCTCCGGCCAGCACAACGTGCTCTACGGCCACCACATGTCCGACGGCTCCATGTTCGCGTCCATCTCCCACTACAAGCAGCAGTGGTACTACGACGCGCACCCCTATTACTACCTGTACACCAACAACGGCACCTACCGGGTGGAGCTGTTCGCCGGCATCGTCGTCCCCGGCGAGCACGAGGTGTTCAACACCTCTCTCAGCTCCGGCCAGCTCCAGCGTTTCATCGACCAGTCCACCTTCTATTCCGGCAAGGGCGTTCCCTCCGGGCAGATCATGACCCTGTGTACCTGCTCCTACGAGGCCGAGAACTACCGCTATGTGGTGCTGGGCGAGATGGTGCCCCTGAACGATACCACGGAGGAGACGGCATGACCCGCGAAGAACAGCAAGCCATATTCGATGCCATCCGGGAACGCAGCGACCGCCCCGGCACCTTCAATGCAACAAACGGCATCCGCCTGACCGCCCTGTGCGACGGCGGGGCGGAGGGGGAGGTGCGCCTGACGGCGCAGCACCTGAACCCGCTGGGCATCGTCCACGGCGGCGTGTACTGCACGCTGATGGATCAGGTGGCGGGCGCCGCCGCCTGCACTCGGGGCAGCCGCTGCCGCACGGTAAACTGCGAGACGCGGTTTCTGGGCGCAGCGCAGGGGGACGTGCTCCTCGGCCACGCGCAGGCCATCCACATGGGGCGCACCATTGTGGTCATGCGGGCGTGGGTCACGGACGCGTCCGGCACTCTCTGCGCCGACGGCACCTACACCTTCCGCATGAAGGACGGCTTCCCGGCGGAATGACATCCCCGGCAAAAAAAGACGCCGCCCCCAAAGGAGCGGCGCAAGCGGGTGGGATATTGGAAAGCCTCCGGCTATTATACTACACCTGACGGCCACTCCTGTAAAGGGGTGGCTTTTGTCGTATTCCCGCGACCTTTGGCGAAGGCCGTCGAATAGGGCACATTCACAAACTTCTTGTGAACTTTTCACAAATTTCGCAAAACCCTCTTTTCAAAGCAGGACATATTTGCTATAATCAGGTAAGGATAAGGGGAAACGACTCCCCGACCCTTGCACCGTTACCCGTTACGGAAAGGAGCAAACACTATGAAGTTCACATTCGCCTGCAAGAAGATCTCCCTCAACGACTCCATCAAGGAATACGCCGAAAAGAAGATCAGTAAGCTGGACAAGTATTTCCCGGAGGAGGCAGACGCCTTTGTGACCTTTGCTGTGGAGAAGAAAAACCGCTGCGTGGTGGAGCTGACCATCCGCGCCGCCAACGGCACGCTGTTCCGCGCCCAGACCGAGGATCCCGACGGCGACATGCGCTGCGCCATCGACGAGGCCGTCAGCTTCATCGACCGCCGCATCCGCAAGAACAAGACCCGTCTGGCCAAGAACCTGCGTCCCGACGCGCTGGTGTCCACCGTCCCCGCCGAGTTCGACGTGGTGGAGGACAACGACTTCGACATCATCCGCACCAAGCGCTTCTCCGTCAAGCCCATGACCACCGACGAGGCCGTTTTGCAGATGAACCTGCTGGGACACTCCTTCTACGTGTTCCGCAACATCGACAACAACGTGATCTGCGTGGTCTACCACCGCAACAACGGCGGCTACGGTCTGATCGAGACGGAGGAATAAGCCGGTTTTCATACGAAGGGACGTCGCTCAGACGTCCCTTTTTTCTGCGCTCTCCGGCACCGGTCGTATAATATGTTTGGTACATTTGGCACGAGAAAATGCGGTACTTTATGTGAAAAAGTCGATTTTTTCGCATAAATCGGTACCGGAAACGGTGCCTGCCTGTTGCATTTTCCCGCCGGGTATGGTACGGTATAGGCGGAACAAAAAGACGCCCGCGGGCGCAAAGTAACATCAGGAGGTACCGTCCATGAATTACCCGAAAACCGGCAGCGAGGTCTATGTGAGCCTGAACCTGTCCAACACCATGCTCACCGGCATCGGCAAGGGCACCATCACCCGTGAAGAAGTCTCCGCCAGCTATCTCAAGCGCCTGTTCGCCGAGCACGGCGTCATCGTCTCCGCCAAGCCGGAGCAGCGCCGCCTGCTGGAGCTTGTCAACGAGCGCTGCGAGCTGGAGCTGGAGATCCCCGAGCAGCTGAAGCTGTTCCAGCTCAGTGAGGAGCACCGCCGCCTGGTGGTCATCGAGGTCACCGGCCTGCGCCGCAAGAACGGCTCCCTGCTGCCGGAGTACACCGAGGAGGAGTTCAACGAGGCCACCTTCGCCTTTGTGAAGTACTATGTGCAGGGCACCCACTACGACACGCTGGTGGAGGAGAACAAGAAGCTGAAGTTCGAGCTGGAGCAGGAGCTGGAGTGGCGCAACCGCACCGACAACTGAGACATGCGCATACAAAAAAGGCACCCGACGGGTGCCTTTTTTTCGTGTATTGATCGGGGCGGCAGGGGAGGGCGGACAGGATACCGCCTTATTCGACCTCCCCGAACAGCGCCCAGGTGTTGCTGTCGGTGATCTTCACGTTCCGGTATTCGCCCACGGCGTTTTTGTCGCCCACGCAGTGCACCAGCCGTCCGCCGGCGGTGCGGGCGGTCAGCTGCCAGCGGGCATCATCGCTGACGCCGTCCACAAGGCAGCGCAGCGTCTGCCCCACATACTGGCGGTGCAGCTCCTCGGATATGCCGTTCTGCACGGCGCACAGCCGGTCGAACCACTTCTGCTTCTCCTCCCGGGGCACCGGGTCGGGCAGCTTGGCCGCCGGGGTACCGGGACGGGGAGAGAAAATGAAGGTGAACAGCGCGTCGAAGCGCACCTTCTCCACCAGCGCCACCGTCTCCATGGCCTCGGCCTCCGTTTCGCCGGGGAAGCCGATGATCACGTCGCTGGTGAGCACCAGCTCCGGCATCACCCGCCGGGCGTAGGTGATCAGCTCCAGATACTTTTCCACATCGTAGGGGCGGTTCATGGCGCGCAGCACCCGGTCGCAGCCGGACTGCACCGGCAGGTGCAGCTGCCTGGCCACATGGCGGCTGGCGGCCATCACGTCGAACAGCTTGTGGCTGGCGTCCTTGGGCTGGGAGGACATGAAGCGGATGAGGTAGTCGCCCTCGATCTGATCCAGCGCCGCCAGCAGGTCGGCAAAGTCGTAGCCGATGCGCAGATCCTTGCCGTAGGAGTTGACGTTCTGCCCCAGCAGGGTGATCTCCTTGAAGCCCTCGGCCACAAGGCCGCGCACCTCATCGATGATCTTCTCCGGGTCACGGCTGCGCTCCCGGCCGCGGACGTAGGGCACGATGCAGTAGGAGCAGAAGTTGTTGCAGCCGTACATGATGGACACCCACGCGCGGGTGCGTCCCTCCCGCACCACGGGCATGCCCTCGGCGATGGAGCCGTGCTCGTCCGCCACGGAGAACACCCGCCGCCGCTGGGTATAGACCTGATACAGCAGCTCCGGGAACTTCCACAGCGCCTGGGGGCCGAATACCAGATCCACATGGCGGTAGGACTGGCGCACCTTCTCGGCCACCTCCGGCCGCTGCGCCATGCATCCGCACAGGCAGATCACCTGCTGGGGGTTGGCCTTCTTCGTGTGGGTCAGCGCGCCCAGATTGCCATAGACCCGCTTCTCCGCGTGGTCGCGGATGGCGCAGGTGTTCAGCACCACCACGTCCGCCTGAGCGGGGTCGTCGGTGAACGTGCAGCCCATGGCCTCCAGCATGCCCATGATGTGCTGGCTGTCGGCCACGTTCTGCTGGCAGCCGAAGGTGTCCACTATGGCGCGCAGCGGCCGCTGGGCGTGCATCTCTTTTATTTTCGTCTCAAAGTCCCGCTGGTGCGCCAGCTGCTCCGCGGGGATCTGTACCTGTGCTCTGTCCAAAGGAACCTCCCAGCCCCAGAGGGGCGTACTGTCAGAATTGGTGCCATTGTAGCATATCCGCCGGGAGAATACAAGGGGCGGACGACTCTGTCCGCCCCGTATGGCCGCCGTACCCTGTAGGGCGGGACCCGTGTGTCCCGCCGCTATTTGACAAAAATTCGCCTGCGATGTATACTGCATCACAAGGACGCTGCAATAAACGGCAGGCGGTTAGTCACAGCCCCGAAAGGGGGTGACATATATGTTTTGGACGCTTACATTCCACATCGCAGGCTACTCAGTCTCGATCAGAATACAGAAGCTGAAAAGACGAAACCGCCACTCTGCCAAGTGACGGTTTTGTCGGTCTATAAGACCTGATGAACTCTTACTTATCCAGAGATTAACCGCTTGTCGCAGCGTCCCCTTGTCTTCATTATACCTAAGCGGCGGCGTTTGTCAAGGGCGGCAGGGGCTATTTGCGGTTTGCATTTCGCCGTTTCTGTGCTACAATGGACAGACAACCCATCTGAAGGAGAGGCGCCCATGTTCAACCGCGCGTATATCGAGATCACCAACCTGTGCAACTTCCACTGTGATTTCTGCCCCGGCACCACCCGTCCGCCCATGGCCATGCGGCTGTCGGACTTCCGCACGGCGGCGGAAAAGCTGCGCCCGCTGACGGACTATCTGTACCTGCACGTCATGGGCGAGCCGCTGCTGCACCCGGATCTGGACAAGGTGCTGGCAATATGCCGCGAGCTGGGCTTCAAGACCTGCATGACCACCAACGGCCTGCTGCTGCCCAAAAAGCTGGACATCCTGCGGGATGCGCCGGCGCTGCACAAGCTGAGCATCTCCCTCCACTCCTACGAGAGCAACCGCCCGGACGTGCCGCTGGAGACATACCTGCGGGGCTGCGTCGATGCCTGTGATGTTATGGGGCAGCGGGGCACCGTGTGCACGCTGCGCCTGTGGAACAAGGGCGCAGAGCCGCAGCTCAACGGCGAGATCGAGCGCATTCTGGGGGAGCTGGCCGGGGTGGACACCCGCCTGCTGCCCATGGACAGCGTGGGCAACCGGCGGCTGATGTACCGCACCTATATCGAGGAGGCTCAGCGCTTCCGCTGGCCGGGCGACCCGGACTATACGGGACCCGACGCGGAATACTGCTACGGTCTGCGCAAGCAGATCGCCGTGCTGTGCGACGGCACGGTGGTTCCCTGCTGCCTGGACGGGCAGGGCAAGCTGAAGCTGGGGAACATCTTCTTCCAGCGCATGGACGAGATACTGGGCAGCCACCGGGCTGTCTGCATCCGGCAGGGCTTCGACCGCCGCCAGCCCTACGAGGAGCTGTGCCGGCGGTGCGGCTACGCCGCGCGGTTCAACTGATGGGCGGCGCGAAAAAAGAGAGCGGACAGGCGCTGGCGCGTCTGCCCGCCGTTTTGCTGCCGTGGTACGACGAAAACCGCCGGGTGCTGCCCTGGCGGGAGGAGGTCACGCCCTACCGCACATGGGTGTCGGAGGTGATGCTCCAGCAGACGCGGGTACAGGCGGCGCTGCCCTATTTCCTGCGGTTCATGGAGGCCGCGCCGGACATCCCGGCGCTGGCGGCGCTGCCGGAGGAGCAGCTCATGCGGCTGTGGCAGGGGCTGGGGTATTACAGCCGCGCCCGCAGCCTGCAAAAAGCGGCGCGGCAGGTGGTTGAGCAGTACGGCGGCTGTCTTCCGCAGACGTACAGTGAGCTGACGGCGCTGCCGGGCATCGGGGACTATACGGCGGGGGCGATACTGTCCATCGCCTTTGGGCAGCCGGTTCCCGCCGTGGACGGCAACGTGCTGCGCATTGCGGCGCGGCTGACCGGCTGCGGGGATAATGTCCTCTTGCCGCAGACACGCCAGCGGTTCCGTGACGCGCTGGCAGCGGTGATGCCGCCCCACCGCCCCGGCGATTTCAATCAGGCGCTGATGGATCTGGGCGCGGGGGTGTGTCTGCCGGGGCAGCCGACGTGTGAGGCGTGCCCCGCCCGGATGCTGTGCGCGGCCTTGGCCGCAGGGCGGCAGCGGGAGCTGCCGGTGCGGGAGAAGAACACCTCCAAGCCCACGGAGCAGCTGACGGTGTTCGTGCTGACCCGTCCGGACGGCGCTGCGGCGCTGCGGCAAAGACCCCAAAAGGGGCTTCTGGCGGGGCTGTGGGAGTTCCCCCATGTGCCGGGGACGCTGGACGAGCAGGCGGCAGCGCATCAGCTGGTGGAATGGGGTCTGCGGGTAACGGAGTGGCGGCGGTGCATCCACGCCGTCCACCAGTTCACCCACCGGCGCTGGGACATGACCGGCTGGGTGCTGGCGGTGGAGGGCGATGGTCAGACGGACTGGCTGTGGGCGGACGCGGCGGCGCGGGAGGAAAAGGCCATCCCCTCGGCGTTCCGGGCGTTCGTGAAGGCGCTGGAGTGAGAGGTAGGGGCTGACAGGGTCGTCCGCCCCTACAATGGGACGTCGGGGACGGTGCCCCCGGCATATCACGCCCGCGAAATTGCTTCCTGCGGCGAAATAAATTTGCGCGTTTTGGCCAAAAAACACCCCCGGAATGTGTGGAAAAAGCACATTCCGGGGGTTCCCTTTTCCCTGGTGCCATGGTACAATGAACAGTACTGACAAAATCCGAAGAGAAAAGAGTGATACCCTTGCACGAGGAAAACAAGCTGGGCGTCATGCCCATTACGAAGCTGATCTGGAATATGTCCCTGCCCATCATCGCGTCCATGCTGGTACAGGCGCTGTACAACATCGTGGACAGCTGGTTCGTCAGCCGCGTCAGCGAGCAGGCGCTGACCGCCGTATCGCTGGCGTTCCCGGCGCAAAACCTGATGATCGGCCTTGCCACCGGTACGGCGGTGGGCGTCAACGCCCTGATGGGCCGCGCGCTGGGCGCAGGGCTGCGGGAGCGGGCCGACAAGGTGGCCAACAACGGCGTCTTTCTGGCGGTGGTGGGCTTCGTGATCTCCGCCCTGCTGGGTCTGACCTGCTCCGACCTGTTTTTCCGCTCTCAGACGCAGGTGGAGAACATCATCCAGATGGGCAACGACTATCTGCGGATCGTCACCATCGGCTCGCTGGGTATGTTCTGCCAGATCATGTATGAGCGGCTCTTGCAGGGCACCGGGCGGTCTATCCTCAGCATGTACACCCAGGGGCTGGGCGCCATCATCAACATCATTCTCGACCCCATCTTCATCTTCGGACTGAAAATGGGCGTGGCCGGCGCCGCCGTCGCCACCATCATCGGCCAGTTCTGCGGCTGCGCGCTGGCTATTTACTTCAACCACAAAAAGAACACGGACATCACCCTGTCCCTGCGGGGCTTCCGCCCCAACTGGCGGCTCATCGGCGAGATCTACGCCATCGGCCTGCCCAGCGTTATCATGATCGCCATCGGCTCGGTGATGACGTTCCTGATGAACAAGATCCTCATCACCTACCACGCCGCCCACGAGACGGCGGCCACCGCCTTCGGCGTCTATTTCAAGCTGAACTCCTTTATCTTCATGCCCATCTTCGGCCTGAACAACGGCGTGATCCCCATCGTGGCCTACAACTACGGCGCTCAGAACCGCCGCCGCATGATGGCCACCATCAAGCGCAGCACCCTGTACGCCTGCTGCATCATGGTGTTCGGCACGGTGCTGTTTTGGGCCATACCCGGTACGCTGCTGCGGCTCTTTGACGCCAGCGACGTGATGCTGGCCGCAGGCGTACCCGCCCTGCGCATCATCTCCCTGAGCTTCTGCATGGCCGGCGCGTGCATCGCGCTGGGCAGCTCCTTCCAGGCGCTGGGGAAGTCCATGTACTCCATGGTCACGTCCATCGTCCGGCAGCTGGTGTTCCTGATCCCCATCGCCTATGTGCTGGCGCGGTATGGCGCGTCCGTGGGCAACAGCGATCTGGTGTGGTGGTGCTATCCGCTGGCGGAGATATTCTCCCTGACGCTGACGCTGGTGTTTTTCTCCCGCATGTACAAGACCATCATCGCCCCTCTGCCGGAGGGACACGAGTAACGGAACGAAACGCGGCTCCGTTCCGTCTTATAGGATAGAGAAAGAAAAGGAGGTACTCCCCCATGAAAAAGCTTCTGGCTTTTATCCTTGCGCTGGCCTGCGCCCTGTCGCTGGTGGCCTGCGGCAAGAAGAACAACGATACGCCCGACCCCGACCCCGCGCCGGAGCCCAAGCCCGCCGTCACCACCGCCGAATTCACCCACGGCTATGTGGACATGGCGCTGCAGCTGCCGGAGGGCTGGAGCTGGGAGACGGTGTCCGACAACGGCAGCGACAAGACTGAGGGCATCCGCTTCTACAAGACCGCCGACACCGCCGTCAGCTACACCCTGCTGTGCTGGACGGGCGGCTATGGCATCTGCGGCACCGGCGTCACCAGCGAGGAGCTGACCCTTGCCAACGGCATGAAGGTCTGGCAGCACACGGAGGAGGACGCGGAAAAGGGCACCATGGTCATGGCGGACATCTTCTTTGAGGACGCGCCGGGCAGCTATGTGGCTTCCCCCTCCGACACCATGACCACCGAGGTGTGGAACGCCAACCGGGATGAGCTGCTGAACATTCTGGGCACCGTGCAGCTGGGTCGCAAGAGCGTCAGCCAGCAGGCCGCCATGGACGCAGCCAAGGCCCAGTACACCGGCGAGTACGACCAGGTGTACGCCACCTATGACGTGACCTCCGGCGCGTGGACGGTGAGCTTCAGCAAGAGCGCCGCCGGCGCAAAGACCGACCGTCTGGTGGTGGATGCCGCTGGAAAGGTCATGGCCGCCGGGAAGTGAAAATATACCCGGTGACTTGACAAATGTCCGTCACCGGGTATAATGGAGATAGAGCAGCTGCGACAAGCGGTTTGGCTCGGTCACAATTGGGATTTCATTCAGAAAGCCGTCACTTGGCCGAGTGGCGGCTTTCGCGTTTTACCTTCAATGTAAAGACGAGTCCAAACAAGTGAATGGTCAACGTGATAGGCATACTGTCACCCCCTTTCGGAGGGCGTAGCCAAACCGCCTGCCGTAGCGCAGCAACTCTATTCCGCAACATATTGTAACAATCTGGCGAAGAAATGTCAATGCTTCCCGCTTGACAACCACCCCGAAACGTGCTATCCTTTCCCTGTTACAGGCGATGATGGGCGTGGCTGCCCGGAGCCGCGGGAGGAAATGCCCGCCGGATGCCCCGTTACCGGCATGAGAGTGTGGAAGTATCCAAATTCGGGTGGAACCACGGACGAGTATCGTTCGCCCCGATGTCCTAACGGACATCGGGGCGTTTTTTGTTGCCACAACACTTCATATAGGAGGAACATCACCATGAAAAACACCGAAAAGACCATGGACAAGATCGTGGCTCTGTGTAAGAACCGCGGCATCATCTTCGCCGGCAGCGAGATCTACGGCGGCCTTGCCAACACCTGGGACTACGGTCCTCTGGGCGTGGAGCTGAAGAACAACATCAAAAAGGCCTGGTGGAAGAAATTCGTGCAGGAGAACCCCTACAACGTGGGACAGGATGCCGCCATCCTCATGAACCCCCAGACGTGGGTGGCCAGCGGCCATCTGGCCGGCTTCTCCGATCCTCTGATGGACTGCAAGGAGTGCAAGGAGCGCTTCCGCGCCGACAAGCTCATCGAGGACTGGTGCCACGAGAACAGCTTCGAGCTCAGCAAGCCCATCGACGCCTTCTCCCAGCAGGAGATGAAGGACTTCATCGAGGAGCACAACATCCCCTGCCCCAGCTGCGGCAAGCACAACTTCACCGACATCCGTCAGTTCAACCTGATGTTCAAGACGTTCCAGGGCGTCACCGAGGATGCCAAGAACACCGTGTATCTGCGGCCTGAGACGGCGCAGGGCATCTTCACCAACTTCGTCAACACCCAGCGCACCACCCGCCGCAAGCTGCCCTTCGGCGTGTGCCAGATCGGTAAGTCCTTCCGCAACGAGATCACGCCGGGCAACTTCATCTTCCGCGTCCGCGAGTTCGAGCAGATGGAGCTGGAGTTCTTCTGCAAGCCCGGCACCGACCTGGAGTGGTTCAACTACTGGCGCACCTTCTGCCACAACTGGCTGCTGGGCATCGGCCTGAAGGACGAGAACCTGCGCCTGCGCGACCACGATCCCGAGGAGCTGTGCTTCTACTCCAAGGCCACCACGGACTTCGAGTTCCTGTTCCCCTTCGGCTGGGGCGAGCTGTGGGGCGTGGCCGACCGCACCGACTACGACCTGACCCAGCACCAGACCGTGTCCGGCCGCGACCTGACCTACTTCGACCCGGAGACCAACGAGCGCTACATCCCCTATGTGGTGGAGCCGTCCCTGGGCGTGGAGCGCAGCGTGCTGGCCGTGCTGGTGGACGCCTATGACGAGGAGGTCGTGGACGCAGAGAAGAACGACGTCCGCGTGGTGCTGCACCTGCACCCGGCGCTGGCTCCCTACAAGGCCGCCATCCTGCCCCTGAGCAAGAAGCTCAGCGAGCCCGCCCGCAAGATCTACGAGGAGCTGAGCAAGGAGTGGATGCTGGACTTCGACGAGACGGGCTCCATCGGCAAGCGCTACCGCCGCGAGGACGAGGTGGGCACACCCTTCTGCATCACCGTGGACTTCGACACCGTGGGCGATGCCGAGCATGAGGGCGACAACTGCGTCACCGTCCGTGAGCGCGACACCATGGAGCAGGTGCGTATTCCTATCTCCGAGCTGAAGGCATACCTGGCCGAGAAGCTGGCGTATTAAGAGCAAATGAACGCAAAAAAGAAAGCCCCGCGGGGCTTTCTTTTTTTGCATGCTTGCTGCTTCCGTAGGGGACGGCGTCCCTCCCGCGCGTTCTCCGCTTTTCACACCCCGGTGCCGTCAAAGGCCGGGGTATAGGCCTCTTCCGCCGAGGTGCGCTCCTGCACGAAGCCGTCTGTGATGCCGCAGGCGCGCATATACGATACCGCCGCCCGGTACTCCGCCGCCGTCACCCGCCGCGCCAGCCGCCCGGTCATGCCGGCGGGCGGCGTGTACTGGCTCATCAGCGACACCACCACGTCCCCCGGCGCAAACGTCTCGGACAGCCAGTCCAGCACCCGGCGGGTGTTGTCCAGATATCCCGGCAGCACCAGATGCCGCACGATGACGCCCCGCTGCATGACGCCGTCCTCGTCATAGACAGGCCGCCCCGTCTGGCGGAACATCTCCCGTATGGCGGCGCAGGCCACGGGGAAGTAGTCCGGTGCGCCGGACAGCGCCCCGGCCAGATCGCCGTCGGCGTATTTCAGGTCGGGCAGGTAGATGTCCACCCGACCCTCCAGCGCCCGCAGCGTCTCCACCCGCTCGTAGCCGCCGCAGTTGTACACCACCGGCACCGGCAGCCTCGGCTCCAGCGCCGGCAGTATCCACGGCAGGAAGTGGGTGGCCGTCACCAGCTCGATGTTGTGGGCGCCCTGGGCGATCAGCTCGTCAAATATCTCCCGCAGCCGCCGGGGTGTGATGTCCTTTCCCTGGCCGCCGGCAGAGATGCTCCCGTTCTGGCAGTAGCAGCACCGCAGGGTGCAGCCGGAGAAGAACACCGCGCCCGCGCCCCGCGTGCCGGAGATGGGCGGCTCCTCCCATTGGTGCAGCGCCGCCCGCGCCACCCGCAGACCGGCGGGCATACGGCAATAGCCGTCTCCCCGCGCAGGTGTGCGCTCCGCGGCGCACAGGCGGGGACAGAGGGTGCAGGTCATACCTTGTGAATGTCGAAGTCGGGGCCTAAGTCACCGGCCATCCAGTGGCGGCGGCACAGGCCGATGTACTTGTCGTTGGCGCCCAGCACCACCTGCGCGCCCTCCTTGACCACATGACCGTTCTCGTCAAACCGGGCATTGAAGGCCGCCTTCTTGCCGCACCAGCAGATGGTCTTGACCTCCTCCAGCTTGTCCGCCAGCACCAGCAGATGATAGCTGCCGGGGAACAGGTCGCCCTTGAAGTCCGCCCGCAGGCCGTAGCAGATCACGGGGATGCCGCAGTCGTCCACCAGATGCACCAGATAGTACACCTCCTCCTTGGTGAGGAACTGCGCCTCGTCAATGATGATGCAGGCGTACTTCTTCAGTTCGTCCTCCGGCATGGCGCGCATCTCGTCAAAGTAGATGCACGGGTGCTTCAGACCGATGCGGGAGTAGACCATGTGGTCGCCGTCCCGGGTGTCCAGCCGGGGCTTCACCAGCAGCGTCTCCTGCCCCCGCTCCTCGTAGTTGAACCGCGCCATCAGCGCGTTGGCTGTCTTGCTGGAGCCCATGGCTCCGTACTTGAAATATAGCTGCGCCATCCCTATTCTCCTTTTTGTCCGTGTTATATGTCTGTCCGGCGGAACGGAAGCGTCCCGTTCTGTGCTGTCAGCTCCGTCAATACCATGTGATGCCCTCCACATGCTGTATCTGCGCCCGCAGGTCGTCCAGCAGCGTCTCCGCCGCGGCGGACAGGGCGCGTCCCTTGGGCGTAACCAGATAGAACGTCCGCTCCGCCGGCGGGTGCGCCAGATGCAGCACCTGTACGTTGCTGAACATCCGCAGATACGGCTCGGTAGCTCCGGCGGGGATGATGCTCCACCGCTTGCCGCAGGCGGGCAGCGTCTCGGCCAGCTGGGGCGTGTCGGTGTACAGCAGGGGACGGGCGTCCACGCCGAACCAGTAGTCGTGCCACTGCAATATCTCCGGCTGACCGTAGATGAGGATCTCGTCCTGCACATGCAGCGTTGTGGCCTCCACCGGCTCCATCAGCGCCACCGTTTTGGGCACCACCAGGAAGAAGCCCTCCCGGAACAGGGGCTTGGCCTCGATCTGCAGGTCGTAGTGCAGGCCGCCGTCCACAATGGCCATATCCGCGTCGCCCCGCGCCACGGCGGACACCGCCTGATCCGTCCGCATGGACTCCACCCACAGGTTCACCGGCAGCTCCCGCTCCAGAAACCGCTGGTACACCGGCGGCAGGATGTACTGGTTGGCGGTGTAGGCGGCGATGACGTGGAGGAATTCCCGCTTCTCCGCCGCGGCGAAGGTCTGCGTCTCCGCCAGCAGGTTCTGCCACCGGCGCGCCAGCGGCAGGAAGTGCTGCCCCGCGTCGGTGAGGGTAATGCGCCGCAGCCCCTTGCCCCGGTGGAACAGCGGCGCGCCCACCTCGTCCTCCAGTGCCCGCAGCCGGGCGGACAGGGACGGCTGGGTGATGAACAGCGCCTCGGCCGCCGCCGTCATGGTGCCGTGATCCAGCACGGCGAAGAACGTCTCGATATCCTGATTGGTCATGGCGTTCCCTCCGTAATTATAGCTTGCTCCTATATTATACCGCATAATAATCAATTTTACAAGTATAATATCTTGTGCTATCATAAGGCCACAATCAAGAAAGGAGTTGTTCCTCGTGACAAAAACCCATTCCAAGTCCGTTACCGCTATGGCCATCGCTGCTGTGCTGGTCACCGCCATCATCGCCTACACCTTCGTGTGCCTCTTCACGGGGAATATCACTCCGCTGAGCCGTGTCACCGCCATGCTGACACCGGTGTGGTTCGTGGCGGAGCTGACGCTGCTGTGCACGCTGCTGTAACGGCGCGGCACCCTTATCTTACTCAGATTTCTTTCTTTTTCTCTCTTAACACGGAAAACGCGGGCGCGCAGGCGTCCGCGTTTTTCGTTGGGCGGCGCGCCGTCACCCCGCCGCCCTACGCGATGCAAGGATATGCCCTTGTAGGGCGGGACCCATGTGTCCCGCCGCAGGATATGCGTTGATTTCGGCGGGGCACGCGGGCCCCGCCCACCTACGCACCTTGTCATTGCGAGGAGCGAAGCGACGCGGCAATCCGTTCCCAGCGCGGCAACGCCGCGCTGACGGGACGTCGGGGACGCCGTCCCCTACGGGCGGTGTCACCTGCGGAAGGACGCACCGACCCCGCCGCAAAATACTACGAACGCCGAACTATTTTGCCGCAAAAGGCGGCGATTTGTAACGCTTTCGTTAATTATTCGCCTCCTCTCTTGCAACTTTTCTCTCCCGGTGGTAGACTGGTTCAGAATCGCAGTTTAACGGGCAAAAGGAGAAGGATCTATGGCAGGCTTCAGTGTAAAAAAACCTCTCACCGTCTTTGTGGCGGTGCTGGGCATTATTGTGCTGGGCGTGGTGGCGTATCTGAAAATGACCCCCGATCTGCTGCCCAACATGGACTTCCCCTACGTCATCATCGTCACCTCCGACCCCGGCGCCAGCCCCGAATCGGTGGAGCAGACCATCACAAAGCCCATGGAGCAGTCCATGTCCACGCTGGATAAGATCAAGGACGTGACCTCCACCAGCCAGAACAGCGTGTCCATGGTGCTGCTGGAGTTCGAGGACGGCGTGAACATGGACACCGTCAGCGTGGACATCCAGCAGAAGATATCCGTTTTGCAGGGCAGCTGGGAGGACACCGTCTCCGCACCATACGTGCTGAAGATCAACCCCTCCATGCTGCCGGTGATGGTGGCCGCCGTGTCCAGGGAGGACATGGACGTGTACGAGCTCAGCGACTTCGTCACCGGTGAGCTCAGCGGCAAGCTGGAGGGTGTGTCCGGCGTGGCCAGCATCTCCGTCAGCGGCGCCGTCACGCGGGAAGCCCATGTGATCCTGGACGAGAAGAAGCTGGACGCCCTGTCGGAGAAGCTGGCGGAGGCGGTGAAAAAGCAGCTGGGCAAGGCCGAGGGTCAGCTGCTCTCCGCCAAAAAAGAGGTGGAGAAGGGACAGGCGGCACTGGCCAGCGCCAAGAAAACCATGGCTGACGGCATCGTCACCGCGCCGGGCAAGGCGGCGGACGCCGCCGCCAAGGAGCTGGAAAAGCTCATCGAGGCGCTGAAAAAGGGCGGCATCGGCGGCAGCGACCCGGACAAGGCGCTGGAGGAGCTGCTGAAAAAGCTGGAAAACCTGCCGGACGACCTGAAAAAGCTGGTGGAGGATCTGAAAAGCGGCAAGCTCCGCGCCCAGCTGGAGGGCGACGCGTCCGACCTGCTGGTAACGCTGATGGACGGTCTGACCCAGATGACCGAGGCCGACATACAGCTGAAGGAGGCCATGACCCAGATCGAGGACGGCCTCGCCCAGATCAAAGAGGCGTACAAAACCATCGACGAGCAGACGGACGTGGGCGGGCAGCTGTCCATGTCCACCGTCAGCCAGCTGCTGACGGCGCAGAACTTCTCCATGCCCGCCGGATACATCAGCGACAACGACGGCGTGCAGTACATGGTGTCCGTGGGAGACAACGTGACCTCCCGGCAGGAGCTGGAGGACATGGTGCTGCTGGATCTGGGTATAGAGGGCGTCGAGCCGGTGACGCTGGGCGATGTGGCCACGGTGGTGGTCCTCGACGACGCCGACGAGCTGTACACCCGCGTCAACGGGGAAAACGGTATCCTCGTCACCTTCACCAAGCAGTCCAACTACGCCACGGCGGAGGTGTCCGACAACATAAACGCCCGCTTCGCGGAGCTGGAGACGCAGTACGACGGCCTGTCCTTCGCGCCCCTGATGGATCAGGGCGACTACATCTATCTCATCGTGGAGACGATCACCTCCTCGCTGCTGTGGGGCGCGCTGTTCTCCGTGGTGGTGCTGTTCCTGTTCCTGCGGGATTGGCGTCCCACCGTCATCACGCTGGTGTCTATCCCCGTCAGCGTGATCTTTGCCGTGGTGCTCATGTACTTCACCGGCGTGACCATCAATATGATCTCCCTCAGCGGTCTGGCCGTTTCGGTGGGTATGCTGGTGGACAACTCGGTGGTGGTCATCGAGAATATCTACCGCCTGCGGGCGAAGGGCGCCACCGTCATTCAGGCGGCGGTGTCCGGCGCGCAGCAGGTGCTGGGCGCGGTGACGGCCTCCACCCTGACCACCGTGTGCGTGTTTGCGCCCATCGTGTTCGTGGAAGGGCTGACCCGCCAGCTGTTCACCGATCTGGCGCTGACCATCACCTATTCTCTGCTGGCCAGCCTACTGGTGGCGCTGACGCTGGTGCCCGCCATGGCCAGCGGCATGCTGCGCCGGGAGATGGTGCAGAAGCCGGGGCTGCTGGATAAGATCTATCCCGCCTACCGCAAGGCCATCACCTTCGCGCTGGATCACAAGGCCGGTGTGCTGCTGCTGTCGCTGGTTCTGCTGGTGACAAGCGCAGGCGCGGCGGTGATGCGGGGCTTCACGTTCATGCCGGAGATGGACATGAACAACCTGTCCCTGACCGTCACCATGCCGGAGGGCACCACCCGCCGGCAGGCGGTGGAGCTGGCGGATACGGTGCTGGAGCGGGTCATGACCGTGGACAACGTGCAGGACGCGGGCTTTATGATGAGCGGCGGCACCATGGGCGGCCTGAACATGGGCGCCGCCATGGGCGGCTCCTCCGGCGGCAGCTATGACGTGGAGGGCTACATCACCATGCCGGAAGGCACCTTCGGCTCCGACGCGGCCAAGGAGATCACCGCCCTGTGCGCCGACCTGCCCTGCGAGGTCACGGCCAGCGGCGTTATGAGCAGCATGATGAGCATGATGACCGGCAGCGGCGTGTCGTTACAGGTGTTCGGCGACGATATGGAGGACTTGCAGTCCGCCGCCCAGGCTCTTGCCAAGCGGCTGGAGCAGGTGGACGGCGTGGCGGAGGTAGACGACGGGCTGGACGAATCCGCCCCGGCGCTGCAGGTGGTGGTCGACCGCGTGGCGGCGGCCAAAAAGGGCATGACCGTGGCGCAGATCTACATGAAGGTGGCGGCGGCGCTGCAGAGCAGCACCAGCGTCTCCAACGTGACGCTGGGCGGCGAGAGCATGGCGCTCAGCGTGGACGCGGTGGAGGGCAGCACCGTCACACGGGAAAAGCTGCTGGAGCTGGAGATCACGCCGGACGCGGCCATGTCCTCCGCCATGGGCGGCAGCGCGGGCAGCAGCGCCCTGAGCCAGCTGTCCGGCCGCAGCGATGATACGAAGAAGGACGACGGCACCTTCAAGCTGGGCGATGTGGCCAAGGTGCAGGAGACGGTGTCCATGAACACCATCTCCCGCGACCAGCAGCGCCGGTGCGTCACCGTCACCGCCACGGTAGCCGACGGCTACAACGTCACCCATGTGACCTCCGCCGCGCGGCAGGCGCTGGGCAGCGCGGCGCTGCCCGACGGCGTCACCGTGGAGTTCAACGGCGAGAACGAGCAGATCATGGATGCCATGGGGCAGCTACTGCTGATGCTGCTGCTGGGCGTGGTGCTGGTGTACTTCATCATGGTGGCGCAGTTCCAGTCGCTGAAATCCCCGTTCATCGTCATGTTCACCATCCCGCTGGCCTTTACCGGCGGCTTCCTGGCGCTGCTGGTGACGGGCATTGAGGTGTCGGTCATCAGTCTGATCGGCTTCGTGATGCTGGTGGGCATCATCGTCAACAACGGCATCGTGCTGGTGGACTACATCAACCAGCAGCGTCTGGCGGGCATGGAGCGCCGTGAGGCCATCATCGACGCGGGCGTGACCCGTCTGCGCCCCATCCTGATGACCAGTCTCACCACCATTCTGGGTCTGATCGTCACCGCCGCGGCCAAGAACGCCGGCACCGCCCTGATGCAGCCGGTGGCGGTGGTGTGCATCGGCGGACTGCTGTACGCCACGCTGATGACGCTGTTCGTGGTGCCCTGCATGTACGAGATCATGAACAGGCGCGACCTGCGCAAGGTGGACGAGAGGGAACTGGAAGTCGTGGATATGTAAAAGAGCCCCTCCGCTCTGCGGTGAGGCCTTGACAAATTCCTGCGTATGGGTATAATAAAAGATAAGAAGGGGGCGCCGCGACAAGCGGTCAGCCCAAGTCAGAGTTTATTTCTACACAGAGAAACCGTCACCCTGCCCGGTGGCGGTTTCTTTTTTCACGCGGGGCACCGGCAATGGACGAACGTCGGGGACGCCGCCCCCTACAGACCCATGTCCCGGACGCAGTTCCCTATACGACCGAAAGCGCCCCCACCGGATGGTGGGGGCGCTTTCGTTGTGTGTTTGTGTTAGGAGAGAGAGAAAATCACATCAGGAAGAGTAATTCCTTTTGATAGTGCTATATTACCCCACAAAATTGACCGAATCATGAAATCCAGATGAACATTTTGTGAATTCGCTTGCATTTATCGGAATTTTTTGCTCTCCGCCACGGCCATCTGGTCGCAGCGGTTGTTGTGCTCGTTTTCGGCGTGACCCTTCACCCAGTGGCAGCGCACCTGATGCACCTCCGTCAGCGCCAGCAGCTGCTCCCACAGGTCGGGGTTCAGCGCCGGCTTTTTGTCGGACTTCACCCAGCCCCGCGCCTTCCAGCCCCGCGCCCAGCCCTTGCTCAGCGCGTCGATGACGTACTTGCTGTCGGAATACAGCTCCACGATGCACGGCTCCCGCAGCAGGCGCAGCGCCTCGATGACGGCGGTCAGCTCCATGCGGTTGTTGGTGGTCTCCGCCGCGCCGCCGGACAGTTCCTTCTCCGTGTCCCGGTAGCGGAGGATCGCTCCCCACCCGCCGGGCCCGGGATTGCCGCTGCACGCGCCGTCTGTGTAAATGGTTACGGTTTTCATAGGTACTCCTTATCGAAGGTGCATGGTGCCTTGTAGGGGACGGCGTCCTGCAGTGGAGCGCAGCGGAACAAATGCCCTTGGGGTACGACGTCCCTATCCCTCCACGGCGATCACATGCACCGTGCCGTCGGACACGGTGAAGCGCACGTTCCGCCCGCCGTAGGTCATGCCGTACACCCGCTCCGGGTCGTCCTGGTACCGGGGACGCGGGTCGGCGGCCAGCGCGCTGATCAGCCCGTGGCGCTGCCCGCTGTCGAACCGCGCCAGCAGCTCCGGCGGGAAGTCCACCGTCAGCATCGCCCCGGCGTCGCCGCCGGTGAAGCCGCCGGAGGCGTCGGGATAGCTGTCGGCATAGCTGAGGTAGGGCTTGATGTCCAGGATAGGCGTGCCGCTGACCATGTCCGCGCCCCGGACGTACAGCACCGGAGAATCCGGCTCGTCCAGCGCCACACGCTCCAGCTCCACGGCGGACAGCCCCAGCCCGTTGGGGCGGAAGGGCGAGCGGGTGGCGAACACGCCCACGCGCTCGTTGCCGCCCAGCCGGGGCGGGCGCACGGTGGGCGACCAGCCCTGCCGCAGCGCCCGGTCAAACTGCCAGATCAGCCAGATGTGGCTGAAGCCCTCCAGACCCCGCACCGCGTCCGCGTCCCGGAAGGGCTTTTCGAACACGATGCGTCCGGGGCAGTCGGCGATGCCGCTCTGCCGCGGCACGCCGAATTTCTGGTCAAAGGGCGTCTCTATCCGGGCGATGATGTCCCACGCCGGGGCGCTCACAGGGAGGCCTCCTCCGGCTCGGGCTGCTTTTCCTCCGGATCGGCCAGCGCCAGGGAGATGACCCGGTCGCCCTCCTCCTTGAAGCGCATGACGATAACGCCCTGCGTGGCGCGTCCCGCCACGCGGATATTCTCCACAGGGGTGCGGATCAGGATGCCCGCCGCCGTCACCAGCAGCAGATCCTCCGTGCCGTCCACCACCTTCATGCCCACCACGTCGCCGGTCTTGTCCGTGACCATGTAGTTCTTCACGCCCAGACCGCCGCGTCCCGTGACGCGGTACTCCTCAATGGGCGTGCGCTTGCCGTAGCCGTTTTCGGTGATGGAGAGGACGGTCTTGCCCTCGTCGGCGCGGGCGGCGCCGATGACGTAGTCGCCCTCCCGCAGCCGGATGCCCCGGACGCCCACGGCCACGCGCCCCATGGCGCGCACATCCGTCTCGTCGAAGCACACCGCCTGCCCGTCGTGGGTGGCGATGAGCACCCGGTCGTGACCCCGCGTCTCCACCACGGAGATCAGCTGGTCGCCCTCGTCCAGCGTCAGGGCGCGGATGCCGTTGTTGCGCAGATTCTTCAGGGCGCTGACCTCCAGCCGCTTCACGGTGCCGTCGCGGGTGGTCATGAACAGGTACAGCTCCTCGTCCCCCGTCTCCCGGAAGTGGAGCATGGCCTGCACCCGCTCGCCCGTCTCCACCTGAATAATGTTGACGATGTTCACGCCCTTGGCGGCCTTGCCGCTCTCGGGTATCTGATAGCCCTTCTTGCGGTAGACCTTGCCGGTGTCGGTAAAGAACAGGATATAGTCATGGGTAGACGCGGTGAACACGTCCACCACGGTGTCCTCGTCCCGGGTGGTGATGCCCTTCTTGCCCATGCCGCCCTTGCTCTGGGCGGCGTATTCGGACACCGGCGTGCGCTTGATGTAGCCGTTCTCCGTCAGGGTAAAGACGCACTGCTCCTCCTCGATGAGATCCTCGATGTCCAGCTCGTCCTCCACGTCCTGTATCTCCGTCTTGCGGTCGTCGCCGAACTTGTCGGCGATGGCGGTCAGTTCCTCCTTGAGGATGGACTTCACCAGCCCCTCGTCGCTGAGCACCCGCAGGAAATAGGCGATCTTCTCCTCCAGCTCCTTGTACTCGGTCTGGAGCTTCTCCCGATCCAGCCCCTGCAAACGCTTGAGCTGCATGTCCAGAATGGCCTGCGCCTGCACGTCGTCCAGACCGAAGCGGGACATCAGGTTCTCCTTGGCGTTGTCGTAGCTGCTGCGGATGATGCGGATGACCTCGTCGATGTTGTCCTGCGCCACCAGCAGACCCTCCAGCAGGTGGGCGCGCTCCTGCGCCTTCTTCAGGTCGAAGCGCGTCCGGCGGACGATGATCTCCTCCTGGAATTTCAGGTACTCGTCGATGATGTGCCGCAGGGACAGGATCTTCGGCTGCCGCTGGTTCTCCACCAGCGCCAGCATGTTGATGGCAAACGTGGTCTGCAGCTGGGTCTGGGCGAACAGGCGGTTGAGCACCACCTGTGCGTTGGCGTCCCGCTTCAGCTCGATGACCATGCGCATGCCGTTGCGGTCGGACTCATCCCGGATGTCGGAGATGCCCTCCAGCCGCTTGTCCTCCACCTGATCGGCGATGGCCTTGATGAGCATGCGCTTGTTCACCTGATAGGGCAGCTCCGTGATGACGATGCGGGTGCGGCCGTTGTTGAACTCCTCGAACTCGTGGCGGGCGCGCACCATCAGCCGTCCCCGGCCGGTGGCGTAGGCGGCGCGGATGCCGCTCCTGCCCATGATGATGCCGCGGGTAGGGAAGTCGGGTCCCTTCACATGCTCCATCAGGTCGCTGAGGGTGGCGTCCGGGTTGTCCAGCACGCAGATGCACGCGCCGATGACCTCCCGCAGGTTGTGGGGCGGGATGTTGGTGGCCATGCCCACGGCGATACCGCTGGAGCCGTTCACCAGCAGGTTGGGGAAGCGGCAGGGGAGTACCCGCGGCTCCTTCCGGCTCTCGTCGAAGTTGGGATCCCAGTCCACCGTGTCCTTTTCGATGTCCCGCAGCATCTCGTTGGAGATCTTGCTGAGACGGGCTTCGGTGTATCGGTAGGCGGCCGGGGGGTCGCCATCCACGGAGCCGAAGTTGCCGTGGCCGTCCACCAGCATGTAGCGCATGGAGAAATCCTGCGCCAGACGCACCAGCGCGTCGTACACGGAGGCGTCGCCGTGGGGGTGATAGCGTCCCAGCACGTCACCCACGCAGGTGGCGGACTTCTTGAAGGGTCTGTCGCTGGTCAGGTTGTCCTCGTACATGGCGTAGAGGATGCGCCGGTGCACGGGCTTCAGGCCGTCGCGCACGTCGGGCAGCGCCCGTCCCACGATGACGGACATGGCGTATTCGATATAGGAGTTCTCCATCTCCGGCACAAGGGGGGATTCCACGATGTGCTGGTCGGGATAGCGAATTTCCTCCGGGTCGTATTGGGGCTTTTTGCTCATATTTCAATCTCCTTGTCAAAGGATTTGCGCGGAATAGTCACATGGTAAAGGGGCTTTTCGATTATTGGTGTAGGGGGCGGCGTCCCGCAGTGGAGCGCAGCGGAACAAATGCCCTTGGGGTACGACGCCCCGTTTGCTTTTTGCGGTATTTCCTTGCAGTCGGGCCGTCGAGGACATCGGTCACTGGCTCGGAATGACAGGCTTTACCGCGCTTTGTGCTGATAGCGGCTTAATAATCCAGATTCACCGCGTATCTGGCGCGCTGCTCGATGAACTCCTTGCGCGGCTCCACCTTCTCGCCCATGAGGACGGTGAACGTGGCGTCGGCCTTCACCGCATCGTCCAGCGTGATGCGCCGCAGGGTGCGGGTGGTGGGATCCATGGTCGTCTCCCACAGCTCGTGGGGGTTCATCTCGCCCAGACCCTTAAACCGGCTGATGTCGATCTTCACGTTGGGATTGTCTCCCCGCAGCTCGGCGGAGATGCGGTCGCGCTCCTCCTCGCTGAAGGCCAGACGGGTGGTCTTGCCCCTGGTCAGCTTGAAAAGCGGCGGCACGGCGGAGTAGACGTACCCCTGCTCGATCAGCGGCCGCATGAAGCGGAAGAAGAACGTCAGCAGCAGCGTGCGGATATGGGCGCCGTCCACATCGGCATCGGCCATGATGATGATCTTGTGATAGCGCAGCTTATTCTCGTCAAACTCCTCGCCGATGCCCGCGCCCAGCGCGATGATGACCGGCTGGAGCTTGTCGTTGCCATAGACCTTGTCCACCCGTGCCTTCTCCACGTTCAGCATCTTGCCCCACAGGGGGAGGATGGCCTGGAACCGGCTGTCGCGCCCCTGGCTGGCGGAGCCGCCTGCGGAGTCGCCCTCCACGATGTACAGCTCGGTCAGCTCAGGGTTGTTCTCGTTGCATTCACGGAGCTTGTCGGGCATGGCCGCGCCGCCCAGCACCGTCTTGCGCCGGATGGACTCCCGCGCCTTCCGCGCCGCCTCCCGTGCGCGGTTGGCGGTCATGGCCTTGTCCAGAATGGTGCGAGCCACCACGGGATGCTCCTCCAGATACACCGCCAGCTGGTCGGAGACGATGCTGTCCACCAGCGTGCGGATATGGGCGTTGCCCAGCTTGGCCTTGGTCTGTCCCTCGAACTGCGCCTCCGTCAGCTTCACGGAGATCACGGCGGTGATACCCTCGCGCACGTCCTCGCCGGACACCTTGTCGCCGTCCTTTATCATGTTGTATTTCAGACCGTAGGCGTTGAGCACGCGGGTCAGCGCGGCCTTGAAGCCCGTCTCGTGCATGCCGCCCTCCGGCGTGTGGATGTCGTTGGCGAAGGACACCAGCGTCTCGTTATAGCCGTCGTTGTACTGCATGGCGATCTCCGCCGTGCTGTCGCCCTTGGCGCCGGAGAGATAGATGACCTCCTCGTGGAGGGGGGTCTTGTTGCGGTTGATATAGGTGACGAACTCCCGGATGCCGCCCTCGTAGCACATGGCCTCGGACTGCTCTCTGCCGGGTCGTGCGTCGCTGATGGTGATGCGCAGGCCGGCGTTCAGGAACGCCTGCTCCCGCATGCGGGTGTGCAGCGTCTCGTAGTCGTACTCCAGCGTGTCGAACATCTCCGGGTCGGGCTTGAAGGTCACGGTGGTGCCGGTGTGGTCGGTGTCGCCGATGACCTGCATCTCCTGGGTGATGTTCCCGCGGGAGAACTTCATCTCGTAAATTTTCCCGTCCTTGTGTACCTGCACCGTCAGCCACTCGCTCAGGGCGTTGACCACGCTGGCGCCCACGCCGTGCAGACCGCCGGAGACCTTGTAGCCGCCGCCGCCGAACTTGCCGCCGGCGTGCAGCACGGTGAACACCACCTCCAGCGCGGGACGTCCCGTCTGCGCCTGCACGTCCACGGGGATACCGCGTCCGTTGTCGGTGACGGTGATGGTGTCGCCGGGGTTGATGGTCACGGTGATATCCGTGCAGTACCCGGCCAGCGCCTCGTCGATGGAGTTGTCCACGATCTCATAGACCAGATGGTGCAGTCCGCTGGCGCTGGTGGAGCCGATATACATACCGGGGCGCTTGCGCACCGCCTCCAAGCCCTCCAGCACCTGTATTTCCGATGCGTTATATTCCGTGTCCACCACGGGTCGTTCCATGTCTGCCATGCGTTACTCTCCTTTTCCTTGCGCTCGTTTGCCCAGCGTCTGGGAATTGATCTGCGACAGATACACGATCTGCCGGTGATAGGGATGGTCGCACACCACGAAGGAGCGCGGTATGTCCTCGCACGCGGACTGCACCACGCCCTCCCGCTCGGCTCCCTGTAAAAACTCTCTTGTCCGCCGTGAGGTGGAGGTGTTGTCCAGATCGAATATGCCGATGATCCGCCTGTCCTCCAGCATCACGTTCATGCCGATGTGCAGATAGGCCATCACAGCACCTCCCCGCCCCGGATATGGAACACCTTGCCCTTGAGAAGTGTGTCCAGCCGGTCGTTTTCGCAGCAGGTGATGAACACCTGCCCGCCGCTGATGCGGTTCAATACATACTCCTGCCGCCGGGGGTCAAGCTCGCTGAGCACGTCGTCCAGCAGCATCACCGGGTATTCGCCCATGGCGCTGCGGTGTATCTCCCGCTCCGCCAGCTTCAGGCTCAGCGCCGCCGTCCGTACCTGCCCCTGGGAGCCGAACTGCTTGGCGGCGCGCCCGTTGATGAGCACCTCGATATCGTCCTTGTGCGCCCCGCTGAGACACAGCCGGGACGCCCGCTCCGCCGTCTGGTGCTCGTCCATGTGCTGCCGCAGCTGCCAATAGATATCCTCCTGCCTGCCCATGGGGTCGGTGACGGTTTTCACGGTCTGATAGCCCAGCGCCAGCTCCTCCCGCTGGCCGCTGCACTCATAGTGGGCGGCGCGGGCATACTCCGCCAGCGCCGTGCAGAACCGCGCCCGGTAGCCGATGAGCACCGCTCCGCTGCGGCACAGCCCCTCGTTGAACTCCGGCAGCAGGTCTAAAAGCTCCGGCTTGTCCTCGCTGTCCCGCAGGATGCGGGTCTTGTGGTCGTACAGGCGGCTGTACTGGCTCAGCGCCTCGGCGTACCGGGGACGCAGCTGGCACAGGGACATATCCATGAACCGCCGCCGCTCCGCCGCCCCCGCCCGGATGAGGAACAAGTCCTCCGGCGCGAAAAACACCGTGTGCAGCACATCGCTGAGCGCCGCGCCGTTTTTGGCCTTCACACCGTTGACGGTCATGCTCCGCCGCTTGCTGCGGCTGAGCCGGATGTCGGTGACGAATTCCCGCTGGCGGGAGAAGATCTGTCCCACCAGCAGCGCGTCCTGCCTGTCGAAGCCGATCAGCTCCCGGTCGCCGTGGGCGCGGGGACTTTTGCCGCAGCTCAGGTACACGATGGCCTCCAGCAGGTTGGTCTTGCCCTGGGCGTTCTCGCCGTAGATGACGTTGCAGCCGTCGTCGAAGGTCAGCTGCTGGCGCTGATAGTTCCGCCAGCCCTCCAGCGTCAGCGCGTCAACTCTCATACGCCACGGTCAGCTCCTGACCGTTGTAGCCCACCACGTCGCCGGGGCGTATCTTCTTGCCCCGCATGGTGCATACCTGACCGTTGACGGTCACGTCCCCCTCCTGCACGGCGAGCTTGGCCTCGCCGCCGGTATCCACCGCCGCGGCGAACTTCAGCAGATCCTGCAATTTGATGTATTCTGTTGTGATGGTGATGGTTTCCATAGTAATGAACCTCGTTCGTGGATAGATTGTGTGATGGAGCATGGTGCCCCTTTGCAGAGGCGGACGACTTTGTCCTCCCGTTGGGGACGTGGGAACGGATTCCCACGCCAGTGGCACGGTCACTGGCTCGGAATGACAGCGCTTCGCGCTGACGGGACGTCGCCCCCTACGGGCGGTTCGCCGTACCCATCCGTAGGGCGGGACCCATGTGTCCCGCCTCACGATATGCACGTTTTCCTTCCGGCGGGACACGCGGGTCCCGCCCTACAGAGTGCAGCGATCACGCGGCGGCACGGGTGTACCGTGTGTACGTCGAGGAGATTTGACGATGGCAGGGCACAAGAGATGTGCCTTTATTGTGCCTTCAGGCGCACCGGCAGCACCATATAAATAAAATTGTCGCTGTCGTCCACCGGCGTGATGATACAGGGCGAAATGCCGGTGTTCAGATGCATTTTCACCGTGTCCGCCGGGGCATAGCGCAGGGCGTCCATGAGATAGCGGTTGTTGAAGCCGATCTCCAGCTCCTGCCCGTCGCCGCGGACGGGGCAGATGTCACGCGCCTCGCCGTTGCCGGTGCGGGCGGACATATAGACCTTATCCGCGCTGAACAGGCACCGCACGGGGCTTTTCAGCTTCTCGCTGATGACCACGCTGACGCGCTCCAGGCTTTCGATCATGGTCTTGTTGTCCACCTCCAGGCAGATGGGGTTGTTGGTGGGGATGGCGTTGCGATAATCCAGGAATTCACCCTCCAACCGGCGGCAAATCAGCTGGGTGCTGCCCGCCTCGAACATCAGATGGCGCTTGCCCTGTGTCACCGTCACCATATCCTCGGTATCGGCGCAGATCTTCTCCACCTCGTTCAGGGCGCTACCCGGCGCCACGAACTTGAAGGCGCCGCCGTCGATGTGCTCCAGCGGCTCGCGCCGCAGCGCCAGACGGAAGCCGTCCACGGCCACCATGGTCAGACCCTTGTCGCTGATCTCGAACAGCACGCCGGTATGGATGGGGCGCGTCTCGTTCAGGGACACGGCGAAGCTGGTCTGGTCGATCATGGCCTTCAGCGTGCGCTGCTCCAGCGTGACGGAGTACTCGTCGTCCACCTCCGGCATCTCCGGATAGTCGTTGGCGCTCAGGCCGATCATCTCGAAGTCCGTGTCGCCGCAGGTGAGCTTCACGTTGAATTTCTCGTCGGCGTCGAACACCACCGTGTCATCGGGCATACGGCGGATCATGTCGCCGAACAGCTTGGCGTTCAGCACGATGCGGCCGCTCTCGCGGATGTCGGCCTCCAGCTCGGTGCGGATGCCGGTCTGCATGTTGTAGCCCGACAGGCGCAGGCCGTGCTCCGTCTCCAGAAGGATACCCTCCAGCGCGGGGATGGAGCTTTTGGCTGCCACCGCGCGGGACACAGCGTTCACCGCCTGCTGCAAAAGCGTCTTCTCACAGGAAAATCTCACCATATCCGTCGTTCCTCACTTTCCGAAACGCAGTTCTATTCTGCGAAATCAAATCATAATCTAATCTTTATTCAGTAGTTATTAGTCGTAGGGGCTTTCAAACGTGGAAATTCCCCCTGACCCCGCGCCGCAGCTGGATTTTTTTCCCACACGGCTGTACGGAAAACCGCCCCGGTTTTCCCCATGGGTGTGGGGACAGGGGGTGCCTGACCCCTCGCTCCCTGTGGATTCCACAGGAAAAGCGGAAAACCGGCCTCTTTCCCGTTTTACTTCTTGCTGTTGATGTTGGTGGTGATCTCCTTCACCTTTTCGGCGAAGGCTGGGTCGGTGCGCATCTGCTTTTCGACCTTGTCCAGCGAGTGCATGATGGTGGAGTGATCCCTGTCGCCGAACTCCTTGCCGATGTCGTTGAGGCTCATGCCGCTCATGCGGCGGATGAGGTAAATGGCGATCTGACGGGCGGCCACCACGTCGCGGCTGCGGCTCTGTCCCCGCAGGGTGTCCTCGTCCACGTTGAAGTAGTTACAGATGTAGCTGACGATGATCTTGGGCGTGGGCGCGAAGTCGTTGCTCTTTTTCAGCATATCCCGGATGGCGCGCCCCACCGTCTCCTCGTTCACCTGGTCGTCCAGCAGGTCGCGGTAGGCCAGGATCTTGTTCAGCGTGCCCTCGATCTGCCGCACGTTGGAGGTGATGTTCTCGGCGATGTAGTCCATCACGTCGCCGGGCAGCTTCACGCCCAGCATGGCGGCCTTGTTCTGGATGATGGCGAACCGCGTCTCGAAGTCCGGGGGCGCCACGTCCACCATCAGACCCCACTCGAACCGTGTCCGCAGACGATCCTCCAGCTGGGTGATCTCCTTGGGCGGCCGGTCGGAGGTCAGCACGATCTGCCTGCCGGATTCATACAGGGTGTTGAAGGTATGGAAGAACTCCTCCTGGGTCTGTATCTTGCCGGCGATGAACTGGATATCGTCCATCAGCAGAATATCCGTCTGGCGGTATTTCTCCCGGAACTCCGCGTTGCGGTTTTCGCGGATGGAGGCGATCAGCTCGTTGGTGAAGTCGTCGCCCTTGACGTACACGATGCGGGTATCAGGCCGCTTCTTGCGCAGGGCGTTGGCGATGGCGTACAGCAGGTGGGTCTTGCCCAGTCCGCTGTCGCCGTAGATGAACAGGGGGTTGTAGTTCTCGCCGGGCTTCTCCGTCACGGCCTTGGCCGCGGCAAAGGCCAGCTTGTTCTGGGGTCCCACCACATACGTCTCGAAGGTGAACGCCTGGGATTCCGACAGGTCGCCGGGGCGGTCGGGAGCCACGCCGTGATAGGCCGCCAGCTGGTCGTCGTCCAGTATCTTCACCTCTAAATCGGTGGAGAACAGATCCTTCAGCGCCGCCTTGATGTGGGGCAGGAACCGCGCCTCGATGGTGTTTTTCTTGAAGGTGTTGCTGCAATGGAGCACGAAGGCGGAATCCTCCATCGTCACCACCGTCACCTCGTCGAACCAGGTGTTGATGGTGGTTTCGGACAGCTCGCCGCTCAGACGCTTGAGCACGCTGTCCCACAGGTCTTTCATGGAATTCAAAAGAAAAGCTCCCCTTTCGGCGGGAGGTGTGTCTGTGCTCCCGCGATAAAATGGCGGGGGGTGTACCGCCGCAAAATATCCCGCATCATTATAACAGAAAAGCCGCCGCAAGTCCATAGAAACTATACATATTCTAATATAAGTTACGGCTTTTTCCTGCCTGTAAAGCGAAAACCGCTGCGTGCCGGGCAAATTTTTGTTGACAGCCACCCCTCCTGTCTGTATAATGGATTCCGCGTGGTTTTGCACGTTTGTGTGCAACACCTGTGGAAAAGTTTACTGCGGCGGCAAAAATTTTGCCGCTGTCGAGTAAGAGCGGGCGCGAAGGCTCCCGCCGGATATTCTATAAAATGGAGGTGTCATGCAATGTTCCGTACCTATCAGCCCAAGAAGCGCCAGCGCTCCAAGGAGCACGGTTTCCGCAAGAGAATGGCTACCCGCAACGGCCGCAAGGTTCTGGCTCGCCGTCGTGCCAAGGGTCGTGCCCGTCTGACCCATTGAGGTCACGGAAGGTGCATCGCACATACAGATAAGCCCTGAGGGACGGAGGATACGAATCCCCGTCCCTATCGGTGTATATGCGCTGTAAAAGGAAAAAGAGGAAACTATGGACGCAAGAGTTACGGTGAAGCAAAACGGCGACTTCCGCCGCATTTACCGCAGGGGACGGTCAGCCGTCGCCGGCGGTGTGGTGGTCTATTGCCTGAAAAACAGGCAGGGGATGAGCCGTCTGGGCGTCACCGTGTCCACAAAGCTGGGTCACGCCGTGGTGCGCAACCGTGTCCGCCGCCGTTTCCGGGAGCTGTACCGCCTGCACAAGGGCGATATGCTGTCCGGCTACGATATTATTATGGTGGCGCGTGTCCGCGCTGCGGAGCTGCCCTATGCCAAGCTGGAAAAGCAGTATCTCCGGTGCCTTTCGCAGCTGGGACTGCTGCGGGAGGACGCATGAAAAGGCTTCTCCTGCGGTGTATCCGCTTTTACCGGCGGGCGATCTCGCCCCTGTTTCCTCCCCGCTGCCGCTACATCCCCACCTGCTCTCAATACGCGCTGGAGGCCATTGAGAAATACGGTGCGGCCAAGGGCGGCTGGCTGGCGTTCAAGCGTCTGATGCGATGTCATCCCTTCCACCGTCACAAGGGCGGCTGGTATGATCCGGTGCCCTGATCCCCCACCCCTCAAAATCTTACGGAGGAAATTCGCCTATGTTCGCACAAATCGGCTACTATATCTGTGTGCCGTTCGCGTGGCTCACCCGCCTGTTCTACACATGGACAGGCTCCTACGGCGTAGCTCTGATTCTCTTCACCCTGATGGTGAAGCTGGTTCTGCTGCCCTTCCAGCTGAAAAGCAAGAAGAGTATGCTCCGCATGGGGCGTATGAACGGCAAGGTGCAGGAGATCCAGAAGAAGTACGCCAACAACAAGGAGAAGCAGCAGCAGGAGATCGCCGATCTCTACGCCCGCGAGGGCGTGAACCCCATGTCCGGGTGCCTGTGGTCCTTCCTGCCCTTCCCCATCCTGATCGCACTGTACTACATCATCCGCACCCCGCTGCGGTACTTCATGTCCCTGTCCAACGAGGTCATCGCCAAGATCACCGAGCTGGCGGTGTCCCTGGGCTATGTGTCCGGCGCCGAGGGACAGGCCGCGGCCTATGACCAGATATATCTGGCCAAGTTCATCCACGACAACTGGAGCAGCTTCGACGGGAAGTTTGACGGTCTGATCGACCTGAACTACACCTTCCTGAACATGGATCTGTCCGCCGTGCCCAAGGATCTGTTCAGCCAGTTCCCCTCCGGCGGCTGGCCTGTCATCGGCCTGATGCTCATGCCGATCATCTCCGCCGCCCTGCAGTTCCTGATGACCCAGATCTCCATGAAGTCCAACGGCAACAGCAACGTCAACGGCTCTTCCAAGGCCATGCTGTACATGATGCCGCTGATGACCGTGTGGATGGGCTACATCCTGCCCGCCGCCCTGTGCGTGTACTGGATCGCCAACGCCGCCTTCTCCTGCCTGCAGGAGCTGCTGCTGAACAAGAAGTTCAACGCCATCCTCGACCGCGAGGAGACGGACAAGGAGCGCCAGAAGCGCGAGGCGCGCTACAACAAGATGCAGGCCGCCCGCGAGAACTACAACCGCCAGCTGGAGGAGGCCAAGGGCGCCAAGAAGACCCAGCCCCAGCAGCCCAAGAAGAAAAAGTCCGGCGAGGGTACCACCGATGCCGGCAAGGTGGGCGGCCGCCCCTACGCCCGCGGCCGCGCCTACCGCGAGGATCACTACGACGAATAAGGAGTTTTGTCTATGAGTTATATCGACGTAACGGGCAAGACTGAGGACGAAGCGCTGCGCAAGGGTCTTGAGCAGCTGGGAATGGATCGGGACGACGTGTCCGTGTCCATTCTGGAGCGCGCCAAGAGCGGCTTTCTGGGCATCGGCGCTTCCCCTGCCCGTATCCGTATTACCTACGGCCCCGAGGAGGCGGAGGTCGCCGCTCCCGCCGAGGTGAAGATCATCCCCGAGGAGAAGCCGGCCGCGCCGGTGCAGCCCGCTCCCGCCAAGGCGGAGGAGCCCGCTGCTGCCCGTTCCGACAAGTACCGCACCGATAAGCCCCGCACCGACAAGCCCCGTCCCCAGCGGCGGCCGGAGCAGTCCGACCGTCCCCGTCCCGAGCGCCGGGAGCGTCCCGCCCCCGCCGCCCCCGCCATCGACCTGCCGGAGTGCGACGACGACAATGCCAAGCGCATCATCGCCTTCGTGTCCGGCCTGCTGGAACGCATGGACAGCTCCGCCGAGGTGAAGGTCTATGAGCAGGAGAAGGGCCGCTACAAGGTGCTGCTGGTGGGCGAGCGTCTCGGCCAGCTGATCGGGCACCGGGGCGAAACGCTGGACGCCATCCAGCAGCTGACCAACTACGCGGTGAACACCGGCACCGACAAGCGCATCCGTATCCAGATGGACGCGGAGAACTACCGTGCCCGCCGGGAGCAGAGCCTGGAGAGCCTTGCCCGCAAGGTGGCCGCCAAGGTGCAGAAGTACCGCCGCAGCGTCACGCTGGAGCCCATGAACGCCTACGAGCGCCATGTGATCCACGCCGCCCTGCAGGACGTGAAGGGTGTGACCACCTATTCCGTGGGCGCCGAGCCCAACCGCCGCGTGGTGGTGGCCTTCGACCGGGGCGAAGCCCGCTGAACGAAGCCAATATGACAAAAGAGACAGCCGCAAGGGCGACTTCTCATAAGGACATCTTGAAAACACCAGATTAAACCGATTGAGAGAATCTCTTGGTGTCGACCAAACGGGAATAGCCATCAACCATTTCATCGTGGTTGGTGGCTATTCCTGTTTAAAGGTATATTCATGTTGAAATCCGAACCGGAATCTTTGTAAAATTCCCTACCGCTCTTTAACCAGAAACAATGGGTAACCGCATGCCTAACCGGGAGAGCAGTTCGTTGGTAATCGTCCCACAGCATGCAGCCAGTTCCTCTGCCCGAATCACCTGAACGCCATCCCGGCCGATAATAGTCACTGTATCGCCAGGAGCGACCTCCGAAAGATCGCTGACGTCCACCAGCAACTGGTCCATGCACATCCACCCCACCATAGGACAACGCCGGCCCTGAATCAGCACCTGGCCGCCCCGCTGAGGCAGATCCCGGGGCAGACCGTCCGCGTAGCCGATGGTGACCACCGCCAGTTTGGTTTCTTGCTCTGCCTGAAAGACCCGCCCGTACCCGGCGCTCTCTCCGGCTTGCACAGTGCGGATACTGGCCACTCTGGCCCGGAGAGACAGAACCGGCCGCAGGTCAAGGCTTCGCTGAACAGGCGCATCATCGCTTCGAACTCCATAGAGTGCGATTCCAGCCCGGACATAGTCACAGGGCTGAGCTGGGAGGTTCCAAAGTCCATAGCTGGACTGGATATGAACTTTGCCGGGATCATATCCGGCAGTTCGGAGCCAGGCCACCGTATCATAGAACAAGGTCAGCTGCTCTTGGGTGTAGGCAACATCTTCGGCTTCCAGGCTGTCCGAGACGTATAGATGAGAAAAGACACCGTCCACTACCAGGTTTGGAAGCCGGAATGCCTCCAGGATCTCCTTCCGGTTTTCCGCCAGGATGCCCAGCCGGTGCATCCCCGTGTCCAGGGCCAGATGGACATGGACACGCCGCCCTCTGGCTGCCAAGGCCCGCCCGTGGTCAATATCCGCCACCGTCTGGGTCAGATGCCATCGTGTCAAGAGCGGAGCTTCCTCCGGGGAGGTATAACCTAAGATCAAGATCGTCCCCCGGATGCCCGCCTTTCGCAGAGCAATCCCCTCGGCCAGGCAGGCCACGGCAAAGGCCCGGACGCCCGCTCGCTGTAAGGTGCGGGCGGTCACTGCCCCGCCGTGACCGTAGGCCTCCGCCTTTACCACCGCCATCAGCTCTGTCCCCGGGGCCAATGTGTTCCGCAGCACCTGGGCGTTGTGCCCAAGGGCCGCCAGATCCACCTCCCGCCAGGCCCGAGCGGTGGGGCTGGGCTTCTTTTGAAGCCTCAGCAGGCAAAGGGCGGAGAGCAGCGCACTGAGCGCCAGCACCACAATAAAATGGAGAACACTGTTTTCAATGAGCATTTCTCCCTGTCCCAGTAGCTTTGCCGCTCCCCGGACCAGTACGATGCAGAGGGGATGGAGCACATACATGGCTGTGGAAAATTCCAGGACTTTCCTGGACTCGCCCTTGTTTCCGCCCAGCAGCAGAGAAAAAAGGCATACTATGCACAGGGGGAGGGCGAGGTACATGCTGTCGTGGCGCTGGACATCCATGCGATGGAGCCACAGCCCCTCGGCGCTCATGGCTGCCAGAGAGAGGAAGAAGCCCGCCAGAGACAGCTTTTGGTTCCACCGCCTTCCGGCGGCCCCAAGCAGAAGGAACAGTGGCGCGAAGAACAGGCCATTGCGGGTATAGCCGCACAGTGTAAAAATGCCGTCGTAAAGGGTCCGAAGCAGCGGGATCTGGGAAACCAGTCCATAGTAACTGTCCCCGCCCAGACCGATGAGATAGAGTAGCGCCGCCACAGGCAGAGCCACCCGCAGGCCCAGCCGGCTGAGCCACCGGGCGATGACGATGCCCAGAATGGTCGCCGGGAAATACCACAGGTGGTAGAAGGTGCCGTCCACCAGCAGTTTCCGCAAAACATCCGCCGGACCGGTGAAGCTGCCGGCATAGAGATTCACTGGCAGATACAAAAGGATGCAGACGCCGTAGAGCAGGCAGAGCTTTTTCAGCTGCCGCCCCACACCAGCCCAGTGATTCCGGCTCAGAAAGTACCCAGTGGTCATCAGAAAGAATGGGACTGCCACCCGGGCCAGTACCCGGGTAAGCCAGAAATCAGCCATGGCAGACACATCCGCCAGGGGCGAGGTGTGGTTCATCACCACCAGCAGGACTGCCGCCAGACGAAAGAGGTCCAAAGTCGGGACGGTTTTCTTAGCCGTTCTCATGGGTATCCCCCCACCATGTCAGGATAAATCCCTCCACATTGTCGCCGGATATCTGGCAGCAGCCCTCCGGCACTTCCACCTCTGTGACGGCTCCGGCGGCGGGCACATAGAACACCTGGGCCATGCGGCCGTTTTCCAGAGCGACGCTCCGGGGACCCTGCCGCAAAAAGTCCCGGTACTCCTCCAGACACAGCCCGTTGGTTTCCATCAGCTGGGCGTGGGGCGCCCCCACATAGCGGAAGTGCCACGGCTCAGCCGAGATCCCGGTGACTTCCTCCTTGCCCCGCTGGTAGCGTTCGATAAAGCCGTACCGGGCCGCCAGACGCCTAAATCTTCCGCAGACGCCGTCATAGGGAAAGGCAGGCCGGATGAAGTCGATGTATCCGGCAGCCTTTCCCAGGTCGATGGCGAGGCCGGTCTGATGCTCACTGCATCCTGGAAGGGCCACATACTGGCGGGTAAATGTCTCCCCATGCTCCGCCATGGAGTCGTTCCAGATCCGCTGCTGTTCCTGCTGGCTCCGCCAGCCGGACACCGGCACGATCTCCCGCTGTCCCCCCGCCTTTTGAATACAGGCAGACAGTAGCTGCCGTGCCCGGCTTTCAAGAAGAATGTCGGGGTGGTGCGGGTCCACCGAGGTCAGCGCAGATCGCTCTTTTTCATGCAGGGGATGCGCCCGGTTGACCAGGACCAGCGGCCCCTGAAAAATCTGCTCCCGGGGAATCGACACGGTTCTCATCCCGCCACCCCCAACTCGATCAGGCGGGTCACCAGCTCCCCAAAGGAAATGCCGATGCCCTGCATCATGCTGGGGTAGCGGCTGTGGGCGGTGAAGCCGGGGATGGTGTTGACCTCATTGAAGACGATCTCCCCATCCGGGGTGAGGAACAGATCCACCCGGGCGAATACCCGGCAGTCCAGGGCACGGTAAATGGTTTTTGCCGCTGCCTGGATCTCTGCCGCCTTCTCCGGCGGGATGCGGGCGGGACAGTGGATGGCGGAGGTCTTTAAGGTGTACTTCTCCTCATAGTTGAAAAAGCCCTCCGACAGCGCAATCTCGTCCACCAGACCCACGGTCAGTTCCTCGTTGCCCATGACCGCGCAGCCCACCTCAAAGCCGGGGATCGTCTCCTCCAGGATCACGGCGCTGTCGTGGCGGAATGCCTCCTCCATGGCGGCGGGCAGCTCTTCCGGCCCGGAGACTTTGGTGATACCGAAGGAGGAACCGGCCCGGACCGGCTTGACAAACACCGGGTATCCCAGTTCCTCCGCTGCCTGGGTGATCCGGCTGAAATCATCGCTGGAATGAAAGACGTGGCTCCGGGGGACCCGGATGCCGGCCAGGGCCGCCAGCTGGTGGGCCCGGTCCTTGTCCATGCACAAGGCGCTGGACAATGTCCCGCAGCCGATGACCGGGACCCCGGCCAGTTCAAAGAGTCCCTGTACCGTACCGTCCTCGCCGTTCTTGCCGTGGAGGACTGGGAATACCGCGTCAAAGAGGAGACGGCGGCCGGAGCCGTCCAGCAGTAGTAAAGCGTGGGCCTCCCGTTCCACCAGCGGGGTGCAGGGGATACAGTCTGCCGCCTGCTGCCAAGTACCGTCCTCCAGCCGGGAGAGGTCGCCGGTATAGCAGAGCCACTGCCCCTCCCGTGTGATGCCCACAGCCAAAGGAGTATAGCGGGTGGGGTCCATGTGGGACAGCACCGCATAGGCGGAATGGAGAGAAACTTCGTACTCCGTGGAGCATCCGCCGAAGAGAACGAGAATGGTTTTCATGGGATAAGACCTCCTAATCAAAATAAAGCGCCTGGTTCTGATACTGAAATGGTACCAGAACCAGGCGTTTCATACTTGTCTATCTACCAACGGATGCCTTGCAAGTTTTCTGCGAAATTCTTGTGATTTTCTTACGGCGCTTCTGAATGGTCTGACGGAAGACAGATGGTGAAGGTGATCCGATCCTCGGTGCTGTCCGCCCGAATGGTCCCGCCGTGGAGCTCCACGATCTCCTTGGCGATGGCTAAGCCAAGGCCCGCACCACCTGTCCGGGTGGCGCGGGAGCTGTCCAGACGGAAGAACTGTTCAAAGATCCGGTCCAATTTCTCCTGGGGGATGTTCTTTCCCGCATTGGAGAAGGTGAGTACGATTTTCCCGGCCTCTATCCGTCCGGCAATTTCCACCGTGCTGTCCGGCAGGCTATAATAAGACGCGTTGCGCAGGAGATTATCAAAGACCCTTGCCAGCTTATCCGGGTCACAGGAATAGTGCAGCTTGGGCGGCAGATCCAGGCTGCATGACAGCCCCGATTCTGCGAAAATGGGGCGGAATTCGCTGGCGACCTGCTCCAGCATCCGCGTCAGGTCCACGCTCTGCCGCTCCAGCTCCAGGCGAGAGAGGTTGAAGCGGGTGATGTCGAAGAACTCGTTGATGAGGTCCTCCAGCCGCTCCGCCTTCTCCAGGGCGATGCCGGTGTACCTGGCCCGGATCTCCGGGGAGATCTGAGGCTCATCCCGCAGGAGGGTCAGGTAGCCGATGACGCTGGTCAGGGGCGTTTTCAGGTCGTGGGCCAGATAGACGATTAGGTCGTTTTTCCGCTGTTCTGCCTCCCGGGCTGCCCGGGCGTCCCGGAGAGCCTGCTCCCGGGCCAGATTCAGCTGGATGGAGATGTCCTCCAGGGAATCCGGCAGCTGGATGGGCTCCTCACTGGGGCGGGATAATTGCTCTGCCGCATTGGCCACCACGTCCAGCTGCTTGATGGGCTTGGAGATAAAATAGAAGCTGATGACCACCCAGCCCGCCAGCACTGTGACGATGCAGACCAGAACGATGTAGTCTCGAACCCAATTCAGGAAGTCGTAGAGCGGCGAGGGCTGCCAGGTGATGCTGGCGCAGATGATGAAGCCCAGGAATGCCAAGGCCATCACTGCGACCACCCAAGCCATGAGGACCAGCAGGTAGCCGCCCCAGATGCGCAAAGATCTCCGGCGGCTGCGGGTATTTCCTTTCTTACTCAATGGTGTACCCCACCCCCCAAACGGTCTTGATGAATTTGGGCTTTCGGCTGGGCTCGTGCATCTTTTCCCGTAGCCGGGCGATGTGACTCATGACGGTGTTGTTGCTGTCCATAAACGCCTCGCCCCAAACATGTTCAAACAGTTCCTCGCTGGACACCACATTCCCCCGGTGCTCACATAGATACCAGAGAATGGAGAATTCCAAGGGCGTCAGGGCCAGTTCCTCGCCGAACAGGACGCACTTGTGAGTGGCCTTGGAGATCTGAAGGCCTCGAAAGTCGTATTCGGTGACCTCCTGGACTGTCCCCTCCCTGGGGTTGTACCGGGTGTAGCGGCGCAGCTGAGTCTTGACCCGGGCCACCAGTTCCAGAGGATTGAAGGGCTTGGTGATGTAGTCGTCCGCTCCCAAGGTCAGCCCCATGATCTTGTCCATATCCTCCACCTTTGCGGTGAGCATGATGATGGGGAACAGGTGGTCCTCCCGGATGCGCTGGCAGAGGGTAAAGCCGTCCATGTCCGGCAGCATCACATCCAGCACCGCCAGATTCAAGCGTGTCGTCCGCACACAAGCCAGGGCGTCGGAGGCATTATAGAATTTGTGGATGGTGAAGCCTTCGTTTTTCAGATAGACCTCCACCAGATCTGCGATCGCAGTCTCGTCATCGACGACTAAAATATGTGTAGCCATAGTTGCCGGCCTTTCGTGTTTTTCTGCATTATAGCACGGAACGTATAAAAAAGCGAGTATGACTCTTGATTTTTCCTAAACATGTCCTAAAGGGGACTGTTGCGGTCTCCTGTCTGCGCAAAATTCTCACCAGACTGTATCGAAACTACGATCTTCCAGACTCCTGATTTCGTAGGGTCGAAGTCGTGAAGCTGCGCCGCAAAGATCCTCCAGAATCGTTTTCGTATAGCCGGACAACTCTCCCGGTCTTTCCCTGTCCATATGCAGACAGTTGAACTCTCTGGCAGTCTCCCGGGCGATGCGCCGGATCAGCCCGAGATTCCTGCGGTACAACTCCTCCAGCGCGCGCTCATCACCGCCGTAATATCGGCGGACCAATTCCTCATTGGTCATGGGTCCCACCCGCCTTTGCTTTCGGTGGACGCCCTCGGGGCTTGCTCACTCTGGTGATGCGGCAATATTCATACACTTGCGCAGTAGATATTTGTTCAGAAAACTCCTCAACAGCGATATCCGGGCTGCGCAGCGCATCGTAGAGCCGGTCTCGCACATGATCCTTGGCTCTTCTGGCATCCTCCTGAGAGATAGCTCCCCGCTGCATATCCTTCGTGATCCTGGAAAAGGCAGTCAGCTTGGCCTTCACCTTGGGGTTGTTCTTTGCCAGTTCCTTTTGAACTTCCACCGTGCCAAATTGCCGACAGGTGTAGCCAGGAGCGTGGGGACAGGCCCCTTCGCAGTACAAAGCGTGGACGCCGCTCTTCAGCATGAAGTATTTCCCGCAGATGATGCAGCGGCGGATGTTGTGTCCGCTATTCAGGGCCAGCATATAGTCTGCCTTCATCAGCGCCTGTAAGCTGTCCGTCACATGCTCCTGACAGATGGCCATGGAGCCGTCCGGCAGCTCCCGCGGGACATAGGAGAGCATATATTCATCGTGTCTCCTGTAGCAGTCCCCGTGGTAAGTGATGGGGTTGACGATCAGCTTCTCTGCGGTGCGATCATCGTTATAGAAACCATAGAGCGCTGCCGCATAACTTTCCGGCCCATCGGTCGTGAGTGTGGAGAGGATAAACTTGATGAAATTCCGGATGGTAGGAACAAAGGCACGGATGTCGTGAAGATACATCATGTAGCGGTCGATGTATTTCTTGTAGGCACTCCAGGTATCTTCGCACGCTCCCAGGAGGCGAAACATCTCGTAATAAAACAACTCGCCCTTTTCCTCGCTGCCCTCTCTGCGACGAAACAGATCCAGCAGTCCCAAGGAGATTTCAGGGTCGCTGTCCCCATCATCGCTCTGGAAGAATTCTTCCGCTGAGGCGCTGAGAAGTTTTGTCTGATCATACTCTGAAAGGCTGTGCTCCCCGGGAGGAAACAAGCTGAACTGTCCTGTGATCTCCCGTATCACCGAAAAGAAAGCGTCATAGCAATCGTCCGGTAGCAAGCGGAACACAGTATATCGGCGAAGTTCCTGACAGAGCTGCTCCATCTCATCATTCAGTTTCCACCAAAGTTCACTCTTGCGGACATACTCGTAGATGTCCATAAGGGTACGGATGCGCACCATCCGTTCGTGCAGAGGGTGGTAGTCATCCGGTGATAGATTCAGCAGATCTTTGGTCAGCCTGCCTGCCTCAAACTGCTGCCCGTTCAGCTCCAAGGTGCTGCCGTAGGTATAGAATATGATGCTCCCCTCCATTTCCGCTGGCCCCCTCCTCTGCAATAATTTGTCCTACTTGATTTTTAATCTGTCCATGCTTTTTATCAGGATACCATCTTTTCCACCACAATACAAGCAGAGGGGCAAGGGGATGCTCAAAAGTCCTGTGGGCACTGCTCCTCTAAAAGAATACTACTCCCACTTCTTTCGAGGTGGGAGATTTTTGTATTCAGATATTTTGAATTGGAGGTACTGACTATGAGCAACAAAATGGACCGTCCTCTGGTCACGGTGGACGGTAGGACGCTGATGGACCGTCCGCTGGAGCCGCCCAATTTTGTGGTGGACACGCTGATCTCTCAGGGTCTGCATATCCTGGCGGGTTCACCCAAGGTGGGCAAGTCCTGGCTGGCCCTGTGGCTGGCGGTGACGATGGCCAAGGGAGAACCGGTCTGGGGAATGAGCGTGAAGCAGGCACCACCCTCTATCTCTGCCTGGAGGACTCCGTCCTTCGCATCCAGAACCGCCTCTTCGAGATCACAGAGGACGCGCCGGACAGAGTCCATTTCTGTACGGAGTGCGCTCCCATCGGCCAGGGGCTGGAGGAGCAGGTGGAGGGCTTCCTCGTAGCTCACCCGGATACTGTTCTGGTCCTCGTCGATACGCTGCAGATGGTCCGCCCCGTCCACGATGCCACCTACGCCAATGACTACCGGGACCTGTCCGTGCTGAAGCGGCTGGCGGACAAGCACGGCATCGCCATCCTGCTGATCCATCATCTGCGAAAGGAAACTGCCGATGATGTGTTCAACCGTATCTCCGGTACGACAGCCATCAGCGGGGCGGTGGATTCCAGTTTTACTCTGGTGGAAGATCGGCGCGGCAGCGGTAAGGCGAAGCTCTCCTGCATCGGTCGTGACATTGAATACCGGGAGTTGTCTCTGGAACGCAACGTTGAAAACGTGTGGGAGATGGTAGCAGACAGCAGAACGCAGCCGGAGCTACTGGGCGACCGGATCACCTATCTGGTCTCTGAACTGATGCGCGACCGTACGAAATTTATCGGCACTCCCACAGAGCTGTCTGAAAAAATCGACCCTGTCGGTATGGAGCGTATCTCGCCTAAGAAAGTGTCCCGCCTGATCCTGCAAAGCCTTGACGCGCTGAGCAAAATCGGAATTTTCGGTATGGTGCGCCGCAGCAACGGGAAGCGGCTCATCGAGCTGCGCCGTGCCGAAAGTGACGATGCCCAGGGTGTACCTGTGGTCGCCCCTGTTGACCCTGTTGGGGCGCTGTGCGGCGATTTGCGGGAGATTGCCGGGCATGGCGAGTAAACACCCGCAGGGAAAAAGAAACGCCGTTTGTGGCCGAAAGCGGAGCGCGGGTGTTCGGTGCAGGGAAATCACCTCCTTGGAGGTGGCCAGCATCGCGTTTGTCTGGTCTGCGGCAACGCCGCTGCCCTACTTCCGCATGAATTCCGGGCAGAAGCCCGGACCCACTTTATCTACGATTTGGAGGAAACGACATGAAAAAAGATGTTAAATTCAGCACCCGCATGGCGTCCACAGACCGGGAGGCCATCAAGGAGTTGGCGAAGCAGTCCGGGATGTCCATGAGCGACTACGTCACTGCCTGCTGCCTGGGAAAGCAGGTGGTGGTCATCGACGGCCTGAAAGAAGTGCTGAAGGAGCTGAAGTCCATCGGCAGAAATCTGAACCAGCTCGTCACCCTGGCGCACATGGGGCGAGTGACCGTGATCGATCTGGAAAGCGTATGTCGGGCGTTCTCTGAACTCTGTGGTGCCGTTCGGATGATCCTTGAACGAAAGCGCTGGTAAGCTATGGCTATCATCAGCTTCACAAACTACAAGCGGGGCCAGACCACCGGATGCATGAGCGCCGTGATGCGGTATACCATGCAGGATAAAAAGACCGAGTTCGGGGGGCAGCAGTTGGTCACAGGTATCAACTGTCAGCCGGAATCTGTCTACGCGGATTTCATGACCACCAAGCGGCTCTACCACAAGACGGACGGTGTACTGTTCTATCACATGGTACAGAGCTTCCCGAAAGGCGAAGCAGTCGACCCGGTCACCGCTCACGCGGCCGCGCTGAAGCTGGCCAAGTACTATGAGGGATACGAAGTTCTGGTCTGCACCCACACAGACCGTGAGCACATCCATTCCCACTTCCTCATCAACTCGGTCAATTTCGATACCGGACGGAAACTGCATATCGCAAAGGAGCAGCTCCAGGAACTGCGGCAACGCAACGACATGGTCTGCAAGGAGTTTTCACTTCCTGTATTTCAACCCAGGGAACAAAAGCAGAAAACAAAGACTATGACCATCGGAGAGTATCACACGGCGGCCCGTGGTCAGAGCAAGAAGCTGCAGCTCATGAATATCATCAATGACTGTATGCGCCACGCTTCCAACCGCGAGGAGTTCATTGCGCTGATGGAGAGCGAGGGCTACAAGGTTCGCTGGGAAAAGTCCCGAAAGAATATCACCTATACCACGCCGAGTGGCTGGCAGTGTCGGGACCGTTTGCTGTTCGGTGACAAATATCTAAAGGAGAACATGGAATATGAATTCAGGATCAGAGAAGAAATTATCTATGGACGAGCTCATGGCCCTGAACCGGCCCGAGCCTTCACCGCAGCCGACAGCGCGGGAGTCGAGTTCACCGATCACGCCCATTGTCATCCAGTGTCCGCTGCCGGAGGCTCTGACGATGCTGACACAGAAGACAGAATCCATCGGGTGGGAAGTGCGTGGAATGCGGGAGTATCTTCCGAACCTGAGATCACACACAGACCTGACAGCGGTGCAGAACAGCATGGCGGAGATCCAGAAATCGTTGACGGAGATGACCACTCTGCTGGAACAGGCTGGGAAGAAGAAAGAAAAGCATTCCTGCAAATGGCTGGACTGGCTTCCGGACTTCGACCTGATCGTAGTGGCCAAATGGATCGTACTGGTACTGCTCATCGTGGCGGCACTGCTGGGGATGGGGTATGGCACAGCGACAGTGGTCAGCAACATCCGCAACCTGTTTCTATGAAGCCGCTCCACGCTGGACTGTATGGTCTGGCGGTAACTGGAGCGTTACTGGATGATGGTAACGAAGATGTCGAGGAACGTTACCGCCGTATCCAGGCAGAACAGGAAGCCAAAAATATCGGCGCTGTCATCGGACTGGTGGCCGGCGTAGCCATGGTGCTCACACAGGATGAGCAATCATCTACAGAACAGCAGTGGACCGAAGATCAGCAGGCAGAACAAACACGGCAGCAGACCATGTAACGGTCTGCTATTTTTGTTGCCTGACTGTAGCGTCAGGGGAAAGGAACGATATGGCGTATAAATTCAAATACAATGAGCGTCCCCGCTCCTACAGTGAAGAAAAGCATGGAGATGAGGATATTCCCTCTGCCAAGGCAGTGCGGGATACCGCAGTGGAAGAAAGGGACGGCAAGATTATAAAAAGCCGCCGACAGCATGTATGCGGCAGAGAGTACATTGTGTTCGCGGAATTCAGTTTCGGAGGAACGCAATCTACGGTCGATCTTATGAAACAGGTCATCGACCTGGAGCAGGACGCAAAAAATATTTCCGCCTGAAAAACAGGTTCGCATAGACAAACAAACCGATTGAGGGTATTGTATGGTTGCAATCTCTCAATCGGTTTGGCATTTTATGAAGGAGGTCAATATGTTACAGCCAAACCAAAAGATCACGGCGCTCTATTGCCGTCTGTCCCGAGATGATAATCTGGAGGGCGACTCCAACAGTATCCAGAACCAAAAACTTATCCTGCAAAAGTACGCCGATGAGAATGGGTTCCAGAACACCAGATTTTATGTGGACGATGGCTATTCCGGCGCGAATTTCAATCGCCCAGCCTTTGAACAGATGATGGATGACATGAGCAACGGCGACATCGCCGTCATCATCACAAAGGATCTTTCCCGCCTTGGAAGAAACCAACTGCACACCGGTCTTTATATCGAGGAGATATTCCCTTCCAATGATGTGCGCTACATCGCTGTCAACGACAATGTTGACACCAAGTATGAAAACAGCAACGAGCTGATGCCTTTCAAGAATTTGTTCAATGAGTGGCACGTGCGGGACTGCAGCCGCAAGGTGCGGAATGTAGTGAACGCCAAGGCACAGCGGGGAATCCGGGTGGGGACACGAGCTCCTTACGGCTACCGCAAGGGTGCAACCAAGGACTCTCCTCTGTTGGTGGATGAGGAGGCGGCGGCTGTCGTCAAACGCATCTTCGCCATGTGCGCCGGCGGAATGGGACCAGCCCAGATTGCAAAGCAGCTCAAGAAAGAATGCATCTACAGTCCATCCATGTACGCCTATACGAAATTCGGCACATCCCATTCCGGGCTGAATGCAGAGCGGCCCTACAACTGGACTGGCGACATGGTGGCGGATATGCTTCAGAACATGGTCTACCTTGGGCACACGGTCAACCTTCGCTACAGCACCAAGTCCTACAAGGACAAAAAACGATGTGAACGCCCCAAATCAGAGTGGCTTATCTTTGAGAATACTCATGAAGAGCTGGTGGATCAGGAAACCTGGGATATCGTACAGGAGGTGCGATCTCATAAGCGCCGCCGCACGAATATGGATGAGCAGAATATGTTCTCTGGATTGGTGTATTGTGCGGACTGCGGTAAGCCCATGGTATTGCACCGGGCGCACACCATGAAGCCGGAACAGAATCATTTCACCTGCCGCACCTACAAGAAGGACGGGGCAGAAGTGTGTAGCGCTCACTATATCCGGGAAGTGGCACTGAAGGAAATCGTGCTGGAAACAATCCGCAGAGCTACAGAGTTTGCCAGGAACGACCCGGAGCGGTTCGCCGCATATATTCAGCAAAAGCAATCTACTGAGGTGGCAAAGGAGATCCGGGGGTTGGAACGGGAATTGTCCACGATGCGGAAACGGGATGGCGAACTGGATGTAGTGTTCAAGCGGATGTATGAGGACAGCGCCTTGGGACGGGTGAGCAATGAGCAGTTCCGTTTGCTGTCTGAGGCATACTCCAAGGAGAAAGCGCAGCTGGCCGAAGCCATCCCTGCCACGGAGGAGCGCCTGGAGAAACTACGCAGTAGCATGGCCAACGCCAAGAACTTCATCGCCAAGGCCAGAAAGTTCACCGACATGACGGAACTGACCCCGGAACTGCTCCGCACCTTTGTGGCGAAAATCATCGTGTATGAGAAAGAGGTCAAATACTCCAAGCACGCACCGCAGAAGATCCACATCTGTTTTCGGGACTTCAACCTCAACGAGACAGACGATATGCTTCTATGCGGAGAGACAACAGAAAAGGCAGACAGTACAATTGCACTGCCTGCCTAATCCGAGGACACGCTTCAAGGTACCCCTATCAGGAGTAGCGGAAGGCTGTCTCTTTTTTGTTGCCGGATTCCGTATGGGACGGCGTCCCGGCGTAGGGGCGGACGACTCTGTCCGCCCGAACAGCGCAAAGCGCTGTCATTCCGAGCCAGTGCGCACACTGGCGTGGGAATCCGTATCCAAAAAGGGAACGGATTGCCGCGTCGCTTCGCGCCGCGAAGCAAGTGCCCTTGGGGTACTCCTCGCAATGACAGGGTGCGTGACTCTGTCCGCCCTACGCCATCACGCGAAAAACGCCCGTATCTCCTCTGCGGTGCAGGCGGCGCTGCCCTGGGCGAAGCCGTCCCGCCCGCCGCCGCGCCCGTGGAGGGCGTCGTTCATGTCCTTCACCAGCGCGCGGATGTCCTGCCCGGCGTGGATGACGGCGTATTTATACGCCCCGTCCGCTCCGGCGAACACGGCGCAGCGCCCGCCGGCGCTCTGCGCCACGGCGTCGCACAGCCGCCGCACGCCGTCGCCCTCCAGCGCTTCGGTGATCAGCAGCACATCGCCCGCGCCGGCATATTGGGCGGCGGTGTGGGCAAATACCTGCTCCTCCAGCCGGGCGGCACGTTCCTTCGCGGTCAGCAGCTCGCCCTGCATCCGCTCCACAGCGGCGGCGGACGTTTCCGGCTTCACCGACAGCGCCTGCCCGATCTGCCGCGCCTGCTCCCAGCAGGCGGACAGATAGTCCAGCGCCCGCTGACCGCACAGCAGCTCCAGCCGCACGCCGTCCCGGAATTTCTGGCAGGAGAGCAGCTTCACCAGCCCCACCTGACCGCTGCTGTCCACATGGGTGCCGCAGCAGGCGCACATGTCCGCGCCGGGGAACGCGGTGATGCGCACCGCGCCCTCCAGCGCCTTTTTGCTGCGGTAGGGCAGGGCGGCCAGCTCAGCAGGGGAGGGGTACCAGATGTGCACCGGGTGATCCTCCCAGATGTACCGGTTGGCGCGGCGCTCGATGTCCAGCGCCTGCTCCCAGCTGATGTCGGCGTTGTAGTCGATGGTCACGGTGTCCGCGCCCATGTGGAAGCCCACGTTGTCGCAGTGGAAGGCACTGCACAGCATACCGGACACGATGTGCTCGCCGGAGTGCTGCTGCATGTGGTCGAACCGCCGCGCCCAGTCGATATGGCCGCTGACCTCCGCGCCCTCGGGCAGCGCCCGGTCGCACAGGTGGGTGACGATGCCGTCCTTCTCGTGTACGTCCAGCACCCGGGCGTCCCCCAGCGTGCCGTGGTCGGCGGGCTGCCCGCCGCCCTCAGGGTAAAAGGCCGTGCGGTCGAGCACCACCGCAAAGCCGCCCTTCACAGCCCCGCAGGACTCCACCACGGCGGTGAAGTCCTGCGTAAAGGCGTTTTCGTAATAGAGTCTGACCGTCTCCATCAGTCGTCCTTCTCCACGTCGCCCACGATGGCGATGTGCAGCTCGTCCAGCTGCTTCTGCTCCACGGTGGAGGGCGCGCCCATCATGATATCCTGCGCGTTCTTGTTCATGGGGAAGGGGATGATCTCGCGGATGGAGCTTTCGCCCGCCAGCAGCATGACCATGCGGTCCACGCCCGGAGCGATGCCCGCGTGGGGAGGCGCACCGTAGCAGAAGGCGTTGTACATGGCGGGGAACTTCTTCTTCACGTCCTCCTCGCCCAGGCGCACCAGCTCAAAGGCCTTGATCATGATCTCCGGGTCGTGGTTACGGACAGCGCCGGAGCTGAGCTCCACGCCGTTGCACACCAGGTCGTACTGGTTGGCGTAGATGTCCAGCGGGTCGATCTCGCCGCGCTCGGCCTTCAGCAGCACCTCCATGCCGCCGTTGGGCATGGAGAACGGGTTGTGGCAGAACTCCAGCTCGCCGCTCTCGTCGCCGATCTCGTACATGGGAAAGTCCACGATCCAGCAGAACTCATAGCGCTCCTTGTCGAAGTGGTTCTCGCAGGCGGCGCCGAAGGTCTTGATCAGCACGCCGGCGGACTTGGTGGCGTACTCGCCGGCGGCCACCACCACCAGCGTGTTGGGCTTCAGGGTCAGCACCTTGGCCAGCTCGTCCTTCACGCCGGAGACGAACTTGCCGATGCCGCCGGCGATCTCGCCGTTCTCGTCCACCTTGAACCAGTAGGCCTTGGAGCCGGACTGCACCTCGCAGTCGGTGAGCAGCTTCTCGATCTGCTTGCGGGTCAGGGCGCAGTCGGTGATGTCCACCATCTTCACGGTCTGGCCGCGCAGCGCCTCGAACTCGCTGTTTTCAAACAGGGCGGACACGTTCTTGCACGTCAGGTCGATGCGCAGGTCGGGCTTGTCGGAGCCGTACGTCTCCATGGCGGTGTTGTAGGGGATGCGGCGGAACGGGGCGGTGGACGCCACGTTGTAGGTGCCGAACTTGGCGAAGATGGGGGGCAGCACGTCCTCCAGCACGGCGAAGATGTCGTCCTGGGTGGCGAAGGCCATCTCCATATCCAGCTGATAGAACTCGCCGGGGGAGCGGTCGCCGCGGGCGTCCTCGTCGCGGAAGCAGGGGGCGATCTGAAAATAGCGGTCGAAGCCGGAGGTCATCAGCAGCTGCTTGAACTGCTGGGGCGCCTGGGGCAGGGCGTAGAACTTGCCGGGGTGCTTGCGGGCGGGCACCAGATAGTCGCGGGCGCCCTCAGGGGAGCTGGCGGTCAGGATGGGCGTGGTGATCTCCAGGAAGCCGTGCTCCGTCATGGCGGCGCGCAGGGCGGCCACCACCTGGCAGCGCAGGATGATGTTCTGCTTCACCGCCGGGTTCCGCAGGTCGAGATAGCGGTACTTCAGGCGCGCCGTCTCGTCGGCCTCGCGGCTGCGGTTGATCTCGAAGGGCAGGGAGTTGTAGCGGCAGCGACCCAGCACCTCGATTTTGGTGGGCACCACCTCGATGTCGCCGGTGGCCTGCTTGGGGTTCTTGCTGGCGCGCTCGCGGACGGTGCCCTCCACGGAGATGGTGCTCTCCTTGTTCAGACCCTTGATGATCTTCAGGTCGGCCTCGTCCTCCACCACCACCTGGGTGGTGCCGTAGAAGTCCCGCAGCACCACGAAGGCCAGATTGCCGCCCACCTCGCGGACGTTCTCCATCCAGCCCACGATCTTCACGGACTTGCCCGCATCGCTGGCGCGCAGCTGGTTGCAGGTATGTGTACGCATCTGCATCATGTTGTTTTCCTCCTATTTGTGATTGTGTTTTGTATAATCTGGTTTTGTTATTACAAATTGTTGTAAAAACGGATCGGTTTTTGTAAGGCGGGACCCGCGTGCCCCGCCGGGGGGATAATGCGCATTCTGCGGCGGGACACATGGGTCCCGCCCTACGGACAGGTGCGGTAAACCGCTCCCTCCGTCACGGTTTTGCCGTGCCACCTCCCTCGCAGAGGGAGGCATTGCCTTTTTTATTTCTCCACGATGACCTTGCCCCGGTTCCGCTCCGCCAGACCCTCCTGCACCCGCGCCAGCGTCCCGGCGAAGTCCAGCGTGGTCTGCTCGCCGCTGGTCATGTCCTTGCAGGCGATAACGCCCTTGGCGATCTCGTCCTCGCCCAGGAACATCACATAGGGCACGCCGGTCTTGTCGGCGTAGTTCATCTTGGCCTTGAATTTCTTCTGCTCGGTGTACAGCTGGGTGCGGATGCCCGCGTCCCGCAGCCTTGTGGCCAGCGTCACAGCGGCGGACAGATCCTCCGTCATGGGCAGGATCAGCACATCCGCCGGGGCGGTGGGCAGGTCGCCGTTGAGCATCCCCTGCTCGCCCAGCACATAGAACAGCCGGGTCAGGCCGATGGAGATGCCCACGCCGGGCAGCTGTTTGTCGGTGTAGTACTCCGCCAGGTTGTCGTACCGTCCGCCGGAGCACACGGAGCCGATCTCCGGGTGATCCAGCAGCGCCGTCTCGTACACGGTGCCGGTGTAGTAGTCCAGTCCCCGGGCGATGGTCAGATCCACGGCGAAGTTCTCCTCCGGCACGCCGAAGGCGCCCAGATATTTCACCACGGTTTTCAGCTGGTCAAGACCCTCGTCAAACGTCTCGTTCCGCCCCACATAGCCCTCCAGCGCGGCGAGCACCTGATCGTTGCTGCCGGTGATGGCGATGAATTTCAGGATCTCGTCGGCCTTGTCCGGCTCCACGCCCACCTCGCCGGTGAGCAGGGCGCGCACCTTCTCCGCGCCGATCTTGTCCAGCTTGTCCACCGTGCGCATGATCTCGCCGGACTTCTCCGTCAGACCCAGCATGGCGTAAAAGCCGTTGAGTATCTTCCGGTTGTTCACCCGGATGCAGAACCGCTTCAGCCCCAGCTCGCTGAACGCCCGGTAGATGATGGCGGGCATCTCCGCCTCGTTGGTGATGTCCAGCTTGCCGTCCCCGATCACGTCGATATCCGCCTGATAGAACTCCCGGAACCGTCCCCGCTGGGCGCGCTCGCCCCGGTAGACCTTGCCGATCTGGTACCGGCGGAAGGGGAAGGACAGGTCGTTGTAGTGCAGCGCCACGTACTTGGCCAGCGGCACCGTCAGGTCAAACCGCAGGGCAAGGTCGGCGTCGCCCTTGTTGAAGCGGTAGATCTGCTTCTCCGTCTCGCCGCCGCCCTTGGCCAGCAGCACCTCCGCCGCCTCGATCACCGGGGTGTCCAGCGGGGTGAAGCCGTACAGGGAATAGGTGCGGCGCAGGATGTCCATCATCCGCTCCATCTGCTGCTGCGGCCGGGGCAGCAGCTCCATAAAGCCCGACAATGTGCGGGGCGTCATCTCAGCCATTGTTCGTTTCTCCTTTATTTTCGGTAATTTCCGTTGCTTCCGGTATTTCCTCCGCGCCGCCCTCCAGCGCGCGGGAGGCCTCCTGCCGGGCGGCCTCGGCCTCAGCCTCGCGCTTCAGCTCCAGCGCCACCTCCCGGTAGATATCGTCCAGCTCGGCGCCCTTTTTCTTCCCGGCCTTGCCCAGAAGAATGCCGCCGATCACGGCCAGCACCAGCCCGGCGTACCACAGCTTCGGCGCCGCCAGCGCCAGAACGAAGCCGGGCAGCGTGCCCAGCCACGCGCCGATCTCCGTGTAGTTGCCGCCCACGGCGTGATATGCGCCTTTCTTCTCCCGCAGGGAGGCGATCTTCTTCAGCTGGGCGCGGCACACGATGATGCGCAGCACCGCCAGCGCCGTCAGGGGGATGAAGATGTCGTAGTGGTGCTTGTTGATGAAGTCCAGAACAGCTTGCATGGCGATCTCCTTTGTGGATAGTGTGTGGTGCGGGAACAAAAAAACGCTCCCGTCCCCTGCATTGGGACGAGAGCGTTAAACACTTCGTGGTGCCACCCAAATTCGGCCTTGCGGCCCTTTGATGCTCCTGTTACGGGGAGCGCGCCGTGGATGTTTCCATCCCCGCTCGTTCGCTGTCTTGACCTGCTCCTTGCCGCAACGCGCTTTCAGCCGGTGGCGCGTCTCTCTTGCAGCGGCGGTGTACAGGCTACTCCTGCGAGGTCTGCACGGTTACTCCTTATTGTATGCGATTTCCCGCCCCGTGTCAAGCCCGCGCGCTGACAAAATTCTCGAGTGGGGGCTGCTGCCTGTAGGGGACGGCATCCCCAACGTCCCGTTGTAGGGGCGGACGACCCTGCCCGCCCGCGATCGCCCCGCCGCCGTCATTCCCGTATGTTGACAAAAATTCGACAGAGTGGTAGACTGCACCTATGGAGCGCGGGTGCGCTGCAAGCAACGGCAGGCGGTTTTGGTTACACCTCTTGAGAGGAGGTGGAATCATGCGTATTACTTTTCACATTGGTACTTACACAATTACCATCGTTGTAAAGAAGCGCGAAAACCGCCACTCTGCCAAGTGACGGTTTTCATAGTGAAAAACTTGTCATCTAACTGAGCCAAAACCGCTTGCCGCAGCTCGCTCTATCTCCATTATACCCGGCGGCTTGCGTTTGTCAAGCCGCCGGGCGAATTTTTGCCCGGTTTGTCACGCCGTAAACGGCTTGCTCTTGGGATTCACGATGTCGCGCCAGTCCAGGTCGCCCCGATCCAGACCCAGCACCAGCATCTCGGCGGTGGCCAGATTGCTGGCAAAGGGCACGTTGTTCTGGTCGCACAGCCGGGAGATATACGCGATATCCTCGTCGGTGGTCTTGCGGTTGGGGTCGCTGAAGCACAGCACCATGTCGATCTCGTTATAGGCGATACGCGCCGCGATCTGCTGTCCGCCGCCGTGGTCGAAGGAGAGGAAGCGGTGGATGGTCAGTCCGGTGGCGTCAGCGATCTGCTGACCGGTGCGCGCGGTGGCGCAGAGGGTGTGCTTGGCCAGAATGCCGCAGTAGGCGGTACAGAACTGCACCATCAGCTCCTTGCGGTTGTCGTGTGCCATCAATGCAATGTTCATAGAAGGCGACTCCTTTCTCTTATATCTTCATCAGGGGCGCTTTCTGCCCCATGATGCGTTTGGCAATGTTCTCATAGGCGCGGGCGGCGTAGTAGTTCCGCTCCCGCAGCACCAGTCCCTGATTCAGACAGTAGGGCACGTCCGGATCCTCCGGCACCACGCCCAGCAGCGGCAGACCCGCCGCGTCGATGGCGTCGTCGATGGTGGTGTGCAGCGCCCGCAGCACCTTCCGGGACACCCGCCCCACCACCAGATGCACCGTCCCGGTGGGGAAGGCGGACAGCTCGGCGGCGGTGCGCTGTGCGTCCCGCATGGCGGACACGTCCGTGGTGGTGATGACGATCACCTGATCGGCCATGCACGCCGCCATCTGGAAGCCCTGTCCCAGCCCGGCGGGCGCGTCGATCAGGCACCAGTCGAATTTCTCCCGGATCGCCCGCGCCAGATTCTGTATCCCCGTTACCGACAGCGTCAGCGGCCTGTCGGCCATGGGCGAGGTCAGCAGGAACAGGGAGGGGTACTTCTCGTGGGGCACCGCCGCCTCGTCCAGTGTGCAGCGCCCCTCCATCACGTCGGAGAAATCCATCAGCGCCCGGTCGCTGAGTCCAAGCGCCAGATCCAGATTCCGCAGGGTGATGTCGCAGTCCAGACACAGCACCCGCTGCCCCATAGCCGCCAGCGCCAGCGCGGTGTTGGCGGTGAAGGTGGTTTTGCCGGTGCCGCCCTTGCCGGACGCCACGGCGATGATCTTGCCCATGGAGTTCCTCCTCTCCGCGCCGCTATACCAGCGGCGCTTTCTTGATGCGGGCGAAGGCCCGCGGGAATTGCTTCGGCGTCGGCCGCACCTTCCCGATGCGGACGATGCGGTGTACCACGTCCGTCTCCGGCACCGGATAGTCCGTGTAGCCGGCCAGCTGCCCGCCCAGCTGGGCGATGGCGCTGCGGGCGGCGGCGATCTCCTCGTCGGTGGACGTGGACTTCATGGCGGCGAACAGGCCGCCCACCTTCACCAGCGGCAGCGTCAGCTCGCTGAGCACGTTCAGCTGCGCCACGGCGCGGGATGTGGCTATGTCGAACCGCTCCCGGTGCCCGGCGGCGAATTCCTCCGCCCGTGCGTGGACGCAGGTGACGTTTTTCAGCCCCAGCTGCTCGCAGACCTCCCGCAGGAAGTCCACCCGCTTGCCCAGACTGTCCAGCAGCGTGAACCGCGCCGACGGCTCCAGTATGGCCAGCACCATGCCGGGGAACCCCGCGCCGGTGCCCACGTCGATGACGGTCTTACCCCGCATGTCCGCCTGCGCCAGCAGCGCGGCGCAGTCCAGCAGGTGCAGGGTGGCCACGTCCCGTTCATCGGTGATGGCCGTCAGGTTCATGACCTTGTTCTTCTCCAGCAGCAGCGCGGCATAGCGCTCCATCTGCGGCGCGGCGGCGGTATCCAGCCCCAGCGCCGTCAGCCCGGCGGTCAGGATATCCCTCATTTCTGCTGCTCTTTCAGCAGGTCGCGGATCTCGGTGAGCAGCTCCTCGCTGGTGGGAGCCGGTTCTTCCTCCTCCTGCGGCTCCTCGTCCTTTTTGCCCAGCTTGTGCAGCTGGTTGATGGTCTTGACCATCAGGAAGATGACGAAGGCCACCAGAACAAAGTCAATGACCGTGCTCAGAAACGTGCCGATGCCCAGGGTAACAGCCTCGGTGACCACCTTGCCTGCCTCGTCCAGCACCTCCGGCTTCAGCACGATATTCAGCTGTCCCAGATCCACGCCGCCGACGAGCAGGCCGATCAGCGGCATGAACACATCGTTCACCAGAGAGGTGGTGATCTTGCCGAACGCGGTACCGATGATCACGCCGACGGCCATGTCCATTACGTTGCCGCGCATGGCGAATTCCTTGAATTCTGCAAAGAACTTCTTCATTTGTGTTGTCTCCTATACTTGCGGTATAAAGTGCGCGCGATATTACAAGTTGCTATCAGTGCAGCGGCACCAGACGCTCCTTGCCGCCCATGTAGGGCTGCAGAGCCTTGGGCACCAGCACGGAGCCGTCCGCCTGCAGATTGTTCTCCAGCAGGGCGATGAGCATACGGGGCGGCGCCACCACGGTGTTGTTCAGGGTGTGGGGCAGATACAGCTTGCCATCCTCGCCGCGGACGCGGATCTTCAGCCGCCGCGCCTGCGCGTCGCCCAGATTGGAGCAGGAGCACACCTCAAAGTATTTCTGCTGCCGGGGCGACCACGCCTCGATGTCGCAGCTCTTGCACTTCAGGTCAGCCAGATCGCCGGAGCAGCACTCCAGCTGCCGCACGGGGATGTCCAGGCTGCGGAACAGCTCCACCGACCAGCGCCACATCTTCTCGTACCACGCCTTGGAGTCCTCCGGGCGGCAGACCACGATCATCTCCTGCTTTTCGAACTGGTGGATGCGGTACACGCCCCGCTCCTCGATGCCGTGGGCGCCCTTCTCCTTGCGGAAGCAGGGGGAGTAGGAGGTCAGGGTCTGGGGCAGCTTGTCCTCCGGCACGATCTGGTCAATGAACTTGCCGATCATGGAGTGCTCGCTGGTGCCGATGAGATAGAGATCCTCGCCCTCGATCTTGTACATCATGGCGTCCATGTCCGTCTGGGACATAACGCCCTCCACCACGTTGCCGTGGATCATGAACGGCGGGATGCAGTAGGTGAAGCCCCGGTCGATCATGAAATCCCGGCCGTAGGCGGTGACGGCGGAGTGCAGCCGGGCGATGTCGCCCAGCAGGTAATAGAAGCCCTGACCGGACACGCGGGCGGCGGCGTCCATGTCGATGCCGTCGAACCGCTCCATGATCTCGGTGTGGTAGGGGATATCGAAATCCGGGGTTTTGGGCTCGCCGAACCGCTCCACCTCCACGTTGCAGCTGTCGTCGGGGCCGATGGGCACGGACTCGTCGATGATCTGGGGGATCACCAGCAGGAGCTTGTTCATGGCGGCCTCGGCGTTGGCCTTTTTCTCCTCCAGACGTGCCATTCGCTCGGCGTTGGCCTTCACCGCGGCGTTGTTGGCGTCGATCTCCGCCTGGATAGCGGCCTTCTCCGCCTCGTCCGCGCACTTCTTCAGCTTGCCGAACAGGGGGCCGTTGGCCTTGGACAGCTTGTTGCGCTCGGCCTTCAGCGTCTCGCCCTCGTTGATGGCGGCGCGGCGCTCCGCGTCCAGCGCGATGACCTCGTCCACCAGCGGCAGCTTGGCGTTCTGGAATTTCTTGCGGATGTTCTCCTTCACGATCTCCGGGTTCTCCCGGATGAATTTGATATCAAGCATGTTGCTTACCTCTTATATTGTATTGGTTGGTTGTTTGCGGCGGTGATGGCCGTGGGCGTCCATTCCCGTTGTAGGGGACGGCGTCCTCGACGTCCCGCTGCGCACTGTTTCACGTGAAACGCTTATTTCCTGCCCAGCTTCTCCAGCGCCTCCAGCAGGGCGTTCAGGTCGTCCGTGCCGTAGTATTCCAGCTCGATGCGTCCCTTTTTCTTGCCGTTGACGATGCGGCAGGGGCGACCCAGCTTTTCGCCCAGCTCCCGCGCCGCCTCCTCTACATAGTTGACGGACAGCGCGTCCGGCTGGGGCTTTTCCTTTTTCTCGGCGGTGAGCTTCTTCACCAGCAGCTCCGTCTGCCGCACCGACAGTGCATCCTTCACCACCGTTTCGGCGGCGGCCTGCTGCTGTCTGGCGCCCAGCGTCACCAGCGCCCGGGCGTGACCGGCGGACAGCCGCCCGTCCTCCACCATGGCGCGCACCGGCTCGGACAGTCCCAGCAGCCGCAGGGCGTTGGCCACGGCGGGGCGGGACTTGCCCACCCGCTGGGCGCACTCGTCCTGGGTCATGCCGTACTGCTCCGTCAGCACCCGGTAGCCCTCGGCCTCCTCGATGGGGTTCAAGTCCTCCCGCTGGAGGTTCTCGATCATGGCCAGCTCCATGGCCTTGCGGTCGTCGGCCTCAATGACCACGGCGGGCACCTGTGTCAGCCCGGCCATCCGCGCCGCCCGCCACCGCCGCTCGCCGGCGATGATCTGATAATACCCGCTTTGCAGCTTCCGCACCGTCAGCGGCTGGATGATGCCGTGTACCCGGATGGAGTCCGCCAGATCGCTGAGCGCCTCCGGGTCGAAGCTCTTGCGGGGCTGGGTGGAGCAGCTCTCCACCTGACTGATGGGCAGCAGCAGGGAGGAGGCGCGATCGTCCTTGGCGGCGATGACATCGTCGCCCAGCAGCGCGCTCAGTCCCTTGCCCAGACCTTTTGTATTTGCCATACTGCGTCTCCTTTCAGCAGTTGTTTTTCCGCAGAAATTCCGCCGCCAGCGCCGCGTACGCTTCCGCGCCCCGGCATGTCCGGTCGTAAGCGCCGATGGGCTTGCCGTGGCTGGGCGCTTCGCTGAGGCGCACGTTCCGGGGGATGACCACGCTGTACACCTTTCCGGCGAAGAAGCGCTTCAGCTCCTGCGCCACCTGGATGGACAGGTTCGTCCGCCCATCGTACATGGTCAGCAGCACGCCCTCGATCTCCAGACCGGGGTTCATGCTCCGCCGCACGATGCGCACGGTGTTCATCAGGTCGCTGAGCCCCTCCAGCGCGTAATACTCGCCCTGCACCGGCACTAGCAGGCTGTTGGCGGCGCACAGTGCGTTCAGCGTCAGCAGCTCCAGCGAGGGCGGGCAGTCGATGAAGATGAAGTCGTACTTGTCCGCCACCTGCCGCAGCGCTGCCTTCAGCAGAAACTGCCGGTCATCCATGCTGATGAGCTCCACGCCCGCGCCCGCCAGCGCCTTGCTGCTGGGCAGCACGTCGCCGTAGGGGGTGGAGACGATGACGGACTCGGTGGACGCACCGTTCATGATCACATCGTACACGCCGTTGCTGGTGGACTTGTCCACGCCCATGCCGCTGGTGGCGTTGGCCTGCGGGTCAAAGTCGCACAGCAGCACTCTCTTGCCCGCTGCCTTTACGGCGGCGGCCAGATTCACGCAGGTGGTGGTTTTTCCCACGCCGCCCTTCTGATTCACGATCGCAACAATTTTCGCCACAGCAGATTCCTCTTTCTGTCTAAGTTCGATACCATAGTATATACCACTTAACCGGTGGCTGGCAAGAGGAAAGCGCAAATTTTCCCGGAATGTTTCACATGAAACATTCCATGGCAAAGGGCAGTGCCCCTGTTTCACGTGAAACAGCCGCCTGAAAAAGTGATTCCCCTGTTTCACGTGAAACAGGGGGAATCGTTTACACCAATATCATGCCGTCCAGCGGGGGAAGCGTCACCCGCAGCACGCCGCCCTCGGTCAGGAACCGCTGCCCGGTCACGCCGTCCCGCGCCGTGGGCGCGTCCCACGGCAGCACCAGCTCCACCGGCACGTCACCGGCATTCAGCGCCGTCACGGTGCGCTCGCCGTCCGTCGCCCGCTCGATCACCAGACAGCCGCCCTGGTTGCGTATGTACGCCAGCCGCCCCCGGCGCAGGCTCTCCCGCTGCCGCAGGTCGCCCAGCGTCCGGAAGAACGCCGTCAGCGCCGCGTCCTCGCCGCCCCAGGGGAACGTGCCCCGGTTCAGGGGATCCTCAAAGCCCTGCATCCCGGCCTCGTCGCCGTAGAACAGGGTGGGGGAGCCGGGAAAGCTGTACAGCAGCATGCCCGCCAGACGCAGCTTCGCCTTGCCCCGCGCCAGCTCAGCAGGGGAGAGGCGGTAGTCCGCCCGCGCCTGCTTCGTCTCCGGCGTGTGCGCCGCGCCCAGCAGCGTCAGGATGCGGGGCGTGTCGTGGGTGCCCAGAAAGTTCATGGCGCCGTAAAAGGCCGCCGGGGGATAGTTCTCCCGTATCGTCTCCATGCTCTCCCGGAAGGCCGCCGCGTCGCCGCCGCCCAGCCATTGCAGCAGCGCCGTGCGGAAGGGGTAGTTCATCAGACCGTGTGTCTCCCGCCCCAGCAGATACCGCCGCCGGCGGGAGTAGGCGATCTTGTTGCTGCCGTCCTCCCACACCTCGCCCAGCAGATAGCCGCCGGGCTTCTCCGCGTCCATGGCGCGGCGGATGCCCTCGATAAAGTCGCCGGGCAGCTCGTCCGCCACGTCCAGCCGCCAGCCGTCCGCGCCACAGCGCAGCCAATGCCGCACCACGCTGTCCTCGCCGCCGAAGATAAAGTCCCGGTAGTCCGGCTGCTCCTCGTTGACGGCGGGCAGCGTCCGCACGCCCCACCACGCGTCGTACTCCGACGGCCACGGGTGGAAGCTGTACCAGTGGTAATAGGGGGAGCTTTGGCTCTGCGCCGCGCCCAGGGAGGGATAGTACCCCTCGGCGTTGAAATAGCGGCTGTTGCTGCCGGTGTGGTTGAACACACCGTCCAGTATCACCCGCATGCCCCGCTCATGCGCCCCGTCGCACAGGGCGCGGAAGTCCTCCTTGCTGCCCAGCAGCGGGTCGATGGCGCGGTAGTCCGCCGTGTCGTAGCGGTGGTTGCTGGCGGCCTCGAAAATGGGGTTCAGGTACAGGGTGGTCACGCCCAACCCGCGCAGATAGTCCAGCTTCTCCGTGATGCCCGCCAGCGAGCCGCCGAAGAAGTCCCGGTTGGTGATCTCGCCGTTGACCTCCGGCAGGAACACCGGCCGGTCGCCCCAGCTCTCGTGGAGCCAGCGCCGTCCCACCATGGAGGACACGTCCGGCATGGCCACCCGGCGGAACCGGTCGGGGAAGATCTGATAGGTGACGCCTTCGCCGAACCACTCCGGCGTGGCCGTGTCCTCGTATACCGTCAGCTGCCAGCGTATCAGCTTCTCCGGCGCGTCCTGCACGCCGTTTTTGCCGAACCAAACCAGATGGCCGTCGCCGTCCGTCAGCCGGAAGGCGTACCAGCACAGGTCGGCCTCCGCCGGGGCGGTGTATGTCCCGGCGAAGCCGCCCTCCGCCGGCGGCAGGGCGCACACGTCCTCTTTTCCGGCGAACTCCCGGTATACCAGCAGCTCGCAGCCGTAATACGTCTCGTCCTCCAGCGCGAAGCGGATGTCCGCAGAGCAGGCCGCCGCGCCGAAGGGGTCTTTATACCGCTTGTCTCTTGAATCAAATACAGGTCCCATACTGTCCTCATGCGCGCCGCCCGTGGGCGTGGCGCGTTACTGCAAAAGTGTGTTCTCGCCCAGCGAAGCGCTGCTGCCGCCCCGGGTGAACCACGCGTTGATGATGTCCACGGCGGCGTTGGCCAGCAGACTGCCGCTGCCGCCCTTCTCCACCACGATGGCAATGGCGATCTCCGGATCGTCATAGGGCGCGTAGGCCACGAAGGTGCCGTTGGCGATGTCCGTGCCCACCTGCGCCGAGCCGGTCTTGGCGCCCGCCTCCACCACGCAGCGGGAGAACGCGCCCTGCAGCGAGTCGTGGGTCAGGTCGTGCATGCCCTTTGTCACCGCCGCCATGGTGGATTCCGAGATGTGCATCTCGTTCAGCGTCCCCTTGTCGTATACGTCGATAATACGAGAATTATCGTAAGATTTCACGTTTTTCAGAAGATGCGCCTCGTAATGTTCGCCGCCGGACACCAGCGTGGCCACATAGTTGGCCAGCTGCAGGGGGGTGAACAGGTTGTAGGACTGTCCGATGGCCGCCGTGATGGTCTGGCCGTCCGTCCACTCCCGGTCGTGGGCGTCCGCCCACTCCGGCGAGGCCAGCACGCCGCTCTCGTCCCCGATCTCGATGCCGGTGTGCTGTCCCAGGCCGAAGGCCGTGGCGTATTCGTCCAGCTTCTTGATGCCCGTCAGTCGTCCCACCTCGTAGTAGAAGTAGTTGCAGGAATCCACGATGGCCTGGCTGACGTTGATGCGCCCGTGGGTGGTGCGCGCCTGCCGCCAGATCCAGCACATGGGCTGCGGGTCTTTATAATAGGTGTAGATACCCTTGTCCTGGATGATGGTGGTGGGGGTGATGATACCCTCCTCCAGCGCCGCCACGGAGGTACACAGCTTGAAGGTGGAGCCGGGGGCGTAAATGCCCTGGGTGGCGCGGTTGAACATGGGCAGCCGCTCGTCGGCCGCCAGCTCCTCGTAGTTCTGGTTGAACGTCTCCAGATCGTAGGTGGGATAGCTGGCCAGTGCCAGCACCTCGCCGGTGCCCACCTGCACCACGGCCACAGCGCCGCCGCGCTCGTTGCTGTCCTTGTCCACCATGCCCTGAATGGTGCTGGCCAGCGTGTCCTCCGCCACCTGCTGGAGGTCGATGTCGATGGTCAGCGCCACGGTGCCGCCGGGCTGTGGCTTGCGGGTGTACAGCTCGCCGGTGAGCTTGCCGTTTTCGTCGGTAGTGATGAGCCGGTTGCCGTCCACGCCGTGGAGATACTCCTCAAAGGCCTTCTCCACGCCGTCCTTGCCCACCAGATCGTTCATGGAGTAGCCCCGATCCGCGTAGCCCACATAGCCGGTCTTTTCGTCGCTGCGCCACTCCTCCTGCCATATAGCGCCCACGGTGCCCAGAATGTGCGCCGCCAGCTTGGTGTTGTATACCCGCGCCGCCGCCGTCTTGATGGTCACGCCCTCATAGTGCCCGTCGGTGATGCGGCTGATCAGCTCCGAGGACACGTCCTCGGCGAAGGTGTAGCTGCTGCGCCCGTCCAGCTCATAGCGCACGCCGGCAATGAGCCGCGCCTGCGCCGTGGTATAGCGCTCATCGATGGCGTACAGCTCCCGCAGGGCGCCGATCAGCTCCGAGGCGGAGGCGTTCTCCGGCAGCTCGTTGTCCTTCAGATACTCCTGAAAGGCGTTGGAGCGGGCTGCGGTCTTCAGCTGGGGGATCACCCCCGTGGTCAGGGGCAGGGTGTCGTTCCACGGCACGTCCAGCTCCTGACACAGCTGGATCAGCCGCCATATAGCGTCGTTCAGCGCGCCGTCGTCCTTGCCGAAGGCGCTTTTGTCGAACACCAGCGTATAGGCCAGCCGGTTGCTGACCAGTACCTTGCCGTTGCGGTCGGTGATAATGCCGCGGGAGGCCGTCACCGTCTCGCTGGCGGTGTTGCTGGTGATGGACTTCGCCCGGTTCTCGCTGCCGTGTACCACCTGCGCGTCGTACAGCACGGCGAAGAACAGCAGCAGGAAAGCGCCGAAAAAGCCCAGCAGCATATACACCCGCCGCCGGGCGGGGTGGGGGTTCTTCATCATAGTTCCTTCTTCCTCCGAGGGTCTAATCGTCCAGAGCGCGTGTCCGCACCCATGCAAGCAGGGGGTGCACCGCCGCCGCGAAGGGCAGGCTCACCGCCAGCTCCCGCAGCGCCAGCCACGATGCCGCGCCCATGTCAAAGCCGCTCTGCCCGGCCATCACCGCCGCGTGCAGCAGCGCGCATATCACCATGCACACCGCCGTCACCGCCACGGAGCACACCACGCCCGCCATGATGACCTGCCCGCTCAGCAGCCATGCCGCCGCCGCGCCCAGCAGGAACACCAGGAAATAGAAGCAGGGCATGCCCGCCACCGGCGTCAGCAGGTCGCACGCCAGTCCAAAGAACGCGCCGTACAGCAGTCCCTGCTCGCCGCGCTCCAGCGTGGCGGGTATCACCGCGATGGCCGGCAGGATAAAGGGGTGTACGCCCCATATCCGCACATGCACCAGCACAGCGCTCTGCACCAGCACCAGCACCAGCGCGCCCAGACAGTAGCATATCCACTTGATGGCCGTTGCACGCCGCGTCATGTCCGTCCTCCGTCTTTCACTCGATCACGTCAAAATCCGTGATGATAAACAGCTCCTTCATCTCGTCCACGCTGCACCCCGGCACCAGCACCGCATACCGCGCCAGCCCGCCGTCGTCGGTCTGCACCGCCTCCACCGTGCCGATCACCAGCCCGGAGGGATAGTAGCCGCCCAAGCCCGACGTGACCACCACGTCGCCCTTGATCAGGCTGGCGCTGTCCGCCAGATATTGCAGCCGCAGCTTGCCCTCGGCCATCAGCTCCAGCTCGCCGCCGGCCACCGCCGTCTCGCCGGTGCGGAACACCGTGGCGCCGAACTGGGACTCCGTGTCCAGCACCGTGGCAAGGCGGCTCCAGTTCAGCCCCACCTCCGTGATGACACCGGCCAGATTTCCGGCGCTGTCCACGGCACAGTTGCCCACGGCCACACCGTGTTGGCTGCCCCGGTTCAGCACCAGCGTGCTGGCCCAGTTGGAGACATCCCGCTGGGTCACCCGCGCCGCCTCGAAGGTCAGATCGCTGCGCTGCTGCCGCAGACCCAGCAGCTCCCGCAGGTCGCGGTTCTCCTCCGCGGCGCTCTCGGCGGAGCGCAGCTGCTTTTCCAGCTCCGCGATCTGCTGGCGCAGCTCGTCGTTCTCCTCCTGAAGCTGCTCCACGCTGTCGAACCGGTCGCTGATGCCGTCCACCCAGCCCGCCACGGCGGAGCCCGCCGCCCGGAAGGGCGAGGCGATAACGCCCAGCGCGTTGTGCAGCAGCCCCGTACCGGAGCCGAGAGCCGACACCACGCACAGCACCACCGCGATGGTCGCCGCCGCTGCCAGCAGCCATATTCCCGTTTTCGTAAAAAATCGCTTCATGTTGTGTTACCCCAGCAGCACCACGCCGAATTCACGCAGCATCTCCTCCAGCAGCACCACCGGCAGACCCATCACGTTGAAAAAGTCCCCGTCGATGCGCTCCACCAGCAGTGCGCCCTGTCCCTGCACGCCGTAAGCGCCCGCCTTGTCCATAGGCTCGCCCCCGGCGATGTAGGCGCGCAGCTCCCGCTCCGTGGCCGGGCGGAAGTACACGTCCGTGGACTGGGCGCGGGTCAGCAGCCGCGCACCCTGCCGCACCGTCACGCCGGTGCACACCGTGTGGCGGCGTCCCTGTAAGGCCGTCAGCATCTCCAGCGCCTCCCGCTCGTCGGCGGGCTTGCCCAGCTTCCTGTCGTCCAGAAACACCATGGTGTCCGCCGTGATGACGATCTCATCCTCCGCCGCGTCCACCGCCTGGGACTTCTCCCGCGAGATGTAGCACACCGTCTCCTGTGGGGTCAGCCCGGCGGGAAAATACTCCTCCACCTGCGGTACGCGGATGGTGAAATCAGACACGCCCATCCGCTGCAAAAGCTCCTGCCGCCGGGGAGAGCCGGAGGCCAGCACGATCCTCGCCATATCCGTCACCTGCCTGTGGAGCCGAAGCCGCCTGCGCCCCGCTCCGTCTCGTCCAGATCGTCTACCACCGTCACGGCGGGCTGCACCACCGGCACCACCATCAGTTGGGCGATGCGGTCGCCGGGCTGCACCGTGTAGGGCGCGTCGCCCAGGTTCACCAGTCCCACGCCGATCTCGCCCCGGTAGTCGCTGTCGATAACGCCCACGCCGTTGGACAGGCACACGCCCTTCCTGATGCCCAGCCCGCTGCGGGCGAACACCAGCGCCACATACTCCGGCGAAGGCAGCGCGATGGCGATGCCCGTGGGCACCAGCCGCCGCTCACCGGCGTTCAGGGTCACGGCCTCGTCCACACAGGCGCACAGATCCATGCACGCCGCGCCCGCCGTGGCAAAGCGGGGAAGGGGGATGTCCGTCCCGATCTTCGGGGACAGGGGTTTGATCTTCAGCTCCATAATAGCACCTTTTTCCTGATAAAATGAATACAGAATGTAAATTTGATAGGTAATTATACAATGCGTTGTACGTTTTGCGGGAGATTTCGTAGGGAACACCGTCCCCGACGTCCCGCATGAAACGCCCCCGATAGCCGTGTGTAGGGGCGGACGACTCTGTCCGCCCGCTCCGCGCCGCACTCTGTAGGGCGGGACCCATGTGTCCCGCCGCAAGGCGCACATTTGTCCCGGCGATGCTCTGTAGGGGACACCGTCCCCGACGTCCCGCGCGGAATGTCCTGATAACCGTGTGTAGGGGCGGACGACTCTGTCCGCCTGCTCCGCGCCGCACTCCGTAGGGCGGGACCCATGTGTCCCGCCGCATTGGAGGGACGGATTCCCACGCCAGTGACGCCGGTCACTGGCTCGCAATGACAGACCGTGTAGGGGCGGACGACTCTGCCCGCCCGCTCCGCGCCGCCCTACGGCAGGCACGGTAAACCACCTGCCCGGTGCGTCCTCACTCCACGCCCCGGTAAAAAAGCCCCCGCGTGGTGTCCGCGTCCGCCGTGATCGTCCCGGCGTTGTGGGCGCGGAGGATGGCGGCGCATTCCTCCGCCGTCTCCGTGGTGAACCGCAGCCGCCCGTACCGCAGGCCGCACCGGAACACCTCCGGCTTGTCCGCCAGCACCAGCACCTTGCCGTTCTCGATCTCGCACCGGCAGCCGTAGGCGCACAGCACCGGGAACTGCGCCCCCGTCCTGTCGGTCAGCACGCTGCCTGCGCCGTGGGCGCAGCCCACGCTGTTCTTCGTCACGCAGTTCTCCGTGATCATCAGCGGCAGCCGGCCGTAGATCACCGCCTCGCAGTCCGCGTATTTGCCCAGATCGCGCACCTGCTGCCACCGCAGCTCCAGACTGGCCGTCACGGAGGTCAGCCCCCGCTCCCGCCAGAAGGCCACGGCGCGGCTGTTGTACACGTTCAGCCCCAGGTCGCCCCGCAGCGTCTTTCCCAGACCCCGGACGATAGGCATGTGCCCCCAGTTGCCGACGGTCACGGACGTGACCTCCGGGTGCCGCTCCAATATGGCCCGCAGGGGCTGCTCGTCCGCCGTGCGGAACACGCGGGGCAGCACGGCGCACAGCTCCGTCCGCCCGGCACAGGCGGACAAGTCCATGGTATCCAGCAGCTCCGCCGGAATATACACGATGGCGGGTCTTTCCGCCAGCAGCGCCTCCGTCAGCTGGTCGGCGCGAGCGATGGACACGGTGAACGCCATGCGCTCCGCGCCCGCCGGCGCGTCCGGCAGGGGAGAGGCGGGCAGCTCCCGCCGTTTCGGGATGTCCTGCCGCCGCGCTGCCAGCTCGTCCAGCAGCTCCCGCCGCAGACCGTTCACGGCACTGGCGGACACCATCAGCCCCTCGTCCAGCTCCACCTCCACGCTGTCCGCCGTGAACACGGTGCCGCCGGTCTTGGAGAGACGCTGGGTCAGCTCCTCCGCCGTCACCGCCCGGTTCCGGGCTTCCTCCGGCGCGTCGCCCGTGGCCAAGGCTATGGTCACGCCGCCGCGGACGGCGCACGCGCCGCTCAGCCGCACCGGTTCGCCCCGGCGCACCGTCAGCCGCAGGTTCACCGGTATTTTCCGGTTCTCTTTTCCGTTTTCGTATGTCTCGCGGGCGCGGGCGAACAGCTCCTTTGGCTCCGGCACGTTCTCCGGCCGGGTGCCGAACATGGCTTTGCCCTTTCTGCCCAGCCAATAGCCGTCCGTAAAGCCGCTGCGGGAGAAGGCCTGCTCCAGCGCGGCGGATTCCTCCGCCGTGGGCAGCCGCCTTTCGTCCAGCAGGCGGCGGTAGATGCCCGTCACCACCGCCACATATTCCGGGCGCTTCAGCCGCCCCTCGATCTTCAGGCAGTCCACGCCCATGCGCTCCATGTCCTGCAAATAGGCGGACAGGTTGGCGTCCTTCAGGCTCAGGGGATAGGCGCCCCTGCACGGGGCGTTCACGCCGTAGGGCAGGCGGCAGGGCTGGGCGCACGCGCCCCGGTTGCCGCTGCGCTGTCCCAGCACGGCGCTCATCTCGCACTGACCGGAGTAGCACATGCACAGCGCGCCGTGGCCGAAGATCTCCACCTCCGCTTTGCAGCCTGCGCATATCTCCCGCACCTCGTCCCGGTTCAGCTCCCGCGCCAGCACCACCCGCTCCATGCCCAGCGCCGCCGCTTCGTTGGCGCCGCCCAGGGTGAACAGGCTCATCTGCGTGCTGGCGTGAAGGGGCAGGTCGGGTACGATATCCCGCGCCAGTGCCAGAAGTCCCCAGTCCTGCACCAGCACCGCGTCCACGCCCATGGCGTTGGCGCGGCGCAGCGCGTCCGCCGCCGCGGGCAGCTCCCGGTCGGTGACCAGCGTGTTCAGCGTCAGGAACACCCGCACGCCCCGCAGATGGCAATACTGCACCGCCGACGCGAATTCCTCGTCGGTGAAGTTCCGGGCGCCCCGCCGGGCGTTGAAGGCGCCGAAGCCCATATACACCGCGTCAGCGCCGCTCTGTACGGCGGCCACCAGCGCCTCATACCCGCCTGCGGGGGACAGCAGCTCCATCATCCCCGGCGGTTGTTCTGGTTCTGGGCGTTCTGGAGCTTGCGGCGCAGCTCGGCGGCCTCGCTCTTGGCGCGGCTGGCCTCGTCCAGATACGTCTTGACCTGCCGGCGCAGATTCTCCGCGCCCTCCTGCGCCTTCGTCAGCTGGTCGGCCAGATTCACCGCCGCCAGCACCGCCGCCGCGTCGCGGCTCATGTGGGCGCTGTCCATCAGGCTGCGCATCTCCGTGTCCACCATGGAACCGATCTTCTCCATGTAGGCGGCGTCCTCCTCGGCCACGAGGATGTACTCCGTGCCGCAGATCGTCATCGTTACCCGGTTCGCCATAGCAAGCTCCTCCTTGTATGTTAAATAGAAACGTATTAGAGAGTTGTATATACCGATACAGAATCCATTATAGCATAAAATCCGGCGGAGGAAAGGGTATTTTGCCGAAAAGCGGAAATTTGTAAAAAGTTGTCCCGCCCCGCTTTACGTTGCGGCGGTTTTCGTGTAGAATAGGGGTCACTATGAGAAGGGAGGGAGCGCCATGGAGGGCTATATCCTGCGCGATGGCAAGGAGCAGCTGACGCTGAGCACCGCCGCCGCGGACAAGCTGCTGCAAAGCGGACAGGGCGACGCGGCGCTCCTGTATCTGGCGCTGTGCCGGTTCGGACGGGGCGTGACCCCGGAGGAGCTGGAGCGGGCGCTGCCCATCAGCCGCCTGCGCATCGACGCGGCGGAGCGGGTGCTGCAGCAGCTGGGCATCCTGCCCCGCCCGGCGGAGGACGCGCCGCCCGCCCCGGCGGAGGAGCGTCCGGTGTACACGTCTCAGGACATCGCCGGACTGCTGACGGATAACGAGGGCTTCCGCCTGCTGATCCCCCAGACGGAGCAGCAGCTGGGCAAGAAGCTGCGCACCGCCGACCTGCAGATTCTGGCGGGGCTGTACGACCAGATCGGCATGCCCGCGGACGTGATCTATCTGCTGGTGTGCCACTGCGTGGAGCGGGCGCGCCGCCAGTGGGGAGAGGGACGGCGTCCCACCCTGCGGCAGATCGAGAAGGAGGGCTATCACTGGGCGCAGCTGGGCATCTTCGACCAGACCGCCGCCGCCGCGTACCTGAAAAAATGGGCGCAGCGGGAGGAGAAGTCCGCCGCTTACATGCGCGCGCTGCACCTGCCCCAGCGCCAGATGGTGGACGCGGAGCGGCGCTACATCACCCAGTGGATGGACATGGGCTTCCCGCCGGAGACGGTGGCGCTGGCCTATGAGCGCACGGTGTTTTACAAGAAGGACATGAACTGGCGGTATCTCAACGGCATCCTGCGCCGCTGGCACGAGGCCGGCTGGCACACCGTTCATCAGGTGGAGCAGGGCGAGCAGGGAGGGAGGACGCCCTCCGCCAAGCCCGCCGCCCCTGCCGGGGACAAGGACGCGTGGATGCGCCGCTACATAAAGAGGTGAGAGTATGGCATACGACGGAGTCATCATGCAGCGGGCGCTGGCTCGCTTCGATCAGGCCAGACAGCGCCGGGCGGCGGAGATGGAGCAGCGCCGCCGGATGCTGTACGCCCGCCAGCCCCGGCTGGAGGAGATCGAGCGCACCCTGCGGGGCACCATGAGCCGCATCGTGGCCGCCGCCGCCAAAAAGGGGGAGGATCCCCTGCCGGCCATCCGCGCCCTGCGGGACGAGAATCTGGCGTTGCAGCAGGAGCGGGCGCAGCTGCTGACGGAGCTGGGCTATCCCGCCGACTATCTGGAGGACAAGCCCGCCTGCCCCCTCTGCGGCGACACGGGCTATGACAAAAAGGGCGTGTGCCGCTGCCTGCGGCAGTATTACGCCCGGGAGCAGCTGCAGGAGCTGTCCCGCCTGCTGCCGCTGGGCGAGGCGCGGTTCGAGACGTTCCGCTTTGACCTGTACGACAGCGCGGAGTGGGAGGGCTACGGCATCTCGCCCCGCGCCAATATGGAGCGCAATTTTGACGTGTGCCGGGACTTCGCCTGCCAGTTCTCCCGGGGCGGCGGCGACCTGCTGCTGTCCGGCGGCACGGGGCTGGGCAAGACGTTTCTGTCCGCCTGCATCGCCCGGGTGGTCAGCGAGAGCGGCTTCTCCGTGGTGTACGACACGGCCATCAGCATCTTCGCCAAGCTGGAAAACGACAAGTTCCGCCCCGACGAGGAGACGGCGGCGGAGGTGCGCCGCTGTGAGAGCTGCGACCTGCTGATCCTGGACGATCTGGGCACGGAGATGACCACCTCCTTCGTCCAGAGCGCGCTGTACCAGCTGGTGAACGGTCGGATGATCGCCGGGCGCTCCACCATTATCAGCACCAATCTGGCGCCGGAGGAGCTGGGGCAGCGCTACGGCGCGGCCATTCTCTCCCGTATCGAGGGCGGATACGAGATTTTGCCCTTCTTCGGGGAGGACATCCGGAGGAAGCGCTGAGCGGGATGTGTCTCTTTACGTTCGGTCTACCGTGATTCTTTGTAGGGCGGGACCCATGTGTCCCGCCGCAAAATACGGCTTTTCCCGGCGGGGAGATGTGGGCATCGCCCCCTACGAAAGGACAGGCGGGCTTGCCGCATGACGACCGTAGGGGGACGGCGCCCCATGCGTTCTGCCGAAATTTGACAAAAAACCGCCTGCGGTGTATACTCGTCTCAAGGACGCTGCAATAAACGGCAGGCGGTTAGTCACAGCCCCGAGAGGGGGTGACATACATGTTTTTCGTGTTTACGATTCATATTCTGGGTCATTCGATCTCGATACGAGTCCAACGACTGAAAAGCAAAAACCGCCACTCCGACAAGTGACGGTTTTTGTGAGCATATAGCTCGATAAAACTACCATCTGAAAGGGGCTGACCGCTTGTCGCAGCGTCCCCTTCTATTTATTATTATACCCATCCGGTTTGGTTTGTCAAGGGGAGGGACGCCGTCCTACGAAGCAGGACAGGAACAGCGCAAAGAGGGACGCCGTCCCTCTTTTTTTATTTCCCGCCGCTTTTCGCCCTCTTTCGCGCCGGTCATGGCGTAAAATGGGGACAAAAGGAGGGGGGAGTCCCGTGAAAAAGGAACAGAAGAGCGAGTTTTTATCCAGCCGCGTGCGCTATGTGCCCATCAACGACATACGACCCAATCCCCAGCAGCCCCGCCGCCGGTTCGACCCGGAGGGCTTGCAGGAGCTGGCGGCCAGCATCGCCGCCTACGGCATTTTGCAGCCCCTGACCGTCCGGCAGCAGGGAAGCGTGTACCAGCTGGTGGCGGGGGAGCGCCGCTGGCGGGCGGCGCGGATCGCCGGGCTGCGGCAGGTGCCGTGTCTGCTGGCGCGGGTGGACGAGGAGGACGCGGCGCTGCTGGCGCTGATCGAGAACCTCCAGCGGCGGGATCTGGACTACATGGAGGAGGCGGAGGCCATCGCCCGGCTGCTGCGGCGCTACGGCCTGAGCCAGCAGCAGGCGGCGGAAAAGCTGGGGCGCAGCCAGTCGGCGGTGGCCAACAAGCTGCGGCTGCTGCGGCTGGAGGAGCCGGTGGTGGACGCGCTGCACCGCTATGGCCTGACGGAGCGCCACGCCCGCGCTCTGCTGCGGCTGTGCGACGGGGAGCAGCGGCTCCGCGCCGTGGAGCACATCGGTAAAACGGGCATGAACGTGGCGGCGGCGGAGGCGTACATAGACCGGCTGGCGGCGGAGAACCAGACCACGCCGCCCCACCGGCGCAGCGCGTATATCATCAAGGACGTGCGCCTGTTCCTCAACAGCGTGGAGCGGGGCATCCGGCTGATGCAGGGCGCGGGCGTGGGGGCGCAGGTGGCGCGGCAGGACACCGACAGTGAGATATGCCTGACCGTGCGCATCCCCAAGACCCGCCGTCCCGCTGCCGGGTAAGCGCTCGTAACGGATTTGTAACCCATTCCTCCGGAAACCGTGGTACAATACAGGGACTACGATGCAAAGGAGGGGGGACAGCATGAGCGAAGAAACCAATGTGTCCTCTGTTACAACGGAAGCGCCCGCCGCGCCGGAAAAGACCGGCAGACGGCTGGCAGAGCCGGAAAAACCGGAAAAAAAGCCCCTGTCCGGCGGGAAAAAGGCCGGGCTGATCGTGGGTATCATCGTGGCGGTGCTGGTGCTGGCCTATGCGGGCTGCTGCGTGGCCGCCGGCGTACTGTACTCCCATGTGGCCTTTCCCGGCACGTCGGTGCTGGGCATGGACGTGTCCCGCATGTCCACCCAGCAGGTGGAGAAGCTGTGGACGGAGCAGGGGGACGCCCTGCTGGACGGCATGACCTTCAGCCTGACCCGTGACGGGCAGGAGATCGGCAGCGTGTCCCTGTCCCAGCTGGGCGTGACCGTCCTGCCCCTTTACGTCTCTCAGGCCGCCGGGTGCGATGTACAGGCGCGCGGCTGGGGCGGCCAGGTGACATCGTTCCTGCGGAGCGGCTGGCGGTTCATCGAAAGCTGGTGCAAGGGCGTGGATGTAACACCCCAGCTGGACATGGATGAGCCCACCCTCACCGCCCAATGTGACAGCATAGCCGACACCGTGGGCTGCACCGTGGTGGACGGCGGTTACCGACTGGCGGAGGGCGAGGGGCTGTACATCACCAAGCCGCAGGATGGCGAGAAGCTGGACGCGTCGGCGCTGCGCACCGAACTGATCAAGCGGCTTGGGCGCCGCGACCTGTCCGTTGCGGCGCGGCAGGTGGAGTGCGTTTTCGCGCCCCATACCGCCAAGCCGCTGGACGTGCAGCAGCTCCATGACGACATAGCCGGCACCATGGCCGCCGCCACCTATGACCGCGCCACCGGCAAGCCCACCCAGTCCCGCATCGGCGTGCAGTTCGACGTGGAGACGGTGCAGAAGCAGCTGGACGCCGCCGCGCCCGGCACGGAATTCCTGGCGGACGCGCAGGTGCAGTTCCCGCCCGCCTCCACCGAGGAGCTGGAGACGGCCATGTTCCGGGATGTGATCGGCACCTGCACCACCACCTGCGCCGGACCCTGGGGACGGCGGCAGAACATCAAGCTGGCCTCCGCCGCCATCGACGGACGCATCTACAACCCCGGCGAGGAGTTCTGGTACAACGCCACCGTGGGACAGCGGACGGAAGCCAGGGGCTTCCAGCCCGCCGCGGCCTATTCCGGCGGCAAGACCGTCACCTCCATCGGCGGCGGTATATGTCAGGTGTCCTCCACGCTGTACTACGCGACCCTGATGGCTGACCTGAAGATCGTCCTGCGGTACGCCCACATGTTCGACCCCGGCTACATGCCTGTCACCGGCTGCGACGCCACGGTCAGCTGGGGCGGCCCCGACTTCGCTTTCCGCAACAGCACGGACTATCCCATCAAGATCACCACCAGCTATAACGACGAGACGAACCAGCTGACCATCACCCTGCTGGGCACCAAGACCAACGACAATTATGTGGAGATGACCAACCAGTTCCTGTCCTACTCCGAGCGGAAAACGGTCTATCAGGAGTCCGAGCGCATCGCTCCCGGCACCACGGAGGTGGAGCAGTACGGGCACAACGGCTACGCCGTGCAGACCTATCGCAACGTCTACGCCGGGGACGGCACGCTGCTGCGCAGCACCAAGGAGGCGTACAGCGACTACGACCGCGCGGACAAGATCATCCTCGTGGCACCCGGCGAGCTGCCGCAGTAAGTGCATATACGCAAAAAAAGAAGCACCCGCGGGTGCTTCTTTTTTGCGTATTTTTGCGTATATGAGGGTTCTCACTCCCGGCGGAGGGCTTCGATGGGGTTCAGCTTCGAGGCCTTTACCGCGGGCACAAGGCCGAACACCACGCCGATGACCATGGAGAAGGCCACGGCGATGATGCAGGCCGGGACGCTGATGGCCACCGGTGTGCCCATGATGTGGGACATCATCTCCGCAAGGCCGATGCCCGTGGCTACGCCCAGAATACCACCCATGCTGGTCAGCACCGCCGCCTCCGTCAGGAACTGCCAGCGGATGCGGCTCTGCTGGGCGCCGATGGCGATCTTCAGGCCGATCTCCCGGGTGCGCTCCGTTACGGACACCAGCATGATGTTCATCACGCCGATGCCGCCTACCACCAGAGAGATGGCGGCGATCCAGATCAGCTGCTTGTTGGTGGATTCCGACAGGCTCTGCAGGTCGCTGGCCTGCTGGAGGAGATCCTTGGACTCATACTTGTACTTGGTGGTGCGGATGACGTTCTCGTTCAGGTATTTGGCCACGTTGTCGCCGGCGGCGGTCATATCGTTGGTGCTGGTGGCGCGGACGGCGGCGTACTGCGGCTCGTCGTACCGATAGGGCACAGACCAGCACACGTCCGGGATGAAGATGGTGCCCGCCGTGCTGCCGGCGTACATCTGGTAGTCCTGGAAGCTGTTGATCACGGGGCCGGAGCTGGAACGGGAGGACACCACGCCCACCACGGTGAACGGTTCGCCCTGTATCTCGATGGTGCCGCCGATGGGGTTCTCGCCCTGGAACAGGGACTGCGCCGACTTGGTGTCGATCAGCGCCACGCAGCGCCGCTGGGTAAAGTCCGCGGCTGTAAAGGTGCGGCCGTAGTTCACGGCGTAATCCACGGCGGTGAGATAGTGGTCGTCCACGCCGTACAGGGAGCCGCTGAAGGCGCTGTTGCCCACGTACACGTTGTCGCACCACTCGCGCACGTGGTACATGCTCACCAGCGACACGCCGTCCAGCTTCTCCATCTCATCCCGCATGTCGCCGGTGACGGGGTCGATGCCCTCCGGCAGGGCGGAGTAGTTCAGGTCGAAGTAGTTCTGGCTGTCCGCGGCGTTGATGGTGACGCGCACCACGTTGTTGCCCGCGCCGATGAGGTTCTGCTTGATCTGCTCGTTGGTGCCCTGAATGGTGGACACGATGGTGATGATGGCTGCGATGCCGATGATGATGCCCAGCATGGTCAGGAACGACCGCAGCTTGTGGCTCCAAACGCCCTGCAGGGCGAGATTGATATTTTCCAACATGATATCCCGCCTCCTTTACAGACCGTCGTTGTACAGCTCATCGGCGGCGGCCTCCACCGTCCGGGCGCCCTCCACCACGTCGCGCCCGTAGGGGAACGCCAAGTAGTCATCGGTGGTCAGCCCGCCGCGTATCTGGGTATAGCTGCCCCATAGGTCGCGGCCGGTCTGCACCCAGCGCTGCTCCAGCCTGCCGTCCTCGTTCCGCGCCATGACGTAGCTCTTGCCGTTGTCGGTGCGGATGAACCAGCTTTGCAGATACAGGCTGCTGCCCTGCTCCTGCGTGCCGGCCTTCTGGTACTGGATATCCACATAGTCGTTGGCCTGCAGGCTGGCATCCTCCTCCACGAACACCTTGAAGGGGTAGTAGGACACGTTTCTGTTGCCGTCGCCCCAGCTGTTGCCGCTGGTGGTGGGGTAATCGTCGATGGATACGATGGTGCCCTCGCAGGCTGCGCCGGTCATCCAGCTGCTGATGGACACGGTGTCGCCCACCTTCACGCTGCCCAGCTCCATCTCGCTGAGGGTGCCGGTAACGTAGTACCCGCCGCCGCCGGATAGCTCGATGACCGCCTCGCTGTTGTTATAGGCTTCGTCGGCATTCCGGACGGCCTTCACGGTGCCGTCAAACTCCGCATACACGTTGCCGTCGCCCAGCTCCTTGGTCTTCTTATCCAGCGACAGCTTTGCCAGCCGCAGGTTGACCTCTTTTTCCTTGACCTCCTGCGCCTTGTCCACGATGGCCTTGGCCAGATCCTTCTGCTCCATGGAGCTCTCCAGATACATGTTGATAATATTGAGCTTCCGCTGGATGCGCTTGTAGTTCTCCGTGTCATACGTCCGACCGGGGTCAACGTATTCCGGCAGATCATAGGGCTGGAAACTGATGGTCGTGGCGGCAGGGGTAACTTCGTTGCCGTTTTCGTCCACAACGGCGGGGACGTAGGTTTCCACCAGCAGATAGCCCTGACTTTCGGGCAACCCGCCTATCATATCCTTATCCCGCGTTACCAGCACAACGTAGGTGCTGATAGAGGGCTTTCCCTCTTCTTCAGCGGGCTTGGGTTCAAGGCGTCCCAGACCCGGCTGGGTACCGTCGCCGTGCAGGATAGCCCGCAGCTTTGCTTCACTGAGCAAGGTGTCAGCTTGCAGGAGCTGGTAGTACATGGGGTGCGTTTCATCGTTGCCGGTGCTGTCGGTCACAGCGATGCGGCCCGGCACAACGGGCGACTTTGGATCGTAGCCGGTATCCTTGTCGATTTTGCCGATCTCGGTCTCCAGCTCCGCCTCCAGGCTGGCCTTTTCCTTTTCCAGCGTCTCCTTGTTCTTGGCCTTTTTCAGGTACTCCAGCTCGTTTTTGGCGGTGGTCAGGCTCTCGTCCTGCCGGTCGTAGTCGATCTTCGCCTGCTCCACGGAGGCCTGGGTCAGCGTGGAGTCATAGCTGATGAGCTTGTCGCCCTTGCGCACGGAGTCGCCCTCGGCCACCCATACCTTGTTGACGGTCTGGCTGGAGGAGAGGAACACCTTCTGTATCTTGTCCGTTGTCACCATGCCGCTGGTGCTGGAGGTGTCGCCCCAGTAGTCGGTCATGCAGAAATCGTTGACGGAGTACACCTTCACGTCGCTGCGCTGGGCGTTCCGGGCGATGGTCAGTCCGCCCCACACCGCGCCGCACACACCCACCGCGCAGGCGGCGATGATGATGCCCTTTTTCAGCTTTTTGCTCATGCGGGGCTTTTCGCCGCCGGTGCGCTTTTCACCGATATGCAGCTTTTCCCGCAGGTTCAGCTTCTCACTCATAGTCGTCACCTCCCGACAGCACGCCGTCCCGAATGGTCATCAGCTTGGCGGCGTGCTTGGCGATGGAGCGGTCGTGGGTGATCATGATGATGGTGGAGCCGCTCTGATGCAGCTGCCGGAACAGCTCCATCACCGCCGCGCCGCTGGCGCTGTCCAGCGCACCGGTGGGCTCATCCGCCAGCAGCAGCTTGGGCTTGCCCACGATGGCGCGGGCGATGGCCACGCGCTGGCACTGTCCGCCGGACAGCTGGTCGGGGCGGTGCTCCACCCGGTCGGACAGACCCACCGTCTCCAGCGCGGCGCGGGCACGCTCCAGCCGCTCCGCCTTCTTCACCCCGCCGTACAGCAGGGGCAGCGCCACGTTCTCCAGCGCCGTCAGCTTGGGCAGCAGGTTGAAGCTCTGGAACACGAAGCCCAGCTCCTTGTTCCGCACCTCCGCCAGCTGCTTGCCGTTGCAGGTTGTCACGTCCCGCCCGCCCAGCAGATAGCTGCCGCTGGTGGGCACGTCCAGACACCCGATCAGATTCATCAGCGTGGTCTTGCCGCTGCCGGAGGGTCCCATGATGGCCAGGTACTCGCCCTCCTCCACGTCAAGGTTCACGTTTTTCAGGATATGTGCAACGCCCTTGCCCATGGGGTAGTCCTTGCATATATCGCGCATTTCCAGGATCATGGTCAGCCCTCCATCGGCGGTGTGATCACCGGCGCAGTGGCCTCCGCCGTGCCGCCGGGCAGCACGGTCACGGTGCTGTTGGTGACAGAGCCGCCGTCGTCCGTGACGGTGTCGTTCTCAGCGGGCATATCGCCGCCGTCCATGCCGTCCATGGGCACGTTTTCGTCGGTTTTTTCACCGCCGCCCTCGGGGGATACCTCGCCGCCGCTGGCGCCGGGGTCAAAGGTGGCGTCGTCATAGGTGATGCACGCCATGCCCGCCTTCAGGCTGTCGTCGGGGAAGGCGATGTAGTCCTCCGCCGTCAGGCCGTCCAGCACGGGATAGGTATCCGTCTCCCCGTTGTACTCGCCCAGCTTCAGATTGCGCTTTTCCAGCTTATCCTTGCTGTTCTTTGCCCAGACCCACGGGTTCCCGTCGGCATCGTTGATGAAATAGCTGGGCAGGTTGATGGCGTTGGCGTCCGTCTCGTCCTCCTGACCGTAGTCCGGCTCGATGTACACATGCTGCCCCATCAGCAGGCCGTCGCCCTTGCCCTCCAGCTTCACATAGAAGGGGTACTTGCTGGACATGGCGGTGTCGCTGTCGCCGTAGTCGCTGCGGGTCTGCTGGGCGTTGTTCCAGTCGATGGAGTCGATGCTGCCCTTCCACGTCTGGTCGCTGACGCGGGAGCGGATCACCACCGCCGTGCCCTGCGTCAGCACGGAGGCGTTGTTCTCGTTGACGTAGCCCTTGACACGGAAGCCGCCCGTCTCCACCACCGTCATGAACGGCAGGGCGTTGCCGTTGTTGTCGGTGCCGCCGTCGGCGTTGATGGACTGCACCTCGCCGTTCACCGGGGAGGTGACGGCGGCGTTCTTGGTGCTGGTCTTCAGCTTTTCGATGTCCTTCTTCTTGGTGGCGATGTTGCCCTGGGTGGTCAGCACGTTGACCTTGGCTGTCCGCAGGTCGAGAGAGTACTGCCGCTTGGTGGCGTCGTCATACGTCTCGTCCATCAGCTTCTGGATGCGCTCCACCTCGGCCTTCTGATCCTCCAGCGTGGCGTTCAGCTGCTCCAGCTCCAGCTGCGCCATTTCCAGATTGCTCCGAGCCTCGCTGAGATCGTAGGTAAACAGCACGTCGCCCTCCTTCACCGTGTCGCCCACCTTCACCCGGATGTCGGACACGGCCATGGAGTCGTCCTTCTTGATCTTCGTCTCGCCCAGGGGACTGACGATGCCGGCGAACCGATCCGCCAGACCCACGGAGCCAAGGCCGCAGATCATGGACACGGACTGGACGGAGGCTTCGCCCTCCACCTTGCCGCAGCCGGCCATGCAGGTCATCAGCATGACCAGCGCCAGCACAAATGCCGCTTTTTTCATGATGTAGTCTCCTTTTCCTCTCCCACGGGCCCGTGGGGAAATTTTCCTACCCTTATAGACGGAAGGGAAGGGGGGATGGTTCCGCTTTCGCTTTCATCTCATCATACCATGACCGGCGGCGGTCATTCGTGAACAAACTGTGAACGAACGATTAAGAGCTGTATAAGGTTTAGCGACAATCCGGCGCTAAAACCGTGGGGAAATATTGACACGGCACGGCGCTTTGACCTATTATTAGTATAAACGATTCCCCACCGCCGGAGGTTTTTGCCTATGAATAAGAAACGTATCCGCCAGATGGATCTGGCGCTGCGGCGGCGTCTGGCCGACCGCCCTGCCGCCGACTGCCTCGCCGGTCACGACGAGCTGCTCCGCCGCATCGAGACGGAGGGCTATATGCAGCGCTTTGCGCCGCTGTTCAACGGGGCGCGGCTGCGCTGCGCCGATGTGCTGGCGCTGTGCCGGGAGGAGCTGGACGCCCTGTGCGGCGGCGCGCCGCAGGAGGGCTGGCTGAGCTATGCCTACGACTACGCCCGGCGGCTTTTGTACCCGGAAAAGACCGGCGCGGAGCCTTACGCCGCCGGCGCGGTGTTCCTGCTGTCGGTGCTGCAGGTGCTGTTCGCCGCCGAGGGGGAGCTGCTGCCCCACGACCCGGCGTGGACGTTCGATTTCCTCACGGAGCAGGAGCTGGCCGACAGCGCCTGCGCCCCGTCCTATACGAAATTCCTGCGCCAGTGGAAGCGGGAGTACGTCTATGAGCTGATGCGGCTGGGGCTGGAGGTCACGCCCTACCGCACGCTGGAGCATATCGCCGGCGTCCACCATATCGCCGTCACCGCCGCCCGCGCCCTGCACCGGGGCGGCACGCCGGTGGACGTGGCGCTGGTATCCGGCGCCGCCGCGGGGCACGACATCGGCAAGTTCGGCTGCCGCCCCGGCGAGCGGGTGCCGTACCTTCATTATTACTATACGGACCTGTGGTTCCGCCGCCGGAGGATGACCGACATCGGCCACATCGCCGCCAACCACTCCGTGTGGGATCTGGAGCCGGACTATCTGTCCGCCGAGGCGCTGCTGCTGATCTACGCCGACTTCCGGGTCAAGCAGCTGCGGGGCGAGGATGGCCGGGAGATCACCCGCATCTCCACGCTGGCGGAGGCCTTTCAGGTGATCCTTGCCAAGCTGGACGACGTGGACGGCGAGAAGAAAAAGCGCTATACACGGGTGTACGCCCGGCTGGAGGACTTCGAGCAGTATATGGTCAGCCGGGGTGTGGACGTGACCATGTCCGGCGGCGACACCGCCCCCCTGCCGGAGAAGCACACCTCCCTCATGACCGATGACGAGGCGCTCCGCGCCCTGACGCTGCGCTGCGTGGGACACAACATCACCCTCATGCACCGGCTCACCGACCAGCGCAGCTTCGCCCGGCTGCTGGAGGAAGCCCGCGGCGAGACGGACTGGCGCCGCCTGCGGGCGTATCTGGCGGTGTTTGAGTCCTATTCCCTCTATCTGCACATCCCCCAGAAGGTGCAGACCCTGACGTTCCTCTATGAGCTGCTGATGCACCGGGAGGGCGACATCCGCCGCCAGGCGGCGGCGCTGCTGGGCGAGCTGATCGCCGGCTTCCACGCCGGCTACGCCAAGGAGCGCCCCCAGGACAGCCGCCCCGACCCCCGCGCCACCACCGATCTGGAGCAGTGGAAGCTCTATCTGGACAAGATCCTCTACCCCGACCACAAGCTCATGCCCCAGCACCGCCGCTGGATCGGCTACACGCTGAAATTCGCCGTCGGCTCCCTGCTGAGCCACTGCCCCGGCCGGGAGGAGCGCTTCCTCGCCCCGGTGTTTGCCTATTACCGCCGGCCGGAGGCGCTGGACGACTACACCGCCTTCCAGCTGCTGGACACCGCCGCCGCCCTGCCGGACGAGGCGTATTCCCTCACCCGCGCCCGGGAGATGACGGACTTTGCCGCCGCCCTGTCCCGCCGGGAGGATCTGACCATCCGCATGGCCGCCGTGCTGCTGCTGGATCGCCTGTACCGCCTGTACCCCGACGGGGGACGGGCGCTGGCGGCGGTGGAGGCCGTCTCCTGTGACGACAGCGGCACCCTGCGCTATCTCCGCCAGGACGTGCTGGCGGAGGGCGAGCCGCTGCTGCTGCCGGAGGAGGTGGTGTCCGAGATATTCCTGGACAATCTCAAGACCGCCACGCCGTGGATCACCAAGCAGGCCAACCTGCGCCTGCTGACGGATTTTGCCCGCAGCGGACAGAGCCCCGCCCTGCACATTGCCACCCATCTGTCCAACCTCATCAAGGTCAGCGACCGCGTCACCGTCCGCCACAGCGCCGGCAACGCGCTGCTGGCGCTGGCGCCCCGCCTGACGGCGGATCAGCGCAACGAGGTGGCGGTGGAGCTGTGCCGGGGTCTGGAGCTGGGACAGCAGGAGTTTACCAAATATATCCCCGACTATCTGGGGCGCTTCGCCCTGTGGCTGCCGCCGGCGGAGCTGGACGAGGTGCTGGCTGACCTCCATGTGAACCTCAGCTCCTCCGACAGCCGTGTCACCGCCTCCGTGCTGGACACCGTGGGCGTCATCTATGAGGAATACGACGCCTACCGCTCCCGCTTCCCGGAGACGGACGAGGCCTATCGCCGCCGCCGGGAGCGGCTGCTGGGGCTTCTGATGCGGGGGCTCAGCGGCATCGACGGCGCCACCCGGCAGGAGGCGCTGTACGTGCTGGGACGGCGGGTGTTCGGCTCCGGCGAGCTGGGACGCCACGAAAAGCGCCGCGCCTTCATGCTCACCGAGCGCAAGCTGCTGTCGGCGCAGAACGAGTTCCCCGGCGAGGGGCTGACCTTCTACTACCGTGCCGCCATGCTGGGCAAGCTGTACCGCTTCCTCACGGAGGAGCGCCTGTTCCACCGGGGCTTCGACTTCGGCGAGCCCCGCCCGGTGGCCTTCTTCCCCGGCACCTTCGACCCCTTCACCCTGTCCCACAAGGGCATTGTCAAGGCCATCCGCGACCTGGGCTATGAGGTGCTGTTGGCCATCGACGAGTTCTCCTGGTCGAAAAAGACCCAGCCCTACCGCCTGCGGCGGCGCATCGCCGCCATGTCCGTGGCGGACGTGTTCCATGTGAGCATCTTCCCGGAGAATTTCCCGGTGAACATCGCCAACCCCCACGACCTGCGGGCGCTGCGGCAGGCCTTCCCCGGCCGCAGCGTGTCCATCGTGGTGGGCAGCGATGTGGTGCTCCACGCCTCGTCCTATAAAAAGCCCGCCACCCCCGATTCCATCCACACCTTCGACCATGTGGTGTTCCGCCGCACGGAGCCGGACGCGGAGCCGGCGGATTACAGCTGCATCACCGGAAGGGTGGTGGAGCTGACGCTGCCGCCTCAGCTGGAGGAGATCAGCTCCACCCGCATCCGCGAGGCGGTGGACGCCAACCGGGACATTTCCAACCTCATCGACCCGGCGGTGCAGGAGTTCATCTACCGCCGTGGCCTGTACCTGCGGGAGCCGCAGGACAAGCCCGTGCTGCGCACGGAGGATCTCAGCTTCCTGCCCGCCTCGCCGGAGACAGCGGAAAAATTCCTGCGCACCATGCTCTCCGTCCCCACCGCCGCCGCCCTGCGCGCTCAGCTGGAGCAGCACGGCGACGACATCATGGTCTGCCGGGACGCAGACGGCGCCATTCTCGGCGCGGCGGCCTATGTCTGCCTGGACTCCGCCCACCTGTTCGCCCGTCTGGGCGACCCGGCGCTGTCGGGTCTTGTGCGGCAGAACGCCGGCGGACGCACCCTGCTCATCAGCGGCCTGTTCGTCCCCCGTGGCGAGCGGCAGAACGACCTGTGCCAGCTGCTCATCACCGAGGTGCTGACGCTGGCGCTCAGCCGCGAGTTCACCTACGCCCTCTACGTCCCGCTGGAGGGCGCGGCCTCCGGCTACGGCCGCCAGCTGCTGCTCCTGCAGGGCTTCCTGCCCGCGGCGGAGGACGGCGACGCGCTGGCCGTGGACATGCGCTGCCCCATCGTCCTCAGCCGCAACGTGGACACGGCGGTGAAGGCACCCTTCAGCTCCTCGCCCCGTGTGCTCTCCGCCATCGCCAACGCCCACCGGCGCCTGCAGGCGGCGCTGACGAAGCTCCAGCCCGGCTCTCTGGTGCTGAGCCTGTCCGCCGGCGTCATCTACCACCGCCTGCTCCAGCGCATCACCGGGCGCAACGGCGTCCCAGCGGAGCCCACGAACCCCCGCGTGCTGGGCCCCGATATCTGCGTGCCCTACGGCAAGATACTCCGCGGCGTGGCCGTGCCCAACACCGTCACCAAGACCCTGCGCACCGACAAGGTCTATGAGCCGGATCTCAGCTCCTACTCCATCGAGGCCTACCCGGACTACTCCCCGCTGGCCGACCAGGTGCGCACCATCCACGCCTTCGACCGCCCCGTGATCCTGGTGGACGACATGCTCCACGACGGCAAGCGCATCCGCCGTCTCGCCCCGCTGTTTGCCCAGACGGGCACCCCCGTGGATCAGGTGCTGGTGGGCTATCTCACCGGCATGGGGCGCGACCTCATGGAGCAGCTGGGCTACAGTGTGGACGCCATCTACTACCTGCCCAACCTGCGCCTTCGCTTCGTGGAATCCACCCTCTATCCCTTCATCGGCGGCGATACCGTCCGCCGCGACCAGCCCCTGCCCGGCGGCCTACAGCCCTCCGTCAACCGCATCCTGCCCTACGCCGCCCCTGAGTACGCCGGTATGGACGACAAGACCGCCTGGGAGCTGTCCCTCTGCTGCCTTGAAAACGCCCGCGACATCCTCCTGGCACTGGAGACGGAGTTCCGCGCCCTCTACGCCCGGAACCTGACCCTCAGCCGTCTCGGTGAAGCGGTCATCCTGCCCCTCTGCCCCGACAAGGGCGGCTGCATGACCTACGACCTGAGCCGCGCCGCCAGCACATATCTGGAGGGAGATATAGAGATATTAAAGCGCATGCGCCCCACGAAGTAAAAGTGCGTCTTTTGTGCCCTGCCATCGTCAAACCTCCTCGACGTACACACGGTACGCCGTCGTAGGGGCGGACGACTCTGTCCGCCCGGACACGGCCTGTGCCCTGTAGGGCGGGGCCCGCGTGCCCCGCCGGAAGGAAGACATGCATATCGTGCGGCGGGACACATAGGTCCCGCCCTACGGACGGGTGCGGAAAACCACCCGTAGGGGACGGCGTCCCGCAGTGGAGCGCAGCGGAACAAATGCCCTTGGGGTACGACGTCCCGTTTCAACCACGCCCCATATCAGAAAAGGAGACACTATGAACACTACGATCCGACCTGCCGGCGGGCTGTGCCTGCCGGACAAATGCCGCGTTACCCTGCTGGCGCTGGGGGACGTGGGCAGCACCCTGCTGATGGGGCTGCGGCTGCTGGGCGGCGACGTGATCCGCTCCATCGGCATCTGTGACGTGCGCCCCGGCGTATCGGAGCGCTGGGAGTTCGAGCTGAACCAGATCCAGTCCCCGGACGCTGCCGCCCTGCCGCCGGTGGACATCATCGCCCCGGAGCAGCTCTTTGACGGGGACGTGTTCCTGTTCTGCGCCTCCCGCATGGTGCCGGATACGTCCGTCACCTCCGGGGACGTGCGCATGGCGCAGTACGGCCTGAACCGGGAGCTGGCGGCCATCTACGCGCGCATGGCGCGGGAGAAGAACTATCGCGGCCTGTTCTGCGTGGTCAGCGACCCGGTGGATCCCCTGTGCCGCGCCGCGATGCGGGAGAGCGGCCTTGCCCCGGCGCAGGTGCGGGGCTTCGGACTGGGCGTCATGCACGCCCGCGCCCTGTACTACGCCCGGCGGGACGGGCGCTTCGCGTCCTATCTCACGGAGGGTCGCGCCTTCGGCCCCCACGGGGAGGATCTGGTGCTGGCCAACTCCATGGCGCACTACGACGACGCCCTGTCCCGCGAGCTGACGGACAAAGTCGCCCACGCCAATCTGGAGATGCGCAGGCTGGGCTACAAGCCCTACGTCGCCCCCGCCCTCAGCTCCGGCGCGCTGAGCCTGCTGGCGCTGCTGCGGGGACAGTGGCACTACTCCTCCGTGTATGACGGGCAGGTGTTCATGGGCTGCCGCAACCGCCTGACGCCCGCCGGCATCGAGACGGAGGCGCTGACGCTGCCTCCGGCGCTGCAAAAGCGGCTGGACGAGACGCGGGCAAAGCTGAACGCCATTGAATAACGGAGGGGATACACCATGCTCACCGTACTGCTTCCCGAAAATGACCGCAGCGCCGCCCTGCGGCAGCTGCTGGAGCCGCTGCTGCCCGCCGGCAGCGACATCCGCGACCCGGATGACGGGCTGGACGGCCTGCACAGCCGCCGCCTGCTGTTCGCCGTGGCGCTGGACGAGGGCGGCTGCAATATGGCCTATTACCGGATGCTCTCCCGCCTGCGCCGCAGCAGCGACCTGCTGGAGGGCTGCACCGCCGGGTGCATCGTCACCGGCGTGGGCGAGTTTTACACCAAGGACGTGGCGCGGGACATGGTGTTCGCCGCCAATCAGGCGGGCTGCGGCTTCATCGGCCGCCCGCTGGTGGAGGCCACCGGCTCCCTGCGCAATTTCCGCACCCAGGCGCAGATCGGCGGCACGGACGAGGTGACGGCCTTCCACGCGGCGCTGGCGGAGCTGATCGCCCGGCTGGATGCGTGGGAAAAGCCCGCGCCCATCCGGAACGTGCTGGCGCTCCACGCCTCCCAGCGCGCCACGTCCAACACGCTGGCGCTGTGGGAGCTGGTGAAGGCCGGGCTTCCGGCGGACATGGAGGTGCAGGAGATCTGCCTGCGCAACGGCACCATGGCCGACTGCAACGGATGCAGCTACACCGCCTGTCTCCACTTCGGCGAGCAGGGCGGCTGTTTCTACGGCGGCCCCATGGTGGACGAGGTCTATCCCGCCGTCCGCCGCTGCGATGCGCTGGTGATGCTGTGCGCCAACTACAACGACGCGCTGGCCGCCAACCTGACCGCCTGCGTCAACCGGCTCACGGCGCTGTTCCGCCAGACCCGCATGTACGACAAGCGTTTGTTCGGGCTGATCGTCTCCGGCTACTCCGGCGGCGACCTGCTGGCGCGCCAGCTGATCTCCGCCCTGAACATGAACAAGTCCTTCTACCTGCCGCCCCGGTTCTCCCTGCTGGAGACGGCCAACGAGCGCGGCAGCCTTGTGAAGCTGCCGGGCATCGAGGCGCAGGCGGCGGCCTTCGCGCGGCATATGGCGGAGAGCTGAATACGCCCCGCCGCGCTGTCGGGACGCCGCCCCCTGCGGCAGGCGCGGCAAGTGTGTAGGGGACGGCGTCCTCGACGTCCCGTTTCGCACAGCCCTTGCCCTCCGCTGCATACTCCTGCCGCAAACCGGGGAAAATACTTCCATCAATCAAAAGGAGGTATGTTCCATGGAAGCGATGGTGCTGCAAAAGGCGTGTATCCAGTGCGGCCTGTGCGCCGGGCTGTGCCCGGAGGTGTTTGCGCTGGACGACGGTGAACCGGCGCGGGTGCTGGTGTCCCCCATTCCCGACGAGCAGAAGATCGGCGTGCAGGAGGCGGCGGACAGCTGCCCCGTGGCCGCCATTCAGGTGACGGCGTAAAAATCCCCGAAAATGCCGCAAAAACCACTTTACAACGGCGGTTTTCTGTGGTATCATCACAAAGTACGCGCCAAGCGTGCATGACCCCTGCCTTAGCGGTGCGGAGCGTTCCATCTCTCCCATGGCTCAGGCTGCGGGCGTATTTCAAGAAAGGTGGAAACACAACTATGATGCTGAAAGATCAGAAGACCTCTATCATCGAGGCCAACCGCACCCACGAGACCGACACCGGCTCCCCCGAGGTCCAGGTCGCCATCCTCACCGAGCGTATCAACCAGCTGACCGCTCACCTGAAGGTGCATCCCCATGACTTCCACAGCCGCCGCGGTATGCAGATGATGATCGGTAAGCGCCGCCGTCTGCTGGACTATCTGGCCAAGAAGGACATCGAGCGTTATCGTGCCCTCATCGCCAAGCTGGGTCTGCGTAAGTAAGTTGAAACAGGGTGATGTGCGTCCGCGCATCACCCTTCTTTCACATTCTGCGCCGTGTGCCGATTGACCCTTAGCAGTTGAAAATGCGCCGAAATTCCGCACTTTCGGCCTGTTTTCAAGTGCTAACGGCGATGGGTCACGACGCGGGATGATATTTCACGAAAAGGAGAAATCACATGTCAACTATCATCACCAAGCGCCAGTTCCCCCACTACCACAAGTACACCATGGATCTGGCCGGCCGTCCCCTGACGCTGGAGGTGGGCAAGCTGGCTGAGCTGGCCAACGCCGCCGTCATGGTGGGCTATGGCGACACCCGCGTGCTGTGCTGCGTCACTGCCGCGCCCCGTCCCCGCGACGGCATCGACTTCTTCCCCCTGAGCGTGGACTTCGAGGAGAAGATGTACTCCGTGGGTCGCATCCCCGGCAGCTTCAACCGCCGCGAGGGTCGCCCCGGCGAGAAGGGCATCCTGACCTCCCGCGTCATCGACCGCCCCATCCGCCCCCTGTTCCCCTATGACTTCCGCAACGACGTATCCGTCATGTGCACCGTCATGGCCGTGGATCACGACTGCTCTCCGGAGATCGCCGCCCTCATCGGCACCTCCGCAGCGCTGGCCATCTCCGACATTCCCTGGAACGGCCCCGTGGCCGCCCTGAAGGTGGGTCTGGTGGACGGCAAGCTGGTGTTCAACCCCGACGCCGAGCAGCGTAAGGTCAGCGACCTGGACGTGACCGTCGTCTCCACCGGCAAGAAGGTGGTCATGATCGAGGCCGGCGCCAACGAGGTGCCCAACGATGTGATGTTCGAGGCCATCCGCTCCGCCCACGAGGAGAACCAGAAGCAGATCGCCCTCATCAACCAGATGGTGGCCGAGATCGGCAAGCCCAAGTTCGACTATCCCCACGCCGACTTCAACTACGAGCTGTTCAATAAGATCACCGAGGACTTCATGGACGAGGCCAAGGCCGCCATGGACACCGACGACAAGAACGTCCGCGAGCAGCGCTGGAACGCCATGATCGAAAAGTGGCACGAGAAGTATCTGGAAGAGTATCCCAACATGGATCAGTACCTGGAGGAGATCACCTACAAGTTCCAGAAGATGATCGTGAAGAAGTGGCTGCTGGAGGGTCATCGCGTGGATGGCCGCCAGAAGAACGAGATCCGTCCTCTGGACGCCGAGGTGGGCGTTCTGCCCCGCGTCCACGGCTCCGGCCTGTTCACCCGCGGCCAGACGCAGGTGCTGTCCGTCTGCACGCTGGACACCCTGTCCGCCAACCAGAAGCTGGACACCATCTGGGAGGAGACGGAGAAGCGCTACATGCACCACTACAACTTCCCCGGCTACTCCGTGGGCGAGGCCAAGCCCGCCCGCAGCCCCGGCCGCCGCGAGATCGGCCACGGCGCGCTGGCTGAGCGCGCTCTGCTGCCCGTCATTCCTCCCGTGGAGGAGTTCCCCTACGCCATCCGTGTGGTCAGCGAGGTGGTGTCCTCCAACGGCTCCACCTCTCAGGGCTCCATCTGCGGCTCCACGCTGGCACTGATGGACGCCGGCGTGCCCATCAAGGCGCCTGTGGCCGGCATTTCCTGCGGCCTGATCCAGGACGACGACGGCAGCTTCACCACCTTCATCGACATCCAGGGCGTGGAGGACTTCCACGGCGAGATGGACTTCAAGGTGGCCGGTACCAAGAAGGGCATCACCGCCATTCAGATGGATCTGAAGAACGACGGCCTGACCATGGAGATCATCAAGAACGCGCTGGACATCACCTACGATGCCCGCTGCCAGATCCTCGATCAGGTCATGCTGCCCTGCATTGCCGAGCCTCGCGCCGAGGTCAGCAAGTACGCGCCCAAGATGATCACCATGCACATCGACCCGGACAAGATCCGCGACGTCATCGGCAAGGGCGGCTCCGTCATCCAGAAGATCGTGGCCGAGTCCGGCGCCAAGATCGACATCGACGACGACGGCACCATCCACATCGCCTCCCCCGACGCGGAGAGCTGCGAAAAGGCCAAGAAGTGCATTGACGACATCGTGTTCGTCCCCGAGGTGGGTCAGCTGTACTACGGCCGCGTGGTGCGCCTGATGACCTTCGGTGCCTTCGTGGAGCTGGCGCCCGGCAAGGACGGTCTGGTGCACATCTCCAAGCTGGCTGACAAGCGCATCGAGAAGGTGGAGGACGCCTGCAAGATCGGCGACATGATGTGGGTCAAGGTCACGGAGATCGACGAAAAGGGTCGCGTGAACCTGAGCCACAAGGACGCTATGAAGGAGATCGCCGCCAAGGAAGCCGCCGGCGAGCCTATCAAGTAAATCCGCATAATAAAAAAAGAGAGCCGCAAGGCTCTCTTTTTTTGCCCACGATCGCAGGGAGCGGCGCTTATAAAAAAGCCCTGCTGCCGGCACGCCGAGGGGGACGGCGTGAGGGGGATGGCAGCAGGGCACAGGTGGGCGATAGACTATCTATAGCCTATATAGTAGCACGCGTAGCCTATAAAAGCAAGCCTTTTCGGGTATTCTGATAAAAAAAGTTGAAAAAATACCCGGAGGGACACATGAACACCATCACAGCGGTGCGTGACCGCATTTTGCAGCTGTGCGAACAGCGGAATATCAGCATCAACAGGCTGGCGGCGCTCAGCGGTCTGCCGCCGTCCAGCATAAAGAATATCCTGTACGGCAAGAGTCAGAATCCCAAGCTGCTGACCATCAAGATCCTCTGTGACGGACTGGGCATCACGCTGGGCGAATTTTTCAGCACCGAGACATTCGACAGTCTGGAGCAGGAGATACAATAGCTATTTCAGCAGCTCCTGCGCCAGCGTCACCAGGCCGCCGATGCCGACACCGTGCGGCAGGAGACGGTGCTGGACGGCGTGTGGGATCTGAAGGAGCAGTCCCTGTCCGACGGCTTCGCCCTGTGCGACCGGGAAAACGTCGTCTGGCAGTTTCTCAGCAGCCGTCTGGCGCAGACGGGCACATGGACGGCGGCCGAGAACGTGGACGGCTATTTCTCCCTTGACGGCGGCACATATTACTTTCTGCGGGACAGTGTGCTTTTCCGCCAGCAGGTGGACGGCGGGCAGCCGGAGCGCATGCCCCTGTCCTGCGACCTGCGGATACTGGATATCACCGCCTTTGACGCGGCTGCCGGGCGCATGGCGGTGCAGTTCCTCCTGTCGCCCTACGGCAGCGAGTGCGGCACCGCCCTGCTGGACGTGACCACCGGGCAGCTGTCCATGCTGTGCGCCCAGCGCTATCAGGCGGCGCTGGCGGGCGATACCATGTCCCTGCTGGCCTTTGACAACGACAAAATGGGCTATTCCGCCCTGACCGGCAGCGGCGATACGTTCTTCTTCGCCGATGCGTCCCTGTTCACGGATACCGCCGGCGACCTGTACGCCCTCCCCGGCGCCCCCTACCTTGTGGGCGTGGCAACGGGGCGCTCCACGCTGTACGCCACAGGCGCACATATCGCGGCGTGCAGCCTGCCGGATGTGGGCATCGCCGGGGAGATGTACTCCTGCTGCTATCTGCCGGAGACGCAGCTGCTGGTGGGCGCGGTGTATCAGGACGGCGCCTTCCGGCTCTACGCCATGGATCCCGCGCAGCTGACCTTCGCACCGGTGGCCGATGCCGCGCCCGTCCCCTCGCCCCTGACGGGGGACGACGCGCTGGCGCAGTCCTACTGGAGCGCCGTAAACGGCGCAGACGTGGCCGACAGCCTGCAGGAGGCGCGCCGCCTGGCCGACACGCTGGAGGACGCCTACGGCGTCCGCATCCTCCTGTCCTCCCAGTGCCGCGAGGCGGCGGCGCTGTGCGACAAGGATATCACCCTGTCGGACAGCATGAGCGCGGATGCGGAGCTGGCGGGCATCTCCGCCATGCTGGGCAGCATGAGCCGCGTCTTCGCCCTGTACCCGCAGGGCTTCCTCGCCCAGTTCCGCAACAGCGTGGGCGAGGGCGGCCTGTGCTTCCTGCTGGTGGCGCACATCGCCAGCGACTACGGCGTGGTGGGCTGCGCCTACGACTCCGCCGACTGGCAGTACATCGCCCTGGACGTGCAGGCCGATTACATGCGGGAGGGCACCGTCTGCCACGAGATATGGCACGCCACGGAGAACGAGATACGCTCCCGCGACTACACGGCCTTCGACTGGGACCAGTGGAACCGCCTGAACCCGGAGGACTTCCTCTATTACGGCGACGGCACGATGCAGGATCCTGCCCAGCCCTGGACGCTGTACAGCAGCGCGCCGGAGGACGTCCGCTTCGTGGATGCCTACAGCTGCGTGGCGGCCACGGAGGATCGCGCCCGCATCATGGAGTTCTTCATGACCCACGATGACGAGGCGGAGCTGCTGATCCAGTCCCCCTACATCCGCGCCAAGCTCCAGATCATGTGCGACGCGGTGCGCCGCGATTTCGACACCGCCGGCTGGGGCACGCCCCGCTGGGAGCGGCTCCTGTAACGGCAAAAAGAGCACCCGTGAGGGTGCTCTTTTTTGCCACGCAGTCCCCCGGCGGAAGCCGGGGGACTGCTGTCGCTTATTCGTTGGTGTAGTTGTCGAAATAGCCCTGAATGTAGATGATGGGCGTGCCCTTGTCGCCGCTGCCGCTGGTCAGGTCGCACAGGGAGCCGATCAGGTCGGTCAGGTTCCGGGGCGTGGTGCCCTCGGACACCATATTGCCCACCAGAGACTGCTTGGCGTCCTTGGCGCGGATCTTCTCGGAGATGGCCTTCTGCAGCGCCTCGCCGCTGAGATCGGCAAACTCCTTGTCCGCCAGATACTTCAGCTTCAGCTCGTTGGGCGTGCCCACCAGACCGCCGGTGTAGCCGGGAGCCACCACCGGGTCGGCCAGCTCCCAGATCTTGCCGGCGGGATCCTTGAAGGCGCCGTCACCGTAGACCATGGCCTCGATGCGCTTGCCGGTGGCCTCGCTCATGGCCTTGCCGATGGCCTCGGCCACCGCCTTGGCGTCACGGGGGAACAGTTTCACCCGGTCGTCGTCGGCCTTGTTGCTGCCCAGCAGACCGTACTGGGGGTTGCAGCCGCTGCCGTCCACGGGGGCGGTCAGCAGGTCGTCCAGACCCAGCACCACCTTGGCGCCGGCGGCGGCCAGCAGCCGCTTGCTGCGCTGGCGGGTGTGGATGTCGCAGGTGATTACCGTGTCGGTGTAGGGCACGATGGCGGTGACGCGGTTGGCGAACACGATCTCCGCCTGCGCGCCGGCCTCCTCGATAATGGACTTGTAGTAGTCCACATAGTCCACGCCGGTGAAGGGATGTACCACCTGACCGAAGGCGGCGCGGAACTGCTCCAGAGACAGCACATCGTGCCACGGGTCGATGCCCGCCTCGTCCAGCTGGTCAAGGCTCACCAGATGGTTGCCCACCTCGTCGGAGGGATAGCTCAGCAGCAGCACCACCTTCTCCGCGCCCAGCGCGATGCCCCGCAGCAGCAGGGAGAAGCGGTTGCGGCTGAGGATGGGGAACGCCACGCCCACGGTCTTGCCGCCGGTCTTGGCGCGCACATCGGCGGCGATCTGCTCACAGGTGGCGTAGTTGCCCTGGCAGCGCGCCACAACGGATTCGGTCACGGCCACCACGTCGCCGTCACGGGCGGTGATGGCGTTGTCCTGCAACGCGTTCAGGACGGTGGACACGGTGATGTCCACCACATTATCACCCTCGCGGAAAATAGGCGCACGCACGCCGCGGACGACGGTTCCCAACGTTCTGCTCATAGCAACAGCACTCCTGTCATTTGTTTATTTCTGCGCGGCCGCAGCCGCACAACATTCAGTAGTATACCACACTTTCGCCATAAGTAAAATACGAATATATAATAATTACGTTTTCTCTTGCTAATGTCTGCGCGGACGGAGAAATTCCTCTTGCATTTTTCCGGAAAACGTGTATAATAGCAGGGTACCAAGTGAATACGGGCTTGTAGCTCAGCTGGGAGAGCGTTCGGTTCGCATCCGAGAGGTCGAGGGTTCGAATCCCTTCAGGTCCACCACGAAAAGCTGTGAAATTTCGTATTTCACAGCTTTTTTGCAACTATTTGGAGAGATTTATATGGATGCGAACCGAGCGTTTCCGGCGAATTTTGGAGATTTTAGGGAGTATTGGCCCCAATCGGTTCGCATCCGTGTTATGAGAGAGAGAACATTATGAACGAAAAGCAAATGCATCGAAATGCTACGCTCAAACAACTGGCAAAAGCCGTTGCATCACTCCAATCATTTGAATACGACACTTTTGACGCAGCACGGGAAACGGTCAATATAGACGGGGCTGAGTATGTGTTTGACAAGTTGTCTCTCTGCGAGTATACGCACAATTTGAGCACACAAGATTACCGCAATTTTGGCAAATATTTGTGCCATTTTTTTGAAGAAGCCAAATTGCCCGATGATATAATAGCACGAGAAGAATATGCGGTTCTATTCGACTTATCCTCACACTATAGAGAACTCAAGAGTATGAAAATTCTTAAAACTGAGCGGCCGGATTTTGTGCTTGGGGATTCCGGTGAAATTGGCATTGAAGTTACACGACTGACAACCGAAAGCGAGTCTGTCATGCGGGGAATCTCAAAAGAAAACTTTGGGAAAGGGCGCACTGCGGCGGATATTAGGGCGAATGCGAAAAAAGTGCATGGCGGAAAAGCTGAAAACTACTCATACTTCGATTTGGGCGAAGCGGTGGCGGTTGGAGAGAGCCTCATCGACCTTTCGGAGAGATACAAAATATACTCCGAAAGAATTGTGAATAAGTATCACAAATACAAAGAGTTATTCTGCAAGTATAAGAAGTTTATTGTTCTCTGCAATGCGGTCGGATCGTTCTGCTTGACATCCAAAGAGATATCGGAGGAAATACTTGCCCTCGCCAAAGAAACTGAACCCAATTTGGGAGGATTCACGCTGTGCATACTTCGGACAGATTCGGATGGTAAGAGCGAGGTGGATTCATTCTGCCTATAGGATCGCATAGCACAACATAAATATGGGGGCAGGGCGTCGGTTTGTTGGTTTCGTAGAACCATCGAGCCGGCGCTTTTTTCATTTACAAAGCAAGGAGAATCACAACATGAATGACCACAACGCAAAACAGCAGCTCCGCTACCTTGAGGAAGTCTGTACCTGCCTGCACCGGGCAGGGTTTGAAACCCAGCCTTTAGAGGACTCGCAGATGCCTGTCTATTGGAATGGCGTGCCTCTCTGCCGGATCACCGGCAAGGGCAGCGTGTTCTATCGGCGGGAGGATGTGTCCACACCCCAGGCAGAGGAAGCCCTCATCCGTGCCGAAGACATCACGGTTCGGACACTGGAGTACATGACTGCTATGGAGACTGCCCCGCAGCTCAAAGCCAGTGGACTGGAGGGCGACTATCGAATCCTTGCCGACTTCAACGGCACAGTGCTGGCGGGAACACATAGCAAACACAGCGTCCAATTCGTTACATGGGATTGGGACTATAATCGCACGGGCTTATCCCACGGACACTATTTCATGGAGAACTATGACGGAGCCAAGCAAGATTTTGCCATACGAAGCGGCCTCATCCACAAGGAGCAGCTTTTCAGCCCGGAGCAGATGACAGAGATCTACCGCTGCTGCGCCGACTCTGTAGACGGTGATTTTTTCGACCTCACCGCCGAACAGGAAAAGGTGATCCGAAGCGTACAGCAGCAGATCGAAGATTGTGTGCCGGATTTGGCCGAGCGCATCCGGCAGCAGGAAGACGCGATGGAACAGACAATGTAATAATGTAATACAGAATGTCACGGGACGAAGTTTGAGGGGTCAGACTTCGTCCTTTTTGCCTTTTATGGACAAAAGACGGAGGAAAACATGATCGATAGGATCAGACGCAGCGTAGACAAACGTACCTGTACGGCATTTGTGCCGACGCCGCCGGAGCCGGTGTTTTGCACTGAGAACGAACGATGCCGCGGATGCCCGTACCCCGCCCACGGTGTCATTTGCTGGCATCGGGATGGGACTTGCCTGCGGACAGATATGGAGAAAATCGAGAGGAGGCAGAAGAATGATACTTAAAGCAGATTTTCGCTGCAAGCAGGTCGCGCTAGAGGTGGAGGCTTGCGTGGTGGAGAAGGTGGTCGAACTTTCCACCGCAGAGTTTGACCAGTTCTGCCGGTCGATGCTGGAGAAATATCCGTTCATCAGAGAGGCCAGGGCTTCGCTTCACTATGATGACGGGATGAGGCATGGTTTCCTTGTATTGGGAGTAGGCCGAAATGATGGCATCCTTGTTGATACGCAGGGAGCGGATTATGCCCGGTACAGTGCTTTTATCCCCAACGCCCGCAGCTTGCTGACACCGGATATGGGGGTCGACCGCAGCTATCTTTCGCCAGCAGAGCCTTGGCGCAATGAAAATCGGGATGAAATGCTCCGCATGACGCTGCGTGCCGATGGAAAATCGGACTACACCCTCATCCTCCCCGCTGACGAGGAATACCTCGACGCTGTGAAGGCTTACCTTGATATTGATGTTTTCGCGGATGCCAAGCTTTGTGACATTCGCTTCAAGGTGCCTTACATTGGGGAGCTGATCCGTGATACGGATTGCCCCGCCGTGGAGGACTACAACGATTTTGCCGAAGCCTTGGAGGACATCTGGCAACAGGACGGTGCGCTCCTGACCTACGCCGCCGTGCTGGAGGCGGAGCGGCCGGATACGCTGCGCGGAGCCTGTGAACTCCTGCGAAATCTGGACAACTACCAGCGCATCGTGGAAGGAGCCTACGGTTACGGTCAGCAGCGATTGCAGGAGACGCTGGGGCTGGATGATGAAGCCATCTACGAGATGGAGGGCTACATGGATTTTGAGAAATACGGTCAGGATTGCATGGAAAACGACTGTGTGACAAAAACAGAGTTCGGCCTGCTGCGTCGCTTGGACCCGCCCTTCCCGGAGCAGACGCAGGGGCAGAGGATGATGTAAGCAAAAGCGGCTCGATCCATTTGAATCAAGCCGCTTGATAGGCAGACAAACTGGAAATCGTCATCTTAATTCATTACCTTCGGCATCTAAGAATTCAAATTGCAGAGTGGAATTTGTATGGTCAGAAAGATAGAAGAAAACATACGGATAAGTATCATCCGGTATTACTTCTTCGTACACTTCATTTCCGGATGTGAATCTAACACTTTTACAATTTGTATTGTTTACTATAAACGCATATCCATCACCCCATTGAATATATGCAATGTCTCCGATTCTATCATCAATGGGCTTATAGGTTCGGATAAAAGTGTATTCAGCAGCATCCTCTTTTACCTCAACTTCCATGGGCAAATAATAGTGCTTCTGATATTCATTTCCTGAGATAAACCAAGCGATTGCTCTATTGTCATTGCCACACATTCCTGCATACTGCAAATCAATGGTATCGGAATCAGAAATCGGTATTTCTTCTCTTGCTTTTTCTATTAGTCCATCTGTGCCTTTGAGTGTCTTTCCACAAGCTGATAATGATAAAACCATAGTTATTATAAGAAATACAGCAATTTCTCTTTTCATTTTGTCCTCCCTGTTCTCTCAAATTTCGATTAGTCAGCCACATCATAGCATATCCCCCAAAATGTGTAAAGCCAAATTCCACACCGAAAGGAGATCTTAACCTTGAAAGATGCAACACAATTCCATATCCGACCTGCCCGCCCAGAGGAGGCGGGCTTATTTTATACCCCGCACCCCGAAGAAGATAAGCGGCTGGGTACCATTGGCCACGTCCGGATGGACTTCGGGCGCAGCGGCAATGAGTTCTGGCATACATGGTGGCCCCGCGGCCCGGAGGAGCTGAACAGCCCCGCATTCAAGCTGGAGCTGCGGGAGGTCGTGGACACGCTGCGGGAGAGTGTGCTGAAAAACCGCTTCGCTATGGAGCGCTTCTGCTATGAACACGGCGGGAAAATCGACGGCGGCTGGACACAAAACTACGGTTGCATCGTGGAAACCGAGCATTACCGCTACTGCCTGCGGTGCAATCCGTCCCACGGAGATTACAACTGCTACTGTACGGCCTATGATCTGGATGTCCAGCGGCAGAACATGGCGCGGGAAGAAGCGCCTCACATGGAGATGGGAGGCATGGTATGAGCATGGGAACGGCTTGTGCCAGAGGGCCTCCCGCACTGTCAGACCATTCTAAATCTTTCCGTTGACTTACGGATGGTTGTGTGGTAGTTGTTTGTGCTACCAAAAACACGAAAGGAGAAACGTACATGAGAAAGAAGATTATGACCCTGATCATGGGGGCGCTCCTGCTGCTCACGGCCTGTGGGCAGACGGGGAGCAATTCCGCATCGACGATGCTGCCAGTGGCGGCGGTGCAGAGCGCAGCACAGGCCATCGCGCCCATGGAGGACAAGACGCAGGAAGATGTCGACAGCCTTCTCGGTGAAGAGAATACTGAGGAGGCCGAGCCCGCAGGCGGCGAGGATACTCCGAACCCCACTGAGGACGCGGAGACACCTTCCACCAAGGCAGAGGAAACCCCAACTACGCCCACTGAAACACCACCGCCCACTGCACCGGAAGAGCCGGCGACACCCGCGCCTGCGGCGGAGGATAAACCGGCTCCCGCACCTACGCCGGCACCTGCACAGAAGCCGGCAGAGAAACAGGAGGAACAACCTGCGCCTACGCCCGAACCTACGCCCACGCCGAAGCCTGCCGCCAGCGAGAACATCTACTCTATTGCGGAGACTATCCAGGCGGGCAACGAGTACGTAAGAGCGCAGTACGGCGTGACCATCGACACCAGTATGACCGCCGCTGACTCCAGCTTCTTCCCCGGTACAGCGGACAGCGTGGCATGGCTGGCAGAGAACGGCGGACAGGCGGCACTGACCGCCGCCGTAAAGGGCAACGTGGACGCCACCTTCGCCTGCCTCGCCGCCATGGACGGCGCGGAAACGGTCAGTGCGTATGCGCGGTTCAACTGCACCGCTCGCTACGATGCGGCATCGGATGAGTACATCGTGGTGGTGCTGTACGGATAAACCAACTGAATACCCGACCGAAAGACCGACAGCGTGAGCTGCCGGTCTTTTGCGTTGGGAGAAAGGACGAGCATGAAGAAAACAATTCCTAAGCTGTTGACGCTGGTATGCCTTTTGGTAGCAATCATGGGTCTGTCCATCGTGACCGCCCACGCCGCCACGGTCACGGGCACCGTCAGCAGCGGCAACGAGTACCGCTACCACGAGGACAAGACGCCTGTGTCCCAGTGGGGGCCGTACACCAGCAACAAGCTCAAGTATTTCACCCGGAACGACACCGGGGAGACTGTCCCGGCCTACTGCATGGAGCCGGAGGTGCGCTCGGCCAGCGGCGATTTGCAGTATTCCTCCACGTCATGGAGCGACCTGACGTGGAATCAGCGGTATGCCGTGACGCTGGCCATGGCCTACGGCTACGGCGGCAATTACGGCTTCAATATGCACCCGGACTGCGCGCAGCTGGCGACGCAGGCGGTGGTGTGGGAGTTCGTGTGCGGCTATCGCAGCCCGGTGTACCCCTACACGCTGTACGACACCACCTGCGCCAACCTGTTCCACTATGCGGGCGACGACGTGGCGGTGGCGTACAACATCATTATTGACCGCATTATGAACCACGGCAAGATCCCCAGCTTTGCGGTGAAGTACCGCAATCAGCTTTCGGGCGCTAATGCCATTACGCTGACATGGGACGGCAGTCAGTATGTGGGTACAGCCACCGATACCAATGGTGTGCTGTCGCAGTACTACTTCAGCACTAATATCAGCGGCGTGACGGTCAATCAGAGCTGGAACACGCTGACCGTGACGGCCACAAAGGACGCAGCGGCGCAGCTGAACGGCTATATCAGCAGCGACTACGGCTACTCGCTGGATGTGGAGGGCACAGAGTCCGTGCTGCTGGAGCCCAGCAACGGCAGCAATTATCAGGCTTGCGCCGCGCTGACCTCACTACCCGACCCCGTGTGGGCGTATATTCACTTTAAGGTCAACATTGTGGAAGAAAAAGGCAGCATCACCGTCCGCAAGGTGGATGCGACAAGCGCACCTCTTGCCGGTGCGGAGCTGCTGCTGGAAACTTCCACAGACGGTAAGAACTGGACGGAGGTAAGCAAAATCACTATCGATAAGACCGGCGTCGCCAAGTGGGACGATCTCAAAATCGGCGCACAGTATCGCGTCACCGAGGTGAAAGCTCCCGCAGGTTATACCCTGATGGCGGAGCCGCTGTTCACAGGAACGTTGGACAGCAATAACCGAGACATTACCATCACTGCCTGCAATAATGCGGGATTTGCTCTGCCGTCCACGGGCGGCACGGGATTTACAACCTATTTCCTGTTTGCAGCACTCGCTCTCATGGCGGGTGTTTATTTTTGCAAAAAAATCGAAATGAAGGAGAACACCAAATGAAAAAGATCCATCGCCTATTGACCATGCTCATGGCCGCTATCATGGCTCTGAGCCTCATCACCACAGCGTTCGCAGAACCTACCATCGACCCCGCAAAGAACGCCTCCCTTTCCATCTACAAGTACGACATCACCACTGCCAGCGCGGAGGGTGCGTGGGATGCGGAATCCTACGTTTCCACCGGCCTGCACGATGATGCCGCCGTCGTGGATAAGTTGGCAAAATACGCCATCCAGGGCGTGGAGTTCACCTACCTCCGCGTGGCCGACATCACCATGAACAATGAAGTGGTGGAGAGCCAGCGTCAGGTGGGTGTGCTGTATGGCTTTGATGGCTCTGAACGCTCTAATGTCGTACTGTCTGCCATCGGTCTGACCGGCGCAGACGCTCACAAGACTGAGAACGGCGTCAACTACTTCACCAGCGATATGCTGAACAACAAGCTGTCCGCTGCGCCGACTGCCAACGCCACCACCGTGAAAAATGCACTGGAAACCGCCGTGAAGAACGGCGGCGTGGCCATGACCGAAACCGATGCCACCGGACACACCTCCGCTTCCAATATGGAGCAGGGGCTTTATCGGTGGTGGAAACCCGCGTCCCTGAAAACGTGACCCCCACCTGCAATCCGCTCTTCGTATCCCTGCCTATGACCACCATCGACGGCACGGCGTGGAATTACGATGTGACCGTTTACCCTAAGAATCAGACCGGTAACCCTACGCTGGATAAGACCGTGCGCGAAACAAAGGACTCCACCGGCAAGAATACCGGTACTCTGACCGACATCCAAAAACCAAGCTGTGATCCACCTAAGACCAGTAACCACCAAGGGAGGGACGGAAGTCCCTCCCTTGGTGGTTGTCCAGCAGTTTGCCGCAATCGGGGCGGGCTTATGCCGGCAGGTTGATATGACCGATTTTATCCAGCGCAGAGAGATCAACGCTTTCCACATATGCCTTGATCTCGTCATCGCCGAGAGAGTCACCCGGCTGAGAAACCAGGCTGATAAATGCGTTCTCGCCGTTGTACAGGACAATGAACTGATGGTTGCCAGAGTAAACAGACACTGTCTCGCCGCGCGAGGTGGTATACGACCACTCGTGGTATTCATGGGCATCATCCAGAGAAAGGCAGTCGATGCTCATGCTCCCCTTCACCCGACGGTTTATGGCGATGGTGCAGAAGCTTTCTTCCTCGCCGCCGGTGCTCCAGTCATCCCCGTAGGAGAAGGAGCCGTCGTTCCATACCCGATAATCGGGGACGCCCTGCCGTGACGGGCTTTCCAGCGTCAAAAAGCCATCGCTGCCGATGATCTCGCAAAAGCTCGTATATCCGGAGCCTTCGTATAGAGCGTCCCACGGCTTGAGATCGTATTTCTCGCTGATCTCAAAGAACTTGTTGACCAGTGTTTCGGTGTAAAGACCGTTGTAGACCCTTCGATGGGCTTCGCCCCAGTCGCCCAGAGGCTGGTGCAGCGCATCTCCGTTATAGCCGTTTGCTTCGTAGGCGCTGAGGAAGGCGTTGAACTCGCGGGAGGCCTCGTATTCGGGGGAGCCGATGCAGCCCTGCATGCTGATGGTCATTCCGTCAGCCAGCTTTTTGCCTGCATATTCACCGTTCACATAGTTGTCGGAAACGATCTGGCTGCCCATCACAGCGTCTCTGATACCAAACAGATTCACCGCGTAGGCCCCCACGCACATGGCGCACAAAAGCGCTATGACAGCCGCCGCCACCAGTACCGATCTTCTGACAGGTCTCTTTTTGTGAATCGTATAGTTTTCCATGTTCATAATCTCCTTTTCGGCATCAGATGCCTCAACCGTCTGCATCAGGTCGATGGCATCCAGTATAAACTTCGGATCAATATTGTTGAACCCGGACAGAAAGTCAAACGATGTCATAGCAATCCCTCCTTAGATAAATATAGCCGTAATTTCTGCCTGGTTCGGAAAAGTGAGGTTTTTACTTTGCTTTGTGAACACTTGAACCTCAAGGCAATGTCCGCTATGGAAGCAAAGAACCAGTAGCGACACACAAAGATATTTCGGTCGTCTGCTGAGAGTGTGCAAAGAAATTGATTGACCGCCGCGGCAAACTCCTTCCTCTCGCATTCCGCTTCCACGGAATCACCGGAAGCGATGGTGTCCTTCAGCTCGTCCAATACAAGATCAAACTCACCGCCGCCGCGTTTCCGGGCGTACTGCTCCCGCAACTTCATCAGGCTGAGATTTCTGACAATGGCTGCCGCAAAAGCCTGAAAACACGTTGGCCGCTGTGGGGGAATGCTGTTCCATAGGGCCATGTATGTATCAGACACGCATTCTTCCGCGTCCTGCGCGTTGGATAGGATATTGAGAGAAATTTTCGTGCAAAGCCTGCCGTACTTTTCATCGGTACGGGCGATGGCCTCCTGACTTCGCTGCCAGTATAGATCAATGATTCTTTCGTCTTCCATGACGGCCTCCTTTAAGAGCTCTCACCCAGTAAGTTGCAAAAAGCGGTGGACAGGTTACAGTTTTTTCAACGGTGAATGTGGCAGCGCAAAACGCCCGAGGATAAACGGTGTCATCGTCATATTTTAGCGTCTTTCCGTCCGACAGGCAAGGAGAGGTACCGCAACGCCGCAGACAAGGGTGCGATCCAGGTCATCGCCGGCCACCGGGGCTGGCGCGGTGCGGATTACTTCCGGTATATCGACCGCTTGCAGGCGGGCGATACCGTTACGCTGACAAATCTATGGGAGCCGCTGACCTACACCGTAGCTGACATTCAGATTATCCAGCCCCACGAGGTGGACAAGATCAAAATCCAGCAAGGACGCGACCTGCTGACGCTGCTGACCTGCCATCCCTACGCTTCGGGTGGGCGGCAGCGGTTTGTGGTGTACTGCGAGAGAACGGAGGTGAGATAACTATAAGCATTTTCGGCAAGGTGACCTTCGTAGGGGACGATGATATCTTCTACGACGATGCCGACAACTTTTTGGACTGTATCCGGGAGGAGCTTCCCTACCGCGATACCACAGGGTTTCGCTACGAAGTCCTGACAGACGATCCCGCTGTCCGCAAGGCAGCAGATGACATCCTGTTTGACTTTCTTGGTGAGGAAAACCCCTGTGAGCTGGAAGATTACACACAGACGATGGGAGGAATTTAGTATGAACGTAAATCGGGAGCTGCTGGCGTTCCTGCGGAAGCAGTACCCTGTGGGTACACGCATCCGGCTGGACTCCATGCAGGATCCGTACGCACCGGTGGAAGCTGGCACGACGGGGAAACTGGACTGCATCGACGACGCAGGACAGTTCCATATGAAGTGGGACAACGGGCGGGTGCTGGCTCTCATCCCTGGCGTGGACAGCTTTACCGTTTTACCGCCAGAGCTCAGCATGACGAAGCTGTATATGCCGTTTACCGCCGAGCTTTATGAGCCGGATGTGTATGGCAATATGCAGGAAGAGCCGGAGCTGCTGACCGGACACGACCTGACCGCGTATGAGGACCATATCCGCAGCGCGCTGGTGAAGTATCGGATGCCGGAGGAGGTCAACCGCGGCATCATGCACTGGTACGACGCGGCGGACAGTGTGAACGACAAGGTGCGTTCCGTCACCTTCGACGTGGAGCGGCGAAACGGCAAGCTGTGGGGTATCGCGAAATGTCAGATCAGCGGCGAGTTGTCGGCGGCAGAGCTGACCACGCTGAAGGAGTATATTGAAGGGCAGGCGTCGGACGGCTGGGGCGAGGGTTTCGAGCAGCATGAGATCGCCGTTGGACGTGGCAGCGAGCTGTATGTGCATCTGTGGCAGGATGAGGACTGGAGCATCCAGACGGAGCAGGAGCGCTTCCGCGCCCACTTCAAAAAGCTGCCGGAGATGTGCTTCTCGCTGCTGCCGGGCACAGGACAGCTTATCTGCATCAAACGCGGCGAAAGCGGGTACTACCACAGCGATTGGTCTACCGGTGACGCCCACGAGAACCGCCGTATCGCGGATGAGCAGAACAGAAAGAGGGGCGTGACGCCTGCACAGGAGGAGGCTATGAAGATCGGCAGCATGTGCGGCTGGGATGTACCCGGTGCAGACCCGGACAACTGTGAGGACATCGTACAGCGCCGTGGGGGGATGGAGCTTGGATAAAAAGATTATCTCCATATACATGGGCAATCCCGACAACGGCAATCACGCGGAGCTGACGCTCCGGCGGGTACTGGATCTGGCATACAGCGTGGATTGCTGCCATGTGGTGCCGGGGATCACGGACGATGCCGCGCTGGGACAGTTCTACGTGGAGAACGATTTTCTTCCGGCTTTGGCAACCGTGCCGGACAGCCGCTGCAAGTACCACGGCAAGGCGTGGACATGACCATGCAGTAAAATTTAACAACAATGGGACCGCTTTCCGAAAAGGGACGGCGATCCCTCTTTTGCGTCCTTTTCGGTGAACGGTCACCGGAAGGGAGTGCAAGAATGACGAAGGAAACCGTCGCCCTGTATCTGGAAAATGGATTTAAGGGGCGCAGAAATGTGATCAGCAGCCGAGAACTGGAGCGAGTGCTGGGCATCAGCGGGAACGAGCTGCGGCGGCGCATCAACCTTCTGCGGCGGGACACCGTACCCATCGCGGCAGACCAGCGGGGCTACTACTTCGCGGAAACAGCGGCGGAGGTCTATGATACCATCCGCGGCTTGCAGAAAATGCGCAGTGGACTGGACGCGGCTATCTCCGGACTGGAGCGTGCATTGGAGAAATTTGATGCGTGACAGCCTGATAAAGCTCATGCCTTGGATGGGCGGTAAGGGACAGCTTATGTGGGCCATACAGATGCTCTTGCCCATCCATTATAAAACACTGGTGGATGTGTTTGGCGGCAGCGGTATCATCACGCTGAATACCGCCGTGCCGAAGGGGTGCCTGCAAATATATAACGACCTGAACCACGACCTGTATAACCTGCTTTTCTGCGTCAAGCACCGCCCTATGGCTCTGACGAAAGAACTGAGCTTTCTTCCGATCAATGCCCGCGACGAGTTTGATGTGCTGCGCAGACAGCTGCAGGGCGAGGACTTCACACAGCTGTATCTGGATGAGGAGCTGCAGCTGGCAGAGCAGATGTTCCCACCGCCGGAGGCGGAGGAGGTCAAGCGGCTGCTGCAAAGCCGTGCGGAGCTGTCGGATGTGCGCCGCGCCGCCGCTATCTACAAGCTGCAGCGATACAGCTATAACGGCAACGGCGACAGTTATGGTGTGAGCTCCTGCGATATACAGCGATTCTTTCGGGATATTTGGGAGTGTTCTCACCGTCTGAAGGATGTAGCGCTGGAGAATAAGGATTTCGAGAGCATCATCACCACCCATAATGACCCGCAGACCACGGTCTACTGTGACCCGCCCTATTATGAGGCGGAGCGTTACGCGGTGGAATTCCCCCGCAGTGACCATCAGCGGCTCCATGACGTACTGGCGCAGCACCGAGGCTTCGCCATGGTGTCCTATAACAACTGCGACTATATTCGCAGGCTCTACGAGGACTTTTTCATTTATGAGGTGGAGCGTCCCAACAGCCAATCCAAGAAGAAAAATGACATATACCGGGAATACATCATGACCAACTATGACCCCCGTGTTTTTGCGTCGCAAATGACGATATTCGGCGATTACAGCAGCGATGGGAAGATATGCCGACTGGTGCATATCCCGGAACGACCTTTGAGAACTTGAGGAGGATCTATCATGAAGAACGAAATGACACTGGACAAGACCGGCCTGACCATCCCCGGCAGCGAGCTGGCAGAATGCGGCATGGCGGGCGTAGATCTGTCTGCCCAGATGACGCACAGCCTTCTGCTGCTTATGCCTCGTGAGATGACAGCGTTACAAACGGCAGACGCACTGGCCGGACTGTTTGACGCGGCATCGCAGCTTGTGTCTGCCCTGCTGGACGCCTGTCGTATGCCCTGCTGCAAGGACTGCGATTCGGACGTGAGGAAATTTGACCTCGATGCCGTGCCTGCACCGATCCGGAAGCTGCTGCTGGATAGCGGCTGCTGCCCGGCCCTGCTGGAATGCTATCTGGAGGAAGGAGATGTGGTCTATGCTGCCGAATGAGGCAATGTACCCCTACACGGCGAAGGAGGCAAGGGACAGGGGCGAGCTGGAGGTGTGGCGTGCTAATTTCCGCACCAACTGTGCCTGTGCCGGGGCGATAGAGCTGGCGATCCATCGGGACTTTGACGGGATGTATCTCAAGGACGGCTGCGCCAAAAGCGTCATTGACCAGTACGGCTATAGGCGTGTAGGGTATGTGCTGGCCAATACGCTGCAGATGCAGTCCTACGATGGACGCTACCACGAAACCAATAAGAAATGGAGTCGTACCATCTTCGTGCCCGAGGACGGTGGACACCGGCACACCTTCCTCATTGGCAGTCATCCCGCTGTGCTGGACGGCTTCGTCAGTGACTACCGAACGGAGCTGGCAAGGCTGCATCTGTTCAGCGCGGAGCATTGCGAACCCAATTCCGGCGAACAGGATTTCACCGGTCGCGTGCTGGTGCTGTCACCGGACACGCTGCGGGAATCCTGCTGGCAGCCGGAGAACCAGCTGTGGCTGGCCTTCAGCGGCTTTGGCTGCCGCCCCCATGCCCGTGGCCGCTCGGTGCTCTGCACCTGTCTGGGCGACGGCGAGACAACGCGGTGGAATCGCTCTGAGTTCGTGGGCATCATCCGCGATGAGTGCATCCCCGACTGGGCGGCGGAGAAGCTGGCCGAGATGCGGCAGAGTCAGGACGCACCTACCATAGGTGAAATGACAATGTGAAGGAGAACTCTATGAAATATGTAAAACGTGCAGTGCTGGTCTGCGGCGCAGCGGCACTGCTCTGCTGGCTGTTTTCCGTGGCGGCTTACGCCACCGGCAGCGGCGATGTTGCCGGTGCGGTGGAAAGTACATGGGCGGCGGCATCAGGGCAGATCAAGACCGTTGTCAACAATGTGGTATTTCCTGCCATTGATATGATCCTCGCCATTTTCTTCTTTGTGAAGCTGGGTACCGCCTACTTCGACTATCGAAAGACGGGACAGTTTGAATGGACCGCACCGGCTATTCTGTTCGCGTGTCTGGTTTTTACCCTGACCGCACCGCTGTACATCTGGGGCATCGTGGGCGTGTGAGCGTGCCTATGTTCAATTTTCGGTTGGCTTTTTGCGGAAAGCGTGGTAAAATAACATGAAAATGACAGAGAAAAGAGGTGGCACGATGCAGTATACGCTGATGCACAAGAATATCGCGGTTGCCGATATGGAGCTGGATGAGGCGACAAGCTCTATCCAGCGTATCGACGCGGTGTACCGTCCGGAGCATCTTCCGGTGGCTACGGCATCAAAACGGGACGGCGTGGATCGTGCCGCGCTGAATGCATGGTGGATCGACCGCTGCATCCCCGCCAGCCGCTCCGGTGTGCGAAAGGCGCTGGAAACGCTGGAGCTGCCAAATACGCAGGTGCTGCTGACGCGCTGCTTCGGTTTGAGCCTTTCAGATCAGTATTGGGTCAGACCCCACGGCAGTGACCTCCGGTGGGAGCGCATCAACTTCTTTGAAAATCCCTTCTCGGAGGATATCGGTGATGTGCTCTTAGGCAAGGCCACAGACACAACAAATTTCGATTTAAACTCCCCGGACAACACGACCAACGGCTACCTGAAAAAGCGGTGGAAGATCATAGACGGAAAACGGTGCCTGCTGAAGACAGGAAGTAATCCCTTCATGCAGCAGCCGTTCAACGAGGTGATCGCATCACTGGTGGCGGAGAAACTGGGTATCTCCCACGTGCCCTATACGCTGCTGTGGGATGATGACACGCCCTACAGTGTCTGTGAGGATTTCGTTACGCCGGACACGGAGCTTGTCAGCGCGTGGCGCGTGATGCAGTCCATGGGGAAAGACAACAACACATCGGTCTACCGCCACTATCTGAACTGCTGTGAGGCGTTGGGCGTCAAGGGCATGGAACACGCAATGGATCAGATGATCGTGCTGGACTACCTTATCGCCAATGAGGACAGGCATCAGAACAACTTCGGCCTGCTCTGCAGCGCAGATACACTGGAATGGTTGGGCGCCGCACCTATCTTCGATAGCGGCTCCTCCTTGGGGTACGATAAGCTGACACCTCAGATCCTCTCCGCCCGTGCCATTGAGTGTAAACCATTCAAAAAGACGCACCATGAACAGCTCAAGCTGGTGACCTCCTTCGGCTGGATCGACTTTGATAGGCTGAGGGGCGTTGAGCAGGATATCCGGGACATCCTGGATCAGGCCAGTGAGTATGTAGACGAGAGCCGTAAGGCTGCGATCATCTCTGCGTTTTCCTCCCGGCTTGGACAGCTGATGGCCTTGGCACAGGTGTAGCGGCAGGAGGATGACGTGGCACAGGATGTGGAACAGGACAGGGCGCAGGACTACGGCTTTAAGATGGAGCTGTGACCTGCAACATAATACGATAACAGGAAGCACTCTGCTGACGGCAGGGTGCTTCCTGCGTTTACGGAGGTGAGAGCTTATTTTTATTTGGGACTTTGTTGCCGATACGGTGCTGGGTCAGATCGTGGACTGGTTCTACGGTCAGATCGTGGGCTTTCTCGGCAATTTCTTTTCAGAGATGGGAAACATGGGCGCCGAGCTCTTTGCCATGAGCTGGGTACAGAGCGTGGTGCTGTTTTTCACCTATCTGGGCTGGGTGCTGTTCGCCACGGGACTGGTGGTAGCCATCTACAAATGCTATAACCGTACCCAACACAAAGAGAACTGCGATGGCCCCACGACCTACCGTGCCGAAAAGGTGGATGCCGTGGTCAGCAAGCTCATCCGGGATATTCTGCAAAAGGCCGGAGCTGTCAGTGAGTACGACATCGTTCATAATCAGATCGGCGCAACGGCATCTGATCTACGGCAGCAGATCCGGCAGGCCAAGCTGGAGCTTTCCAAGAAGCATATCGAGCAGGGGCGCTGGGAGGGCTTGATGCTGGACTCGCTGGACGGCAAGTGCCCGTTCACACCGGAGCAGGTCAAAAGCCGGTTGGATTCCGTGAAAGAAGCCATGACATCACTGACTGCCAGCATCGAATTGCTGGAAGCTCAGTTGGCTGACAGCGACAGGCTCACACAGGAGCTGAAGGAGCAGCATCAGCAGCTCCTGTCCTGGGCCGAAATGTTTGATTCCGCCTCCATCGCAGAGCGTAAGCTCATCGTCTCTCACCTCATCAAAGCCGTGACCCTGACCCGCGGCTACGGCATCCAAATCGATTTCAATATCTCCGAGGCGCAGTATTTGAATGGGATGGAGCTGTAGATTGCCCTTATTTATGCAGATGCGGGTTGATATCAACATATATTGGTAGAATAAACTTGGTTGCATATTACAAAGCAACTCTGACGCTATTTCTTCGTAGAAGTAGCGCACACCATTTTGACGTATCGAGGGTAGAGAGGTGTTGAACAGTTGAATAATTTGGCGATTTATGATACCATAAAAAGAAAAACGAGGGTGAGGATTGGTATCATGAAGAAAAATGCAATCATAAGCCTTGCCATGCTGTATGCGCTTTGGCAAACAAAACGTAGTGACCTTCTTGACTTGATTCGCCCCTTTGTGCTCTATGCAGTGGGGGTCACAACAAAAGTTGGCGATATCATTGATGTCGAGGGTATATGCAGATATATGGAATCCGAGTTTGGATACCAATCGTTGAATTATCTGATTGTTACAACACACTAAATGAGACTATGCGTTTTCTATCAAGTGAGTCCATGAAGTCAGTGGCACGACGCAGAAGCAACAGGAATATATTGTTGACCTCTTTCCATAGACGATTATGAGAAACCAGCAATGAAGTACCACAAACGGTAAAGCTTCATTGCTGGTTATCTCAAATCATTTCAAAGTGGGAGAAGGCATTGATGATAGCTCGTTCAAAATCAGACTAGTTTCCCATCATCTTCGTCCGAGGAATAATTGTGATCCTGGCGAAAACTTCTGGTATCAAGGCTTTTTTCCGCTGCGGCCTTAGCCGCGGCTGTATACAAACCATACTGTTTTTCCTCCACCAGTTCCTGATAGGAGGGATCCTTTGCCTCAAACTTACTGTTTCTGGGCAGAGGTACATTCTGGTCAACCAAGATATCCTGAACTTTTCTGATATTTACATTATGGGTGGTGGTCCCGTCCATGACCGCAACAGCGGCGGCTACGCCAGCGCCCTGACCGGTACCAACGCACTGAGGGATCAGATTCAGCCAGTCGATAGCCACATCGTCTGTGGACAGATGGCGTCCGGGTGCCAGCAAGTTTTCGACCTGCTGAGGCAGAATGGCTCTGTAAGGGATCTCAACAGGACCACAGTCGTTAATCTGGCAAATGGTGGAGTGCCATGCGATAACGTCATCATGCTTTTTAGCAAAAGCAAAATCGTTAGCGGTCATCACATATTCGCCCTTCAAACGACGGCTACAGCGGCAGCCCAACTGGGGTGCGATGTCATACAGGAACGCATTCTTGAAAGCAAGGGGGACACACTCCCGCATATAATCGATTAGAGCATGGATCGTCATACGGGTGTTGATCTCGGTAGCAGTCTGGTCCTTAATAACTGTACAGTCTCGGTTGGAATGCCAGTTGTCAATCCAGCAGACACCGTCACGGCTGGACTGGAAAGGAACAACGCGGAAACCTGCAGTCTTGGAAAGGCCGGTTGCAAAAGCAGCGGCCTCCACGGGATGAACCTTTTGCCACTCGTGATAGGCGTCCCAGTCCACGCCCCCGATACGATACACCAGTGCAGTGGTAGAAGATCGGCACGTCCCGTCCGCCAAACTGGCATAGGGGGCGCCGGACTTGCTATAAATGTCTCCGTCTCCAGTGGCATCGATAACCACTTTGGCAAGGATGGCTTTTCGCCCTTCTTTGCTCTCAAAAATTATGCCCTTAACTACATCATTTTCTACAATGGGCTTGGTCACCCAGCTGTGGTAGCAAACCTGAATTGCATCCCGCTCCTCATAAATCATCTGATCCATGGCGATCTTCAACTCATTGGGCTCATAATGGACGGCGCGCACCAGACATTTTTCCTTGGCTCCCTCATAATCGCTGCGGCTGGTGCAATCCAGAAATGATGACCAGCGATAAAGTTTTGCTGGATCGTGGCCGCCAATTTCCTTGAGAGATGGGCCGGTTACCGCACCGGGAATATGCTCCAGACGGGTAAACCATTCCTCCTGAATGCCTCTGACAAAGGCCTTGTCATACCAACTGAGATTGGGAACCATAATAACATAGCCGCCAGTGGCATCACCGCCCATATAGCCATATCGCTCCATAAGAATGATATTTTTTGCTCCGGCCCGTGCTGCTGCCAGTGCTGCGGCGTGTCCGGCAGCACCTCCGCCCACGACGAGGATGTCACAGGAGGCGTAGACCGGAATACTGGCTGACGGTTCCTGATAAAAAGCGGTTGACATATCGTTTTCTCCTTTTTAATTGGATTAGAAGGGCAACAGGATCACACCCAGAGGATAGACCACAGCCAGGCAAAGAATAACAGCAATCGGAATCATAACGGCACCGTATTTCATTGCATGACGTCTGGATGCACCACTACCCAAGACAATCGCACTGGCAGCGGAGGCTGCAGGCGTCATGATGCCAATATTGGCCGCAATGGCTACCACCATAGCAAGTGCAGTAACGCTGACCATCGGAGATAGTGCTACAGCAATCGGTGCAATGAGAGAGAAGGCAATATTGGCAATGGCATTGCAGGACATAAAATTAGTAAAGATTGTGCAGAAAGCTGCTACTAGAAGAACAATGGGGATCCAAGAAGTCATATTTGCCGTAAGCGGACTAAGAACATTGGCAATCCACACCGGTATACCAGTGTTTTCTGCCGTAAGACAGGGAGCCACAACGAACATACCCATGACTAGCAACGCCGCGCCCCAAGGGATCTCATGGATGGACTTGCTGAAGTCCAGCAGACGCTCACCGTTTTCATCCTTGAAGATATACAAAAGCGAAATGCCCACCACAGCGGGAGCGTTGATGGTCAGGCCAGAAACAAATGCGGCGGCCTCAGGCAGGAAACCACGGCAAATATCGGGGAACAAGATACCCAAAATAATCAGGCAGAAGATGATCACAGCGCTCTTCTCGCCTTTTCCCATTTCTCGGCTCAGATTGCTGGCACGGGCTTCAGGATCATAGTTGACAAACTTGCTCACATCGGGTCTAACAACAAAACGGAATACTAGGAAACTAAGAATGCCCAGAACGATGGTGCTAGGAATGCCAACCATCATAAAGTCCAGCATAGAGATAGCTTGGCCGGTATACGTCTCAATCAAGCCCATGATAATAATGGATACGGTGTGGGCAATCGGTGTGGCAGCGTAACCCCACATACTGAACCAAATAACACCAAGATACATACAAGAAGCAAACTTGGAATCATCCTCGTAGCCGATCTCCCGGCAAAGCTCTCTAGCGACAGGAAGTGCGATCAAGGCGCAGGCAGCAACATCCAGAAAACATCCGATAACATAGATTGCAGCAAAGTAGAATGCAAAGAACAACCACGGGCGACCCTTCAGGAATTTTCGGGTGACAGCCCAGTTAATCACGCGAGAAATAAAGCCAGTCCGGCTCAGTGGAATCGTAACGGCACTCATCACAATGATCAACAGAACTGGAACGGCTCCGGTTGTGAGAAGCTTACCAAACGGCATCACCCCTGCTACAGCAAACAGTAGAACACTCAGTATACTTGTCCAGTCTGTGGCGACAAAAGTCCATAGGTAAACAGTAGCAACAGCGGCACCAATGGCGCGCACACCAACGTCAGTCAAGCCGTTGCCTGCGGGTATCAAGACGCTAATTAAAATGTCCAGAATGATAGCAATAAAAAAGTGCATAACTTTTTTATCTTTTACTTTCATATTCAAGCACTCTCCTCAAAGTATTATGAAGAACACTACGTCCAGAGGAGGAAATGGGCACAGAGTCCTCTTCCGCCCGGACAGGTCTTCTTTGCCGGCAAAAATAGTTTAGCAGAAAATCGTCCCTTTGAGAAATGCCAAGTCATTTATAAGAATATGCATAAAAAGTTATCTTGTCAACAGGATGTGGCTGTACACCTTGCCAACCCTTCTGCCGATATGCTATACTATTTTTAGCGTCAGGCAATCATCAGTGAAAAGAAGGGGGGAGGACAATATGAACGATTTGGAATACCGCTATTTTTACGAAGTGGCAATGACCTTGAATTTCAGTCAGGCCGCAGAGCGCCTTTTCATTTCTCAGCCCGCATTAAGCCGCTGTATTTCAAACCTGGAAGAGGAATTCCATGCTCCGCTTTTTGTTCGCAACAAGCGTGGCGTGCACCTTACCAGTGCCGGAGTTGCCCTTCTTCACAATTATCCACAGGTCCAACAGGCCAACCGTATTCTCCAAGAAACAGTGCAAAATGCCGCGTGCGGGATGGATTCTCGGCTGGTGATCGGCATTCAAGAAGGTCACCTCATTACAGCATCCATAAAGCAGGCTCTGAAAGATTTTCGAATCCACAACCCCAGCATTGAAATTAATGTGGTAAGTCTCGTTTACAACCAGCTGTTTGACCAACTCAATTCTCACAAAATTGATCTGGCCTTTTCCCTTGACTTTCCTAACAACATCTATCCAAACATTGAGCGAAAGCATCTGGCCGAAAAACAGAGCTACGCGCTGGTCAGTCGGGATCATCCGGCCGCAAAGTGCAAAGATCCGGCGGAAGGCCTCAAAATACTTGACGGAATGGACCTTATGCTGGTGGAATGGAGCATTGTCCCCAATGTAACCAGTTGGATCATTGACCAATGTGTGGCCAACGGCTTCAGCCCGGCAAATATCCACTACGCTCCAAGCTATCTTACGCTTTACAACTGGCTTATTATGGAAAAAGGCTTTGTCATTATGAATAAGGAACCAATTTTTAATGAGTCATACATCCACTATATCCCTCTTTTAAAAGAAAAAACGGTGGATTTCTGCGTTTATCGGCACAAAGAGGCAACAAATCCTGCCACACTGAAGCTTATCGAAAGTCTTCCTGCATGTCTGGAACTCTAAACAAATGCAAACACCGAAAAAACGCCAAAAGAAGTGTAAGGAGATTATTTGATATGACTACGAACCAGCCTCGCGATTCTAAAACACTACCAACATCATCATCGCCTATATACCCCCAGAAGGCTCAACAGGGTGATAACGCTGATCTGAGTCAGGAGTTTTATCTACATCTATTGGGAGGACAGCCTCCCTGCAAGACAGGTGCCCCCTGCAACGGCTGCGGACAATGTGGCCGGTAGACAAATCTTCGTGAGCAATATATCAGCATCTTTTCTTTGGAAATTCATGATATTTCTTGATTGGTCCGAGGGCTTTATGGGATTCGGAAATGCCGGAGCACTATTGGATACTATCATTAGAACAGAAAAGAACAGAAACTTGAATATAATAAGCAGCCTTTCCGCGGATCCGAACGAGAGAGAACCAAATTGTCTTTTTCGGCATAGTTCATGATTTCAGGCTTTCTATTTTGTGAAACATGCCAAGGCATGATTATAGCCGCAATTCATCTTTCCCTATAACAATTCTTTGCGGTGTGGATGCAATATATCAGCCTTGGGAGAGCGTTCGGTTCGCATCCGAGAGGTCGAGGGTTCGAATCCCTTTGGGTCCACCATTTCGAGAAAAATCACCGCCAATTCGGCGGTGATTTTTCGTTTGACCACAATAATACCACAGACGGCAGAAAATCCTGACCACTTTTGGAATCCGCAGGCGGTGAGTAGCAGCCCCTCACCACCTGCGGATTTTCGTTTTATGTGTTTGCCGGTGCGGCAAGTTCTGCTCTGACCTCATCGTAGTATTTCTGCACCGTGGTGCGGTCCATGCCTGTTTCCCGTGCGATATAGCTTTTATTGCTCACGCCGGGGTGCTGGCGCAGGTACTCCGCCAGCTGCTTTTTCTTGGGGCTGACGCCGTCTGGATATTCCGCAGCCGTCCCATTCCGCAGGACAGCGATCTCCGCTTTCATTTGCAGGATCAGCTTCGCCAGCTTTTCCTCACATTCCTCCCGCGTGCGGCCATATACATTGCGGGAGTGCTTCTTGCCGTCTGGCCAGACGGGCGAGTACCGTCCCTCCCACAGATCCTCCTTGATCTGCTTGATGTAGCCCGTGCCGGGTCTGCGGCGCGGCGGTGTGTACGGTTCAAACCTCTGCGCCTCTGATGCAGCTTCTGCTTTCTGTCGGGATATTTCTGCCTTTGCGATGCCGCGGTCGATGCTGGCTGCGGCATTTTCCTGCATTTCGTTGGTAATGTGGGTGTAGATATTCAGCGTGGTCTTGGCGGAGACATGGCCAATGATGGCGGACAGCGTCTTCACATCCATGCCGTGTTCCAGCGACATGGTGGCGAAGGTATGGCGCAGATCGTGAAAGCGCACCTTTTTGCAGTCTGCCCGTTCCAATATCTGCTGGAGCCGCTTGCGGACATAGCTGGGGTCGATGGGCTGGTTCGGCTTGATGCGGGACGGGAACATCAGCGGGGAGAATACTTCTTTCCGATATTCCCGCAGAAGTCCTACCATGACTGGCGGCAGGATGATCGTGCGAAACGCTGCTTTTGTTTTCGGCTCGCTGATGATATTCTTACCGCCAACCGGTGTGACCTGCTTGCTGATATGGAGTTCCCCTGTCTCAAAGTTCAGGTCATCCCATGTGAGTGCCAGTATCTCACCCCGGCGAAGTCCTGTGGTCAGCTCCAGCAGGAAGAGTTCGTACATCCCCTTCGCTTTGGCCTGTATCAGAAATCGCTGAATTTCTTCTTTGGACAGCACCTTCATTTCTTTCGGCTCCGGCGGCGGGAGCTTGACGCCGAGGATGGGATTTTTCTTGATCAAGCCATCCTTGACCGCCCTGTCCAGCGCCATCTGTATTACATGATAGCAGCTTCGCACCGACCGCTCCGCCATCTCCGGCCCCTTGGTGTCCCGATGTATCTTCCTGCCGTTGGCCTTCATTTCGTTCAGAAACTTCTGGCAGTCCGCCTGCGTCAGCTTATTCAGCGGGATATGCCCGAGACCGGGAATAGCGTGGACATAGATCCACTCCTCATAGCCCTTCTGCGTAGTGGGGCGGATGGATGGCTTGCAGTGATTTTCATACCAGTAATTCATCCAATCCCCAAACCGCATATCCGGTTTTACCTTGAAGGGGGCGACCTCGGTGTACTCCTTCTGAAGCTTTTTCAGTTTTTCCACGCATTCCGCTTTTGTTTTTGCCAGGACGCTTTTCTGCTTTGCCTTTCCGTTTTCATCGTAGCCCACGATGTGACGGCCTTCCCACCGTCCGTCGCTTCTCAAGCGGACAGTACCCTGACCGTTTTTGCGTTTCCTTGCCATGTGATCACCCCTTCACTACAAAGTCACTCATGAACTCGCCCACAATTCCCGACGCTTTGCGGTGCATATCCCCCGTGACATGGGTGTAGGTGTCCAGCGTGAACGAGGTTTTCGTGTGGCCCAGAATGCCGGAGAGCGTTTTGGCATCCACGCCGCTGGTCAACGCGTGAGTGGCGAAGGTGTGCCGGAGATCGTGAAAGCGCATATCCGGAAGTCCTGCTTCCGCCAGCAGCTTTTTCATGCGGGTGTAACCGCTGTTCGGCATGATGGGGTCTTCCGGGTGGATCGGGTTCGGAAATATCCACTGGGAGATGGATGTCCTTTTTCGCTCGGACAGCAGCTGCACCGTGCTGGGCGGTAGTTTGATGATCCTGCGTCCCGCACCGGTTTTCGTTTCGCCCACATAGTAACCGCCGCCCTCCTTGTTGTGGAGTGTTCTGCGGACGGTCAGCGTTCCTTTTTCCGCATCAAAGTCTGTCCACATAAGGCCGCACAGCTCACCCCGCCGCAGGCCGGTGGTGATCTCCAGATAGAAGAAGTCGTGCCAGTGCTCATCTGCCTTAATAGCTTCCATGAATCGTTCCAGCTGTTTGTCATTGAGGATAGTTTTTGCGGCAGTCACTTTCTTCGGCAGTGTCACATCGTCGGTGGGGTTCTTTACGATCAGGTGGCGGTCAACAGCCGCATTCAGCGCCTGATGCAGGACGCCGTGTATCCTGCGGACCGTGGTGGGAGACAGCGCCCCGCCGTCCACGCCGCCCTCCCGCTGCAGCTTTCGATACAAGGTCTGAACATCGGCAGCAGTCACCTTGCTGATTTGTTTGCTGCCAAGGGAGGGTTTTATATTTCGCTCTGCATACCCACGGTAGCCCTTGTATGTGGATGGCCGGACCGACGGTTCGGCACACTCCTTCAACCAGATGTCCAGCCACTCCCCCAGTGTCATGCGGCTGTCCTCCGTAAGTTCGGCACCGTCATACTCGACAATGCACCGATGCATCTTTTCCATCAGAGCCTTTTGCGTCTTCGCGGATACATAGTGGAAGATCGAGTCGCCGTTTTCCTTGTGTCCGACCACAATACGCCCTTCCCAGCGACCATCGTCACGCTTGCGTACCATGCCGTCACCGGATGGCCTTCGTTTCGCCATTTACAGTTATCCCTCCCGTCTGCTTTTCTTTGTATAGGCATTGCAGCCTCTGCACCGCCTGCAGCCTGTTTTACAAACACACCATACCGATAACCCTTTGCGAAAGCGAGAGGAATTATCGATGTCGACGCACTTTCTACGAAAGCAACAACAGTCGCGCCCATAGCTTTCACCACATGGTCTGCTGCCAGCTCTGCCCCCGGCTCAGCTTTTGTCCCAAGGCCAGTTTCTTCAGCGCCTCTCGATGCCGCTGCTTGCTCTCCGTCCATGCCGGCGGCGCAGGCAGCGGCGGCAAATCGTCTGCCTCCTCTATGGACCGACCCAGCCGAACCAGCTCGCTTGCCAGTTCTCCCATCCAGCCCTCCTCCGGCTCCGGCGTGTTGGGCCGGAAGCCCACCGCCTGTCGGTAGGCAAACAGCGTTTCCAAATTCTCCTTCAGAAATGTTTCATCGTGGAGGCTGCTGTCCCGGCACCGCCGACCGTCAGGACAGACAAAGGTGATATGTTTCCGTGTGTCCGTCCAGATAACTTCATAGCCCTCGTACTCCATGTTTTCGACGAAGCTCTCCCGGTCATCGGCATATTCCAGTGCGTCGTTGATGGCTTGGATGAGATCCAGCTTCCAGCTATCGCCCCGCAGTCCCGCTTGGTACTCGCCGGGGCGCATCTGCTTTTTCCGAGTGTGCTTTTTTGGCGGCTCCAGCACCTGCAGCCCGTGCGCCATGCAGATCTCATCATTGACCTGCCGATGCCGCTGGAGATCTGCGGCGTTCTGGTGCAGCTTTTTGCCGTCCTTGCAGCTCACGCTGTTGACCACCAGATGGTTATGAAGATGGTTTGTGTCCAAGTGTGTTGCCACGACTACCTCAAAATCTGGGAACTGCTTCTGCGCGAACTCCACGCCGATGGCGTTGACCTGCTGTGGCGTCAGCCCGTCCTCCGCCGGGAAGGATTGGACGAAGTGATAGAATTGTCTGCCATCCGTTTTTCGGAATTGCTGTTTGGTTGTCATCATTTCCAGGTACGATGCCCTTGCCACGCAGTTGTGTCCCGTCACCATCCATTGGTCGTCCAGCATGGTTTTGCAGGCCTGCGTCACATATTTCAGCACGCCCATCATCGTACCAGCCGTCTGTTTCTTGTTGCGTACTGCGGTGAAGATGGCCATTACTGCACCTCCCGGCTGATGCGCAGCAGCTTTTGGCAGAGATCTGCATAACTGTCGATGAGCTCGTCGCTTCTGAGGATCTGGATGCGTCCCATGTTTGCCAGTGTCGTGAGCTGGTTGAGGTTCCTGCCCTGGGCTTTCACTTCGGCGAGAATCTCATCCAGTCCGTCCACCCGGACGATCTCCTTGCCCAGCGCGCAGGTGATGATGTAATCGGTGACAGTCATTCCGGCTTGCTTGGCCTGATGCTGGATCAGGTCTTTGATGCCCGGTGTTATTCTTGCGGTGATGATCGCTGTTTTCTTTCTCTGCATTGAACTCCTTTCTCCCCCTTGGGGGCGGGGGTGCCGGGGCCTTGCCCCGGCGAGTGCGTCCGGCGTATAGCCGGACGCTATGCTTGCCCCACCGAAGGGTGGGGACTTTGCCCCTACGGGGCATTTCTGCCCTGAACGCCCCCACATAACTGCCCTCGCTGTTGTTGCTGCCTTCGACCGTAAAATCTCACACGGCGGCTTACAGCGGTGTACATGGCGGCACTTTACGCGCTCCGCGCCCCTGCTGCCGGAGTGAACGTAGCGCCCAGCTTTTCGGCTCTTGCCTGTGCCCGCTGCCGTTCCATGGCTCGCCCCGCCTTCTCCATCTGGCGCTCGTAACAGAGGGCGAGGGCATTCTTAATCGGCAGGATGGTGTACCTGAGACAGCCGTTGCGCTTGAGACCGTCCCTGGTGATGATCTCCGTGCGCTCTGTTCGGATGAGCCCATGCTCCTCCAGCGCGGCAACATACTTTGCCACGGTGTTGACCGAGATACCCAGCTTCCTTGCGATGGTGGGATAGCTGACAAGGCACTGGTAGGTTCGTCGATCCTCAATGCGGAGCAGATAGGCGTAGATGTTGATCTCCATGTGGTGCAGTCCCAGATCAAAGACTGCGTTGGGAACGGGGAAAAAGTTTTTGATGGTGTCCTTCTTCACATAGGGCGTGTTCAGCATCCCGACGCCCCTTTCGTGTGTGCGGTGATCCATTTCCGCAGTTCCTCCTTCGGAACGACGATGCGCTTGCCGATCCGCAGAGAGGGAAAATCATCCTCCTGAATGAGTTCGTAAATGCTGGAGTCCGAGACTCCCATGAGATCCACCAGCTGCTTCACATTCAGCAGCAGGGGCAGTTCGTCATAGCTGGTATAAATGCTTTCCTTCAAATCGTGTCCTCCTTGTAGCTTTGTTGGTAGAGCGTATTCATTTTTTAGTGATGGTGTAGGTCTGATCTCACCTCCCATGATTTTTCTCTGCTGTACGCCGCGCTCTTGCTCCGTTGGTGCGCTCTCCCTTTGCGGGCTCGTGGCGTCACTTCGCCCGGAGCGCCCGGGCTGCGGCGGCAGGTATTCACTTTTCAAGGTTCCGAAAATAACGGTTGACATATCCGCCTTAATGGATTAGACTTATTTTATAAAAGGCGTTTTCTGTGTCTAGTTCTGAGCATACTATACCATGTCAACACCCTATTGTCAAGTCTTAGCGAAAGCTGTATATTTCATTAGTCTAATTTTAGGAGTACACATTATGCCAGACTATATTTTTAAAACCTACATTGACAGCGGCAGGGAGTACTACGAGTACACCGATGTGACGGATAGAGAGCAGACCATAAAAAAAGACTTTCCGTTCCCGGAAAGTTTGATGGATCTGCTGTATATGGATACGCAGGAGCTGGAAGCCATCACCAAGAAAATGGACAAAGCCTTGCTGGCTTTTTACCAGTCCGGCGCCAAGGATGACCTGCAGGTCGTAGCAGCAGGACTGGACGAGCTTGCATCCCGACACGTCTATTTTGAGCTGCTGCGGCTGGACTGGACAGAGCGGTTGAAAGCGGCGGAGCGCGTCACGCCCAAGGAGTACCTTCGGCTGCTGCCGCATAAAAGAATCAGCCACATTTACAGCAACATCGATACCATGCAGCGACAGATCATTAGTTTAATCGCACATGCGCTGGACATGGACGGCGAGAAGAAATCCGTATCTGAAAAGATGGTAGCCTACTACAACGCCGAGGGCAACGACACGTTGTACACTTTCCAGTTCCAGCCACAGCCTGTCAACTTCGAGGTCATCGACAGACGGATCTTTGCCGAGGTGCTATATCCCAAGGACATCTATGACCTCATCGACCACCATATACGGGAGTGCGTGAAGCGTGAGGTGAGGATGCGGGTATGCAAGAACTGCCTGCGCTACTTCGCTGTGACGGGCAAGGCCAGCACGGAGTACTGCGGCCGGGTCTGCGACAGCAAGGGCCGCACCTGCCGGGAGATGGGGGCCATCAACACATGGACGCAGCGCAAGCAGGGCGACGAGGTGTTCAAGGAATATCGCAGAGAGTACAAAAAGCGTTTCGCCCGCATCAACGCCGGCAAGCTGACCAAGAGCGTATTTTACGCCTGGAGTGAGGAAGCCAGAAAGAAAAAAGAGGATTGCGACAACGGCACGATCACACCGGAGGATTTCTCCCGCTGGCTGAAGGAGTCGTGAGAAAGAGATGCCGCTAAAACAATGTCCTAATGGCGGTGAATGTGCAAAGCGGAAAGAGGAGGATCCTTTTCGTAAAACCTCCTGGTTTCGAGAATTTACGAGATTTCTTTGTCAGCGCGGGAGCAGCCGCAGGCCATCCGGTGCGATAGCCTGCGGCTGTCGGTAATCTTTGATTATGGCATCCCACGGCGTGGGGTGCCCCTTCCATATGGAAGGGGACACTGATGATCTGCACCAATTCTAAAAATGTGTCCTACCTCGATTGCCTGTGGGGAGAACTTTACGGCAGCATCAACAACGGATTTTTGCGGATATTCGCCAAATAGCATTAAAACAGCATGGCGGCGTCCTCCCGTGGGCCGCCATGCCTTTAACTGCTGGGAA